>Ga0210410_10000001_pt1 | contig 721673 bp, 671 predicted proteins | sample IncBWC4MmetaG_FD_161058 | JGI IMG/M metagenome (GOLD analysis project Ga0210410, IMG submission 161058) | Forest soil microbial communities from Barre Woods Harvard Forest LTER site, Petersham, Massachusetts, United States - Inc-BW-C-4-M | ecosystem: Environmental > Terrestrial > Soil >...
GGAATGGCGGCACAATTCAGCTTCACAAACGTGCGATCTTTGCGTCGGCTGCGGTCGTGAATGGCGCGAGCGATCAACTCCTTGCCTGTGCCGGTCTCCCCCAGCAGCAGGACCGTGGAATCGCTGGGGGCAACCGTTTCCACGAGTTCCAGAACATGTTTTAAGGCCGCGCTGTTTCCGATGATGTTTTCAAAGTTCATCTCGCTGCGGATTTCTTCTTCGAGATAGAGCTTCTCCTGCGCGAGCTTGTCCTTGAGCTCTGAGATTTCGTGGTACGCCAATGCATTTTCGATTGCGATTGCGATCTGTCCCGCAGCTTGCGTCAGAAATTCGACGTCGTGTGAGGTGAAAGGAGTTTCAGTAGTCCGGGCAATGGTCAAGATTCCGAGCGCTCGACCCCGATTAACCAGAGGAATCAGACAGGTGTTCTTCAGGCCTTCGGCGACCACTTCATCGTAGATTTCAGCGGGCACGTCAGAAGGATCGGCCTTGCTAACAACTGCTGGCTTCAATGACTCCAGAACGCGCTTCGCGGCGCCGGCTATTGTGAGGACCCTCTCCTCCTTAATGAAGCCTTTGCCCTGAGGAAAATCAAGGACGTATAACTTGGACGTGCCTGAAGCCGAATCTATGAGCGAAACCGCAACAGCATCACACTGCATGACCTCGCGAATGTTAGCTGCGACGGCACGTAGAAGTTCCCGAAGCTGAAGATTCGATGTAATTCGATTGGTCAGGTCCAGAAGCAATTGGAGGCGCTCGTGTTGCCTTTGTAGGCACGCATGCGCACTCTGCGCGCGCCTGAGATTCAAACCATCATCAAGTGCGAAGGCGACCACATGCCCGATCAGCCCCAGGAAACTTATTTCTTCCTCGCTGAACGGATTCACCGTGTCGCGATTGATTCCAAAAACACCCAAACGACGATGCGGCGTCGTCAAGGGTACGCGGAGCCCCGAGCCGAGGCGCATTTTCTTTGCCCATTCTCTGAATCGGGGAAACCGCTCTTCCGTGTCCCAATCGGGGGTATGTTGTGGATCCCGGCTGCGTACAGCCTCCCACAGAGGCAACTCTTCCATCGGCAAATCCGGCCAGGAAGAGATGGGTCCCTTACCCCAAACTTGGTATTCGATTTCCTTGGAATTCTCTTTTAAGACAATGAAGTAAAGGTGATCAAACTGCAGGAGTTTGCCGATTTCATCCGCGAGGGTCCTGGCCAGTTCCTCGGGTTCGCGGCACGCGGCGATCGCCTCGCTGATGCGCACCACGGCTTCATAGCGGTAGCTGTCGCTTAGAGGCGCAATGACCGACGCTGTATCCATCGCATTACAAAACCTACAAACTTGGCCCTGAACGCCGGGCTTTAATCCACCAACACCCAAATAGATGATGCCTCGCTCCCTCTACAGGTCGCAAAAGAGTGCGCCAGGCGAAGCGATTTTAGAGCATTTCCGGCGCCTTCGGTAAGTAATTTGAGGAACTAGTCTCCCCCTTAGGCCCATTCTCGGCAGGTGGTCAAATTCATTAAGCTGAGCTATCGACCGTGAAGCAGGAGAAAACAGTCATCCCCGGATCGACCGAAAAAGGCCGGCAGCTTCACACACAGACCGCAGGCACGGCTGATCACGCAAGTAGTGATGACTCAACCCGAGTGAGTGTTTCACGTATCGTGCGTCTACCTCTTCAGCAATGGCTTCTAACACAATCGACAGTTTCGACCCTTTCAACGTTTCGAGCTAAACGACTTTCTGCTAACCCCGCGCTTTTCCGCCACTTACGTGTGCCACGGTGTTGGCACGGCTCTTGCCTTACGAGAGGTGCGATGCTTCGAACCAACTGTGAGGCTGTCATGTGGAAGATTACAACTCGCGGTTTCACGCTGGAGGAGGTGTTAATCATGGCTGCCATGAACCTCTTAACCAGCGCTGAAACCGCTGCCAAACGCGAGAATCGGGCCTCGCAGAACTCAAAAGGAGACCGGGGTGGAACTGCAGTGATGGATACGAGTGCCAAAACGCCTGCCATGCGATCACAAGACGAAAGGCTTGGCGAAAGCAACTTAACTTCGATGCCCATCTAGACCGTTTCACTGAGGCGATGGAACCGGCCCGGTTGCGAGTTTTCCCGGTGGAACGTTCTGATTCAACCGAAAGAAATTATCTGGGTCATAGTGCGTCTTAACCGCGACCATGCGGTCCCATCGTTCCTGATAAGCCTCAGGCACGCGATCCTGCTCGTCGCCGCTCATAAAATTTACGTAAACACCAGGTCTCATCGATGGCCGCAGTTGGTTGAACAGTCCCCGAATCCAGGAGATATTCCCGTCATCAGCCGAAGCTTCAGACCAATTCGCCAGCAGATTCATGATGAAAGGAGCGCTGCGATCGCCGAACGCGGTCTCCTTCGCGGCCATCCGCCCCGCCGCTCCACCAAGATAGGCTAGTTCAATCTGGGTTTCCGAAGAAGGGATAGCGGCCATCGCTTCCACCATGCGATCAATCGTCCGGTCGTCGAGATAATTGAAATACCCCGACTTCGTGTAGTAGCGCCGGCCATGCGGGAAAACGGAGTCCGCCATGGTTTGTAGATTCAAGAACGACACCGTCTTGCTGCTCACAGAATCTGGACTGCACATGGAAAGCGCGCGCTCTAAATATGGATGCCCGGCTTCAGGGTGACCAGTCCAAACTAATGAGTTGCTGGCCACCGGCCGTCCGCGAAGCTTGGCTGGTACTTCCTTTGTCTGCGGAGAAAGGCGCAGGTCAATGTTCCACTTTAGGTCGAGTGGTGCTTCGGCCATGAAGTCCCGCCAGCGTTCAAGGAGCGGGCGAATGCCGGCCTCGGGAGTGAACCCTTCAGCCAGCACTACTGAGGTAAGTGGATGCAGTTTCACTTCGAATTCTGTCACCACGCCGAAGTTACCGCCGCCTCCACGCAAGGCCCAAAATAAATCCGGATTTTCTTTTGCGTTGGCGCGTACGACGGAACCGTCCGCAGTTACGAGGGTAAATCCCGCGACGTTATCGCAGGACAGTCCGAATCGGCGGGTGAGCCAGCCGGTCCCTCCGCCCAGGATCAGTCCGGAAGCTCCAGTGTGAGAGACCACGCCGGAGGGAAATACCAGCCCTGCTTTTTGCGTTGCCTTATCAATCGAACCCAACAGGCAGCCTCCAGCGATCCTGGCCCGACGCGCCTCTGGATCAACCGTAACCTGCCGCATTCTCGACAGGTCAATCACCATGCCGCCGTCGCAGGTGCTAAAACCCGCGAGGCTATGCCCTCCGCAGCGGACGGCCGTAAGAATTCCGATCTCAGAGCCGGCGCGGACTGCGTTTTGCACATCGCCTACATCCGCGCAGCGCGCAATGAGGCCAGGTCTACGAGCTACCATGCCATTCCAGATGACACGAGCATCTTCGTAGCCACTTTCGCCGGGGCGCAGCAAATCACCTTTGAATCGCCGGCGGAGTGAAGCGCAAACTTCTTCGCTGGCTTCCACCATCTCGGGATCTCCTTGGGTGGTTCCGAAACCTTTGACCACCAAGGGCACGAAGGTACACGAAGGAAAACCATTGAGGCAAACAGCCTTTGTGGCGTTTCGTGGCCTTAGTAGTCGTCATCGCCGTCTGTACTGGAAATGTTACGCCGTAGGCCTCGCATGTACAGAAGTGAGATGATGGCTAAGAAAACAGAAAATGCCGGAACCGACCATTGCAATCCGTCCACGAAGAAGGTTGTTACCGAGATTGCCAGAAGCAGCAGAATACCGATCACGGTAAAGAACGGGTGCGCGCGCAAACGCATAGGCAAACTCAATAGCCGCTCGCTAGTGATGGCCTTGCGGAAACGAAGGTGCGTGTTAAGAATCACCAGCCACACGAAAAGCATTCCGGCGACTGCCGTTCCATAGAGCATCAGGAAAGCGTTCTTCGGGGCAAAGATGGCCAGCAGAATGGCCGCGATGATCCCTGCGGTTGAAGCCAGGAGTGCGCGATGCGGCACACCGTTGCGGCTTACCTTGCCCATCCATTCAGGGGCATAGCCTGACCGGCCGAGAGAAAAAAACATTCGAGTCGAAAGGTAAAGGTTCGTATTCACGCTCGACAGCGCGGCTGTGAGTACCACGAAGTTCATGATCGCAGCTGCGAAGGGTATATGCGCCGCAGCAAATGCGGTCACAAAAGGGCTGCCGGAAAGCGCGGACGAACCGCTCGTCTGGTTCCAGGGAACCATCGTCACCATAATTGCAATCGCCAGCACGTAGAACAATATGAGCCGCCAGACAATGTTCCGCATGGCGCGCGGGATACTCACTTCCGGATGCTGGGCTTCGCCCGCGGTGACCGCTATGATTTCAACGCCCATGTAACTCGTGACGGTGATGGTGAGCGAAAGCCAGACTCCTTTCCAGCCCGCCGGCATGAAGCCTCCCTGCCGAGTCAAGTTGGCCAAGCCAATCGCGTGACGGGATCCAATACCCAGAATCAACGATAGCCCGACAATGATGAAGGCGACGATGGCGGCGACTTTGATCATCGCAAACCAATATTCAAACTCACCGAGGCGATTGACTTGCATGGAATTGAGCATCACTAGAGCGACTGAGACCAGCACAACCCAAATCCATTGCGGAACATTTGGAAACCAAAAAGAAATGTAGATGCCGGCGGCTGTCACTTCGGCGCCGATGGCAATGATCTGCGCGACTCCGTAAGTGGCTCGAACCGAAAAACCTGCCCAGGGATTGAGATATTTCTCCGCATAAACTCCGAATGCACCAGCGACGGGATGGACGACTGCCATCTCCGCCAGGGCATAGGACATGATCAGAGCGATGCCCGCCCCCAGAAGATAGGAAAGAATGACGGCGGGTCCGGCGAGGCGAATGGTGACGCTGCTTCCCAAGAACAATCCGACACCGATGGCGCCGCCAATCGCCATCATGGTGAGTTGTCTTTGGCTCAGGCGGCGGTGCAGACCCTCGACTTCTGGCATCGGCGGCTTCGTCCCGGCAAATGTGGCGTCAGCCGCCGCACCACCTCGATCCGTCATAAACTGCCGACACCGGCAGGCTCGAGGACAAGTAGAGGGATATTCTTGTTGAGAACTTCCACCACCGCTTTTACGTCGTCCATGGTGTTGTACACGTGGAACGAAATCCGCAAGCCGTCGTGACGGTTCGATGCCACGATTCCGCTTTCGGAGAGCTTCTGCAACAGCAAGGTTGAATCTTTACAGTTCAGTACTACCAGTGGCCCCGCGCTATCTCCGGGCGTCTTGGCGCGAATGCCGAGATCGCGGGCACGGCTCAACAGAGATTGCGCGAGCCTTTCAATATGGGCTGCCACATTCTTCATGCCGATCTCTTGCAGCAGTTGGAATCCAGGCACTGCGGCGTACGCATTGGGTACGGATGGCGAGCCTGACTCGAATCTTCGAGCGGTGGGAGATAGATCGAAAGTCTGGGGATCATAGGCAAACGGATTTGCTTGCGCAAACCATCCGGTGACTGTAGGGACCATGGATGGAATGAGTTCGCTGCGCACGTACATGAAAGCGAGACCGGGTGGACCGAGCAGATACTTGAGGGTTCCTGTTAAGAAAAAGTCCAGATCCATCGCCTTCACGTCAACCGGGCGGGTTCCACAGTCCTGGTAGTCGTCGAGCATGACCAGAGCGCCGGAGCGATGGGCAATCTGCGTGATAGCGCTTACCTCGGAACGAAATCCGTTCTTGAAACAGACGCGCGTTAGCGGCACGATCAGCGTATCGCGGTCGACCAGCTTCTCGTAATGATCGGCTGGAATGCGGTCACGTTCCGCCCTCACAAATTCCACCGCGGCGCCTCGAGGGCGCTGGGCCAGCCAGATGTGGCCCATGGTAGGAAATTCGAACTCACCCATTACCACTTTCTTCCGCTCGCGGAAACTGAGCGCGCTGGCGATGCCATTGATCCCTGCTGAGACGCTGGTGACGATGGCAACTTCATCAGGGCTGGCGTTGATGAAGTGTGCAAAGGCTGTGCGCGCCTCTTCATACCGATTTACCCACGTCTCCCACGGCGAGCCTTGCTCGTGCCAGCTCGCGATGTAGTCCTCCAGACCGGCCTGCACAGAATCCGACAGCGCACCCTGGGAGCAAGTGTTGAGATAGATTTTGCGCTGGAAGATGTTGAAGCGAGAACGAATTCCCCGGGCTTGTTCGTCGGTCAGCATGGTTGTTCGTGGAGTGTTGTGGAATCAGTCACGCATCTGAGCCAGCGCGCTTCCGAACCTGCGCACTTCCTCGACGGTATTGTAGTGCACTAAGGACGCTCTGACTGCGCCGCTCTCCAGGGCAAGCCCCAACCGTTTCATCAGCCGCGGCGAATACATGTGGCCGTCCCGCACGCCGATAGCTTGTTTGGCGAGCTTTTCGGCGATTCTTGCCGGGGACACGTTCGGCAAATTGAAGGATAGGGTTGGCACTCGTTCACCGATCCGCTCATTGTCTGCTACGCCGTAGACGACCGCGCCGCAATCGTTCAGCACCCGTAGCATCTCGAGCGTAAGCGATTCTTCGTAGGATCGGATTGCCTTAAACGCACGCTGCAGCGCAGCCCGCCTCGATTGCGGTTTTTCGAGCTCATCCTTCCCGGTCAGACTCCGGCCGAGGATTTCCAGGTAGCGGACGGCGGCATCCATTCCGGCTACATTTTCGTAAATAAAGGTGCCCGCTTCAATTTTGCCAGGCGGCTCGTCGGGGATAAAGTCCTCCCGAAAGGTCGGGAGTTTTTCCAGCAACTCGCGACGTCCCCAAAGAAATCCCATGTGGGGAGCGAAGATTTTGTATCCCGAGCACACCAGGTAATCGCAATCAAAGGCTTGCACGTCGATCAGTCCGTGAGGGCCGTAATGCACGGCATCGAGAAAGATCTCTGCCCCGGCCCCGTGCGCCACTCGCGCCGCCGCTGCGACATTCACAATCGAGCCTATGGCGTTCGAAGCTAGCGTGCAGGCTACGAGGCGCGTCGCCGCAGTCACGAGAGGGATGAGATCTTCAGCGTGAAGATTGCCGTCGTCCCTCATCTTCCACCAAAGGATTCGCGCCCCGCTCTTTTCCAACGCCAGCCAGGTGGCAACATTAGCTTCGTGATCCATGTCAGTGACGACAATTTCGTTTCTCTTACCGAGCGTTTGACCGATAGCCAGGCTTACCAGCCGAATAAAGGACGTGGCGTTCATGCCGAATGCGATTTCGCTCGGGTCGCGTGCGTTCACAAGATCAGCGACACTCTGCCGGGCGCGAGAAATTGTCGCGTCCACTTCACGGCTTTTGGCGTAGCGTCCGCCGCGCTGCACATTGCACTCGAGGAGGTGATGATTCACCGCGTCGAGCACGATCTGTGGCGCCTGCGCACCTGCCGCATTGTCGAAAAAGATGAATCCCGAAGGGCGCGCCAGTGCAGGGAAGGCTGTGCGAACGGCTGCGATGGGAAAGTTTGCATTCGGTGTGGACAGAACTTCGGGGTTGGGAATGCCTTGGGATTTGAACTGCAACTTTTTGCTCCTGGGTAAAACCTGAACGTCAGCGCCGAGTCTCGCGGAACAAGCGCCAAACCTATACCCTGCTATAAACACTCGTCAAGGGCCGCATTTCCCTCCATTGCAGGATAGAATATGTTCGCTTCGTTATTGAAAGCCAGCATATGCCAGTGTCTTTGACCAACTCCAAGGTGATCTACGACGCCTTGAAGGAATGCGACATTCGTCTGGTCTCAGCGCTGCCGGAAACCTGGCTCGTGCACCTGATCCGTATGGCGGACGACGACCCCGAGATGATTTTGGTGCGACTGGGGAAGGAAGAAGAAGGGGTCGGCATCTCGGCCGGCGCACACTTTGCCGGGGCCAAGTCGGCCATGCTGATGCAGAACCACGGCTTCCTGGCATCCATCAACGGGATTGTCTCGTTCGCACATCTGTACAAGATTCCCCTCCTGATGTTGATCAGCTACCGCGGTTCGTTCGGGGAGCGCGATCCGTGGCAAACCCAAGGCGGCAACGTCACTGAATCAGTCTTGCGTGCGCTAGGCATCCCATACTGCCTCCTCGATTCGGTGGACGCGGCCAAGAAGCGCATCCAGCAGGCGCAGACGCTCGCCGAAAGCAGCTTGCAGCCGGTTGCGCTTCTCTTGACGCGCGACCTGATGTGGGAGGAGTGATGCTCCGCCTCGATTGCCTTCGGTCTATTTACTCGGAACTCGAAAACTCTCTGGTCGTCACGATCATGGGAGCAGTCGCGGCCGAATTGCACTCCCTTGGTCACCGCCCCAATTTCTTTTACCTGCAACATGCCATGGGATTGGCCTCTTCGACGGGCCTGGGTCTCGCTCTTTGCCTGCCAGAGCAAAGAGTGATCGTCGTCGATGGCGACGGATCGCTCTTGATGAACCTTGGCAGCCTTAGCACAATGGCGCGCTACCGCCCCAGGAAGTTGATCCACGTCATCTTCGACAACGAAAGTTTGCTGTCGGTCGGCGGCTTCCCAACCGCCACCAGCACAGGTACGGACCTGGAAGGGATTGCCCGCGCAGCCGGCATTCCGCGGGTGGCGACAGTACGCAGTGTCGAAAATTTCAAAGCTGCCGTCGCCGACGCCTTGCAGGGCAATGAACTGACAACCATTGTTGCCAAGGTGGAAGCCACCGGCCCCGCCGGATATGTTACCGACCTGGCGTTGCTGGAGAATCGGTTTCAATTCCGCCGGCACATTCAGTCGCTCAAGAAGGGTTGATCGTTAAGCACCATTCCGCGGCCCCTGATCGACCGGAAGGCGCAAGTGCGGAACGTAAGTTGTGAGGAGCAACAATGTCCAACGTCTTGTCAAAACTGCTCGAAGAACTGACGGATGGGCGGCTGCGGATTGTCGATCTGACCCAGCCCCTGAGTCCGCAAACGCCACTGCTGCCACTGCCGGCGCAGTTTAACAACACACCTGCGTTCAAAATCTGGGAACTGTCGCGCTACGATGAGCGCGGTCCCGCCTGGTACTGGAATGCGTTCGAAACCGGCGAGCACACAGGCACCCATTTTGATGCGCCAGTCCACTGGGTCTCTGGGAAAGACCTTCCAGACAATACGGTGGACCGCATCCCGCCGAAGAGATTTGTCGGCTCAGCCTGCGTAATCGACATCAGTGCGGAGGCAGCACGAAACTCAAACTATCTTTTGACCCCAGATCGCATCCGGCAATGGGAAGAACAGCACGGCCGTATCCCGGCAGGCGCATGGGTTCTCTTGCGCACGGACTGGTCGAAGCGGACGGATCCCAAGGACTACATCAACCTAAAGGAAAATGGGCCCCACACACCCGGATTGGCCAAGGAAAGCTCCGCGTTCCTCGCCCAGGAACGGGATGTGTTAGGCGTCGGCGTGGAGACGGTCGGGACAGATGCCGGTCAGGCCGCCACCTTTGACCCGCCTTTTCCAAACCACTACCTCATGCATGGTAGCGGCAAGTTTGGGTTGGCCGGTCTCTGCAACCTTGATCAGCTTCCGTCGACGGGAGCCATCGTCGTCGCCGCGCCACTCAAAATCGTTGGCGGCTCGGGAAGTCCTCTACGGGTCATTGCCATCACACACGATGAAAAACACTTTCGCCCAACTCAGTCGCAAACATAGCGTTCGTTAGCCAGCAGGTTGTTCGCAATATTCCGGCGAAGCGCAATTGCGTCGATAGGATCGTAATTGGCGAGGCTTCGCAAAACCGACATATTTCGCCGCAAAGCGTCGCCGTCAAGACAGGCACCCAAGATATTCCGGCAGGCGATCTCGATTCGATCCATGGCTTCGCGCAAGAAAACGGCGCACATATCTGCGGCGTTGCTGGCGCTTCCAGAAACCGCGCGTTTGCGACTTCGGAGCAAACTCGATTCCATGGCCAAGGCCTCCATGATGATGTCGGAAATGCTCATCAGGACTTCTTGCTGCTTTTGCAGTTCCGTCCCGTATTTTTGGTTTGCGATTCCAATGGCTAGAAGTGCAATTTGTTTCGCGTTGAGCACCAGCCGCATCTCCTCGTCGCCGGAGCCGGGAGTCTTGGTGAACTGTCCGCTCAGGACCGATTGAACGGCCGGGAGCAGGGCCAGTTGCCCGCGGGCCGCGCGTTTCAGCAGCATCCCCGGTATGAGCAGGCGGTTGATCTCATTCGTGCCTTCAAAGATGCGGTTAATACGGGAATCGCGATAAGCGCGTTCGACCAGATAATCTTGATGGTAGCCATAGCCGCCGTGAATCTGCACTCCTTCGTCCACCACGTAGTCCAACATTTCAGAGGCATAAACTTTGATAATCGAGCACTCCGCGGCGTACTCCTCGACGGCTTTGAGTTCGGTTCGCGAAGCGTCGGAATTGTCCTGGGAAGGCGCGCTTAGTTGATTTTCGATCAGTCCCACCACTCGCCACACTATCGATTCCACGGCATAAATGCGAATGGCCATCTCCGCCAGCTTATGCTGGATGGCGCCAAATTCCGCGATTGCGGAACCGAACGCCCGTCGCTCTTTGGCGTATTTCAGGCAGACGGCAAGCACATTCTTTGCCGCACCGATCGAGCCTGGGCCCAGCTTGAGCCGGCCAATATTCAGGATATTGAAGGCGATGACGTGTCCGCGCCCAACTTCACCCAGCACGTTCTCGACGGGCACCCGAACGTTGTCGAAATACACCGCGGTGGTCGAACTGCCTTTGATGCCCATTTTGTGTTCTTCAGCGCCGCTACTGACACCGGGAAAATCTCGCTCCACGAGGAAAGCTGTGAAACTTTCTCCGCCAACCTTGGCAAAGACGGTGAAGAGATCAGCGGCGCCTCCGTTGGTGATCCACATCTTCTGTCCGTTCAGGATGTAGTGTTTGCCGTCGGTGCTTAGATCAGCCCGAGTTCGTATGGCAAGCGCATCGGAACCGGCCAACGGCTCGGTTAACGCATAGGCTGCCAGGATCTCTGCTTTCGCCAGCCGCGGCAGATATCTCTTTTTCTGCTCTTCGTTTCCAAAGAAAAGGATGGGCAGCGTGCCGATGCCGGTGTGCGCCGAGTGCCAGGAGCCGTAAGAAGCATCCCGCCCAAGATGCTCGCCTACGATCATCACGGAAGCCAGATCCATTTCCATCCCGCCGAATCTTTCGGGAATGGCCACGGCAGTGAGCCCTAGGTCGGCCGACTTGCGTAAGACGCTGAGCGCAATCCCGGGTTTTTGCTGGCGGATGGCCTCGAGATGAGGTTCGACATCGTTCTCCCAGAATTCATCGACTGTATGGGCGATGGCCAGGTGTTCATCGCTCAGATCCTCCGCGGTGAAAATCTCCGCAGGCAAAAACTCCTCGATCAGAAATGCGCCACCGCTTATCTTGGAAGAAGTTGCCGCCGCTGTCGTCATCGTTCACCCCGGTAGTGGTTGGGTCGGTTCCGCGTGAAGTTAAGTTGCGAGGTGCGATTGGCAGAATTCCGCACTCAGAAATTGACTGAGACACACTGCCATCCTCGTAAATTGTGTTAGTCTATATCATCTGTTAGTAGATAACGTCAAGTCAAGAACCGGGGGTTGCGGCCCTCGCAGACCAGGCTTTCCATCGGTATCAAGCGGCTTGGGTCCGGTTTGTGAGGATCGCCAGCGCGTGTTAGAGTGACACTCCATGTCACGGCACACGACATCGCGGCCTCCGGTCGATTCAGGAGATGAGTGAGATCCATGGCCCCTGCCAATGCTGCCAGATCACGAGCAAGCGCGCACAATCGACGAAGCTTGAGGAGGCGACAAAAGTCAGCCCCGGCGCACCAGATACCTGGCCTGCGGGAACGCAAGAAGGCCCGACTGCGCCAGCGAATTGTCGAGACTGCGGTCAGACTTTTTCGCAAGCAAGGCTACGAGAATACCCGCATCGACGATATTGTCAATATCCTCGAGATCAGCCAGCCCACATTTTTCCGGTATTTCCCCAGTAAAGACGCAGTTCTGCGAGATGTCGGCAAGCGCGGCTTTGCCTGTCTGGCCGAACACTTCAAGTCGGAACTCTCCAACGAAGCCGACACTGCGGCACGTCTGCGCCGGTTATATCGCGCGATGGCGCGCGAGGTGGAGGCCGACCGTCCACTCTGGCAGGCGGTAGTTCTGTCGGGCGCGATGGATCCCGTACGGTCTCCGGAGATGCGCGAGCCCGAGGGAGTCGCGGTCGGCCTGCTGCGGGAGATTCTCGCCCAGGGCCAGCGACGCGGTGAAATCACGCGTGTCTTTCCCGCGCTTCATCTCTCCGAATTCATGGAGGGACTCTACCAGACCGTGGTGCGGCAATGGGTGGTTGATCTCACCGGCCCCCACAAGCTGGGGGAACGCGTGGATAGCGCCGTGGAGTTTTTCTTGCGTGGCGTCCAGCCCTGACGATTGCCGATGCCGCACCGGCTCGCTGTCCTTTCCCCCAGTAATGTGAGGTGAAATGCATGAAGGCCGCCGTCCTGCGTGAATTTAGGAAGCCGCTCGCGATAGAAGAGGTCGGCCAACCGCAGCCCGGGGCCGATGAAATCCTGATTCGGGTGGAAGCCTGCGGGGTGTGCCATTCCGATGTACACGTCGCCGATGGAGACTGGCCGCAGTTCGCCAAGATCGTCAAAACACCGTTGACCCTCGGCCACGAAATCGCCGGGGTGGTGGTCGAAAAGGGCTCGGCGGTACAAGATCTGCAAATCGGCGATCGCGTCGGAGTCCCTTGGATTTACTGGACCTGCGGCGAATGCGAGTTCTGCCGCGAAGACAACGAAAATCTTTGCCGGCGGCAAAAGATCACTGGCGTCACGGTCGATGGCGGTTATGCCGAGTTCGTGAAAGCGCCGGCAAGCCACGCCATCAAGATTCCCGACAGTCTTTCTTCGGTCGAAGCTGCTCCACTTTTCTGCGCAGGTGTTACGGTTTATCGGGCGCTCAAACATTCCGGCCTTTTGTCCGGACAGCTGCTCGCAGTCTTTGGTATCGGCGGGCTGGGTCACCTGGCTGTTCAGTTTGGGCGGGCCGTGGGCGCGGAAGTGGTGGCGATCGACATTTCCGAAGAAAAGCTGGCCCTTGCCCGATCGTTAGGCGCTTCGGCCACGATCAATGCTTCTACCAACAATGTGATCAAGGAACTACGCAATCGGGGCGGGGTTCATGTCTCGCTGGTGACATCGGCAGCGCGGGCTTCCTATGACACGGCGTTCCATTGTGTGCGGCCTACGGGCACTCTTTTCGTTGTGGGTCTGCCGGCTGATCCAATCTGTTTTCCCGCTATCCTGATGGCCGCGGGGGAAATCCGTATTCGAGCCTCCACGGTCGGCACCAGGGAGGATTTGCGGGAGGTCCTGGCAATGGCTGCCGCCGGCAAGGTGCGCTGCCAGGTGGCTGCGCGGCCGCTTGCGGAAGTGAATGAAGTGTTGGATCAGCTCCGCCGGGGCCAAGTTTCAGGCCGTCTAGTTCTAACTCCTTCCTGAGAAGAATTGCGCGGTTGCCTTTACATCTTGACGTTAGTGACTATTATGTGATACTCACTCTCACAATCTGGGATGAGTGAGCCCAGGTTGGCTCACTCAGGATTGCTTTCGGCGATGTCCTATGTCTCCAGGAGGAGAATCCTATGAAGTCACTAGCATGCGTTCTTGTGTGCTTCTTGTTCGCCAGTTCCATGGCTCTCGCGCAGGGCGTCGGCTCGTCGGGAGAGATCACCGGGACGGTGACCGACGCCTCCGGCGCGGTTTTAGCCAAGGTTACGGTCAATGTGGTCGAGACCCAGACCGGCCTGAAGCGCACCGCCATGACGGGCGGCACGGGGCAATACCGGGTAGTAGGGCTGTCGCCGGCCACTTACGACGTCAGCGTTGAAATGCACGGGTTTGCCACGGAGATTCGAAGAGAGGTCACTATCGCCATTGGACAGACCGTCACCTCCGATTTCAAGATGAAACCGTCGCAAGTGGCGACGGTGGTGGAGGTGACGGACCAGCCGCCCGTGGTGGAAACCGAAAGAGGCAGCCAGTCAGACAGAATTTCGCAACAGTACATCACCGACCTGCCCATTGACCGGCGCGATTACCTGACATTTACGTTGCTCGCGCCTGGCGTCTCTGATGCCACCCGGTTGGCCGGCGACCAGGATTTCAGAGTCAAGCAAACACCGCAAAGCGGGCTGTCGTTCTATGGCAGCAATGGCCGCGGAAACAGCATCACGATCGACGGCGGCGAGACATCGGGCGACAGCGGGGGCCAGCGCCTCACCTTAAGCCAGGACGCAGTACAGGAATTTCAAATCAATCGCAGCAACTACGCTGCGGAACTGGGGTCGGCCACCGGCGCTTCCATCAACATTGTGACCAAGTCGGGTACCAACAATGTGCACGGCAGCCTGTATGGTTTTTTCCGCAACGATGCGATGGACGCCCGCGACCCATTCGCCTTCAACTCGGCACTGGCGACGGACCCGACCTACGCTAATTTCAACACCACTTCTACCGGCCATCCGATTAAGAATTCGCTCAGCCGCCAGCAGTACGGCGGCGCCATCGGCCTCCCCATCCGGAAAGACAAAACCTTCCTGTTTGCTTCTTTCGAAGGCCTGCGGCAGAACTCACAGAATTCAGTTCCCCTTCTGACGGACAGTTCGATCTTCGCCGGACCCTCCGCGGCAGCAACCACGAACCCCTTTGCGCAGAGTGATCCGAGGTTTGCGCAGCAGGCAGTTGTTACGGCCCTAGCCCAGTCATCAAACCCGAGCGTGCCCTGCCTTATAACCCCCAGCGGGACGGTGCTCAGCGAACCTGCCCCGGTTTGCGCCTTCGCCCTCCAGGGCATTTTGTCGGTGAGCCCAACTTCCAGCACGAACCCATTCGTAACCCCGGGTCAGACCGCGTTGAATGCCTTTCTGGTAAACCAGTTTGAAACCCAGGGTGGAGTCTTTCCCTACGACACGCGGGAATACCTGGCGTCGGGTCGCGTGGATCATCGCTTCGATGCAAACAACGAAATTTCCGTGACTTACAGGTACAGCCACGATCTAGAGCAGTCGCCGGACGTGCAGTCTCTAACTGCTTTTTCGGCGGGAAGTTCGATCCACACCTATGATAATAATCTGCAAGCCGCCTGGTACCGCCAGTTCAGTCCGACGATACAGAACGAGGCCCGGGTGCAGTGGGATTACAACAGCTTCAACGTGATTCCTAACGAGCCGGCAGAGGTGGGGCTCCAGATTCCCAGTTTCATCAATAACCTGGGGACGAACATTTTCATACCCAACATCACCATCCTGCGCCGCTACGAATTCGCGGACAATTTGACTGTGATCCGCGGCCATCACACTCTTAAGTTCGGCGGTTACGAACTGCTTCGCGGCAATCACACCGAGTCGCACACTTTCTTCCCCGGCCGCTTTGTGTTCAGCCAGCTACCCGGAGAGGCCATCAGCCCGTGCTTCGCTCGCACAGGCACAAATCCCTGCACTGGAGCACCTACACCATCAGGCGCCACCATCAACTCACTGCAAGCGGCGGGGTTGGGCGCGCCTGTGTTTTACCAACAGGGCTTTGGAAATCCCACCTACGGGAATTACACTCGGCCACTCACAGCGTTCTACGGGCAAGACTCCTGGAAGATAACGCCCAACTTCACTCTGAACTACGGTCTCCGTTACGAACTGGACACCCAATTCGCGCCTTTGACCACCTATAAGAAGGATTTTGCTCCCCGCATTTCCTTCGCCTGGGACCCCTTCAAGGATCACAAGACCGTGGTCCGCGGCGGGTACGGAATCTTCTACGGACCCGTGGACGCCCAGATCCCAGACGTCGACTTGAGTCTGGGCACTCTCAACAAGAATAAGTCTGCGGTCGAGAACGGCCCTGGACCCGGCCAAGTCGCGAACGTCAGCGCGATCTGCGGAGTCTCCCAGTTCGGGGCAACGATAATCCCCGGTACCGGTACGAGCCCGTGCAACCGGGAAATTTCGATCTATGCAGTTGGCTTCGCCGGAGTTCCGCCATTGGGTATTGCTGGGTCGGCAACGATTTACCAAGGACTCTTTGCGCAGGGGTTGATTCAGTGCACCACACCAACTCCAGGGAATAGCGCCTGCATTACACGAGCTGCCGCAGCTGGCCCGTTTACCAATGGACAAGGGCAATCACAAGTTGGCTTCGACGTTACCAATACCGGTCCACTCTCCCCGCTACAGGTAATCTTCGTGAACCAGCCCGGCTATCGTCCCCCAATCGCGCAGCAGGCTTCGTTTGGGATTGAACGTGAAGTTGGACCTGGTCTCTCAATTTCGGTCAGCGGCATCTATTCACATACACAGCGACTACCGGTGGCGATCGATACCAATCTGCTCCCGGCGCCGTTCAGCACGGCGACTTTAGCCAATGGCTCGACGGTTTCCTATCGCAACTGGAACGGGGGTACGCCGGGTAACCCGTCCCCCGCCGATCCCCTGGGGGGCACGGAGTTTCCCGGAGGCCTCTCCCCATGCGCGAATCCCGCCGCCTGTTTTGTAAACCCATTGATCGTCCAGAACAACCAATATAGCTCTGAGGCGTACGCGGTTTACGAAGCCGGCATCGTGGAAGTCAAGAAGCGCTTCAGCGATCATTTCACGTTGTTCGGGAATTACACCTTCAGTAAAGGATTCGATACGTCCACGGACTACAACTCCGACTACGGGCCGCAGGATCCGACGAACCTTAATTTAGATCGTGCTCTCTCCGAATTTGATGAGCGCCACAAAGTGGTGATCGCGGGAGTGTTTGATAGCCCTTGGAAACAGAGTATCTTGTCGGGTTTCCAACTGGCTCCGATTTTCTCCTACCACAGCGGACATCCTTTCAATTTGCTGGCGGGGGGTGAGGTGAATGGAAACAATCACATCACCAATGAGCGCCCCATCGGAGCACCGCGCGACACGGGTCTTGGCCCTAACTATGTCGACTTCGACATGCGCCTGAGCTGGCGGCACAAACTAGGCGAGAGGGCTAACCTGCAAGTCACCGCAGAAGGATTCAACCTGGCGAACCGGACGAACTTTGCCAGCGTAAACAACGAAGTAAGCCCTCTTTTCGGCTTTTCACCAGGGTTCACGACGTTCAACGTGAGTGGGATTCGGCCGGGCACTCCCCTTGCGGGTGGCGGGACGGCTAACCCCAGCGTGCCGCTGACTTTCACGTCCGCCCTGCCGAAACGCCAGATCCAACTCGGCCTGCGGTTGACATTCTGACCGGGAGCACTGATGGCCTTCGTCGAGAATCAGGGAGCCAAGATTTATTGGGATGAGCAAGGCCAAGGTGAGCCGGTTTTGCTCATCATGGGACTGGCGTACCCAGCGAAAATGTGGTATCGGACGCGGCCCCTTTTGGCATCGCGGTACCGGACCGTGGCCCTCGACAACCGTGGCATAGGGCGGAGCGATGTGCCGCAGGGGCCGTATGCCATCGCGCTGATGGCGTCCGATGCGGGGGCGGTTCTGGACGCCGCTGGCATCGAAAGTGCGCATGTATTCGGCGTCTCCATGGGTGGCATGATTGCGCAGGAGTTCGCGCTGCAATATCCGGCGCGAGTGCGGTCACTGATGCTGGGCTGCACCGCGGCGGGCGGGCCCACTGCGGTGCGCGCCGAACCGGAAGCGATCCAGATGCTGATGAATCGGGAGAAGATGAGTCCGGAGCAAGCCGCGGAAGCCAGTGTGCCGTTTATCTACGATCCGGCGACTCCGCGGGAACGGATTGATGAAGATCTGGCCATTCGCAGGCCATGGTTCCCAACCGCAGCCGGGTACGTAGCGCAGTTTCAGGGGATCCTCGGCTGGGAGGCGTACAGCCGCCTCGGCCAGATCGTCGCCCCCACGCTGGTGATACACGGCGAGTCCGACCGCTTGATTCCGCCGGGAAACGCGAGGTTGATTGCAGAGCGAATCCCTGGTGCGAAGCTGGTCATGATTCCGCGCGCCAGCCATCTCTTCTTCACTGATCAGGAGGAAGTTGCTAATCGCACTATTATGGATTTTCTGACGGCACACAGCGGTGTCAGCGAGCCGGAGAAGGCTGCATGTTGAAAGAGGTGTGCCCGGCGAAGCCATGAACATCCCCCTCACTCCAATTCGCTTCTTGCGTTACGCCGAGCAGCAGTACCCCGGCAAGACCGCGATTGTCTGCGGAGACCAGCGGTTCTCTTATGCGCAATTTGCGGAGCGGGCGAGCCTGCTGGCTGGCGTTCTACGTAACGCGGGAGTTCAACCCGGCGACCGGGTCGCGTTTCTCAGCCTTAATTGTCATCGACTCCTGGAAGCCTACTTCGGTGTCTTAGAGGCTGGCGCGGTTTTGCTTCCCCTGAATTTCCGGCTCGCACCGCAGGAATTGGCCTTCATTTTGAACGACTCCGGCGCAAAAGTAGTTTTCCTACAGAAGGAGTTCCTGGACGTCGTCAATTCTTTTCGCGAGAGCGTTCCCAACATCCAGAAGTTTTTCCTGCTCGATGCCTCGCCCGAAGCACCTTGGCTTTCGCCGAAGAATTATGAAGATAGCCTGGCGAGTGCAGTGCCCCATCGCGCGGACATCATGGACTGCGACGAAAATTCCCTGGCCGAACTCTTCTACACCAGCGGCACCAGCGCCAATCCAAAAGGAGTGATGCTCACTCATCGCAATATTTATCTCCATGCTCTCTCGGTTATTGTGACTTTCATAACCAAGCCGGATAGCGTAAATCTGCATACCATTCCGCTGTTCCATGCCAACGGTTGGGGTACCGCTCATTCAGTCACCTTCATGGGCGGGAAACATGTCATGCTGCAGCGCTTTACCTGCGCGGAAGTCTTCCAGTTGATCCAGCGCGAGCGCGTCGACTCGCTGAGCCTTGTGCCGATCATGGCAACGGCATTGGTGAATTCGCCAGACCGGCAAAAATACGACCTGAGCAGTCTGGAGTGGATTTCGATCGGAGGAGCGGCTTCTTCTCCAACCTTGGTGCGCGAGACCGAGGAAAAGCTTGGCTGCGCTTGTTTTGGCGGATACGGCCTGACGGAAACTGCGCCGGTGCTCTCCACCGCCAAACTGAAGCCGGGAGAGCAATTCGATGGTGGGGAGCTTTACGTGGCACGGGCGATGACCGGGTACGCGATTCCGGGCGTGGAGCTTCGGGTCGTGGACTTCGAGGACAACGATGTTGCCCCCGACGGAAAAACTATGGGGGAGATAGTCGCTCGTTCCGACGGTGTGATGCACGGCTACTGGCAACAGCCGGAAGCCACTGCGGAAGCGATGCGCGGTGGCTGGTTTCATACCGGAGACATGGCCGTCATCAACGAGGATGGACGGATCCTCATCGCTGATCGCAAGAAAGACATTATTGTCAGTGGCGGTGAGAACATTTCATCTCTCGAAGTGGAGAAGGCGCTCCTGGCGCATCCCGCGGTTTACGAGGCTGCCGTCATTCCAGTTCCTGACGAAAAATGGGGCGAAGTGCCCAAGGGGCTGGTGGTAGCGAAACCCGGATCAAACCCAACGGAAGCGGAACTGCTCGAATTCTGCCGCTCAAGTATTGCGCACTTCAAGTGCCCGCGGTCGATCGAGTTCGTAGAGGCTTTGCCGAAAACCGCAACCGGAAAAATTCTGAAGAAAAACTTGCGCAAAAAGTACTGGACTGCTCCAGCCAGTGCTTCGCCCGAACTTGCACGGCGCAAATGAACCCGCGCGGGAGTGTCCGGGTTATCCGGAGTCACATGCGGAACTGCATACTTCATAAAAGAGTGACCTTGCCATGAGCGATCTGGTTCAACTCACGAAAGATCAAGACGTCGCGATCATCACCATCAACAATCCCCCGGTGAACGCAATAGGTCCCGGCGTACCCGAAGGTATTTCGCACGCGATCAAGGAAGTCATCGAGGACGGGAGTGTCAACGCTGCGGTAGTGATCGGCGGTGGACGCACATTCGTCGCCGGCGCGGACATCAAGGAATTCGGCAAGATAACCTCGGGGAAGAAGGATCGCGGAGCCGGCCTGCTGCCTCTGTTGCGGCAGATCGAAGATTGCCCGAAGCCGGTGGTGATGGCCATTCACGGTATGGCGTTCGGCGGCGGCCTCGAGCTGGCCATGTCTGGCCACTATCGCGTAGCGGCTGCTAACGCACAAGTGGGCCAGCCCGAAGTGAAGCTTGGCATTATTCCGGGCGCGGGCGGAACCCAGCGCCTGCCCCGGTTGGCAGGCGTTGCCAAGGCGGTCGAGATGTGCGCTCAAGGCAATCCAGTTCAGGCACGCGATGCGTTGGAGCTCGGCATCCTCGATGAGTTGATCGAAGGCGATCTGCTGACCGGCGCTATCGCTTTCGCGCGTGCTGTTCTGGCGAAGCCAGCGCCCAAGACTCGCGAGCGCAACGAAAAGCTTGGTCTCCCGGGAAAGACTGCCGGCATCTTCACCGCTGCGCGTCAGATTGCGCGCCAGAAGCAGCGCGGCATGATGGCCCCACTCGCCGCCATCGACGCGGTGGAAGCGGCCACCCTGCTCCCCTTCGACGAAAGTTGTGAGGTCGAGAGGAAACTGTTCAATGACTGCCTTTTCTCCGACCAATCCAAGGCGCTCATGCATGTCTTCTTTGGCGAGCGCGAAGTGGCCCGGGTGCCCGACATACCGAAGGAGACTCCCATCCTTCCGGTAAACACAGTGGCGGTTGTAGGCGCAGGAACCATGGGGGGCGGCATCGCCATGGTTTTCGCCAATGCCGGCATCCGGGTGTTGCTCAAGGATGCCGACCAGCCTTCTCTTGACCGTGGCATGGACGTGATTCGGAAGAACTACGCAAGTTCAGTCAAACGCGGACGCTTCACCCAGCAATTCGTGGAAGAACGCCTGCGACTGATTCAGCCAGTGCTGGACTACGACGAGTTCGACCGGGTGGATATGGTGGTCGAGGCTGTGTTTGAGGGCATGCAGCTCAAGAAGGAGATCTTTAGCCTGCTCGGTCGCTTGTGTCGTCCGGGCGCGATTCTGGCGAGTAACACCTCAACCCTTAGCATTGACGAATTAGCGAACTCGACAGAGCAGCCCGAAGCGGTGATCGGTACGCACTTCTTCAGCCCTGCGAACGTGATGCGCCTGCTCGAAATTGTGCGCGGTAAGGCCAGCGGTAAAGAGGTGATCGCAACCTGCATGCAACTCGCCAAAAAGCTCGGCAAAGTCGGAGTTCTTGTAGGCAACTGCCGCGGGTTTGTAGGAAACCGCATGTTCGGCCCCTACCGTCGCGAAGCGCAGTTCCTGGTGGAAGAGGGCGCAAGCATCGAAGCCGTGGACCAGGCGCTTTACGACTTCGGCATGGCGATGGGCCCGTTGGCTACCGGTGATCTCGCCGGCCTGGACGTAGGGTGGCGCATCCGCAAAGAATATCGGCATCTGGAAAAACCCGGCGTACGGCAGCCGTTTGCCGAAGACCGCTTGTGCGAAATGGGACGTTATGGCCAGAAGACCGGCGCCGGCTGGTACAAGTACGACGAGAGCCGGCGCGCGATTCCCGATACCGAAGTCGAAGGCATGGTGCGCAAATGGGCTGCCGAAGCCGGCCTTCCGCAGCGCAAGATCTCGCCGGAAGAAATAGTGAACCGCTGCATCCTGGCGCTGGTGAACGAGGGCGCGCGCATCCTTGACGAGGGCATTGCTTTGCGCGCGGTCGACATCGACATCATTTACTTGAATGGATACGGATTTCCCGCTTATCGCGGAGGGCCGATGTGGTATGCCGACACCGTGGGGCTGAATAACGTCCGCGACCGAATCTCGGAATTTCACCAGCAGCATGGCGAACTCTGGGAACAAGCTCCTTTGCTGAATCGGCTCGCTCAAGAGAACGCCACGTTCGCCGAATTCCATCACAGCCAGGACGTGACGGCCGCGTGAGAATAATGCCGCGCGTGCGAGTTGAGAAGCGTTCTGGTGAAGCATGAGCCGCCTTCTTCTGATTCGGCATGCGCAAGCGTCCTTCCTCGAGCAGAATTACGACAAGCTTTCAGCGCTTGGGGAAGCGCAAGCGCGCCACTTAGGGCGGTACTGGACACGAAAGAAAATCGTGTTCGACCGGGTCTACTCGGGGCCGCGTGTCAGGCAAAAGGACACCGCGAGAATCGTGGCCGAGTCCTATCGTGATGCAGGGCTCTCCTTCCCTGAGCCGATGGTAATGCCGGAGTTCGACGAATACCGCGGCGACGCTGTGCTGGAGCAAGGCCTCCCTCAGTTGCTCGAGAGCAACAGCGAAGTTCGCCGACTGCATCAGGCATATCAGAACTCGATACATCCTGAGCAGCGGCTAGCGACTTTCGAGAAGATGTTCGAAATGTTGATCACTAAGTGGGTCGACGGAGAACTCTTGCTTCCCTCGGTGGAATCGTGGGCGGAATTCTGTGCCCGAGTCGACCGCGGACTGTCGCGATGCATGTCAGCGAGCGGTCGGGGCCAACAACTGGCGGTCTTCTGTTCGGGTGGGCTATTGGGCGTAGCCATGAGGCGCGCTTTCCGCCTCTCCGACCGGGACACGCTCCGCGCAGCCTGGATGGTCAGGAACTGTTCCTACAGCGAGTTCCTGTTTTCCAGAAGTAATGACCGCTTTACTCTGAGTACTTTTAACGCTTTCCCGCATCTGGACGACGTCTCATTGCTGACTTACAGATAGCATCTGGACAAGCCTGATATGGCTGACTTGCGCGACCATCCAACCTCCGTACGAGCAGGCGAAGATCTCAACCTGGCCAGGCTCGAACCGTTCTTGCGCGACCATTTTCCCGAAGCCAGCGGCACTCTTAGCGTTGCGCAATTCCCCAGCGGACATTCCAACTTGACTTATCTCGTCTGTCTCGGCGACTGCCAGCTGATACTGCGCCGTCCTCCATTCGGCAGCAAAGTCAAAACTGCGCATGATATGAGCCGGGAATACCGCGTGCTCTCGAGACTGCACGTGGTTTACCCGCAAGCTCCGAAGGCGCTTCGGTATTGCGAAGATCCATCCGTGCTCGGCTCTCCTTTCTACCTGATGGAGCGCGTTCAAGGAATCATCCTGCGTAGAGACCCTCCTGAAGCACTGAGGATTACTGCCCAGACCGCCCGCCAGTTGAGCGAGGCGTTTGTCGACGATCTCGCCCAACTCCATGGCCTGGACTATACCGCCATCGGCCTGGCGGAGCTGGGGAAGCCGCAAGGTTATTTGGATCGTCAAGTCGCAGGCTGGATCGAGCGCTACCACGGTTCTCGAACCCACGATTTGCCCGAGGTTGAGAGAATCTCTGTCTGGCTGAACGAACACAAACCTCGCGAAACTTCCTCCGCGTTAATTCACAACGATTACAAGTACGACAACATCGTGCTTGATCCAACCGATATCACCCGGATTGTGGGCGTGCTCGATTGGGAAATGTGTACCATCGGCGATCCACTCACCGATCTCGGCACTGCCTTAGCCTACTGGGTCGACCCGCAAGACCCCGAGGAACTTCAGCGCATCCGCTGGGGACCGACAACATTGCCCGGCACTTTGACACGCGCAGAACTTGTCCGCCGCTACGCTCAAACCACCGGACGCGATGTCAGCAAGATGGTTTTCTACCGCGTGCTCGCTCTCTTCAAAGTGGCGGTGATCATCCAGCAGATTTATTACCGCTATCATCACGGCCTCACCAAAGACGCTCGCTTCGCTTCTCTGCCGGAAGTCGTCAAGGTAGCGCTGGGTGCGGCCCTGCGCTCAGCCGAGGAGAGTTCTGTTTGATCGATGAGCAATGATCGATGAAGTATCAGAAGTGATCGTGATGAGCTGGCTAAATGTAATAGCGAATCACCCACTCTGCCACGCAGCAGGGCTTTTCTGAATTCTCACGCTCAATGACTACCGAAAATGTAGCTTCCATGCCCTCAGCAATGTCCTTGAGCGCTTGCAGCGTGACACGCGCGCGAATCCTGGAGCCTGCGGGAACGGGAGAGGGAAAGCGGACTCGATTCAACCCATAGTTCACAATCATCCGCACGCCGCTTCGGATCTGAATTCCCTGCCGTAGAAAGTGACTCAGCAGCGCCAGTGTCAAAAACCCGTGCGCAATCGTAGTGCCGTAGGGCGAATCCCGCTGCGCACGTTCGCCATCAAGGTGAATCCACTGCCGGTCCTCTGTGGCTTCCGCAAACTGCTGAATGCGGTCCTGGGTGACAGAGAACCATTCCGTTGTTCCGATTTCGCGACCCACATAATCGCGCAGCGAATGCAGATTTTCCACCACCAGTGGCGGCATAAATTCTCCTTGAAGCCCGGCGGATCAGCGTGCAGCAGAAGGCGCGCGCGGATTGCTCGTCTTTGCCAGCTCCAGCTTGGCCACCGCTTCCGTATGCACTTCATCGGGGCCGTCGGCCAGTCGCAGTGCGCGAACCATCGCCCATGCGCTGGCAAGAAAAGTATCCTGCGAAACACCCGCGCCCCCGTGCGCTTGAATACTCCTGTCCAGCACTCGTAACGCCACGTTGGGCGCGACGACTTTAATCATGGCGATCTCGGCCTGCGCCGCTTTGTTTCCGGCCGTGTCCATCATGGAGGCAGCCTTCAGAGTCAACAGACGGGCCTGCTCGATCTCCATGCGCGAGGTGGCAATGTCGGCGCGCAGAGTTCCCTGTTCAGCCAGCGGCTTGCCAAAGGCCACACGCGATTGCACACGATCACACATGATTTCGAGCGCGCGTTCAGCCACTCCAATGCACCGCATGCAGTGGTGGATGCGGCCGGGTCCCAGCCGCCCCTGCGCGATCTCAAAGCCCCGCCCCTCGCCCAACAGCATATTCGAGGCGGGCACACGGACATTCTCGAACACGACTTCGCCATGCCCATGGGGCGCATGATCGTAGCCAAACACCGTCAGCAACCGCTCGATCTTCACTCCCGGCGCCGGCACGGGCACCAGCACCATCGACTGTTGTTGATAGCGCGGGGCCGAGGGATCGGTCTTACCCATAAAGATTGCGAGCTTGCAGCGCGGATCGCCCGCCCCCGAAGTCCACCACTTGCGTCCGTTAAGGACATACTCGTTGCCCTCACGAACGATGCTTGCCTGTATGTTGGTCGCGTCCGACGAAGCTACCGCAGGTTCGGTCATGGCAAAGCACGAGCGGATCTCTCCGGCAAGCAGCGGCTTCAGCCAGCGCTCTTTCTGCTCCGGCGTTCCGTAACGTGCGAGCACCTCCATGTTGCCAGTATCGGGCGCCGAGCAGTTGAATACTTCGGGCGCCATCATGCTGCGGCCCATGATCTCGCATAAAGGCGCGTATTCAAGGTTCGTGAGTCCGGCACCGTTCTCGTCGTCGGGCAGGAAAAGGTTCCACAGGCCCGCCGCGCGGGCTTTCCGCTTGAGCACTTCCACCACAACCGTTGGCGACCACCGGTTGCGCTCAACCTCACTTTGGAAGTGCTGCTCGCTGGGATAGATATATTCGTCCATGAAGGCCCGCAAACGCAGTTGCAGGTCTTCGACTTTCTTGCCCAATGTGAAATCCATATTCGTTGCCGATGTTTCCTTTGTTCTTTGACAGAACTTCAAAGACCGGACGCCGCTCCGCTAAGCTTGCCGTAGTATGTTCCTCAGCTTTTATAGACTACGCCCATGCATAACGCGAGTGGCTGATTTGCGAGGAAGCAAATTGATCACGAAATTCGCGAATTCGCGAAGAGACGGCGGCTCTGTGATGCCCGAGTCTGAGTATTTTGAGGGGCTTACCAATGGCGCTTGCATTGCAATGACAAGGCCTGGAAAGACCAAACAGCAAATCAAAAAGGAGTGAAAAGGTCATGGACAGAATGCTGGTAGTGGTTTTCGACAATGAAACCAAGGCTTACGAAGGGAAGAAAGCTCTGCTGCAACTGGACGACGAAGGCAGCATCACCGTCTACGCCTACGCAGTGCTGTCGAAGAACGCGGACGGCACAGCCACCGTCAAGCAGGGGGATGACTCGGGGCCGATCGGCACGCTGCTCGGCACGTCATTTGGAACCCTTATCGGTTTGCTGGGCGGGCCGGTAGGTTTGGCTGTTGGCGCCGCTACAGGTCTTATTGCCGGCGGGACCGTCGACCTGAACAACGCCCGCATCGGAGATGATTTCATCGACGACGTCACCAAGGTTTTGACGCCGAACAAAGTCGCGGTGGTCGCCGAAATTGAAGAAGACTGGACCACACCCGTGGACACGCGCATGGAAGCGATCGGGGGAACTGTATTCCGGCGGGCTCTGGCGGACGCGAAACACACAATCCACGAGGAGAACATCGCCGCCATGAAGGCTGACCTGGCCGAACTGAAGGCCGAGCAGGCCAAGGCGCACGCCGACCGCAAAGGAAAGCTCCAGGAAAAGATCAACCAGCTCGACTCGAAGATTCAGGTTCAGTTGCAGAAGGCGAAAGACAAACGCGAGGCTGCGGAGCGTCAGGCGCAGGCCAAGGCCCAGGTGCTCAAGGCCAAGGCAGCGGTGGCAAAGGCCAAGGCCTCGTAAACGCGAGACCGGCTGTTCAACAGATCAGGCCAGAGGAAGGTCAAAACAGGCCTTCCTCTGGAAAACAAAATACAACTTAAGGAGAACTCGAATGGCTACGCAGAGCTTGACTGGTGAAGTGAAGAACCGCTCCGGATGGAGCATTTTTATGGGCGTTTTGACCGCGGCCCTGGGGGCGTTCCTGATCGTTTACCCGCTGGCAACCGCGACCATCACGACCCTGTTGCTAGGTTGGGTAATGATTTTCGTTGGCATCGCGCAGTTTGTTTTTGCGCTCCATTCGCAGACGGTCGGAAATTTCTTCCTGAAGATCCTTCTCGGCGCGCTCTATGGAATCACCGGGGTTGCGCTGGCGTTCTTTCCATTCGAAGGCGTGGAAGCCCTGACGGCGCTTCTGGGAACGCTCCTGCTGGTTCAGGCTGGACTGTTGACAGTCAGCGCGTTCCAAGTGAAGCCGCTGGACGGATGGGGATGGTTTCTCGCCGATGCCATCGCCAGCCTGTTGATGGGCATACTGATTATCGCGAAGTGGCCCTCCAGTACTTTCTGGGCGATCGGAACGCTGGTCGGGGTTGCGGTGCTGATGGGCGGAATCTCCAGGATCGTGATTGCATCGAAGATACGAAGCGGGGCCGACACGGTTGACCGCGCCATTCGAGCAGCGTAGCCAGGGGAGGTCGCAGATGCGGTCCACGGTCAAACTAGGAAGAATCTCCGGAATTGAGATCGGCCTTCATTACAGCTGGTTCATCATCGCAGCACTGATTGTGTTTTCGCTGGGTGGGCGCTTCCGTCAGGTGAACCCGGATTGGGGCACGGGCGAGATCTGGGCCACTGCGCTGGTCACAGCTGTGCTGTTCCTCGTTACCTTGCTGTTGCATGAGCTGGCGCATTCGCTGGTGGCCCAGGCCCGGGGGTTGAAGGTGAAGGCGATCACGCTGTTCGCACTCGGTGGTGTTTCTCAGATTCAAGACGACGTCACCGACGCGAAAACAGAGTTCTGGGTCGCGATTGCGGGGCCGATCACCAGCGTGGTCATTGGTTTTGGCTGCCTGGGCATTGCTCTCGGCCTGGGTTGGCAGCGTTCGACCGAACCGCAGACCGCAGTGACCGGAGTCCTGGTCTGGTTGGGGTACATCAACATCGGGCTTGCGGCCTTTAACATGATTCCGGGGTTTCCGCTCGATGGTGGCCGCGTACTGCGCGCGATCATCTGGGCGATTACCAAGAACGCCGATTCCGCCACGCGGTTCGCGGCGCGCGTGGGGCAACTCGTGGCTGTTCTGTTCATCCTCGACGGGATCTGGAAGTACTTTTCCGGCAGCGGCTTCGGCGGGCTGTGGATCGCATTCATTGGCTGGTTTCTGATGGACGCAGCCAGGGCCAGCTATAACCACGTGCAGGCAACGGCTGCGCTTCGTCATGCAGGTTCTCCCAGGTGACGAGAAGCCGCCGCGACCCATGCGGCTGAACATTTGGGAGCAAATTCAAAACCCTAGAGGTGCATCGTGGCAGAAATTCTCGACGTAGGTGGTCAACAGAAATGCGCGTATCCGCAGTGCGAGTGTCAAGTTTCGACTCTTGAGACGTACTGCAGCGATTACTGTTCAGACGCCGATGACGAACAGGAAATCGAAGTCCAGTGCGACTGTAAACACGCTCCGTGCTCGTTGACGAAAGGCGATCCTCTCCACACAACGATCGCCGAGCAGGAATGACCCCCAAAAATCTTCAACACAGCGGACACCCTTCGGCTTCGCTCAGGGCAGGCTCCGGAACACAGGGTAAGCCTGGATCACCGTGTCCGATTGCAAGCAGGCTCCGGAACACAGGGTAACCTGGATCACCCTTTTCCCTTGAATTGTGGCTTACGCTCAGCCTTTGTCGGAATGAACAAGATTCTTTCTCAGAAAGAAACAGCGTGCTGATTCGCTTACGCACGCGCCCATCCGAATCCAGAGGCTCTCACGAACTTCGCGAATTCACGGAGAGATTGTGCCTCTGTGACGTGCCAGCTATAGCGTTTTGAATAACTTACCAATGGCGCTTCCATTGCACTTGAGACCTCAGGAAAGAGAACTCAAGGAGCGAAACATCATGGACAGGATGCTGGTAGTTGTCTTTGACAGCGAAACCAAAGCCTACGAGGGAAGGAATTCGCTGCTGGAGCTGGACGACGAAGGCGGCATCAGCGTCTACGCTCACGCGGTGCTGGCCAAGCACGCAGATGGAACCGCAACGGTACTCCAAGGGGATGATTCCGGGCCGGTTGGGACTCTGCTGGGTACGGAATTTGGAGCCCTCATCGGCATTTTCGGAGGGCCAGTTGGCCTGGGGATTGGCGCAGTTGTGGGGATGCTGGCCGGCGGCACGGTCGACGTCCACAACGCCAGGATTGGTGACGACTTCATTGAGGACGTGACCAAGGAACTACGAGCGGACAAATTCGCACTGGTCGCCGAAATCGAGGAAAGCTCGACGACTCCGGTGGACACGCGCATGGAAGCGATCGGCGGAACTGTGTTCCGGCGCGCGCTTTCCGATGCGAAGCACACGATCCACGAGGAGAACGTCGCCGCCATGAAGGCCGACCTGGCGCAAATGAAGGCCGAGCACGCCAAGGCTCATGCCGCCCGCAAGGCCAAGCTCCAGGAAAAGATCAACCACCTCGATAGCAAGATTCAGGCGCAATTGCAAAAAGCCAAAGAGCGACGTGAGGCCGCGGAGCGCCAGGCAAAGGCCAAAGCCGAGATCCTCAAGGGCAAGGCTGCCGCTATGACGGCCAAGGCGGAAGAAACATACATCTAGCGCGCTGGGCGTGGTGACGAGAGAAGTGCATGGCAATAGGAAAAATGACAAACGAGATTGAGACACGTCGCAGGGCAATGGCGCTCATTGGCAACTTGACTGCGGTGCTGGGTCTGTTGGTGCTTGGTTCTCCGGTGACTCCGTCGACGATCCGGTCGATGCTACTCGGTTGGATCCTGACGGCGGTCGCGATCTTGCAGGTTATCTGGGGGCATTCTCAGACAGCACAATCCCCGGTGACTGTAGGACCACGGCCGTCCACCCGACTGACGACGTTGACGCTGAAGCGAGGAATCGTGGTGCAAAGTTTGAGAGGTTCAAGGTGAGCCTGCAGGCGGAAATGGTCAGGGTTGAGGGAGAGATCGTGATTATTTCCTGTGAACAGTGCGGAAATAGACACGGAATTCTGATCGATCATGTCCACCCCGAGATTTTGTCTGTTTGTAGTTGTGGAAGCTGCCGGCATCCGTTGTTTAGTGCTGAGGAGCTGCGGGCAAACCAATTCGAGGATTGTTGATCAACGACGTTGTAACAGCGTTTGAGCGAGAGTCACCGACGGACGGGCAGAGGCTGAGGCGGACTATGCAAAACACAGACATAGACACCACGCGCAAATGCGCTCACGAGGAGTGCCGTTGTTCGGTTCCACCCACGGAGGACTACTGCTGTGACTACTGTTCGGAGGCCGATGATGTGGCTGAAGTCGAGCTGCTGTGTAACTGTGGACACCCTTCCTGCGGGCTGGAGTGACGTGCGAGTTTGATGGGGAGTGCGTGGGGAAAACCAATACGGATCAGGAGAGATGAACTATGAATACATTTGAACAATTTCGAAAATCGCTTCTGTACACGACGGCTGCCGCGTTGTGCCTCGCGGGGCTGGGAAGCGCCACTCCATTAGTGGCTCAAAGCCAGAATCAGAAACAGGATGATGAAGTGCAGATGGGGCAGGAGGTTTTCAACGAACTGAAAGCCAAGGGCGAAATCATCGAATCGTCCCCTCTGTATGACCAGTTGAAACCGATTGCCGACGCCATTACCAAAGCGGCGCAGCCGCGATACAACCATCCATTCAAGTTTTACCTGGTTCACGAAACTCAGCCGAACGCATTCGCCACTCCGGGGGGCAACGTGTATGTCGTGGATTCGCTTCTCTATTTCGTTAAGAACACCGACCAGCTCGCCGGGACGCTGTGTCACGAAGTCTCCCACACCATTCATCACGACACGGTGACGTTGATGGAGAAGGATCAAAAACTGGAGAAGCGGGAAGTGGGGGCCGCCATTCTCCTGGGTCCAACGCGGGCGCACTTGCTGGCCATCCTGCTGCTGGGCAAGCTGCATTCCCTGAGCTACTCGCGAGATGTGGAATCCCGGGCCGACATCACCGGCTCTGACGTTTGTGCCGCCACCGGATACGACCCGTGGGGGCTGGTGTGGCTTTTCCAGGATTTCGACAACGCCAAGATGGGGCAAGTTCCCCAGCTGCTATCGGATCACCCCGGTAACCAGGAGCGGGTCGACGCGTTGGAGCAGCACTTCCGCAAAAACCCGTCGGTCTTCGGAAAGTTCAATCCAGATCCAAAGTCGGCTACGCCGTTTGTCGTTCCCAAGAACGTTCCGGAGGTTTTTCTGCATTGAGTGATTCAGCGTGCTGCCGAAGCGGCAAAACCGAATGACGGCAGTGCGCGAAATAAAAAGGAGAAACACAATGAGCAACGTTACTGATTTTGTCGCCGCCGGCCTCGAGCAAATTAGAAAGTCATGGGGCTGGTTCCTCGCGTTCGGCGCTGTGCTGATGGTTCTTGGCTTCGTGTGCATCGGCAAATCGCAGAGCGCAACCACTTTCTCGATCCTGACCCTGGGCTGGGTGCTGGCCATCAGCGCAGTGGTTTGGGTGGTGAATTCATTCCAGGCTTTCACCTGGCAGGGGTTTTTTATCTACGCGCTGAACGCGATCATCCGCGGAGTGACTGGATATTTGCTGATTCGTCACCCGAACGCAGGCGCGGAAGGAGTCACCATGGTTCTGGCTGCGCTCTTCATCGTGGGAGGTTTGTTCCGCATAGTAGGAGCGAGCGCGATTCAGTTCCCTCAGTGGGGCTGGACAGTGTTTGCGGGATTGGTCTCGTTTGTTCTCGGCGTTTTTCTTTTGAGCAGCTGGCCATCGGCCAGCACGTACTTCATTGGCATGGCGATCGGCATTGACCTCGTGTTTGACGGCGGGGCCCTGATCGGTTTCGCCGCTGCCATTCGCAGCCTGCCGAAAGCGTCACAAGCCAGAGCTGCGTAAGAGGAGTGTAGCCGGAGAGATATCCCATGTCGAGCCGACATTCATGGATGCAGCGCAGGATGGAGCGGTTCTTGCTGGCTGCGGGACTGGCTTTGGTCCTGGTGTATCTCTCTGCCCGCGTTCATGCAGTGGTTATGTATCACGCGGGCATGTGGAGCTTCGCTGCATTGCAAGCGAGCTCGCCGGGTGTGAAGGACGAGGGTGCGCAGCGATCCTCGGCCGGGGTTGATTTCAGTCTGTGGTCCGGGCAGAGGGTCAAGGCATACGCGCAGGCGTTGGCCGCAAAGTTGGGGACTCCGCTCGCGGTACTGTCCATCCCGAAATTAGGACTGGACGTACCAGTCTTCGAGGGAACTGGCGAACTCACGCTCAACCGGGGAGCGGGTCGAATCGCTGGGACCGCGCGGCCTGGCGAGCTAGGAAATATCGGTATCGCTGCACATCGAGACGGTTTCTTCCGCGGCCTGAAGGATATCCAAGTGGGGGACCAGATCGAACTGGCCGTACTGCGCCGCAAATTCGTTTACACCGTTGACAGCATCACGGTGGTGAGGCCCAGCGACGTAAGCGTGCTCCAGGCCCGGCGTCGGCCGTCCCTGACATTGGTGACCTGTTATCCGTTCTATTTTGTTGGAGACGCACCGCAACGGTACATCGTGCAGGCGTCATTGGCGGATTCCGAACAAACGAAAGTAGCAAAACTAAATCCAGAATTTACAAGACTTAACTAAGGAGAAACACAATGAACTCAAAGAACGAATGGCAACGAACGTGGCTGGCGCTCGCAGTGGGACTGGTTAGCCTCACCCTTACTCTGGGCGCAAGCGCTCAAGTACAAACAGAAACTTACACTTCTACTGGGCAGGCGACGACGGAAGTCAAAGTCGATCGCGGCACGGTGCTCCTGGTCGACGGAAACGACCTGGTAGTCAAGGCGGAGGACGGCCACCTCCGGCACTTTGCTAATGTCCCGGAGAGCGCTCGCGCTATCGTGGACGGCCAGCAACTTGGCATCCATGATCTGAAACCGGGAATGACACTGGAGCGCACCATCACGACCACGACCACGCCCCAGATAATTACCACGGTAAAGCAAGTGACTGGAACCGTGTGGTACGTGAATCCGCCGAGTTCTGTCGTCCTGACTTTAGAGGATGGCACTAATCAGGCATTCAAAATCCCAGATGGGCAGAAGTTCAACATCGATGGCCAGACAACGGATGCCTGGGGTTTGAGAAAAGGGATGAAGATTTCGGCGACCAAAGTTACAGAGGTGCCGGAAACAGTGGTTGAGCAGCAGAAAGCGTTCACTGGTACGGCGCCGCCTCCGGACCCGCCCGCGGATCTACCTATCCTGGTGGTGGTCGTGCTCCCAGTCGATGCGCCGGCTCCGGCTCCGGCCGCTACGGTTGCTGCCGCTACGCTTCCCCAGACCGGCAGTCAGCTTCCCCTGATCGGGATTCTTGGCGCACTGTCTCTGGCAGCAGGACTCGGCCTGCGAGCGGCCAGGCTGCGGGCATAAGAGCGTACCTCCAACCCCGGGTTCGGTGCGCAGTGCGTCCGCGCGCCGAGCCCACAGGAGAGGTCGCGGGGCAATATGTTCTCAATTGACGACCGTGCGGGGAATGTAGTGACCACCGTGGCGCTCTTTATGGTCGCGGCGGCTATCCTCTATATCGCGCGCAGTGCTTTCTTCATCTTGCTGTTGTCTCTTCTGTTTGCCTACTTGCTCGAACCAGCGGTCGCGTTCGTACAAGAGCATTCTCGACTCAGTCAAAAGAATCGTACTTTGGCGATTGCACAGGTGTATTTGGTCGGGACACTGGTGCTGGGGGGCTTGGGGTACGAGTTCGGTCCGCGCATTGCAGCGCAAGTAAAGAACCTCAATGCGGCTGTGCCCGGGATTCTGCAAGGTCTTACCAGCGGAAGGACCGCCGCCGATCTGGGGGCCAGGCATGGCTTGAGCGCAATGCAGCAGCAGCGGATACACGACTGGCTGGCAGGCAACCACGACTTCATTGCCCGCGTGGCCGAGCGCGGGGCGGCGTCCGCAGGGTATGTCGCCGCGAGCGCGATCTGGCTTTTCGCGATCCCTATCCTGGCCATCTTCATTTTGCGGGATGGGCGTCCAATGGCAGATGCGTTTGTCGGCGCGCTTGGACGACGGGGTGGCCAGACAGCGGTCAAGCGAATCCTGGGGCAGGTTGACACGATGCTCGCGAAATATATACGCGCCCAGCTTGCCCTGGCGGGCCTCTCGTTCGCTTTCTATAGCGTCTCTATGTTGATGCTGAAATTTCCCTATGCGATCGCGCTGGGCGTTTTGGGCGGAGTTCTGGAGTTTCTTCCAGCCGTGGGATGGATCGCTTCCGCCGCGGCTATTCTGACCATCGGCTTCCTGACTCACGCGCACTGGATCTGGATGGCGGGATTGCTGTTGGTCTGGAGGCTGGTGCAGGATTACGTGAACTCGCCTCTCATCATGGGCGACAACCTGCAACTACAGCCCCTGACCGTCGTATTCGCGCTAATGGTCGGAGGCCAAGTGGGAGGCATGGCTGGGTTGTACCTTTCAGTGCCGACCGTCGCTGTGCTCCGAATTGTGTGGTTGGAATGTTTCTCGACTGACTCCTCGTCCGCCGGCGGCGATCAGCCGCTGATGCAAGCGAAAGCGTGATTTTGCCCTCCTGCCTAACTTAATATGGAGCGCCTGGCCCACGGAGGAAACGAGTGACTACCTATCCCAACGATATTTTCACAGAGCCATCCGATGTTGACCCTCACACGCTGAGAAATCTGGGGCCGCTGACTGGCATGGCCGGCATTTGGGAAGGAAGCCGCAGCCTCGACATCCCACCCAAGCCGGCAACGGCGCCGGAACGGCAGAAATTTGTGGAGCACATCGAGCTGCAACCCATCGATCCGCAAACCAACGGGCCGCAACTCTTTTACGGGTTGCGCTATCACACACGCATCGTGAAGCCGGGCGAGGTCGAGACCTATCACGATCAAGTTGGGTATTGGCTATGGGAGCCGGCGACCGGCAACCTGATTCAGACGGTCGCCATTCCGCGCGGGCAAACGCTCATGGCCTTCGGTCAGGCTGTTAAAGACGCAACCAGCTTCGAGTTGGTTGCGACACGCGGGTCGACGACTAACGGCATCTGCTCGAATCCGTTTCTCGAATATGCGTTCCAGACGGTGGAGTTTCGCATCAAGGTCACGATCAACGCTGATCGCACCTGGGGATACGACGAGGATACGACACTGATGGTTCGCGGCCAATCGCAGCCGTTCCATCATACCGATCGTAGCGTCCTGAACAAGATCGGCGAGCCGACGCCCAATCCGCTCGCAAGAGGCTGACCTGCCCGCCAATTGGCCCCTGCATTGCATGGATGAAGGTGAAGGACTGCTTTGAATCAAGGAAAGCGACACGATCAGGATGCGGCACAAACAATCTCGCGGGGCTATGCCGTCGCGGCAGTTCGCAATTCTCGTTGCCGTCTTGTGTGCCACGAATCTTTCTTTGTCGGCGCAGTCCTTCCCATCTGACCCTGAGGTGTCCAAGGATCCTCATCTTCCGTTAGTGTTGACGCCTTTGAAACCGCAGGAGCGGGAGGCATCCTATCGCCCGATCACATCCCAAGAAAATCTTCGCTGGTTTATCAACAGTACGGTTGGTTTGCCGCATCGGGCAGGAGGGGTCTTCGTATCCGCCTTCGGAGCGGCCCTTGATCGGCCGAAAGAGTACGGGTCGCATTGGGCGGGCTTTGCCGATCGCTACGGAATGCGCATCGCCTGCGGCGCGACAGGAAACGTGATGGAAGCCGGTGCCGGACTTCTCTTGCGGGAAGATCCTCGCTATTTCCGCGTACCGGACCAGCTCTTTAAGACTCGCACCGTAAATGTAGTAGAGCTCACGTTTGCCGCCCGCGGCTACGACGGCAGCTTCAGGCCCGCGTATGCCCGCTACGCGGCGAGCTTTGGAAACAACTTCCTCTCGAACACCTGGCGTGTTCACAGCGAGGCCAATGCGCAGCACGCATTGCTGCGCACAGCGGGAGACTTCGCCGGTCACATGGCGGCGAATGCCTGGGAGGAATTTTGGCCTGACGTCAAGAAGCGCGTCTTTCCTAGAAATACGCATACACACAAGCGCAATTAAAACCTGGTTCGCGAGGTTCGCGAATTCACGAGGAATTTCGAACTCGCTCGTTTGTGTGTTGAAGTGTTTTCAAGAACTTGGCTGTGGCCTCCGTCTTGCATTACGACCGGGAAGGGTCGAGAGGAGAAGTCACAAACCGTGACGAGAACTCGCGATCAATCAATTCAGCAATACAAAGGAGAAACATCGTGGCAAAACTGATAGTAGTTGGTTTCAAGAAGGACATGTACCGTGCGTCAGAAGTGCTCAACGACTTGCAGTCGATGAACGATGACTGGGTGGTCGACCTGCACGACGCAGTCGCGGTTTACCGCGACTACAACGGCAAGCTGCGCGTGGACCAGAGCTACCAGATGACGACGGGCGAAGGCGCAGCCTGGGGTGGTCTGATGGGCTCATTGATTGGGCTCACACTCGCTGCCATCCCCTTCACCGGTGGCGCCAGTGCCGTGGCTGCGGGGACTCTGGCGGCGGGAGCTGCCGGCGGCGCCGCTCTGGGCGCGGGTGCAGGCGCACTCGACGCTTCGTGGTGGAAGGATGAGTTTGGCATCCCCAACGATTTTGTCCAGCAGGTTGGGGCGATGATCCAGCCCGGTGACTCGGCGATCTACGCGCTCCTGCGCACCGCCGATCCCGACATTCTGGCCGATCAGTTCCGCGGCTACGGTGGCACCGTCCTCACTACCACGTTGAGCCGCGATCAGCAGGCGAAGGTGGAGAGGGTTCTAAGCAACCGGGCAGCCTAGGGCGCAATCGGCAGCCTCACTGAAATGCGGGAGCAACTTAACCAGTAAGAGAGAGGAAATAACACCATGTCGTTTGCAGAGGCAAAAGCACACGAAGACAAGATCAGCGCACAGCTGCACGAAGCGAAGGCGCTGCTCGATGAGATCGAGGCCCATGCCAGGAAGAAAAAGGCGCAGGCGGAGATCGAAACCATCACCGATCTGAAGACGAAGAAGCAGGAAATCGACAAGAAGTGGCAAGACCTGAAGTCCGGTGGTGAAGCCAAGGTGGGGTCGCAGGTCAAGGCCGACATCGAAGCGGACATCGCCAAATTCAAAGCCACGCTGGATCAGTTCCGCGCCAAGCGCAAGAGCCAGTCGGCCGCGAAGTAAGCGAACTTTCCGGGTCGACAAGAACAGAAAGAGGCACGCCTCCGTTCATGTGCCTCCTAGCAACTTCGGTCCCGGAGCAGCAACCGCCCGCGGAATGATCAGACCCATTGCCTGGGAGGGCTAGAATCCTCCTGCGGCGGAGATGGACTTTCCCGGGCGGTTGCGTTTTAGAAATTCGCATCGAACATGGTTTGGAAACAATCCTGGCAAAACTGACAGGTGTTGCTTTCTGTGATCTGTGCAGTGCAACGCACGCGACTAGTAAGCTCTTCGAACCCGCACGCTGACGCGTTACAAGAGCTCAATCGGTTCGCAAATTGGCGAAGTTCGTGATGGAGCCCGAGTGCTCGTCTTGAAGCTGTATTTGTTGATGTTCATCGACCGAATCTTTGACTCCAAAGTGGATGGAGGAATACCCAGCAAGGCTGCTGCGCCCGATGGTCCAGACACTCGGCCTCCTGATTCCGCCAGGGCCGAGTCAATCATTCTTCGATCTTCGGTGGCAGATCTTCTGAAGGACTGGCGCGCAGGGGTGTGGTGGAACGGCTTTCCTGAAAAGCTGCTCTTCTTAACGGAGAAATTACCCTTTCGATAGACCACCACAGAACGTTCGATCACGTTTTGTAACTCTCGAATATTTCCAGGCCATGAATAATGAATCAGCGCATCCATGGCTTGGGGTGAGATTGCGCCGACAGTCTTGTTCATCCGGCGAGCGAGCTCGTGAACGAAATGACGCACGAGCAGAGGAATGTCCTCCGGGCGTTCTCGCAACGGAGGAATGTAGATTGGGAAAACGTTAAGCCGGTAGTAGAGATCGCTACGAAACTCTTTTTCCTCGATCATCTCCTCCAGGCTGCGGTGAGTGGCGGCTACAACCCGGACGTTCACTCTTCTGGTCACGGTGCTACCCAGTCGTTCGAATTCGCGCTCCTGTAAGACCCGCAGGAGTTTCGGTTGCACCTCCAACGGAATATCGCCAATTTCATCCAGGAACAACGATCCCTGGTCCGCCAACTCAAACCGGCCGATCTTTCGCGCGATCGCACCCGTGAAGGCGCCGCGCTCATGGCCAAAAAGCTCGCTCTCGAGCAGACCGCCCGGAATTGCAGCACAATTCACTTTTACCAGCGTGCGGTTCTTTCGCCGGCTACGATCATGAATTGCGCGCGCGATCAGTTCCTTGCCGGTGCCGGTTTCTCCCAACAACAGGACAGTCGAATCGGTTCCTGCCACCATTTCGACCTGTTGTAGGACGTCCCGGAGTGCGGAACTCTGTCCCACAATTCCCTCGAAACCCACTATAGAACTCATTTCGTCCTCAGCACTCATCTCCTCAGTCGAGCTGTTACTATTCGGGACAACACTAGCCAACGGAAAATCACTGTCGCAATTGTCAACTGGGGAAACATCAGTCAAATTCATGGCGTCCTCCAAGAACACATCGCTAGGCGGATTTTTTCGTCTGTGGGCAGAACTCGATAACTTTGCCGCGTTGGAACTTAGGGACTCCATTCAGCGGTTTCCGAAAATTGTTCGGGACGTAAAACGCAATCACTCTTGCCATGGCGACCTCCTCGATCGCACCCGGTGCCTCGATCCCCTGCATAATGCCGATAACCCTTAGGGCGAACCTCACGATCTTGCTGCGTATTGCTGTCATCCTTCTACCTGCTACAAACCCATCGAAGCTTGCAGTCGTCATGCGATTCAGGGCCTATTTTCTCGCTCAAAGTTTTTGAATTCTCAGTCAGTCTGCCCCAAAGTTCTCTCCAGCGAAACCCCAAATAGAGCGAGAGCAATATCCCCCAAACGTGTTGGTGCAACACCCCTCTGCAATGCGTCCTCGCCGTAGCTCCGTCCGAATGAACGCTCAACCCTTCGCGATTGCGAATCAAGCACGCTCTGTATCCCCGCTGGCTTCTATCCCTGTCCCCGACGCATTGATGACCGCCCTCTCTCGCGTGACCCATTCGCGGATGTACGCCGGGCAGTTCCTGAGTTCTGCTCCATCCAATTCGCTGAGCGCCAGGAGTTTTACTGCCCCTCGGTCCACGAGAAGGACGTCCTTAAGATCGATGGCCACCACGTTGCCTTCCTGTTCGAGCAAGCTCCGGAGGAGATCCACATCCTTCCCGGTAATCTGTCCGCTGATGTGCAAGATCAGAAGACCCGGTCCGGCAACAACCCGATCGATTCTGCAGGTCATAGTAGGGTTAGGTTCGAAGTTCTGTTCCTTGCCGTTCTCAAGCCATGAGTGCAAGCTGCAAGCCAAATGTAAACCAATGAAAATGCGATGTTTATTCTTCCTCGGCGTTGGCGGATTTCCACCAATTGACGGGTCGCGGTACAAGATGCTTTCTGCACATGCCAACGTCATTTCAAGTGGGTGAATTTGGAGGATCTGGTGATTCTGATCGGCCCCTTCCCCGTCGATCCCCCAAAGCGTTCGATTAATAACCAGCATATCCAGCGGTCTACTCTTGCGCCGAGCGGGTGTAAATGGGATGGCCGTGATTTAGCAGTGAAATTCGAGTGAACGTTGGAACTGATTGATCCTAAACGTGAAGCCGCAACGCGTTCCCTCGGCCCATTTTCTTCCAGCTTTTCTTCGACCCCCCTCGCCGGTCGAGTAGTAGACTCTTTGTCTCTTTATTTCTTGGTTCCCATGCAATTGCCTGCCTCAAGCCGGGTTCGGTTCGGGCCCTTTGAGCTCAACCTCGCCACCGGCGAACTGCGCTCGACTGATACGGTAGAGAGTAAAAACGTCCTTCTCAGAGAACAAGCATTTCAGGTCCTGAGGATGCTGGTTGAATCTCCGCGCAAGATCGTTTCCCGCGAGGCAATCAAAAGCAGGCTCTGGCCGAACGATACGGTTGTGGATTTCGACCAGAGCATCAACGCGACGATCAAGACCCTCCGGCGCGCCCTGGGGGATTCTGCCGACAACCCTCGGTATATCGAGACCTTGGCGCGACGTGGCTATCGATTGATAGTCGCGACAGAGTACCTGGAGTCAGCGCCGGGAATTGCTAGCGGTGAGGCCACCACTACACTGGCGTACCCGGAAGCGCGCGGCCTTATTGGAAAGAAAGTTTCCCACTACCGTGTACTCGATCTCATTGGGGGCGGTGGGATGGGAATGGTCTTCGAGGCGGAGGATCTCAAACTGGGCCGGTTGGCGGCGTTGAAGTTTTTACCGGAAGAGCTGGCCGGCGATCCGGTCGCCCTCAAGCGCTTTGAGCGTGAAGCCCAAACCGCCTCGGCACTGAATCATCGCAACATCTGCACGATCTACGAAATTGAAGAACATGAACGCCAACCGTTCATTGTGATGGAGTTTCTCGAAGGAGACAACCTGCGTGATCACCTGTCCGTCTTGGAGCCAAAGGTGCTACCGCTGCCTGAACTATTAGGGATTGCGGCACAAGTTTGCGACGGCTTGCAGGCCGCCCATGATAAAGGGATCATTCACCGCGACATTAAGCCTGCGAACATCTTTCTGACGAAGCAAGGCACGGTCAAAATTCTCGATTTCGGTTTGGCGAAGCTGGCAGCCGGAGAAGAAGTGCCGGAACAAGTCCAAGCGGTGGTCTCTGAGGTCAGGCCTCCTGTGCCGAGCGTGGGGCAGGTGCCGAAACAGGAAATCTACGCGAGCCTAACTCGGCCTGGAACCACTGCCGGTACTGCGGGTTACATGTCGCCCGAGCAAGTGCGTAAGGAAAAGCTGGATGCTCGCACAGACCTGTTTTCCTTTGGCATGGTTCTCTACGAGATGGCTTGTGGCCGGCGCGCCTTCGAGGGAGACACCGTCGCCGTCATTCACGACGCGATTCTTCACCAGACGGCTGTGCCGGCGCGCGAACTGAACTCGGCCGTGCCGCGCAGGCTCGACAACGTCATCCTCAAAGCGTTGGAGAAAGACCGTTCGCAGCGTTACCAATCCGCCGCCGAGATGAGGAAGGACCTGGTGAAGGTCCAACGTCAGATGCAGCCACAGCGTGTCCGCCTCCGCAAATGGTTGGCGGCGGGCGCGCTGCTCGCGGTTGGCGCGCTCGGTGTGTGGCGCTACGAGGTTTACCGCCACCGCATCACTCTCGCTCCCACCGACACCATCGTCCTGGCTGACGCCGACAACCAGACAGGTGATGCAGTCTTCGACGATTCACTGACTATCGCCCTGCGCTACGAAATGCAGCAGACACCCTACCTCAACATTCTCGGCATTGATAAGGCATACGCCACTCTGGCGCAACTCAAGCTTCCGTCGACCACTAAAATCACTTCCGATGTGGCGCGCCAGATCTGCGCTAAGACCAACAGCAAGATGCTGATCTCCCAATCGATCGCCGATGCCGGCAACGCCTATCACCTGGAAATGAGAGCGCTCGACTGCGGGTCGGGAGCGACCCTGGGCAAGGAGCAGGCCGATATCGGTAGCAGGAATGAAGTCATTCACGACCTGGGAGTCACCGCAGTACACCTTCGTGCGAGGCTGGGAGAACCCTCCGATTCGCTCGTGCGCTTCAATCAGCCGCTGGAAAGGGCGCTCAGCGCGTCGCTCGAAGCTTTGCAGGCCGGCGCCGAGGGGACCAAACTCCACTACACAGGCGATGTTGCGGGAGCGCTCAAACTCTATCAGCGAACCATCGAACTGGATCCAAACCTTGCGCTGACGTATGAGGGCATGGGCACCGCCTACGCTTTTCTCAGTGGTCCTGAGGCGGCGCAGGCTTCTTATACCCGTGCTTATCAACTGCGCGACCGATTGACCGAAAAGGACCGGTTGAACGTCGAGATCATTTACTACGGCGATGTGATCGGCGACTGGGAGAAGGAGTATTCCTCCACGCTTCGTTTCTTGCAAATATTTCCTCGGGATGTGTTTGCTCACAACAATCTCGCGTCCGCCTCACTGCATCTCGGCGAGCCCGACCGCGCTGCTGACGAAGCGGCTGAGACCGCACGGTTGCAGCCAAGCTCGTATTATTTCGGTGCCGCGACAAAGGTCTGCAGGGTGGCAAGCAGATTCATCGAGGCGAAGTCATTGCTCGCCAAAGCGGACGCCCTTAAGTTCGACAACCCAGAAATCCGATATGAGAGACTGCTTGTGCTATTTGCTACGGGCGACCGCGATGGCGTCGAAAAGATCCTGGCCGAAGGAGAGCGAGGCAGTGATCGAAGAGAGGTCTTGTTCGACCACGCGTTGATCGAGATTCAGCAAGGCCGCTTTCGCTCCGCCGAACAGCTGCGCCTGCAAGCGTTTGGGCTTCCATCGAAGACTAGAGACATTTTCTGGCCAGTTCGCTCGGCCGTTGAGAATGCCGAAGTCGGAAGGGACGTGCAGGCTCGACGCTACGAAAGCAAGGTAGATAGAAGCAAGCTAGACCGGGATAACAAGCTTTTCCTGGCGCTCGCGCTCGCCAGATCGGGACGAACAGAGGAGGCCGGCAAGCTGGCAGACCAAATCAGCGCGGAACGACCCGAAGACACGCTCGTGCAGCACTACTTCGCCCCCACTATCCGGGCGGCGATCAAGCTGCAGCAGCACGATCCGGCGGCCGCCATCGATCTTCTCCGCGGGACTGCCAAGTACGATCTGGCCTGGACGGACTCGTTCGATTATGTTTATCCCGCTTATATTCGCGGACTAGCGTACCTGGAACTCGGCGATGGCCGGGCCGCGGCGGCTCAGTTCCAGAAGCTGATCGATAATCCCGGCCTTACGGTTAGACATGTCACGGGACCCTTGGCCTGGCTCCAACTTGGCCGCGCGCAGAAGATGATGGGCGATGAAGCATCCGCGCGGAAATCTTACGAGACTTTCCTGGATTTGTGGAAGAACGCCGATCCCGATATTCCCATCTATCAACAGGCCAAGGCCGAGTACGCCAAATTAACAAAGAATTGAGTCGCACAAACCAGAACAGCTCGACAGATCACTGCAGCCAACCGATGGCCCCTCTTTTCTGGGCGGTCAGGATCTGAAGCGATTCTTGTTGATTTTCAAGGACCTGATTTTGGTTTCAAGAGTCGACCTGGGCATCCCGAGTTTAGCAGCCGCGCCGGAGGGACCATATACCCGCCCACCACTCTCTCCCAGGGCAGCTTCAATCAGCTCCTTCTCCTGGGCAGCTAGTTTTTCGCCGAGGTCAAGATGGGATTTTGAATAAGATGGAGCCGCCTTCCGCGAGAGCCAACTCTGATCAATGGAGAAAGTCTCTGTTTCCGAGACAATCACCGAGCGCTCGATCACGTTTTGCAGTTCCCGGATGTTTCCCGGCCAGTCATAGGACTGCAATAGCTCCAGCGTCTTTTTGTCGATCGAGCGGAAATGCTTGCCCGCCTTGGCGGCGTAGCGTTGCACGAAATACTCGACCAGCATCAGGATGTCGTCCTTCCGTTCTCGCAGCGCTGGCACCTCGATGGGAAACACGTTGAGCCGGTAAAAGAGGTCCTGGCGGAAGGTCCGATTGGCTACGGTTGCCTCCAGATCACGATTCGTGGCAGCGATGACGCGAACGTCGACACGGATAGGCTGTCCTCCCCCGACCCGCTCGAACTCCCGCTCCTGGAGCACTCTCAATAATGCAACCTGGGTGTCAGGCGAGAGTTCGCCCACCTCATCCAGGAAGATCGTTCCGCCATCAGCCATTTCGAAGCGCCCAAGCCGGCGCTGCATGGCACCCGTAAAGGCGCCCTTCTCATGGCCGAACAGCTCCGAGAGGATCAGATCGCGGGGGATTGCTGCGCAGTTCACGCTGACGAACGGACGTCCAGACCTCTGGGATCGTTTGTGGATGGCACGCGCAACCAGCTCCTTGCCTGTTCCCGTTTCGCCCGTGACCAGTACCGTGGAATCGCTTGGCGCCACTTTGGAGATGCGTGAGAGCACAGCTTGCAAAGCGGGGGAGGTTCCTACAATCTCTTCAAACATCGAAGTTTGGTCGATTTCTTCACGCAGAGCGGCGTTCTCTTGCTGCAGTTTCTCCTCAGCCCGCTTGCGGTCGTCAATATCAGTACTCGCCGTATACCAACGCGTGATCTGTCCGCTTTCGTCGCGCAGCGGGTTGAAGCGAGCTAGAATCCAACGAAACTTCCCCTCACCGTTGCGCACCCGCACTTCCAATTCACAAGCAGAGCCACTGGATGAAGCATGGTTGAGCCGCTCCACGTCATCAGGATGAACGTGAGTGTCCATACGTTTCTGCCGCCACTCCTCCAGGCTCATTCCAAGGTATTCGAGCGAGGCTCGATTGGCATAGAGCGGGCTTCCGTCTGACCCATGCACGCCGAGGTACAGCGGCGTGAAGTCCAGGATCTGCCGGAGCTCCGCTTCACTTCGGCGGAGTTCCTCTTCTGCTCGTTTGATCGCCGTAACGTCGGTCGCCGCCCCGACAAACTCGCGGTTGCCGGATGCATCGTGTAATGCGTGGGCCACGGCGTGGACGTGCTTGACACTCCCGTCAGGCAGCAGCCAACGATAGGTATGCTCGAACCCGGTCGCCCCCGCAGACGCGCTCTCGATGACCTTCAGAAAGTTGGGCCGGTCCTCGGGATGGACGCGCCTCACCAATAAATCTATGGTTGGCTTCATCGCGTGGTCGTACTCGAAGATGCGATAGGTTTCGTCTGACCAAACAATGTCTCCGGTATCGGGCTTCCACCCGAAGCTGCCCGTCTGGCTGAGCTTCTGCGCCTCCGCTAGATACGCTTCACTGCTCCGCAGGGCTTCCTCCGCCGTCTTTCGCTCGTGAATATCCATGCTCGACCCATACCACTTGACGATGCTCCCGTTTCCATCGCGAAGCGGCACTTTCCGGTGGAACATCCAGCGGTATTCTCCATTGGCTCCGCGGACCCGCGTTTCGTATTCAAAGATCTCTCCGGTGATGAGGCACGCTCGCCACCTGGCCAGGATCCCCTCGACATCCTCAGCGTGAATAACGGCTGTCCACTTCCAACCGGCCACTTCGTTCAGAGTGACGCCGAGATATTCCAACCAACGATTATTGAAGTAATCAATGTAGCCGTCGGGCCTGGCAGTGTGAATCAGCGCAGGAATGGTATCAACCACCTCGCGAAGCTTTTTTTCACTCTTGCGAAGGGCATCCTCTGCCCGCTTCGCGTCGTCAATTTCGAGATTAACCCCGATCCAATACAGGAGAGTTCCATCGCTCGCACGGAGGGGTTCGGCACGAGTGAGGAACCAGCGATACTCCCCTGCCGCGTTCCGAACTCGAAAAGGCATTTCTGCAGCCGAACCTGTACGTAGACAGGTCGACCAAACTCTACGCGCTTCTTCGTGGTCGTCCGGATGCAGAAGCGGAATATGCGAATCCCACGCTGCGCCAGTGGCAATGCCGAATCGGAGAGGATGGTCTTTCGGCAGACCGAGATAATCCGCATGCCGTTTGTTTATAAAAGTCAGCGCCCCGGACGGATCAGCGTACCAGGTGTACGCAGGAATCACGTCGAGGGTGGCTCGCAACTGCGCCTCAAGAAGCTGCTTCGAATCGGATTCATGTCCTGGAGAGGCCATGAGGCAATGCTCCCTTTGTACTGCTGGCCTTTGAGAATACTCTCTGTGAGCGTCCGATCCCAAGCCTTTCAAACCGGGCTTTGACCTTTCCCCAGATTCCTCCCAATATCGAGACGCTTCCTGCCAAAGAGGAGAGCATCGATCGACCGGGCGCCGGGCCCGAGGACTGCGAGCGAAGCTCCTATCGTCGCCAACAGGATGGCGCTCCGCAGGTGGGCAGTACCTGTGAGGACGATCCAGAGTTCTGTCAGCGTCACAACCGCGCCGGCAATCGGCGTCCACAAACCTGGGATTAGAAAGATTCCTGCGAGTGCTGCGATTACTTGCAGGGTAACCGATTCGTGCTGAGGAGCTCCCCTTAGTCCAGCGACGCCGTCGAGAACCAGAAGAACTCCAGCAACTAGCCGTAGCAGGAGAAGCCCTCTCCCGGGCCAGCCGTTAGGGAACATCGAATATAGGCGTTGCAGAACTCCCCCCCTTGTCAGCCATAAGAGAGTAAAACGTGTCCAGGCCGATTCGACACTCCAAAACCGGGTGTTTGGCTCCCACTCTTTCGGGGGGGGTTACAATTCGATGATTCCGCGCCTCAGCGCGATGGTGACGGCGTGTGTCCGGTCGTTTGCGCCAAGTTTGGAAAGGATGTTCTTGACGTGGCCCTTGACTGTCTCCTCGCTAATCGAGAGTTGATCGGCGACCAGCTTGTTTGCACTCCCGCCGGCAATCAATCGCAGGACATCGATTTCCCGTGAGGTCAGGGCGTCCTCGAGCGCGTGTTCGGCGAGTTCGGCAGCGACCTCAGGGGGAATGCGCTTTTGCCCACCATGTACAGCGCGGATCGTTTCCAGGAGTTCCTTCCGCAAAAGGCCCTTTAACAAATAAGCCCTCGCACCGGCTTTGAGTGCGCGTAGAACCTGGACGTCCCCCTTGTAGGTCGTCAACACGATGATGCGGGCTTCCGGGAATTCGCTGCGAATGGCGGCCATCGCCTCGATACCGTCCATGTCCGGCATCTGCAAATCCATCAATGTGAGGTCCGGCCGATGCGTACGAAACTGTTCAAGGGCCTCGCGCCCAGCAGAGGCCTGGGCGACCAGCTTCATGTCCGGCTGACTGGCGACTAGCGCTGCGATGCCTTCCAGCAGCATCGGATGGTCGTCAACCGCGAGAATCCGGATCACGCTAGGACTAGTGCTCATGATTGTGTTCCCGTTCTCTTTCGGAAAACCCGGAAACCGGCGCGGGTGGAGAATGCCTCGTAAGCGATGGACCCCGGAATGCTCAAATTTACCTCCGTGCCTGCTCCGAGTTCACTCCAGACCTCCAACTGCGCTCCGATGTGCCTGGCTCGCTCGCGCATTCCAGGCAAACCCCAGTGCCCAGAACGCCCGCCGTGTTCAAGGACGCGTGGGTCAATGCCCGTTCCGTCGTCGCGGAAGCGCAAACGTAACAGAGATTCGTCATAAGTGATTTCTGTTTCTATGTTCCGGGCCTGTGCGTGGCTAAAGGCATTTCGCAACGATTCCCGCGCAATGCGGTATATCTCGTCCTGGAGAATCGGACGCACGGTTCGTGGTGCGCCTTCCACGAGCACACGAAACGCAACCGGGCTACCGTTGCCGGCAGCAAGCTCTTCGCTCAGGTCAGTCATCAGCGCAGTCATCGATTTCGCCAAATCGCGGCTTAACAAACTGGAGGCGCGCATGTCCGATATGGCATCTCGACCTTCGCTGATTGCCAGATCCGCCCGGTCGAGAGCACCTTCAAGCGCCTTTTTCGCCTCCATGGGGCGCGCCGGAAGCATCTCGTCCGCGGTTTGAAAGCGGAGCATCAATCCCTGAAAGCTCTGGAGCAGGGTATCGTGCAAGTCCCGCGCAATGCGTGCCCGTTCGGCGACGCGCTCTTCCAGACGCAAATGGAACTCCCGCGACAACTGCCGCAGCCGTAGTTGAAAGGCAGCGGCGAGCATTCCGAGGAAAGCGGTGATGCACGACAAGCGGAACCAGTAAGTCTGATAGTAGGCCGGAGCGACGCTCAAAGTGATCGCAGTTTCTGGCCCGTTCCACAGCCCCTCGCTGTTGCTGGCCACGAGCCGGAATCGATAGGGACCCGGTCCCAGGTTCGTGTAAACCGCTTCTCGCGCTGTAACCGGACGGCTCCAGCTACTGTCGAAACCTTCTAGAAAATATCGAAAGCGAATCCGCCCCGGCGCCGCAAGACTGAGCCCCGTGTACTCAAATGTGACTCGCCTGGGAGATGGAGGAATTCGAACGACGCCAGCGAGGTTCGCAGTGTTGCTATCGGCGGTGATCGCCTCGATGTAAGGCAGCGCGGGAACTGAATTGTCAGTGATCAGGGATGCATTAACCACCGACAATCCGCGGCCGAGTGAGAACCAGATCCTGCCAGATGAATCCGAGACCACCGATCGGCTCCGCTTCACTCCTTCAGTGCTCTCTAGGCCATCGGCCTGGTCATACTCGTGAACATCGACTGCCTTCACAATACCGCTTAGCAGTTTGTCGCGCGGAACGCGCAGAACATGATGTGAGGTCGCAATCCAAAATCTTCCCCTCTTGTCGTCCGCCATTCCGAGGATCTGTTCGCGCAAAACGTCGGGCGACTCACTCGGAACTTGAAAATGACCAGAGGCAAAAGAGGTAACTCCAGCAGACGTTCCACTCCAGAAAGTTCCGGATGAATCCTCGAAAAGGCAATTCACTTCTGGGGAAGGCAATCCGTCTACCGTTGTATAGGTTCTCCACCGGCCGTTTGAAAAAGAACTCAGTCCGCTGGGTGTGCCAAACCACATTCCACCATCGCGGGTTTCCAGGATGGAAGAGATGGTATTCGAGGCGATGCCGTTGGTCGTCGTGTAGGTGGTGAAGCGCCCATCTTTGAATCTGCTGACGCCGCCGTTTAGCGTGCCGGCCCACACCGAGCCATCGCGGCTCTCATAGACAGCATAAGCGCTGTTCTGGGCGAGGCCATTTGCCTCTGTATAGCTTTGGCTCCTTATCGCTCCGTTGCGAAATTGTAGACGGGTCAGTCCACCGTGTTGACGTCCCGCCCACACCTCATCTGCCCCTCCACTAATGGAATAGACGACCTCATTTGTCGGTATCGATGCAACAGGCTGGAGCCGGCCATTCTGGAGAACATACAACCCACCTTGAGCGGGAGCGAACCAGGTGCGGCCCTCCCGGTCGACATACACAGGGCCATCGTGTTCGAAACGACGATCGCTAGATGAATAGGTTATGAACGCACTGTCCCGGATGCGGCCTAGCCCGCGCGCACCCCCGATCCAGAGATTCCCTTCGCGGTCCTCGATCAGAACGTTAATCCCACCGTCTCCGCGAAGCTCATTTTCTTCGGAGAACGAAATGCCATTCGCGTTGATGCGCAGTAGCCCGCGCGTCGTACCCACCCACATGTTCGAGTCACGATCGCGCAGAAGGCTCAAAACCTGGACATTACCTGGGAACGAGGGCAATTCGAACCGACGAAAGCCGCTGCCGTTTCCGTGATACAAGCCTGTGTCCGTGCCGACCCACAACTCTTCACCGACCGGCAGCAAAGAATTGATCTTTCTGTCGGGCAATCCTGCGTTGACGTTGGTCGCTCGCCCGCCCGTAAGCAAAAAGAGGCCATCGCCGAGTGTTCCCAGCCAAACCTTGCCATCGGCTGTTTCTGCCATGGAGACTACCGGCGGTGAAGAGGGTCCCAGTTTCTGAACGTCGTCTGCCGTGAAACGGAAAGTGCCCTGCCCGATGTCGGAAACGAGTACTCCGCCGTGGTTATCTTTCGACAGGGCGGTGACTGCGAATAAGCCGTATCTCACGCTCTCAAACTTGTGATCTTCTTGGCGTACGAGATAGGCCCCCTGTGGACGGATCCATAGTTTTCCGCCGGCGTCCGTAAGCAGTTGCAATATGGGAACGTTCGAAGCGGCGGCGATTGGAGTAAACGGCACAGGCCTGAAATTAAAGCCGTCGAAACGTAGCAGGCCTTTGTCAGTCCCAATCCAGAGGTATCCATCTGCGGTCTGCGCGATGCCATTGACAGCGCCACCGGGAAATCCGGCTTCGCTGGTCCATTGTTCGCGGACGTACTGCGCAGGCAGACGGTTGGGATCGACTGCACGCGCATCGGTGACCAGGCCCGCTAGCACGATTCCGATCAGAGTCCATCGAGTTTGCTTCAACCAGCAAGTCACGGGAGGTACTCGAATTTGTCGACTATGACCTCATTTTCGTTTTTGAGGGGTATTTTGCCTTGATGGAATATATACAAACCGATTCGTACCGTTTGTCCCTCCGGGGCAGGCACACCTGAGGTAAACACGTGCCGGTTAATGACGCGGCCGCCTGTATTGCCCGATCCGGCTACGGTGGAAAATGTCACTTGCCCCGGTTCCCAGCGGAAGGAATGTGCGTAGGCCCCGGGAGGCGCCCGAAAGGCAACAATGTTAGCTGGAACGTAGTAAGGCTGGACGACATAATTCACGTTGGTATTTTCAAGGGATCCCCAACGACCAAGCTCAACGTCCAATTCGCGCCGGGTGCTCTCTGAACCAACGCCATCCCAGGCGATCAGGGTTAGAAGAGCAGAAGGTTCGAGATGAGAGACATCGCGCAACTGGAAACTGTAGGTTCCGTATCCCAGGCTGCGCGTGAGCTTCAGTTCCGCCGCAGACCACTTTCCGGGACTCCCCGAAATGCGAAGATGCAGTGCGCCTCTTTCGTCCGTCCAAACGTTCGCGGGATCGAAAAAGTTTCTTGACCCAGCACGAAAAACGGGCCCGGCGCTCGTTGTCCACTCGTAACCGCTAAAGTTCAGTATCTTCGGCGACGGGAGTACGGGCGCTGGCCCTTCCCCGTTAACGACTGCCAGCGCCGCCACGCCGTCGCCTACGATCGGCAGCGATTCAGTTTGTTCAGGCGGATTGAAGGTGGGATCAACCAACAGAGCGGCGTATTGTAATCCCAGGTGGACTAAAGCGTTCCACCGACCGTCACTTTCGATTTCGACATTGGTAAACGGCTGAGCCGATTGCCGGCACAGGCCCCATCGCCCATCTGTCTTTGCGTACAACACAATTCGCTGCCCGGATCGAGCCCCCGTGACACGGCCATCGACTGTGTCTGTCTTGTAGTCACGTTCGGTAATGTCTGTCTTGTAGGGACTCTCCTGATATGCGGCGGAGACCTTGCCGAAAGCAATTGCCGGAGCTGACTTTCTTGGCGAAGAGTCGCATCCGGTCAGCACGAAGTACACCAGCAGCACTGACAATGTTGCGGTATGTGCGACTATGTGCGGGCGCGACATCATCGATCTCCGTCACGATCCGAGGTAAAGCGGCCAGGGCGGAACTATGGCGCTCCGAATCTTAACAAACCTGACCTCGGCCCGCTGGCCTTTGAGAATACTCTCTGTGAGCCTCCGATCCCAAGCCTTTCAAACCGGAGTGTGATCTTAGCGTTGGCCGACATGCCTCGGCGGATCAATCGAAAATCGATCTGGCACCGGAGTTCCTGGCGACCGATCAAGAGCTCTGAGCCCTTGGCCAACGATTGGAGCGACCCTAGTCCCCAAGAGCTCGATCGAGCGCAACATCTTGTCATGGGGCAGCGCAGAAACCCCCATCTGGAAACTGATTCGCGAAAGCCCGCCGAGGACCTCGTTGACGTACAGCACTTTCCGCGCAACCGTTTCAGCGTCGCCGATCAGCAAGGCGCCTGTTGGTCCTCGCAGAGCATCAAATTGAGCCCGCGTCGCCGGGGGCCAGCCTCTTTCCTTGCCGATCTTAGTGAAGGTGTGAGCGTACCCCGGATAGAAATCGTCCGCAGCTTCTTGCGTTGTATTGCCCAGGAATCCAATCGCGTGCAGCCCCACAATCAGCTTCTCTTCTGAATGTCCAGCGCGCCGGCCTGCCTCACGATACAAATCGATCAAAGGCCGGAAGCGCTTGGGCTCTCCGCCAATGATTGCCACCATCAAAGGAAGTCCGAGTGTACCGGCGCGAACGAACGAGGCCGGAGTTCCGCCGACTCCCAACCAGATCGGCAGCGGGTCTTGGAGCGGACGCGGATAGATGGCCTGCCCCGTAAGCGGCGCCCGGTATTTGCCACTCCAATGAATGCGGGTGTTCTCGCGAATTTTGAGAAGGAGATCGAGCTTCTCCGCAAAAAGCGCGTCATAGTCGTCCAAGTCGAAACCGAAGAGCGGGAAGGCTTCGATGGATGAGCCGCGGCCGGCAACGATCTCGGCGCGACCATTGGATATCAAATCCAGAGTCGCAAACTCCTGGAAGACGCGGACCGGATCGGCTGCGCTAAGAACCGTTACCGCGCTGGTCAGACGAATCTTCTGAGTTCGCGTGGCAGCCGCGGCAAGTATCACCACCGGGGCTGAATCCACAAACTCGCTGCGATGGTGTTCACCCACTCCAAAGACATCAAGCCCAACCTCGTCGGCGAGCGCAATTTCTTCGAGTAGATTCTGTGCGCGTTGCACTGCACTCAATGTCAGACCCGTGGCTGGGTCAGAAATTACCGCTCCGAAACTATCGATTCCGATTTCCATGTTTACTCCTGATAGCACGCTGATGTTGTGCCTCCGCAACCGGTCCTGCCTACGATTCTGAATGCTGGGCTTTGTCTGCGTGTTTCGCTAGATTTTCACACCTGTTAGTTCTTCGCTTAGGACCCATAACCGTCCTGCTGCAACTGGATCGATTGCGTAATTCCGCACCCCAACATTGCTGGAGGAGTCGGGCCGCAGAATCGGAGCGACATCCACATCCTGACAATAGACACCCCCCATTCCGGTGAGTTGCGGACTCGTGGCGCACCAGACCGACGTAGCAGCACCTTGTTCTGGGGTCTTGAAGTCGCCTCCGTCGGCAACGGACTTTTCCGCCGGCACAAAACCGACTCTGGCTCCTCGTGGAAGGCCATATTGGTCGAGTTCCTCGTCTGTCATATGCCGACTGAGATTTGTCACGATCACCCCTGGGTGAACTGCGAAGGCGCGAATTCGACCCGCTTCGCCGCGCCGATCGAGTTCGAGCGCAAACAGAACATTCGCGGTTTTCGATTGCGCGTAAGCTTGCCACCTGTCATAGGGGCGATGTTGGAAATTAGGGTCGTCGAAGTCAATTCCGCCGCGCTGGTGAGCACGCGAAGAAAGGGAAACGACCCGCGCGTCACGCCCCCGGCGCAGTGCTGGGAGGAGGCACACAGTCAATTGGAAATGCCCGAGATGGTTCGCGGAAAACTGGGACTCATATCCCCGACTATCACGTGCCAGCGGCGTTGCCATGATGCCGGCGTTATTAATGAGAATGTGGAGCGGGCGAGCGCTTGCAAGAAATGCGCTTGCGAACGCGTTGATGGAAGTCGGATCCAGCAGATCCAGCTTGCCCTGTTCCACGCCTGACATGTTGCTGAGGGCCTGTCGTGCCTTGTCTGGGCTGCGGGCGGGGACAATCACCGCGGCGCCCGCTTCTGCCAGCGCCCGCGTGGTCTCCAACCCGATGCCCGCGTATCCGCCTGTAACCATCGCCACTTTGCCGGTCAGATCCACGCCCTTCAGGACCTCTCGGGCCGTGGTCGTGGGTCCGAAACCTGAGTGGATAGGCGCCTGTCTGGTTGCTACTCCTGTGTTTGGCATCTTAAGCGCTCCCTTCTTGGATTCGATGTCCGGCGGAATGGGAAGATATCAACCTTTCCCCTCGCCGAGTCTTTGCGCTGCTAAGAGCCCAACCTTCTTGAGCGAGGCATGCAACTGCTGCTTCTCCTTTTCCGAAAGGAGTGACATCAGTTCCTCAAGGTCTCTCGCATGCTTTTCGTAATACTGGCCTGCTACTCGCTTACCCTTCGGAGTCAGTTCCACGATTCGGGCCCGCCGATCGATTGACGTGGACTTGCGTACTACGAGGCCAAGCTTCTCCAGCCGATCGATTGCCGCCGTCATGGAGCCGCTGGCCAGAAGGACCTTCTCCTGAATCTGTGTGATGGTCAGCGGCCCTTTGTGCAACAGGGCTTCGAGCGCCGCGAAGTCGGTCAGGCAGAGTCCGGCATTCGTGATGCCCTGCTCGGCAAGGAGTCTTATGGCATGGTGACTCCTTGTCATTACCACCCAAAGCTGAGGAGCGGTAATGCGATCGACAGTTGTTTTTCTGGGCATTGATTATGCAGCTTTCACTTGAGCAACAGTCTTTGCCGGCGATGACAATAGCCGGTCGATCGAAGCTGCTCCCGCTCCGCGAATCATTAGAAAAACAGAAGTCGCAAGAATCAGCAGGTGATACTCATAGCCCTCGCCCTTTTGTGCTCCGGTCCAGTTCATGAAGAAGCCGAACTGACGATGGATCATCGCGACCACGACCAGCATTTCACCAAAGATTCCCAGAGCGGCAATCCGGGTCAGGAAGCCGAAAATCAGGCCTAGACCGCCGAAGAACTCCGCGCAAATCGCCAGGAACGCAAGAGGCGCCGGAATGTGCAGGACGCCGGTGAAAAAGCCCATGGTGCCGGTAAAGCCGTAACCGCCAAACCAGCCCAGCATTTTCTGGGCGCCGTGAGCGAAGAAGATAACTCCGAGTACGACGCGGAGGATCGCTGTCGCACTGTCGTTGTCGGTGGAAATCAATTTACGAAACATGGGAAGTCCTCTCACTGAGTGTCTCTGCCTTCAAGGCAGGCATTCCATGAGATGAATTACACTTATATAAGGATTCTTTCTGTCGAGGTACTTAGCTAAATATCAGAAAGTGCGGGGATTATGGGCGCCCGGAAAGCCGAGGCCTCGAGTTTGGCAACATTGCTCCAGAAGTGTTTCCACAGCAAAGCGGCAACCCGGGTCTTCGCAATCCTCACGAATTCGCGAAGAGATTGTGCCTCTGGATTTCGGGACCCTGAGCGTTTTGAATAACTTACTAATGGCGCGTCCATTGCATTCGTAAAGCGTCAGAACCGACCAAATCGTTTTCGCTCGCCGACGAATAAATCGACCGAGCGCAGCCCCTTCATTATGTGGAGACATTGAAAACAGGAAGGTATGAATGAGGAGGACTTATGAGATCAAAGCAGACGTCAAACTTCGGCATACGGCGCCGCGAGACTCCCCTTGTGACTCGAGGAGCCCTGGAAGCAGTACGGATTGGGAGCGACCTGATTGCGTTCTATCCCCAGGCGATCCACCAGCCACAGCCATATGTCATCCTGCTCGACCCGGCGAGCGGCATTCTCAAGCGCCTCGACCTGCAGGCAACGAGGTGACGCCCGTTCCTTCGGCAACCTGGCGCTGACCTTGGCGTGGCCGTTTCGCGGAGTTCGCGAATTCACGAATGAATCAAGTCCCTGCGATCCCGCATACCCAGCATTTTCAAGAGCTTGGGTATGGGCTTCGGGTTGCTGAGGACGAGGTGTTGCAAAACGATGGTGCAGTACACCCGGTTCGAATACGCGAGGAGGATGCATGGGGACGCACAAAACGAAGGCAAAACTGGCAACCCACCACCAGGCGAAGTCCGAGACCAAAGCCGAGGAGGCGAAGCTGAACTCGCTGAAAGCACGCCTTGACGCCATAAGAACAAACGTCGACGCCAAAGCGATCACAGAGCTGCTGACCAAAAAGCAGGTGATCCAGCACAAGTTGCAGGAGCTGAAGAAGTCCGGTGGCGACCGGTGGGAGCAGGCGAAAGCCGATCTCGAGGGACGGATCGCAGATTTCGAGAAGTCTGTGAAGGAGATCCAGTCGAAGGCGAGCTGAGGGCGAAAGGGCTCGCGATGTTCATTGTTTCGATGATCATTGTTTCATTGAAGAATCCATTGCTTTTGCACGCATAGAAGATCAGGAGGAGTTTGTCGTGATTATTAACCAACAGAAGCGATTTCTCACCCTTGCCGTGGCGTTCATGGCGCTGACATCAGTTCCGCTAGCGCGTTCCGGTGACGATCATGCCGCGAAAGTCAAAGAAGCGGCCGCTCAATCGGTCAAAGCCGGTAAGGTGTTCGACGAAATTATGCAGACCCCAGACAAGGCCATTCCGCAGGACCTGCTGGCGCACGCAAAGGCAATCGCCGTTTTCCCGCAGGTGATCAAGGCGGCCTTCTTCATTGGCGGTGAAGGCGGACACGGCGTCGTGAGCCGCCGAACCAGCGCAGGCTGGAGCAATCCCGTGTACTTTCGCGCAGGTGGTGGCAGTGTTGGACCGCAGATCGGCGCATCGGCCACCGACATCGTTCTCTTGTTTATGAACGACGACGCCGTTGCCGGGCTGATGAAGGACAAGTTCGAGTTGGGAGGAGAGGTTGCCGTCGCTGGTGGTCCCGTGGGACGCGAAGCAAGCGCCGACACTGACGCGCTGATGCATGCCGAGATTCTCTCCTACTCGCGCAGCCGCGGATTGTTTGCCGGGGTCAACTTGAAGGGCGTGGTGATTCAGCCCGAAGACGGTTTGAACCAGGCCGTTTACAACAAGAGTGCACACGAGTTGCTGGGTAGTGATGCGCCGGACCAGAATGCAGCAGCCAACGTGCCCGCGTTTCCACAGGCGGTTACCCGGTACGCCAAGACAACTGGTAGCGATCATTAACCGGTATGAGATACGGAGCGCTCTGCCAACGAAAAAATTCTGGAGCGTAGCTCAGGGCAAGCCCCAGTTCTGAAACTAACAGTGTGCAAGATAGTGAGGATCGTTTGTATGGGAGTGTTGCAAGCATGTTTATCTGACGTCCTGCCACCGGTGGGCCTTCCTCAGGTACGGTTAAGGAAAGGAGCGCCCGCGAGGAATAACCGAGCTCCTACGAGGCAGTCAAGTTCTGCCAAAGCCGTCACCCAGCGCACTATGGGCGAAGAGCCGGCGGTCGTTCAGCGAGCCCTTGCTGGCGATGCTCATGCCCAGGAGCAACTCTTCGCCCGTCACACTGGCAGGCTCTATCGCACTGCGTTGGCCCTGCTGCACAACAAGGAAGACGCAGAGGATGCAGTCCAGGACGGTATATGCAGGGCGTACACCAACCTGCGCTTCTTTCAGGGCCGTTCGTCGTTTGCCACTTGGCTCACGCGCATCGTCATCAACTCAGCCCTTATGACTCTCCGAAGGAGGCGTGTCCATCCGGAGGCTTCCCTGGACGAGATTCTGGAATGTCAGTCATCGCTGCCGCGGGGGGTGGTCAACGCTCGGCCTGATCCCGAGCAAATCTGCGTGACGGCTCAGATCAACGAACTGGTGGAAGAGCACGTCCGTCAGCTCCCGGCATCCCTGCGAACTGCATTCCGACTTGCAGTGCGAAACGGTCTTTCCGCAGCAGAGTCGAGCCAGACTCTCGGCATCTCGGTGAGCGCATTCAAATCGCGGATATTTTGGGCACGGCGGAAGGTAATATGTGGGCTGCAACAATCGCTTAAGACGACCTCGAGCAGGTTCAGAAGACGGGTTCGGAGAACCTACAACGGCTCATAGATACGCTTGAGACGATACGCTTGAGCCGATCGGCATTCTGTGCCGCCGCTGTTGCGCCTGTTATCCCAGTTCGAAAGGACCTGCCATGAGTTCCCGAGCAGAACGCTTCCGCGGGAAAAAGCTGAGTGGGGTGCTCACCGCCGCATTACTGATCTTGATGGTCGCCGCCGCGCCCGCCGTTTCCCAGTCGAACTCTGACCTGCAAACATTCTTTCGGCGGGACATCGGGCTGACTGAAGACCAGGTCGCGTCCATCCGAAACGGAGAGCCGGTCGCCAAGACCATGCCCTCCCGTACGCCGGCGGAAGTGTTCTTGTTCGGCGCGATCTACATCCACGCTGCTCCTGAAAGCTACCTCAAGTTCGCCCATGACTTCGACCGCCTGCGCAAACTTCCCAATTATCTGGCGCTCGGAGTGTTCAGCAATCCCCCGCAGCCCTCTGACCTGAAGGGCTTCTCGTTTGAAAGCGATGACATCAAGTCCTTGCAGAATTGCAAGCCGGGCGACTGTTTGATTCAGATGCCGGCCAGCTCTATCGAAGAGCTGCAGCGATCCATCGATTGGTCGGCCGCCGATGTGAACGAACAGGTGAATCAGCGCTTGCAGAAGACGGCGTTGCAACGGCTGCTCACCTACCAGCGTGAGGGCAATCAAGCCCTGGGGGTTTACAACGACAAGCGTGACCCCACCGAGGTCCCCCAGCAGTTCGCCTACATGCTCAGCTACAGCAAGGCGCTGCCAGAGCATCTGCCGGATTTCTACGACTACCTTCTCGCCTATCCAAACAAGAAGCCTGCGAACGTCGAAGACACGTTCTATTGGGCGAGGGTTAAATTCGGATTGAAGCCGACGCTGCGTGTGGTGCAGATTGTGACCATGCACGGAAGACCTGCTGACCCAGTAGCCTACGCCATCGCCGAAAAACAGCTCTATTCGAGCCACTACTTCGAGACCGCGCTGGACCTCTCGTTTTGTGTCCGCGGGAGTGACGACTCGAAACAGCCCGGCTTCTACCTCGTCATGGCGATGGGCTCCGAGCAGGCGGGTCTAACGGGGGTTAAGGGATCGATCGTTCGAAAGGCGGCGGTAGGTCGGTCGGTTTCAAATCTCCAAAACGCGCTGACCACGATAAGGAACACGCTAGAAGGTAAGAATTGAGACGCGTCCGGTGCGGATTCCTTTGAGACTGATCATTGTTTCGGACAAGATCCTTCACTCCGTGGGACAGGCCGCGCCCGTTCTGGTTTCCGTTAGGCGGATTTCGGACACCGACAGATCCAGAGTGCCGGAAGTTTCCAAATGGGCGATGGTCGGGGTCTTCCTTAGGTCCTGCGCGGAGAAGCATGAAAGCGGCACGGCCAGGGTCGCATAGCTACCGGGGGGAAGGGCCTTCAGTTTAGCGGTCACGGGCAGCGAAGCGGAACCGACGCCCAACAGCACTTCGGCGGCGGGAGGCGTATTGACTCGCACAGTGAGGGTGAGCAGCATAGCGGCATTGGCCTCGCGGCTGATGTCGCTGGGTTTGTCCCCGCTTATCTGAAGCCAGGCTTTCGACTTGCCGTTCCATGTCGCACGCAATGCGCCGTCGGGCTGCGATTCCAGCGTCAGGCCAGCGGAACCGGAGAGCGTGGTGCGCGTGCCGACGTAGTCCACGTGCGGGCCGTTGCTGTCGCCAATGGAGAGTTTGTAGCCGTTCCACGCCGTACCCTGGGCGTAGTAGACGCTCTTGTCGCCGTATCTGGTGGTGCTTGCCACTTCAGGCAAGACGGGCGTCGGCGCAGGCGCGGCGTAACTCAGGCCGAAACCGTAGGCGAACTGCGGATCATACGGCGCATCCCCAACATTCAGCGGTGTCTGATCTGGGTCCCTGGGCCATGAGAAGCTGAGCCTCGCGGTGAAGTCGTACTTGCCGGTCAGCACGTCGGCGATGCCTTCGCCTTCCGAGCCGGGCAGCCACGCCGCGACAAAAGCATCGGCGGCATTGATCTGCGGATTGACATAGAGAGCGCGGCCCGACAGCATGACCGCGACCACCGGAATGCCCTGCGCTTTTAGTTTCTTTATCAATTCCAGAGACTCTACATTGTCGTGATGCAGCGCCACGTCCCTCTGGTCGCCCATGAATTCGGCATAAGGAGTTTCGCCGAACACGACGATGGCAACGTCAGCTTTCTGTGCCGAAGTGCCGTCAAGGCTGAACAGCGTCTGTCCGGCGGCTGCGTCGATTTGGGCTTTCAGGCCCTCATAAATCGAGGTGGCGCCGGGGAAGTCGTTGGGTCCGTTATCGGAGCCCTGCCAGGAGAGCGTCCAGCCACCCGCCTGCATGGCGATATTGTGGGCGCCGTCGCCAGCGATCAGCACGATGTTGTTAGGCTTGATCGGCAGGACGCCGTTATTCTTGAGCAGTACCAGAGATTCGCGCACAGCCTGGCGTGCGACGGCGCGATGACCAGGCGTGCCAATGGGCTGGAATGTATTGGGACGCTGGTTCGGCGCAGGTTCGTCGAACACGCCCATACGCATCTTGACCCGCAGGATCCGCCGCACGGCATCATCAAGGCGCGCTTTCGGAATCGTGCCATCATTCACCTCGCGCACCAGATTGGTGTAGAGCGCCTTCCAGTCCTGCGGCGCGTTGAAGATGTCGAGCCCCGCGTTGAACGCCTCAGCGCAATCGGCATTGGTGCAGCCCGGAATCTGGCCGTGCGCGTTCCAATCACCCATGATGAAGCCGTCAAATCCCATCTGGCCCTTCAGCACGTCTGTCATCAGCGCCTTATTGGCATGCATCTTGACCCCATACCACGAATTGTAAGAGGCCATGATTGATTGCGTGCCGGCAGCGATGGCCTGAGCGTAGCCGGCCGCGTGCAGCCGAATCAGATCGGCTTCGGAGGCAAGGGAATCACCCTGGTCGCGGCCGCCATCGGTTGAGCCGTCGCCGAGGAAATGTTTGGCGGTCGAGATGACATGATTCTTGTCGAGGAAGGTCGAGCCCGAACCTTCCAGCCCCGTCACCATGGCGGCCGCATATTGGGCCACGATCTTCGGATCTTCCGAATAGCTTTCATAGGTGCGGCCCCAGCGGTCGTCGCGCGCCACCGCAATCGTCGGCGCGAACGACCAGTCCATGCCGGTTGAGCGCACCTCGGCGGCAGTGACCTCGCCGATGCGGCGGATCAGGTCCGGGTCGTGCGCCACGCCCAGGCCGACATTGTGCGGGAAGAGGGTAGCGCCATAGACATTGTTGTGGCCATGGACAGCGTCCGATGCCCAGATCAGAGGAATGATGACGCGGTTTCTTCCCGGATCAACCGAGGCATCGTAGTAGGGCTCGATTAAGTTGACCCAGTCCTGAACACTGGAATGCTTGTTGCCGCCGGGCACGGCACCGCCGCCGTTTTCAATCGATCCGATATGGTATTGCGCCACCTCGGCGGGGCGGATCGACTTCCATTCCGGCTGGACGACCTGACCGACCTTTTCCTCGACCGTCATCCGCTTGAGCAGGCCGTCGATGCGCGCTTCGATTCTCGCATCGAGGCCAACCGGTGACTTGCTTTCCGGCCACAGTTTGGGATGAACTGCGGGGACCTGATTGTCGGACTTTGTTTCGCCCAAGAGTCGCGCGTCTTGAGCCTTGGCCTGGCGGCAGAAAGGGTTGATGACCAGGCTAATCCCAACCAGCAATGCCATCGACGATAGAAACAAATTCTGGCGAAAAGGCTTGCGCTGCAGACTCATGAGTTGGTGCTCCCAGTGTCGGTCTCTACGCCAACATTTCGGCGAGCTCAGGCAAGGTCGTACCGATCAAGGTTCATCACCTTGTTCCACGCAGCCGCAAAGTCCTTTACAAACGCCTGCTTCGAGTCGTTACACGCGTAGACTTCCGCGATTGCCCGCAGCTGCGAGTTCGAACCGAACACAAGATCGACACGCGTGCCGGTCCACCTGACTTTGCCCGTCGCCCGATCGCGCCCTTCGAACACGCCGTCGGATGTGGGCGAGGCCTGCCACTTCGTGTTCATGTCGAGCAGGTTGACGAAGAAATCGTTAGTCAACGTCTCGGGCCGGTTGGTGAAGACGCCGTGCTTGACCTGCCCGAAGTTCGCATTCAGGGCACGCATTCCGCCGACGAGAACCGTCATCTCGGGGGCAGTCAGCGTCAGCAAGTTCGCCCGATCCACCAGCAACTCCTCCGCCGACAGAATCTGTCCGCTGCGGAGATAGTTGCGGAACCCGTCTGCGGCCGGCTCCATTACGGCGAATGAGTGGACGTCGGTCTGCTTCTGCGAAGCATCCGTGCGCCCAGGTGAGAAAGGAATGTTGACCTTGTGCCCGGCTCTTTTTGCAGCCTCCTCGACGGCTGCGAAGCCGCCCAGAACGATCAAGTCAGCCAGTGAGACCTTCTTACCCTTGACCCCACCTTTTCTATTGGACTTCGATCCGTTGAAATCCTTCTGGATTGCCTCCAGTTGCTTGAGAACCTTCGCCAGTTCGGCCGGCTGGTTCACTTCCCAATCCTTTTGTGGCGCGAGGCGAATGCGCGCCCCGTTCCCCCCACCGCGCTTGTCAGAGCCACGGAACGACGCCGCCGACGCCCAGGCAGTCGTGACCAGTTGCGAGATCGTCAGTCCGGACTTGAGGATCTTCGCCTTCAGCGTAGCAACCTCCTTCTCCCCGATCAATTTATGATCCACCGCGGGAACAGGGTCTTGCCACAGCTGGGGCTCCTTCGGAACGAGCGGGCCAAGATAGCGCGAGATCGGCCCCATGTCGCGGTGCGTCAGCTTGAACCACGCCCGCGCAAACGCGTCTGCGAGCTGGTCCGGATGCTCGTAGAAGCGCCGTGAAATCTTTTCGTAAGCCGGGTCAAACCGCAACGAGAGGTCCGTGGTCAGCATGGAGGGAGAATGCCGCTTTGACGGATCCTGCGCATCCGGCACCGTACCGTTGCCTGCGCCATTTTTGGGTGTCCACTGATTCGCGCCGGCCGGACTCTGGGTCAGCTCCCATTCGTAGCTGAACAGGTTGGTGAAGAAGTTGTTGCTCCACTTCGTAGGCGTCGTGGTCCAAATGACTTCCAAACCGCTGCCGATCGCGTCATCCCCACTGCCCGTGCCAAATTTGTTGTTCCAGCCGAGGCCCTGCTCCTCGATGCCGGCGGCTTCGGGTTCGGGGCCGACATACTTTTTCGGATCGGCGGCGCCGTGAGTTTTGCCGAACGTGTGACCACCGGCAATAAGCGCAACGGTCTCCTCGTCATTCATCGCCATGCGGGCGAACGTCTCCCGGATGTCGCGAGCCGCGGCAAGCGGGTCGGGCTTTCCATTCGGCCCTTCCGGATTCACGTAGATCAGACCCATTTGCACGGCAGCGAGAGGTCTTTCGAGGTCACGATCCCCGGAGTAACGCTCGTCCGCCAGCCACTTGCCTTCAGGCCCCCAGAAAATGTCCTCTTCGGGCTCCCAGACGTCCGCGCGCCCGCCGCCGAAACCGAACGTCTTAAATCCCATCGATTCGAGGGCGACGTTGCCGGCGAGAATCATAAGGTCGGCCCAAGAGATTTTCCGCCCATACTTCTGCTTGATCGGCCACAGCAGCCGGCGCGCCTTGTCGAGGTTCACGTTGTCGGGCCAGCTATTGAGCGGAGCGAAGCGCTGCTGCCCGGCTCCGGCCCCACCCCGGCCGTCGCCGATGCGGTACGTCCCCGCGCTGTGCCAGGCCATACGAATGAACAGTGGCCCATAGTGGCCAAAGTCGGCCGGCCACCAATCCTGCGAGTCCGTCATCAAGGCATGCAGGTCCTTGATCACGGCCTTCAGGTCGAGGCCCTTGAACTCTTCCGCATAGTTGAACTTCTTGCCCATCGGATCGGACAGGGGAGAGTGCTGGTGAAGGATCTTCAGGTTCAGCTGATTCGGCCACCAGTCGGCATTCGCCGTGGCCCCGGCTGCGGTGTGTGCGAACGGGCACTTTGCTTCGGTTGACATGATTGCTCCCTCTCTTAAGTGAATTTATGAAGAACTACGAGCGCATCCTGGCTTTTCCATTCGCGCATTCGCCGCTTTCATCAAGATGCTTGCTTTCGGAAATGTGTACAAGAATTCCATTGGGTACACGATGTTTTACTTAGGCTTTTGCACGGCAGCGGCGGCAGAGGCCAAAGACCTCGACCAGCGGCTGCGTCAGATCAAAGCCATCCGGCACATGCCGGGACAGCCGTTTGAAATCGATGAACTCTCCTTCGATGTCCTGCACCGATTTGCAGCGGGAGCACACCAGGTGGTGGTGAGGTTCGAGATTGCCGTCCACGCGCAAAGTGGAGGCATGAGGAGTGACCTCCCGCAGCAATCCACACTCGATGAATAGCCGTAGATTGTTGTAGACGGTGGCCAAAGAAATAGATGGAATGCGACGCCGGACCGCTGCGTAGACGTCTTCCGGGGAATAGTGCCCGTGGGAGGCGATGACGGCCTCATAGACCACCTGACGCTGGTGTGTGACCGCCAATCCGTGCCTCGCGGCCAGCTCGCGGAACTGTACATGGGTGAGGTGCATGATTATCGGATAAGAATGATTATAAAACGACCGGGAGCAGTGTCAACCGAAATCTTTCCTTTGACCTTGGAGAGGGCCGGCCGGCAAGGCAAGACTTGTGGCGCGGTTTGACAATTATGCAATCCCATCGGAATAAAAAGCCAAGAAGCTGGTTATCCACGGTGAAAGTCATTTTCAGGAGGCGATTGTGATCAGAATCAGCCAAAGCAGGTTCGTTAATCTCAGTTCGATGACCCTGGCGCTTCTTGCCACGGTGTTGCTGGTAACGGGCGGTGCGTCGGCAAAAGAGCGCAAAGCCAAAGCATCCGACAATCAGGCCCATGTGGTTGCGCATGTTCCGTTCGAAGGGCTATCGGGCGTCGACATGGCCATGCAGAAAAAGGTGAATGACAAGTATTACCTCTACGTGCAGCACTCAAAAGATCAAGGGATCTCGATTATCGATATCAGCAAGCCCGATCACCCGAAAGCCGTGGGATTGGTTCCGTGGCCCGATCCGAGTGCATCGAGCCGGATGAACGTAATGGGCGACTTGGCAATCATTGCCGAGACCGATGTCCCGCGCAGAAGCAGTTCTGATGAAGAACTCGTGCTTTGGGATTTGTCTGACCCAGCCGCTCCCCGAGTGGTGCAAAAGTTTGAAGGAGTGGTCAAGTGGTTCGAGGACGATCGAGATTTTATTTACGTCTTGAACGCCCAGGGATTGTGGATAGTTTCAAAGCCAACGGATAGCCAACCGAACCAAGCCGGGTCCTCCGACAGCTACGGAGGGTGAAGAATGCACGGGGGCTGAAGCGGCAGTACCAACGGATACACGGTCCCCGTATCAAGTACCGTGACACTTAGAAGGACGAGGCAATGGTAAATCCTTTCGATTTTAAGACCGCAATCTTGGCGAAGCACGCACAGCACGTGGTGCTGATCCACTTTCCGATCGCTCTGTTCCTTGCGGCAGTGGCGTTCGACTTCATGGCACTGTGGACGAAGCGTCGCGGCCTCACGGACGCTGCGTATTACAACCTGTTCGCTGCAGCGATTTCAACGCTCCCGGTTCTCGCTACAGGGCTGCTCGCATGGCATTTCCAACTAGAGGGACAGAAACTGAAGGGCATCCTCTTGCTTCATCTGGTGTTGGCCTGTGTTTCGACGGTAATGATTTGGGCGGTGTGGTGGGTGCATTTCCGCGCGCGACGACGGACGGTTTCCTTGTCGAGTTATCGCCTGGCGCTTGAACTTCTTGCAGTCGCTGCTGTCGCGCTGACCGGGCATTTGGGCGGATTTCTGAGCGGCGTAAACCTGCCAAGTTAGATTCGCCTCAATGAGCAGTCAGCTTCCTGATGGGCTTTTACACGACCTCGCCGTACACGCTCTTGTTCCGGACCGAGGCCCCCAAATTTCTGGTCGATCCTTGACTTTCTCGGGAATAAAAGCGATCCAAGCGAGTTATCAACTCTGAACGTCACAAACTACGGAGGACAAATGCCGGACAAGAAGCAGGATCTTATCGATCAAAGTTTGCAAGACCTCAATAACGACGGCGTCGATCGTCGTGGATTCCTGAAGTGCATGGCATGGGCAGGTACAGGCCTGGTCTGGACTATGAGCGGCGGCGTCCCCGTGTCCAGGGCATTCGCCAAGGGCTATGGCAAGGATGCCAGCAAAGGCGCGGATTTCACTTTTGTGCAGATCAGCGACAGCCACATCGGCTTCAACAAGCCGGCGAATCCGGACGTAACAGCGACGCTGCAAACAGCCATCAACAAGATCAATGCCATGCCCCACAAGCCGGATTTCATCATTCACACCGGTGATCTGAGTCAGCTCTCGAAGCCGAGCGAGTTCGACACGCTCGACCAAGCCTTGAAGGGAGCGGTTGCGAAGCAGATTTATTTTGTGCCGGGCGAACACGACATGCTTTCCGACAATGGCGATCAATTTCTCCAGCGCTATGGAAAAGGAACCAAAGGATCGGGCTGGTACAGCTTCGATCAGAAGGGCGTGCACTTCGTTGGCCTGGTGAACGTGGCCAACTTGAAAGCAGGTGGCATGGGATCGCTCGGTCACGAGCAGCTGGAATGGCTTGAAGCCGATCTCAAGGGCCGTTCCGCCAGCACTCCGATTGTACTGTTCGCGCACATCCCATTGTGGACGATCTATCCCGACTGGGGTTGGGGCACCGACGACAGCGAACAAGCCTTGTCGTACGTCAAGAAGTTCGGCTCCGTGACGGTATTGAACGGGCATATCCACCAGATCATGCAGAAAGTCGAAGGCAAGGTGTCGTTCCACACGGCGATGTCGACCGCCTTCCCGCAACCTGCGCCGGGAACAGCTCCCTCGGCCGGCCCGATGAAGGTGCCAGCTGAGCAGTTGCAACAGGTGTTGGGCATCACCGACGTGAATTACGTAGTCAGCGGTCGAAGTCTTGCAGTGATTGATTCGCCGCTCAGCAGCTAACTCGACCTTGCCGCAGGCAGGCCTGGGACAAACACAAATAAAGAAGAGGAAACATTGAGAGGAACATCATGACGAAGAAAAATGCGTGTCTTGCAAGCGTGGCGGTGCCGGTAGTGATTGCGATGATGCTGTTGGCAGCATCATCCAGCATTACCGCGAATGCCCAACCGTCGGCGGCAGCAGCGGCGGTAAAAATCGATAATTTCGTTTTCGGGCCTCAGACGCTCACAGTACCCGTTGGAACGACAGTTACCTGGACCAACAGTGACGACATTCCTCATACGTCTGTCAGCACAGAGGGTGTGTTCAAGTCCAAGGTGCTGGATACGGATGAGAAATTCTCCTACACGTTCACCAAGGCGGGAACGTATCCCTACTACTGCACCATCCATCCGAAGATGACCGGCAAGATTGTAGTGCAGTGAGACCCCGAGCTGGAGAGCAATTGTCACCGGGCTCCTGATCTTCTGATTTTCAAGCGGGTTGAACCATATGGCAACAAGCCTGACACAATTCGAAGTAACAGAAAACGCAAGCGGCGACATGGACCTGGTCCATGCCAGCAAGAATGGGGATACCTCCGCATTCGAGCAGCTGGTGAAGCGATACGATCGCAAGCTTCTCCGCATCGCTCAGAGCGTTACGCACAACCGGGAAGATTCGCAAGATGCGGTTCAGGAAGCTTTCTTGAAGGCCTATCAACACCTGGCTGATTTTCGGGAGGCTTGCCAATTCTCAACCTGGCTGATTCGCATCACCGTGAACCAGGCGCTGATGAAGCTGCGCAAACAGCGCGGCGCAAGAGAGATGTCGCTGGATGAAGACTTTGGGGACGAGGGAGACTTTTTGCCAAAAGAAGTCACGGACTGGGCCCCCAATCCCGAGCACCTCTATTGGGCTGCCGAATTACGAGACATCCTAATCAAGTCCTTGGAATGTCTAAGCCCTGTCTTGCGGACAGTCTTTGTACTGCGGGATATTGAAGGACTTTCGATAGACGAGACGGCATTGGTCTTGGATCTGAGTCAGACTGCAGTGAAGGCTCGGCTACGGCGAGCGCGCTTGCGCCTTCGCGAGGGTCTTAACCGATATTTCGGAAAGAAAAACGAATTTGCGACGGCACCATTACCCTCGGCAAGACTGACCGTCGAGGGGCTGAAGCTGCAAGAGATGGCATGAACGAGTTCCCGGAAGTGTGATCAGAGTCAGCGTTTCTCGACGAGTCATTCTTAAGATGGCGACAGTATTACCGACTAGAACCCTACAGTCTCTACCCCAACAACGGGCGGGCGTCGTCAAGGTCACGATTTCTTGATTGGCGGCGGCATGAGTTGACGGCCTGTCCCCTTCTTCCGTACAAAAAGCTCTGGCCTTGCCTTCGCGTGGCCAGCTTTCTTAGATACCCTTCAACCTCTTTGGTATTACCAGCTCCAAGCACCGCCTGTTGACGTCCCAGCCAGAGGAGACCGAAGACGGACAAAGAGTTGACAATCAAATGACATCCAATCCGTATCTCACCCTTAATTGACGCGTCTAACCCACATAGATAGTGAAACGCAGTTGATAAAGGCACACTCAGGACAATCGTTACTGGAATAAGTCACTGTGAGGGCGGTTATCAACATAGATACTTCGCAACAATTCAACAAGGAGAACTTATGAAGAAGCATTATGTGATCGCCGTACTTACTCTTACTTGCGTGCTTGGTTTCGGCCTGAAGGCCCATGGTCAAGATGCCGAAGTCGTCGTAACGGTCCCATTTGAGTTCGTGGCTGGAGGTCAGACTCTGCCTGCGGGCAAGTATATCGTTGGCCGCAACACTCCTGACGCGCATTCAGGCATAACACTCCGTGGTATCAACAATTTTGCGGTCATGCTCCCCGTGGCTGTCGATGGAACCTCTTGGGTTGATCAGCCGAAGCTTGACTTCGAGCGTATCGGCGGCGAGAACTTTCTCAGCAAGATTGAGGCACGGGAAGGCATCTATACCTTCGCGGTACCGCGAGCGATGGCCATGGTAGCCAAAAGGAAGGATCACTCCACCGGGTCATCCTCTGGCGGCAACTAAGACGAGCACAACATCGGCTTTTCATACGGTTGTGATGGGGAGTTCAGGGATAGGAGTTATCAGTCTGCCTCCTGAATTCCCCCTCCATCCCGCAAAGACAGCTTCAGGGTGGAAAACGGAAACATCGATTTCAGCAACACATCAATAAAAAAGGTTATGGAGGACGACTTGAAAAAGGCACTGTCATTATTCGGGCTACTCATGACGTTGGCGATTCCGGCGAGGCTGTTGGCCCAACAGACCGGCTATTCCCAGACCAACCTGGTCTCCAATACAGCTGGTATCGCCACCACTACGGATCCGCAACTCTTGAATCCCTGGGGCATCTCATTTTTCCCCGGCCAAGATTTCTGGATCGCCAACAATAATGGCGGCGTATCCACGCTCTACGATCAAAACGGCAACAAAGACACCGGGTTGGTTGTGACCATCCCCGGCGCCACAAGCAATCCAAATGGCAACTGCAGCCCAGGTTGCCCGACTGGCACGGTGGCCAACCAGAACGGATCCTACTTCTCCGGCGGAGCGTTCATCTTCGATACCGAGGACGGCCTCGTCGTGTACTGGAACGGAGCCAGCAATACGGCAATTGTCGGTAAAGACAATTCAGCCAGCGGCGCGGTTTACAAAGGCCTGGCGTTGCTAGGCACAAACCTGTTGGCCGCCAACTTGAATAGCGGCAGAGTTGACGTCTTCGATCGCAATTTCAACCTCACTTCGCTGGGCGGTTCGTTCACCGATCCAAACCTTCCTGCGGGATTCGCTCCCCACGGGATCCATGTGATCGGGAGCCAGGTCTACGTCGCGTACGCGATGCAAGATGCCGCGAAGCACGATGCTGTTCCCGGCGCTGGCGCCGGACAGGTGGATATTTTCGACACTAACGGCAACTTTGTCAGAACTTTTGTCGCTGCCGGCTCGAAAAACAATCTCAACGCCCCTTGGGGCATAGTGGCAGCTCCGTCCACCTTTGGAACGTTCGCGGGCGATATCCTCGTGGGAAATTTTGGCGACGGCACCATTAGCGCATTCGACACGACCGGAAAGTTTATCGGCCAGCTCACGAACTCCTCCGGTACCGTGCTCGTGAATCCCGGCTTGTGGGACCTGGTATTTGGTGCGGGCGGCGCTTCTGGTGATACGGGTACCCTTTACATCACCGCTGGCGGCAGCAACCAGCCGAATTTCCCAGCCGGTGGCAGCAACACGAGTGTCTTTGCGGGTCTTGTGCCAGCGGCTGTAGTCGGCACCCCCGGATTCTCCTTGAATCTCTCGGCTTTGAGCACGACCGTCACGCCAGGAGGTTCAACTAATCTTATGGTGAGCGCTGCGGCGGTTGGAGGCTTCAACGGCCAGATTGCGCTTACTTGCTCCGCGCCTGCGGGGGTAACCTGCGCTTTCAACCCTTCAACAATTTCACCTGGATCGAGTTCTTCGTCCTCGACGTTAACGATCTCTGCGGCGGTTACACCGCCTGGTGGTGGCGGAGTCTACATCGTGCCCGGCATGTTGGCCCTGCTGCCCGGTCTGGGATTGTTCGGGACCGTTTTGACCACTCGCAAACGGAAACCGCATACACGCAAGAGCATTGCGTGGATAAGCCTGCTGGGTTTGCTGCTTGTCATCTCAATATTTGCCCTGGGATGCGGTAGCAATTCAAACAAACAAACAACGCCTGCGGCTCAACAGGTCACGGTGATGGTGACGGGCACATCCGGCACACTGAGCCACTCCGCCGCCGTAACTGTCACGGTCAACTAGAACAAAACAACTCGGCCAAGGACGCACTCCGATGCGTCCTTGACAAGCCTGATCCGGAGAACGAACGTGCTGGAACTAGTGTCTTACGGACTGACCGGACTGGCTGCCATGGTGGTCATGGCGTCCTGTTGTGCCTACAGTGACGAGTTTCCTCTTCGCGGAAAACGCTCGATCAATCTGACGGATATAGCGTTCGGTCTACTCTCTCGGCGGTCTGGCGAGAGAAGAACCGGTACCGTTTGTAGCGTTGTCCCAAGCAAACCCGTGCCGGGGGAGGCTTTCCATGGCTGAGGCTGCTTCACTGCTGGTAGAGCAGACGCGTTCGATGTCCTTACTGGCACATCTGGAAGAGTTGCGGAAACGAATCGTTTTGTCAGTGTTTGGGGTAATGGTCGGATTTCTGTCTTGCTGGTCGTTTGCTGATCGCATTTTCGGCTTGATGCAACAACCCATTATTGCAGCTCTGCGTCATCACGGGATTGCGGGCGGCTTAGTGTATCTGAACCCCACAGAGCCATTTAATCTCTACCTCGAAGTGGCACTTGTAGGCGGGCTATTCGCGGCCTCACCATTTGTGTTCTATCAACTGTGGCTGTTCATCGCTCCCGGGCTGTATCGCACGGAAAAACGTTATGTCCTGCCTTTCTTGCTCAGTACGGTTGGCTTGTTCATAGCCGGAGGACTTTTCGGATACAAGATGGTCTACCCGGCGTCTCTGGATTTCCTGATCGGCTACGGCCAACGCTTCCAGCCGATGATCACGATTGGAGAATACACAAAGCTGTTTGTGACGATCACCCTGGGTCTCGGCCTGATTTTCGAAATGCCAATTCTGGTTTTCTTTCTGGCACTGATGCGGGTTATAACGGCGCGCTGGATGTTGCGGAATCTACGGTACTCCATACTCGTCATCTTTATTATTGCTGCAATCGTCACACCCACCGCTGACATCCTCAACATGTGCCTCTTCGCTGCCCCAATGGTCGCGCTCTACGGTCTGAGTATCGGAGTGGCTTGGCTGGTCGGCTCCAAGCGCGAGCGCGGGGCGGGCGTCATCCAGCCCGACAATCGAATCGGAGAATAACTTAGATAGGATTGTTGAACAAAACATCTGTGAGGCATCAGCTGTCTCTACCTTATAACTCACCTCTATCTTTCACACCTCGCAATGACGTTGTCATCGTGGCGCTTTGCGAATATTTGACAATCAAATGACATCCTCGATGTAACCCATTCTCAGTTTGCTGCGTCTACCGATACTGCTGGAACAAAATCATAAACAGAGGAATTGGAGCATTCACATGAAAGATGGCGCTCATCAGAAATGGTCCACTGCTATTTTGCGGGTTAGATTTGTTTCGGTAATAGTTCTGGGACTAATAGTCTCCGGGTCCATATTAGCTCATGCTCAGGGAATCGTTACGGGGTCCATCTCAGCCGTTGTGCAGGATCCGCAGGGCGCGGTGGTACCTGGGGCCAAGGTCTCTGCCAAGCAACTGTCCACGAATCGGGAATTTAAAACAGAAACAAACTCAGCGGGTTTGGTTGCGCTGCGCGATCTGCCGCCTGGCGCCTACAGCTTTCGCATTGAAGCCGGCAATTTCCGTCCCTTTGAGGCCACCAATCTTACTGTGGATGTGGGCAAGGATACCGCGCTAGCCATCGTCACTTTGCAACTAGGCACCGCCACGGAAACGGTCACTGTGGAGAGTGCTCCGCCGCTTGTCGAGTCTACAACGGACCAAATCTCGGAAACCTTCAGCGCGGAAAAAGTAAGCAGCCTGCCGGTGGGCAATACATTTGACTCGCTGGCGCTCTTCCTTCCTGGCGTTGCCACAGCAGGCGATGCCAGTTTCAGCAACAATAACGGCGCCGAGATATCCGCAAACGGTGAGCGCGCTCGCGCCAACAACTTCCAGATTGACGGTCAAAGCAACAACGATAACTCGATCGCAGGTCCCTCCATCGCTTTCGGCAACCAGGACGCCATTGCCGAGGTGCAGGTGGTCACCAACTACGATGCCCAGTTCGGTCGTAACACCGGGGCGGTAGTCAACTATGTCACCAAGGCGGGCACGAATCAGTTCCACGGGACAGGATACGAGTTCTGGCAGGGTTCGACATTTGATTCCCTGGAAAACCAGGAGAAGAGCCCGTTATTCGGATTTTGCCCCCCGGGAGTATCTGCCTCTACGGGTTGCACTGCGCCCAAGGTTCCGGGCTTCGTGGACAACCGCTTCGGTGGAAGCGTGGGCGGGCCGATCAAGAAAGACAAAATTTGGTTTTTCGGTTCCAGCAATATAGAGCGCCAGCGTTTTGCCGGGTCGCCGAGTTCCTCCGCGCCTGGCCTGGTGCCCACCCCGACAGGTGTCACGCAGTTGCAGGCGGCCTTCCCCACCAGTCCGATTGGGCTGGTGGAGAGCACCATCGGACCGAATGCGATAACGGCGGGAAATCCGACCTTCACCAACGTGCAGAATGTTCTGGTGACCAACCAGATAGATCCAACGACGGGATCCGCCTTCCCATGCCCTGCTGGAAGTGCAGGCACGAACGGCTGCACGCCCATTCAGTTCGGCCAGATTTCGCGCTTCGTTCCCACACCGTTTAATGACTACGAAGCCACGGGACGAGTCGACTTCAAGTTGACCGATAAAGATAACTTTTTTGCCCGCTATGTCTATCAGAAGACATTTAACGGCGGCGTCAACTTCGGTAACGGAATCGATATAGGCGACTATCAGGACATCCCCGCTCTCAGCCAGCAGATCGGCTTGGATTGGGCGCGGACCTTCAGCAATACATTCGTAAATCAGGTTCGCTTCAGTTATTCGCGAGCCAGCGTATTCTTCCAGGAGCAATCTTTTTCGACTTGCAATTCCAATACCCCCACCGCCTGCCCAACCGACGTTGCTCTCATCGGTGGGGCTGCGCAAGATTCCGTAAGCTTTGGCGTGGCGGCGGGTTTTCCCCAGGGGCGCATCATCAACGTATACCAATTGCAGGATAATGCGTCGATGTTGAGGGGGCATCACTCCATCAAGTTCGGCGGCGAGGCCGACCTGCAGCGCTCCCCCAATGTTTTTCTACCCTTAAACAACGGGCTTTTCGTATTCCCCAGCTTCAGTGACATCGTTGCCAACAATCCTCTCGAAACACAAATCGCACTGGGCAGCCCCAATCTTCCGTTTTCGGAGTGGGACCTCGGACTTTATGTACAGGACGACTGGAAAGTGAAAAGCAACCTGACCCTGAACTTGGGCGTGCGATGGGATTGGTATCAACAGGCCATCAATCTGTTGAACCAAAGGTCGGTCGCCCAGGAGAAGGGGCCACTCCCGCTGTGGTCTACAGCCCTTCCCCTAAATCAGACCACTGTGCCGAGGGTACCCAACGATCTGCGCAATTTTGGCCCGGCGGTGGGTTTTGCCTGGACTCCGAAAATCTTTGGCGATAACAAGACAGTTGTCCGGGGCGGCTTTCGCATTGCTTACGATCCAGCGTTCTATAACCTGTTCTTGAATGTGGCAACGTCCGCACCTTCAGTGAACTTGGCCACACTGGGGCCGGCCGTAGGCAAGCCGTCCACGGGCTTGCCTGCGGGTGGAGTTTTCGGGACGCAGGTTATCCCGTTCCTGCAGCCGCTGGCACCGGTGGGGAATCCTGGTTTCGCCAACCAAACGCAGGTGCCTTCCAACTTTCGCAATCCTTATTCGGAGCAGTGGAACTTCGGCCTGCAGCGCTCTTTCACCAACCGGATCGTTGGCGAGGTACGCTACGTAGGCAACCACGCAGTCCATCAGTTCCAGGAGTTGAACGGTAACCCGGCTTTGGGCGCACTCGAAACGGCTGGACTTCAAAACGTAATCCCCGCTGGCTTGACACCTTGCGCAACCTCAGGGGCGCCGGGTTTTCAAGCCGGAAATGTGAACTGCAACTTCAGCAATGTAATTCAGTATGCCAATACGGCTTCGTCTAACTACAATGGACTGCAAAGCGAATTGCGAATCGCCGGCTGGCACGGCGTAACCGCCACTGGTTCCTACACCTATAGCAAAACGATCGACAATGCCAGCGAGGTTTTCAGCACGTTGGCTGGCGGCAACACTCTCGCGTATGCGCAAAATCCATTCGCGCCGGGCGGACCGGAACGGGCCAACTCGGGGATCGATTTCCCGCACATAGTCGGAGTGACCATCGTGTACGATCTCCCGTTTTACAAAGGGCAGCACGGCCTTGCGGGGCGCTTACTGGGCGGGTGGCAGGTGAACACGACCTACCGCTACACATCGGGGCAGCCTTACACAACAATACAACGTTACGTGAACGGCAGCCTCTGCGATCCGACGGCAGTTTTTGGCGGACGATTTGATGCGTGCCGTCCCATCCTGAGCAATGCCAGTCTGCCGATTGCATCGGTGGGGCAATATTGCGACGGAACACTAGCCACCTGCCCGACTGGCGCTGGTGCTGCGCAGCCTCTTGGCACACTGGTCAGTTTCGCAGACCCATGTCTTGGAAGTGGCGGCGGAAGCAACCAATGTGCCGTTACTCCAATTACTGGCGCGCATTGGATCCACAACGATCCGACTGCTGCCCAGGTCTTGGGAACACCATACGCAGGGGTAGGCCGCAACACGCTCCGTGGGCAGCCCATCAGTACCGACAATCTCGCCGTGTTCAAGAACATCAAGATCAACGAGCGGGTGACGGCTCAGTTCCAGGCCCAGGCGTTCAACGTTTTTAACACCCAGTTTCTTGGCGCTCCCGATCCGATCCTGGACGACGTCGCCACTGGGAGGTTCCAGAGCACAGGCTTCAATGCCAACGGCGGCGCCACGTTTGCCGGCAACATCAACACCGATGGCATCGGACGGCGGCGCCTGCTCTTCGGCTTGAAGATGATCTTCTAAGTCCAGCAACGCTTAACGGAGGCGGCCGCTCCCGGCGGCCGCCTCATTTTTTCGCCTTTACCCTCTGACTCCCGACTCGATTCGATGGTTCGCCTCGATTCCCCACAACTGCAACTGTGAAAGTGTTTGCAGGGAGGTGACACGCGGGCCGGCTTTGTTGAAGGAATTTTTCGTGAGACGAGGGAATAACGGCCGATTGGCGGAGTTTCACACACAGATGGAAGACTCGCATCCAGGGGAAACGAGAGGGGCAAAGAGTTGACAATCAAATGACATCCTCGGCGTATCTCCTCCGTTGGCTTTTGTGTCTAACGCAAAGTACTGCTGGAACAAAATCATAAGCAAAGGAAGTGGAAACTAGACCAATGAAAAAAGACAGCTCTCCATCTACGGTAATGTCGGAAACCAACTCACCTGAAGCAAATCTATCTTCGGCAGAAGAAGGCGTTCAACGGCACTGGCAGGGTGTAGTCAAGAGGCGTTCGTTTCTGAAGGGCCTGGGGATTGCCAGCGCAACTCTGTCGGCCAGCGCTTTGCTCGGAGCCGAGAGCAGTGCGCAAGCGACGCGAAGCTCGAGCAAGCTTTCCAGGGGCGACGCAGCTCTCTTGAAGTTCGCGGCCGCAGCAGAACTCATCGAGGCCGATCTGTGGCAGCAGTACAACGAACTGGGCGGTGTTCAGGGCGGCAATCCCGCCTACATTGCCGCGCTCAGCAACCTGGACGGCGATATGCCGCAATACATCGCCGATAATACTGACGACGAACTGAGTCACGCAGCTTTCCTGAATGCCTATTTGATTTCAAAGGGCGAGGAGCCGGTTGATCTGGATGTGTTCCGGACCTTGCCCAGCAGCCAAGCGAGTGGCGCCAAGAATATCGGAAGGCTGACGAACCTGCTGAAGTTGAACGTTGACCTCAGCTGGTACACGCGTTATCGCAGCTCCCAGAATCCCGATTTCGGTGTGAAACTCCAGGGACCCTTCACTATCGAAAACCAGCCAGCCATTCCGCTGAACGACACCGACACGCCTCCCAACCAGCCGCAACCGGTTCCTCCTGCGACCCCGCAAGAATCGCGGATGCAGGCCATTGCGAACACCGCTGGATTCCACTTTGCGTTCATCGAGCAGGGTGGCGCGAGCCTGTATCCGACGCTGGCCTTCAAGGCTACCGACCCTGAGGTCCTGCGAATCCTGGTGAGCATTGGCGGAGTCGAGATCGACCACTTCGGGCTCTGGCACGATAAGGCAGGCAATGCGGTGAATCAGCCTCTGGCTGGCGTAACCGATCCAGAAACCGGTCTGACATTCCCGGACCTCAATGCCCGCAACTCAGAGCTCGATCAGACGAACCTGATCCTACCTGAACCCTGCACATTCATCAGCAAGAGTTTGCCCCAATGCTCGGTGATTCGGCCAACGCTGACACAGAACGGCGGAGCAATCGCCACGATCAAGGCTTTCACGGATGACCTTTTGTTCCTTGGTCAATCCCAAGCCTTCTTCGGCCTGGTCAATAAGCTGGCGATCGAGGCTGATTCAGTCAAACGCGGATTTTAACTGTTGCGAGCTCTCCCCTTGCTGTAAGGGCGGGCGCTGTATCTGATTGCGAGTTGCAGCGCCCGCATTTTTCTTGAACCGATCTTTGAGACTCTATCACCCGATCCAAGGAGCCATTATGATTGAAGGACTGTTTCAACCGACGCACCTTCTGCTGATTTTTGGAATCGCATTGCTCGTATTCGGGCCCAAGAAGCTTCCCGAGTTGGGCAAAGGCATTGGAGAGGGCATCCGCGGCTTCAAGTCAGCGATGAAGGCTGAAGAAGAGAAGCCCTCCAGCACAACTACCGCTTCCAACGAACAAAACACAACCAAGGGGTGAATCGTGGGTTTTGGCATGGAAATTCTCTTCGTGCTTTTGCTCGGGCTCTTGATACTGGGTCCGAAGCGACTGCACACAGTGGCGGTCCACGCAGCGAAGGCAAAAGCTGAACTCGAGAATGTGACGCGTGGCCTAAAATCTCAACTCGCCGCAGAACTCGATGCCGCGCGCGGGCCCGGCAAGTCTGGCTGCTCTCATGTATTAGTTGGGGACTGTGAACTCTGTTCAACTTTCGAATCGGTACCGGGGTTCTCGGAAGCTGACGAAGCGCTGAACGTGAGTCGTCACTAGAGACGGAGGGAACCGCAAATGCTGGAAAGCATTGTTGAGCTGCTGGCCTGTCTATTCTTGACCGCGGTGACCTTGCTGATCAGTTCTTGTATCGTCGGCTCGGTTGTTGCGGCTCTACGGAGCTGCGGAACCGTTTCCGATGTCGAGCGTGTCAGCGCTTCTGGCCGTCGTTCCCTTCGTCATACTGGCCTCCACAAGCGTGGTGGCGATGTTGGGGGCTTCCCAACCCTCACACGAATCGGCGATGAAAATCTTCCTCGCGAAGTGGTCGCTATGACGACGAAACAGCCGCATTGCCCCTCTCCATCGCTGTACGCAGCCTTGCCCCGTCGATCCCCAGAACCTGAAGCCTCCTAAATGGCATCGATAGCCTGCACGACAGCTGCTTGCCGATTTATGTGCTTCCTACAGGCATCGCAGCGACCAAATCCAACTTTTGGTATCTAATAAGGTCATCGGTCAGCATAAGTCTGTACTCATTTCTTTGTCCGAAGCCAGACCGGGATCAAGAATGGCCAAACCGATATTACTGAGTGTGGATGACGACTCCGATGTTCTGCGGGCGATAGAGCGCGATCTTCGTTCCCAGTACGGCGCCGAATATCGGGTCATAGGAAGCGATTCGCCCGAGGGCGCGCTCGATCTGCTCAAGCAGTTGAAGGTGCGCAATGACAGCGTGGCACTACTGCTCGCCGACCAGCGCATGCCGCGCATGGACGGGGTGGAGTTTTTGCAACAGGCGATGGGAATCTTCCCCAGTGCGAAGCGGGCCTTGCTCACCGCCTACGCCGACACCAACGCTGCCATCAGCGCCATCAATCAGGCCAGTATTAACTATTTTTTCTTGAAGCCGTGGGACCCTCCCGCCGAGCACTTGTATCCGCAGTTGGATGATTTACTCGATGACTGGCAAGCTTCGTTTCGCCCAACGTTTCAAGGGATCAGAGTGCTGGGCACCCGCTGGTCGCCGCGGTCCTACGAGTTGCGCGACTTCCTGGCACGCAACCACGTTCCCTATCAGTGGATCGATGTCGAGGCCTCCGCCAACGATCCGGAGACTAAGCTCTTGCTCGAAGCTTTAGGTCCAGAGGCGGCCAATCTCCCGGTGGTGCTCTTTCCTGACGGAACGAAACTTCTTGAGGGTGTACCTGCTGACGTCGCGCAAAAAGTCGGGTTACGGACGCGCGCTCAAACCAGTTTTTACGACCTGGCCATTGTGGGAGGAGGTCCGGCCGGTCTGGCCGCCGCCGTTTATGGAGCTTCCGAAGGCCTGCATACCGTGATGATCGAACGGGAAGCGCCCGGAGGTCAGGCGGGAATGAGCTCCCGGATCGAGAACTATCTCGGATTTCCGACCGGGCTCAGCGGCGGCGACCTGGCCCGCCGCGCCGTAGTTCAAGCCCAGCGTTTTGGAGTGGAGATTCTGTCCCCGCAGGAAGCTGTGGGCGCGAGAACGGAAGGGTCTTACCGAATTATCAAACTGGCAGATGGAAATGAAATCTCCTGTCATGCGTTGATGATCGCGACTGGCGTGCAGTGGAGGCGACTGGACGCCCCGGGGATAGATCGGCTACAGGGTGCCGGGATTTACTATGGTGGCGGCGCAACCGAGGCGTTGTCCTGCAAGGGTGAGATTGTCTATGTGGTGGGCGGTGCGAACTCGGCGGGTCAGGCGGCGATGAACTTCGCCAAATTTGCCGAGCGCGTTGTTATTCTTGTGCGCGGCGAATCGCTCGCCAGCACTATGTCGCAATACTTAATAGACCAGATCAAAGAGACGCCGAACATTCAGCTGTGGACCCACGCCAGCGTGGCCGAAGCCCATGGCGAAACGCGGCTGGAAGAAATCTCCGTGCTTTGTTCCGATACCGGCAAAACTGAACGCGTGCCGGCGAGTTCGATGTTTATTTTCATTGGGGCCTTGCCCAGGACAGATTGGCTGGCGAACCTCGTCGAACGGGACGAGCGCGGCTTCCTATTGACCGGCCCTGATCTCATTCGGGATGGCCAACGCCCGAAGGGATGGAACCTCGACCGTGATCCGTTCTTGCTGGAAACGAATGTTCCCGGTATTTTTTCCGTGGGCGATGTGCGCCACGGTTCTATCAAGCGCGTGGCTTCCGGAGTCGGAGAAGGTTCGGTGGCAGTGCAGTTCATCCATCAATACTTAAGCAAGGTGTAAATGGTCGATAGATCTGAATTACGTCGCGTTACTGAATTCGCCGATTTGCCGGACGATCAACTGGACTGGTTTCTCAGCCAGGCGCAAGAGATGCATCTCAAAGCCGGTGAGACCTACTCACGCCAGGGTGACCCAGCCGATTCCATGTTTGTGATTCTCGAGGGGCACATTCAAGGGCGGGGAGAACTCAATGGCGATACCATCGTCTTTGACCTGGAGCCAGGCGACGTTACAGGGGTCTTGCCTTACTCCAGAATGAAGCAGTTCACCGTGAGCCAGCGTGCCGAGACGGACAGCCGCGCCTTGCGATTTCCCACCTCGCTATTTCCGGATCTTATTCAGAAAATGCCGGAGCTCACCAAGCGTCTGGTGGGCCTCATGTCGGACCGCATCCGTGAAGTCACTCGCCTCGAGCAGCAGCGGGATCGCTTGGCTTCTCTCGGAAAGCTTTCCGCCGGACTGGCGCACGAACTCAACAATCCTGCCTCCGCCGCCAAACGCGCCGCCAGCCAACTACGGGAGATGATCAAGAAAATCAAGACCGCGAGTGTTGAGTTGGGAAAGCGCGATCTTACTCCCGCCCAGAAAGCGGAGATCGAAAAACTGGAAGCTTTGTTTACCCAAAAAGATGTGGTTCCCCCCAACGCGCTAACCATCAGCGATCTGGAGGACCAGATCGATTCTCTCCTCCGCAGTCACGGGCAGAACGATCTCTGGCAGTTAGCCGCGGACCTGGCCCGGCGGAACATTAAGCCGGAAATTTTGGAATCATTATTTGCCAGCCTCGATGCAGACGCCGCCAGAGCCGCCCTCGTGAGGATTGCCGCCTCCGTTGAGATCGCTGTCCTGTTGCACGAAATCGAGAGCAGCACCTCGCGAATATCCGACCTGGTGGGTGCCATCAAGGAGTACACCTACATGGACCAGGCCAAGGTGCAGAACGTCGACATCGTAAAGAGCCTGGAAACCACGCTGACCATCCTCAATCACAAGCTGAAACAGGGGGTAGCTGTGCAGCGCGACTACCAGCCCGTTCCGCTTCTAGTCAATTCGTTTGGCAGCGAACTAAACCAGGTCTGGACCAACATTATCGACAACGCCATCGACGCCATGCGCGGAAAAGGCGAGCTTCGTGTCCGAACTTACCGCGACGGCGTTTGCGTGGTAGTTGAGATTGCAGATAACGGTCCAGGAATTTCTCCCGAGGTGCTGCCTCACATTTTTGAGCCTTTTTTCACGACCAAAGGTGTGGGAGAAGGCACGGGCCTCGGCCTGGACACTGTCCAGCGAATTGTGAAAAAGCATCGGGGAAATATTCAGGTGAATTCCAAACCCGGTGACACGCGCTTTCAAGTCTGGCTCCCGTTAGCGCAGGCGGCACCCTAGTTTGCATCGAAAGTCGCATTATCCCGTGTAGCAACTGGTTCGTCGTGACGACGATGAAGTCCAACTGCTGTTTACCTGACGCGAGGAGGCCGATGGATGTTTGAGAGTATTCTCTGCGAAGTAACCGAATACGATCCGGACGTTCTTGATCCGCTGATTGGGCTGGCCGTCGAAATTGCTCGTGAAGGTCGAGAAGGGAGACGCGTTGGCACGCTGTTCACGCTGGGAGACGAGAACGCAGTGCTGGCAAGATCTAGACCGCTGATTCTGGATCCCTTGTCGGGGCATCCTGAGTCTTCGCGCCACATCACCAATCTCAATCTCCGGGGAACCATCAAGGAATTGGCGCAGCTGGATGGTGGGTTCGTGGTGAGTCGCGAAGGAATTGTCCTCTCGGCGTGCCGTTACCTCGACGCTGTGGCCGCACAAGTGGAAGTGCCGCTGGGACTCGGCAGCCGCCACATTGCCGCCGCCAACATGAGTGCTGTTACCAAGGCTGTGGGCATTGTGGTTTCTGAGAGTTCGGTAGTGCGACTTTTCTGCCACGGAAAACTGGTCGGCGAAATCATTCCTGAGCTTTGGATGATGGATCATGCGCCCCACCTTCGCGGTACGGTGAAGAGGGAGCAAGTCGGCGAGCTGACGGTGTTGACGCCAGGTCCGCGATAGGCCCCTACCGCGAAACAAGGGCGACAAGATGACGCTCTGCGAGTCGCCTGCGAGTCGATCGGGGCGGATTCGACTGAGTGGCACATGAAGGAAATGACCGCCCAGACGGTCTTTGCGGTCTCGATCTCGCATGATGACACCTGATGACGGTATTACTCTCGGGTTGGGGCTCACGAACGAGTGTAATCTCGCCTGCGCCTTCTGCTACCGCGATCCGACACGCGCGGATCGTCTTTCCCTGGATCAAGTGAAGGCAGTCATGGAACGACTGCCCGTGCGCTCGGTGAATCTTGGAACCGGGGAGAACGGCATGCATCCCGACTTTAAGGCAATACTGGCCTACCTGCGGACGAAACCGGTCAAGCTCACCATCACTTCCAATGGTCACAGTGTTGCTGTTCTTGAAGATAATGAACTGCGAGCCTTCCATGACATCGAGTTCTCTGTCGATCACGCCACGCAAGCGGAACAGGATGCACAGCGTGGGCATGGCAATTGGGCACTCATCCACCAGCAAGCAGAACGGTGTCTGAAGCTGGATATCCCCGTAACCATCATCGCCGTCATGATGAAATCGAATTTCCTGCGTCTAGCGGATGTGGCCCGAGTAGCCAAACAGTTTCACGCTCCTTTGCGAGTGAATGTGTACCAAGCCGTGCGATCGGACGTTTACGCCTTGAGCTACGATGAGTACTGGGAAGGATTCCGTCGCCTCTTTCAGGAGACTGATGTAATCGCTATTGGCGAGCCGCTCGTTCGTGCGATGGCGGGACTCCCACCGCTCCGCACCGGTTGTGGCGTGAGCACCGTGCGAGTGACACCAAGAGCCACGATACAACCCTGCGTTTATTGGCCAGGATCGGGGGAGCCGCTTTCGGATTTGATCTCCGCGGGCACCAACATTCTTAGCTCGATTCCTTTCGAGCAGGTACGGACACTTCCTCAAACCTGCAATCAGTGCGAGTTCCGCGAGTCATGTCACGGTGGATGTGCCGGACGCCGACGCTTGCAGGGTGCGCTACTGCAGCCTGATTGTTATTGTCCGATCATTCGGAGCGAGCGTCCACGACTCGACATCCGCATGGCCGCAAATCGCGATTTGCCCAAGCTGAGCAGTTCCTGCACCACCGTCGTGATCGCCAGGTAAGTCTGATTCGTGGCGAGCGACATCAACCGTTCCCGATATATCCAGGACCGTGAAAGCCTGGATAAACAATCGGGAGTGGCGCGGTTGGCTTCACTCTACCGGTTCGCGGGGTATTGTGGCGGTCTATCGGTTGATCCGGCGTAAAGCGATAATCGCGGCAGCGATTGCCACACATCCGTATTCCAGCAGCATTACCCAATCAGGAAGCGACCCCCACGGACGCCCCAGCGCGCGCAAGTGCCATTGGAGATATATGGGGACAATGCTAACTGTCCAGATGAGGACGGGCACCGTCGATGCCGACCGCAGGAACGGCAGCAGCCAGAGCAAATACCACGGATATACGACCGGTGCACATAAGAGCGATGCTGCCATCGGCCAGGCAAATGCTTCTGAAGACCACTCGGGCGCTGCGTTTCTTATTCTTTGCCAGGTTGCAGTCACTAATCCGACGAGCACTGCCAGCCCAGCCAGCAACAGCGGAGGCGCCACCTGATCGAGTGCCGCAAACACGGGACCGTTAAAGCGGAAACTCTGCACGTACGTACCCAGCGAGCCGATCGGAATGCGGCCGTGATTAAGAAATGGGACGTAGAGGAGTACGACCACGGCTGCCGCCAGCGCAGCGTCGCGGATGCGAACCCGCTTCCAGTAGAGGGGCAAGAGTACGACCGGCAGCAATTTCACTGCTATAGCCAGCCCAAGTGCGACGGCCGCAGTCGTCCGCCATCGGCGTACTAGCGCGGCGGCGGACACCACCAACAATAGCGCGCCAACAATGTCAATGTGACCGCTTCCCGCGACCTCGATGGCCAACAATGGGTTCCAGGCGAACGCCAGAACCAGGTGCGCTGCCTGCCGGGTACAACGCAAAACATCGAGCAACACGAAAACAATTGCGAATTCGCAAACCACAAATGCTACTTTCAGCGCAAATGTGGTCTCGTGAATGGCGGTTACAGCGCGGAAGAAAAGCTCTGCCCCCGCTGGATACGGGCTCGGTAGATACGCGTTATTCAGGTTGCGGGTTTCCGGGGTATGCAGCCACTTCAAGGCAGGATCGTTGGGAACGACAATATAGGGGTTGTAGCCGAGCCTCTGCAGGCGGCCGTCCCAAACATATCGATGAATGTCATCATCGGCGCCCGGGGGCACACGAAGAAATTCAACGTGCCAGACAGAAGCTAGGGCGAGTCCAATGACGACAACTCTTCTGTCGAATTTTACCGTGGCGAAAAATTCACGGACTGCCAAGAGGTACACGATGCCAGCAAGCGTCAAAGATGCCATGAAGTACGGTCCGCCCCTGTCACCGAAGTTGCGTGAGCAGATGGTTAGCGCCACGCACAAGCTGGCGCCGAGTGTGTACACTCTCCACGCGGGGGTGATCTTCATTATTACTATTACAATTCTCCAGTGCCCGGCCGTGATTGTGCCGCCACAAGCTCCCACTCTTTAAGCCACCGCGCGGTGCGTGGCGCCCGTGCCGGAGCCAGACGCAACTCCTTTGCCATGCGAGTCAGGTCGTCAGCTACATCAATGTCGTAAAAAGGATCTGCGAAGCCCACGGATAGCTCAAGAGCTCGCGCGCGCGACAGAAGTCTCTCCAGCGCACTGCTGGTGCCCATTCCGTCGCGTGCGAAAAGCGTATGATGAGAAGCCTTTGCCCCTACGAGATAGTAGCCTCCATCGTGTGTTGGTCCAACGACTACGTCATGTGCGGCCAGCGTTTCGAACGCATCTACGAGAACAGAACGCGGGAGGTGCGGGCTGTCGCTGTTGAAGGCAATAATGCGTCGTAGATGGTCTTCTCTTGAATGATCCTGCGCGAAATGCGCAAACACCGAAGTGAGGCCTGCAGCAAGACCCTCACCCTTCTGCGCAATCACGCTCACTTCGATGCCTGCCAACTGCGCCAGTTCGTTTACGTCGGTGTTCGGGCACATGATGGCAACTTCCACATCGGTCAATGACCGCGCCAGTACTAGCGTGTCTTCCAGCAGACAGCGATAGAAAGCGGTGACGGCCGTAGGAGAAAGGCTGGGTGTCAGGCGGGTTTTGACCTCGCCTGGCCGCGGTGCTTTCGCCATAATTACCAGCACACGGTCACTGCCAGGCCAACGCACCACCGTCTCACTTGCGGATTTCATAAGCAATTCTGACGCAGGCCTATGCTGGGCGTGGTTTCCCGGCTCTTCGATGACGGAAATAATAGCGCGCTATCAAGCTGAGAATGAACCAACCGGCGCCGACCGTGCCCTTAAGCGTCCCGCTGATCTTGGATTTTCCGATACGTGGATAGTAGCTTACTGGGACTTCAACCACGCGGAAACCGGCCAGAGCGCCTTTGAGGATCATCTCAACCGCCCAGCCATAGGTGGTCTCTTCGAGGGCGAGCGCGCGTAGCACATCTGCGCGGCCAGCGCGAAACGGGCCGAGGTCGCTAATTTTCAAACCATAAATCATCTTAATCAGGCCGGCGGCAAGGCGATTCCCAAACACCTGATGCCAGGGCAACGCCCCAGCACTACGCTGTCCGTGCAGGCGGGAGCCAAGCGTGATGTCCGCACGCCCCTCGATGATTGGCGCTAGAAGAATCGGCAGTTCGGAGGGCCGGTCGCTGTAGTCGCCATCGAGGAACACAACCACGTCGGGGGAATTTGCCGCGGCCAGACCTGCAAGGCACGCTCGCCCATAGCCGCGGCCTGGTTCCTGAACCACGCGGGCCCCCAGTGTTGCGGCGATCTCGGGTGTCCCGTCATTCGAGTTGCTGTCGACAACGATGACCTCTGTCGTCAGGTCGGACGGGATATCCGCTAAAACGCGTTCAATCGCCTCTGCTTCATTGTGAGTGGGGATGATGACGGACACTCGCATGTAAACCTGGTTCAACTAAACATGGTTCAAGTGATTCTGGCCCAATCACCACCACGGAGAAGATGGCCACCGTTGCGACAGCCACGCGTCAACGCCCCATCTCCGGCCGGCGCTTCCGATAGAGAGCCCAAGCGATGCGAGTACCGGAACCAGCAGTTCCCATATCCACGCCGTGCCCCACTCCGAAACCCAAAGGCTGCCAAGATACAGAAACGCCACAAATGCGGCCGGTCGCGTAAGCAGACCGATGACAAGCAGGATGCCGAGAGAGATCTCGGTCATGGCCTGCAGAGGAGCAGCCATGGCGGCGTGGCTTGCCGCCAAGCCCATCAACGCCTTCCAGGCGGCAGGAGAGTGACTCGATTTGATGTAGTAATTGATCAGACCCGCGTATCCCGCCGGTGTGTAGAGGCCCTTCCCCAGATTCTCGAAAAAGACCCACACGAACATCGCGCCAATCGTTACTCGCACGATTGCCAGACCGGTTGCTGCTTGCGGTTCGCGGGCCATTGTCGTCACGTCATTTCGCAGTGAGGTTGGGAGCGTTGTCATGATGAACCTCGTCCAGCGGATGCTATACCGGATTAGAAATATCCGAAAAAGCCAACCTTCTCGTTTATTGCGCTTTCATCCAGGTGTCTGATCCCGTCACCTTGACTGCAACATCGGTAAACCAAACCCGTATCGGTTTGCCATCGCCGAAGCCACGGCGGTCGGTTGAGAGAAGCAAAGGCCCCGCCTTTTTTTGGCCTCCCCACGTCGCGAAGAGAAGATTCGGCTTCTTGGCCCCGCCACGGTGGTAGACCCAGTAATCGATGCGGCCGTCTTTGCCGACGTAGAGTTCCCAGGTGTCGCCGGGGGTGTAACCGCCCCCTTCCGCGGGATATTTCACGGCGATCAACTCGGCCATGCCGCTGCCTACCGGCACGTTATACATACCGGCGTCGATCACTGCGGCGCTGCTGTCCCAGTAAGCCCTCAAGGGAAACAGAAGCGTGTAGTTATCGTTGATAAAACCTGGGTCGACTTCGTTCTTCACCATATCGGGTTGGCTGCCAAGCTCGGAGCGCTTGTACGTAACCTTAAGCGGCTTGCCGTCCTTATCCTTTCCTTCGTAGGTGACCCGGGTGGTCTTGGGCTCCCACTGCCATGTACGGGAGAGATTGAATGCGCCGTATTCTATGTTCCAGGTGTAGCGGATCGCATCGATCTTGTCCCACGTATCGAGACCGTAGGTCTTAGCCACCTTCTCGAAAATTGGCGGGCGCGTCTGCGCCCAGGAGGTTGGAGCAAGGACCAGCAACCCAAGAAATAGGCAACGGATGGTGGTTGAACGGGCAAACTTTGTCACGGAGGGTCCTCCTTTAGCACCTGTGGTGCAAGCTTTCGCGGTGTAGATTGCTTTTTTTATTGGGGTGATATGGGATTCTGCTGGGTGCGCGAGTTGAGTCATTGCGGACTCCCTTCTGACGAACTGTAAGTTCCGAAGTTACTTCCAACGGATGACGGTTGCGATTAAGCCATAACTGAAGAAGGCAGTATATTGCACAAAGTATTGATCCGTACTTTGCGACAGGCTGGAATTTTATCTCAGCGGAGCTGTGGGCACAAATTATAGCGAAAGGCCTTCCGTCGGGTCGTGACAGTCGCGTTGGCTGCTGTTAAAATCTCGATCCATGTCCGCTGATTAAGGAGTGTCTCGTGAAGCTGCGAGTTCTCTCGTCGTTGCTGCTGCTGTTTGCGGCACCCCAGTTTCCGGCATGCCAGTTGGCCGCCGCCCAAGCCACTTCGGGTGCCGAGAAATTCAGCCCGCCAACCCGTACGTTTCGCTTCACCTACAACTTCACCGTGAAGGATATTCCCTCCGGAGCGAAGCGAGTGCGCGTGTGGCTTCCGGTGCCGCAGACGGATTTGCATCAGACGGTGCGCGTTCTGGCGGTCAAGGCTCCGGTTAAAACGCGGATGACACAGGAGCCTCAGTACGGAAATCGGATGATGTATGCCGAGATCCAGGATCTTGCAGCCCAGAATTCTGCGGCGGGCAAAGCAGAGTTCACCCTCGAGTACAAGATCACTCGCCGCGAATACTCGCGCGGGGATTTCGCGCGACTCCGGCGAACAGATCAGAAGCCTAGCGTCGTGTCCGCGTCGATGAGCCGTTTGATTGCGCCTGACAGTCTGATTCCTACGGACGGGAAGATCAAGGAACTGGCGGTCGAGGTAACCGGTGCCCAGAGCGGCGCAGTCGCAAAAGCCAAGGCTGCCTATGACTACCTTTTCACGAATATGCGCTACGACAAGACAGGTTCAGGCTGGGGGCGCGGGGACGCTGTGTGGGCCTGTGACGCCAAGCGCGGCAACTGCACAGATTTCCATTCTCCGTTCATCGGCATGTTGCGGGCTGATGGGATTCCGGCTCGCTTCGACATCGGCTTTCCTCTACCCGAAAACAAAGACAAAGGAGATATCGCCGGTTATCACTGCTGGGCTGAGTTCTACGCGCCCAAAACCGGGTGGATACCCGTGGACATTTCAGAGGCGTGGAAAGCTAAGGAGAAAGAAGATTATTTCTTCGGGAGCGTTGATGCGAATCGGGTGCAGTTTTCCACCGGCCGCGACGTCATACTGTCTCCTAAGCAGGATGGCCCAGCGCTTAATTACTTCGTCTACCCGTATGTCGAGGTCGATGGTAAGCCGTACGATAAGCTCGACAAGCACTTCAGCTTTGAGGAAGTAGAACGTTCCGGAGTGAGGCGGCCGGTTTGAACAACGCTATTGGACTACGGATCAGTAAAGACAAACGCCCTTGACGCTGCATGCTTGGATCTCCTCGGGTGTCTGTTGGCCTCATGATTGACTCCCGAGTCGTCGATGTCGTCCAGATCGCTGGCCGGAGATAGTTAGGAGGCCGACATCTGGAGCGCGGTTTCGGCGATCCGTCTCAGGGGAACGACGGCAAGGGCGGCGCCGCGGGCGATCGCTTCTTTGGGCATGCCAAAGACGACACAGCTGGACTCGTCCTGGGCGATGGTCTGGGCGCCGGCGTCGCGCATCTCGAGCAACCCTTGAGCGCCGTAATTGCCCATTCCCGTCATGATTATGCCTACGGCATGCGATCCCATGGATTTGGCGACCGAGCGGAAGAGCACGTCCACGCTGGGCCGGTGGCGGGAGACCAGAGGACCGTCGGTGACTTGCGCGATGCAGCCTGACGCGGATTTGCGCACGAGAAGGTGATGATTTCCGGGAGCGATGAGGGCGCGTCCGGGCAGGATGTGGTCGCCGTCCGCGGCTTCTTTGACTGCGAGGGTGCAGTCTTTGTTCAAGCGGTCGGCGAAGGCGTGGGTGAACAACTCGGGCATGTGCTGGACGATGACGATGCCGGGGCAGGCGGGCGGCATGGCTTGCAGGAATGCACGAAGAGCTTCGGTGCCGCCGGTGGAAGCGCCGATGGCGATAATTTTATCTCCCGTCGAAGAGAGTTGTTGAGCGGGGCCGAGTGTGAGGACGACGTCGGCAGTGTTTCGCGGCGCTACGGGCAGGGGCGAAGCGGGCACTACTCTGGCTTGAGCGGCGCTGCGGACGACATCAACGAGCATGACGGCGGATTCGTGGAGGAAATCGCGAACGCCGAGCTTGGGTTTGGTGATGACCTCGACAGCTCCGAGTTCGAGAGCTGAGATGGCGTCTTCGGTGCGGCGATGGGCCACCTCAGAGCAGACGATGACGGGGAGCGGACACTCCGCCATGATCTTCCTGAGAAACGTTAGGCCGTCCATTCTGGGCATGACAAGATCGGTGATGACGACGTCGGGGGCTTCTCTTGCGATCTTGGCGAAGGCAATGATGGGGTCGGCAGCAACGCTGACCGTGATTTTGGGGTCAGCGCCGAGGACAGACTGCATGACTTGGCGGACGACGGCGGAATCGTCCACGACGAGAACGTGAATGCTTCCGTCAGACCTTTTCGATTTGGGTGGAAAGTAGGTCACTGATGGGCTCAGGGTCAGAAGGGATTGCCGGCGGTTGCGGCCGCAATACGGGGCTGCGCCGGGTGTGGGCTGCCCGGGCCCGCGAGGGCGTGGATTGTGGGCGCGACCGTTTTCAGGTTGGGCGAGATCCCCCCCAAGTGCTCGGAGTGGCCGACAACGAGCAGTCCTGATGGAGAAAGATGACGCAGGATTCCGGCGATCACTTTTTGTTTGGACTCCTGGTCGAAGTAAATCAAAACGTTTCTACAAAAAATGAGATCGAAGGAATCGAGAATCGGATAGGAATCAGCGTGCAGGTTGACCCGGGCGAACCTGACGACCCGGTGCAGTTCGGGGCTAACCTTCATCACGGCTTTGTGTTCGCCCCTGCCTTTGAGCATGTAGGCGCGGAGAAGTTCGGAGGGAATGTCCTTCGATTTCTCGATAGGGAAAACTGCCGCGCGCGCCTTTTCCAGCACGCGAGTGGAAATGTCGGTGGCAAGGACTTCGACATTCCAGCCCTGCTCCGCGGGAAAGTGTTTCAACAGAAGCATGGCGAGAGAGTAGGGTTCCTCGCCGGTGGAGCAGCCAGCACTCCAGACACGAAGGTGAGGGGCGCGCTGGTCGTCGGCCGCCTCCTGGCGCCATCTGGGGAATACGTGTTGCAAGAGAAAGTCGAAGTGCCGAGGCTCGCGAAAGAAATGAGTCTCGTTGGTGGTAATGCAATCGATCATGACGGCACGCTCGTGCAGTTGATCGGGCTGGATCAGTAACTGGTAGTACTCCTGCATACCGCTCAGACCCAGAAGGCGCAGACGGCGGGCCAGTCTGCCGGTCAGCAGGGCGTGCTTGTGGGCGGCTAGCCAAATGCCCGACTCCCGGTAGATCAAGTGCTGAAACCTGGCGAATAGTGCCGGAGCCACGGACGCACGATCGTGAATCGCGCGCTGGCGGCTGCCGGTAGCATGAGCGTCTGAACTTCGGTTCTTGGGCATCTCTCCCGGCTACTCCAGACTGGCCGGTTCGGAGACTTCAGAAGTCTCGGGAGTTTCGAGAGCAACCTGAGTCTCGGACAAAGCGAGTTCGGGTTGCAGATTTGCGGCGGCCTGGTCAATCGCGTCAGGAAGTTCAAGAAGTTCGTCGGTAGAGAGAACCTTCTCGGTGTCGAGAATGAGGCAAAACTTCTTGCCGGAGCGAGCCATGCCAAGCAGGTAGTCCACCTTGACGCGGGTACCGAACGTTGGAGGCGGCTCGACGTCCTGGGGATTGAGGTCGATGACCTGGCGGACCGAGTCGGCCATGATGCCCATCACGGTGGCTTCGCCCTCGCACTCGACTTCAGTGATGACAATACAGGTCAGTTTCCCGGCGACGCTGGGGGCCTGGCGTAACTTCACGGCGAGATCGATGACGGGCACGACGCTGCCGCGCAGGTTGATGACGCCGCGAATCCATTCCGGCGTCCTGGGAACCTCGGTGACGGTGTCGTACTCGATGATCTCCCTCACCTTCAGGAGAGTGACAGCGTATTCTTCACCGGCGATCATGAACGTCAGGTACTGTTGAACGTTGCGATCCGTGCTCGAGGTGGTTTCTGGTCGTGTGATTTGCATGAAAGTCTGGCCTCTTAGAAGCGGGTATAGTTGTGTTCAAGTGCAGACCGGTTGGTCTTAATTTGGTCCGGACATTCGGCGAATCCACTCCCAAGTCCGGAGAATCTCGGTGTCAGTGTCGTACTCGGCAATCTTCTCCACCTTGAGGAGACTCACGGGGTATTCCTCGCCGCCGATTGCGAACGTCAGACTTTGTTGAACTCTCTGCCCGTTTTCCGGGTTGGTTTCCTCGGGTTTGATTTGCATGAATGTCTGGCCTCTTAGAACCGGGTAAAGTTATGTTCGAGCGCGGAGCCGTTCGTCTTTTTGGGCACAATCGTCTGGGCTACCTGCTGGAATGGCTTGTGCTCAGAGGCCGGCTTGCGACTGATAGAGGTCATTCTTTCCCCGGCGACGCGGAAGAATGCCATGAGCTGTTGCAAGGCCTCCGACTGGGCGGCCAACTCTTCGGCGGTGCTGGAGAGTTCCTCGGCGGAAGAAGCGTTACGCTGAGTGACAGTGTCCACGGCTGCCATCGCTTTGTTGATCTGGGTGACGCCGGTAGATTGTTCGCGGGACGACGCCGATACTTCCTGCACCAGTTCCGCCGTTTTCTTGATGGCGGGGACCAGTTCCTTCAGCAGTCCGCCACTGCGTTCGGCGACTCCGACGCTGTTGCCGGCCAGTCCGCCGATCTCTTGCGCGGCGGTCTGGCTGCGTTCGGCCAGCTTGCGGACCTCGGTGGCGACCACGGCAAAGCCGCGGCCGTGCTCGCCGGCGCGAGCAGCTTCGATAGCGGCATTGAGCGCCAGCAGGTTGGTCTGATAGGCGATCTCTTCGATGATGGAGATCTTCTCCGCGATCTGCTTCATCGCGGTTACGCTTTCCCGGACCGCGCCACCGGATTCTTCGCTGTCACGAGCGCCCTTGACGGCCATCTGTTCCATCTGCCGGCTGTTCTCAGCATTTTGAGTGATGGAGGCGCTCATCTGCTCGAGGCTCGAGGTAGTCTCCTCGATGGAGGCCGCCTGTTCGCTGGTGCCCTGGGACAGGGATGCGGCCGATGCCGCAACCTGGGCCGCGGCACTGGCGATGCCATCGCTGCCGAGGCGAACTTCGCTGATGATTTCCTCCAGCTTCTTGACAAAGGAATTGAAAGAGTTCGCCATCTGACCGACCTCGTCGTGCGAGACAATCTCGATGCGCCGCGTAAGATCGCCGCCGCCCTGGGCCATTTCGCCGAGGTGGTCGGCCATCGCCTTGACGGGCCGGGTAATGCCGCGAGAGACCACAAGAGTGACAAATGTCGCCACGATGAACGTAACCAGGACCACCGTGAACATGACGAGAGCGGTCTGGCGGGCGAAGGCGGTGATGGTCTCTTCCTTGTCGGCCATGATTTTGCGGTGCTTTTCCGACAGCTCAGTAGCTGCCGCTTCCATTCGGTGGATCTCCTCTTTCACCTCGGTGACTTTGGCGTTGCCCTGTTGAGGAGACTTGATGGTTCCATCGTTGATGCCGGCCACGACCGAGTCCACGCCACGCTCGTAAGTTGCGATTTCGCGTTCCATCGCCGCCACAAGTTGCTTGCTGCTGTCGGAAGCGACCCGCGTGTTCAGATCGCTCACAATGGAGCGAAGCTGCGCCAATTGGGCTTTCCACTTCTCCTGGTAAGCCTGCATCACCGGCTTGTTATCCATATTGAGCAGGGTGTCTTTTTCGAAGCGGCGCAATTCGAGAGTGTCGATCTTGGCCTCATCCGCGAGCTGGGAGACTTTGGAGTCTCCGCGGAGCATGGAGACAGTTTCGCGGGTCACGGATTCCATGCCCCAATAGCCAGCGACGGCAACGACGAGGAGCAGAACTAACACGACTCCAAATCCGAGGGCGAGACGTTTTGCGATAGTGGATTTCTTCAACATAACGGTTATTCCTTTCAGAATCGGTTTCCATGAGCGCCGAGGCGCTGGATTTCTCTTTCTAAACCTTCAGTCTTTGACAAGAATTCAGTTCACTGCTTGTGCCTCCTGGGCAATAACCTCACGCAGCAGTGTGCTCACGTCGAGAATCAGTGCGACCCGGCCGCTGTCGAGGATCGTCGAGCCGGAGACTCCGGGGACATCGCGAAAAATCCGGTTCAGAGGCTTGATGATGGCCTGGCATTCCCCCAGAAGAGTTTCGACGGCAATTCCGGCATAGCCACCGTCGCGATGGACTACGACAACGTTTTCGCGCAAGGGAAGCTGGTTCGGAGTGCCAAATACCTCGCGCAGGCGTACGTAAGGCAGGGGCTCACCGCGCAAGCTAAGAACGCCGACGGTCTCCCGGGAAATCTGGTCTGCGGGAAGCTCGAGGCACTCGCTGATCATCTCGAGGGGAATGACGTAGGTCTCGTTGTTGGCGGTGACGGAAAAGCCATCGATGATGGCGAGAGTGAGGGGCAGGCGAATGGTAATGGTGGATCCAAGGCCCTCGGTACTTTGAATCTGGATATTGCCGCGCAGAAGTTCGATATTGCGGCGCACCACGTCCATGCCGACGCCGCGTCCGGATAAATCGGTGACTTCTTCAGCGGTGGTGAAGCCGGCTTTGAAGACGAGGTTGAAGAGTTCCTGGTCGGTGATTTTTTCGCCGTCGGGCAAAAGATTGAGGGTGCGAGCTTTGGCCAAAATGCGCTGGCGGTTGAAGCCGGCTCCGTCGTCGGAGAGTTGAATGAGTATGTGTCCCGCCTTGTGGAAGGCGGTGAGGGTCAGGGATCCGCTGGGGTTCTTTCCCTTGGCGCGGCGGACTTTGGGCGATTCGATGCCATGGTCGACGGCATTGCGAATCATGTGGAGCAGAGGATCTTTGAGGTGTTCGAGGACACGAGTGTCGACCTCGACCTCGGTACCGACGACTTCGAGCCGGGCGAGTTTGCCGTGGTTCTGGGAGATATCGCGAACCGAGCGGGCGAACTGCTGAAACAACGGTCCCACGGGAACCAGGCGCACGTCCATCACCTGTTCCTGCAAATTCTTCTGGAGGATCTCGGTTTCGCGATGCATTTCGAGGAGCTGGCGTCCGGCGTCGGTCTTGAGGTCCTCGATAGTGCGGCGCAAGCGGCCCTGGGCTATGGCAATTTCGCCGGTGAGGGTGAGCATGCGATCAAGTTTCTCGATGTCGACGCGAAGAGTGCGGTTCCGGGTGTCCAGCGGGACGGAGCCCGGAACCGCCGTGGGGGAGGGCACTTGCTCAGAAGACACGGTGGCGGCCTGTGCGGCGTCATGGCCGGCAGCATGGCTGGCCATGGTCTTCATTAATTCTTGATGGGAGGGAGTAAGACGGTCAGTGCCTTTGCCTTCAGCCGCTGCGGGGACCAGAGCACGGAGCGCATCCACGGCTTGCAGGAGCAGGGAGATCACGTCGCGCGAAATCGCACGTTCGTGAGTGCGCAGAGCCTCCAGCAAGTCTTCCATCACGTGTGCGAAGCCCGCTAGTTGGGGAAACTCCAAGGCGGAGGCGTTGCCCTTGAGGGTGTGGGCGACGCGAAACATTTCGTCGAGCAGTTCCGGGTTGCCGGGATCGGTCTCGGCGGCGATCAGGTACTGCTCGGTGCGCTCGAGGCCCTCTTCGGACTCAGCCAGAAATGCGGCGATGATTTTTTCGCGATCGAAATCCATTTAGTTGGCTTTCCTAATTCCTAAATTTGGCGCGCCCATGCCATGCCGTCGTCGGTGTTGAACGCGATTTTTCGTCCCTGAGTTCCGCCGGTTTCCTGAACGGTCACGGGGATGCCTGCGTCTTTCAGCAAGTCGAGTGCGGCGGCCACGTTGCGCGCGCCCAGGCTGCTGGCGTAGCGATTCTGATTTTGAAACATGGAGGAGCCACCGAAGATCTTGGCCTGGAGGTCCCGGTGCCGGCATCCCAACCGCAGCAGCTTCTCGAGCAGAGTCTTCGTGGCAACGTCGGCGAAGCGCAGGGATGCAGGATTGCCTTCCCTCGAAATGGGAAGCAGGAAATGATTCATTCCTCCAGCGCGCTGGCGCTGGTCCCACAGGCAGATCGATACGCAGGAACCCAAGATGGTGCGAATCTGGCAGGGCTCGGCGCTGGCATGGAGTTGTCCGGGCAGCAGATACGCGCCCTGGCGCTCCCCGAGACCGGGCACGGGAGAAGCCAAGCGCAGGGGTGCGTCGACAGGATGCAGGCGCCGCGGTTTTGGACTGGGCAATGCCATCACAGTTGATCCGACCAGGCGCGCCCGTCATCGGTATGAAAAACCAGCTTTCGCCCGTGAGTGCCACCAACCTCAGTCTGTAGGACGCGAATCCCTTGCATGCTGAGGAAACGAGTGGCGGCCTGGACGTTGAGATCGCCCAAACGATCGCCGCCGTTGCCGAAGGTCACCGCCGGGAGCGAACCGCCAAAGATTCTTGCCTGCAGAGTCTTGGGGTCGGCGCCGAGCTCGAGCATGCGCTGAAGCAGAGCCGGATTGGCCACGTTGGCGTAGCGTGTGGCGTTCTCGCTCGCCTCGGGGCCCTCGGGCAGCATGAAATGATTGGCGCCGCCGATGCCGTGCGCGGAATCCCACAAGCAAAGGGCAATGCCGGAACCCACGATGGTGCTGATGGCGAAAGGTTGCGCGGCGGCGAAGATCTTGCCGGGGATGAGATAGTGCCGCGCGTGCTTATCGTCGGATGCGCCCAGAACACGGGGCAAGTACTCCATGGGCAGGACGGCCGGGTTGAAACTTTGAGTTTTCGGTTTAAAGTCCATGTGTAATTCTTTCTCTTGAGTTAGCGTGAGTGATGCGGTTCAATGGCCCGCCCAGCACAGTGCGACAGTACTTCACAAATTTCGCGATCCACCGGCTGGATTCCAGCCTTGTGGGGAAATAAGCGAAACAGCACAATCACCGCGCAGGGAGTGCCGTCAACCAAAATGGGGACCAGGGCGCTTACCGGGTCGTCGGTGGAAAGCAAGTTTTCATTCGATAACCTCAGCCGGAACACCGACTTGCCGCTGAGCACTTGCTTCAGCTTGGGCTCGCGGCCCACTTCAAGAACGGAGTGCTTGTTGGGGTCCACGCCGAACGACCAGTACAGCCAGAGTTCCGAGCGCTTCTTGTCGACCTTGAACACGGCAACTTCCTCCGTACCGATCAGGTTGCCAGCGATCTCGCGAATGGCGTCGAGGGCGTCGGCTTGATCGAGCGCGTTCTGCAGCCGCATGCGTGCTGCATACACCTTGGCCTGATCGCCAATATCCTGTGGCGGGCCTTTCTTTTCGGACTCCGCGGGTGATTTAGAGATGTCGCTCATGCGCCCTCGAAACATCCTTTCCTGGAACGTGGTTTATTCCCCTAGATAGCTGTGGAGCAGCGTGACCAATTCAAAGCTGTCGATCGGTTTGGTGATGTAGTCGTTGCAGCCGCTCTGGAAGCCGGCTTCGACGTATTCTTCTTCGCCGCGGGTGGTGACCAGAATTATGGGGGTTTCGCGCAGAGAAGCCTCCAGCCGCATGCGCTTGCAGGCTTCGAAGCCATTCATGCGGGGCATGACTACGTCCATGAGCACAAGATCGGGAGCTTCGACGACGGCGCGGGAGATGGCATCGAGGCCGTCCTTGGCGGTCACGCACTGGTAGGGGGTGCGCTGTTTCAAAATCATTTCTTCCATCATCAGCGTGGTGGTCGAATCATCCACCAATAGGACTTTCTTAGGCATTTCGTTACCTCGGACTGACTAGTGTTTGGGGGAGGGCTTTTAGGATCGATCCTCCGATCCCAGGGTGTAATGGCAATCGCAGGGCCAAACCAAATTCAACGGGGCCGCGCAGGCAACGCCCTGAAAATGTGCGAGTTAACGCTACTCGGCCCTTACATTCCGCGGAGACTTGGTTTTCGGATTCTAGAAAACGTTCTGGAAATCGAACTGGGCCGGAGAGAACGAGCGAACGAGGAGGGTACGACTGGTTCAGGTCAGATGCAGAGCCTTGAGCTTCTGATAGAGCGTGCTCTTGGCGATACCCAGTCGTCGGGCGGTCTTTTCGACGTTCTGGTTCTCTCCGGAGAAAACGGCGGAGATGTGGAAGCGCTCGAGTTCTTCGAGAGTCCAGTCGGACTTGTAGGAGTTGGAACGATTCTCGGGGCCGGGCTCGAAGGCCAGATCGCCCGCTTCCAGGACCAGGCGGTCCGTAAACAAGAGGGCGCGTTCCAGGACGTTGCGCAGCTCGCGAATATTTCCGGGCCAGTAGTAAGAGCGCAGGCGTTCCACGGCCTTCGGCGATAGTTGGGCGCGGGGCCGTGCCATGTCGGAACAGATCCGCAGCAGCAGGGAATCCGCAACCGCTGGAATATCGTCCTGGCGTTCGCGCAGCGGTGGAATGGCGAGAGGTACTGTGCTGATGCGGAAGTACAGGTCGCTGCGAAAAACCCTGGTTTCGATCAGATGACGAAGGTCCTGATGGGTGGCGGCAATCAGCCGGACGTCGATGAAGCGATCGCGAACGTCTCCCATACGCCGAAACTTCTTTTCTTCGACGACCTTCAACAACTTGGGCTGGACGTTGGGATCGACGTCTCCGATCTCATCGAGGAAAATGGTGCCGCGATGGCCGACCTCCAGCAGGCCAAGCTTGGCGTTGACGGCGCCGGTGAACGCGCCCTTTTCGTGTCCGAACAACTCCGACTCGAGAAATTCCCGGGTCAGGCCAGCGCAATTCAGATCGATGAAGGGGTCGTCGGCGCGGGGACCGTTTTCGTGAAGCCAGGTCGCCAGGACCCCTTTGCCGGTTCCAGTCTCGCCTTGAATAAGGACCGGGCTCTGGCTGTTGGCCACTCTGGAAGCGGCTTCGGCCAGGCGCTTGATGGCCAGGCTTTCACCCAAGAAAGGATCGAGCACGACGCGGCGTCGACGTGTGTTGTTGGCCAGCTGTTTCTGCTGATTCCGCGAGTTCTCCAGCACTTTGCGAACAATCATCAGCAGTGCGGAAGGTTCGATGGGTTTGGCAAGGCATTGCTCAGCGCCATTCTTAATGAGCGACACGCCCAGTTCCATGGAGCCAAAGCCGGTCAGGACGATAATCGAAACGCTGGGTTCAAGTTCCTTGAATTTGGAAAGAACATCAAGGGCCGTACCATCAGGCAGGCGGAAATCGAGGATAGCGACGTCCGGTCGCGCCGCCGCAAAGCTCTGACGCGCCGCCTCCAGATCCCGGGCTTCTTCCACCAGCAAGCCGTTGACGCTTAGATGAGTGGCGTAGGCGTAACGAAGTTCGTCGTCATCCTCCACCAACAGAATTCTGCGGCTCACAAACGTGGCAGACATAAATTCTCATTCTTCGAGGTGTGGACATTATACTGGCGAGGGCTGGTTGTAATGTTCAGAAGCCACGTTATTGCACAGGCTGGGTAGGCTTTGTAAAGTTCAAAACATAGTCAGAACCGGCGAAATAGTTTAGTATCTTCAGCACTCTCCCCCAGGGGCTGTTCCGGAGCCGGCCCGCGTTCCGGCCGCCGGACCGGGTTGAAGCTTGGCGTCTGTGAGCAGGTGATTTGGTAATGTTCGGCCCGTCTTTTTGCCGACGAAGTACTCCCTGTGTGCGCGTGGCTATTCTCTGCGCGGCTTTCATTCCTCTGATAGTTTCCAGCTCGGGCTGGGGGCAAGCGCCAGCCAATCCACCCAAGCGAGTTCTGCTCCTCTATTCCTTCGACAACGAGGAAGGGATTTACAACGGATTTGACCATGCTCTTAGATCGCAATTGCGATCCGGGATACGGGACCGGGTGGAGTTCTACACCGAGTACTTGGACTTGGTAAGGTTTCCCGCGCCGGCTCATACGGCAAATCTGGTTCAGTTGTTGAAGCTCAAATACTCTGAACAGAAGCCCGACTTGATCGTGCCCGTCTCCTACTCAGCCATTCAGTTTCTGTTGGGCGCAGGGAAAGAACTGTTCCCGGGAACTCCGATGGTGGCGCTGTTCAACGTGAGAAGACTAGACGAATTGAGGCAGCGCCTCGCGGCGGGGACGTTGGGACAGGGCATCACCGGCGTGGCCGCCACGGATGAGCCAACTCGAACGCTGGATCTGGCCCTGCGGCTTCAGCCGGATACGCAGCGTGTCGTCATCGTGGTTGGAAGTTCACCGCTGGAGAAGTATTGGGTCGATCAACTCAAGCATGACTTCTCGGCTTATCGCGAGACGGTTGAGGTTACCTACCTGACCGGCCTGACCATGAATGAGTTTCTCACTCGAGTCGCAAAGCTGCCGCCGCACACGGTCATCCTCAGCACTTTCTTTTTTGAAGATGTCAGGGGCCAGTTCTTTCTTCAGGAAGAGGCCCTGGATCTGATCACTGGTGCGGCCAACGTCCCGGTATATGCGATTTACGCCAGCCATATCGGGCACGGGGTGGTGGGCGGCCGAATGACTGACTCCGAGAATCTAGGGAAGCAAGTTGCGGCGCTGGCAGAGCGTGTGCTGAACGGCGAGAGCGCAGCGAGCATCCCAATTGTGGCTGACAACTCCTCCCAGGACATGGTGGACTGGCGCCAGTTGCAGCGTTGGAACATCAGCGAACAACGGTTGCCGCCTTCGACCGTGGAATTATTCCGCGAGCCGTCGGTTTGGGAGCGCTATCGCTGGGCGATTCTGGCGGCGATCTCGCTGTGCATTCTGGAGACAGTTCTCATTGTGTCTCTCCTATTCAGCATGGGGCGAAGTCGGCGCGCGGAAAAGGCGCTCTTACGGGAGAAAACTCTGGCGGATGCAGTGATTGAGAACTTGCCGGGAATATTCGTTCTGCAGGACAGGGCCGGAAGGAACGTGCGCTGGAATAAGAACGCCGAAAAGGTCGCTCGCCACGGTTTGGCGGAAGTCTCTCCACTGGGCAACGTCGTGGATCAGTATAAGGAAGCTGTACAACAGGCCCGCGAGGAAGTTTTCGAACGCGGGCTAAGCCATGTTGAAGCCGATATGTTGGTCCTCGATGGCCGTACCGCCCCCTACTATTTCACCGGAATGCGGGTTGAACTGGAAGGCATACCCTATCTTGCGGCGATCGGGATTGACCTGACAGAAAGCAGGCAGGCGGAGGAGGCGGTGCGGCGGTCGGAGGCGGAGTTGCGCTCTTTTGTCGAACATGCTCCTTACGGTATCGGTACCATCAGCATTCAGCAGGACAGGTTCGTTCACGCGAATCCCGCGCTGGTGAAATTGCTCGGGTACCAGTCCGAGGCAGAGGTTCTCGCCCTGACGGTGTCGCGCGATCTTTATTCGGACGGAGCAGCACGCGGCTTTCGGGCTCAGCCGACGCGGGCAGACTTCTTCAGTGCGGTGGAGTTTGCCTGGAAGCGCAAGGACAGCAAGCCCGTGATGGTGCGGGCGAGCGGCCGCCGGATGTCCGATCCGGGAGGCGCAGGCGAGATCATCGAGATCATCGCCGAGGATGTGACCGCGCGGAAGATGCTCGAAGATCAGTTGCGCCAGGCACAAAAGATGGAAGCGCTCGGACAATTGGCGGGCAGCATCGCCCACGACTTCAACAACCTGCTCGGGGTGATTATTGGGTACAGCGAACTGCTCTCCGCTGATTTAGTTTCCGAAGGACGTATCGGCGTACGGCTGGCAGCCATCAAAAAGGCGGGGCAAAGTGCAGCTGCGCTGACCTCGCAGCTGCTTGCCTTCAGCCGGCGACAAGCGATCCAACCCAAAGTGCTGAACCTGAATTCGCTTGTGGGAGAGACTCAAAAGATGCTGCAACGCCTGGTTGGAGAAAACATTGAACAGAAACTGGTGTTAGACCCGGCACTGGCAAAAACCCGGGCGGACCCGGGGCAGATCGTGCAGGTCGTCATGAATCTGGCGGTGAATGCGCGCGATGCCATGCCCGTCGCCGGCAAGCTGACAATAGAAACCGCGAATGTGAGTTTCGAAGACGCTACCAGTTTTTACGGTGTTGCGGTTCCCCCCGGAGAATACGTCATGCTGTCGGTGAGCGACACCGGCACTGGAATGGATGCGGAGACGCAAGAGCACATCTTTGAACCTTTCTTCACGACCAAGGCGGAAGGTAAGGGCACGGGGTTAGGTCTGGCCACGGTGTACGGAATCGTGAAGCAGAACGGCGGGTACGTCTTCGCGGATAGTGAACTGGGAAAGGGAACCATCTTCAGAATCTACTTGCCGCGGGTGGATCTGCCGCTCGAAACGCCTGCCTTGAAGGGAGAAGAGCCGGCACAGGTTTCAGAAGGTTGCGAGACACTGCTGGTGGTGGAAGACGAAGGCGCGTTCCGGGACTTGTTGCATGAGAGCTTGCAATCAAGGGGCTATCAGGTACTAGTGGCCTCCAACGGCGTCGAGGCGTTGCAAGTCGCCGAACGCCACAGCGGACCGATTCGAATCTTGATCACCGACGTCATCATGCCGCAGATGAGCGGTCCAGAACTCGCCAAGTCCCTGAGAAAAGTGCGTCGCAATACGGACGTTCTGTACATGTCGGGCTATACCGATGACAGAGTCGGGGTAATGTCGGCCTCGGATGGCGAGCTGACCTTAATCCAGAAGCCGTTCTATATCGATGAGTTAGTTCGGAAGATACAGGAGATTGTTGCCCGGTAAGGCGCCTATTTAAACCACAGACTTCTCTTTGGTGGTGCCCGGACGTCGTACCTTGAAACTCGAACATCTGTACGAGCACATCCCCCTGAGTTGGGCGTAGCAACGTCAGTAGTTTGGGTTTCGACAAGATACCGTCCGGGAGACTCTCGAGATTGTCGAAGCGGTATCCCTACGCGGGGCAGTCCAAATGCTCGCTATCGCCCGCGAGACCAAACGAGAAGAAATCTAAGAAGAATCTCAGCTTCTTCTCTATCCTCTTGGCCATTACCGTGCAAATGTTGCCTTGTGTCCATGACTTCATCGCCTATGCCCGCAGGTTCGCCCTCGGCAGACGCCAACGTGCTGGCGGCAAGCCCGGAAACGTCGCGGGGGGAGAGTGAGAAGTTTCTGCTACAGGCGTTTTGTTCTTTTGCTGAAGCCGCAGACTCGCTTGAACGTTCCTATGGCAAGCTTGGTGCTGAAGTGGCGCGGCTGCACGGCGAGCTGGAAACGAGCAACGCGGGGTTGGCGAGGAGTCTCGAAGAGAATCGCCGGATACGCGGGCATCTGGACCGGATTTTGGAAGGGCTGCCCTGCGGGGTGCTGGTGGCGAAATACGACGGCACGATCTCGCTGATAAATCCGGAGGGCCGACGCTTGCTGGGTTCAGCCCAGACGGGTTCGATTCAAGCGTCGGAAAACGTTGACGGGTTCGGATCGTTATTGTCGGTGCCCGGCGAGTTGCGCGATCTCTTGCATCGAGCCCGTTCAGAACCTGGCGAGCAGGAGCAGTGCTTCCCGGACGGAAGCGGAGGCGAGCACTGGCTCGCGGTGAAGCATGCCGCGGTCAAGGATGCCGATCCTAACAACAACGAAGACGAGTCCGGCGGCGCAGAGTGCGTATCGATCTTCATCCTGCGTGATGTCAGCGACGCCAGGCGCCTGGTGCGGGAGCGGGACAAACTGCGCCGCGAGCAGGCGCTGGCAGAGATGTCAGCCATCCTGGCACACGAGATCCGCAATCCGCTGGGCAGTCTGGAACTGTTTGCCGGGTTGCTGGCGGGGGCGGGGCTTTCCGAGGAGTGTCGGCAGTGGGTGGAGCAGGTTCAGGCTGGGCTGCGCACGCTGGCTGCGACGGTCAACAATGTTTTGCACTTTCACAGCCTGCCCGCTCCGGAGCGCGCGCCCACCGACCTCGGCCAGTTGCTCGATTGGGCGGGCGGATTTCTGGTGCCGATGGCGCGGCAGGCGCGGGTCGAGTTGTGTCTGCGCAACCATCTGCATGGGGTATGGTTCGCCGCCGACCGCCATCGCCTGGAGCAGGTGCTGCTGAATCTGGTGCTCAACGCGTTGCGCGCCATGCCGGGCGGAGGCTGGGTCGAGATTTCGGGACACCGGATTCACCACGGGGACGCCGCGGCCGTGGCGATTTCGGTAAGCGACACGGGACCCGGAGTTGTAGCTGGAAACGTGACGAAGATATTTGAGCCAGGATTCAGCACGCGTCGGGGCAGTCCGGGGCTGGGGCTCGCTGTATGCCGCAAGATTGTTGAGCAGCACGGGGGATGGCTCGTAGCCGCGAGCCGCACGGGCTTGGGGGCCAGTTTCACGCTGACGTTTCCTTTGGAAGAAGAACTGGGGCAGGAAAGACTTCACGAGGTGGCAGGATGAATCGAGTCCTGGTGGTGGACGATGAAGCCGGCATGCGGGCGGCGCTGGAAGCGCATTTCCTGCGGCGCGACTGGCGAGTGGACGCGGCGGCGAATGCGGGCGAGGCTCTGGAGAAATTCAGGCGCGGGCTGCATCCGCTGGTAGTGACCGACATCCGTATGCCCGGAGCGGACGGTTTCAGCGTGATGCGCGAGGCGCGGGCGCTGGCGCCGCACACGGCAGTGATCTTATTGACAGCGTTTGCCAATGTGCCGGATGCGGTGACGGCGATGAAGGGCGGGGCCTGCGATTATCTGGTGAAGCCGGTCGCGTTTGAACAACTGGAGCAGGCAGCGGAGAGGATCCTGGCGCAGGCAAAGACACAGGCGGAAGCCACAGAAGGTCTAATGGGGCACGCTCCGGGCTGGCTGCGGGCGCTCGATCGGGCGCGGCAGGCGGCGGCCAGCGGCGCGGATGTGCTGATCGAAGCCGAGAGCGGCACGGGAAAAGAATTGGTGGCGCGGCTGATTCATCGGCTGAGCCCGCGCAGAGATCATCCGTTCGTTGCGGTGAATTGCTCAGCGTTTCCTGAAACTCTTCTGGAAAGCGAGTTATTCGGCTATGCCCGGGGAGCCTTTACGGGAGCGATTGCGGCGAAGCCGGGCCGCCTCGAGCTGGCGCACCGGGGGACGCTGCTGCTCGATGAAGTGGGCGAGATGCCGCTGGGGCTGCAGCCGAAGTTGTTGCGGGTGTTGCAGGAGCGCGAGTTTGACCGGCTGGGCGACACGCGCAGCGTGAAGGTCGATGTGCGCGTGATCTCCACCACGAATCGAACTTTGTCAGAAATGGTGCGGGAGGGAAAGTTTCGCGCGGACCTGTTTTACCGGCTCAACGTGATTCCGCTGTCTCTGCCGCCGTTGCGCGAGCGAAGGGAAGACATTCGCGAACTGGCCGAGCATTTTTTGCGCCTCTACGCACCGCAAGGCAGAACTCTTTTCCTGACCGCAGAATTTGTGGAGCGTCTTGAAGCGCACACCTGGCCGGGTAACGTGCGCGAGCTGGCCAACTGTGTGCGCCGCGGCGTGGCTTTGGCCACGGGCACAGAGATCGGCAGCGAAGGGCTTGAAGGCTCGCCGTGGGACGAAGACAAGACAATTGGGCAAGGTGACGGCAGTCGCAATCGTGACGACCGTTTGCGGGCCGGGGTTTCGCTCGAGAATATGGAACGCAAGCTGGTGGAGATGACGCTTGAGGCAACCGGTGGAAACCGCTCGCGGGCCGCTGAACTTCTGGGGGTAAGCCTGCGGACAGTACGCAATAAGGTGCGCAGCTACGGGCTGCCCAGCTGGAGCAGTTATGTCCATGATTGATACTCCGAGGATGGAGGCGCTGAGCCATTTTCTCGATGTAAACGTGGCCCGCGTCAAGCTGATCACCTCGAACCTGGCCAACATCGACACGCCGGGCTATCGCGATGTCGTGCGGCGTGCTCAATATGCTTCCGGCCGACAAAACCAGCATGGATCCTGTTGTTCTTTGGGAGCACTCTCTGGGCTGTGCCCTGGTCTGCCGCCACCTGGCACGGGGTATTCATCTGGCTGATCCTGGAAAGGCATATCTTGCAGGCCTTCTGCATGACCTCGGGATCATCGTCAACCTCTGGGTCCTGCCCAAGGAATTCCGTGCTGCTTTTGAGATCGCCAAGGCCGAGGGAATTCCGCTGCACGAGGCCGAAGAAAGAGCTCTGGGCTTTACGCACTGTGACGGCGGACGCCTGCTGGCTGAAAACTGGGGACTTCCCGCCGAACTGGTCGAGGTGGTCACTCATCATCACTCGCCGGAGAAATCATCGCAGAATCCGGGACTGGTGGCTCTGGTGCATGTTGCCGACCTGCTCTGCCGCATGAGCGGCCTGAATTATGGCTATGTCGAAGAGCGGCAGGTGAATTTGTTCGAGGACTCCGGATTTGCCCTCCTCGCCCAGAGCTCCACGTCGCTCAGGGAATTTGACTGGGCGCGCCTCACCTTCGAGGTGGATTCCTACATGGACGAAGTTCACGGCCTGGTTCGGACCATTTATCGCAAATGAGCAGCCAACCCAGGGTTTCGCAAATCCGCGTGCTCGTCGTCGATGACAGTGCTTTCATGCGCACCGCGCTCTCGCGGATGATCGGTCTCGATCCGGACCTTCGCGTCGTGGGCGCCGTGGCCAGCGGCGCCGAAGCTCTGCAAACGATTGTGAGCCTCGATCCCGACGTCATCACCCTCGATGTGGAGATGCCGGGCCTCGACGGCGTGGAGACCTTGCGCCGCATCATGGCCCAGTTCCCGCGTCCCGTCATTATGGTGAGCGCGACCACTCTGAAAGGCGCGGAAATCACTTTCAATGCCCTGGCCGCCGGAGCGTTCGATTATGTGCCCAAGCAACTCTGCTCTACGTCGCTGGACATTCTCCACATACGCGATGGCTTAATCGCCAAGATCAAAGCGGCCGCGGAATTGCGGCACGCGAAAGATCATCTCGAGCTGCCGCGAAAACCTCCTCGCGCCGAAGCGCCCAGAAGGACAGCGGCGGCCCCAAGCTCCGCTGCATCCATTGTTGTCCTGGGGATCTCGACTGGAGGCCCGAAGGCCTTGCACGAGATTCTCCCCCATCTTCCAGCAGACCTTCCGGTTCCGATTCTTATCGTGCTGCACATGCCAGCGGGCTTCACCGCTCCTTTTGCCGAGAGGCTGAACAACCTTTGTGCTGTCGCCATCCGCGAGGCATCACATGGAGAGGTCGCTCGCCCAGGAGTGGTCTACTTTGCGCCTGCGGGTTTGCATATGACGGTGGATCGCCCGACCGACTCGCGAACCGTGATTTGCCTTGCGAAGAAACCGGAGAATCAGTTACACATCCCTTCGGTCGACGTGCTGATGGGCTCGGTCGCCTCCGCATTCCATTCTCAGGCCATGGGGGTCATCATGACCGGGATGGGATCGGACGGGGCGCAGGGGATGAATGCGATCCATCGCCAGGGTGGTTTCACGGTGGGCCAGGACGAGGCCAGTTGCGCCGTCTACGGCATGCCTCGGGTTTGCGCGGAGATGGGGATCCTCGACAAAGTTGTGCCGCTCACCCAAATTCCAAATGAGATTCTGCAAGCCGCCCGCTACCGCAAGACTAGTGTGAGTTGAGCTTGCGCTCACGATTCAAACGGATTCGTATCCAAAGCTACGCGCACTCTCTTCAAGAGTGTGCTGATGGAAAAAGGTTTGGCCATGCACTTCCTGCCATCGTGAGATCGCTCGCACGCGGCCAGTTGTTGTTCATGACCGCTCATCAGCAGAACCCGGGCACGCGGACACAGGCTGGCGAACTCAGCGGCCAAGTCGCGGCCACTCATGCCGGGCATGATCACATCGGTGAGCAGCAGATCGACCGGCGGCACGCACGCGCGGAAAGCCTCCAGCGCTTCAGTCGCGTTCCTGGCAAGCACAAGCCGATAGCCGGCTGACTCCAGGGCTTCGGCGGTCGCTTTCCGCACAAAGGCTTCATCTTCTACCAGCAAAATGGTCTCAGGCCCACACCACTGGCCGGCTGAGGCTAACGCCGCCAGAGTCACGGCACCGCTCTTTTGAATTACACCCTCGACGCCCGTGCAAGGATCCAATTTGCTTACTCCTGGACTCTTCTTTCCATTCAGCAGCTCAGTTGCCATCCTTGCGTTTTTCCTTGTAGGGTTGCGCAAGTGACAGACAAACGGGGCCTTAGCTCCGCAGAATACATCCGCGGAGTGCGGCTTTCTGGCAACCTCATTGCCCGTTCCGGGAAGGAAAATGCGAGCCTATCCCAATGTGGGAGAACTCGACTGGAATGTGTCCGTCGCGAAGGCTTGCTCCTTCGTTATTTTGGGGCGGTGAGAATGGTCCCGTTCGGATCCAGCAGAAGCTTGCGCGTTCCCAGCGGTGCGGACAAGCGAAACGAGGTTTCCGCCCCGTCGGCAAACACGCGGCCCAGTAGCGTAGGAGCTCTGCCCGAGACCACCGCGTAGATGGGAACAGATGTCACCAGATCTTCCGGCGCATCTTTTTGCCGGATAACTCCAGTCACAATCGTGGTGTTTGCCTTGGGAGCGAATTTGACACTCTGCAACTCCAGCTTCGGCAGAGAGGTGCCGTTCACCCAGCCCTCCAGAAACCAATCGAGTGACGCTTTGCCTTCATAGCGCAACGACGGGGGCAGGTCTTCCGCAAACACAGCCAGCAATTCGCGCGTGCTGATGGCCTTGCCCTGGTAGCGCTCGCGAACTTGACGCAGAGACCGCACGAACGGCTCTTCGCCTACTTTGTGGTTCGGGTCTTTTTTCGCGGCCTCCGCCGCGGCATCCTGCAACATCGAGCGCAGCATGTGGAAGAGCCATGTTCCTCGTCCGTAACTTATGGCTTCGTAACCTTCCGGTGAGTGCGACGAAAACAGGCGGCTGCCCAGAGTCACAGGCCCGGCATCCTTGGGATAGTTGCCGTCTTTATTCTTGTCGGTTAAGTCTTTTCGATATTTCTCCATGACCACCCGGAAGCCTGCCGGATCTTTCTCCTGCAGCATCATCAGCGCGCAGTAGTTTGCCAGGCCTTCGGAAAACCACTGATCGCGGTAGGAGCTCCAGGTGATCAGGTCTCCCCACCATTGATGTGCGGCTTCATGCGCGGGGACCAGTTGGTCAAGCAATGAGCCCGCGACAGTCATGTGAAGATCTTGACGCTCCGTTTGATTCAGGAAAGCGAAGGAGGAAAGGAAGATCAGCCCAGGCCAGCCCTGGCTCTCCTGCCCCGGCAATTGAGTCACAGCCAGTTGGCTGTAGGGGAATGGACCGAACCGCTGGGCATAGTAATCGATGGCCCGTGCCATAGACTCCGCCAGCGCTCCGGTGTTGCGAGCGGGCGAAGGTGCGGGCGGAGCCATTGCTTGAGGCCTCGACGGCAGACCCGCCTTCGGATCGATCTGCAACGCAGGCATCGAAGGTTTGGGGAAGTCTCGTTCAACGACGCCGGTAGCGTAGGTTTCGACCGTGACACTGCCAGCTTTCGCTGCGCCTCGAATGTACTTGCCAAGGTTGAATCCGGCGACGGGAATGGGACGTTCCGAAACCCAGCGTCCCACTTGCTCGTCGCTTGCATTTGGCGAGGTGGTTGGTGCGGGCTTCGGCATCAATAATGGCGCAGAGAGGGGCGCTGGCTTGCCCGTCGCCAGCAGAGTCCAACCCGGCGGATAGTGAAAGGTGAGGTCGAAATTGGCCATGGCCATGCCGCGATTGGGATACCACGTGCCCCGGGCACCCACGTAGAGCAGCCCCTTTCCAGCTTCGGCGATCACTTCTCCACCGTAAACGAAATGCAGGCGGATGGTTTGTCCCTTCCGTGCTGGCTCTGGAAGAATTACCGCCAATAAGTCGTTGCCGCCACGGGCGCGCTGCGATCCTTCGACCGCAGGGTTGTGAATGAACTCCACCGCTTTGCCGTCAGCCTCGACGGCCTGGATTTCCAGAAAGCGCGATAGTTCGAACCCCAGGAAACGCGAGCCGCCGCGCAGTACATCAAGCTGCAGTTCCACATCTGCATCCAGTTGTTTGGGCGGTCTTACATGGGCATCGATCACATAGCGGCGAATTGAAATCCGCTCCTCATGAGACTCCGTCTCTGTCGACAGCGCCAGTGGGGTACGTTCCCCAGCCGGCTGGCGGCGTCCCGCATCCCCCGGCGAAAAAGAAGTCCAAACGTCGTAATATACGACTCCGTTTTCCGCAGTTTTGGGTTGTCCCGCTTCAACTTGTTCCCCGGTTGTCGAATCGAAGAACAGGTCGAAGATGCCGAGCTTGGTTCCCTGAAGCCGAACATGCAACATGCGATCATCGGGATCTGTGCGCTTCCCAGCTGGCAAGCCATTGGAGCTTGTAGCGCCTCCTATGGGCAACATCTCGCTGAAACTCGCCAGCATTCGCAGCGCGTCCACCTGCGCCAGGTTGCGGGCTGTCTGCTCCCATCGGGCGGCAAACTCCTCGGGCTGGTCGGGAGCTCGGAAGCCAGGCTGCAACTCGGCGGGGGTGTTGTCGTTGAAGCGGAAGTAGGCGGTCGAGAAGCGCTCTTCCAGAATTGCCATGCCTGTAAAAAGCCCCATCGAGTTCCGTTCTACTTCATTTGGCGGAACCAGCAGCACTTCTCCATCGCCCTCGAAGAATGCCCCGGTGATCCTGCCCAGCACATCTTTCGTGAACGCGATAGTGCCATCTTCCAGAGTGATATGGATCGCCGACCGGTCCAGCGCTGCTCCCCGCACCTTGAACACCCGGCTAGGATCCAGCCCGACATTGCTGAGTTGCAGGTAGAGGGATTCCGCCGGTCCAGGCTGGTGCGACTGCGCCGGAGAAGCCTGCACCGGAGAAGCCTGTGCACAACAGGCTGCCGAGCATGGAAGAACGGCGAGGCAAAAGGCCCCGACCATGCCGAGTCTGCGTAGTGTTGGCGGTACTTTCGTTACGTAGGTGTGTGCTCCCACAGTTGTTAGAATGCGCTTCAATGCGGCTTTGTGTCACTACTCTGGTAGCTATGATGCTGGTGCTCGCCTCCGGGGCGGCATCGGCGGACACAATCCATTTGAAGAATGGCCGTACCATCCTCGCCGACCACGTCCGCGAAAACGGTAACCGCTGTGAGTACGAAATCGGCGACGACAGTTATGCCATTCCCAAGAGCTCGGTAGAGCGCGTCGAGGCCGGCGGCATGCCAGTCGTGTCGCCAGTTTCTGGCAAGAGAGTAGGAGATATTCCAGCGTTTGCGCCGGTTGATAATCTCACGAACGAGGGCGACCTTCCCAAGACAATTGTTAAGGATGGCAAGGTTGACCGCGACGCTCTTGCGAAACTTGAGAGCAAAGGTAACAGCGAGTTAAGCGCGACCGCAGATTTCCTTGCCGGCAAGTTTGAATTCGAACATGGCAACATCGAGCAAGCCCGCCGCTATTTCGACAGCGCCCTGCGCTTCCAGCCGGAGAACGCCACCATCCTGATGTATTACGCCGCCCTGCTAGTGCGTACTGGGAAGGCTTCGCAGGCGCTGACTTACGCCCAACGTGCCGTGAGCTCTGCGCCCCAGTCGCCAGATGCCTACACTGTGCTCGGCTATACGCAGCAAGCTTGCGACCGCGCCAAGGATGCCGTCGCCTCGTGGAAGCATTCCCTGGAACTGCGCCCCGATCCCGCCGTCCAACAATACCTGGATAAGGCGCAGCGCGAACAGACCGTCGAGACCGATTTCGCCCAGCGCGAGAGCAGCCATTTCGTCCTGCACTACGAGGGCAAGCAGACTTCCGAAGCGTTCCGCGGACAAATCCTGGCCGCGCTCGAATCGGACTACGACGACCTTGCGCGCGACCTGGGCACGCCACCCCGCGACAATATTCTGGTAACGCTTTACACCGAGCAGGCTTTTTTTGACGTCACGCGCGCGCCTTCGTGGTCCGGAGCGCTCAACGACGGCAAACTCCGCATCCCCATCAGCGGCCTTAATTCCATGACGCCTGAGTTGGCACGCGTTTTGAAGCATGAACTCGCGCACTCGTTCATCAATCAGCTCTCCGCTGGCCGCTGCCCGCCCTGGCTCCACGAGGGCATCGCCCAGTTGCTGGAACCGAAGTCCCTGGGCAGCGATGGGCGCCAATTGGCGCGGTTGTTCAAGTCGCAACGCAACATCCCGTTGAATATGCTGGAGGGAAGTTTCATGCGCTTCTCCGGCGGAGAAGCCTACCTGGCCTACGCGGAATCGCTGGCCGCGGTTTCCTACATCAACGATACCTACGGGATGGGCGACATCCAGCGAATTCTGCAACGCCTAAGCGAAGGCAGTTCCACCGAAGCCGCTTTGCGTGCGACCGTCCACTCCGACTACGGCCAACTTGAATCCGAGCTTGGCAAGTACCTTGGCGACAAATACGGACAATAGGGGATTTGCCCCCCGTCAGCGCTTGTGCTAATTTCGGCTCTTAGCCTCCGCGTCCGATGTGCGCTCTATTCCAATCCCGCGTGCATGAGCTTGTTCCAGCCTTAGAGCCGGTGCCGACCGAGTTTCCGAAGATTGAAGGCGCAGAGATTGCCGCCACCACTTACGGAGCACGAGTCGCCGGGGATTTCTATGACTCCCTGCGAGTCAGCCCTGAACGGATCTTGTTTGGCCTGCTCGACGTTGCCGGACGCCGCGAGAATAATCAGCCCATCCTCTCGGCTGCACAGAAAATCTTCCGGACTCTCGGGGAGGAACTCTTTTCGCCGCCCGACATCAACGAATCCGAAGCCATGGTCACACTTTGTCTTCAACTCAACCGCCACCTGATGGAAGCCGCGGCGGGTGTTCACGCCTGCCCGGCGTTCATTGCCTGCTACCACGAAAGATTTGGCACGCTCTGCTACACCAACGCCGGGCACACGCCGGGACTCCTCCGCGACAGCACCGGCATTGCCGAACTTGCGTCCACCGGCCTGCCGCTTGGCCTTTTCTCCCATGCCACTTGCGACGCTCCGACGGTAGCTCTGGCGAAAGGTGCGGTGTTACTGCTGGTTTCGCGCGGAGTGGTTGAGGGCAAGTGCAAGGATGACAAAGCCGAAGACCTGGAGTTCGGCCTGGAGCGAGTCAAAGAGCGTCTGCAGGCCAATCCTTCAGGGAACGCCCAGGCGCTTGCCGGGGACATTTTGAATGGCGTCGGTGAGTTCACCTGCGAACCCCTCGTGCCCGACGACATGACCGCCCTGTGCTTTGTGCGCACGGGCTAGTAACCGTCCAGCAACCTGACAAACGCGGCAATGCATCAAACCATGGCGAGGTCGGCCCGTGCCCCGCTGGAAGTAGTAAAATGCCGAAGAGGCCTTCTCCCGCAGTCCAGGCAGTGCGGCCGCAGAAAATCCTATGAAGAAACTGGTTCTAATACTCATTGCTATGGTACGTCTGCCCGCATTCGCCGCGGGTCAGGCCGCCGCTGCGAGCCCAGCGGCCGCTGTGAGCCCGGCTGCCGCAGCGAGCCCGGTTCCGGCTGCGGGCCCGGTCGCCTCCACGGGACAAGTGGTCGAAGAAATCATTACGCGCGTTAACGGGCAGATTATTACGCGCTCGGAGTTCCAGCGTAGCAAGGACCAACTCAGGGATGACGTCAAGCAACAGGATCCAACCAATGCCGACAAACTCTACGCCGAGCGTGAAAAGGACGTCCTGCGCGATCTGATCGACCAGCAACTCCTGCTGGAAAAGGGCAAAGACCTCGGCATCAGCGGCGACACCGACCTGGTCAAGCGCCTCGACCAGATGCGCAAGGACATGAAGCTCGAGACCATGGAGGAGCTGGAAAAGACCGCCACTGCCCAGGGCATCTCTTACGAAGATTTCAAACAGAACATGCGGAACCAAATCATCACGCAAAAAGTGATTGGCGAGGAAGTGAGTTCCCACCTGAGCGTTACGAAAGAGGAAATGCAGCAGTTCTACGATGAGCACAAGAACGAATTGGAGCAACCCGAGTCGATCAAACTCAGCGAGATCCTGGTCGCTCCGCAAAAACCAGCTGGCGCCGCGCCCGCCGCTAAATCCGCCCAGAGCGCACCGGCCGATGCCTCCGCCACGGGCGGCGATGTTCCAAAGAATCAGGAGCCGGACGCCGCAAAACAAGCCGACGAGGCTGCGGCCCTGGCCGCGGCGGAAGCTAAAGCAAATGACCTGCTGAAACAGATTCGCGCGGGAGCCAGCTTTGAAGATGTGGCGAAAAAGTATTCTGAGGGGCCCTCGGCGGCCCAGGGCGGCGATCTTGGAGTGTTCAAGCGCGGCTCGCTGGCCAAGGAACTGGAAGACAAAACCTTTGCCATGAAGTCCGGCGAAGTCACCGACGTGATCCGCTCCAAGCAGGGCTACATCATCCTGAAGGTCACCGGCCACCAGATGGCAGGCATTCCACCACTGAAGGAGGTCGAGCCTCGAGTTCAGGACGCACTCTTCTTCCAGAAGATGCAACCCGCGCTCCGCGTCTATCTGACCAAGCTGCGTGAAGAGGCCTACATCGACTACAAAGCGGGTTACGTCGATTCCGGCGCCAGCCCCAATCAGACCAAGCCGGTTGAAACGACCACCGCGCAAGCGGCGGACGCCAAGAATCTCAAGAAGAAGAAAAAGAAGGTCCTGGGCGTACCGATTTAGTATTGACGCCAGGGGCCGGCGCCCACTTCCCCGCCGTCTCCTTACTTTCTGATTTACACTGATGGAGAGAATGAAAGAGTTCTACATCAGCGACTGTACTCGCCACGAAAACAAGATCATCACTTCCAACTTTGTCGTGGTCAGCAAACAAATCAAGCCCAAGAAGTCGGGCGAGCCCTACCTCGCTCTAACCCTTGGGGACCGCAGCGGGCAGCTCGAAGCCAAGATGTGGGACAACGTGGAAGAAGTCCTGAATGCCTTCGAGCAGGAGGACTTCCTCAAGATCAAAGGCCTGGTCAACAAATACAAGAACCGCTTCCAACTCACCATCCACAAGCTGCGCAAGCTGGGCGAAACGGAAATCGAATTCTCCGACTATCTTCCCAAGACCACCCGGAATATTGACGAGCTCTGGCAGGCGCTGACGGATTTCGTCGCCTCATTTCAGAATCCTCATCTCAAATCTCTGGTACAGGCCTTCATGTCTGACCCGGAGATCGCGGCCGCCTACCGCAATGCTCCCGCGGCCAAGACGCTGCACCATGCTTATATCGGCGGACTGCTCGATCACGTGGTCTCGCTTTGCCGCTCTTGCGACCTGGCCTGCCGGAACTATCCGCAGGTGAATCGCGATCTGGTGTTGACTGGCGTCTTTCTGCACGACATCGGCAAAATTCACGAACTGGCCTACAATCGCTCGTTCTCGTACACTACGCGCGGCCAGCTTCTTGGGCACATGATCATTGAGCTTGAGATGTTGCAGGCGAAACTCGCGCTGGTTCCGGACTTTCCGCCCGAACTCAAGACACTGCTGGAGCACCTAATCATCAGCCATCACGGCCACTACGAATTCGGCTCGCCCAAGTTGCCCATGTTTCCCGAGGCGCTCCTGCTGCACTATATGGATGACCTGGACTCCAAAATGGAGGCCATGCGCGCCCACTTTGAGCGCGAGGCCGACCTGGAGAGCCCCTGGACCAGCTACAACGCCTCGCTCGGACGCCCACTGCTGAATAGCGCCAAGTATCTTGCACCTAAACCCGCACCTTCCGCCGAGGATTCTGCTGCTGAGGCCGAAGCCGAGCCGGCCAGTGAATCCGGCGAAGAAGCTCCGACGCTGCCCGGCTTCAAGTCTTAGCTTCCATGCCTGAGAGGCCTGCGATCGACCATGCTCGACTTTAATCGCTTTGAAATTCTCACCTTTGATTGTTACGGCACACTCATCAAATGGGAGGACGGAATTCTCCGCTGCCTGCGGCGGATCCTCGCAGCCCACGGCAAAGACGCTGACGATGCCACGATCCTTCGCCTCTACGGAGATTTCGAGGCGCGCGCCGAGCAGGGGGAGTATCGCCGCTATCGCGAAGTCCTTCAGTCTGTGGTGCGGCAGTTCGGAGAGCAACTAGGATTCACTCCAACGCATCAGGAAACCAGCTCGCTGCCTGAGTCTTTGAAAGATTGGAAGCCGTGGCCCGACACGGTAACCGCGCTCCGGGAACTCAAGAGCCGCTTTCGACTGGCCATCGTCTCTAACGTGGACGATGATCTCTTCGCTGCCACGCTGCCTAAGCTTGGAGTGGAATTCGATCAGATCATTACGGCTCAACAGGCAGCAGCCTACAAGCCGTCCCGGAAGATTTTCGAACTCGCACTGAGCCGCGTCGGCATCCCGGCTCACGGTGTTTTGCACGTGGGCCAGAGCCTCTACCATGACGTGTTGCCGGCGCAGTCACTCGGCTTGGCCACGGTGTGGGTTAACCGTCCATCCGCACGAGCTGGCGTCGGCGCCGTAAAAGCAGCTCAAGGCCGGCCCGACTTGCAGGTTTCCAGCCTGGCGGAGCTTGCTGCCGCCTGCGCCCAGCCGTGAACGTCTCCTACTCTGAATTGTCATCCCGAGCGCAGCGAGGGATTTTGGTGTTTGCCGGCGGTGACAATACCAATCGCGCAGGCGAGAACCAAGGTCCCTCGCTGCGCTCGGGATTCACTGTGGCCTGGTCCACGTGTCCGTCAGAAATTTGCCGGAATCTTCACAACCTTCTTCCGGATCGCCCACATTACCAGTTCAGCCTTGTTGTGGATGCCAAGCTTTCGCATCAGGTTGAACTTGTGCGCGTCGACGGTCTTGCTGCTCAAGCCCAGAACGGTGGCCGCGGCTCGCACCGTTTTTCCCTCCGCTAACAGTTTCATTACTTCCCGCTCACGGGCAGTCAGTCCACGTTCTGGCGGGAATGGGATTGCGGCGGAGCGCTGCGAATCACGTCCCGAGAGCGCCGAGATCTGACTTGTTGGATTACGGCTCGCCACATTGTAGCGGCACGAGCTTCGGACCATCTCCACCAGTTCTTCCGCGGAGGTTTGCCGCACGGCACAAACTGCCATTGCTGTCCGTGAGTCAGCCAACGAGGAGTTGGCCGGTTCCTGGATACTCAGGAAAACTATTTTCGTCCGGGGAGATTCTTGCGCCGCAAGAAGCTGCGCTTCCTGCGCCGGCAACCTAAATGTTGCGGTGTCCGAGACCAGCACATCCGGCTGATGCTCACGAACCTTGCGTAGACCCTCTGCTGCGTTTCCGGCTTCACCAACCACCTCAATGTCAGCCTCGTCTTCCAATAGGCGCCGCAGACCCTGACGCAGCAGGACATGGTCGTGTACGAGCACACATCGAATCGTTTTGTAAGGGAAGATTATTTCCCTTGGATCTGTGCGTGGGGGCACACAGTTCCTCCTTAGTTGGCCAGAGAGTTTACGAAATGACGCGACGGGTAGACAGACTTCAAACTGCGAAAGAATACGACTGTTTAGTCATTGTAGCAATCATCTGTGTTCCCGCGAATGTGAAAATCTGCCAAGGGGGTACCTTTTTGTGTAAAAAGCGAGCGCGCACAGGGCGGCTTCTCTCCACAGCCAGAACCCCGGAGGGACCCCGCATCAGGTAAAATCGAGCACTTATGCTGCGCTACTTCACAGCCGGAGAATCACACGGCGAAGCTCTGGTCGGTTTCCTCTCGGGCCTGCCCGCCGGGCTCAAAGTGGACCAGGCTTTTCTCGACCGGGAACTGTGGCGGCGGCAGCAGGGCTATGGCCGCGGCGGCCGCATGAAGATTGAGCGGGACACGGCTCACATCCTCTCCGGCGTGCGCCACGGCATGACGATTGGCTCGCCAATTTCCGTTCTACTTGAAAACAAAGATTGGAAAAACTGGCAGGAAGCCCTGCCCGTCGGCGAAGGCGACCCTGCCCGCCACAAGCGCGTTGCGTCTCCGCGGCCCGGGCACGCCGACCTGGCGGGCGCGCTGAAATACAATTTTCCCGAGGCCCGTTACGTCCTTGAGCGGGCCTCAGCCCGCGAATCGGCGGCGCGCGTCGCCATCGGCGCCCTCGCCAAAACCTTCCTGCACGAACTCGGAATTGATGTCCTCAGCCATGTCTTGGCGGTCGGCAACGTGACGATGCAACATGAAGTCCAGTGGGAGCAGATTCAGGCTCTGTACAATCAGGAAGAAATCTTGCTGAATTGTGCCGATAAAGATATCCAACAGCGCATGAAAGACGAAATCGACAAAGTCCTCAAGACGGGCGATTCGCTGGGCGGAGTCTTCGAGGTAGTGGCTCACGGTGCCCCGCCGGGCCTGGGCACGTACGCGCAGTGGGACGAACGCCTGGATGCTCTGCTGGCCGCCGCCGTGATGTCGTTGCAAGCGGTGAAGGCGGTGGAAATCGGCTCTGGCGTTACTGCGGCCTCGTCTCCGGGGTCGGTCGTGCACGATGAAATCGGCTATGACAAGCCAGCGAACATGAGCGGGTTCACCCGCACTCGTAACAACGCCGGAGGGATTGAAGGCGGGGTTTCGAACGGAGAGGAAATCCGCGTGCGTGGATATTTGAAACCGATCTCCACTCTGCGCCGCCCGCTGAAGTCGGTCGATTTCTCTACCCGCGAGCCAGTCAGCGCCGCATACGAACGTTCCGACGTTTGCGTGGTACCGGCCGCCGGAGTCGCGGGCGAGGCCATGGTCGCGCTTACTCTGGCTCGCTGCGCGTTCGATAAATTCGGCGGCGACTCCATGGGAGAAACCTTGCGGAATTTCCAGGGCTACTGCCTGCAGCTGAAAAACTACTGATTGCAAACGAAATGATCTATCCCATCGTAAAGTTCGGAAATCCCGTCCTCGACAAGCCGGCCGAGAAAGTTACGGTGTTCGACGAAGAATTGAAAAAGCTGGTCGAAGATATGTTCGAGTCGATGTACGCTGCCCGCGGTGTGGGCCTGGCCGCTCCGCAGATCGGCATCTCGCGCCGCATCGCCGTAGTCGACGTTACTTTCAAAGAGGATCCCGACGCGAAACTCGTTCTCATCAACCCGGAAATCATTCACAAAGAAGGCCGCCATGCCCAGAGCGAAGGTTGCCTCAGCATCCCCGACTTCCGCGAAAATGTAACTCGCGCCCAAGTGGCCACCGTTCGCGCCCAGGATTTAACTGGGGAAGTTTTCGAGAAAACCGGCGACGACCTGTTGGCCCGCGCTTTTCAGCACGAAACCGATCACCTCAACGGCAAGCTCTACATAAGCCACATCAGCGCGCTAAAGCGCGATTTGATCAAGCGCAAGATTCGCAAGCTGATCAAGGCGGGAGAATGGTAGAGGAATTGAGTCATTGAAAGATTGAGTCAATCAATCAATGATTCAATGTGTCAATGATTCCTTCCCTCAATCTCGTTTTCTGCGGCACTCCTCGCTTCGCTGTGCCCACGCTCGACCGGCTGGTCGAGGCTGGATTCCACGTTCAACTGGTGGTCACGCGGCCGGACCACCCCAAAGGACGCGGCCTCGAACTTGTTCCTTCCCCCGTCAAGCAGCGCGCTACGCAGTTGGGGTTGCCGATCACGCAGCCTGAAGGTATCAAGAACAACGATGCCTTCCACGCGCAACTCACCACACTCAATCCCGACGCCATCATCGTCGTCGGTTACGGTCGCATCATTCCGCAGTGGATGTTCGATCTTCCACGGCTCGGCAACATCAATCTGCACGCCTCGCTCCTGCCGAAGTATCGCGGGGCTGCGCCTATTCAGTGGGCGATTGCGCGGGGCGAAACCGTCACCGGCGTGACCACGATGAAGATTGATGCTGGCCTCGACACCGGCGACATTCTTCTGCAGGAGGAAGTTCCCATTGCCTCCGACGACACAGCAGAAACGCTTGCGCCAAGGCTTGCGGCCGTGGGAGCAGATCTAACCGTCACGACCCTGCGTGGATTACAAAACGGCGCGGTTCAACCGCACCAGCAGAATCAATCTCAGGCCACTCTCGCACCCATTCTCAAGAAAGAAGACGGCCGCATCGATTTCACCAGCCCTGCGACCGAGATACGAAACCGGATGCGCGGATTTCAACCCTGGCCTGGCGCATACACAAATTATCGCGGCAAGAAAATGCAGGTATGGAAGGCGGCGGTGCTTGATCGGCCATTGGCGCCCGCGGAGCTGATGGTGGATGGCGAGCGTCTTCTTGCCGGCTGCGGCAGCGGCACGGCAATCGAACTCATCGAACTGCAGTTGGAAGGCAAGAAGCGGACCTCTGCTGCTGATTTTGTTCGTGGCCATCGGCCCCTGCCTGGCGAAAAGCTCGGCGCGTAAGGCAGCGCGAATTTCTTCTCGGCACTGCCGGCTTCCGTCATACTGGAAACAGTGAGATCAAAATCTCAAGACTCGCGGCCAGCAGTTTCCCCAGCTCGCGCTGCTGCTTTCGACATACTGCTCCGCGTCGGGCGCGAGTCTTCTTATGCCTCCGAACTGCTCCACTCGCGGACTTACGGCCGGCTCACCACGGTCGATCACTCCCTGGCGACGGAACTCGTCATGGGAGTCTTGCGTTGGCGATCGCTGCTTGACTCTCAAGTCGCCGCCGCCTCCGCAGCACCGCTCGCCAAGCTTGATCTCGAAGTTCTCACCGCACTCCGGCTCGCGGTGTACCAACTCGGCTGGCTCAGCCGCATTCCTGCGCGCGCCGCGATCAATGAAAGTGTTGAACTGGTCAAGCGCGCCCGTAAACGTTCCGCCGCTCCATTCGTGAATGCCGTACTGCGGAAGCTCGATGTCGGCGTCTCGCCCAGCGGCGAGTCTGCTCAACCGGCGATCGTCAACGCTTCAGCCGAGACGCTCGCTGCCAGCAGCGCCCACCCGCCGTGGCTCGTCGAGCGCTGGACCAAGGCCTACGGACTCGATTCGGCACTTCGCATCTGCCAGCACAATCAATCGGTTCCGGTGACCGCAATTCGCCTTCGTCGTCCTGAAGCTGAGGCCAAGCTTCGCGTCGAGGGAATCGAACTCGCCCCCGGCTTTCTCCTGGCGTCTGCGCGACGAGTTCTGCACGGAGACATCACTCGGACCGCCGCGTTCCGAGCCAGCCTGTGCGTCATCCAGGATGAAGCGTCGCAACTCGTCGCGGCCCTCGTCGGCGACGGCGCGCACATTCTCGACTGTTGTGCGGCTCCCGGAGGCAAAACCGCTGCCATCGCCGATCGCAATCCCAATGCGAAGGTCACCGCCGTCGATCTTCATCCTCATCGCGCACGTCTATTGCGCAAACTGCTCAGCGCCCATCATCCAGCGGAAGGTGGGACCGGCAAGATCCGCGTAGTCGCAGCCGATGCTCGCAATCTGCCCTTTACCGAAAAATTCGACCGCGTTCTCGCCGATGTGCCCTGCTCCGGTACCGGCACGCTTGCGCGTAATCCGGAAATCAAGTGGCGCCTCAGGCAGGAAGACCTCGCCGATCTGCAAGTCCGTCAACTCGCGATCTTGCGCGCAGCCATGGATCAAGTCGCTGGCGGAGGCCGTCTGATTTACTCCACTTGTTCCTTAGAAAAAGAAGAAAACGAAGACGTCATCGAGTCGTCGCTGGCGGAAGACTCATCGTTCCGCGTCATCGATTGCGGCGCGCAGCTTGAGCAGCTTCAGCAAGACGCCGAATTAGTCTGGATGGATCCTGCTTCGCTCACTCGCGGCCCCAACCTGCGAACGCTACCTGGTGTTCACCCCTGCGATGGTTTCTTCGCTGCCGTATTGGAGAAAATCTAAGGTCTGATTGAAGCCGACGTGTTTGCCTCATTTCACTTCGAAATTCAGGACCGCGCCCGCCAGAATTCTTTGCCCCGCCGGCGGCCACTGCGTAACGATCATGCTGGCCGGTGACGGTTGGGGTTCTGTGAGAGAGGAGGGTGGGACACTATTCACCGTCCCGGGACTCGCTGGCGCTGGGTTCGTTTCCGGGGGCGCCATACTGACGGTCCCCAATTTGAAGCCCGCATCCTGCAACGTGTGGCTCGCACTGCCCAGCGGTTGCCCAACAAAATTCGGCATCACATAAGCCGGCGGATCAGCCGCGACGGTCACTAGCAGGCTGGTTCGCGGCGCTGCCACCTGGCTGGCGTTTGCCGGCGGACTCTGCGCCAGTACCTGGTCGGCCGGCGTTCCCGGCATCTGCATCTCCGCTGTCGAAGCCAGTTCCAGACCGCGCCGCTGGATGTTCAATTCTGCCGCACGTTCACTCTGCTTGGTTACGTCAGGAATCACTACGCGCTGCGGTCCCAGACTCTGCCCCACGCGGACTTGCCATCCCCGTCGCACCTTCATTCCCGGCAGCGGCATCTGGGTCATGATCCGGCCCTCGGGAATCTGGGGACTGTAATATTGCCTTTCCACTTCGAGTTGCAAACCCAGCCCGGCAACCGCGCGTTCCGCGTCCGATGGCGTGAGCCCAACCACCGCAGGCACTTCGACGACCTGTCCGTGAATGGCGAACCGCATTGCCGTCAGTGCCGACACCAACGCCACGGCCACCAGCACCAGCGCCAACATCGCAAATCGGAAGAACGCTTTCATAAGAGGAACGAAACCTTAGCGCGACTAATCATGAGCAAGCGGATGCTGGGTCAAGGCACGACGATTCTTAGTGCGTCTCGTCCGCACCTGGCGACGTATCCGGCGTATCAACTTTCTGCACGACAGTCACGGGCACGTCCGGCGCCACCCGGAACTGGCCCGGATCTTTCCCCGCCATCGCAGTGCTCATAAAGTTCATCCAAATCGGCAGCGCCGCATGCGCCCCCGTTTCCTTAGCCCCCAGCGATCTCTTCTCGTCGAAGCCCATCCACACGGCGCAAGTCATGGTCGGCGAGAATCCCACAAACCAGGCGTCGGTGAAATCGTTGGTCGTACCCGTTTTTCCGGCGACCGGGAAGGGCATTTTCGCGGCCGCCACTGCGGTTCCGTGCAGCACCACTTCGCGCAGCATCCCGGTCATGACTCGCGCGGTGCGCGCGCTGATCACATCCTTCACCTCGGGATAATCCTCTTCCAGCACTCGTCCCTCGTAGTCGGTGACCTTCGTGATGTAGCGAGGAGTCACGCGCACGCCGTCGTTCGGAAACACGCTGTACGCCGCCGCCTGCTCCATCAGCGTGATTTCGGCTGAGCCCAGAGCTACCGGCAAATAGGGAGGCAACTTGGCCGTAATTCCGAAACGCTCGGCGTACTCAATCACGCTCTTAATCCCCACCTTGTTCGCCAACTTCAACGCGGGAATGTTGCGCGACTGCGCCAGGGCCCGCCGCAGCGTGATGACCCCCTCAAACTTCTCGTCATAGTTATGCGGCGAATAGGGTCCCGACCCGGTTTCGAAAGTGACTGGCTCATCCAGGATTGTGTCATTCGGGCTTGCGCCTTTGTCAATCACCGTGGTGTACACATAAGGTTTGAAGGACGATCCCACCTGCCGCAACGCCTGAGTCGCGCGATCGAATTTCGATTCGCTGAAATCGCGCCCGCCCACCATCGCCTTGATTCCGCCCGTGGCATTGTCAATGGCCATCAGAGCTCCCTGCGCGCCGGAATCCTGCTCCAGGCTCACGCGCGCTGCTCCGTTGGCGCTCAACGCAAGTATTCTGACGTAGCAAATGTCTCCTGTCCTCAGCAGGTCGTGAATCTTGCCCTGCGTCCACGCCACGTCCGCTTGTCCCACAGCTGCCGCATAGCGCCCGAACTTCAACGTTGCAATCCCAACTCCGGCGGAGGTCACCAGCGCGTGTACGTATCCATTCACTTCCGGTTCGTCATCCCAATCGGGATGTTCATACTTATCGATCGCGCTTCCTTCCGCCAGAATGTTTTCGAGATTCCCTTTCCATCCATGACGCCGTTCGTAGGCGGCGAGACCATCCAGCACTGCCTGGTTCGCGGCCTTTTGCAGATCGACATCCAGCGATGTGTAAACCTTTAACCCACCTTCGTGTACCTGATCGGCTCCGTATTTGTTTTCCAGGTAGCGCCGTATCTCCTCCACGAAGTAAGGCGCCAGAGAGTTCGGGTCGTGTTGCAGATGCAAGACCACCGGCGCGGACCGCGCGTCCGCCGCCTGAGCTGCCGTGATCTTGCCATCTTCGAGCATCGCGTTGACGACCAGGTTCCGGCGTTTCATCGCCCGGTCGGGATGGTTGATCGGCGAATAGATCCCCGGGCCCTTGGGCAGACCCGCCAGCAGCGCCGCTTCTGCCAAGGTGAGGTTTTTAGCGGGCTTGCTGAAGTAGAACTCCGACGCAGCCTCGAACCCGTATACTCCATGCCCGAGAAAAATCTGATTGGCATACAGCGCGAAGATTTGGGGTTTGGTGAAGCGCCGCTCGATCTGAATCGCGAGCATTGCTTCCTGCACTTTGCGATGAAACGAGCGGTCAGGAGAAAGAAACAGGTTGCGCGCCAACTGCATGGTCAGCGTGGACGCTCCCTGCACTTTCCCGCCAGATTGAATGTCGCGGTACGCCGCGCCCACAATACGCCAGAAGTTGATGCCCGAATGGCGGTAGAAGTCTTTGTCTTCGATCGAAACCAGCGCGTCCCGCAGGACCGGAGCAAAATCATCGTAGCCGGCCACTACTCGGCGCTGCAGGGCGAATGATCCAATCACCCGCCCGTGGTCGTCATACAACTCCGTAATCGAACTCGGGCGGTAGGCTTCCAGAGCCTCCACCTGTGGCAAGTCCGTGGTGTAGACGAGCAGGAGTCCGGCGGTCGCTCCCACGAGCGCGGAGACCAGCACCAGCAGGCCAAATAGCACGCGGCCCACTAACTTCCGTCCGGCAATCTCCACCGGCGGAAGATCTTCATAGAGCGATTTCATGACGAGATGAGTTCAGAATAGCAGGGCGTCAACCGCCGCGGCCACATGCAAGTCACGGTGCGGCTAGCCCAGGGGGGGAAACAAAATCGCGCAGCATTTCTGCTGCGCGATGAACTTGTCACCGAGTTACGAGGAGAGCTAGCTAGCCCGGCTCTTCAAAACTTCGATGGCCTTGTGAAGCTGATCATCTTGTGTGTTCTTGGGCTTGGCTTCCGGTTCCGGCGCAGATTCCTGTCCATCTTCCTCGGAGATCACGCTGTCCGTCTCGTCGGCCACCAGCACGTTAGGCGTAACCGCGGTTTCCTGAATCGCCTTCCCGCTCGGTGAATAGTATTTCGCGACTGAGAGAATCAGCGCTCCACCGTCCGGCAGATCGATCGTCTTCTGTACTGATCCATCTCCGAAAGTCTTGTCACCCACGACGTCGCCGCGGGCATTCTCCAGCAGCGCCGCCGCCACAACCTCCGCCGCACCCGCCGTCCCCTTGTTTACCAGCACCGCAACCGGAAGCGATGTGATCGCCTTTGCCGCATCGGCATTGAACGCTTCTCGGGGAAATTTCTGTCCCTGTAAATACGTGATCGTGCCGTGGTTCAGGAAAAGATTCGCCGTGGCCACGCCTTCGCTCTCTTCTCCCTCAGATGTGTTTCGCAAATCCAGTATCAGTTTCTTCGCGCCTGATTTTTCCAGCGACTTGATCTTCGCGGCAATTTCCTGCGCTTTGCCCCTGGTCAGAGCGCTCACCTTCACGTAGCCCACGCTGTCTTCCAGCATCTTGTCGGAAACCGGCGGTATGCTCACGATGTCCCGCGAGATCACCATCTTCTGCGGCTCCGCCCGGCGCGCCCGCACCACCGAAACATTCACCGTCGAGCCTGGCGTTCCCGCCAGCGCGCTGCGAATCTCCGGCAACGACATGTCGCGCGTGCTCTGGCCTTCAATCGATTCGAAAATGTCCGTCGCCTCAATCCCGGCTTTTTCCGCGGGCGATCCCGGCAGCACCGAAACCACGTCCGCGTATCCAAAGCGCTTCGAGACCGTTGCCCCGATCTCGCCCTTGGCCTCCGCCTTGTGCGCCTTGTAAGCCTTGTAAGCCGCCGCCGTCAGGTAGCTGGAGTTCGCATCGAGCGACTCCACTAGGCCGTGCAGCGCCCCGTCTGTGACTTTGGGAATGTTCGGATCTTCCACGTACTCGCTTTGCACGCGCGACAGTACTTCGCTGTAAACCTGCATCTGCCGGTAAGAGCCGTCGTTCGAGGAAGCATGTACGCCGCCAAATGAACCGGCCACCACAAACAGCAACACTGCAAAGGACGAAACCAGGATCGCAGCTTTAATTTTCATGGACATCGTTTATTCTTCGTTTCTGGAAAAGGAGTCACTTCCTAGAGGAACTTCCCATCATTATATCTTGTAGATGCCGTTTCTGGCCTCTTGGCTGCTCTTGTTCGCTCCTAGCGGTAACCTGCCGCGAATTTGAGCTTCCCCATAGAAAGAGACGCTCCGGCGCGGATTTCGTTACCCGGCCCTTACGACGGTGGCTGGAACTTCAGCGTGATCACGGTCTGCGCCGATACGGCGCGGCCGTTCATGGAATAAGGCTTGAAGTGCCATTGCTTCACGGCGTCGATGGCGGCCCGGGCGAATACCAGGGACCCCTGTAGGAACTTGGCATCCTGCACCGCGCCATCGCGCCCGATGAGCACCTGCAGCACCACACTGCCCCGCTGTCCTGCGGCCTTTGCCGCGTCAGGGTAGACGGGATCGACGGGCTGAGTTAGCAGGTCGCGCGCCGCAGACTCGGTTAGAGTCACCGGCTCGATCGACGACATTGCCGCCTCCGGAGGCTTGTTTCCGCTGGCATCCGGGGTGCTGGACGCCATCTGAGATTTCAGGCTCGATGGAATGCCAACGTTGCTCGCCGCCGAGACTGTATGCGGCACAGGCTTCGGGGCTGGCGGAGCGGACGGGCGTGGTTGGGGCGGAACTGCTTGAGCTGCCGGTGCATCCGGCTGTGGCGGCGCCGCCGAAGGTTCCCCGGCTGTCGCAGCATTCCCTGGCACATCGGCGGTTTTCGTCAGAGACGGATCTTTAACCTGGCCATCCCCGGACTGCGCCTTCCCGACTGGAATTGGCTCGTTCTGGTTCTGTCCAGGCCCAGTCTGGCTTTGTCCCGCTTGATTCGGATCACTCTGGTTGTTGTCGTCGGTGGCCGTCTGCGTTTGGCCGCTGTTCGCCCCCGCATTCTTGTCCGGCTTCGCCGTCGGATCGACCACGGGAAGCACCCGAATCTGGGAGGGATCCGTCGTCGCATCCGGGATATTCGCAGGCACCGGAAGGTTGTACTCGTCGCCCGATTGACCAAAACTGTCATGCTGTGGCGCTGCCTGAGGGACCGGGGCTGGCGGCGGGTTCAGCCAGTTCTTTCCTGCCCGTACTGCACTCTTGACGCCGCCCCGCAAACTTAGGCGCGCCCGCGGCACCCCCACCAGTACCACTGACGCCGCAGCCAATATTCCTGCCAGAAGAATTCTGCCCCGCTTTGAGCGCGGCTTTGCTGCCGGCTCTGAACCCTCCGCCGATTCCCCCGGCATGTAGGCAAATAGCGCCGCTTCTGATCCCGATTCCGGTTGCGACTCCTTGTTCGCGGAATCTTTACCTTCTTCCGCCGGAGACTCCGCTGGCGGAGCTCCGTGGGAAGGTGTTTGCCCGTAAGACAGCAATTCGCTTTTTGCCGGAGCTTCTTCCGCCGGCGGCGGCGCTGTCCTGGTCAATCTTGCTTGCAATGCCGCCCATCCGGTCAGCGGGGTCTGGGGCTCGATTGGTTCGGCTGGTTCTGCCGGTGCGTCTTCCACCGCAGAGGCCATGGGCTCAAGCTCGGTGAGCACGTCAACTTCTGCGGCCGCGGCTTCGTCCAGCGACTTCTGAACTTCACATTCCTTTTCCGTGTCAAATTGCGCCCCAGGGGCGGAACTCGCCGAGGGGAGGAATTCTCCTGCCCGGAAGGTTTTCTCCGTCGGCTGAATTACAGGGGATGGCACGGGCGACGGCACGGGAGGCGGAACCGACGTCGGAGCCACACCCGCCGCTGCCGCCATAGTTGAGGCTTCCTGAGCCGGCGGGGCGGCCGTTGCTGTCGCTTGCGCCACAGGCCGCTGCGCCGCTGGCTGCTGCTTTGCACGCAGCAACTGGCACGCCGTGCTCATCGTGTCCCGCACCTGTTCGGCGCGAAGCGGTTTGAGCAGAACTGAATTTGCTCCCGCCTTCAACGCCTCTGGCAGTCTGGCATCGTCGCTGACGATCGCCAAAGTCAGCGGTCGCTGCGCTGCCTTCAAGTCCCGCGCCGTCTTCAACAGAAATGCCGCCTCAGGTTGATCGTCCCAGTCCGTGATGACGATCTGGAACTGTTGGGTTGTAACCCTCTCCACCGCATCGACGGCGCTGTTGCAGTACTCTCCCTCAATCCCAAGCTCGGTGAGCACCTGCCAAATCGGCTGGACCATGGGTTCGTTCGACGAGAATATGAGGCAGCGCAGGGACATACGTATCTCCAGACTAGGCAGACCCAGTAACCACGGCAAGTTACCGAGGTGAGTAAGGCAGTGGCCAGGGGTCAGGGGCTAGGGGGCAGGAATCAGACGACAACGTTAGAGCCTTGTTTCGCTGCCCCCTTGCCCCTAGCCGCCTAGCCCCTGATCCCTGACCCTTGCGTTAGAATGCTGGGTCGCTTCAAACGCCTCATGCAGACTGCGGATGTCGTCATCGTCGGTGGAGGGATCGTTGGCTCAAGCATCGCGTATCACCTCACGGCGAACGGATGCAACAGCGTTCTTGTCATCGAGCGCGAATCGGCGCAGGGAAAGGGTTCCACTGGCAAGAGCATGGGCGGGGTGCGGGCCCAGTTTTCCACTCCCGTCAGCATCCAGATGTCGCTCTACTCGATCCCTTTCTACGCCAGCTTTGAGGCGCGTCTCGGCCATCCCTGTGACTACCGGCCGCAAGGCTATCTGTTCTGCGCCACCACAGACAATCAGATGTCCTATCTGCGGACAAACTATGCCCAGCAAGTGAAGATGGGACTGAAGAACGTGCGCCTGATCACAGGCGATGAGATCCGCAGCCTGTTTCCTCAGCTGCGCGCGGACGACATTGTTGGCGGAAGTTTCTGCTCCAGCGATGGCTTCGTCGACCCCTACAGCGCCATGAACGGATTCATGGCCTGGGCGGCCGACCACGGCGCCACATTGTGGAAGAACGCCGGCGTGAGCGGTCTTACGCGGGACGCAGCCGGCATTGCCTCAGTGGAAACCACACGCGGCTCGGTGGCAACTCGTAAAGTTGTAAACTGTGCCGGCGCCTGGGCGGCGAGCGTGGCACAGTTCGCGGGCATCGACTTGCCGGTTGAGCCGTTGCGCCGCATGCTGGTTCCCAGCGAGCCTTTTGACGAATTCCCTCACACCGCGCCAATGATTGTCGACATGTCGAACGGATTTCACTTTCGCCCCGAGGCCCGCGGGTTTCTCCTGGCCTGGAACGATCCGGAAGAAACCCCCGGTTTCAAAACTGATTTCGACGCAGGCTTCGTGGAAAAAATCCTAACCCGCGCGGCGGACCGCGTGCCCTGCTTCGCCAATCTCCCGGTGAATCCCAAGCGGGCATGGGCGGGCCTGTACGAGATGACGCCGGACCACCATCCAATTCTGGGCGAGGCCCCCGGCGTGCCTGGGTTTTTGCTCGCCAACGGTTTTAGCGGACACGGCGTGATGCACGCTCCGGCGACAGGAAAGATTCTCAGCGACCTCATTCTCACTGGGAAGACAGAGCTGCTTGATGCATCGTTGCTGAATCTGGCGCGATTTGCCGAAGGCCGCCTGATTCACGAAACCGCGGTGCTGTAAGGAAAACATGCCCCTGCAAGAACATAACTATTGGCTGACCACTGCCGAATTCCCAAAGGCAGAGTCACGTCCACTCCCCGACCGTGTGGACGTCGCCGTGATCGGCGCCGGTTTTACCGGACTATCGGCGGCGCGCACGCTCGCGAAACGTGGCGCGAAGGTCGCTGTGCTCGAAGGTGAGACCATCGGTTGGGGTGCCAGTTCGCGCAACGGCGGCATGGTGCTGACCGGCATGAAGCTGGGAGTGAACGAACTCATCGCCATGTACGGACGCGACCGCACGCGTCGCATGTACGCCGCGTCGCTCGGGACCATTGATTGCGTCGAGCAGATCATCCGCGAAGAAAACATAGACTGTGATTTCTCCCGTTGTGGCCACCTTGAAGTGGCCTGCAAGCAGAAGCATTTCGACGACTACGCCCGCCAGGCGGAAGTGATTGCTCGCGAGTTCAATCACAAGCTGCGCGTCGTGCAGAGAAATGAATTGGACGCGGAAATCGGCTCGAACATTTATTACGGCGGCATGGTCGATGAAGTCAGCGCGGGACTGAATCCCGCCCGCTACGTCGCTGGATTGGGCCATACCGCGATGAAAGCGGGCGCAGATATCTTCGAGCACACGCGCGTGGAAGGCTTGCAGCGCGAATCCAGCCAGGGCGAGTCGGGATGGAGGGTCGCAACCTCCCGTGACACGCTCTGGGCGCGGGAAGTTTTCGTCGGCACCAGTGGCTACACCGGCAAGGCAACTCCTGCGTTGCAGAAGAAGCTTATTCCGATCGGGTCTTTCATCATCACAACCGAAGTCCTGCCGGAAGCGTTGGCGCGCGAACTCAGCCCGCGCAACCGCATGATCTACGATTCGAAGAATTATCTTTACTATTACCGACTCACGCCCGACCGCCGCATGCTGTTCGGCGGACGCGCCGCCTTCTTCCCAGAAACGGACCAGACGATCCGCCGCAGCGCCGAAATCCTGCGCCGCGGCATGATCGAGGTCTATCCCCAGTTGCGCGACGCCAAAGTGGAATACGTCTGGGGCGGCACGCTCGACTTCGCCTTCGACATCATGCCCCACGCCGGCCAGCTCGACGGAATGTACTATGCCGTAGGATACGCCGGCCACGGCGTCGCCATGGCCACGTATCAAGGCCAGAAGATGGCGGAGTTGATGGCAGGCGACCAGCCCGAGAATCCCTTCGTAGGCATCCCATTCCCCGGCGCGCCGCTCGGCCTGTACAACGGCAAACCGTGGTTCTTGCCCTTTGCGGGCATGTGGTACAAGGTTTTGGATTGGGTGAGTTGAAACCCTGTAGCCGCTTGAGGACACACCATGGCAATGGATCAAGGAATGAAAAAAGAAGAATGTCATCCTGACTGGTATTATCCGGTTCCGGGGATGCGAGCCCTCATCCTCGGCACCTTTCCCCCGCATGCCGACAAACGGCACTACGAGTTTTATTACCCCAACAAGCAGAATCGCTTTTGGAAGATAATGGCTGAAATTGCGAAGACCAAATTGTTCCAAAATGAAGGGCCACGAGCTGTTGAGGAACGAAAAAGGCTGATGACACAGCTCAGGGTGGGAGTACAAAATATGGGCAAAACAATATTGCGTGACGGTGTGAGCTCAGCAGATAAGGACATTGCAATTATAGAATTTCAAGACATCCTGGGAATCGTCAATGAAAACGACTCACTTCAAACAATTCTCCTAACTGGGTATTCCGACAAGACAAGTACATACCGCTCGTTTGTCAAATACCTTGCAGAGAAAGGGATTCGGCATAGTCCGCTGCCCGAAAAAGTAAAGGCCGGTTCTAAATTCACCGTACAGTTCATGAAACCCATAACGTGCATTGTTGGAAATTCTACCTCGGGGGCTGCCGCAAGGGTCAGTCGTGAGCGTCTTCTTAAACAGTTTAGAAGTGCAATTGGAACGGATTTCGAATCGTCAGCCGACCGTCGATCACCTGCCCGTCCTGCATATCCTCCGAGTACAAGATCGTGCATCTCGCTTCCAGGGCAGAGGCGACGATAAGAGCGTCAAAAATTCTATGGCCGTATCTTTCTGCAATCGCTGAGGCCACTTTGTGAGTATCAAGCGTGACCGGGAGGGGGTCGGGGCAGAGGGCCTTGATGTTCTCTATTGCGGACCGTACCTCGTCCCAAGGCATTCCTGTCTTCCGCCGCACCACTTCCACAAACTCGTTCAAGACCTGTACGCTAACCGTTCCGCCTTCGGTAATTAATTCCTCCGCCTTCTGGGAGCGCGGCTCATCTTGAACTATGGCGTACACAAAGACATTGGTATCGAAGAACGCGCTAGCGGTCATAGATTTCGTCGCGGTCGAAGACGAATCCCTGAGGGAAGGGACGACGGAGCTTGCGCAGGTTCTCCACTGCGCGCCGGCGGCTCTGATCGCGGTCTACCTCGAACGCGCGGCTGCCAGCAACTCGAATCTCGATGTCGTCGCCTTCTTTCAGCTCAAGCGCCTTGACGACCGCGGCGGGCAAGCGAATTGCCAGGCTGTTTCCCCACTTCGAAACCTGAATAAAAGCTCCTTGGATATACATTAATAATTGTATATCTATTGGAAGGCAAAAGCAACCCTATGCGGCCAGCACTCCACTCAGCGCACCCTCCAGTTCCAGCAGCTTTCGCTTCACGTCGAGCCCGCCCCCATAGCCGCACAGCGTGCCGTCGGAGGCGATGACGCGATGGCAGGGAACGACGATCGCGATGGGGTTGCGGTTGTTGGCCATACCCACGGCGCGAAACGCGTTTGGCTTGCCTACCGCGCGGGCGATGTCCGCGTAAGTACGCGTCTCTCCGTAGGGAATTGCCAGCAGGGCGCGCCAGCAAGCTAGCTGGAAATCGGTGCCGCGTAGGTCGAGTGGGAAGGTGAACTCGCGGCGATGGCCGGCGAAATACTCTTCCAGCTCGCCGACGCAAGGCTGCAGCTCGTCAGCCGAATCCTCGAACTTGGAGCCTTTCCTTTCATCCCGAAGCTGGCGCGGGTTGGGGGGAATCGATTGCTGTCCCGGTAATCGGGCGTCGAATTCCAGGGCGACTAGTCCCTGGGTGGACGCTGCCAGAAACAGCGGTCCGATAGTAGATTGCATCGTTGTACAGTGAAGGGTTTCCATGAGGACCGAACCTCCCGCAGACGATAAAGATAGCAGACAACCCACCAGGGCATCCTTCTCACCCTAATCCGGCGGCCCCTGGCAGTTGACAGAAAGCCGGTTTTGGCACAAAGTGTGTGCGGCGTGCTTTATGGGCGTTTCTCCATCCCCTGTTAAGAAGGGCCTGTTCATCATGGTTGCCGTGGTACTGGCCCCGGTCCTGCTGGTAGGACTGGCGCTGCTGGCTGCGGGCGACTGGCGAACAGTGGGCCCTACGGCTGGCGGCGATCAGGTCCTGGTCAGCTCTGTCACGTCGCAGAAGCACGGTCTAAAGACGGCCTGGGTCCGCGTCGAATACAAAGAACCTATCAGACTGCCGCAGGGCGGCCCGTTCGTGGAACTGCGGGCGCGGGTTCGCTTCAACTGCACCAGCGGCAGCTCCGTACCTATTGTTGCGAACTCCGAGTGGTTTTACTCGCGCGACCACAGTGGCAAGCTGGTGGTCAGCAAGAAGACCCGGCACGACGACCAGTTCGGTCAGGTGGCCGAGGGCGACTTCGGCGAGATGACGCGGGAGTTTGTTTGTAAGCAGAAATGAAGCAGTGGTCAGTGTTCAGTGGTCAGTGGCCAGTGAACGCAAAGCCCGCCGGATCGTTCTTTACTGACCACTGATCACTGGACACTGCCCACTGCTTTTTTCCACAGCCTGACACCTCGGTAACTCCCCACCCACTTCCGCAGAGGGCCCTTCCGTCATATCCTGATAATTGAAAGCGTGGTCAGCGATAAACGGCTGCGTCGTTCTTCATCTTCATTCCTTACAGTATGGATTCATTGCGTCTCTATTCGTTGGTGGTTGCAGGCGGTGGCGCCATTGCTCTGGGCGCGTACGCGATCTTGCGGCGCAAGCCCAAGGGGCCAGCCGAACTCGAACGCGAACGCCGCACCTGGCTTGACGGCATCGGGCGCATCACCGACGGCACCGTCATCGATGTGCAGGAAATGCCAGTCAGCAGCGGCCATCACGCCGCCGTGTTGCTCATCTATAAATATGATGTGGCGGGCGTGTCCTACGAGTGCTCGCAGGACGTCACCTACCTGCGCCAGTGGATCAACCTGCATTCCTGCCGGCTGGGACTGCCCACGTCGGTGAAATACGACCCGCACAACCCCGGCAACTCACTGGTCGTTTCGGAGAGCTGGATGGGACTGAGGCAGTAGTGAACAAGGTTTCAAGGTTTCATGTTCAAGGTTTCAAAAGCCTTGAAACCTGAGAAACCTTGAAACGTTGAAAGCTTGCTTCATATCTGGTAGTCGTCCTGGAACAAATCCTGTGCCGAGATATTCGGGGTCGCCCCCCCATCGTTGATCGTCAGGTTCGGTTCCGCACCCAGGGCATTGTGCGAATGTTGTTGGAACTGTTCACGCAGTTCGTGCAATTCCGCAGCCAGCTTGATGATTACGTCTGAGAGTGGGTCGCGGATGTCTTTGGGGTCGGTGATGACCACGCGCTTGCCGTCGCGCAGAACGATGTGTCCGGGCACCCCTACGATGGTGGAATTGGCTGGGACGCTGCGCAGCACCACCGAACCAGCGCCGACGCGGCAGTTTTCGCCAATGGTGATGTTGCCCAGCAGCTTGGCTCCGGAGCCGATCGAGACGTGGTTGCCGATCGTGGGATGGCGCTTGCCTTTTTCTTTGCCGGTTCCGCCCAGAGTCACTCCCTGGTAGAGCGTGACGTCATCACCGACTACGGCGGTCTCTCCGATCACCGTGCCCATGCCGTGATCGATGAAGAGACGGCGTCCGAGTTCTGCGCCGGGGTGAATCTCAATGCCGGTGAACAGGCGCGCCACCTGCGAAACGAATCTCGCCAGGAACCGCATATGATGACGCCAGAGCCAGTGGCTCAAGTGATGAAACCACACGGCGTGTAAGCCGGGATACAAGAGCAGGACTTCGAAGTACGAGCGGGCGGCAGGGTCTGACTCGAAGACAGCGGCAACGTCTTCGCGGGCTGAGCGCAAGAAGCTGATCATGGGGCAGTTTTTTCTTCCTGATGAACGTAGCCTAGCGAAGGAGAGAGTGCAAGGGCAAGAAACAGAGAACTAGCTTCCAGTCTGGAAGCCGCCGCTGTGGGCAACGGTCATGCGGAGGTATTTGTAGGGGTTGACCGGAGTGTCGTTGATGCGGACTTCGTAGTGAAGGTGCGGACCGGTGGAGCGTCCACTGGAGCCAACGTAGCCGATGGTGTCGCCGCGATGGACCTGCTGTCCGGGCGTAACCGCGAAGCCGGAAAGGTGGCCATAGCGTGTGGTGATGCCGTGGCCGTGATCCAGCATGATGGCCTTGCCGTATCCACCCTGGAAGTCGGCGTAGGTGACCACGCCATCGGCGGGCGCTACCACCGAGTGGCCGTATGTGCTTCCAATATCAACGCCGCTGTGGAACGCGCCTTCGCCGTTGAACGGGTCAATGCGCTCCCCAAAGCTGGCCGTGACCTGGCCTTCGACGGGCCACAGGTTCGGTGCGGCATTGGCGCGGATCCAGTCTGCGGTGGTGGCGTTGCGAGTCAGGCCGAGGCTGATGCCGACCGTAGCGGCACCCGTAAGGGCCGAAGTGCGCAGCGCGCCAAGTTGGTCCAAAGAAGAGGAGACGTCGGCATCCTGGATTTGCTGCTGCGAGGCCGTCACCAGCGTGGGCTGCGATTTCAACCCGTAAAGCGCCGAAACTTCACTGGCAATGGATCCTAGGGAAGCGACTTGAACATCGCGCTCCTTGGCAACTTCCTCAAGGCGGGAATAACGGTCCTTGAGCTGCTCTTTCTCAGTGCGCAGTTCGTTGTAACGCGAAACCTTGAGCAGCATGCGGGCGTAGGAACTGGCAATGCCGGTGAGGCTGAGGAACCCAATGGCCGCGCCGACTACAAACACATACAGGTAATGGACAGGGATCGAGATCTTGCGCAACTGGCCGTCGTCCCCGCGGGCCACGAAAAGTATGTAGAAGCGCTTCCGCAAATGCTGTCCTTCTTTCGTTCTGCAATAGTCTTTCGCGTTTTAAGATCGCATTTAAGATCAGGGCCGGAACTCCAGGCAAAGTTCTGAGGTTGCAGAAAGCCTGTTCGGACGCCTGACTTCTTCGGGTCACGCTTCCCACCTTGGGAATGGAGATTCTTAACGTGCCCTGTTCCTACCGGAACCAAGGATCAAGCTGAAACCGGTCGTCTGCAAGCGATACGCGTTGCAGAACTTAGCTTGTCCAACTTTACTCTCGGCCAAAGGGTTGTGAATGACTGGGTAAAGGTAGCAAACTGGGTTCCCCCTGTCAACGGCCCTTAGGGCAGATGAGACGTTACTTAAGACTTGAGTAACCAGTGGTCACCTGTCACGACGTTACCCGAGGCGGATGGTCAGCGGGAGCGACTGGCCGGAAGGCCCATACGCGTTCTGTTGTTGAGTCCGGAGGGGGAAGGGCTGCATCGTTAGCTGGATCGCTTATAGTGGTTGCCGTGCCGATTGCCGAAAAAGCGCTGATTGCCCAAGTTCGCCGCATGGCGCCGGCGGTGAAGAATCCTACGGTTCTGATTGGGATTGGAGATGACTGCGCCGTGCTGCGACTTCTGCCACGCCGAGGCAAGCAGACCGACACGCTGGTCACGACCGACTTCACCCTGGAAGGGATCCACTTCCGGCGGGACTGGCACTCGGCAGAATCGGTTGGGCACCGTTGCCTGGCGCGAGGGTTGAGCGACATCGCAGCCATGGGCGGAGAGCCCGTGGCTGCATTCCTTTCGCTGGCGCTTCCTCGCGACCTGCCGCAAAGCTGGGTTGGCCGTTTCGCGCGCAGCCTGGTCAGCCTGGCAGAGCGATACGGCGTGACCCTTGCAGGCGGCGACACAGCGGAGTCGCCCAACGGAATTCTGGCGGACATTGTTGTAGTAGGAACAGTTCCCAAGGGGAGAGCCGTATTGCGCTCTGGGGCGCGGCCGGGCGACCACATTTTTGTGAGCGGGGAGCTGGGCGGCTCCGCGGCCGCCGTCTGGCAGATGCGCAAGAAGCCGAAACGCAAGTTGAATCCGAGGGACTATCCTCGACATTTCTTTCCTGAGCCGCGCATCGAACTGGGCCGCGTGCTGCGCGAGAAAGGTCTGGTTTCCGCCATGATCGATACCAGCGACGGCCTCTCTACCGATCTCGCCCATATCTGCGAAGAAAGCGGCGTGGGTGCGGAGTTGCAGGCAGAAGCCATCCCCCGGGCCAGCGTGGGCAAGCCGGCGCGCGAAGTCGATCTGCAATTTGCGCTGCATGGCGGCGAAGACTACGAACTGGTCTTCACCGTGCCTGCGGGCAAGCGTGTTCCCTCCCGGATTGCCGGCATCCCCATTACGCAAATCGGTCACGTCACGCGCGGATCGAAGATATTCCTTAGGACCGGGGGCGGCGTGGGCTACGAACTGCACCCGTTGGGCTGGGAACACTTCCGCAGCTAGTGAGTACCTCGGTTACCCCTCGCCCTCCATCTATCTACCCGCCTGGGAAAAACGGGATTAAAGTAAGAGCATGTCGTTCTCCCGAGTTGTCTCCCTTCGCGTCTTGCTTCTCTCACTGGCGATCATCGCGACTTCTGTGACCCTGCTGGCTGCAAAGAAGCCGCCGCCACCGCCCCCGGCGCACGCCAAGTCTCCAGTACCCGCCGTCACCGACGAGTACATCCACAAGGAGTTTGGCGACAACTGCACGCTGCTGCCCGGCCCGCCGCAGTTTGTCGGCGACCTCGATGGCGATGGCGTGGATGATCTTGTAATTGCTGCCCGCTGCAAGAATCCCATGGCGGACCAGGCGGAGTACGGTTTTCGTGTGGCCGATCCCTATAACAGCTTTCTGGGCTTCGGGGACGTCAAAGTCACTTCCACCTTCGCCTCGGACGAGCCGGAGCGCAAAGGAATTTCGCTGCTGATCGTCCACGGATTAGGCTCCGAAGCCTGGCGCTCTGACAAAGAGAAGCCCAAGTTCCTGCTGATCAACCTGCCTTTCAAAACGCTCACGGTAAAAAGGCTGGCGTTCAAGAAGAGGACCGTGCTCGGAATTTATATGGAAGAAAAAGGCGAAGGCGAGAGCACCTCTTCGGTCATCTTCTGGGATGGAAAGAAGTATCGTTACCAGATTCTGGGATCGGACATGGAGTAGTCGTTCTCCTCCGCGATGCCCGTATCGCGACTGCCGCCTCGGCTGCCCAGTTCTTAATGCCAGTGATCCCGCGCATACTGCCCGCCCGTCCCACCCGCTATAATCCTTCCGCGATGAATCTCGAAGAAAAACTTGCAGAACTGAAAAAGCGCAACCGGCTCGCCGAAGAGGGCGGAGGCGAGAAGCGCCGTGAGCGCCAGCATAAAGAAGGCAAAATGTCGGCGCGGGAGCGCATCGAGTTCCTGCTCGACGACGGCACCTTCGAAGAGACCGACAAACTGGTCACGCACCGCTGCAACGACTTCGGCATGGCCGAGCAGAAGTTTTATGGCGACGGCTTCATCACCGGCTACGGCCGCATCGAGGGGCGGCTGGTCTTTGTGTTTGCCCAGGATTTCACCGTGTTCGGCGGATCGCTCTCGGAAACGAACGCGGGCAAGATCGTCAAGATCATGGACCTGGCCGCAAAGATGGGCGCGCCCTTGATTGGTTTGAACGACTCCGGCGGCGCGCGCATTCAGGAAGGCGTGGCCTCGCTGGCCGGCTACGCTGACATCTTTCTGCGCAACACGCTTTACAGCGGAGTGGTGCCGCAGATTTCCGCGATCATGGGCCCGTGTGCCGGCGGCGCGGTGTATTCCCCAGCGATTACCGACTTCGTGCTGATGGTCGAAAAGACTTCCTACATGTTCATCACCGGGCCTGATGTCATCAAGACCGTGACGCATGAGGAAGTCACCAAAGAGCAACTCGGCGGAGCCATGACACATAACGAAACCTCAGGCGTGGCGCACTTCCTCGCGCATGACGATGCCGAGTGCCTGTCCATGGTGCGCGAGCTGCTGAGCTTCGTTCCGTCGAATAATCTGGAAGATCCGCCACGCAAACCTTGCACTGATCCGATCGATCGCGCCGACGCTGCGCTCGACAACATCGTACCCGCGCAATCGAACCTGCCCTATGACATGAAAGATGTGATCCACGCCGTGGTCGACGATGGCTACTTCTTCGAAGTGCAGGAACACTACGCAAAGAACATGGTCGTCGGATTCGCGCGCCTGGACGGCCGTTCTGTCGGCATCGTCGCCAACAATCCGGCCATGCTGGCGGGCACGCTAGACATCAATGCCTCGATCAAGGGCGCGCGCTTCGTCCGCTTCTGCGACTGCTTCAACATCCCGCTGTTTACGTTTGAAGATGTCCCGGGATTCCTCCCCGGCACCGCGCAGGAATACGGCGGCATCATCAAGCACGGCGCCAAGTTGCTCTACGCCTTTGCCGAAGCGACGGTGCCGAAGGTGACGGTGATCACGCGCAAAGCCTACGGCGGCGCGTATTGCGTGATGGCGTCGAAACACATCCGCACGGATGTGAACTACGCGTGGCCGACAGCGGAGATCGCGGTGATGGGGCCGGAGGGCGCGGTGGATATTGTCTACAAGCGCGAACTGGATCAAGTCAAGGATGCTCACGAACGGCAAGAGGTGCGTCAGGCCAGAGTGGAAGAATTCCGCGACCGCTTCGCCAGCCCCTACGTCGCCGCCGACCGCGGCTTCGTCGACGCCATCATCCAACCACGGGAGACGCGCAAGAAGCTGATTCAGGCGCTGGCCATGCTGGCGAACAAGCGGGACAAGAACCCGCCGAAGAAGCATGGGAACATACCGCTGTAACTTGGGGCGGACGAGCGAGACGCGTGGAGGGAAACGGCGAGTCGAAAACCGGGGAGGAAAAAAATTAAGAGTTCCGAGGTGGTGTTGGGCTCATTCGTCTCGGCCAGTAGCTCGCTTGTAGACCCTTGCTTGACCTGCTATCGCAGCTTCCCTTGCGGGATGCCGCGCGCGATCTTCGCTCGGGCTCCGGGCTTACCGCCAACCGGAAAAACCTACCCAACGCCTCGGAACTCTATCTTGCCTTCGACGTTTCTTCTTGTTCTCCTCGACCAGCGCTTTGCTATAGACCCTTGCTTGCCCTCCCTGGTCACTTTCGTGATCAGGGTGACTGTGCTCGAGTCCCGGACGCCGCACCAACCGGAAAAACTTTAGAAGCTGTCAAAGAACGATTCTGTTTCTACTCTTTCTATTTTCAGAGTCAATGAAAATTGTGTGTTTGTAACCCGCGTATTTTCAGGCGAGTGCAGGCTGTCCACAGGTGGGTGACAGGAATTGGTGCAACGGCTTGAGCAGGTTCGCGCAGAAGGCGCGTCAGACGCGGGTTTTCACAGTTGCGTAGGAGGAATATCGCTTCAGCTTTTTCAGAGAAGCTTTGGCAGCATGTGAAAATCACGCAGAAGCCCTGCTGGACAAGGCGTCCTCAAGCGGCGCCGCGATCGCCTGTGATGCCGATCCGTACCATTGATCAGACGATTTCGATGGTCTCGTCGATGAATTGTTTGGCGGCCTCATCGGAGCCGGTGAGTTCGAAAGAGTTGGTGATTGCAGCCTTTCCCTTGTCCACGCTGGTAATGACGTAGGAGCAGCTGAACCAGTGAGCTTCGGCGAGATCGGTCGCTGACCAGTGAGCGGGGTGGTCGGGGTGGGAGTGGTAGAAGCCGACAATGTCCTCCCCGCGCTCGCGGCCTTCGCGCTGGATGCGCACCAGTTCGCGAGGATCGATGCTGTAGCGGTTCTGGGGCGAATCGGTGCGAGTGTTGCCGCAGCGCGCGGTCGAGGTCACGATGCGGACGCCGGCATCGTCCGTGTGACCCAGCAGGACGCCGCAGCACTCGTGCGGGTAGGTCTCTTCGCCGTGGCGGCGGAGAGCTTCGTAGTCGGCGCAGGTGAGCTTCAGCATCAGAGGTGGGTGTTCTATATCTCCGTCCAGAATCTCTCGCTCAGATACTTCTCGCCGGAGTCGCAGAGGATGGTGACAATCACGACCTCTTTCTCTTTCCCTAGTTCAAGCTGCTCCGCGATTTTGAGGCTAGCGAAGACTCCCGCGGCGGCTGAGATTCCCAGCAGCAGGCCGCAGTCGCGGCCGATGCGGCGGCACATGGCATAGGCGTCTTCGGTCGCGACCTCGATATCTTCATCCGCAAGTTTCGGATCGTAAATCTTTGGAACGATCGCGGTTGCCATATGCTTGGCGCCTTCTATACCGTGGAAGGCGGAATCGGGTTGCAGCGAGATGCAGCGGATAGTGGGATTGAGCTCCTTCAGTCGCCGTGCTGTGCCCATGAATGTGCCGCTGGTGCCGAGCATGGCGGCGAAGTGCGTGATGCGTCCTTCCGTTTGCTGCCAGATCTCGTTGGCCGTTCCGTGATAGTGCGCGAGCCAGTTGGCGTCGTTCGAGTACTGGTCGGCGTAGAAATATAAGTCCGGATCCTTGGAGGCAAGTTTGCGGGCCAGGCGGATCGCGCCGTCAGAGCCATCTCCTGGATCGGTGTAGAGAATGTTCGCGCCGTAGGCGCTCAGAATCTTCTTGCGCTCGGCGGAAACATTCTGTGGCATGCAGAGCGTCACCGGAAATCCTTCAGCTGCGCCCAGCATGGCGTAGGCGATGCCTGTGTTGCCGCTGGTGGCGTCGAGCAGAGTTTTGTCCGCGCTGAACTGGCCGCTGCGCCGGCCTTCGGCTACGATGTTGGCAGCGGCGCGGTCTTTCACCGAGCCGCCGGGATTGTGCCATTCGGCCTTGCCCAAAAGTGTGGTGCCTGGAAGATGCGCGGTGAGCTGGTCAAAGCGCAGCAGCGGAGTGTTGCCGATTCGGTCGAGCAGACTCTGCCCGGGGCGCGGGATGGCGGGTTCCGGCGGATGCTGCGCCGAGAAGATTGCCGCGAACCGAGCTGAACTCTGATTCATACTCTGAACCGTTTCGGAGTGACTAACGTAATTATGCAAGAGCGGGCAAAACACGCTATGTAGTATGGTGTGCTTATATGAGAGAGATGGCAAGTGCGATGCAGCCGCAAATAGGAATGCACAGTTTGAGCGGAGCCTGCATCTAAGAGAGAGATTGGAAGCGTAAAGAATGTCGAAAGCGATTGAAGCACGGACTTACGAGGAAGCGCTGGCTTGGCTGCGCGGGCACGGGTTCGATGTGCTGGAAGCGCCGGGCACCAACGGGCGCGTGTTCCTGAGAAAATACAACGTATCGGCCGCGATTCAGAAGACGGCGGAAGATGGCGTGAAGATCTTCGCTTATCCCGGATACCTGATTGGAAGCGAGATCTCGAAGCTTGTGAACCGCGGGTATCAGCAGTTCTTGAAGAACTCGAAGACGGAAGTGCCAGCGACTGCTGACCACCTCAAAGCGTTGCAGTCGTTTACCGAAGAGTTGAAAGAAGGGCTCGGGCTGCCCAGCCTTTACAACGAATCGCTGGGTACGGTCAGCGAGTCCTACCACTACGATCGCGTCAAGGACAACGACAAGGCGCCAGTGGATCGTCCGAAGCGGCCCTGGGAAGTTGCCGGCAGAGCGGTTGCCGCCAAGAAGGGTCGGGCGTAGGGCTTTAGCGATCTCTCCATCTGTCCGCGGTTCGATTCGAAATCCTGCCACAAGTCATCGTGTCGTGCGAAACTGGTGCGCTCTTGCTAAGCGAGGGCTGGGGGTTTCCATGCACGGACGGTTTGTCTTTTCTTTCCTTGCCTGTCTTTGTCTTTGCTGCGTCATTCTTTTCTCAACTTGTCATGAAGCCCGCGCGCAGGATGGCCGTAATGGGAACGACGCGAAGGCCATCGAGCGCGTGATGCGGAAGCAGCAGGAGGCCTGGAACAAGCACGACCTCGAGGGCTTCATGGCGGGCTATTGGAACTCTTCGAAACTGACGTTCTTCTCAGGCGCGAAGGAGTATGACGGTTGGCATGCCGCGATGGACCGCTATCTGGCGAAGTACGGGAGTCCAGGGCATGAGATGGGGAAGCTGGAATTCTCCAGGTTGCGGGTCGAGGTGCTGGGGCGGGAGGCGGCGTTTGTGCGCGGGGATTGGAAGCTGACCATGTCTGATGGGAAGACGCCAGGTGGGTTATTTACGCTGGTGTTCCGGAAGGTTCCCGAGGGATGGAAGATTGTGCACGACCATACTTCGGCGGCTGAGTGATGGACTGGATTTGCGGTATTCCTGAAGGCATACCCTGATACGAATCGTGCTTGGGCTACGGGCGGCTCGCGCGTCCTGTGCCTTTGTCCATGGCTTCGTTGGCTAGGCGGTCGGCGTCGCGGTTCTGTTCGCGGAGGGCGTGGCCTATCTGGAACCAGTCGAGTTGGCCGATTAGTTCCTTGGCGCGGGCGTGGAGATCTTTTAGCGCTGCGTTTTTTACTTTGTAGATGCCTTTGACCTGTCGGACTAAGAGTTCGGAATCGCTGATCAGCTTTAAGGCTTTCGGGCCGTGCTGGACTGCGTATTCGAGGGCTGCGATCAGGCCTTGATATTCGGCGAAGTTGTTGGTTTGGTGTCCTAGATACTCGCTTAGATGGGCTACCTTTTTTCCTGATTCATCCTGGATTACTACGCCGTAGCCAGCTGGGCCGGGGTTGCCGCGGGCGCCTCCGTCGCTGTGGGCTATGAGGTAGTGGGCGGGCGTGGCGGGGGAGGGTTCGCTGTGGGGGAAGAGAGGTTTGGTTCCTGAGTGGCGCGCTTGAGGCATGGAGTTGAGTTTACATTGGCGGTAAATGTCACGCCCGCGGAGCAGAAAAATCTTCAAACACAGAGGACACAGAGGCGCACAGGGTAAATCCTTGGAATTTTCATTCGGGACACGTCTAGCGGCCGGCGGCTAGTCTTGTGGCTAGGCGTGGGGGGAGGCTGGCGGCCAGGATGCGGTCCTGGGCGGCCTTCAGGTTATACGGGGTGCGGTGGTAGTGGACTATTTGGGCTTCGGTGTCGAAGAGGGCGAAGGCGGCGCGCCAGTCTCCGTCGCGGGGTTGGCCGACGGAGCCGGGGTTGATCATGTAACGGGTGTTCGGTTTGAGTTGCAGGGAGACGGATTCGGCTTGTCCGACGGTGCGGTATTCGGGACGGAATCCGTCGGCGCTGCTGCCGTTGGCGAAGAATCCGCCTTGCAAGTGGGTGTGGCCGAAGAACGTCAGCGTCGTGGAGTTGGCGAGGAGCGGGACTAGCGCATCGCCTATGGAAACTATGTAGACGTCTTCGTCGCCGGGAGAGCCGTGAACCAGGTGGGCTTGCGGGAAACCCTCGAGGGGGATGGGGCCTTGGGGCAAGGCGTGCAGCCATTCGTAGTGCTCGGGAGTTAACTGGTCGCGGGTCCACATGGCGGCGGCTGCGGCCAGAGGATTGAAGTCGTCGAGTTCTAGCAGGCCGGTGGCGGCTTTGTCGTGATTGCCGCGGACGAAAATCTTGCCCAGGGATTGGGAGCGCTCGATCACCTCGTTGGGGGAAGCTCCGTAGCCTACTACATCGCCGAGGTTGGCCACTAGGTCGTGGGGTGGAGCTGCTGCGAGGCAGGCTTCCAGGGCTTCGAGGTTGGCGTGAATGTCGCTTAGCAGCAGGATTCGCAATCGGCACCGGCAAAGTGGGGATTATAGACCGAGCGGAATAAGGAAGCGAGCCAAACGCGCCCTTCGGTCGCTTTCGCTCTCTCAGGGCAGGCTCCGTGGATGCGCGCGGCTCGCCCGGATCCTTCGGCGACGAAGAACACGTCGCCTCAGGATGACAATCAAACTGTTATTTCGCATTGACGACGGGGCAGCGGGCCCAATGGTCTTTTGCTACTTCTACCAGCGGGGGCACGGCGCGGGCGCAGTCGGGGATGCGGTAGGTGCATCTTGGCTCGAAGGCACAGCCCGGGGGCATGGCGTGCAGAGGCGGGACGGTGCCTTCGATGGTTTCGAGGGGACGCGCGCGATCGGTCTTCAGGTCGGGCACGGCTTGCAGAAGGCCGCGGGTGTAAGGATGCGCCGGGGCGTGAAAGATTTCATGGCTGGTTCCCATCTCAACCATGCTGCCGGCGTACATCACGGCTACGCGGTCCGCGACTTGCGAAACGACCGCGAGGTCATGCGAAATAAAGAGCATGGCTAATCCGAACTTGGAGCGGAGTTCGGCGAGGAGGTCGAGGATCTGAGCCTGGATGGTGACGTCGAGCGCCGTGGTAGGTTCGTCGGCGATTAGCAGTTGCGGACGATTGACGATGGCCATGGCGATCATGACGCGCTGGCGCATGCCTCCGGAGAGCTGGTGAGGATAGTCGCGGGAGCGGCGGTCGGGATCGGGGATGGCGACATCGGTCATGGCTTGGATGGCTAATTTCTGGGACTCGCTTTTTGAACGGGAGCCGTGAGCACGCACGGCCTCGGCGATCTGATCTCCTACGCGCATTACGGGATTGAGAGCGGTCATTGGTTCCTGGAAGATCATGGCGATGCGGGAACCGCGCAGTTGGCGCATGGAGTCGTCGGGCAAGGCGGGGAGATTGCGGGTTGCGCCGTTCTCGGAAAATAAAATCTCGCCGGAGACCCTTGCCTGGGGCGGAAGCAGGCGCATGATGGCTAGGGATGTGATGGACTTGCCTGAGCCGGATTCGCCGACCAGGCCAAGGATTTCGCCGGGAGCGATGGAGAAGCTTAAGTCGCGGACGGCAGGGAAAGCTTGGGCGGGCGCGTCGCCCGTCGCTACACTTGTTGTGTTCGCTCCCTTCGCGGGGAAGTCGATGTTCAGGTTGCGGACTTCGAGCAGCGGGGGCACGGATTCATGTTAGCAGCCGCGCAAAGACGTCGCCTGCGGCGACGGGACAGCCGAGGCGACTGTCCCAACGTGAGCATTTTGTTCTTCCATTCTTTATTTACTGGCCGAGGATCAACGGCAGGCCATTTTTGTTGTTGCCGATCACTACGACTTTGGTGTTGGGGCTTTTGGCTAGATTTTCGGTGGCTTCGATACCCTTCCACTCCAACAGTTGCGCGCTGATGCCCTGGGCTACGATCTGCTGGAAGTCGCGGACGCCGGCGGCTTCGATGCGTTTGCGCTGGGCTTCCTGAGTTTCTTTCTGGAGGCGGAAGTTCATGGCGAGGGATTCCTGCTCGGCCTGCTGTTTGGCTTCAATGGCGGCTTTCAGCGTGGCGGGCAGTTGGATGTCGCGCAGCAGAACATTTTCCACGGTCAGGCCGCGCTGATTGAGCTGGGCGGTGACCTGGTCGTAAATCTGCTTGCCAACCATTTCGCGCTCACCGGTGTAGAGAGCGTTGGCGGTATGGGAGGCGGTGGCTTCGCGGATGGCGGAGCGAAGGGTCGGCTCAACCACTACGTTTTCGTAATCGGCGCCGATCTTCTGAAACACGTCGGCGGCGTGATCCGGATTGAGATGGTAAATGAGCGAGGTGTCCAGACTCATCATGAGGCCTTCGCTGGAAGGCACGCTGGCAGACTCCTTCAGAGTCTGGGTCTGGATAGAAAGTTCGTTGTTGGTCTTGAGCGGGTTGATGAGATGGATGCCCTCGCCCAGAGTCTCGCCGGTGACTTTCCCGAAGAGGGTTAGGACGCCGACGCGGCCGGTGCCCACGCGGGTCACGGAACTGAACAGCAAAATAATCAGTAAAAATGCGGCAACGCCGAGTCCTATGAGACGGAGGAGTCCGCCGCCACTGCCGCCGCCGCCGTCAATAATTCTGCCTCGAGCCGGATCAAAGATTGTCATTGTGATTTCTCCCTTGTATTCGCCTTCATTCTACGGCAGGCGCAGCATCGGCGTATTTGCGCGCGCGGTGAGGCTAAACGCAGGGAGTGGTGAATCTTCCTATGTGCTGCGGCATCTTTTATGCTTAGACCTTATGAGCAAGATTCACATTCCTACTCCGCTGCGGCAGTATGTGGGCAAGCAGTCTACTGTGGACGTTAAGGCTTCTACCGTGGCTGAGGCCATGGACGCGCTGGTGGCGCAGCATCCGGAGGTGCGACGGCATCTTTATACCGAAGAGGGGAAGCTGCGGGCCTTTGTGAACCTTTATGTGAACGACGAGGACATCCGGTACCTTCAGAAAGAGGCGACCGCGGTGAAGGAAGGTGATAACATTTCGATTGTGCCTTCCATTGCTGGAGGCGCGGTCTGAGTGTGGACCTTGCCGGGATGCCAGAGTTGAAACCTTCCGCCACAAATCGCTGTTGTATGTGTCCTGCCTGTTGTTAGCGTCCTGACTCTGACTATTCCTGGTTTTGACGATCTGGACCGCGCACTTCAAATCACATCGAGGATTTTATGGCTACCATCACCGAAATTCCAGTGACACTGAGCAAGGATGAGATCCTGCGCTACTCGCGGCATTTGATCATGCCGGAGGTGGGCATGGAGGGGCAGCAGAAGCTTAAGGCGGCGCGGGTGCTGTGCATTGGTACGGGAGGACTGGGGTCGCCGCTGGCGTTGTATCTGGCGGCTGCGGGCGTGGGCACGCTGGGCCTGGTGGATTTTGATGTGGTGGATTACACGAACTTGCAGCGGCAGATCATTCACTCGACCGCAGATGTGGGGCGAAAGAAACTGGATTCGGCGGCGGACAAATTGACTGGGATCAATCCGTTTCTGAATCTGCGGACGTTCGACATGCGGCTGAGCAGCGAGAACGCGCTGGAACTGTTTCGCGATTTCGACATTATTGCCGACGGCACCGACAACTTTCCGACGCGCTACCTGGTGAATGACGCTTGCGTGCTTACCGGGAAGCCTAATGTTTATGGATCGATCTTTCGCTTTGAGGGGCAGGCCAGCGTATTTGCTACGAAGGATGGGCCTTGCTACCGCTGCTTGTATCCGGAGCCGCCACCGCCTGGGCTGGTGCCTTCGTGCGCGGAGGGCGGCGTGCTGGGGATTTTGCCGGGACTTGTTGGCGTGATGCAGGCTACCGAGGTGATCAAATTAATTTTGGGAGTGGGCGAGCCACTGATTGGACGCTTGCTGCTGATTGATGCTTTGGGCATGAAGTTCCGGGAGCTGAAGCTGCGGAAGAATCCGGAATGCCCGGTTTGCGGAACGCATCCTACCGTGACCAAGCTGATAGACTACAACCAATTTTGCGGAATTCGCGGGGAGGAAAAACCGGTGGGCAATGGCGTTCCGGAAATTCAAGTGGAAGAGTTGAAGCGGCGGCTGGATGCGAAGGAGGATGTGTTCGTCCTGGATGTGCGGGAGCCGCATGAGTATCAGATCTGCAACATTGGCGGATTTCTGATTCCGCTGAATGATCTGCCTAACCGCGTGAATGAACTGGATTCGAGCCGGGAGATTGTTGTCCATTGCAAGATGGGTGGGCGCAGCGCTAAGGCGGTTGCGTTCTTGCAGCAGGCTGGGTTTAAGAAGGTGCATAACCTGGCGGGCGGAATTACGGCTTGGGCGGAGAGAGTGGATCCGAGGGTGCCGAAGTACTGAGGGCAGTGGTCAGTGGCTAGTTTTAAGGGGAGCGCGGAGGCGCTCCCTTTTTATTCTTGGTACAGTGGTGCGCATTTGGATTGAACATCGGTTCCGCCAGGAGGATAATGGCGCTTCCCCGGGATTTTCCCCAACAAGTTTGAAGATTTGTGGCCGGAGGGTCGCTCATGAAGAGAGCTTTCGTTGCGTTGCTTGTTTGCCTCTGTTGTTTGTTGTCACAGCGTTCGTTGCCCGCGCAGGAGAAACAGAAGGCGGCTGCTGATGCGGAGAGAGCCCGTGTCTTCATCACTGACAGTCAGTCGTGGGAGGTTGCCGGATACAGCGGAGGGACGAGTGGAGGGGGAGGTTCGACCACCCACGGAGGCGCACGTCCGCAAACCGCCGAGATTATCAAGACGTTCGGAGAGCGCTGTCCCCAGGTGATGGTTAACAACATTCAAGTTAAGACGGATTACATCGTGCTTCTGGATCACGAGGGTGGCAAAGGCGTCTTGCGACACCGAAACAAAGTGGCAGTGTTCGCGCGGGTTTCGGGCGACTCGATCGTCAGCAAATCGACGCTGTCGCTGGGCGGTTCGGTGCAGGATGCCTGTGAAGCGATCATCAAGGACTGGACTGAACATGGTGCAGCGATTCGCGCTGTCGCGGCTCCACCCGTGGAACAGAGTAAAGCCCGCCGCGACTCCGCAGCCGGTTGTGGCCACGGTCGCCGCTCCAGCGGCTGCGTTGACTGGCAAACTGTTGGTGGGTTCCGTTCCCGATGGTGCTGACATTGAGGTCGATGGTAGTTTCGTCGGGAATGCGCCTTCTGATGTTCAGGTGACAGAGGGCGAGCATACCGTCACGGTGAAGAAGGCGGGATTCAAGGACTGGGAGCGGAAGCTGAAGGTTTCCGGCGGGAGCAGCGTGCATCTCAACGCGGAACTGGAGAAGGTGGCGGCACCTTAGTTGCTTGACTCGGTGACCACCGCCTCGCTTCGCTCACGGACAGCCGAGGCGGCTGTCTCTACATGAGGGTGTTTTGTTCTGGCAGAACCCAAAAGAAAAGGGAGCACCGAGGTGCTCCCTTGATTCATCTCGATTGCGCCTTTGCTACTTACTCGATCCACTCTGCATGCCGTCGCTGGCTTCACCCAGCTCCAGGGCGAATTTCTTGCCTTGGAAGCGGATGCCGGCCAGCGAGTTGGGGCCGCTGTTATTTTTTTGAGTGACGGCCGCATCGTTGGCCGACGGGGTTTCCAGTTGAACTACATGCGCTGGAACCTTAGTCAGCACGTTCTTGCCTTGCACGATGCTCAACTCGACGTTGGGGCCGCTGCCTTCCCATTGCAGTTTGTACTCTCCTGGCTTCAGTGTCGTACCATTCACCATCACCGGATTGCTAAGCTGCAAACTAGCTTTGGTTGCTGCGAAGGCGCTGGATGCCAGCAGCAACGCCAGACCCATCACCAAACTCTTTGATACGGTCGCGAACTTCATGACTGCTCCTTTTTTCTTTCCCGAAAATGCGTCGGGAAGCGGTTGGGGCGGCCCGGTTCACGACTTGCGAGAAAACCCTTGTGTTTTGCCGCGAATCGCCTACAATTCAGCCGCTGGGGTTCAGCAGACACGCCGACAGGCTTGCCTCGCTGTGCGTGGGGTTTTCTCACCTGGGCCGCCAAACCGAGCGTGAGAAAATCCCTAACCCCGCAAAAATCTTGTCGCAACAAACTCCTTAACAAACATTCTCCGTAATAAACATGGACCAGGACATCCTGTTTCTGGTCTGCATCTTCATCCATTACGTAACGTCGCACCCGAAAGTTCCTGCGACGTTTTTCAGTTCGCCGCCACGCAGATTGGACGCGGTTTCGGCACGTCGGTTAGCAGGATGTGAGAGTTGAATACTTCTTGTTGAAATTCTTCGGTGGGGTTCGTTCGGAGTGGAACACTTTTTTGTTGTCTTGTTGTATGGAGGGCAGGCTAAGTGGTGGCGCGAAGCAAGAACCAAGATCCCTCGCTTCGCTCGGGATGACAACTCTTACATCAATCCGCGTCGCCGTGTTGACGCTCGACGGACCAGATGTCGGCTTGATCCTTCTCGAATGGATAGACGTGCACCATCCAGTTGAAGATTACAGGATGGAAGGTTCCACCGGCGGCATCGCAGGCTTCCTGGGTGGTGATCGACCCTCGCAGACCGAACTGGGGATGCGGCGTCATGTATTCGTTCTTTCGGCTAGCGGGCGCGGCGCAGAAATTTACGTGCTGGTGCCATTGCGCTACGCTGAGCGGAACGCGTTGATCGAGTTCGTCTTCGCCCATGCGCTTGGGGGCGGTGTACATTACGCCGATCAGTTTGTAATCGTCGCCATGCTTTTCATAGAGCAGCGATGTCGGGTGCTCGGGGTTGAAGCGGAAGGCGGCCTCCATCGCGTAGCCGTAGTTGGTGAAGTGATACATCTTCTGGCGAAGCTCGGGATGGAAGATTTTGTAGCCGTCGGCGAGTGCGGCATGATAGTCAGTGTATTTTTCTGACACTTTGCGGGCGGACTCGGCTACATCTTTAGCGCGGGCGGCATCGCCGGGCTTGGCGGGGCGCAGAGCGGTCATTTTCATGTGTGAGCCCATGTCCATGTGGCCTTCCATGGAGTGCATGGCGTGGGCGCTGGCGTCGCTGTCTTTGTCGGCGTCTTTGTCTTTATCTTTGTCCGCGGACATGTCCATGTCTTTCATGTGCATGTTTGACATGTCGTGGCCGGACATCTCCATGCCGGACATGCTCGATGCTGGCTGCTGGGGTGCTGACTGTTGACCCCAGGCCACGCTGGCGAATAGGAAAAGTGAAATCAGAACGACGATGTGGTTGCGCATGACAAGTCTCCTACGTCAGTAAGTATTAACACTGGCGCAGGGGAGTTGTTTCTGCAAGAGTGCTGAGGCTACTGGGGATTACAGAGGTAATCCCCAGCGGAGAGATGGTCGCGTCTCGATCGGAGACTGCCTATTGCAGCGGCGCAGAGACGTGTTCGTGAACGATCATCCATTTGCCGTCTTGACTCTCAAAGATCATCGTCCAGCGGAAGGTGCTCATTTCAATTTTTCCGGTTTTGGTGGTCAGTTCGTTGCTGATGGTCGCGGTGGCCCAGACTAGGTCCCCATGAGGATGAAAGACGGCGTCATCGTTTACTCTGAACTTCGCGCTTTTGTAGCCGGAGAGGACGACCTTCACGCCCTTCTCATATTCGTCCCAGTTGGCGTATTTCAGAGGGGCGATGTCGAAGAACACGTGCGGGCCGGTGGCGTAGAACTTGGCGACGTTGGCGGGATTGAGGGTGGACCAGCCGTCCCAGATCTTCTGGAGGTAGGCGTGGTCGGGGGCGGGCGGGGCGGCGGGCTTTGGATGTTGTGCGAGCGCGGAGAGCGTGACGGCGAGCAGGCAGAGCACGACGGCGGAAAGACGCTTCATGGTTTATGGTCCTCCGGGATTCGGCGGAATTCTCGCACAATGAGAAGCCATCCGCAAAGTGTGCATTGACCGATTTCCACAGCGCACGCTAGAATAGTGGAGTTTGACTGTACTCGCCGACCCGTTCTGGGGACGCCTGCCCTGGCTGCTTACGCGCCGTGGCGGAAAACACAGCAAGCACAGGATTTTCAGCCGGCAGCAAGGTTGCGCCCGTGTGCGCAGTGCTGGCTTTCACGATATTTTGACGGAGGCAGACGTATGTACGCGGTTATCCGCGCTGGTGGAAAGCAGTACCGGGTGGCGCCCGGAGACGTGATTCGAGTGGAGAAGCTGGCTACGGGGACTGATGGTCAGGTGGAGTTCCCCGAGATATTGGCGGTGTCGGGCGGAGAAGGCCAGATCGGGAAACCGGAAGCGGGAGCGCGGGTTGTCGGCGAACGGGTGGAGGAAGGCCGCGGCGCGAAGATTTTGGTTTTCCATTACAAGCGCAAGAAGCAGTACAAGAAGCTGCGCGGACACCGGCAGTCTTATACCGCGGTGCGCATTACAGAGATTGCATTTGGCGGGCAGACCTTTAAGGCTCCGGAGCTGGTGAAGAAGCAGCCCAAGGTGAAGAAGGCTGTGCCGGAAGAGCACGAGGTCGAAGCTAAGGCGGCAACTGCTAAGAAGAAGGCTGCGCCGAAGAAGAGCGCGGCGAAGAAGACGGCAGCGAAGAAGAAATAGGGTGCGAGGGCGAGACGCCGGCGCTACTTTTGGGATTGAGAGCTTACTCATGGCACATAAAAAGGGACAGGGAACATCACGAAACGGGCGCGACTCGAACGCGCAGCGGCTTGGGTTTAAGGCATTCGGCGGGCAGATTGTGCCTGGCGGGACCATCATCGTGCGACAGCGCGGCACACCCGTGAAACCGGGGCTGAACGTGGGTCGAGGCAAAGACGATACTTTGTTTGCCAAGGTCACGGGACGCATCAAGTTCCTGAACAAGGGCTCGATGGGCAAGTTTGTGATGGTTGAGCCGATGGAAGTCGCGGAGTAGTTCGCTTCCGTCCGGGTAAACTGCATCGCGTGTTAACGGCCGCGGCGAGGTGTCCGACGCGGCTTCAGCGGCCTCGCCTTCGGGACGAGGCTTTTTGTTTTGCCACAAGGAGAGTCTGGGCATGAGGAGGAGCGTCCAGGAAGTTGCAAAGTTCATTGAGAACCACGTTCGCGGAACGGAAGGGCCGCATGATTGGGACGATTTTACGTCGATCCCGATCGCCGAACCTAGGCTCAATGCAATACGCCTCCGTTGTGTGCAGCTCGACGATGAACATCCGGACGAACGCCGTGCCGAACTTAACGAGATAATCCATAAATTGCTTACAGCCGAACCTTAGAAACCAATGTTTATTGATGAGGCGAGAATACGGGTCAAGGCGGGGGACGGCGGCAATGGCTGCATGGCGTTCCGGCGGGAGAAATATGTTCCGCGCGGCGGGCCTTCGGGCGGCGACGGGGGCAATGGCGGAGACGTAATCATGGAATCCAGCGAGAAGCACAACACGCTGGTCCATTTCCGTTTCAATCCCGAATACAAGGCTGAGCGCGGACGGCACGGCGAAGGCTCGAACAAGAGCGGACGCGAGGGCGAGGACGTACTGCTGAAAGTTCCGGTCGGAACGATCGTGTACGACGAGGAGACGGGCGAGAAGGTATTCGATTTTTCGGCGCCCGATCAGCGCGTGGTGATCGCCAAGGGCGGACGCGGTGGGCGCGGGAACGCTCGGTTCGCCACTTCTGTACACCAGGCTCCGCGAGAACACGAGGATGGACGGCCCGGTGAAGAGCACAACTACAAGCTGGAGCTGAAGTTGCTGGCTGACGTTGGTCTGGTTGGATTTCCGAACGTGGGCAAGTCTACGTTGATCTCGCGAATCTCGGCGGCGCGACCGAAAATTGCGGATTATCCCTTCACCACTTTGCAACCTAACCTCGGCGTGGTTGCGGTAGGCGATCCGAACAATGAAATTAGCTTTGTGGCTGCGGATATTCCTGGATTGATCGAGGGTGCGCACACGGGCTCAGGGTTGGGCACGCAGTTCTTGCGACATATCGAGCGCACGCGCCTGTTGGTGCACATGGCCGATGTGTCGGACGCCAGCGGGCGTGCGGACATTGTGAAGGATGTGGAAGTGATCCTCGGCGAACTGGCGAGCTTTGGCGCTGGCCTGGAAGAAAAGCCGATGATCATGGTTGCGTCGAAAATTGATGTGGCCAATAAGGATAAAGTCGCGGCGTTGAAGCGGTATTGCAAGAAGCGCAAGCTGAAGCTCTATGAAATTTCAGCCGTGACCGGCAAGGGGATTGAGGAACTGAAGTACGCCATGGCGAAGGAAGTGGATGCTTTGCGTGTGCAGGCGTTGCAGCAGGCGGAAGCAGCGGATCGCTCAGTACCCAGTACCTAGTACCAAGAAACGCGGTTTGGGTACTAGGTACTGGGTACTAGCTACTCCAGACTTACGCCCTGGGCAACTGCGAGCCGTGCTGGAAGTGATATTGGAGAATCTTAGCGGCCAGGGCTGGCGGCATTTGCTCGCCATTCGATCCCACTGTGCGGACGACTTCTCCGCGGCAAACTACCTCGGTGGGCGAAAGCCCGGCGATCTCAGAGGGCAGCACTAGATTGATTTCCAGAATCACATTGGGCTGCAAGAGATCTTCCGCCTGGAACAGCAGACCGGAGCGGCTGATGTTTCGGGTTTCGCCGTCGTGCCATTTTTCTTCGTCGAGGCGGCGGTATTTCAAAGGCAAGTGAAGTTGAAAACGTTGAGCGCGTGACAACGGCAATTGTTGTTCTGCTTTAGCGTGAGCGGTATGAACTGACATGGCAATCTCCGGGGGAAATGGGGTTGAATCCAGCACTTCGCGAACTTTGCTTTTCAGGTCGCGGAGGGTAAAGGGCTTCTGGAGGAGGCGTACGCCAGCGTCCAGCGTGCCGTTGCGCCCGATCACGTTTTCCGTATAGCCGGACATGTAGAGAACTTTTACGTTGGGGCGAATTTCCAGGATGTGCTGCGCCAGTTCGCGGCCGTTCATGCCGGGCATGATCACGTCGGTCAGCAGCAGGTGGATCACACCTTCGTGGGCCACGGCGATCTGCATGGCGACCGCGCCATCCGCGGCATCGATGACGCGATAACCCTGCTTTTCGAGGAATTGGCGGGCCAGGTAGCGCAGGTTGGCTTCATCCTCGACGAGCAGGATAGTTTCTGTTCCCGGCTCGATGGCGACGGATTCCGAAGGAACCGGAATTTTTACGGGTCTCTCGACTGCATCGGCGACCCTGGGCAGATAAATCTTGAACGTTGTGCCCTTGCCCTGCTCGCTGTAAACCCAGATGTAGCCGCCGCTCTGCTTCACGATCCCGTAAACCGTGGACAGACCCAAGCCCGTGCCCTTCACCCCTTTCGTGGTAAAGAACGGCTCGAAGATTCGGGACTGAGTTTCGGAATCCATGCCGGCGCCGGTGTCGCTGATGGCCAGCAGCACGTAGTTTCCGGGAGTGAGCGGGGGGTGAAAACGGGCTTGCTCCTCGTCCAGAGTGACGTTGGAGGTCTCGATGGTGAGCTTGCCTCCAGCGGGCATGGCGTCGCGGGCGTTCACGGCCAGGTTCATGATGACTTGTTCAATCTGTCCCGCGTCGGCGCGGACTGTGCCCAGTCCGGCGGCCGGAACCATGACCAGATCAATGTCTTCGCCGATGACGCGGGTGAGCATCTTAAGGTTCTCGGTTACGACGCCGTTAAGGTCAAGAATCTTGGGCGCCAGCATCTGTTTACGGCTGAAGGCGAGGAGCTGGCGAGTGAGCGACGTGGCGCGACCGGCCGCATTGGCAATCTCTTGTGCCGGAGCGCGGAGGGCCGGTTCTGGGCCCAGGCGATCGAGCAAGAATTCCGAGTAGCCGGAAATCACCATGAGCAGGTTGTTGAAGTCGTGGGCGATGCCGCCTGCGAGCCTTCCCACGGCCTCCATTTTCTGGGACTGGCGGAGTTGCTGCTCGAGGGCGCGGCGCTCGGTGACATCTTCGGCAAACAGCTCGAAGGTTTTGTCCCGGTCGCCGTTGGAAACTGAGCGACCGGAAACGCGAACCAGGACGTTAGTCCCATCGGTCCGCTTCCACTCGACGATGAGTCCATTGAAGGGCGCGGCGGAGCGCAGATGGTCCGCGAGTTCGAACCACTGCTGCGAGTCGGCGTAGAGAGCGCCAAGGTGTTTTCCCAGCAGTTCTTCTGCTGCTGTATAACCCAACATTGCCCGCAGGGCGGGATTGGCGTCCAGTAGTTGGCCGGAGGAATCACAGCGGCAAATTCCGTAGGGAGCATTGGTCACCAGTGACCGGAAATTGACTTCGGAACGCCGCAATCCCTCCTGTGCCGCCCGCAGAGCGGCATTGAACCAGCAAATCAGGGCCGCCAGAACGACAAAGAGAGCCAGCCGCAACATGGTGGAGCGAAATTGGGCCGGGGTATGCTCTCCTGAGAACGAGAAGTACGCGCTCACGGTGAGGGCGAACGAAGTGGCCACCAAGCCTGGCTTCCAGCCGCCATACCAGGCGCTTACCATGACGGCGACGGCGAATACAGCCAGCCGACTTTCTGTGATGTTGGGAAGAAGTACTGCCGGGATCAGGGCGAGAGTGGTGCTGAGCACCGCCACGCCGTAGCGCAGGATAGGCGCACGGGCAGGCGGAATGCGGAGTAGGGGGAGGGTTACTCGCATGTAAACCATGCTAATCCTCTGTTTGGAAAGGCGCGAGATTACAGGAGTTCATTCCGGATTCCCGGAATGCATGTTTTATCGTCGGAGCGCAGTTGGCCAGACGGACAGGGCGACCGTGCACCACGGGCCAATGCCCCAACCAACCCACCGGAAGAATCGACTGCCCGGAAGGGTGAACTTGCCAAGTAGACCTGTAAACGAAGACACTAGCGGCGCATGAATATTGGACTGTTTGGCGGGACCTTTGACCCGATTCACCGGGGGCACCTGGCGCTGGCGCGGGCCGCTCGGGAGCGTTGCAAGCTGGCGCGCATTGTTTTCGTGGCGGCGAATATTCCTCCGCACAAGCAGCAGCAGCCGCTGTTGGGCTTCGCGCATCGCTACGCGATGATTGCTCTGGCTACAGCAGAGGAGAAAGACTTCGTGCCTTCGTTGCTCGAAGCGCCGGAGGACTCTAGTTCTGAGGGTGCCAAGGAAAAGGCGCGGGTGGCCAAACCGAACTACACCATTGATACGGTGAAGAGGCTCAAGCGGTCGTTCAAGAAGGCAGACCGGTTGTTCCTGCTGATTGGCATTGATGCCTTCGCAGACATTGCCAAGTGGCACCAGGCCGAGGCGTTGTTTCGCGAGTGTGAGTTCGTGGTTGCCAGCAGGCCGGGATTTTCTTTGGCCGATGTGGCCAATGCGCTGCCTGCGAGCCTGAGGCCGCGGGTCGAAGTGACGCGTCCGTTTCACAAACAGGCAGCTACGGGGGATTTGGTGCTGAAGGGTGTGACCATTCATCTGCTCGAGGAGGTCTACCAGCCGATTTCCTCCACGGCGGTCCGGGATGCCGCGGCCGCGGGGAAACCGTTGGGCCGGTTTGTGGAACCTGCCGTGGCGGAGTACATCAAGAAAATGGGGTTGTATAAAGGTCGTTAGTCCCTTCGCCAAAAACATTCCGCCGCTGGCTTCATCTCTCCCAACCGTGGAAAACGCTGCGATGCGCTTCGTTTACAATGGAACCTCTGCCCGAGTTGGGCCAACGACGAACGACCAACGACTGACCTCTGCATGAAAAATAGCGAATTGAAACTACAGGTAACGGCGGCCATTCAGGCCTGCCTCGACAAAAAAGCAGAAGAACTTTCAATCCTGGAAATGGAGAAGGGGTCGGGAGCGTTCACCGACTACTTTGTGCTGTGCAGCGGTACGAACCCGCGGCAGGTGCAGGCCATTGCAGACGAGGTGGAACTGCGTTTGAAGACGGCGGGTGTAAGGCCCGCGCACGTCGAGGGGTATAAGCAAGGCGAGTGGATTTTGGTGGATTATGTGGACTTCGTGGTCCATGTTTTCTCTGAGAAGGCGCGCAAGTTCTACGATCTAGAGCGACTGTGGAAGACGGCCAAACGGCTGGAGCCCACGGAATTGAGGCCGAAGACGCGGGTGAAGGCGACGCCGAAAGCAAAGACGCCGACGCCGCGCAAGCGCACCGCTACTCCTCGCCGCAAGACTGTCTAAGCAGTAGTGCTGCGTCGGACGGGAAGCAAGCATGAAACATCGCATTATTCACGCGTTTCAGATGTATTTCCTGAACCCGCCAATTAAGGTGCTGCTTGCGCTGGGCGTGGCGCCGCCGGGATACGCCCTGTTGGAAACGATTGGCCGCAAGAGCGGGAAACCTCGCCGCACTCCGGTGGGCAATGGGCGTGTCGGCAATGAGTTCTGGATCGTGGCGGAGCATGGAAGGCAGGCCGGATATGTTCGCAACATTGAGAGCAATCCGCGGGTGCGGGTGAAACTGCGCCAGGGGCTGCGGATGCAATGGCACAGCGGCACGGCGCATCTGCTGCCGGAGGATGATCCGCGCGAGCGGCAGCGCTGGCTGGCGGAGAAAGTGCGCGGCAGTTCCAGCAATGCGGCTGCAGTCCGGTTCTTTGGGACGCAGTTGCTGCCGGTCCGGATTGATCTGGATGCCTGAGTCCGATTTGAAAATCACAATTGCATGGATCGGGAAGACGAAGGAGCCGGCAACTCGAGCGCTGACCGAGGAGTATGTCAAACGGATCTCCCGCTACGCGCAGCTCGAAGGAAAGGAGCTGCGGGATGAATCGGCGCTGCTTGCGATGTGCGGACGGCAGGCTTCGGGCAAGACCGGGAAATCGACTCTGGTGCTGTTGGATTCGCGGGGGAAGCAGTTTTCGTCAGAAGAGTTCGCGCGTTTTCTGGGAGAGCATCAGGACCGGAATCCGCTGCCACTGGTATTCGCGATAGGGCCGGCGGATGGATTCAGTGAGGCGGCGCGGGGCGCGGCGCAGGATACGATATCGTTCGGCAAGATGACACTGGCGCACGAGTTGGCTCGCGTGGTTTTGCTAGAGCAAGTCTACCGGGCTTTCACCATTCTGAAGGGGCATCCTTATCATTCGGGGCACTGAGGTGACAGTGCCTGTACCCAGTACTTAGTACCCAGCCAGCCCGCGTAAATAATCCAGAACGGCAGATCGAGATCCTCAAGAGCTAATAAGCTTTCTAGGTACTGACTACTGGGTACTAGGTTACGCAGCGGCGCTCGGGTTCATTGTGTGACGGTGGCCTGGTAGCTGACGGTCTGCCAGCGCCCGTTGCGGCGGACCCAGACGCGGGTGTAGCGGTAGGGGCCGCTGAAATCTTCGCCGAGTTGGTGGCCTTTGACGTCGGCGCGGGCGGTGACGACTGCGGTGTCGCCATAGAGCCGGACGACCATGTCGGAGACGTTCATAGACTCGTAGCGGAGCTGGCCGCTGCGGCGGGCGGAGATGGTTTCCTGCTTGGTGGTGACCTGGCCGAGCGGAGTGATGGCGACGTAGTCCTCGGCGAGGGTGCGCACGGAAAAGTCGGCGTCACGGCGGAGGCTGGCTTCCTTGGCCTGGCGTTCCATGTCGACGATCTGGCGAATGATTTCCTGTTCCCCGGAGTCGAAGCCGGGTCTGGGGTGGAGGGCGACGTGCTGGGCGGAGAATGCAGGTAAGGCCGCGAGCACGCAGAACAATAACACTGCACACTTGTTGATCACGACGAGACCTCCGCAGTCTGCCAGGGGCAGAGATCTGCTTGGACCCGAATACGCAAGATTGGATGCACGAGTTCCGTTGAAAGTATGTACATTTGCAGATCCATCCTACTGAAATCAGGAAGAGCGCCGACGGATATGAATACTCACAAGCCTAAAGACTCGGCTTCGGGGAGTTTTGTTCGGGTCTTTCTGACGCTCTCACATGGCTTCGTGGAACCTAATCTGCCAATCCTCGTATAGATACTACAGAGGGATGCGTCCCATGAAGGGTCTCGGGTACTTGCTTATCTTACTGGTTCCTGGCTTGCTGCACGGTCAGAGTCCGGAAAAATCGGTGCAACAGAAGTTTGTTTCCGGAGGGATGATTCGCATGCACCTCGAAGCTGGCGGCTACACCGTCACGGCTGGCGATTCGGGGAACATCCGCGTCACCTGCCAGGCGCGCAGCGAGGAACAACTTAAGCAGGTCAAGGTCGAGATCAAACCGTACGGCGGAAGCGCCGAGATCTATGTGACCGACACTCCGAACGGCAATTTCCACGCCACCATTGAAGTGCCGCGGCGATCCAATCTTCGGGTCAGACTGACAGCTGGAGAACTTGTGGTCGAAGATGTGGAAGGCGATAAGGACCTTGAAGTTCGTGCGGGACGGCTTCAGGCAAATGTGCCGCACCCGGAGCAGTACGGTCACCGCGACGCTTCGGTTCTGACGGGCAGCGTCAACGCCTCGGCGTTTGACATTTCGAAGGGAGGTCTTTTCCGGTCATTCGAGCAGAGAGGCCCGGGGAAGTACCGCTTGCATGCCCACGTGATGACGGGAGAGATCGCTCTGCGCTGAAGAGGGTAGTGGGCTACCTTGAATTCTTAGGGGTACGAGCCAACACGCGGTAGAGAATACCAAAGCCTACGAAAATAAACGTGACAAGGGCTAAATCTCTGAGGTCCCGCCAGAAGGCTGGCGTCGGGAATATGTGAAATGATTTGTAAACTTCGATGTGGTAGTAAGTAAGATTCACCACTCCAACGAGCGAGAAGACACCAAGCACGGTAGCACCAGCTAAAGTCAGTAGGCGAAAAGCGTACTTCATTTAGGCCGCTCGTTCCGCCCTCCGCTGCTCGTAGGCTTTCCCGAGAGCAACCAAATCTTCCACGCTCCAGAGCCGATCTCTCACGCCAGCGGCCAGCAGGGGACGTACGAAGTTTACGATGAATCTTGATGAAATTGTAGGTGAAATAGTTGAGGGCCGTGGACAACCGAGTGTACCGCAGCGAACTACCCCGAAGAGTGTTTTGCCCTCCTTTGATAACCCTTTCTAGTAGAATCAACCATCCTCAACCATGACAGACGTTCGCCGCGGTCTCATTATCGTGAACACTGGCCCGGGCAAAGGGAAGACGACGGCGGCTATGGGAACGGCTTTGCGCGCCGTGGGCCAGGGGATGCGAGTGCTGATGCTGCAATTCCTGAAAGGCTCGTGGCATTACGGGGAACTGGATGCGGTTAAGGCCTTCGGGGACAAGTTCGTGATGAAGCAGATGGGACGGGGCTTTGTGAAGGTGGGTGCCGAGAAGCCCGACCCGGAAGATGTGAAGATGGTGGAGGAAGCCTGGGCAGAGGGGGAGAAGGCGATCCAGTCGGGGGAGTGGGATCTGGTGGTGCTGGATGAGATCAACTATGCGATCAGTTATGGCATGCTGGACCCGGCGAAAGTGGTGGAGAGTATAAAGAAGAGACCGGAAATGGTGCACGTCATCTTGACGGGAAGGAACGCACACCCCACAATTGTCGAGGCCGCCGACACGGTGACGGAAATGCGGCAGGTGAAGCACGCGTATGAGAAGGGCGTGATGGCGCAGAGGGGGATCGAGTACTGAGTACCTAGTACCGAGTACCGAGAAAGCGTGTTTTAACTCGGTACTGAGTACTCGATACTGTCAACTGATTATGGCTTGGTTCAAGCGGGAATCCGGGGAGTTGGACACTTCGGGGGAGAAAACGGTGCGCACCGAAGGGTTGTGGGTGAAGTGTGAGAACTGCCGGCAGATCATCTGGAAGAAAGATCTGGAAGAAAATTTGAATGTTTGTCCGAAGTGCGAGAAGCACTTTCGTATCGACGCGCGGACCCGGCTGGCGCTGCTGCTGGATGAGAATGAGTATGAGACGTTTGACGGGGACTTGGCGTCGACGGATCCGCTGAAGTTTGTGGACTTGAAGCCGTATTCGTCGCGGCTGCGGCAGGCGCAGAACGATACGGGGCTGAAGGATGCGGTGATCAATGCGCGCGGGAAGCTGCTGGGCCGTCCTGTAATCGCCAGCGTGATGGAGTATGGGTTCATCGGCGGCAGCATGGGAGCGGTGGTGGGCGAGATGATTACGCGGGCAGTGGAGCGCGCGGTGGATTCGAAGACTCCGCTGATTATTGTGTCGGCATCGGGCGGGGCGCGGATGATGGAGGGCGTGGTCAGCTTGATGCAACTGGCCAAGATTTCGGCGGCGCTGGCCCGGCTGGATAAGGCGAAGGTTCCGTATGTTTCGGTGCTGACCGACCCGACCACGGGCGGGGTGACGGCGTCGTTTGCCATGCTGGGGGATTTGAATATCGCGGAACCTGGGGCGCTGATTGGGTTTGCCGGGCCGCGGGTGATTGAGCAGACGATCCGGCAGAAACTGCCGGCGGGATTCCAGCGCAGCGAGTTTCTGCTGGCGCATGGGATGCTGGATGCGGTGGTGCATCGCAAGGAAATGAAGCCTTATATTGGGCGGGCGCTGGAGTTTATGGCGGCGTGAGAAGGGCGTCAGTTCTCAGTTCTCAGTTAAATCAACGCTAGGACCTACCACACTTCGCGAATCTTGTCTCCCAACTTGATAATCTGAAGATACAAGCTGACAGCCGATAGCTGAGAGCTTCCCTATGTCCTACGAAACCGCAGTTGCGAGCATGTTTGCGCTAGGCCACGAGCTGGCGCAGACGCCTTCGCACAAGTTCGATCTGGCGCATATGCGGGTGCTGTTGGCTGCGATCGATCATCCTGAGCGGCGGTTTCCTAGCGTGCTGATTGCGGGGACGAATGGCAAGGGGTCGACAGCGGCTACACTGGCTTCGATCCTCCGGGCTTCGGGATTGAAGACAGGGTTGTACACTTCGCCGCATCTGGTGCGGATCAACGAGCGGATTCAGATCAACGGTAAGGAGATCAGCGACGATGATTTTTCGTTTCTGCACGGTGACGTAGATCGGATTGCGGAGAAGTTGGTTGAGCGGGCGGAGTTGCCGTGGCATCCTAGTTTTTTCGAGATGATGACGGCGATTGCGTTTGAACATTTTGCGCGGGAACGGGTGGACCTTGCAGTACTTGAGGTTGGGATGGGCGGGCGGCTGGATGCTACGAATGTGGTGGAGCCGCTCGTGAGCGTGATTACCGACATCGCGCTTGATCATCAGAAGTATCTTGGGAATACAGTGGGTGAGATTGCGCAGGAGAAGGTGGGGATTCTTCGTCAGGGCGGCGTGGCGGTGGTGTTGCCGCAGCAACCTGAGGCTAATGATGTGATCGGGAACACGATTTTGGAGTTGGGGGCGCGGGCGGTGAACGCGGTGCCTTATGTGCCTCCGGTTTCGCCTGGTAGTAGCCAGTACTTGGTAGCTACTACCGAGTCCAGCGAGTCCGCTCTCGTTTATCGGTACCCGCTTGCGGTTCTGGGCGAGCTGATTTTGGCCGAGACTCCGCTTGTGGGGCGGCATCAGTTGCGGAATGTGGCTTTGGCGATTGCGGCGGCGGTTGAGTTGAACTCGCAGGGGTTCAGCGGGGTCACGGCGAAGAGCATCGCGCGCGGCATCCGGGAGACGCGGTGGCCGGGGCGGTTTCAGGTGATCGCGGCGCGAGCGGGGTGGCCGGAGATGGTGATTGATGTAGCGCATAATCCGGCTGGGGCTTGGGCGCTGCGATCGGCACTTTCGGAGCAGTATGACGACCGTCCGCTGATTTTTGTTTTTGGGGCGATGCGGGATAAGGCAATCTCAGAGATGACCGAGATTCTGTTCCCGCTGGCGGAACGGGTAATCGCTACGCGGCCGGACAATCCGCGGGCGGCTTCGCCGGAGGAGATTCAGCAGGCGGCGGTGCGAACTGGGGTTGAGGTTGAGACAGTTGAGGACGTTGAGCGCGCCCTGGAGCGTGCCCGTGACCTGGCGACTGCGGGGACAGTCGTTGTGGTTACGGGGTCGATTTATCTGGTAGGCGAAGTGATGCGCAGTATTGGCGCGGAAGTTTAGGGCAGCGCCTTCCGGCGGTATTCCCTTAGAATGGAAGTGTGCAGGAAGTGAATACATCAGTGGATGTGGAACCGGGCGCGGAGGCGGCGCCGGTGGTTGCGCGGCGGGGAAGTCCGCACGAGATTCCCGGGAAGACGTATGGCTGGTTGAGCCGGTTGCGGTCGTATTTGATTCTTGATCCGCTGGTCTGGCTGTATACGTTGGTTCTCGGAATCCTGGCGCTTCCCGGCGGGCTGTTCGACCGCAGCGGGCGACGGTTGCACTGGTTTTCGCGGGCCTGGTCGTGGCTCATTATGAAAACGATCTTGTCGCCGGTGAAAGTGACCGGGCTCGACAAGATTGACACGTCGAAGCCTCATGTCTACGCGGTGAATCACGCTTCGGCGATGGACATTCCGGTTCTCTACGTTTACCTGCCGTTTCAATTCCGCATCGTTTTCAAGAAAGAATTGTTGTCGTATCCGATTGTGGGGTGGCAGTTGAAGCGGTCGGGGCAGGTTTGCATTGACCAGCAGAAGCCAACGAATTCGATTGCGGCGATCCGGTCGGCGGTGAAGAGTTTGAAAGGCGGTATGCCGCTGGTGATTTATCCCGAGGGCGGGCGCACGCCCGATGGAGAGATCAAACCCTTTCTGCCGGGAGCTTTTTTTCTGGCGATCAAGGCGCAGGTCGATATTGTGCCGGTGGCACTCGTGGGCACTTTCGAGCTGTTGCCGATGAATACCTACCACATTAAGTGCCGGCCGCTGGAGATGCGGGTGGGGGAGCCGATCTCGACGGCCGGGCTGAAGATGAAGGACTTGGAAGCCGTGTCGGAGAAGGTACGGAAAGCGATGGAGGAACTGTATTACTCCGCGTAAACTGGCCTAGTTTTTCAGGTTGGCCCTGATGGATCGAAGCTAGAATTTCAAGCTTACTTCGGTAGCGACCTCTACCGGGCTGCCCAAAAGCAAGTACGGCCGATAGCGCCATTGCTGGACAGCGCTGATGGCTGCAGGGGCGAGCTCCTTAGGACCAGAAATCAGCTTTAGGTCGGCAACCCACCCTTCTTCATCGATCAGGACTCTCAACAAAACCGTCCCCTTAATGTGCGCGCTCTTTGCCTCGGGAGGGTAATCGGGTTTTACCTTATGCACGAGGAATGCCGATGAGACACCCTCCGACACCCTGACCGGTTGGGGCTGGCTCGCTGGACCTATCTCCGGCACGACGCCGTCCGCACGCTGATGGTCGTCGCTGAGGACGAATCTGAGCGAAGCCGCTGCAACGACCGCTATTGGCTTGTTGCCACTAATTACCGGTTTGAATTTCCACCTCCTGGCTGCCTCCTCGACAGCGTGAGCTAGGAGCGGATCACCCTTGCGGATTTGGACGATAATTACGTCACCGGCGCCAGAGATCCGCATTGACACCACGACCGCGCCCTCAATCTTTCCGTCGCGGGCCTGGGGAGGGTACGTCACATTTGGGACTGCCACGGGCTCAAGCTTGTATTCGGGCGCCTTCGGAATCGGATTGTCCTGCCCGGCGACGGGCGCGACGGTCGATGATGGAGCCGCTTGCGCTGCGGGCGCAGCAGCAGAATCGTTGCCTTGGGCCTGGGCAGATGCAGGCTGAGCCCAAGCCGCAGTGGAGATGGAGAGTCCAAGAAGCGCGATTTTACGCAAGGCCCATATCATCGTTGGGAATTGTATTTTAGAATTCTTGTAGTTGGCTCGGCGCTGCCTGGTTGACGAACCCTCCCGTAACTTTTCCTCCTCCCACCCGTTATCCCTGTGTAAGACTACTCCGCGCGGAGAATTCGTTGAAGGCAACCTCTTGAGGGCTCCGGGGAAAGAAGCGGACGAGCGGCTTCTGATCGAGGCGGCGCAGAAGGACCCTGCGCGCTTTGCGGAACTCTATGAGAGCAATTTCGAGCGGGTCTATGCGTACGTGGTGCGGCGGGTGGGAGATCGCGCGGAGGCGGAAGATCTGACCTCGGAGGTGTTTCATCATGCGCTGGCTAACCTGAAGCGGTTTGAGTGGCGGGGGATTCCGTTTGCGGCGTGGCTGTTCCGGATTGCCGCGAATCTGATTTCGGACCGCTGGCAGCGCCAGAGCCGCGAGGATGTTGCCGACGGGCCGGAGCAGATTGAATCCGCGGCGGCCAAGAGCGTGGAATTCGAAGAAGTCGAGCGGCGGGCGACCCTGTTTCGATTGGTGGATGCTTTGCCGGTCGAACAGCGGCGCGTGGTGGTCCTGCGGTTCGTGGAGCAAAAAAGCATTAAAGAAGTGGCGCGGGAGATCCGCAAGACGGAAGGCGCGGTGAAGCAGTTGCAGTTCCGCGCTCTGACGAGTCTGCGGACGCGCATGGAGGGTGCCGATGCCTAAGCGCTCTCTGAATCCGCGAAGCGACGACGCCAGGAAGATCGAGCAATTAAACCGGGCCGTGGATGCTTTGCTGGCACGGGCGGACGGCAGGCCTGCGAAGGTGGAGGCTGGCATTGAGCCGCTGGTGCGCCTGGCTGCCGGCTTGCGCGACCTGCCGCGGGAAGAATTCAAGGTAAGACTGAAATCCGAATTATTGGAAGGGAGAAAAACTATGAGCACGGTTGCCGAACCGGTTGCGTCCGTTCACACGAGCGCAAGCCCGAGGATGACCTTCAAGGATGCCGCCAAAGCCATTGAGTTCTACAAGCAGGCATTCGGAGCGAAGGAAACCATGCGCTTCGACGTCGGAGGACACATCCCCCACGCCGAAATCATGATTGGAAACTCGCACGTCATGCTGACGGAAGAGTGGCCGGAAGGAAACCGGTTCAGTCCGGAGACACTGGGAAATTCACCGGTCATGATGTCGCTGAGTGTTCCTGACGTGGACAAATTTGTCTCGCATGCCACTGGCGCCGGGGCCAAGATCGTGATTCCCATTGCGGATCAGTTCTATGGACGTCGCGAAGGAACGCTTCAGGATCCCTTTGGATATCTGTGGTCTGTATCCACGGTGACCGAAGAGATGCCGCTGGCGGAGATGCACCGGCGCATGGATGCGATGATGAAGGGAGATACGAGCAAAAAGCCGGCGGTGAGTCCGGTTCCGCCGGGCTTCCACATGGTGACGCCGTATCTCGTGGCGGAGGATGGTCCGGCGTTGCTGGAGTTCACCAAGCAGGCGTTCGGGGCCGAGGAGACGTTCCGTACAGTGGGACCGGCGGGCGGGTTGCATGGCGAGGTGCGAATTGGCGACTCAATGCTGATGGTGGGCGGAGGCATTCCGGGAAAAGAGTTTAAGGCGACTCCGAAGACCCACGCGCTGCATATTTACGTGGAGGACGCAGATGCGGTGTGCAAGCGAGCGGTGGCGTCGGGAGCTACCTTGATTGACGAACCGAGCGACCAGGAGTACGGAGAACGCTCGGGCAGCGTGAAGGATCCGGCGGGAAACATCTGGTACATCGCCACTCACCAGGGAGAGAGCTACATTGCCAAGGGGCTGAACAACGTGAATGCGTACCTGCTCCCGTTGCGGGCCGAGCCCGTGATCACCTTCCTGAAGCGCGCGTTTGGGGCGTTGGAACTGGGGAAGTATGCGTCCCCGGACGGCGTGGTGCACCATGCGGAGATTCGTGTCGGGGATTCGGTGGTGGAGATGGGTGAGCCCCACGGTCCGCACAGCAAGTATGGGCCAATGCCGGCCATGTTCTACGTATACGTGCCGGACTGCGATGCGGTTTATCGGCGGGCGTTGGTGGCGGGGGCGAAGTCGATCCAGGAACCTACCGACCATCCGTACGGTGACCGCAGCGGCGGGGTCACCGATGCGTTCGGGAATACCTGGTACATCGCTACGCACATCAAAGATATGGAATAGCGTTCCCTTCGGCAGGGAGAGTATATTGGTGCCCCTCGCGGGAATGACCCGCCTGAGACACCATGGCCGCGAAGAAGAAGAGCAGCATCCCTGCCGACAAGTCGGAGTTGTATGACAAGCTGATTGCCACTCATCCCAAGATCGAGCGCAAGGGCGCTGCCATGGCCTAGACCTCGCTGAATGGCCACATGTTTAGCCTGCTGGGGCCCTCCGGCGTGCTTGCGTTGCGGCTTCCCGCAGAGGAGAGAGAGAAGTTTCTCAAGAAATACAAAGCGGCTCTGCGCGAGGCTTATGGGGTCGTGATGAAGGAATATGTGGCGGTTCCCGATGCGCTGTTTCAGAACACCAGGGAGCTGAAGAAGTATCTTGGCATGAGTTACGACTACATCGCGACATTGAAGCCGAAGCCGACGAAAAAGAAACGGTGACGTGGCGATTCTGACCTTCTGCCGTTTGACCCTCCCGAATCCCTCCAATAAACTGAAATATTCAGTGCTACTCCAGGTTTCAACTTATGGCAGACAGCATTCATGTGAAGCTTCCGGATGGGAGCGTGAAGGATGTTCCCAAGGGGACGACCGCGCTCGATATTGCAAGGTCCATCAGCCCGGGGCTGGCGGACGCGGCTTTGGTGGCGAAGGCCAACGGCGATCTCATTGATCTCACTCGTCCTCTCGAGAAAGATACCGATCTTCGTCTTTTGAAGGAGAAAGATCCGGAGGCGCTGGAGGTTTACCGGCATTCGTCGGCCCACTTGCTTGCTGCGGCCGTGCTGGAACTTTTTCCTGAGACCAAGCTGGGGCACGGGCCGGCGACCGAGAGCGGATTTTTTTACGACTTCTACCGGCCGACTCCGTTTACGCCGGAGGACCTCGAGAAAATCGAGAAGAAGATGCAGGAACTGGTGCAGCAGAACCTTCCTTACGCGCGCGAGTTTCTGCCTCGCGATCAAGGGCTGGCGGAGTTCAAGAAGGAAGGCGACTTCATGAAGTGCCATTTCATCGAGCAGTTCACCAAGCCCGATGAAAAGATCTCCATCTATCGAACTGGGAAGTTCACGGATTTTTGCCGCGGGCCGCACATTCCTTCGACCGGGAAAATTAAGGCGTTCAAGCTGTTTAACATCGCCGGGGCGTACTGGCTGGGGGATGAGAAGAATCCGCAACTGCAGCGGATTTATGGGACTTCGTTTTTCTCGAAGAAAGATCTCGACGCGCATTTGCAGCAGGTAGAGGAGGCTAAGAAGCGCGATCATCGCGTGCTGGGGCAGCAGCTTGACCTGTTTTCGATCCAGGAACTGGCGGGGCCGGGGCTGATTTTCTGGCATCCCAAAGGCGGGATCATCCGCAAACAGATGGAAGACTGGATGCGCGAGGAGTACCTGAAACGTGGCTACTCGCTGGTTTACACGCCGCATGTGGCGCGGAGGCAGTTGTTTTTTACCTCGGGGCACGAGGGTTATTACGCGCAGAACATGTTTGACGCCATGGAACTGGACGACGCCGAATACCGGCTGAAGCCGATGAATTGTCCGGGGCACATTTTGATTTACAGAGACTCGCTGAAGTCGTATCGCGATCTGCCGGTGCGGCTGGGTGAGTTAGGCACGGTTTACCGCTACGAGCGCTCGGGCGTGATGCATGGGCTGCTGCGGGTGCGCGGCTTTACGCAGGATGATTCGCACATCTTCTGCACCCCGGAGCAGGTCGAAGGCGAGATTACCGGGTGCCTCGACTTTGCCCTGGATGTGCTCAAAGATTTTGGCTTCGACCAGTTCCAGACTGAACTTTCAATCTGGGATCCTGATGACCGGAAGAATTTCGTGGGTAGCGAAGAGCAATGGGTGAACGCCATCGAATCGCTCAAGAATGTGCTGGACCGCCGGAAGATTGAATACCAGACCATCCCGGGCGAGGCGGCATTTTACGGGCCGAAGATTGATATCAAGCTGGTGGATGCGATCGGGCGCTTGTGGCAGCTCTCGACGATCCAGGTCGACTTCAACCTACCGCAGCGGTTCGGCCTGGAGTATGTGGCGGAAGATGGTTCGCGCAAACAGCCGGTGATGGTGCATCGCGCACTCTTCGGATCGATCGAGCGATTCTTCGGCGTGCTGATCGAGCACTACGCGGGCGCGTTCCCGGTGTGGCTGTCGCCGGTGCAGGTGGCGATGATCCCGATCAGCGAGCGGCATGCGGAGTATGCGAACAAGGTTGCGGACCAGCTCAAGGCTATCGGCGTGCGCGTGGAAGTGGATGCGCGGAATGAAAAGATGAATGCCAAGATCCGCGAGCATGCTATGCAGAAAGTACCATTCTTACTTGTCGTCGGGGATAAAGAGGCTGAGGCTGGGAAGGTGAATGTTCGGACTCGCGGGAAAGAGAAGACTGAGGACATGGGTGCTGGGGAGTTTGTGGAGAAGATTCGGAAGCTGATTGCGGAGAAGAGTTCGGGGCTGTGATTTTTCTATTTCACAAGCGGCGCTTCCTCTGTCGCACCGGACGCGAATAGCATATCTTCAATCTGGCGATACTTGTTTTGATAGTCGGTGATTGCACCCAAATTCGGGTCCGCCACCTTCGCCAGCATGGTTTGCGCTCGCAGGCCATCTCTTGCGCAGGTCAGCGCGGTTCTTCCGCTGGCGCTTCGCGCGCTTGCATTTGCCCCTGCTAGGAGCAACACTGACGGCCTCGGGATTGCCTCTCCCGGCGGCCCACATCAGAGGGGTCACACCTTCCCCAGACGCCTGGTTAGCGTTTCCACCAGCCTGAAGCAAAGCTTTTATAGATTCAACGTCCCCAAGATTCGCGGCATAGGCCACGGGGGAGCCGAACATGTCTTTAGGGCTGGCATTCACATCCGCGCCAGCCGAAATCAGCAGTTTGACGATCTTGCTGCTTCTGGCGAACAAGAAAGGGCTGGAAGCTTTCCAGCCGTTCACGTCGATGTGTTCCTCGATGAATGCCCGCACGACTTCTTCGTCGCCGTTCATGGCCGCTTCTGAGAAGAGCTTCTTCGCCTCCTGGCTGTTCACATTCCAGCCTGCTTTGGCCTGTTGGTGAACGGTGTCGGCGTCGATGACAATCCAGCGCCTAGAATTGGTAGCTTCATCTATTTTCTTTTCGAGGTCCCTTAGTTCCTTCGGCGCTCCGATGTAGTCTTCCACTACCTTATGCCGGCCGTGCAGGGCGAGAGACGTGTAGGTGGTGGGCAAATCGCTGACCATGGTTTGAGTTCCATCCGGATTTTGAATGGAGTTGTAGTGGTCTTTAAACTCGAAATAACCCGCGTCCGTAAACGCCTGGACGAGGTCCGCTACCGCCGCCTTGTCTATCGTAGCTGTCCGACTTCCGTCGACTCTCACGAACTTCCTGCCCTCGTACACGAGGGAACCGTCGCCATGAATTGTGAGTTTGTAGGCTGGACAAGTTCCGAAGCACGTCGTGCGCTCAAGCGTAATCACAACGTCGTCGTGGGGGCCTTTATCGGATGCAACCAAGCTTAAGCTGGCTATGAGCAGAAGGGTACAGATTGATCGACACATGGGATTGCCTTGCGCCCCTATTATGCGTCGGACTCGGGCTTCTTGCCAGCGCTGACGTTGTACCATGTTGGCGTGCATGAATTGGCGGAGCGCGTGTTGGCGCATGTCCGGCGGGAGGAATTGCTGCGGGCTGGGGACCGGATTGGGGTTGCGGTTTCGGGGGGGATTGATTCGGTTGCGCTGCTGCGGCTGCTGATTGAATTGCGTCATGAGATGGGGATTGTCCTTTCTGTTGTTCATTTCAATCACAAGCTGCGCGGGGCGGAGTCGGAGGCGGACCAGGAGTTTGTCGCGGGACTGGCTCGGGAGCATGGGTTGGAGTTTTATACCGCTAGCGGTGATGTCGGTCGGCGGGCTGCCGAGGAGCATTCCGGGGTGGAGGCTGCTGCGCGGGACATGCGGTATGGATTTTTTGGGGAACTGCTCGGAGCAACTGAGGGCGAGATTGGGCACGACTACGACGTCCCTCAGGGGCTAAAGCCCGAGTCCTTGGTGGAGCCTAACGGCACGGCAGAAGCCGTGCCCTTCCCGAACCCACCCTTGAACAAGATCGCTACGGGGCACACGCTGGACGATCAGGCTGAGACTGTGCTGATGCGTTTGATTCGCGGGACGGGGCTGCGGGGGCTCGGGGGAATCCATCCCCGCATCTTGGTGGAGCACGCGGATGGGGAGGGCCACGGCGAGATCGTTCGTCCTTTGCTTGGAATTCGGCGACGCGAGCTGGAACAGTATCTAACGGAAATCAAACAGACCTGGCGCGAAGACTTGTCGAACACGGATTCCAAGTTCACGCGCAATCGCGTACGCAAGCTGGTGCTTCCGCTGCTTGAGCGGGAGTTCAATCCCGCGGTGGTGGAGAGTTTTTCCGAGCTGGCGGAGATTGCACGCGATGAAGAAGATTATTGGGAGAATGAAATTTCTGGCTGGTTGGGGACAGTGGTGCAGTGGTCCGAGCCCGCGTGGACCCGCGAGGTGCAGGACGTTAGCTTTGTTCAGATCGAGCCGGTAGGCGGCGCGCAATCGGAGTGTCCGCCGATGGATTTGGGGTTGAGGGCACGGATCGCAGAGGCGCCGTGGCTGGTGATGAACGCTTCCGTGAGCCGGCCGTGGCTTGTCACCGAGCCCAAGGCAGTGCAGCGCAGAGTGGTGAAAGCGATCGGGGAGCAGGCGGGGATTCCTCTGGAGTCCAAGCACGTCGAAGAAATTCTGCGCTTCGCGGCTGAAGACGGTGCAGCGGGCAAAGAGTTGTCGCTTCCCCTGGCATGGAAGGTTGTTCGCGAGGCGGAGGCTATGGTTTTTGTCACGCCTGACTTGCGGCGTGAGCAGCGGGTTCCGGACTACGAATACTCTCTTCGAGTGCCGGGACGCGCCTTCGTCCCAGAGATCGGCGTAGTAATCGAAGCGTTGCGCTTTGCTCCGGACTTCGCTGCGGGGGCGCGGGTCGCGGAGTATAATCCGCAGCAACTTCTCCGGGCCGAGCTTTTGCGGGGAGAGTTGGTGGTGCGGAACTGGCGTGCGGGTGACCGGTTTTGGCCGGCCCACACGAAAGCGCCCAAAAAGATTAAAGAACTGCTGCAGGACCTTCATGTGGCGCAGCCCGAGCGCAGGCTCTGGCCGGTTGCTGTGAGCGGGGATGAGATTGTGTGGATGCGCGGTTTTCCGGCTCCCGCGAGATGGCTCGCCAAAGCCGGGCAGGAAGCGGTATTGATCCGAGAGATGCCATGGGGGGCGGAAGAGAGATCTTAACCGCGAAGGACCCGAAGGTTTCGCGAATGCCGAAAACAAGCATTAGTTTTACGACAGTCTGAGTGTGAACGACGAGGAGGCACTTCCAACTTCATGAACGCAGCAAACAGTTCACTTCGCCAGGTAATTGCAGCCGAGCAGATCCAGAAGCGGGTGAAGGAACTCGGGCGGCACATCTCCGACGACTATCAGGGACAGACGGTCCAGGCGCTGGCGGTTCTGGAGAATGCGTTCATGTTCATGGCTGATCTGGTGCGTGCCCTCGACGTCCCCGTGGTGTGCCAGTTCATCAAGCCCAAATACAGCAAGCAGGGCAACCAGACGGCAGAGGTCATGGAGATCTTCTTCAGCCATGAGCCGGATATTCGCGGGCAGCATATTCTGCTGGTCGAGGGCCTGGTGCATTCTGGAGTGACCAGCGAATTTCTGATGAACGACTTGCGGGCGCGCGGGGCGGCCTCGGTGAAGCTGGTGACGCTGCTGGACCGGCAATCGGCCCGTCGCGTGGCTTTGCAGCCCGACTATTTCGGTTTCCTGGTGGATGAAACCTTCCTTGTCGGCTATGGGCTGGGCGCGGTGGAACAAACCAACCGCAACATCCCCTACCTGGCTGCAAGCCCGATCCCGCAGATGACTTAAGTCACGCGAAGGGTGACGCGCCTTTTTCCGAAGGAAAAGGTAGAATAGTGGTCTTAGGGAATTTCCCTATCGAAATTGGCGGAGCGGCATCTAATTAAGAGGTAGGAGCCTCGGGGCTTCGTGTGTGGCGGTGAGACCCCGGTTTCTTGAGGAGCTTTTTGGTGAATTCGACAGTAAAAACCGTTGTCTTCTGGGTGGTCATTGCGCTGTCTGGCGCTCTGTTGTGGACAGTGATTCAGCAGGGGCGCGGCGCGCAGAAGGAAAAGGAAATTAACTCTTCCCAGTTCATGACTGAGGTGAGCCAGGGAGCCGTGCAGGAAGTCACATTGGACGGCCAGCAGGTGCACGGAAAGTCCAAAGACGGTACCGCCTTCCACACCATCGTGACGGCGAATTATCCCGACATGTACAAGGCGCTCTATGACAAGGGCGTGTCGGTGAACGTGAAGGACGCGAACGGCGGGAGTTGGCCGCTACAATTGCTGGGGACGTGGGCTCCGCTGATTCTGCTGGGTGCGCTGTGGTTTTTCATGATCCGGCAGATGCAGACCGGCGGCAACAAAGCGCTATCGTTCGGCAAGAGCCGGGCGCGGCTGCTTTCAATGCAGCAGAAGAAAGTCACGTTCAAGGACGTGGCCGGCGTGGAAGAGGCCAAGGAAGAGCTGCGCGAGATTATCGAATTTTTGCGCGAGGCGCAGAAGTTCCAGAAACTTGGCGGCAGGATTCCCAAGGGAGTGTTGCTGGTTGGGCCTCCGGGTACAGGCAAGACGTTGTTGGCTCGGGCTGTCGCGGGCGAAGCTAACGTTCCTTTCTTTTCGATCTCCGGCTCTGATTTTGTGGAGATGTTTGTGGGTGTCGGCGCCAGCCGGGTGCGCGACCTGTTCGAGCAGGGCAAGAAAAACGCGCCTTGCATCATTTTCATCGACGAGATTGATGCCGTGGGACGGCATCGGGGCGCAGGCCTGGGTGGTGGTCACGACGAGCGCGAACAGACTTTGAATCAGTTGCTGGTGGAGATGGACGGCTTCGAGTCGAATGAGGGCGTAATTCTCATGGCGGCGACGAACCGTCCCGATGTACTGGACCCGGCGCTGCTACGGCCAGGACGTTTCGACAGGCGCGTGGTGGTGAGCCGTCCCGACGTCCGGGGGCGCGAAGAAATTCTGCGCGTGCATACGCGCAAAATTCCTCTTGCCGAAGATGTCGATCTCTCCGTGCTGGCCCGCGGTACTCCGGGATTCTCCGGTGCCGACCTGGCCAACATGGTGAACGAAGCGGCATTGGCGGCGGCGCGGCAGAATCGCAAGGCTGTGCTGATGTTCGATTTTGAAGTCGCCAAGGACAAAGTCCTGATGGGCGTGGAGCGCAAGTCGCTGATCCTTTCCGATGAGGAAAAGAAAGTTACGGCGTACCACGAAGCCGGACACGCGCTGGTGGCGGCGAAGCTGCCGGGCTCCGATCCCGTGCACAAGGTCACGATTATCCCGCGCGGAATGGCGTTGGGCGTGACCATGCAGTTGCCAGTGGACGACAGGCACAACTACACCCGGGAATACTTGAAGACCGACCTCGCGATTCTGATGGGCGGTCGTTTGGCTGAGGAGTTGTTCCTCAACCAGATGAGCACGGGCGCGGGCAATGACATTGAGCGGGCCACCGAAATGGCGCGCAAGATGGTTTGCGAGTGGGGCATGAGCGATCTTGGTCCGCTCACTTTCGGCAAGAAGGAAGAGCAGATCTTTCTGGGCCGCGAGATCAGCCAGCACCGCGACTACAGCGAAGACACCGCCATCAAGATTGATGGCGAGGTCCGTAAGCTGGTCAACCAGGGATACGAAACGGCGAAGAGCATTCTGGAAGGCAGCCGCGAGACTCTCCAAAAGATTGCGATGGCTTTGCTGGAGCGGGAAGTGCTGGACGCATCCGAGGTTCTGCTGCTGGTGGACGGGAAAGAGTTGCCTCCGATGAAGGCTCCTTCCAAACCTGATGACGGAGTGCAGCAGGTGCTGAAACCAGAGCCGGGACGGGGGATCGCGAAGGGCGGAGAGAGTCCAGCGCGGGCTTGAAAATCGGTTCTCAGTTCTCAGTAGTCGGTTCTCAGTTAGTGGGCGGCCTAGCGGCCGCCCTTAGTTTTTGTGACGGGAATTATCCGTTTACGATTTTCATCATGTGTTCGGGATAGCGCTCGCCGGCGGCTGCGCCGGTGGGGAAGATTTCTTCGATGCGTCGCAGGTCTTTCTCAGTGAGCTTCACATCGATTGCTGCTACATTTTCTTCCAGATATTTGCGGCGCTTGGTGCCGGGAATGGGGACGATATTTTTATCCTGAGCCAGCACCCAGGCCAGCGCGAGCTGAGCAGGCTTGCAGCCCTTTTCCTTCGCGATTTGCTCCACTCGGCGGACGAGGTCGAGGTTCTTCTGGAAGTTTTCTCCTTGAAAGCGCGGCGAGAACCTGCGGTAGTCGTCTTCGGGAAGGTTCTCGAACCGTTTGAACTGGCCTGTGAGGAAGCCGCGTCCGAGTGGGCTATAGGCGACGAAGCTGATGCCGAGTTCGCGACAGACGGCGAGCAATTCATCTTCCGGGTCGCGGCTCCAGAGTGAGTATTCGGTTTGCAGTGCGGTGATGGGATGAATTCTTACGGCGCGGCGCAAGGTTTGCGGCGAAGCTTCTGAGAGTCCGATATGACGGATTTTGCCTTCGCCCACGAGTTGCGCCAACGCGCCGACCGTTTCTTCGATCGGCGTGGCTGGATCGACACGGTGCTGGTAGTAGAGATCGATGACTTCAACGCCCAGCCGCTTCAGGCTGCCTTCACAAGCGCGCCGGATGTAATCAGGCTTACCGTTCACCCCGCGGACGGAGGGGTTGGCGGGATCGCGGACGATGCCGAATTTCGTGGCCAGCACAATCTGATCACGCTTGCCTTTGATGGCGCGGCCCACCAGTTCTTCATTGGTGTATGGGCCGTAAACGTCAGCGGTATCGAGAAAGTTGAGACCGAGTTCGAGAGCGCGGTGAATGGTGGCGATGGATTCACCGTCATCGCGGGGCCCGTAGAATTCCGACATGCCCATGCAGCCCAGTCCGAGGGCGGAGACTTTGAGACCGCTGCGTCCAAGTTCGCGAAATTGCATCATGGGTTCCTTCCAGAAGGCGTGTTGAATTTGTGACGATGGCTACTTAATAGATGCGGATGAGCGGCTTTTGGGATTCAGTTACATCGCCGATGCGGCGCGCTGAAATTCCAACCTCTTGCATATTGACGAGAAGCTTCTCGCCATCGTCCGCGGCGATTGAGACGAGAAGTCCACCGGCAGTCTGGGGGTCGAAAAGCAGAGCCTTGATTTCGGCGTCGACCGGGGCCTCGTAGCTCACGACGCATTCGGCGAAGTCACGGTTGTTGTTGAGGCCACCGGGAATGTAGCCGGCGCGAATGCAGGCCAAAGCTCCCGGCAAGACTGGAATATCTTTAGAGAAGAGTCGCAGAGCGACGTTGCTGGCCAGCGCCATTTCGCGGGCGTGGCCGATCAGGCCAAAACCGGTGACGTCGGTCATGGCGTGAACGCGGAAGCTGCCCTGCTCAATTACTTCCGCGGCTTGCTTGTTTAGCGTGGTCATCGACTGAATGGCGGCATCGATCCAGGCTGGTTCGGCCTTGCCTTTTTTTATCGCGGTGGATATCACGCCCGTGCCCAGCGCCTTGGTGAAGATGAGTGCATCGCCAGGTGTGGCGCCAGCATTGGCTAGAACTTTTCTTGGATGGATGATTCCGGTGACCGCGTATCCGAACTTGGTTTCTTCGTCGCGAATGCTGTGCCCGCCGATCACGGTGCATCCGGCTTCAATCATTTTCGAGAGGCCCCCGGCGAGGATCCGTTCGAGAATCTCGAGGTCTGCCTTCTCGGGAAAGCATACCAAAGCGAGCGCGGTGAGCGGCTTTCCGCCCATGGCATAAATGTCGCTTAACGCGTTCGTGGCGGCGATTTGGCCGAAGGTGAAAGGATCGTCCACGACCGGCGTGAAGAAGTCGACGGTTTGGACCAGCGCCTGATCGGGGGCGATTTGATACACTCCGGCGTCGTCGGCGTGATCGAAGCCGACTAGAACATTGGGGTCGTGTTGCCGGGCTAATTTCCCAAGCACCGTGTCCAGCGCCGCCGGACTCAGCTTGGACGCTCAACCCGCGGCTTTTATCGACTCCGTTAACCGGAATGGTTTGGTTTCGGACATGGAATCATTGTACCGAGTCTTTAATATCGACTGCCGTAGAATGACAAGGGCGGGTAGACGCGTCGCTACTTGAGGGCCACATCCGTGACCTGGATTTCGGGATATTGATGGTTCCACTGGGCGGAGATGCTTTCAAACGTGAGTCGAAAGGCCTTGGATTGGCCGGGGCCAAGGGGCGAGACTTTGAAGTCCACGGCTTCGGGATAAGGGCCATCGGTTTTCAGTACTTGCATGGGGATGTCATCGCGCTGGGCGAGTTGTCCCATGTCATCCTTAAATTTGACTTCCACAATCACATGCGTGATGGTCTTGTCGCCTGCGTTCCTAACGGTTCCGTCGACATAGCTGACGGTGGCTCCGACAAAGTTTTCGGCGGCGCTCATTTTGAAGTCGGAGAGTTTGAGGTTCGTGACGTAGAGAGGCGGTCCGGAAGTGGTCTTGGGCTGGGTGCGGAGAAGAAACGCGAAGATGACGGCGATGGTAATGACCACCGCGACGGCTATGGCGATGGTGCGGCGGCTGGAATCGCGCTCTTCGTCCTTGGCTACGGGAGTTGGCTGGATCGGGCCGCCCATGCCAGTCGATTGTACTCTGGGCGGCCTATTCGCCGCCCACGGTAAGGCCGTCAATGCGCAGTGTCGGTGACGCGACCGAGCCACGGAACTCGAGATCGTTCGCGATCTCGGAGATGTTGAAGAAGATTTCTTTCAGATTTCCGGCCACGGTGATTTCTTCTACCGGGTAGGCGAACTCTCCGCCGGAAATCCATAGGCCTGAGGCGCCGCGGGAATAATCTCCTGTCACCAGATTCGCGCCGTGGCCTAGGAACTCGGTCACATAGAGACCTTCTTTGATTTCGGAAATCAATTGCTTCGGCGTTCTGGTTCCCGGCTGCAGGAAATAGTTGCCTGGGCCTATGCCCGGGGTTCCGGCCAGGCCGCGGGAGGCGTTGCCGGTGGTTTTGAGTCCCAGCTTTTTCGCCGTGTATGTATTCATCAGGTAAGAACTGAGCACGCCATTCTCGATGACAACTGTGCGGCGAGTGGGGACGCCTTCGCCATCGAAGGGGCTGCTGCCGAAGCCGCCGGGGATGGTGCCGTCGTCGATGATGGTGACGTTGTCGCCGGCGATTTTCTGTCCCAGCTTGCCGGCTAGAAACGATGCGCCGCGGTAGACCGAATCGCCGTTCACTCCCTCGAAGATATGTTCGAGGATGGAGGTGGCGACCATGGGATCGAAAATGATCGGTACTTGCGCGGTCTTGGCTTTGCGCGCGCCCAGGCGGCGCAGCGTGCGCTCGGCTGCGACTTTACCGACATGTTCTGGGGATTCTAGTTTCGAAAGCGTGCGTGCCACCGAGTACCAATAGTCGCGCTGCATCGCGCCGTCTTCGGTTTGTGCTATAGGAACGGCGGAGACGGAACAGTAAGACCGGCGGTATTCGCCGACGAAGCCGTGTGAGTTGGCCAGGACTTTGTGGCCGGTGGCGGCGTCGAACGATCCACCTTCGGAATTCTTGATGCGCGGGTCGAAATCGAGAGCCGCTTTTTCAGTGCGGCGGGCGTAGTCGATGCGGTCGGGACCGGGCAGGGAGTAAACGTCTTCGTGATAAAGGTCGAGATCGCCGGGGAGCGAGCCTAGTTGCGAAGCTTCGGGGATGCCGCCGAACGGGTCCTCCGAGGTGATCTTTGAAAGCTCCAGCGCGGATTGGACCATGCGGTCGAGGCTTGCCGAAGAGAAGTCGCTGGAGTAAGTGCTGGCCGCACGCTGGCCGTTGAAGACGCGCACGCCGATGGATCTTGAGCCGGATTCTTTGAGGGTTTCGACCTGGCCGAGGCGGACGAGGGTGGAGAATTCGTCGCCTTCGCGGACTACGCATTCGGCTGCGGTGGCGCCGCCGTTCATGGCGCGGCGGACGATATCGGCAGCGAGATCCCGGAGGTCGATAGCGGGCGCGGAGACGGTTTCAGCTTGCACTGTGGAGTTCATCATTCAATAGGGCTCATTGACATTCTTGGCTCGCGCCCTGGATTCTCCCGAAAGTACATTCCTGACGGGCAGTACTCCGAATCTTGTCTGGACATATGTTCGGCGTGAGGGGCCGGTCCGTGCTGGATATTCTTGCTGTGCAACCTAACCTTGCCGTGGCAATCTTTGCACCGATACTCAAGAGAGTCTTTCTCGGGAATCACGTCGGAAACCGGCCGCTCAACCCAGCGAAGCACGTCACCGTCGGCAGCTCTGAATCTTTTTTTCACTTCGACCGTGTAGATTTCGTCTGCCATGACAAACAACTCCTACTGCATGAACCCACCGGGATCTTTTTTGGCAGTCCCGCCCACGGTCAGCCGATCGATTTTGATAGTCGGAATGCCCACGCCTACCGGCACAGCCTGCCCGTCTTTGCCGCAGGTGCCCACGCCTTCGTCGAGCTTCAAGTCATTGCCTACCATCGACACGCGGGTCAGGACGTCGGGGCCGTTGCCAATTAACGTTGCGCCTTTGATTGGCGCGGTGATCTGGCCGTCTTCGATCATGTATGCTTCCGAGGCTCCGAAGACGAACTTGCCGTTGGTGATGTCGACCTGGCCCCCACCGAAGTTTACCGCGTAGATGCCACGCTTCACCGAATGGATGATATCTTCAGGATTGTCCTGGCCGGCGAGCATGTAGGTGTTGGTCATGCGCGGCATGGGGATATGCTCGTAACTCTCGCGGCGTCCGTTGCCGGTGTCGGCGATGCCCATCAGGCGCGCGGAGAGTTTGTCGCTCAGGTAGCCCTTCAGGATTCCTTTTTCGATCAGTACGGTTTCCTGCGTGGGCTCGCCTTCGTCGTCTACATTCAAAGACCCGCGGCGCCACGGCATCGTGCCATTGTCGATTACGGTGCATTTCTCGCTGGCAACGCGCTTGCCGATCAGGCCTGCGAAGGCAGACGTTTTCTTGCGGTTGAAATCGGCTTCCAGTCCGTGGCCGACCGCCTCGTGCAACAAAACTCCAGGCCATCCGGGGCCGAGAACCACTTCCATCTCTCCCGCAGGAGCCTCGCGCGCATCGAGTTGAAGAATCGCCTGCCGCGCAGCCTCTCTCGCGAAGAACTCGGGGTTCTTGTCTCCGAAGAAGAAATCGAGAGCAACGCGCCCGCCGCCTCCGGAACCGCCGCGAGCCGAATTGTTTTCTGTCTTAGCGATGCAGGACACGTTCATGCGGGCCAACGGTTGGGAATCTTCGGCAAAGGTTCCGTCGGAACCAACGACCAGGATGTTCCGCAGTTCGTCTCCGTAGCTGGCGCGAACTTCCTGAATGCGCGGATCGTAGACGCGCGCAGCCTTATCGGCGCGCATCACCAGCTCAACCTTGGCGGTGATTTCGGCGTCGACCGAAGGCAAGGTCACGGGATACAGGCTGCGTGCTGCGGTCTGCCGGAAGCCGGCTACCGGAGTCTTGGCCGGAGCGCTGGCGATCAGGGCAGCCGTGCGGGCCGCATGAAGGATGCGGCTGGCGGAAAGATCGTCGGTATAGGCGTAGCCGGTGCGTTCGCCGGAGACCACGCGCACGCCACATCCGGCGGAAATACCCTGCGAGGCCGACTTGACCATGGACTCATCCACTGAGAGCGAAGTAGAGGAGAGATATTCGAAATAAAGATCGGCATAGTCGCCGCCAGCGGAAAGGGCGGCCGCCAGGTAATGTTCGAGATCGTTTTCCGTGACCCCATAGTGGTCGAAGAAGAAGCGCTGCTTATCGGCGAAAGATGGTTTATGCAAGCTTATATCCACTAAATTTAGATGCCGCCGGGCTGGAGGCAGACTCAGTTTGGGCGGATATGCTCATTATCCCACACGGCAAGGAGAGGCACGAGCGAAACATCCACAGGAAAATTGCGACGATGGTCACATGTCACAGACAGCGGGGCGGTTCGGGTAGCACAATGTCGAGGGGATCACTCCAAATGCCGACAGTGACGGCGCAAGCCCTAACCCGAACCGTGCAGGATTTTCTCAGCGAGGCCGCGGGTGCCGTGGTGCTGGAGAATGGCGCCGTGGCGTTTGACCTGGCGCAATCCAAGTACTCGATTTCCGGAGAGTACAACCGTTGCCTGCTGCACTTGTGGTCGGCGGAGCGAAACGCAGTGCGGCGCGTGCTGGAGGCGGAGGTCAAGAATGGCACGCTGCGGCTGGCGGTGCAGCGCCTGGGGCAGGCGCGTCCGTCGAGACTGGAAATCTGCCGGGAACGCGATCGGCGTTCCCCTACAGCTCGGCGAGCGGCCCGGGCGGCCTACGAGCACAAGCTGCGGCGGACACTGGACCGGCACTTTCCGGAGTTCAAAGTTATAAAACTCACGACTGGCGTCGATCTGGAAAAGTCTTTTGGCCCGGTCTATACACGAGGTTTGATTCGGCACGGACGCTCGGCCTTTGCTTTGTTGGGGGTGAACGCGCAGGAGACCCAGGCGTCCATTGACGCGGCGCTGACCTTTGGCATCCTGTGGCTCGATGTGTGCCGGCAGAAACAAGCCGCGAACGTATTAGTGGAAGGGCTGAGCATGTTTGTTCCGGCCGGAGCTTCCGCGCTAGTCCGGGAGCGGATGGCGAATCTGAACCGGGATGCCGCCAAGTGGCGGCTGTTCGAGTTGGACGAACGGCACGACGCGCTGGTGGAAATCGACTGCGCCGACCGCGGCAACGTGGCGACGCGGCTGGTGCATGCTACTGACGACCATGCGGCACGCGAGCGCTTCAAGGAGTCGATTGCGAGAGTTCAGGAGGTCCTGCCGAATTCCGAAGTTGCCGTGCTGTCGGCGGCGGAAGTTGTTTTCCGCTGGCGCGGGTTGGAGTTTGCCCGGGCGCGGCTGGGAGGCTTTCCGGGATCGTTTCGCAGCGCCGAAGAGATTGTGTTTGGAGTCGGCGCGGAGGAACGCGTTCTGGAGGCACGGAACGAAGCCGAGTTCATCGACCTGGCGCACTGCTTGCGGGATGCTCGCCATCCTTATGGATCGCGTCAACATCCCTTATGGCGAATGCGTCCAGAGAGATGGCTGGAGTCGCTGGTGGTAGGCGATGTGAGTGTGGTGGATGGACGACTGGAACCCTCGTGGCGGTATTCGCAGGTTCCGGCATTCTCGGCCGCGAACCGCGCCATGATTGATGTGCTTACTATCACGCGAGCGGGAAGATTGGCAGTGGTGGAACTGAAGGCCGACGAAGACATCCACCTGCCGATGCAGGGGTTGGATTATTGGGCGCGCGTGGAATGGCATCATGCGCGCGAAGAATTTCCGCGCTTTGGATACTTTGAAGGCCGGGAGTTGTCGGCTGAGAAGCCGTTGCTGTTCCTTGTGGCCCCGGCGTTGCACGTGCATCCGTCTACGGATACTCTGTTGCGCTACATCTCGCCCGAGATTGAATGGGAGTTTGTGGGGATTGACGAGCGGTGGAGAGAGGGAGTAAAAGTCGTGTTCCGGAAGCGGCCTGAAGGCAAACGGCACAACAGTATCCCGGATTCCCGCCTACCGATTGCGATCTAGTTGCAAACCTCATCGTCGACCTGATCGACGGATGCGACTGGTCAATCCTTCCAGTTGCTCAGCAGGCGGCGCAGGTCAACTAACTGGCCCAGGTGATAGGCGTCGTGGTCGGCCACCAGCAAGGCCTCACGCAGAATAGTCTGGCCGTCGCCCCAGGGGATGCGGGCGTAGAGATCGGTTCTAGGATTCGCGACAAGATCTTGCATGGACTTGAGGTCCTTGCGGAACTGCTGAATGCTCTTGCTCCATGCGGGGGTGCTCGGCGGACCTTCCGCCTTCGGCCAATAGCCTTTGGGCCAGTCGGGAGATTTGTGTTTGGAGTTGCGGCAGAACTCGAGAATGTCCCACTGCGCCAGGCGAAGATGCTCGATCAGCATCCAGGCAGAGTGCGGGAGTCCGCGGGGTTTCGCGCCGCGCAGTTCCTCCGGAAGGTCTTTCACCACGTCGTCAAACCTGGCGTGGGCGCCGCCGCCGTTGAGAAGGTAGACGACGTGCTCGCGGAGTTGCTTGCTGTTGGGATCTTTGATGGTCATTTCGTCCTCCCTTCTTATTCAGCCGCGCCTCTAGCGGCCATTACGTAGGCTTGTACCAGCTTTTCTGAAAAAGTTCTTCCAACATACCTCATTCAACGGAACCCGTAAGATTTTCACGCCTGAATTGGGATCACGAAGCAGGTCATCTAAGTCTCGCCGCTTCTGGACTGACACGTTAATGTCGGGCCAAGGGGTGGAAGGCTCATGCATCGAGACCGCTGGATCAAATTGCTCGTAGAGGATCAACCCGTGGGGAGTGACGGAGTACGCTATTGTTTCTCCGTCTCCATATGTATCGATGTAGTCGGTCGCAGGATTAGGGGGCATACATCCGTCCGGATTGAGGGTCACGGAAATCTCGTTTCCTGAACTGTGCAGTCCCCATTGTTCATGGACGAAATAGACTTTCGACCCGTTGGGTAGAGTGATCTGTTCTTTTCCGAAGTTGCTTGATTCCGACCAATTGGAGAATCCAGACCAGAGCACATATAGCAGCGCGCAGGCTACCGTCGCGGCGATCAGGACAATTTTACTTTTGTTCACTCGCATCTATCCCTTCTGGCCTAGGCGCAGCTTCCTCTTCTGGTCCTTCGCCTCTCAGCACGCGGCCGATGCCGCGCACGATGCGGCGCATGGGGAAGATGGCTTTATCATCCGCTAGAAATATTTCGCCGATGCGGCGGCCGCGATAGTACCAGCGCTTGAGTAGCGCGAGGTGCTCCATGGTTTCGAGCGCGGGCCGGGTTTTCGCTGGTGGGAACGAATCAAGAACCGCCTGCACCCGCGATTCCATCGATTGCGATTTCGTGTGCTCCGCAGGCTGAATCGAGAACACAGCCGGCCCGGAGACAACTCCGCTTTCCACCCGGAAGAAGGTGACGGAGCCCGCCAGATGACACGGTTGAATGATCAGTGCCGAAAGGCGATCGAGGCGGCGGACGATCTCGGGAAACTGGCTCAGTACAGGCTTCAGCTTTTCCAGGCGGATGTGGACCGCGGCGGCGTCTTCAAATGCGAGATTGGCGGACTCGGCGTCGCGCTGCGCGGAAAACTCACGGGTTAGGGATTCTCCTCCGGAATCGAAGTAGGCTTGCACCCGGTTCACCTCGGCGGAATATTCCTTGTCGGTGCAGCCTTTGAAGCAAGGGGCAAGGCACATCTTCATTTCGGAATAAATGCAGCCAGGGAATTTGGGATCGGGATCGAGGTCGTCGACACAGCGGCGCATCTTGAAGAAGTCGAGCGAGTCGTTCATGAATTTCTCGGCCGCGTTGCGTGACTGGAATGGGCCGTAGTAGAGGGTCCGGCCCTTGAGGCGTCCGAGGCGCGTAGTGATGGAGGCGCGGGGGTATTCGTTCTCGAGATGCAGCTTGACCAGCGGCGCGAAGCGGAAGCGCATGCGGTTGGAGTAGGTCTTGTGGAAGGTTTCGCGCAGGATTCGGTAGAGCATGAATCCGGATTCGAAATCGGAACCGGTAGGCGCGTATTCGATCTGGCGGACACGATCGCGGAGGTTCAGCTTCTTCGTGCGCTCTTCCACGGGACCCATCAGGCGCTGGAGACGGCGGCGGAGGTTGGCCGTCTTGCTGACGTAAGGCTCGGCCCGCAGGTCGCCGCCACGTAGCAGGAATACCGCGGGAGCGGCAGGGATGGTGGCGAAAATTTCCGCGTCGCGTTCAGGGACGAATTCCAGGCGCTCGGTCAGCACGAAGCCATTGTAGTGCGGGAAACAACCAAATCCACCACGGAGGCACTGAGACACGGAGAACAACAAGAAGGGATTTTCTCCGTGACTCCTTGTCTCCGTGGCAAAGGATCTATCGGAAGCTGGCGCTGCGGAAGGTTTTGCGGAAGTCTTCGCCTTCCATCTTGATGACGCGGCACATTTCGTGCAGGCGGGAGCGCATGCGTTCTCCGATGCGGTCGCCTAAGGTTTCGGCGCGCGTGGCGGCACGCGCCGGAGAAACGGAGCCATTGGCGCCGGCGGCGGGTTGATCCTCAAAATTTGTCGTAATGATTGTGGTGCGGTTGTTGTTGTAGCGGGTGTTCAGGATGAGGCTGACCGTGTCCCAAACCCATTCGGTCGGCTTTACTGCGCCCAGTTCGTCGAGCACAAGAACGTCCGTTTCAAAGACGGGGCGGAGAACGTCCAACTCGGTGGTCTGGACCGTAGCGTTGTAGGAATTCTGGATTTCCTTCAGCAGCTCGCGATAGTCGTAGAACAGACAGGGAACGCCTTTGTTGAGGATCAATTCCTTGGTGATGCCAACTGCCAGGTGGGTCTTACCGGTGCCGATCTGGCCGATGATGAGGAGGCCTGTGCCATCGCGCGGATCGTATTCCTGCGCGAACCTGGAAGCGGAGAGGTGGGCGAAGGCGAGCGAACGATTCGCTCCGGGAAAGTCTGTGGTGTAGCTGGCGAGTTCACAGTGTTCGTATCTCTTGGGGATGCGCGCCGCGGCCAGCAGGGTCCCAGCCCGCGCTTGCAGTTGACAATCGCAGCGCACCACTCGACGGTCTTTGTTTGGTCCGTTCGGACTGGCAGGAATCGTCTTCCAGCCTGTTCCTGCGCACAGCGGGCAATCGTCCGCCGGCGGTTTGGTCAACCTAAGCGTCGCTCCTTCGCTCCTTCGTAATTCCATTTAGTTCGATCGATCCTTTTTGAAATTCTACATTTTTGAAATTCTATATTCGACTTTGCACCGGAATGCCATCTTCCCGCAAGTGCGAAGTTCAAGATACTTGTGTACAAGCTGTGCAGGCGCGGTGGGGCCTGTGGAGAAGAGAGGAAAACCGCTCCGGCCCTGGTTGCCGGAGACGAGAAGCCGCTCGGCCACGTTTTCCACATGGTCTTCCGTCTCGAAACCCGCCCCGCTAGGCCCATTCCGGGACAGGGGGGTGCAAAACAGGCTTCGGGCGCGGATTTTCACAGTTGACATTCTCTGTGGAGAGAGGAGAATACCAGCCGACAGGTTTCCCAACTCAGACACAAGGTTTTAACCTCCCGGTGTGCGCTGGGTATGCAAATTGGTTTTGCAAATAAAGAGACCTGCGAGGAGAAACTAAATGAATAAGGCCGATCTGGTTGACAAGATCGCAGGCGCATGCGAAATCAGCAAGGCGCAAGCTACGACTGCGGTAGACACCGCTGTGAGCAGCATCACAGGTGCGTTGAAGAAAGGGGATCGGGTGGCTTTGATAGGTTTCGGAACTTTCTCGGTATCACAGAGGAAGGCGCGGAACGGGCGCAATCCACAAACCGGAGCTACCATCAAGATCGCTGCCCGCAAGGTCGCGAAGTTTACCCCTGGGGCCGAACTGAAGAAGACCGTGAACAAGAAGTAGGGAAGAAAGAGTTTTTGATTTCCGAAACGGCAGGGGGTCGGCCCTGCCGTTTTCGTTTTTGGGGAAACTGATCGGGGCCGGCTGCGTGCGGCTACAATGGCTGGAACATGATTGCCCATCTGCGCGGAAAACTGCTGGCCAAGCATCCGAACCAGGTTGTTGTGGAGACCGGCGGTGTCGGCTATGAAGTGAACATCAGCGTCCCCACGTTTTCCGAATTGCCTGCCAACGGGTGCGAGGTCGCACTGCACATCCACACCCACGTACGCGAGGATGTGATTTCGCTTTATGGATTTCTGCGTCCGGCGGAGAAGCAGTTGTTCGAGAAGTTGATGACGGTAAGCGGCATCGGCGCGAAGCTGGCCATCACCATTCTGAGTGGGATGGCGGCGGACGAGATGGCGGGCGCGATCCGCGGAAATGACTTGGCGCGGCTGACCAGGATCCCAGGCATCGGCAAGAAAACCGCCGAACGCATGGTGTTGGAACTGCGGGACAAGTTGCCACCAGCCCTGGGAGCGGCCACGCCGACCGTGCCTCCGATGAGTGCGGTCGAGGAAGATGTGTTGTCTGCACTGATGAACCTGGGATATCAGCGGGCGGCAGCCGAAAAGGTGTTGGCCAGTGTAGTTAAGAACGGCACAGGGAAGGGCGAAAAGCCCGGGTCATTCGATGCCATGTTCCGGGAGGTGCTGGCGGGCCTGTCGAAGTAGTCGTCGAATTTCTCGGCCGGCGGCGGCATTTCATCCCGTTCTCGCCACAGCTCGACACAGGCTGCGCACATTCTCTTCGAGCACCACGAATCGCTTATACTCGCGTTCCGCGGCGTTTCCCATCGAAATCCGCGGATTGTGAAAGCGCATCGGACCGGGAACGGGACTGGCCAAGCCCGCGTGTATCTCACGGACGCCGGATTCTTCCACGATGCGCCGGGCGTTCTCCGCTTTAATTCCACTTCCCGGCATGATGGCGATTCGTCCGTGAGCCGCCTTGACGAGATTGGCAATTACTTCAAGACCTTGCACGGCGGTTGGCTCGCCACCGGAAGTCAGAATGCGGTTGGCGCCTGTGCCGCAGATATCTTCCAGAGAACGAAGCAGATCCACTGACATGTCGAACGCACGATGGAACGTGACGTCGAGCGGCCGCGCCAGCTCAATCAATTCCCGAGAGCGATGAGTATCGACATTGCCATCGGCATCGAGGATGCCAAAGACGACACCGTCGGCGCCTAGCTTCTTTGCCATCTCGATGTCGCGGCGCATGATCTCAAATTCGTCTGCCGTATAGCAGAAATCGCCGCCGCGCGCCCGAATCATGACTTCGAGCGCGATGGATACCCTAGCCCGCACTAAGTCAATGACTCCCGCGCTGGGCGTGATGCCACCCTCGAGCAGATCGCTGCATAACTCGAGGCGCTTGGCTCCGCCCCGCTCTGCGGCCACTGCGGAAGCCACCGAGTCAACACATATCTCAATCTGGACTTCGTCTCTCATGGTGATTATCTTACTTTCCGATGCAGAACGTGCTGAAGATCAAGTTGAGGATGTCGTCGGTGGTGGTCGCTCCGGTGATAGCGTCGAGGGGCCGCAGGGCGTTGTAGAGATCCAGGAGCAGCATCTCGTGAGGGATTCTGGCGCCGACGGCGCCGGTGGCGGCGTTGAGCGCAGCGAGTGAGTCTTGCACCAAGCCCTGATGGCGGACATTGGTAAGGAATCCAGATTCAGCTTGCGCTCCCGTTTCGCCTCCGATGTGGCGCAGAATTTCGGCGCGCAGTTCGGGGATGCCCTCGCTGGTGAGCGCCGAAGCGCGAACTATTGAGGACTGACCAGCAGCCACTCCCAAGTCGCACTTGTTTCCCACGACGATATTCGGGCGGCCCTCAGCGTGACGCAGCAACTCCTTGTCCTCAGCAGTTCCCGGTTGCGATGCGTCAAGCACAACCAGCACAAGGTCGGCGTCGGCCAAAGCTTCCATGGACTTGCGAATGCCGATGGATTCCGCTTCATCAAGGGCTTGGCGGATTCCGGCGGTGTCTACGAGCTGAATTGGAATGCCGCCGATGGCCACCGTTTCGCTGACCAGGTCGCGCGTAGTGCCCGGACTCGCCGTGACGATGGCACGCTCGCGTTCGACCAGCCGATTAAACAGACTAGACTTCCCCACATTCGGCCGGCCCACGATGGCCAGCGTCAGTCCCTCATGCACGATCTTGCCGTAGGCGAAGGTGGCGGCGAGTTGCTCGAGCGGCGTGCGCACCGCGGCGATGCGTTCAAGAATGGCCGGGTTGGGCAGGATGGAGACGTCGTCTTCGGCGAAATCGATGCCGGCTTCGAGCACTGCGATCAGCTCGACCAGCTTTTGCTTGACCGGCTGCAGGCGGCGGGACAGAGCGCCCTCGAGCTGCTGGGCGGCGATCTTCGCTTGATAGAGCGTTTGGGAGTCGATGAGATCGCGAACGGCTTCGGCCTGGGTGAGATCGATGCGTCCGTTGAGGAAGGCGCGCATGGTGAACTCTCCGGGCTCGGCGAGGCGCGCTCCGGCGGCAATGCAGAGCTCGACGATGTGGCGGAGCACGACCGGAGAGCCGTGCGCTGCGATTTCGACGATGTCGTCGGTGGTGTAGGAATGGGGCTTAGCGAAGTAGGTGACCACGACTTCGTCGATGCGGGAGGAGTTGCCAGTTGGTTCGACGAGTTCTCCGAAGATTGCTCGCGCCGGCTCTAGGCCATGCTTGAGCCGCAACATCGGTTTGGCTATTTCACGCGCCTGCGTCCCGGCTATGCGCACAACCCCAATGCCTGCGCGACCGGGCGGCGTGGCGATGGCGACGATGGTGTCGTCGAGATTCACGCGCCGATTGTAGCGGTTACACTGGAGGACAACCAAGCGGCCGGAAACTGGAGCGCACGAAACTCCGTTGCGGGCCGGACTTGTGAAAAAGAGGGCCAGACCTTGTCAGTCGCCGACGAACTGCTGCAAGCTAACGAACAATTTGTAAAAAACTTCAATCTGGGAGACCTAGCCGTCCGTCCGCGACGGCACCTGGCCGTGCTGGCCTGCATGGATTCCCGCATCCTGTTCGAGCGCTGTCTGGGCTTGCATCCGGGAGACGCGCACATGATTCGCAACGCGGGCGGAATTGCCACCGAAGACGCCATGCGCTCGCTGATTGTTTCCCATCACCTGCTCGACACCCAGGAGTTCATCATCATCAATCACACCGACTGCGGATTGCTCGGAGTGCGGGAAGACGAACTCAAGAACAAGCTGGCACAGAAGATGGGGACCGCGGCTGGTGCGCCCACGCACTTTCATGCCTTTGACGATCTGGAGGAAAACGTCCGGCAGCAGGTGCGGCGAGTGAAATCCCACCCGTGGATTCCGAAACACATTCCCGTGCGCGGCTTTGTCTACGATGTGAAAACGGGAGCACTGACCGAGGTGAAAGCGACGTGACCATGTCGCGCAGACACTCCCGCCCGCGTGGCAAGAAGCCTGGCGACTACGCCGGAGGTGGTTCGGACCGCCTGATCTCCGCAATGATGTCACGCAACGCGCTCTTTCTTTGATCATCAAGGCGCGTCCATTCTTCAGGCAGCCCACCGATAGTTATAGTTTTCCGCCACAAATCCTTTAGTCGTTTGGGCTTCGGATTGAGGTGCTCGTAATCGTCGACGTCCGATCCGGCGGAGTTCCCGTTGAGAAGGGCCTCCGCTCGATCAGCTACTTCCGTTGGTGTTGCACCTTTGCGAGTGAGTATTGCCAACACGAGGAGAAAGATGCCAACAAGCGGCAGGACGAACAGCCATTTCGCTCTCGGATAAAGAACAACGCCAATGATGAACGCGAGCACCGACGTGAGACATCCTAGGCCGGACATGAAGCGCAGCGCTTTTTGTACGCTGGAAGGCTCCTTCCGCGGATAAGAGCGCGCGCCCCACACTATCTGACCACCTTCTCAATCTCCGCCTTCAACTGCTCGTACGCCAGCGCCCCCGGATGGTACATGGCAACCTTGCCCGCACGATCCAGCAGCACCAGTGTGGGTGTGGTAGAAGCGCCGTACACATCGAAGTTGTAGGTGCTGATCGGGACAGGCATGTCGAGCAGCCCGCCGTAGAAGCGGTGACGCACGGCATCGATGTAGGCGAGTTCCGCGCTGGGCGCAGCGTTCTGCACCTGCGCCGTGTATCCGTAGAGGCGCGTAGGCCCGAGCACGGTCAATCCCTTGGGCGCAAATTCGGACCGCAACTGAGTGATGATCGGGACCTCGGCTTTGCAGTCCCCACACCAGTGCGCCCAGAAAAACAGCAGCACCGGCGAGCCCTTCAGCGCAGCCAGGGCCGGCGGTTTGGATCCCAGAAACTGCTCTCCCCGCAGCGCCGGTGCCGGCCGGCCCTCAAACGACAGCAGATTCAGGTTCTTCTGCAGGCGCTCGCGGATCGAAGTTGTGCCATAGGTCTTCAGCGCGGTCTGGAGAACCGCCATCGCCTGGGTGCGCTGGCCGCGAGCAGCCAGCGTTTGCGACTGGATTTCGAATGCCGCTCCCAGCGCGATCGGCAGATGGGGTTCTGAGTCGAGCGGCCGCAGCTTGAGTTGCTCTTGGGCGAGGATCCTGGTTTGCTTCGCGTAGGCCTCGGCCTGATCGTATTGGTGAGCGTCGAGAGCGGCGCGGCCCATCCACGAGTAGGCCTCGACATATTCTGGCGTGACACCCTTCCTGGCGCGGTAGGAGTTGAGGTAGGCGTCGGCCGTGCTGAAATTATCCCGGGCCAGAGCCACGCGAACATCGTCAACAATCCCCGCCCAGGCGGGAGTCGCGAGCGCAATCAGAATCAGAAGCTTGCGGAAATGCTGGTTCCTAATCATCTTGCTTTGATCCTGTATCTTAGTCTACCTTTGGACGCCCGGCTGGCAAATCGGGTAGCGAGTCGCGGCATGACCGCCACCCGTAAGTTGCTGAGGTGCAGGTATTTAACCGACGTCACAACAAAAATTGCTGGCGTTCTTGAGATGCTTATTTTACAATTTAGTTGCGTTTGATCTTTAGAGTTCTTTCGCAGTACCCAGTATCTCCGCCAACCAGCGCGTGACCTGCCTGCCGAAGAAGCCTTCCAAAGTTTCAGCGCTACATCAACGAAAAAGGAACTAAGCAACACCATGGAAACAGGAACAGTGAAGTGGTTTAACGACGCCAAAGGCTACGGTTTCATCAGCCGCCAGAACGGTGAGGATGTATTCGTGCATTTCTCGGCCATTCAGGCGAGCGGCTTCCGCAGTCTTCAGGAAGGTCAGCAAGTGCAGTTTGACGTGGTCAAAGGCCCCAAGGGCTGGCAGGCCGAGAACGTGAAGGGTGCATAAACCACTTCGCAGCTAACAATTCGGAAGAGGAGGCGGCCAGAGATGGCCGCCTTTTTGATTCTTAGGGAACCGGCTACGGCCGGTGGCCGCTCGGCTATGCGGCAGTCGCTTCCTCAGCCGCAGGCACGGAATCGAAGAAGCGGAAGAACTGCTCGACCCGAGTGACGTTGAGCGCGTTGTGGATACGCTCACACACGCCCACCAGTGCCAGGTTGCGTCCGTTATTCTGGCGCGTGACGTAGGCTCCCACCAGTGCCCCAATGCCTGCCGAATCGATGTAGGGGACGTTGGTGAAATCGATGATCAATGAGCTTGATTTGTCGGCCCGCACCATGGCCTGGAACTCAAACATTGTGGTCATCACCAGCGCCCCGTTCAGGCGGAGAATGCGCTGTCCCGGCTGTTTTCCCGGCTGGTCGTCAATGCGGAGGGACTCTTTCGGCATGCGGGAGATATTAACGCGCTTGTAACATGAGAATTGTTAACGCAGTGTTAATTCCTGCTGGGGTTGGTCTTAGGCGATAGATCTTGGTCTGGGAGATCTATTGTCCGTCAGAATTCCTAGAACCCAAGGCCCATGGCCTAGATCGCGGCGGCCTGCTCGCGGCGACGGGCTTGGATTTCAATGAAGACGTTGACCAGTGACACTGCTGCCGGCGTCACTCCGGGGATACGCGAGGCCTGGGCCAGCGTCCGCGGCTGCACATGGGTGAGCTTTTCCTGCATCTCGTGCGAGAGTCCGCTCACTGAGTGGTAATCGAACCAGCCGGGGATGGAGCGCTGTTCTGATTTCTTCATCCGCTCCATGGCGCGCTGCTGTTGCAGCAGGTAGCCTTCGTACTTGATCTCGGTTTCAACGGACTTCAGTTCGTTTCGGACTTCGGAGGAAATGAAAACCGCAGAGGGCCCTTGGGCTTCGCTCAGGGCAGGCGCTGAGGACGTGGAGTTATTTCTGGCAAAGAACTCCGGCGAGAGTTCCTTCAAGAGCGGAACCAGCTGCTCGATCGTTACCTCGGGCCGCTTCAGCAAGTGCGCGCAGGTTTGACCGATTGCCGAATTCCAGTCACTGTTCGCGTCGTCCAGCATCGCGTTGATGAGTTTGGTCTTCTCCAGTAGCAGCTTCAACTTTTCCAGTCGCCCTTGTTTGCTCTGAAAATCATCCCACGCGCCATCCAGGATCAAGCCCACGCGACGGCCGTGCGGAGTGAGCCGGCGGTCGGCGTTGTCGATCCGCAGGTGCAGGCGGAATTCTGCCCTCGAAGTGAACATCCTGTAGGGCTCATTCGTGCCTTTGGATATCAAGTCGTCAATCAGGATCGCGGTGTAGGCCTCGGTGCGGTCGAGAATTAGCGGCGGCTGCCCCTTTACTTGCAAAGCCGCGTTGATGCCCGCCATCAGGCCCTGGCACGCGGCCTCTTCATAGCCGGACGTGCCATTGATTTGTCCGGCGAGAAACAGGTAGGCAATCTTCTTTGTCTCCAGAGTGCGTTGCAGTTCGGTTGGATCAATCGAGTCGTACTCGATGGCGTAACCGGGGCGCAGCATGTCGGCGTTTTCGAGGCCGGGAATCGACTTCAAGATCGCTAGCTGGACGTCTACTGGAAGGGAAGTGCTCATTCCGTTGACGTAGATCTCGTGCGTGTTTAGGCCCTCGGGCTCCAGATAGAGCTGGTGCATCTCCTTGTCGGGAAACTTGACGATCTTGTCTTCGATCGACGGGCAATAACGCGGCCCGATCGACTGGATTTGCCCGCTGTACATCGGCGAGCGGTGCACGTTCTCACGGATAATGCGGCGAGTTTCGGGAGTGGTCCATGCGATGTAACAGGGAACCTGCGAGTCATGATGTGCCACGCGCCTGGTGCGAAAGCTGAACGGCGTAGGGTCGGCGTCGCCGGGCTGCTCGGCGAAGCGCGACCAGTCGATGGTGCGTCCGTCGAGGCGCGGTGGCGTTCCGGTCTTGAGACGACAGCCGCGCAGGCCGAGCTGCTTTAGATTCTCGCCGAGGAGGATCGCGTTCGGTTCGCCAGAACGTCCGGCAGGATACTGCTGTTCGCCGCAATGGATCAGACCGTTGAGAAAAGTTCCGGTGGTGATGATGACGGCTTGCGCGCCGACGGTGCGGCCGTCGCGGAGTTTGACTCCTAGTACCGAGTACCTAGTACCCAGTGCCGAGCCATCGCCTTCACTGGGTACTGGGTACTGGGTACTCGGAGCGGTTGTTATCAACTCCGCCACTTCCGCCTGCTTGATCTTGAGGTTCGGCTGCGACTCGAGCACTTCCCGCATCTTGAGGCGATAGGCCTGCTTGTCGCACTGCGCCCGTGGCGACCATACTGCCGGGCCGCGCGAGGTGTTGAGCAGGCGGAATTGGATGCCGACCGCGTCCGTGATCTCGCCCATAATGCCGCCGAGCGCATCGACTTCACGCACCAGGTGACCCTTGGCGATGCCGCCCACAGCCGGGTTGCACGACATCTGCGCGATCAAGTCGACGTTCAGCGTGTAGAGAGCAGTCTTAAGCCCCATGCGCGCCGCAGCCATGGCGGCCTCGCATCCGGCATGGCCGGCGCCCACGACGACCACATCGAATTGTTCCGTGAACTGCATCTCTACATTCATTCTAGCAAGTCATCAACGGTCGTGATCGCTATCACTATCACTTGCCGACTGGCAGGCTCGTCCGTATAGTAATGGGTCATACCTGAACCAGGAGGCCATCATGAATACCACTCAGTTCTTCGAGCAACTGGAAGCATCGATCGCAAAATATGATCTGCTGTGCCATCCATTCTATAAGGCGTGGGCGGCGGGCGAGTTGACGCGCGGCGATCTCCGCGAATATGCCTGCCAGTACTACCACCACGTGGAAGCGTTCCCCAGCTACCTGGCCGAGTTTGCCGTTCGCCTGGATGAAGGCGAGTTGCGGCGCGCCGTGCTGGCTAACATGTGTGACGAGAAGGGCGCTGCTGGCGGATCGGGGCAGGACTCCGAACCTCACTCTGAACCTCATTCCGAACTCTGGCTCGATTTTGCCGAGGGCATGGGAGCGCGGCGGGACTTGCGCCGGCATAAGGCGCTGCCGGAAGTCGACGGTCTGATGACGCACTTCCACCGTGTGGCAAGCGAAGGCACTCCAGAAGAAGCGTTGGCCGCATTTTACGCCTACGAATCTCAGGTGCCGCGCGTGGCCAAAGAGAAAGAGCGCGGCTTGCGCGAGATGTACGGCGCTGACGACAAGACCTGCGGCTACTTCACGCTGCATGCCACCGCGGACATCTACCATGCAAACGTTTGGCTCCAGCAACTGGAGAATCGCATCGCAGCGAATCCGGAAGCCGCAGAAGCGGCGCTGGATGCGGCCGAGAACACCGCCAAAATGCTATGGCAGGCGCTGGATGGGATTGAAGCGGCGCGGACGGCGTTCGCGGCGTAGGAGATTTTCGTTCGAAAGAACTGATTCCGGGGAGCATTCACATCTGGAACGCATTCTTTTGTGAGCACACTCTTTTTTTATCTCGCGATAAGCATCGCGGTTGCCGGTAGTCAAGAGCCGGCGCAGTCGTCTGCACCCCAATCTTCCGAGCAGCAGTCCGTTCACCCCAAGCTCAACGCGGCCGAAATCTCCAAACTTAAAGCAAGAGCCGAAGAAGGCGACGCGGCGGCGCAACTCTCTTTGGGAATGGCCTTCGAAGCCGGGAACGGGGTCCCCCGGAGCGATGAATCGGCTGTGAAGTGGTACCGAAAGGCGGCAGATCAGGGAAACGCCGCGGCCGAGAACCGGCTCGGAGTCATGTACCGAATCGGCCAGGGAGTCAGCCGAGACAAGGAGGAAGCGGTTCGCTGGTACCACAAAGCTGCCAAGCAGGGGAATCCGCAAGCCATGTTCAACCTCGGCGTGTCCTATTACAACGGGGACGGTGTTCCTTCCGATCCAACCCTAGCTTACTCCTGGTTTCTTCTCGCGCAAGAAGCCGGAAACCCCATGGCAGACGATGCGGTGAAACGCAGCGCGGAAGAGGGTGGACGGATGGGAACCCCGGATGCACTCATGCAGGTTGCCGGGATGTACGAAAAAGGGATCGACTTGCCGCAAAGCTATCCCGAAGCCGCCAAATGGTACCGTAGGGCCGCCGACCTTAGCCCGGAAGCAGCTACTAGACTCGCATCAATGTTCATTGAGGGCCAAGGTGTGCCGCGGGATTTTGGGCAAGCGATGACCCTTTGCCAGCGCACGGCCAAGCAAGGATACTCCCCGGGGCAATTCTGTGTTGGATACCTCTATCGACGGGGCTTGGGGACGCCGGCCAATCCTAAGGAAGCTGCCAAATGGTATGAGCAGGCCAGCAAGGGCGGACAACGCCAGGCCATGATGGACCTCGCTGAGATGTACTGGAAGGGCGAGGGCGTCGGCGTGGACCGGTCGGAGGCTTACTATTTTTTCTTCACGGCCTTCCGACGCGGCGCGCCGGATGCGAAAGCGCGCGCCCAGGCGCTATGGAAGGAAATGAGCAAGGACGATATCAAGCACCTTGAAACGAAACTGCGAACCTTTCGCTATGACCCGAAGAAAGTATTGGATTACATGCAAGGCGAGGCCCCCCCGGATGCGGCCAAGGGATCGAATCCGCCCGATCCCGGTCTATAAGCGCGCCTCTGAAGGATATTCGGTACAATCGTCGGGCGGAAACGCTCTTCTATACTAAATGCCTAAGCCAATCCCCATCGGCGCGCGAGGTGAGGCGCGTCAAACGGTCGAGTTCAAACACACGCTGACCGCACACCACCCCGAGCTGCCGCCGGTTTATTCCACGCCTGACATGATCCGCCTGATGGAGACTGCGGGCTTTCTTGCGCTGCATCCCTACTGCGAGGGCGACGAGATCAGCGTGGGAACTTCGATCAACATCCAGCACCGTGCTGCGAGCGGGATTGGCGCTCACATCGAGGCCGAGGCCGTGCTGGAGTCCTTTGACGGTCGCTTTTACACGCTGCGCGTGACTGCGCGCGACGACGTCCAGGAAATCGGGCGGGGCACCGTGAGCCGGGCCATCGTGAGTATGGGCAAGTTTGTTGAGAAGATGAGGAAATAAGTACCGAGTACCTAGTACCGAGCACCGAGAACTGCCATTCTCATCGGCGTCATCTCCGACACGCACGGCCTGCTACGCCTTGAGGCCATTGAGGCTTTGCGCGGCTCGAACCACATTATTCATGCCGGCGATGTCGGCTCGCCCGATATCCTCGAGAAGCTTTCCACGATTGCTCGGGTCACCTCCGTACGCGGCAACGTCGACAAAGGGGCGTGGTCGCGCAAGCTGCCAGAGACGCAGGTACTCGAACTGGGCGGAATTTCCATCTACGTGCTGCACGATCTGGCCCAACTAGACCTCAAGCCGAAGGCAGCCGGATTCGCCGTAGTGGTCAGTGGACACAGTCATGTTCCCAAACAGGAGATGCGCGACGGGGTGCTCTACTTCAATCCCGGCAGCGCGGGGCCGCGCCGATTCAAGCTCCCCGTGAGCATGGGCAGACTCATCGTTGAGAATGGCGGCGTGCGGGGCGAACTCTTTGATCTGCCGCCGGCCGGGTTGACCGCTGATCTTTGATCTAGCGCCGTTGTTACAATCGCAGGGCAATCAGAGAATGTCCATTCAGTTCCAGGTCGAGACCCGCGCAGGCGCTGCGCGCACCGGGCGAATGATCACGCCGCACGGGGAAGTCGAAACTCCTGTGTTCATGCCTGTAGGCACGGTGGCGACTGTCAAAGGCATGCCGCAGGATGTTCTCGAAGAACTCGGAGTCGAGATTCTTCTCGGCAATACTTATCACCTCTACCTGCGTCCCGGAGTTGAAACCGTCCGCCACTTCGGCGGGCTGCATGGTTTTATGGCGTGGCCGCGGGCGATCCTGACGGATTCCGGAGGCTTCCAGGTTTTCAGCCTGAACGAGCTTCGCAAAGTCACCGAGGAAGGCGTGACGTTTCGCTCGCATCTCGATGGCTCGTCTCATTTCTTCAGCCCAGAGAACGCGATGGCGGCGCAGATCGGTCTGGGCGCGGACATAATCATGGCGTTCGACGAGTGCACGGAGTATCCCGCTGATCGGGCCCGCACGCAAGCTTCCATGGAGCTAACCCTGCGCTGGGCTGCGCGGAGTAAGAAGTATTTCGAGGAGCATAAGCAGGAAGTACCGTGGGGCCGCTCCCAGTACCCAGTACCTAGTACCCAGTACCCAGAGAAAGGCGCGGCGTTCACTCAAGAAAGCGCAAGCGCAGGCAACTGGGTACTGGGTACTGGGTACTATACCCAGGCTCTCTTCGGCATCGTCCAGGGTGGTATGGATTTGGAGTTGAGAAAGGAATCCGCCGAGCGGACTGTCGAGATCGGCTTTCCCGGCTATGCCATCGGAGGACTGAGTGTGGGCGAACCACGGGAGCGGACCCGCGAGGTCATCGAAGCCACGCTCCAGCACCTTCCCGCCGACAAGCCGCGTTATGTGATGGGTGTGGGCACGCCCGAGGAGATCGTCGAGTACGCGAAACTGGGCGTCGATATGATGGATTGCGTCCTGCCTACGCGGGCGGCGCGGCACGGCCTGCTGTTTACCTCGGAGGGAAAGATCTCAATCAAGCAGGCGCGCTACGCTCAGGACGCGGCGCCGCTCGATCCCAGTTGCGGCTGCCGGGTTTGCCAGAGGTACTCGCGGGCATACTTGCGGCATCTTTATGCTTCTAATGAATTGCTAGCTCAGGTCTTAAATACCCTGCACAACCTGAGTTTCTACCTTGACACTATGCGGCGGGTGCGTCATTCTATTGAACTTGGGGAAGAGTCTCGCTTTCTTTAGCGTCCGGTCTTGACCGAAACCTTGGATCTTGGCTGTGACGACCTCCCCTGATGCAAGCCTGAGCGGTAGATGATCCGGCCGGAACCGATCAGAACTCCCGTCGTGAAATGACAGGCCCGCGGCGATTGTAGGCGTGGGCGGTTGTTCGCGGATTGAGCGCGTGACCTAAATGAACATGGATTTCTTGCCAGCAATACAGTTACCGGGCGGCGGGGGTAGCGCGTCATTCCTGCTAATGATGGTACTGATGATCGGCGTTTTCTACCTGGTGCTGATCCGCCCCCAACAAAATCGTCAGAAGAAGTGGCAAGCGATGCTGGATAGCATCAAGACTGGCGACAAAGTCGTAACCAGCGGCGGCCTGAAAGGCACTGTTGTGGCCTTGAAGGATGACTCCATCCATCTGCGGGTGCCTCCGGACAACTTGCGGTTGGAAGTGACCAAGGCCTCGGTGGCGCAACTCACCACTGCGGACGAAGAAGCAAAAACCAAGTAATCGCGGCATAGCTAATATTTGGATCTGTCTAGTCATGAATAAGAATCTTCTCTGGAAACTGGCACTCATCGTAGCAACGCTGCTCGTGTTTCTGTTCGGGATATTCGGCATCCCTCAGAGCTTCTCGGGCCAGGGCCTGCTCGCGGCCATGACCAACCGCATTCACCTCGGCCTCGATTTGCGGGGCGGAACCCACCTGATCCTGCAGGTGCAGGTCAATGACGCGGTGAATGCTGATTCCGACAATGCCGTCGAAGTGCTCAAAGAGCAACTCAACAAGCGCAAGATTGCGTTCGCGGACATTTCCAAGCCTGACGCGCAGAATAATCCCGACAAGGTTGTGGTAAAGGGCGTTCCGGCGGGTTCGCGGAAAGATCTGCTGGATATCGCCAACGAACGCCTGGCCGAGTACAACCTGAGTTCCGGGGCCGAGGATACCTGGATCCTCACCATGAAGCCGCAGAATCTCGCGGAACTGAAGAACAAGGCCGTGACCCAGGCGATCGAGACCATCCGCAACCGCATTGATTCGCTGGGCGTCAGCGAGCCGACCATTCAGGAGCATGGCCTGGGCCAGTATCAAATTCTCGTGCAGTTGCCCGGAGTCGACGATCCCGGCCGAGTGAAAGACATCATGCAGTCCACCGCTATGCTTGAAATCAAGCAGGTTTTGGGCGGGCCTTATTCGAGTGAGCAAGCAGCTCTGCAGGATAAGGGCGGAATCTTGCCGGCCAATGCGATGCTTCTGCCGGGGCACGGCGCTCCGGGAATTGCGGCAGGCGAACAGGCGTGGTATCTGGTTTCGCGAGTGTCCGCCGTCCGGGGCAAAGATCTGCGGGACGCGCAACCCACCACAGACCAGAATGGCCAGCCCAGCGTGCAATTCAATCTGACCAGCGAGGGCGGAACGCGTTTCTACAACTTCACCTCCGCGCACGTGGGCGACAGTCTGGGAGTGGTGCTCGACGGTAAGGTGCAGGAAGTCGCGAATATCAAGGAGGCCATCCGGGATACGGGCACAATCAGCGGCGGCAGTATGAACGCGCAGCAGGCCAAAGATCTGTCCATGATCCTGCGCTCGGGGGCTCTGCCTGCGGGCATCGTCTATTTGAATGAGAGTGTCGTGGGAGCGTCGCTGGGTGCTGATTCCATTCGTGCCGGGATTCGGGCCGCCGTCGTGGGCATGCTGGCGGTGCTGATTTTCATGCTGGTCTACTATCGCGCCGCCGGAATCAATGCGGACATTGCGCTCCTTCTGAACCTCATCATTCTGCTCGGCTTCATGGGCTTCTCCGAGGCTGTGCTGACCCTGCCCGGCATTGCCGGCGTGATTCTTACCGTCGGCATGGGTGTGGATTCGAATGTGCTGATCTTTGAGCGCATCCGGGAGGAGTTGCGCAACGGAAAAACTCCTCCTTCAGCGGTGGACCAGGGTTTCAGTCACGCCTGGATCACGATCGTGGACACGCATGTCACGACGATTGTATCGGCGGCAATTCTGTTCTACTTCGGATCAGGTCCGGTGAAGGGATTCGCCACCACTCTGACCTTCGGACTGCTGGCAAATTTGTTTACTGCGGTGTTCGTTTCGCGGTTGATCTTCGACTGGATTTTGAGCCGCAAGCAGCGCGGTGAAGCGTTGAGCATCTAGGGAATTTTGTAATTTGGTAATTTGAAGACCTGGGCGATTGGTTTTCAAACTACAAAATTACCCGATTACAAAATTCTTGCACACTAGATTTTCATAAGGGGTCAGACTTGGAGTTCTTTCGCAATACCAACATCGATTTTCTCGGCAAGAAGTGGTATTTTCTCGCCTTCTCCCTCGTATTCAGCGTGGCGGGACTGCTTTCGATATTTTTCTGGCACCACATTCCATACGGAGTGGACTTTCGTGGCGGCACGCTGGTGTATGTGAAGTTTTCGCACACGCCCGACGACAATGCGCTGCGCGCCTCCTTGGATCGCGCCGGGCTGCACAACTTCAAGCTCCAGCGCTATGACGTTCCTTCCAACAATGAGGAGTTGATTGACCTCGACGTGCAGGAAACCAGCGAAAAGGCGCTCGACCAGGGCAAGAACAAGATCATCGCGGCGCTCCAAACCAATTCTCCCGCCGGCAAAAAGGACCTTAACAACACCAGCTTACTCGACGTCAAGAGTTATCTGATGGATAAGGACCCCATGCGCCTGGGCTCGGACGCCGATCAAAAGTACGGCCAGCAAGCCCAGGCCATCGTGGATACGCGCAACAAAGTGTATGGCGGCGTGCTCAGTTCGTTCGATCAACTGAAGGGTGCGGTTGATCCCGCAGCGGCAGCTTCCCTGCCGGATGGCTTCTTCCTCTCCGATTTTGGCATCCGTAACGTCGAGATCGTAGGGCCGCAGGTGGGCGCGCAACTGCGCCAGCAAGCCCTGCTGGCGACGGGTTATTCGCTCCTCGGAATGCTGATTTACCTGGGATTCCGCTTTGAGTTGATTTACGGAGTCGCCGCGGTAGTCACCGTGTTTCACGATACGTTGATCACCGTTGGGGCCTTCTCCCTGCTCAACAAAGACATCTCGCTCACGGTCATCGCCGCCATTCTGACCCTGATTGGTTACTCTAATAACGACACGATCGTGGTATTTGACCGCATCCGGGAAAACATTAAACTCATGCGGCGGGAGAAACTGTCGGAAATCGTCAACCGCAGCATTAATCAGACTTTGAGTCGAACCATCTTGACAGCCGGGCTAACCTTCCTTACAGTGCTTGCACTCTACTTGTTCGGGGGCGAGGTGTTGCGTGGGTTCAGCCTGGCGCTGGTCATTGGCATTCTGATTGGAACGTATTCGTCGATTGCGATCGCCGCTCCGATTCTGGTGGCTTACCAGGATTGGAGGATTGAGAAGGGCAAGCGGGCCATTGCCATGCCGGCCCGGGTAAGGTAACAAACCGATTGCCAAAAAGGGCACTCTGGGTTAAGTCTTTATTTGGCAGATGCTTGGAAGCGGTTGTGCAATGCCAGGCGGGACTTGGGTGGTCTCGCTGGCTGCGGAAGTCGATCCGGGAGCAAAGAGGAGACAGTCGGTGTCTAAGTTTACGTAAGCTCTGAAGTAGGGGGAACTTTATGTTTGAAGATAGCCTTCTTGAATCCGGCGGCAGGCTGAAGACAAAACGGGGACGAACTACGACCTTCGCCATTTTCCTTGAAATCATTGCGATCGGCATCATGGTTCTGCTTCCTCTCATCTTCACTGAGGCGCTGCCCAAGCAAATGACGATGAGCTTCCTGGTGGCCCCCCCGCCTCCGCCTCCGCCCCCGCCACCGGCTGCCGCGCCCGTGAAGATCGTAAAGGTAATCCAGACCGACATTGTGAATGGCGCGCTGCGCACTCCCACCAAGATTCCGCAAAAAATCCAGATGATCAAGGAAGACGAAGCTCCGCCGCCGGTGATGGCGTCCTCTGGCGTAGTGGGCGGCGTTCCGGGCGGCATCCCGGGTGGCCAGATGGGCGGCGTGATCGGCGGTATTATCAGTTCCACGCCGGTAGCTGTGCCCAAGGTCGCTGCTCCGCAGCGGGTGCGCGTATCCTCGGGTGTTTCTACGGGTCTGTTGATTCGCAGGGTCAACCCAACTTATCCACCCCTGGCGCGGCAAGCCCGTATCCAAGGTCAAGTGGTGTTGCATGCGGTGATCAGCAAAGACGGTTCGATTGAGGGGCTGACCCTGATCAGCGGGCATCCCATGTTGGCTCCGGCGGCCATCGACGCTGTGAAGCAGTGGAAGTATAAGCCGTATCTGCTGAATGGCGAACCGGTCGAAGTGGATACGGAAGTCCAAGTCAACTTCACCCTGTCCGGAGGCTAGACCGGCCGGTGTGAACGCGGCAACGTGCGAGGTAGAATGGCCCTCCCCCTCCCACCTGAAAACGGTGGCCGGGAGAGCCCTTGCAGGGGCGCGGCCGCTGTACCTTTCATCTTCAAGGTATACGAACGCGGGGCGTCTCGAACTTTGTGCCGCCGAGCTTTAACGGGATGTATCGATCTCGCATCAAAGTCTAAGCAGTTCCGAGGAGGGAAAGGCAACTCATGTTAGCTAACTTGGCAGGAGAAGTTTTCAATCATGTACCTAGGGTGGCCGCCTGGATTGTGCAGGAGGGCGGCACAGTGGGTTGGGACCCGATTTCGCTGTGGCGGCAGATGGGTATCATAGCGAAGGCCGTGGTCGTGATTCTGTTCATCATGTCGGGCTGGTCGATCGGCGTGATGATTGACCGCGCCATGGCATACAGCGCAGCTCGCAAGCAGTCTCGCGCGTTCGCCCCGGCCGTGGCCGGAGCCTTGCGCGACGGCCGCATCGACGAGGCCATCAAGGTCGCCGAGCGCAACAAGAAAAGCCATCTGGCCAAGGTTGTCACCGCCGGCCTGATGGAATTCAAGGCCCACCAGGATAGCCCCGGCGCCATCCCTGGCGAGACCATTGAAGCTTCCAAGCGCGCACTGGAGCGCACGGAAGCCATCGTCCACGCTGAACTGAAGCGTGGCTTGGGCGGCCTGGCCACCATCGGTTCGACGGCCCCGTTTGTGGGACTGTTCGGCACGGTGATGGGCATTCTGAACGCCTTCAAAGAAATTTCCACTCAGAAGGCAACCGGTCTGGGCGCGGTCGCAGGCGGCATCTCAGAGGCGCTTGTAACCACAGCCTTCGGGCTGTTGGTGGCGATTCCCGCCGTCATGATGTTCAACTACCTCACCGGCCGCGTGGAAGCGTTCGATGTGGAGATGGACAACTCGTCGAGCGAATTGATCGACTACTTCCTGAAGCGCCGGGAAGTTCGCCGGTCCTAGGGATCAAGACGTCCTAAAGGGACGCCAGTCTGCAGAGTTGCTTGTCCGGCGCTGGGAGCATTCCCGGCGCCGGCCTTCCCAACCCAAACGGAACGCTCGATCCAGTAAGGGATCTGTACCGCGCAAGGTTTACCGGCAACTGGCCTTTGTAAACTGGCCACTGCTTTTACGGAGACATCAAGCTATGGCATTAGCCAAGAGGAATGAAGGCGCCAACGTCAACTCGGACATCAATGTCACGCCGATGGTGGACGTGATGCTGGTGCTGCTGGTCATCTTCATGGTGATCACGCCCATGTTGCAGAAGGGCATCAGCGTGGACATGGCCCAAGTGAATAACCCGACGCCCATGACGGACGCGGACAAAGAAGATGCTCTGCTGGTCTCGATAATGCGTGATGGGACTGTCTACTTCGGCGCCGACAAGCTTACGGGCGGAGTCGATACCCTGACCGGCAAGGTGAGGGACCGCCTAACCAATAAAACCAACAAAGAGGTCTACCTCAAAGCCGATGCTCGCGCTCACTTCGGCAATGTCGTCCAGGTGGTTGATGCCGTGCGCGCCGCCGGAGTGGATGACCTGGGCTTGCTCACCGAACAGAGGAAGAGTACTACCGCTCCACCCACCGCTCCCAAAGCGGGTGGGCAATAGAGGAGACCGATCATGAGTATGGCAGTTGGAACCGGCGGAGGCCAGAACGCAAACATTAACGTCACTCCGCTCATTGACGTGCTGCTGGTGCTGATCATCATCTTCATGGTGATCACGCCTTTAACGCCTAAGGGTTTGGATGCGCTGGTTCCTCAGCCGCCTCCGCCCAACGCGCCCAAGAACAATACGCCCGACCGCACCATCGTGGTGCAGTTGATTGATCGCGGCAACGGCCAGGATCCCGGCCTGAAAATCAACCAAGAGGATGCCACCTGGGACAACCTGCAGGGGCGTCTGGCCGATATCTACAAGACCCGCGCTGAGAAGGTCATGTTCGTAAAGGGTGACGACGCGATCCCCTTCGCCGACGTGGCCAACGTGATTGACATCGCGCATGCTGCCGGAGTAGATAAGGTCGGTCTGATTACAGCCAAGATTGAAGCGGGCGGCTAGGAGCGCGGCCAAGATCACGAGCTAACAGGAGACCAGCCCGGAAGGCGGTGCCGCTTCCTCTAAGGAAGGTTTGGCTGGCGCTTGTCAACTTGCTGTCTCTGGGCCTAGGATGCTGTGGCATGGGAGACTTATACCGCAATGAATAAACAGATTCGACTGCTAACACTGGTGGCCGCTGCGCTTGCGTTACTCGCTTCCATGGGCTGCGACAAGCTGCGCGCCCGCGACCAGCTCAACAAAGGCGTGACGGCATACAAGAACACCAAGTACGAAGAAGCCATCGAGCATTTCCAGCAAGCCGTCGCCCTGGATCCCAGTTTGATTAACGCCAAAATGTACCTGGCCACCGCCTACGCTCAGCAATACATCCCGGGCGCCGACACTCCCGAGAACAACAAAATGGCCGAACAGGCCATTGACCAGTACAAGCATGTGCTCGAGATGAATGCGGCCCGCGATCAGAAGGTAAACGCAGCCAAGGGCATCGCGTCACTGTATTTCAACCAGAAGAAGTTCGACGATGCCAAGAAGTACAACCACATGGTCTCCGATCTCGATCCGAATGATCCCGATCCCTATTACTCGATCGGAGTCATTGACTGGACCGCATGCTATCAGCCACGCATGGAAGAGCGCGCCAAACTGGGCCTGAAGCCGGAGGAGAGCCTGAATCCCAAGAACAAGGACCAAAAGAAGGCTTGCGAGGAATTGAAAGTGAAGAATGGCCCGTCAATCCAGGAAGGCATCGACAGCCTCAACAAGGCGATCCAGCTCCGCCCCGACTACGACGACGCCATGGCCTATTTGAACCTGATGTACCGTGAACGCGCCGACGTGGAATGCGATGACCTGAGCGCACGCCAGGAAGATCTGAAGACTGCCGACCATTGGGTCGACCAGACTTTCACCGTCAAGAAGGCTAGGGCCGAGAAACAGCCCGGACCACAAGGCATCACCCTGGACCAGCCCAAGTAATCCGACGCAACCGTTCCCAACCCAAAGCCTCCTCTGCGCCGTACCGCGGAGGGGGTTCCGTGCTTTTTGGGGCGACGGGTGACGGCTTGCTATAGAGTCTGACTTCCACCTGCGGAAATTGAAGGCGCTGCATTTGCGGGAAGGATTCGCCGAATGCCTGGTTGAGCATTAGCGTCGTTGCATCGGGGCGGTCCGGAGCCCCATTGCTCATCAGGACGACCCAAACCCGGGCGTACGTTTCCGGCACGGAATGCATGAACTCACTGCTGGGCTTGCCGGTGACGTCGCGGTAGTCGAGATGGTCGCCGTGGCGCGGGAAGATGATTGTCGGACCGAGAGCGGAGCTGCTGTGGGCGTCCGTCGTCCTTCGGAGCGACCCAACGAACTCGTAGGGAACACGCCCTTCGGCGATGTGAAAGAGGATGGCGTCGCCGGGTTGCGCGTGATCGTAAATGTAATTTGCGGCGGCTTCTGAGCCATCCCGCTCCAGATCGAAGTCGTGATCGTAATATGAGAGTGTGCCCTGCAGTGAAAGCAGAAGCATGACTGCAAGGCAAACGCCCGTCATCCATGCCTTGCGCAAACTTGCCAGGCCGGCCGCGGCCAGGATGATCAGGGCAGGCAGGCAGAAGGCAAAGTAGCGGGCCAGGAAGAGTGGTCGCGCCATCGAGAGCAGCAGGGCCAAGGCCACAGGAAAGATCATCCAAATCAACAGGAACTGGACCCGCCAAACGTCCCGGCTGGCCGCTCGCCGAAACAGCCGCCCACCCAACGGCAGGATCGCCCCCAGGCGAGCGGCGGTGCCGAGTAGCGCCAGTGGCAGCCCATCATTGCCCGCCAAGTGTTCCCAGTAGTCCAGCAGGTCGTGAACCCCGGGCCGCTGGATCCAGCGAATTTGGCCTGCTCCCGTTTTGGCCACAAATGCCAGCAAGGGGAGGACCGCGAGTCCAATCCAGATCCACGCTCGACGCATCGCGGAGGACAAAGCAGAGAGCGACTCTGGTCCGTGCGCGCGCTTGAACCCTTGCGCTGATAACCACTGGCTGGCAATCAGGAGCAGCGCGTAAAAGTGAGCGTAGACAGCAAGAACGCTGGTCAGGACATAGCCCCAGAGACTACGACGGGATGGCGTCGGCTCCCGCAGAGCCGCGACAAAGAATCCGCTCGACAACGTGGCCAGCAGCACGAACAACGAGTAGCTGCGCGCCTCCTGCGCATAACGAATGTGATACGCGTTACAGCTCAGCAGCGCGACAGCGATCAGTCCCACCCGGCGGTCAAACAGCTTGCAACTCAGCCAGAAGATGGCGGGTAATGTGGCCAGCGACGCTAGCACCGACAAACTGCGGATGAAGAATGGGCTGGATCCGAAATGCAGCCATCCGCGCAGCAGCACGTAATACAGCGACATGTTGGCTTCACGCCACCACAGCAGCCGCGCGAAGTCGTGCCAGCTCAGGAGTGCAATTTCCACGCTGAAGGCCTCATCGAACCAGAAGGGCTTCCGCGCCAGAAAAAGAAAGCGCAAAACCGTGGCCGCCCCCGCGAGCAAGACAACGGTGAACGCTGAAGCCAGCGTCCAAGCCGGCTGCGCGGGATTGTTTCCAGGCGAGTCTGGCACGCTCATGTTAGAGCAATCGTGCGGATTCCAGATGATACTATGCTAGAAAGAGAAAGAAAGATCAGTCATGACTGTGGCATCTCTGGAAGCATCGCCGCGCAGCCGCACTACCGCCGCATCATCGGCAGGGTCACTGGCCGGGTCGCCGGCGAACGACCGGTGGGCGGGGTGCGTGTCGGTAATCGTGCCCGTCTACAACGAGATTGCGCACGTGGATGAACTTCTTCAGGCCATCCACGCCTCGCCAGTCAAGAAAGAAATCATCATTGTCGACGACGGGTCCACCGACGGAACGCGCGAGAAGCTGCAAGCCATGCCGCTGGCCAATGATGTCACGGTCGTCTTCCACAAAAAAAATTGCGGCAAAGGCGCAGCTATCCGCACCGCGCTTCAGTACGCCCGCGGAGAATATGTCCTGATTCAAGATTCCGACCTGGAATATGATCCGCAGGATTATCCCGCGCTGCTGCGACCGCTCGAACAGGGCCAGGCGAACGTCGTCTACGGCGTGCGCCCGGACCGCCCTGCGCGCGGTCTTCGATTCTTCCTAGGCGCGAAGCTTCTGACCCATCTCACCAATCTGCTTTACGGTGCGGGCATCCACGATGAGGCGACCTGTTACAAAGTCTTCCGGCGATCGCTGATCGCGCAAATTGATTTGCAATGTCGGCGCTTCGAGTTCTGTCCCGAAGTGACTGCCAAGCTCTGCCGCATGGGCGAGAGGATCGCGGAGGTTCCCATCGCCTACGCGCCGCGCTCGGCGGGCGAAGGCAAGAAGATTCGCCACGCGGATGGGTGGCTGGCCATCTGGACCCTGGTGCGTCACCGCTTCAGCCGCCGTGCCCGTTGGATCGGGTCGGACCGCGAGGCTGCCGCTCCGTTTGCGGTGAGTTCTTCGAGCGTGCCGCCGGAGTAAAACCCGACATGAGATTTACGATCCAACATAGGATTGGTAAGGGAACTGGGTCCGATTCTGAGAAGACCCCATGTTCTTAGGGGAGAGCACATTTGCCTGGCCTTTTGTCGCCTGCTTGATTGCGGGTTTGATCGTGAGCTTTGTTTCATTGAAGCGCATTTGCGAGGAATTGAATCGAGTATTGCCACTAGGCAAAAAGGTAACTCCGTATCCCCCGTGGCCGCGGTCGTTTGGGCAAGCCATCTGGAGAACCAATCTATTCGCGCATTCTTTAGTACTGTTGGGTCAGCACCGCCAACACTACCCGTCGAGTTCCTTGCGCAAGGTGTACGGCATCGCCGCCCTCAGTATGCTGCCGAGTGTGATTGGCGTCATGGCGATGACGCGGTGACAGTGTACCGTTTCTCTGCGACTAGGTAAGAATGTTCAAGAAAATCCTCATAGCCAATCGAGGCGAGATCGCGGTGCGCGTCATTCGCGCGTGCCACGAAATGGGGATTGCCGCGGTCGTCGGCTACTCCGACGTGGATCGCGCTGCGCTGCATGTGCGCAAGTCTGACGAAGCCTATCCCATCGGTTCTGCGGCAGCTTCCGAATCCTATCTCAACATTCCCAAAATCCTCGATGTGGCCAGGCGATCCGGCGCCGACGCCGTCCACCCCGGTTACGGATTCCTCTCCGAGAACGCGAAGTTCGCCCAGGCATGCGCCGACGCGGGAGTGAAATTCATCGGGCCAACGGCCGCCGCCATGGGGGCCATGGGATCGAAGACGCGCGCCCGCCAGGCCATGGAGAAAGCCGGCATTCCCTTTGTGCCGGGTACGTCGCGCGGCGTGGAATCGTTCGAGGAGGCCGAGCGGGTGGCCGCACGAATCGGCTATCCGGTGATGTTGAAGGCCGCGGCCGGTGGCGGTGGCAAAGGCATGCGCCTGGTGCACGCTCTAGAGCAACTGAAGTCAGCGCTTGAAGCCGCTCGCAGCGAGGCGGACCGCTCCTTCGGAGATAGCGAAGTTTATATCGAGAAGGCCATCGTGAATCCGCGGCACGTCGAAATGCAGGTGCTGGCCGACGAGCACGGCGACACGGTCTACCTGGGCGAGCGCGAATGCTCGCTGCAACGACGCCATCAGAAAGTGCTGGAAGAAACGCCATCGCCGATTGTGGATGCCGACATGCGCCGCCGGATGGGCGAAGTTGCGGTCCGCGTTGCGCAAACCGCGAACTACACGAACGCCGGCACCGTCGAGTTTCTGGTCGATGAGCGGAAGAATTTTTATTTTCTGGAGATGAACACGCGCTTGCAGGTGGAGCATCCCGTGACGGAGTTGGTCACCGGTCTCGACCTTGTCCACTTGCAGATTCGTATCGCAGCCGGTGAGAAGCTGCCATTTCAGCAAGAGGACGTGAGCATCCGCGGCCACGCCATTGAATGCCGCATTTACGCCGAGGATCCTGACAACAATTATTTTCCCAGTCCCGGCAAGATCAGCCTGCTTCAGGAGCCGTCGGGCCCCGGCATTCGCGTCGACAGCGGGATGTACGAGGGCTGGACTGTGCCCATCGACTACGATCCGTTGCTGGCCAAGCTGATTGGCTACGGTGCAGACCGGGATCAGGCCATCGCGCGGCTGACCCGAGCCCTGAGCGAATACTTTGTGGGCGGGATCAGGACGAACATTTCGTTGTTTCGCCGCATCCTGTGGAATACGGATTTTCGCGCCGGGAAACTCGATACCGGATTTCTCGACCGCATGTTGCAGCGAACCGAAGAGAAGCCGGCCGATGCGAAGGCCGCTGAAGTGGCGGCGATTGCCGCAGGCATGTTCGCTGCACTCGGCTCAACCGCAGCCATCGCAGGCGACGACAACGGTTCGGGCGCACTCGATGCAGCAGCTTCAAAATGGAAAGATGCCAGTCGTCGCGAAGGTCTGCGTTGAAGTGGTGCCATCCGTGAATCGGATTACTGGCCACTGGTTTTCATGCTCTACGACATCACCATCGACGGCAAGCATTACCGGCTTGAACTCAACCGTGCCGACGGACGCTGGTCCTGCCGCATCGATGGCCGGGACGTGGAAGTCGACGCTGTACTTGCGTGCCCGGACGTGCTCTCACTTCGCATCGGGAACATTGCCTATGAGGTGAAGTCGGAGCGTGTGGCGAACGATTTACATCTGTGGGTCGGGAGCACATGCTTCACCGTTGCAGTCCGCGACCCGCGCTCTCTGCGTGGCCGCACGCGCGCCGGGGAGGATCACGGTCCCAGGAAAATAGTCGCGCCCATGCCGGGCAAAGTTGTGCGCCTGCTGGTGCGCGAAGGCGATGACGTGGGAGCGGGATCTGGCGTGGCCGTGGTGGAGGCGATGAAGATGCAGAATGAAATCAAATCGCCGAAGAGGGGAACGATCCAGAGGATTCTAGTCAGCGAAGGCGCCGCCGTGAATGCGGGAGACGTGCTCGTGATCGTGGAGTGATTCAGGCCTACTTCGCCAGCCCATTGCTATCCAGCACCTGCTTGGCGTAGTAGTTTTCCACCTTGGCGGAGTCGCGCAATACTTCGTAGTAAGCCGCTTTCAGCAACTGCTCGCGCCTGTCGTGCAGCTGCGAGCGGATGGCTTGTTCCACCCTCGGATCGGAAAAATCGCGTTGTCCAGCCGGTTCCTTGGACACCAGCTTCACGATGCGGAATCCCATAACCTGCTTGTTGGTGGGGTTGGTCAGAGTGACGATCGGGCTGTACTGCCCCGGCTTCAGCTTGATCACTGCGTCGCGCGTGCCCGGATCGGTGTTGCGCAGTGAGGACTCTGGCAGCGTGCCCAGGTCGCCTCCGTTGCCGGAAGTTTCCGGATCTTCGGAATAATTCATGGCGAGAGTGGCAAAGTCATCGCCGCTGTCCAGCCGGTTGGAAATCATCTGGATTTTCTTGCGTGCGTCGGCCTCGTTCTGCGCCTTGTTATTCTGGTTGTGAACTTGCGGGTTGGGCACGGGCGTTACGAAAATCTGCGCCAGGTGATACTGCGGTTCGATGAGATTGAATTCCGACTTGTGGGCAGCAAAATAGTCCTTGGCATCCTGCGTGGTAACGTCAATCTTCGAAGAAACTTCCTTGTTCATCACCTTGTCCACGGTGATGGAGCGGCGGATGTCGCGCTTGAAATCCTCGAGCGTGATCTTCTTTTCCTGCAGCCGCTTGTCGAATTCCTGCTGGGAGTATGGGGACTTGATCTCGTTGAGCTTGCGGTCGACTTCTTCCTCGGTGGCCAGCAGGCCGAGTTTCTCGGCGCGGCGCATTACCATTTCATCGTCGATCAACTGGCGCAGAATGTTCAGGCGAAGAATCGTGGCCTGCTCCCCAGCGGGCCTTTGCTGGGCGCTGGCCACCTGATTGTCATAGTATTTGTCGACGTCGGATCGGAAAATTTTGCGGCCATCCACCGTGGCCATCACATCGCCGTTAACTTGTGACTTGCAGCCCAGCAGCGCCGCCAGCGCGATACAGACAATCAGTAGTGCCGCAAGCCGGGCAAAGTCCGCATTTCGTTTCAAAAGAGTTTCTCCCCCACATTGACGATCTGAAGTGCACTTGGAATGCACAAATGGCCCAATCAACATTTGACCCACTGCGCCACAATCATTTGGAAGCCGGCGCCGCAGCGGCGGCATGCTCAGGTACTGGCAGGTTGGCATCCTTCAGGGCGTGATCCAGCGCCGCGCGCATCTGGCTGACAGACTGGGCTCCCTCGAGCTTTTCTCCGTTAACGAACATGGTGGGCGTGGCTCCTTCCACTCCGATCCCTTCCGCCTCTTTCATGGACGCCTTAACCGCACTCTCATCCTGCGCCTTGATGCAGGACTGCAACTTCACAACGTCAAGATTGTGTTTCTGACCCTGCAACAGCGTGATCTTGTCGACCGCTTCCAACCGCGCTCCGGGCGTCTTTTCGCTGCTCACCTCGTGCTGGTTGGCATGAATGTAATCGGCGAAATCCCAATAGGCATCGCCGTTCTGTACCGCCAGGCAATTGGCATCCACAGCCGCATGCATCGCCCAGGGATGGATTTCCAGCAGCGGATAGTCCTTGTAGATGAAGGTAACCCGGTCGCCGTATTCTTTCAGAATCTCAGGAAACAATGTCTGGTGCATGCGGGAGCAGAACGGGCACTCGAAATCGTCGAAATTCACCAACACGACTTTGGATGCCTTCGCTCCCCGCGTAGGCCGCCCGTTGGTGTCGATCTTGCTCATGATCTCCGCGAAGGGATCCTTGTTTAGATCAAACTTGGTCAGCCGCATCATGGAGGACCGGTCCTTGGAAACCAGAAAGGTGAGGTCCTGGTTCTTTCCACCGCCATCCACGGTTACGGTCACGGAGTCGTAGTTGGGAAATTCGGAACTGGGCGAAGGCGTCCCAACCAAAATGTGGACCTCGGGAGGAACCTTGTAGAAGGAGCGGATCTGACGCTCAATCTTCTGGGTTAATTCGGGGGAAGCAGATTGGGCAACACAGCCCAGACAAACCACAAGCAGGAGAAGAAAAGAGCGCCGAATTAGATTCACCAAAAACCGCCTCAATATCACAAGTTGAGGCTCGATTATCTCACAGCGCGCCGCGGGACGCAGGGACGTGAGGGCCGGAAACCGCGCGAGAACGAGAGAATTCGGCTAGGCCCGACGGCACTGGCTTCTTCAACCTGTCCGCCGGAACAAACCCTCCGCCGGCAGCAGAGCGTTCATCGATCCGGACCGGAAGCCCTCTAGATCGAGGGTCACGAACTTGAAGCCCAGCCCTTTGAATATTCTCGTGAACTCCAAGGCCATGGCGGGATCGAGCGCTCGCTCAAGGTCCTCGCGAGCGATCTCAATGCGGACAATCTCTCCATGATGACGCACGCGGAGTTGCCGGAAGCCCAAGGCCCGCAGTGCGTCTTCACCCTTTTCTACTGTGTCGAGCGCCTCCCGCGTAACCGGCCGGCCATATTCGATGCGGGACGAGAGGCAAGCGGACGCGGGCTTGTCCCAGATACGCAGTCCAGCGTTCCGCGCGAGTAGTCGAATTTCTTCTTTACTGAGCCCCGCATCCAGCAGCGGAGCCACAACATGGTGCGCGCTCGCTGCCTTCTGGCCGGGACGGAAGTCGCCTTGGTCGTCGAGATTCACTCCATACGCGATGGCATCGAAGCCGCGTGCCTGCCGGAGTTCTTCCATCAGCGTGAAGAGTTCATCTTTGCAGAAGAAACAGCGCTGGGCATCGTTGCGGACGTACTCGGGGCGATCGAGTTCCGCGGTCGGGACCACTTCCAGCGGAATCGCCCGCTCGCGGGCAAAGGCGATCGCATCCCCAAGTTGGGTGCGTGCCAGGCTGGGGGAGTCGGCGATGATTGCCAGCATACTGTCTCCCAAGGCCTGATGCGCAGCCCAAGCGAGGTAGGCGGAATCCACGCCGCCGGAATAGGCGACGAGGGCGCGGCCCAGGGTGCGCAGGTGCGCTTGCAGCGATATGCGTTTCGCTTCCAGGTCTACTCCCGCGGCCGACATGCACACTATGTTAGCAGGAACTCCGTGCGTGATCATGCCACTTGTCTTCTGTTTACTAGCCACTGACCACTGCTCTCAGTACAGCCGCTCCTGCCGCCGCAAACTGCCGAAACCGCCGATATTGGCCAGTGAGAACGTGAAGCGAAACAGGTTTTCGTTGCGTACATTGGCCACTGAGTAGCTGCGGTATTCCATGGTCATGCCGCAGCAATCCCAGTTGTAGGTGGTCTGGGCGCTGACGAACTGCAACACTTTGCTCTCCGCGTCGAACCCGAAACTGCTGGCGGCGCTGAAGCCGCGCTTGTTAAAGCGGCCGTATCCCAGGGCCGCGCGAAACTGGTTGAAGCGCGCCGGGGAAGCCGCACTCGAGGACAATGGCACGGTCTGCGCGGGTATTTGCAGAAAGGCGTCGCCACCGCCAATGGTGACCTGACCGATGTGGTAGTTAGCCAGCAGGGTGCTGGCGTTGACGCGATTGTTTTGGAAGTCGTAGTCCATATCCCATTCGACCTCTGTGCGGGAGCTCGTTTCCACGCGTAGCCGCGAGACCAGTGGTGAAAGATGGCGCGGTTGAGTGAGAAACGCTATGCCCGTGAGGTCGGCCGTGGTGGTGAATACATTGCGCTGGCCGGGAATGAGCGCTCCACCGAAGGTGGGATCGAGGAAATATTTCTGCGCCAGATCCCAGGTCAAGACCTCGCGAACCTGCGGCCCGGCCTGGCACGGGGGGTTGGCCAGCGTGCTGGGATGCTGCCAGGGAATGATCGACTCCGGTGCCGGGCCACCTACGTTAAGCGACGACATGATGGGGTCGCAATCCTCCGGCTTCGCCGAAGTTCGCTTGGCGTAGAGACGCGTCACAAAGCCATACTCGACCTCATGAGTATCGGTGAGGATGTCGCGTTCGTCGAACTTCAGAACCTTGGCGAAGTTGTTTACGCCGGTCACGAAGCGATAAGTGGCGCGCGGCTCGATTACATGCTTCCACTTTCGTCCCAGGAATTCCTTGTCGAATACGCGCTCCAAGGCCGGTGGACGCAGTTCCACAGCTGTCTCCAGGGCTTGGCGGTTAATAGGATCGCTCACTGCCAGCGCAGCGCTCTTGCCGATTGCTGGAATGAGCCTTTCGCTGTAGTAGGCCTCATGCACCGTCAGTTCGGGACGCAAAGACCATCCTCGAAACAGCAGCGGCAAAGAGATTTCCGGGCTCAGATCGAATCGCTCGACTAGGTTCCCGGTCCGGAAAGCTGGCGTGCAAGACTGAAGGAACCCCGTGCACGTGCCCAGTTGGGGCTCGCTGCGCGACAATCCTGCGGCCGAGGCGTCGAACGACCAATAGAGCGGCGTGTGCGGCAGTTGCCGGTCCACACTGGAGGAATCAAAGCTGGGGGCGTGCGAGATCGTGATTACTTGCCCCGGAATCGTGCTCAGGAAGTTCTGGTAGCGTTCTACAAATCCGTTGAAGTTGAAACCGTTCGGCGACTTTGACAGAAAAGCCTGTGACTTCACCTCCGAATACACCGCCTGGCTGAAAACCTCGTTAAAGGCCAGGCGGAAGAGAAACGAGCTCAGGTAGTCGATGTTGGCCACCCCGCGGAAGCCGTCGATGGTGCCGGCGGAGTTCAGCCGCACGTTCTCCCCGCCTTCTTTGACGATTGGCGTTCCGATGCCGCGGTCAATTACCCCAAAGTAGTTCAGGTCCACGTAAGACGTTTCGCTGGGCCGAGCGCGAAACTCTCCCCGCTGCGACCAGCCGCGCTTGGAAAAGTACTCGGCGCCCAGGGTCGCATCCATCATGCGGTTGATGGCCCAGTAGTAGGCATCGCCGATGACGTTACCCTTGGTGGAGGATCGAGCGATCGAGGGCATCAGGAAACCGGACTGGCGGGATTCCTTCTCCACTGGATGAGTCGCGAACGGAAAGTACAGGATGGGAAGCCCGTGCAGAATGAATGTGCTGCGGTAGATTTTGGCATTGCCGCCCACGTCGACAATCACCTTGCGAGCGTCGAATTGCCACATGGGGTGCGGCAACTCGCAGGTCGTGATGGTGCCGTCGTAGACCAGGTAGTGCTCGGGACTGGTTTTATCGACCATCTTCCCGGTGAAGGCGAAGGGAGCGGTAGAAGTCAGGATCACCCGGTTGTCGTGAAAGCGCAGGCCGGTTGTCCCTGTGACATCGTAGAAGCGTCCGGTTTCCAGTTCCAGATTGTAGGTACCGTGCGAGGCGCGAATATGGTCGTCATTGGGACCGCCGTCGAGCGCGAAGTGTCCGTTGGCGGTGGCTTCTTTGGTGTCGGAGTTGTAGGTGGCTTCGTCCGCCCGCAGCACATAGGTTCCGTAGTAGATCTCAACCGCCCCGTGCAGCTTGTAGACGGAGCCTTCCTCCTCCTGCTGAATGGCGCAGATTGTGTCGACATTTCCCGTTTCCTTCTGCGCTGCAGCTGCGAGGGCGCAGGGCGTTTGAGGAGGCACTGATTTTTCCGGCGGAGCGCCGGCGCGCGCCGTCACCGGGGCGGCCTCCACAGGCGGCAACTGGCTGGTAACTATTGGCGGCACGAGAAGAAGGTGACAAAGCACCGCCGCCGTGATAAGGAATCTGTTGCGAAGAGTCATCGGAACAAGATCGCCGAACAAGATCGTCTGAAGCACGGACAAAACGCTTCGGACACTTCTACCGGCAGCAGTCGTGGTGAACTTAGCACGGCCATGCCTTGGGAGGCAAAGCCGCCCGAAGTGTTGGATTCCGGTGCCGCCTTCGTGGTTATCTGAGCGCGTTATCCGGCGTGGTTATTGGCCGGCTCTAGAGTTCTGGTTAGCTCGTTAAGACTGTGATTCATGCCTTGTCCGCTTTGTGGTGACATCTGCCGCTGCTCTTCCGACGCGAATACGGCCACTTCGCCGCACTGGCTGTCCGATGCGATCACGGATACGGCCGCACCGCGCGCCGAAGCAGAAACATCAGCCGCGGAGGCGCCGAGCCTGGTTCCCACGGAGGAAGCTGCTACCTACGGCAACGACCCTGCGCCTGAGGACTCTCCGGTCTGGCGCCAGGAAGTCGCGGCCCGCCTGAACCGTTATCAGGCCCGCCGCAAGCCGCGCCCGCCCCGCTACCCGTCGCTGCAGCTGCGTTTTGAAGAAGAGGATCCGACTCCCGCTGTAACCGGCAGTCCGGTCGAGGCTCCCACGTTTTCGCGGAGGACCACAGCTTCCAATCAGGCGCTGGCGCTCGATAGCTTCACCGACAGCTCCGCTCATCCGGTTGAAACTGCAGCATCGGTCCCGCTGGCGTTGTATGGGGCCGAAGTCTCGCAGGAGACAGCGGCACTCCACCTTGCCAACGAACTGCCCCAGCATCCCGCTCCAGTCCCAAGCACAGCCCCGACAGCAAAGATTATCGAGTTCCCGCGCTCCTGGACGCCCACGCCGCCCCCGCTTGACGAACTGGCCGAGCCGGTCTTAGATCGTGAGCGTCCTCGCATTCTGGAAGCGCCTGAAGTTGCCCCGCCGCCGCCGGCTCTGGGCGGAATCACAATTGAACCTACTCAGCAGCCGGAACTGGAGAAGCGCCCGGGCATCGACATCCCGCTACAGAGTGTGCCCCTGGCGCGGCGCATTCTCGCAGCTGCCGTCGACGCTGTCATCATCGCCGCGGCTGGCGCTCTTTTCGGTTTCATTTTCTGGAAGGTGACTGCGATCCGTCCGCCGCGACTCCAGATCATCGGCCTCGCTGCCGGGTTGTCCGGCCTGTTCTGGGCCGCTTATCAATACCTGCTTCTGGTGTACTCGGGAACCACGCCTGGACTGCTACTGGCGCAACTCGAATTGGCTCGCTTCGACGGAAGCGCCGCCGGCCGCCGCTTTCGCCGCTGGCGCGTCCTCGCCTCATATCTCTCGGCCGCCTCACTCGGCATGGGCTACGCCTGGGTCTTTCTCGACGAAGACGCTCTCTGCTGGCACGACCGCGTCACGCATACTTACCTGGCACCGAAGAAGTGAGCCTCGACGCACTCCCCGCGTTCCCCTATGCTATCTTCAATAGGTTTACCCTGATAAACGGTTCGCCCATTCTTTAGGCATGGCTACATCCGCAGGTTCCAAACCGGCCATTAAGGTCTTCGTCGCTACGACGGTGATGTTGACCTTCATCTCGTTCTGGCGGGCCTCCGCCATTGTTCTCTCCGACCTCGCATCTTCCGCTTACTACGCGGGTGGCGATGCTGAAAAGGTCATCGGGAAGAGCGCGCCCTGGTTCATTCTCGCGGTCATGTTGTTTAGTTATTGCGTGCGGGCGCTTTACATCGAATCCAGCAGCATGTTCGTCCGCGGCGGCGTTTACCGCGTTGTTAAGGAAGCCATGGGCGGAGGCCTGGCCAAGTTCTCCGTCTCGGCCCTGCTTTTCGACTACGTGCTGACCGGCCCAATCAGCGCCGTCTCCGCCGGACAATATCTGGCGGGCTTCATCAAGGACCTTGGGCGGCAGTTTCTGCATCGTGACCTGCAATTTTCCGATGATTATTTCGCCGCGGTATTGGCCGTGATCGTGGTGGGCTATTTCTGGTGGAAGAATACCCAGGGCATGCACGAGTCCAGCCAGAAGGCTCTCCAGATCATGGCGATCACTACGGTGATGGTGGTGATTTTGCTCATCTGGTGCACCATCACCGTTCTGCGCGCGCCGGTGCAGTTGCCACCCAACCCGCTGCACGCGGGCGTGATTCCGCTGAATAAAGAATCGCTGGGCTGGCTGTATGGAACCTGGTTCAGCCACATCACCTGGATTATTCTTTTCGTTGGCTTCGGGCACTCGGTCTTAGCCATGTCCGGCGAAGAGACTCTCGCCCAGGTCAACCGCGAGATCGAACATCCCAAGCTGAAGAACCTGGAGAAGACCGGGTTGGTCATTTTCATCTACAGCCTGCTGTTTACCTCACTGGTTTCGTTCTTCGCGGTGATGATCATCCCCGACAAGGTCCGCCCGGATTATTTTGCCAACCTCATCGGTGGCATCGCCATGTATCTGGTTGGGCCGACCAGCCTGAAGCTGCTCTTTCACGGCTTCGTCGTACTGGTGGGCGTGCTCATCCTGGCAGGAGCGCAGAACACTTCCATCGTGGGCGCGAACGGGGTGCTGAATCGCGTCGCGGAAGACGGCGTGCTCACCAGTTGGTTCCAGAAGCCGCATCACCGCTTCGGCACCAGTTACCGCATCATCAATCTGATCGTAGGCCTCCAGTTGCTGACCATCATTCTCAGCCGCGGCAACGTCTACATGCTGGCCGCGCTCTATGCCTTCGGCGTGATCTGGAGCTTCGCCATGAAGTCCGTCGCCGTGCTCGTGCTGCGCTACACCGAGCCAGGGAACCGGGCATGGAAGGTTCCTGGCAACCTTCACATCGGCAAGACGGAAGTTCCCGTGGGATTGATTCTTATTTCCGCAGTGCTGCTCATCACTGCGGTCGTGAATCTATTCACAAAGTACGAAGCCACCATCGCGGGAGTGATTTTCAGCGCCGTTTTCTTCACCATCTTTACGATCTCTGAGCACCACGTCACCAAGGAGCGCCACGGCAAACCCGAACAGCTCGACCAGTTCCGCGTCTATGGCAACCAGGAACTGGGCAGCGGCGCCATGGGCGTGCGTTCCGGGAACATTCTGGTTGCGGTGCGCGATCCCCGCAATCTCTACTACCTGCGCCAGGTGCTCGCCCATACCAATACGGTCCAGCAGGATGTGGTGGTGATGAGTGCGCGCCTCTATCATCGCGAGCCCAGCTTCGGCGGCAGCTCGGTCATGGAAGCCAGCCAGGTCTTCGACCACTACGAGCAAGAACTCTTCACCGCGGCCGTGGCCGTAGCCGAGAAAGAAGGTAAGCCGATTTCTCTGCTGGTGGTCCCGGCCACCGACGTCTTCGATGCCATCATGGTGACCGCGCAGCGGCTCGATTCCTCCCGCGTGATCTGCGGACTCTCGAACAAGCTCACCGCCGATGAGCAAGCCAAGCTCACCGGCGACGCCTGGGAGCGCATGCCGGAGCCCCGCCCTCGCGTCTGCCTGGAAGTCTGCGCTCCCGATGGCACGGTGCGCGAGTACACCATCGGCCCGCACACCCCGCGCATGCGTCCGCAGGATGTCGAACTCATGCACAAGCTCTGGCTCGACATCACCACCGATCCCAAGTACGCCGGAGCCCACCACTACCACATCGTGGCCCTGGCGTTGGAAGAGTTACAACGCGAGTTGAGCACCGAACAGCGTGCCCAGCTTCTGCAAAAACTGCAGGAAGAGATGCGCCGCTCGGGTGATGGGCCGAAAAACTAGATCTGCCACGGATTCACGCGGATTTTAACGGATGAACCCAGCGTTGCTTTATCGGGTTGATCCGTGTAATCCGTGGCCAAGGAGGGTGTTCTCGTTTATCTCTTACCGCTTCAGCAGACCTTCCAGCGAAGCCCGCAACTCCCGATAGCGAAACGGATACCCACTGGAGATCAGCTTCACGGGCTCCACTTGCTGGCTTCCGAGCAGCAGTTCCTCGCCCATCTCCCCGAAGACCGTTTTCACCACGAACGCCGGCATGGGAAAGATTGCCGGACGCGACAGCACGCTGGCTAGCGTAGCCGCAAACTCCGCGTTCCTGACGGGCTTCGGCGCGACCATGTTCACAGGCCCCTGTATCAAATCGTTCTTCAAAATGTGATGAATCGCGCCCACCATGTCCTGCACATCAATCCAGCTCATCCACTGCTGCCCGTTTCCGGTTCGTCCGCCCAGGCCGAGCTTGAATGGCAAAAGCATCGCTCCGAGCGCGCCGCCTTTGGGGCTGAGCACGATTCCCGTCCGCAGGTGCGCGGTTCGAATATCGGCTTGCACCGCAGCCGTGGTTGCTTCCTCCCACTCCTGGCAAGCGTCAGCCAAAAATCCCGCACCCGGCGCGCTTGCTTCGGAGAGCATTTCGTCGCCCCGATTGCCGAAGAAACCAATCGCCGACCCGGAAACAAAAACTTTTGGCTTATCTTCCGCGCGAGCCAGAGCCTGCGCCAGATTCAATGTCCCGGCTACGCGGCTGTTCCGAATCTTCTCTTTCTTGGCCGCCGTCCAGCGTCCCAAAATGCTTTCGCCCGCGAGGTGAATTACGGCGTCGAATCCGGAAACCGACTCGGGCGCAAGCGGCGCCGCCGGGTCCCAGGCCACCTGCCCCGCCCCCGCAGCCGTGCCGCGCACCAGCCGCACTACAGACCATCCACTCGTACGCAGCGAAGGCAGAAGAGCGGCTCCAATCGGCCCCGACACCCCGCTCACCAGAATTCTCGAATTCATGGCCACCGGATGCAACTTTAACAGTTCGCCAAGCGTCCCAACAAACTCAAGATCAATTTGAAACCTTCGTAACGGGTGAAATCCGAAAAGGCTCGATACTTTATCTGCATACCTGCATAACTGCCTAGCCTGTGGAACCCAGTGGGGACGTTTCATGTAATCTTATTGCACGGTCCTCCTGCCGGGGCACGACGGACCCGCATCCAACCCCAAGGGGCCGGTAGCGATGCGGGCGGGACGAGAAGTCTATTGATGGCGTTTTCATATAAGGCCGCTCTCCTGGCTCTCGCACTTGGCTCTCTGAGCTGGGCCTCGGCGTGCATTGGGCAAACCGCCGATCAAGGACCCGCTCCTCCGCGGGGAACTGTCACCGGAACCATCGTCGATGCCACCGGAGCCGTCGTAGCCGCCGCCCACGTAACACTTACGCAGGCCGATCAGTCTACAAGCCAGGAAGTATCATCCGGTGACAAGGGTCAGTTCACGTTTACGAATGTTGCCCCCGGCGCGTTTCAGCTAGCCGTGAAGGCGGCGGGCTTCGCTCCGGGAACATCCTCGGGTACCCTGCTTCCCGGAGAGGTCCACACGGTTCCGCCGATTGCCCTGGCCGTCGCCACCAATGTCACCGACGTGGAGGTCGCACTTTCTCCCACCCAGGTGGCCGAAGAGCAAATCAAAGACGAAGAGAAGCAGCGCATCATCGGCATCGTCCCAAACTTTTACGTCACCTACGATTCCCACGCGCTTCCCCTGAACTCAAAACAGAAATTCAAGCTGGCCACTAAAACGGTGATCGATCCCTTTACGTTCCTGGTGGTGGCGGGCACTGCGGGGATCGAGCAGGCGCAAAATCATTTCATCGAATACGGCCAGGGCGTGCAAGGCTACGGTAAGCGCTTCGGCGCCACCTATGCCGATACCGTCTCCAGTACGTTTATTGGAGGCGCCATCTTGCCATCGCTATTTAAACAGGATCCGCGTTACTTCTATAAAGGAACTGGTAGCACGCCCTCGCGGTTCATGTACGCCATTCGAATGTCGGTAATTTGCAAAGGCGACAACGGACGCTGGCAGTTCAACTACTCGAACGTTCTAGGCAGCCTGGCCGCCGGAGGTATTTCCAATCTCTACTACCCATCCCTCGATCGCGACAGCGCCGAACTGACCTTCGAAAACGCCGCCATCGGCCTAGCCTCCAATGCAGTGACCAACGTTCTCCAGGAATTCATAGTCCGCAGACTAACCCCGCACGCGAACCACCCCCCGGCCCAGCAGTAAACGGCTTTCGCCTCTCTCCACGGGCTATAATCCTGCATGGCGAGCTTGCGCCAACAGATCGCGACCACCGCTCTCACGCTCACCAAGTTCCGCGAGCTGATGAAGCGGATTCAGGAAAACCGTCCGCAGGACGATCTCTCGATCGTCAAGAAAGCCTACGACTACTCCCTGAAGCACCATGAAGGCCAGACCCGCGCCTCGGGCGAGCCTTACCTGGTGCATCCGCTCGAAGTAGCGCTGGTGCTTGCCGAGATGAAGATGGACCCGGTCGCCATTGCGGCCGGGCTGCTGCACGATTCGGTGGAAGACACCTCGGTGACCATCGTTGACATCCGCAAGGAATTTGGCGAGCAGGTCGCCCACATTGTCGAGGGCGTCACCAAGATCAGCAAGATAGATTTCGCCACGCGTGAAGAAGCGCAGGCTGAGAACTTGCGCAAGATGATGCTGGCCATGGTCGATGACATCCGCGTGGTGCTCATCAAACTCGCCGACCGGTTGCACAACATGCGCACGCTCGAGCATCTCGATCCCGAGCGCCAACGGAAGATTGCCGAGGAGACGCTTGAGATCTACGCCCCTATTGCGCACCGGCTGGGCATGGGAAAGATTCGCGGCGAACTCGAAGACCTCGGCTTTCTTTTTCTCGACCCGGCCGGCTACGAGCAGGTGGAGAAGGCGGTCAACGCGCGGCGCAAGCAGGGTGAAGCTTTCCTCGCGAAGATGCAGGGGATCATCAACGACAAGCTGAAAGAGGCGGGTATCCAGGCCAGCGTGGAGAGCCGCATCAAGCGCCTGTTCAGCATCCACAAGAAGCTCCAGCGGCAGCGCATTTCCGTCGATCAGGTCTACGACTTGTTTGCCATGCGCATCATCACGCGCTCGTTACAGGATTGCTACGCCGTGCTCGGGATCATTCACAACATTTGGCGGCCGGTGCCGGGGCGCATCAAGGATTTCATCGCCATGCCGCGGCCCAATTTCTATCAGTCGCTGCACACGTCCGTGATCACCGAGGATGGAACGCCGTTTGAAATCCAGATTCGTACCGAAGAGATGCACAAGATGGCGGAGGAAGGCATCGCGGCGCACTGGAAATACAAGGACGGTCCGGTCTCGGCGCAGGACGAGCAGCGGCTGGCCTGGCTGCGGCAGGTGGTCGAGTGGCAGCGCGATGTCAGCGATCCCAACGAATTTCTTTCGGCGCTGAAGGTCGATCTTTATCCCGAAGAGGTTTACACCTTCACACCCAAGGGCAAAGTTGTGGTGCTGCCGCGCGATGCCACGCCGATCGACTTCGCTTACACCATCCACACTGAGGTTGGCCACACCTGTATTGGGGCCAAGGTGAACGGACGCATGGTGCCACTGCGCCACAAGCTGCATTCCGGAGACATTGTCGAGATCCTCACCCAGGCAGGCCACAAGCCCAGCCGCGACTGGCTCGGACTGGTCAAGTCGTCGCGCTCGCGCAACAAGATCAAGCACTGGCTCAACGTCCATCAACGCGAGCGCTCCATTGAAATTGGACACAAGCTGATCGAGAAGGAGGCGCGCAAGTACCGCATCGCTTTCAAAGAAATCAAAGATGAAGAGTTGCTGAAAGTTGCCGGCGGTTACGGGCTGGGCAAAGTCGATGACCTCATGTCCGGCATCGGCTACGGAAAATATTCTGCACGGCAGGTGCTGGCGCGGCTATTGCCGGCGGGCGCGACGCCTTCGATGGCGGGCGACATTGAAGCCGAGGGACTCTCGGACAAGCCAGGGGCGATCGCCAACGTGGTGCGCCGTGTGTTTGGCGATCACAACGCCATCATGGTGAAAGGCCAGGGTGACATGCTGGTCTACCGCGCGCGCTGTTGCAATCCGATCCGCGGAGAAGCCATCGTCGGCTACATCACGCGCGGCAAAGGAGTGGCGGTGCATGCGGTGAACTGCCCGAACGTGACCAACCTGATGTATGAGCCGGAACGGCGCATCGATGTGGAGTGGGGCCGCGACGAGAGCACACCCACTGCCTACTCGGTCAAGCTCACGGTTTATTGCGATGACCGCTTCGGCATGCTGAAAAGCATTACTAGCGTGATCGGCGATGCGCAGAGCAACATTCGCAACATAGGGGCGCGCACCGAAAACAGCCAGGCCAGCGTGGAGATCGTGCTCGACATCTCGGACCTGAAACACTTGGAACAGATTATGGCCGGACTGCGGAAAATTCCCGGCGTGCATGAGGTACAGAGGCTGCAAAAGATATAAGAGCAAGGCAGTTGCCAGCCGCCGGACCAGTAGACCTTAGCTCAGTTGATTTCATCTTAGTCGAACGTCCCTAAAGCATTGACCTGGACACCAATCCGGCAGTTTGACTTGATCCGCGCGCATCTGCGTTAATTAACCAGCGGAGGATTCATGCGCGAAGTTGTTTCTACGAAAGACGCTCCTCAGGCTATCGGGCCGTACTCGCAGGCCATCAAGGCGAATGGATTTGTATTCACGTCCGGGCAGATCGCTATTGATCCGGCTACGCAGCAAGTTGTGGCGGGGGACGTGGCCGCGCAGACGGATCGCGTGCTGCGCAATCTGTCGGAGGTTCTGGAAGCCGCGGGCAGCGGGCTGGGAAAAGTTGTGCGCTCGACCGTGTTCCTGAAGAACATGAGCGACTTCGCCGCTATGAACCAGGTCTATGGGAAGTATTTCAGCTCAGGTCCGCCGGCGCGGTCTACCGTGGAGGTCGCGCGACTGCCTAAGGATGTGCTGGTGGAGATTGATGTGATCGCGATGGTGTGAGAAAAATCTTCAACACAAAGGCACGGGGGAGCGCAGGGTAGCCCGAGTGCCTTCGTGTCCCTTTGTGGTTAAGATGGGATCGAAGGAGGTAGAAATGACGAAGTACGTTGTGGTTGTTGCGATCATTCTCGCAATAATGATCTTCGTCCGGGCGCAAGGCCAGACGAATAAGCCCATTCGCTCCGTTCCTCCCAATACCGCCGCGCCAACCAAAGTCACCGGCGACGGAGTGAAAACGGATTCCGGGCTGATGTATTGGGACATCCGGGTGGGCAATGGACTGGTTGCGAAAGAGGGTAGCCACGTGCGCGTGCACTATACCGGCTGGCTCACCACCGGAAAGAAGTTCGACAGCTCGGTGGATGCGGGGAAGCCGCTCGATTTCACCATCGGCAACGGCGAGGTCATCAAGGGATGGGAAGAGGGAGTTGCAGGGATGCGAGTCGGCGGCAAGCGCCAGTTGCGCATTCCACCCGCTCTGGGCTATGGCGCCGACGGGACGCCGGGTGGACCAATCCCGCCAAACGCCACGCTCATCTTCGACCTGCAGCTCTTGGGTGTGCAGTAGAAGAGCAGAGCACCACCGCAGAGGACGCTGAGTACGCGGAGGACTTCGGGCGTTTTGCTAAGGGGATAAATCTTAGACGGCTGGTCGCGAGGATCGTGCCCCAGCATCACCGAGGCCCAAAAATTCCTCAGAGTACTCGGCGTCCTCTGCGGTTATGGTTGGACTTACGCCTTGACCACTTTGCCGCTGCGAATGCAGGACGTGCATACGCGCATCCGCTTGGTGGTGGCGCCGACGCGGGCGTGCACCGGACGCAAATTGACGTTCCAGCGCCGCTTGGTGACGTTGTGGGCGTGGCTGATGCGGTTGCCTGATTGCGGCTTCTTGCCGCAAATATCACACTGTTGAGCCATGACTGCTGTCGATCCTTTCAGAGGCTTTGCCGGATAATGACTGGATAATGACCGGAAACACCTATTCTAACGGATTCCGGCCCTAAACGACAATTCGCCTTGGTTGAGCCGGTCGAGGTAGACTAACGGGCGTGCCTTTCGCGGCAAAGCTGCGGCACGGCGAGGAGTACGACAGCCTATGTTAAATCGTGGAAAAGTGACTCTAGTGGAAAGCGCGGTGGTCCTGGCATTGATGGGGATTCTGGCGGGAGCGATTGGCGGCCTCGCCATTGGAATGGTTACCAGTCCTAAGTCGGCGGCCACATCGGGCACCCACTAGCGCGAATCCCTCGCACCGCACCGGCCATACATTCCTCGTATGCGATACTGAAGCCATGCAGTCCCCGCTTCAGGCGCCTACGGCGGCTACGGACCCCAAGTCGGTGAAGGTGAACCTTACGACCGGTGCGGGTGTGGACATCGAATGGGGTGATGGCCACGTTTCCCACTACGATTTTGTTTACCTCCGCAACGCCTGTCCTTGCGCCATGTGCAACGAAGAGCGCGACAAAGCTAGACGCAAGCCGGGTGAGCCTCCGAAACTTGCCCCTGGCGCTCTGCCGATGTTCAAACCCGCGGCCAAGCCGGTTTCCGCCGAAGGCATGGGGAAATATGCCATCCGGTTCAAGTGGAATGATGACCACGACCTCGGAATCTACTCGTGGAAATTCCTGCGCGAAGTCTGTCCCTGTGAGGAGTGCAAAGCGCTGGGAACCGAGGCGTAGGGCCGAGGCGCGCCGCGATGCAAGAGGGCAAATTCAGCAAGACCGCGCGTCGGGTGGCGATTCGACGGGCCGCGCACCAGCTTCTTGACCAGCCTAGAGTCCTCGACGACCCGCTGGCGTTGCGCATCATTGGCTCCGAAGCTGAGGAGGCGCTGCGATCCGATCCGAAGGAAGACCATGCCTTTTCCCGCGCGTTCCGGGCGTTCATGGCGGCGCGCAGCCGCTACACCGAAGACGAACTCGCCCGTGCCGTTGAGCAGGGCGTGAAGCAGTATGTTGTTCTCGGCGCCGGACTCGATACTTTTGCCTACCGCAACCCTCACGCTGGACTCCGAGTGTTTGAGGTGGACCATCCCGACACGCAAGCCTGGAAGCGCGAGCAATTGCAGGCGGCTGATATTGAGATTCCGGCTTCTTTGACCTTTGTGCCCATCGACTTCGAGCGGCAAACTCTAGCAGATGGGCTGGCGCAGTCCAGATTTGACGCGAATGCGGCGGCGTTTTTCTCCTGGCTGGGCGTGACGCCTTACCTCACGCGCGCAGCTTGCTTGACCACGTTGAGCTTCATTGCGAAGATGCCTGCGGGCAGTGGTGTGGTGTTTGATTTTGCAGTGGACCCAGTTCTGCTGAATGCGGGTCAGAGACAGGCGCTGGATGCATTGTCTCAGCGCGTGGCCCGGTATGGAGAGCCGTTTCAACTGTTCTTCGATCCAGGAAAATTGCAAGACGACTTGAAGAGCGTGGGATTTCGCTGCACTGAGTTTCTGCAGGGCAAGGAACTTAACGCGCGGTATTTCAAAGACCGCACAGATGGGTTGCTGGTGCGCGGAGGGCTGGGGCATTTGATGGGGGCTTGGGTGTAGCGTCGCGTTACAACTGCGACGGACAATCGTATGTTCGAAATCCTGTAAAATTGAATCATCAGCTCCGGAGCCACTTCCGCATTGTCGTTTCTCGATCAACTCAACCCGCAGCAGCGCGAGGCCGTCGAAACTACCGAGGGGCCCGTGCTGATCCTCGCCGGCGCGGGGAGCGGGAAGACGCGCGTTATCACCTACCGCATCGCTTACCTGATCGAGAACATGAGGGTGATGCCAGAATCCATTCTGGCGATGACTTTCACCAACAAGGCCGCCGCCGAGATGGGCGAGCGCGTCGAGAAACTGGTCGGCGGGCTGAGCATCGCCAAGCCGGTCATTTCGACGTTTCATTCGTTCTGTGTGCGTGTTCTTCGCCGCGACATTGAGGCGATGCAGATCCCTTCTGCCACGCCCGGGCAGCCGCCACTTGGCCATACGAAGAAGTTTGTTATCTACGACGAGAGCGATCAGCAATCGGTGGTGAAGTCGGTGATGAAGAGGCTTGGGCTCGACGACAAGCAGCTCACCCCGCGAACCGTGCTGGGGCGCATCTCCTGGGCTAAGAATCACATGCTTGATCCGCAGGAGCTTTACCTGCAATCGGCTGATCCCAAGAACGAAAAGATTGCGCATCTGTTCGAGGAATACCGCAAGGAGCTGCGCAAGGCCAACGCCCTCGATTTCGACGATCTTCTCCTGGAAGCTACGCGGCTGCTGAAAACCGCCGCGCCTGTGCGCGAGTACTACAACCGCCGATTTCAGTATTTGCTGATCGACGAATACCAGGACACGAACCGTCCGCAGTACGAACTCATGCGCATGCTTGCGGGCGAGCGCCACAATGTTTGCGCGGTTGGCGATGAAGACCAGTCGATTTATTCCTGGCGTGGGGCGGACATCCGCAACATTCTCGAGTTTGAAAAAGACTTTCCAGAGGCGAAGATCATCCGCCTGGAACAGAATTACCGTTCCACGCAGAATATTTTGCAGGCGGCGTCGTCCGTGGTGGCGAACAACATCCGGCGCAAGGGCAAGAACCTCTGGACTTCGCGCCAGGGCGGTACCAAGATCGGCTACTACGAAGCTCCGGACGGCGAGAACGAAGCGCTTTTCGCCGCCGACCACATCGCGAAATATCTGCGCGAGGTCGGTCGTGCTGAAAGCTCCCGCGGCGAGACGCCGCGCGCCGCCGTGCTCTACCGCACCAATTCCCAGTCGCGTCTGTTTGAAGAAGCCATGCGACGCTATGGACTCAAGTACAAAGTGGTCGGAGGGTTTTCGTTCTACGAGCGTGCCGAGGTCAAAGACCTGGTCTCGTATTTGAAAGTGATCCAGAATCCGGACGACTCCATCTCGCTGCTGCGCGTAGTCAATACGCCGACCCGCGGCATCGGCAAAGGCACCATCGACACCCTCGAACGCCTTGCGCTCGAAACAGGCCTGTCCTTGTGGGGCGCGCTCGGGGAAGCGATCCGCCGGCAACTCCTGCCTTCGCGCGCGGTGGCGTCGCTGAAAAACTTCCAGCAACTTATTCTGGACGCGCAAGCGATGCTCGCGGGAACGTTCACCGAGCAACTGGAAGGGACTGAGGAGACACGTGTGAGCGCTGACGACTCGCCCGCGCTGAAGGAAGTTCCGCCGGCCTTGCACGCCGCCGCGGACGATTCCCTCGAAGATGACGCCGCCGCTTTCGACCCCAATGAATTCGAGAACACCGCCTTCGATTTCGGTGGGGCTTACCAGGAAGCCGAGCCCGACAGTAGCGCCGGCGTCCTGCCGACCGTCTTACAAGAGGACGAGCGGGTGCCCCGCCCGATCCCGGTGCAGCAAGATGCTGGCGCTACCACTGCCGACTTGCTCAAGTTCCTCATTGACCGCACTGGCTACATCAAGCTGCTGGAAGACGAAGACACGCCGGAAGCTTTCTCCCGCATCGAGAACCTGCGCGAACTGGTGAATGCGGCCGCCGATTCTCGCGATCGCGGCGAATCGCTCGATCAGTTCCTTGATCACGCCGCGCTGATTGCTGACACCGACGACTACGACGAGCGCTCGCAGATCACTTTGATGAGTCTGCACGCGGCCAAGGGCCTGGAGTTTCCGCTGGTCTTTCTCAGCGGCCTCGAAGAGGGACTGTTCCCGCACTCCCGCACCATGCTTGAGCCCGACGACGTCGAGGAAGAGCGGCGGCTGTGTTACGTGGGCATGACCCGCGCCATGGATCAGCTCATATTGACGCGCGCCGTCTACCGCCGCAGGTACGGCAGCGACTTGCCCGAAGCCAGCGTCCCGTCGAGATTTCTGGAGGAAGTGCCCGCGCCATTGATTGAAGAACTAGGCAGGCGACGCAGCACCACAACAACTCATGTGGCGACCGCCGCTCCCGGCCGTCCAACTGGGCGAAGACCGGCACACGACGCAGCCCCCCACTATTCCTACGAAGACGAAGACCAGAGCGCAAGCTGGAAGCGAAGCGCTGCCCCGCCAAGCCGGCAAAAGCCCACGGCTCCGGCCAAGCCCTACAACTCCATCGAGAACATCGCGGAGTTCTTTGCCTCGCGCAGGAAGAAGTTCACCGTCCCGAAAACGCCGATCGAAGAGCCCACTGGCAAGCGCGGATTCCGTCCTGGCCAGAAGGTTCGGCATCCCAAATACGGCGAGGGAACGGTCTACCAGCGAGAAGGAGAAGGCGAAGAAGCCAAGATTACTGTACAATTTCCTCGCTTCGGCCTGAAGAAGCTGGTGGAGAAGTATGCGCAGCTGGAGCAGGTTTGAGCGGACTTTGGTAATTTTTGTAATTGAGTAATTTGGTAATTAAGGCGCTCAGGAGCGCGGGGTTCAAATTACAAATTACTCAATTACCAAATTACAAAATTACGATTCAAGAAAGCAATCATGGCAAACACAGCAACGCTGACCAAAGAAGAACGCAAGAAAGCGAAACGCGCATCGCGCAAGAAGAGCAAAGCGGAAAAACCGAAGAAGCCCCGCGATTACGCCCGCGGATCGAAAAAGCGCAAGGTGAAGAAGTTGGCTCGCGGCCAGTCGAAACGGTAGGCCGCCGGCTTCGGAAACACGGGCATGGGCCTCGCGCCCATGCCCGACTCCCGCTGTGAGGAGACAACCACCTCTTGTCACCATCGCCCACGGAACCCGCCGCAACCGTTTACACTTCCGACAGTCAACTCTTTTGCTGCAAGTCGATCGACAAGCTGATCTCGGACTCGGAAGATCCCGAGCGCAGGCTGAAGAAAACCCTCGGCCCAGTTTCCCTTACGGCGCTGGGCATTGGCGCGGTGATCGGCGCGGGCATCTTCACCGTGATCGGCACCGCCATCGCCGGACAGAAGTTCGACACTTCCTCCATCCTGAACGCGCCTCTGCTCGATTACCTGATCCGGCACACCGCCACGCAGGGCCGGCCGGGCGCGGGACCAGCGTTGGCGCTGTCTTTAGTATTGGTCGCTATTGTTTGCGGTTTCACGGCGCTGTGCTACGCCGAATTGGCTTCCATGATCCCCATCGCGGGCAGTGCCTACACCTACACCTATGCGACCATGGGCGAGCTAATCGCCTGGATCATCGGATGGGACCTGATTCTCGAGTACGCCGTCAGCAACATGGCGGTGAGCGTCGGTTTCTCCGCGCACCTGGTGGCCATGTTCGACTGGTTCGGTTGGCACCCTGCCTTGCGCTGGATTTCGCCGGCATATTTGCCTGGCGGCCTTTCCGATATTAATGGCAAGATGCTTTATGCTCCTGGCCTGCACTTTGGCTTCGACGTTCCCGCGTTTCTCATCGTCATGATTCTCACCGTGGTGCTCGTGCGCGGCATTCGCGAATCCGCCGAAGCCAACAACACCATGGTGATCCTCAAGATCTCCGCCATTCTTGCCTTCGTGATTGCGGGCGCTCACTTTGTCGCCCCCGCCAACTGGCACCCATTCGCGCCACAGGGCTGGTCCGGCATTCTGACTGGGGGCTCAATTATTTTCTTTACTTACATCGGCTTCGATTCCGTCTCCACCGCCGCCGAGGAAGCGAAGAATCCTCAGCGCGATCTACCCATCGGAATCATCGCAACTCTAATTGTGTGCACCCTGCTTTATATCTCCGTGGCCATCGTCCTTACCGGGATCGTGCCCTGGCACTCCATGCTCGACGATGCCGCCCCCGTGGCCAACAGTTTGAAGATGCTGGTAGCCCGCACCAGCTCGAACGCCCTGCGCTGGGTGGAACTGGGCGTGCTGTTTGGCGCCATGATGGGGATGATTTCGTCGCTGCTCGTGTTCCAGCTGGGGCAGGCGCGGGTGTGGTTCTCCATGTCGCGCGATGGATTGTTGCCCAAGCTTTTCGGGCGCGTGCATCCCCGCTTTCGGACACCTTCAACTGCGACTTGGATCGCCGGCTTCGTGGTCGGCGTCCCCGCCGGTATTCTCGATATTGGCACGCTCTCCGATCTGTCGAACATTGGCACGCTCTTCGCGTTCGCGCTGGTTTCGATCGGTGTGATCATCCTGCGTTATCGCGATCCCGGCCGGCACCGCGGATTCCGCGCCCCGGGCGGCATTACCGCGCCCGTGCTCAGCGTGCTGTTCTGCGTACTGCTGATGTCCGGGCTGCCGATTCTGACCTGGCTGAGATTTTTTGCCTGGCTGGCAATTGGGTTGACGATTTACTTCTTGTACAGCCGGCACCGCAGTGAGTTCGCGAAGAAGTAGCCGCTTAACTTCTATTTCCCCCACGCCGCGGTCAGGAACAGATCACGGTCCCGCTGCTCGTCTTTGCGAGCTTCTGGCTTCTCGTCCAGATACATGACCTGCCAGCCGCTGGATGACGCGTACACCGGCCACTTTGCGAGTCCCTCGCCGTTAGGATCTCCGCTGCGCGCGAAGTTGGCCCAGTATTTTTGCATCTGCTCGCTGAGCTGCCGGTCCGACGTTCTCCATTCCACGTGCGCTTTCGAATCGAGTTGACCAAATACATATTCGATCTCCGCCGAGTGAAACGCTCCCAGTTGCGGCATTTTCGGATCGGCGGGCGGCGCAAGGTCGAAGCGATAGCGGTAGACGGGTTGTTTGCCGGTTGTGGATTGAGCTTCCAGCCACCTCCAGGTGGCCCAGGCAATGAAGCGGTCCCCGGCGAAATCCAGCATGGAACGCTGCGCTTGCGCGTCGCCGTCAGCCGGATACAGGCGCAAGAATTCTGCCGCTTTCGCGCCGAACTCTTCTTTCGCCGTGGCTTTCATGCTCTCGACAGTCGGCTTCTGCGGGCCGAATACGATCTCGAAGCTGCCCTCGTCACGGTTCCATCCCGCGAGAAGTGGAACATCATTCTGTTTTCCTGCGGCAAAGATTTTGGGCACGGATTCCGGCAGGAAGTATCCGTCAACGTCAGGACCGAAGGCAAAGGCCGTTGGCCCCGGCTTGCCGAAGGCGTCGAGCAACTTCTGCGCGGGCAAGGCGCGGAGCTCAGCCAGGTTTTGGGCTCCGACGGTCGAGTCGACTAACTTCGAATCTTCCTCTTCGCGGACCGTGAGCGGCTCGAACGACGACCTGGTTCCGGGAAACGCCGCCCCGCTTTCTCCGATGGCCCTTTGAAACAATCCTTTCGCGAGCGGAGACGCCATGAGGGCGCTCACCGAGGTCGACCCCGCGCTTTCGCCAAAGATGGTCACATTGGCCGGATCGCCGCCGAAGGCCGCAATGTTCTGATGCACCCATTGCAGCGCTGCCAACTGATCGAGCAATCCATAGTTGCCCGCCGAATTGCGCCCCGACTCTTTTGCCAGTTCGGCATGAACTAGAAAACCAAAAACGCCTAGGCGATAGTTCATCGAGACCACAACCACGCCCTGCTGGGCGAGATGTTCGCCATCCTGGCGGGGCTCCGAGGTGGTACCGGCAACGAATCCTCCGCCATAAATCCAGACCATTACTGGAAGCTTTGCCTCCGGGGTCTTCGCCGGGGTCCACACATTCAGGGACAAGCAGTCTTCACTGCCGCCGGAATCGCGGAAAGTCATGTCTCCATAGATCGGTCCTTGCAGGCAGTGTGGTCCAAACTCTGTGGCCTTACGGACTCCCGGCCACCTGGCGGGCGGAACCGGTGGCTTCCAGCGAAGATCGCCGACCGGCGGCGCAGCATAGGGGATGCCAAGAAAGACGCGGTGCGAGCCGGCTTGCTTTCCTTCGACAACACCAGATGCAATGCTTACTTGCTGGCCGGATGAAGCGCCATATGACGCGACCAGAGTCGCTAGCAGCACGAGCGATCGGCGGGGTAATTGCGTTTTTGTCTGCTCCTAACGTTCGACTTATTTCTTGACGACGGGACGCTTGAGGAGGCTTGCCTTCGAACCAGCGGATTGTACTGCAAAGCCACGCCCGGGAAACCTGGCCTCCAAAAGTTCGAGAAGGCATTCGCAAATCTGCAATCCAGACTCTACAATCAGGAGGTGATGTCCTCCGCAACCGATCGGCCGCCGAATAGTTTTCTACGAATGCTGCCCAAAGCGGAACTGCATTTGCACCTCGAGGGCGCAATCGAGCCGGCCACGCTGGTTGAACTTCGACAGCGCCACGGAGAACGCGCCACCCAGGCCGAGGTTGACTCACTCTATCGTTACGAGGATTTTCAGGGATTCCTGCTTGCCTTCAAGAACATCACCGAGCACCTGCGCACAGCGGATGACTACGAACTCATCACCTACCGGCTGATGCAGCGCCTGAAAGAAGAGAACGTGCTGCACGCGGAAGTTTACGTTTCGGTGGGCGTCTGTCTCTGGCGCAAGCAGGATTTCGCCGCCATTTTCGAAGGCCTGGATCGCGGCCGCGCCCGCGGGGCGCGCGACTTCGGCATCTCGCTGTTGTGGATATTTGACGCGGTCCGCCAACTCGGGGTGGAAGCGGCGCAAAAAGTTTTTGAGCTGGCGGTCCGCTATCACGACCGCGAAGTAATCGGCATCGGCATAGGCGGCGACGAGCAGAAAGCGCCGCCCGAGCTTTTTCGCGATGCCTACGGTTGGGCCGCAGACCACGGCATGCGCCTGACCGCGCACGCTGGCGAGACTGGGCCTCCGGAATCGGTTTGGGGAGCGCTCAACCTGCGCGCCGAGCGCATCGGCCATGGCCTGACTGCATTCCATGATCCTGATCTTGTCGAAGAACTGGCGCAGCGGCAGGTTCCCGTCGAAATCTGCCTGACCAGCAACCTGCGCACCGGACTCTGCCCCAACCTCAACGATCATCCGGCGAAAAACTATTTCGATCACGGTGTGATGATCACGCTCAACAGCGACGACCCCGCGATGTTCGGAACTTCGCTGGCGCGCGAATATCAAATCGCGCAGCAGGTTTTCGGATTCACTGACGAGCATCTGCGCGAACTGGCGCGCAACTCGTTTGAAGCGTCATTTCTGCCGGCGGAGAAGAAGCTGGAATTTCTGAACCTGTTCGATGCCGCTGCCGCAAGGTGATTATGGCGGTCAAGACCATCCTCCAACTCGGGGACCCGCGCCTGAGGGAGGTCGCGGTGCCTGTTAAAGATCCCTCCGCTCCCGAAGTTGCTGCTGTAATCGGCGACCTCGCCGACACGCTCGCACACTGGCGCGCCAGCACTGGATACGGACGGGGCATCGCGGCCCCGCAATTGGGCGTACCGCAACGCGTCATCTTCCTTCAGTTGCCGGGAGAGAAGCCCCGGCCGTTCATCAACCCGGAGATCATCGAACGCAGTACGGAGAAGATCGTAGTCTGGGACGCATGCCTCAGCTTCCTCTCGATTTTTATGCAAGTCGAACGCCACCGCGAAATCACGGTCCGCTACTGGGACCTTCAGGGCATGAAGCACGTATTCCGCGCCGGCTGCGACCGCAACCTTTCCGAACTCTTGCAGCACGAAATCGACCATCTCGATGGCATCCTCGCGGTGGATCGCATCGTCGACATCAAGACCCTCTGCACTCGCGAAGAATTTGAAAAACGCTACCGCCAAAGCAGCCCCTACGCCGCTTCTGCAGCTACAATCGGAATTTGAAGGTCGCGGCTGAGATTCACTGGCAACTGGCCGCTGGCAACTGAATGCCTCTCCACATCGGCATCGTCGCTTGCAGCGCGGAGGGCGCTGCGCTTTGCTATCGCACTATCTGCGTTGAAGGCGCGCAGTTCGTCGGCCCGCACGGTCATCCTGAGATTTCCATGCACGGCCACAACTTCGCCGACTATGTGAAGTGCATCACTGCCAACGACTGGGTGGGCGTGGCCGAACTCATGCTTTCCTCCGCGGAAAAGCTGGCCAAAGCTGGAGCGGACTTTCTGATTGCACCCGTTAACACCGTTCACCAGGCGTTCGATCTGGTAGAGCACCGTTCTCCGCGCCCGTGGTTGCACATTGCGGTCGAGGTTGCAAACGAGGCCAAGCGGCACGGCTACAAGCGGCTGGGGATTCTGGGGACGCGCGCTCTAATGGAAGGCCCGGTCTATCGCGAAAAACTGAGGGCCGCCGGAATTGAGGATAGCATTCCCGGCGTGGAGCAACGCGAGCGCATCCACCGCGTCATCTTCGACGAACTCGTCCAAGGCGTGTTCCTGCCGCGGACGCAGGCCTACCTCACAGAAGTGATTGGCACACTGAAAAATGAAGGCTGCGACGCGGTCGTGCTGGGTTGCACGGAGATCCCACTGCTGATGACGCAAGAGCAGTCGCCACTACCCATGCTGGATTCCACGCGCTTGCTGGCGAGAGCGGCGTTGCGCAAGGCAGTAGAGGGGTAGATACCAGAAAAAATCAAAGGCCGGAGAATCTTCCGATTCTCCGGCTTGATGTTGGCGAAGCTTGGTGGAGTTACGGTTTTACATCGGTCGAGGCCATGTCGATCGTGATCATGAACCCGTTTGTTCCTTTGTGCTCGAACGGTTTCGACCCGGTCTTATAAGTCTCAATCTCATTCGGCATCATCACAAAACCGTCGTTCCGGGGGGTTCCCCAGTATTTCAGGTTACGGATCACCACCGGGTCGTCGGTATTTCCTTGAAAGCGGTGCAACTTTACTTCCGCGGTCTTGCCGCCGTCGATGGTTGCGTGCGCTTCATTCTTGTTGAATTCCCAGGTGTCAATGTTCCCCACCGTAGTCTTGAGCGAGTTCCACTTTACGGGGAAGACATGCGGGATAATTGCACCAAGGGCCTCCTGCTGTTCCTTAGTGGTGGCCTTGTCAAATGTAACCAGCGCCCAGTCCATTTGTCCCTGCGAAAAATCTGCACCGAGGTCGCCGGTGATCCAGAACTTCGCGCCATCCAGATTAGTCGAGCCGTAGTGTCCGTGGTTCACCTTGTAGGCATTGTTGAATTGGCAGAAGTGAGCTACTGCGCCGTGTTCGTGATGGGCGGCAGGTTTCGGATTGAAGTAGCACTGGCAGAACATAGGGCAACTGCAAGCCTCGATGGTGGTCGCATTCAGGGCCCAGTTGGGAGTCGATGTGTCCGTTGCGCTCATGGCAAGCAACGCCAGGGCGACAGAAATACCCCAAGCTTTGAACATGATTACCTCCTCGGCGGGAAATTATGCTCTCCTGAGAAGCGGTTTTGCAAGGGAATTGCAACCAGACGCACACCGGCCCATTTGCGCTATTCACCCCCCAGAATTCGCTGAACAATGTCGCGTGGCCTGCATTTATCGGTCATCCATGCTGTAATAGAAGTATTCAGTCCATGCCATCAGCGATCACATCCCTGCGCCGCCGCGCCAAGGCTCTGCACCGCAATCTTCGCGGAGCTTCCATGGCTGCGCGTGCGCTCGCCTCGACTGATCATCCCCTGCTGGCGCACATTATTCCGGTCCGGCGTTGCAACTTGGCCTGCACCTACTGCAACGAGTTCGACGATTTTTCGAAGCCCGTGCCGCTCGAGGAATTGTTCCAGCGCATCGACAAGCTGGGAGCGCTGGGGACGGCGGTGGTCACGATTTCCGGCGGAGAGCCTCTGCTGCATCCCGACCTCGATGACGTGATCGGTCGCATCCGCTCGAATGGCATGATCGCCGGGTTGATCACCAACGGCTATTTTCTAGTGGCGGAACGCATTCACCGGCTGAACCGCGCTGGTCTCGAGTGGCTCCAGATTTCCATCGACAACGTTATTCCCGACGAAGTGTCGAAAAAAAGTTTGAAGGTGCTCGACAAGAAGCTGCAACTGCTGGCCGAACACGCCGAGTTTCACGTGAACATCAATTCCGTGGTCGGCGGCGGAATTGCGAATCCGCAGGACGCGCTGACCATTGGCAAGCGCGCTGTCGAACTGGGATTCAGCTCGACCATCGGGATTATTCACGACGGCAGCGGCCAGGTGCAGCCGCTCAACGAAGAAGAGCGCGGTGTCTATGACGAGATGAAGTCGTGGGAGAAGCGCAGCTTCACCCGCATCAACGCCTTCCAGGACAACATTGCGCAGGGATTGCCCAACGAATGGCGTTGCCGTGCCGGGGCACGCTATCTCTACATCTGCGAAGACGGATTAGTGCACTACTGCTCGCAGCAGCGCGGCTATCCTGGAGTACCGCTTGCAACCTACACGCGTGATGACATGCGCCGCGAGTACCTCACCGAAAAAGGCTGCGCGCCGCATTGCACGGTTTCGTGCGTGCACCAGGTCTCGATCTTTGACGGCTGGCGCGGACCGCAGCATCCGGCGGCGATGAGTTCGGCAGCGCAACCGGCGGGCGAACTCGTACAGATCAAGTAGGGTGGAGGCTCTCGGATGGCGGAGGGTCTAGTGTGGCGCGGGCATCTGGCGGGCGACGCCCGAGTCCATTTCGGTTTGATGATCCCTGGCGGCGTCAATCGTTCGCTGAACGGCATTGTGCGCGCAGTTCGATGTCTTGGCCTTGTTCCTGCAGCCGCCCTTTAACTGACTGATAACGGGAAGATAGTCATCCGCTCGCGCCAATTCTTCCAGGAATGCGTCTTCACCTGCTTGTTCGTAGATATGCTCAAGCTTATCAAGTTCAGCTAAGGTCTCACTCCGCATCTTGAGCACATGCTCTGCGGACCCAGCATCGCCCCAGGTCGAACCATCGCTGAACTGAACAAATTCGACACGCACCTTCGCGACGGCGTGCGGATCATGTTCGCTGTCTATCAAAGGGGTACCATTTACCGCTTGCCCGAAGCTGGTTCCGGGCTCGTCATGCACTTCGACAGCGCCTGGTTCAAGAGCGTTTTCAAAGAAATACTCTTGCGAATAGGTCTCGTCGCGTCCTGGGGTTCCATTAGCCTCTACGTGCATCACCATCAGAAGAACGCTCTTGCTAGAAACGTTCTTGGCGGAAATGTTCTCCTGGTAAGAGAAAGGGAAATTCTTCGAGTCGTCGTATCGGTACGTCACGTACCCCGATACACTTATGGGGCTCTCTTTCGCCGACACGTCCCGCAACCGCATTCGCCTCTCGACGGCAGAGCATGAGGCCCCGTTCGGGTCGATCAGGGCGATCAGCAGGAACCCTAAGACCGAGTAAGGCAGGAGCATCCTGCCGTACACGCGTCCATGATGTTCCATGGCGACCTCCTATTTCTTCGGCTGCGCCGACGGCGGCAGAATATTGTTCAGCCGCAAATACATTGCCGCTGCAGCATAGTGGTCGGCCCAACCGCTGGCCAGGCCCAGCGCGGCCATGGCGCGGGGAAACTGGCGTCCACCAAAGAGTTCGACGGTGTCGCCCAGTTTGGAGTCGTCCATCTTGCCGAGCGCTTCGGCGCAAAAATCGAACGAAGCTGTGGCTGCGGCCAGCAGCTTGTCCTTGGCGTCGGTTTCCTTCACTTCCTCAACTTTGGGTTCGGCAACGCTGGCCGCCTTGGCGCACAAAGAGTTGTTCGATCCAATGATGTGAACCACCAGATGCGCAAACGTCATCTGCTCGGGCGTGGGTTTGTAGTTGAACTTGTCGGCGGGCATGGCGGTGATCGCGCCGATAGTATTGTTTTTGGAACGCGGCAGCAGCATGCGAAGGGATGTCGTCACCGGATCTTTCACCGGCGCGGCCGTTTGTGAAGCCGCCGCAGCCGCGGGCGGGTTCGCAGTCTGAGCGCGACCGACAGTGACAACGGCACACGCAAACACAGAGACAAGGGCCAACGTTACAAGAATGCGTTTCATTCGTAATCTCCTTATCGACAACTTACCAGTTGGTGCGGTTCAGCCCGCATCCCCAGTGGCGCTACCGGGCCGCTAGAGCTGATGTCGCTAACTTCCAGAACAGATACCATCCCGCGATTATGGCAATGGCTGTACTGCGCTTCACTTTGCTGTTGCAGGAGAAGCCGATGCCCATGAGCACGATGCTCCAGATGACGAGAACGTCGAGGCCCGAAGCCATGCCGTAGAGGAATTTATTGCCTCCGCGATCCATGAAGTAAGCCGGATTCGTGGCCACGGGATTGTTCACGTTGAAACCTTCGGGATCCACTCCGGCATACATTGAAATTGTGCCCAGAATCGAACCGATGATGCCGGGCAGTCCGGCGTAAAAAATGATCGCGTACGCCGTCTTAAAGGAAACATCGGCGCCCGTGGCGAACTTGAACGTCGCCCACAGCACCACGGCGACAATCGCCAGGTAGAACAGGATCATCACTGGAATTCCGTAGGACAGGTAGCGCACGAAGGGTTTGCGATTTTGAGCTGGCTCTGCTGCTGGTCGGGTGGGAGTTTGTCGAATTGGTCGGCGCGGGGGGAGTGCGCAATCTCGTTCCGGTTGATCTGCTCAAAGCCGATCTTCTTGTCCATCGAATAAATGAAGATCAGCGCGAAGATGGAAATCAGCAGCCATGGTCCCCACCAGCTCGCGTTGCGGCGCAGGTCGGTAAAAGTTTTCGAGGGCGCGATGAAGGTGTTGACAATGCGCGCGCCTTCGGAAAGCGGAGCGAGCTCGACGGTGGGTGGTGGGAGCGGAGCAGCAGCCATTTTTCGTCTCCTGTTGGATGCGGAAGAATTCTAGCTGGGAGGCGGCGGCGACACAAGCGGCGAGCGCAGAAGCATATTGCAGTCCGCAATTCCAGCGAACGACTTTAATATGAAGCCATGCAGAATGTGACGCCGGTCGCGTTTGCGGCGCTCGGGCTGGAACTGGCCCCGGCGGTTTTGTTCGGTTGTGCCGCGGGGCGGGTGGCGCGGGTTGTGGCGCGCTGGCCGTTGGCTGTGCGCTTGTGCCTTCCCGCGTTGTTCGCCGTGCCCTACGTGCTGGTTTCGGTCTCCCATCACATGTTCCAATGGGCGTGGTTCGCGCTCTACGCGGTGCTTCCGGTGGCGATCGCATGGCTGCTGATGCAGGCCGCGGCCGACGATGCGGACCAGCGCGGCAACTGGCGCGACTGGCTGATTCTGCTGGTGTTGGGGCTGGCCGTGGATTTGCGCTGGTTTGACCGCGCGTGGCCGGATGGGTTGCGGGCGCTGAACGAGCTGCTTCTGGTGGATGCGGGCTTGTATGGGTTTCTGGCGATCCGGCAACTGAGCGGGACCGGATTCGATTTCCACTTGAAGTGGAGCGACTGGAAGACTGGTCTCCGGGAACTGGTTTTCTTTACGCCGATCATTCTAGCGCTGGGGATGGCGCTGGACTTCATCCATCCGCGTCGCAACCTGCCGGGTATCGGCAGCGCGCTGCTGCGCTGGGTTGGAATATTTTTCTTTACCGCTGTGCCAGAAGAGCTCTTCTTCCGTGCATGGGTACAGAACTTGCTGGAACGGCGCGTCGGACGGCGCGCGGCGCTGCTGATCGCGTCGGTGTTGTTCGGGCTATCACACTTCAACAAACGCTCCGCACATTTCAACTGGCGCTATGTTCTGCTTGCAGCCATCGCAGGAATTTTTTACGGACGCGCATGGCGCGAGCAGCGGCGTGTGCCGGCCTCTACTATTGCTCACGCCAGCGTGGATTGGGTTTGGGGGCTGTGGTTCTAGAGCAGGCGGGCTCAAATTGCCGTCGGGTGAGGCGGCTCCGCTACGGTTTGATTTCGACACAGTACCCGCGCTGTTTGCTCCACCCTGCCAGGCCGTGCCGTAAAGATCCGGCGGGGCGCAGGGACAACTGGCGCTAAGGCCTCACCTCGAACACATTACCGGCATTGTCGCCGTACGGACCGCCCGCAGAGGCCGTGCCGTAGATATTACCGGCGGCATCGAAGATCACGCCACTCAGTGGCAAAGCCCCATCGGTGCCGTTGCCGAAGTTATGCAGCACGGTCTCGGTCCAAGCCCCGCCCGCATTGGGCGTCAGCTCGAACAGAATACCTCCACCGTCGAAAATTCCGTAGTCATAAAGCCCCCCCTGCGATGTCGTGCCGTAGAGATTGCCTGCCGCATCGAAAATCAGGCTGCCGGAAATGGGGAAGACCCCATCCGTCCCGTTGCCGAAGTTATGTATGACTGTCTCGGTCCAACTCCCGCCCGCATTGGGCGTCAGCTCGAACACCGTGCCTGAAGAACTGGTACCTCCGAATGAGGTCGTGCTGTAGAGATTGCTGGCGGAATCGAAGATCAGGCGGGCTTGAGCGTTGGCCCCGTCCGTGCCGCTGCCGAAGTTATGCAGCACCTTCTCGGCCCAGCCTCCACCCGCCGTGGGCGTAAGCTCGAACACCACACCCGCACCGTATGCGCCGCCTACCCAGGTCGTGCCATAGAGATTGCCGGCGGCATCAAAGATCAGGCCAGCAGCCGACTGGACCCCATCTGTGCCACTACCAAAGTTATGCAGCACCCTCTCGGTCCAGCCTCCATTCGCATTCGGATGCAGCTCGAACGCGGTACCACCGCCGTAAGTGCCCCCAAATTGCGCGGTGCCGTAGAGATTGCCGGCGGCATCGAAGATCAGGCCGCCCACGGGGTTGCTCCCGTCTTTGGCGCTGCCGAAGTGGTGCAGCACCTTCTCGCTCCAGCCCCCGTGCGGCCCGGGCTTAAGTTCGAACGCCGTTCCTCCACCGTAGGTGCCGCCATGGAAGGTCTCGCCGTAAAGATTGCCGGCGGCATCGAAGATGAGACTGCCGTAGGAGGGGTTGCTCCCATCTTTGCCGCCGCCGAAAGTATGCAACACCTTTTCGTTCCAGCCTCCACCCCCAATGGGATACAGCTCGAACACCGTACCGTTGGAATAAGTCCCACCCCAATAGGTCGTGCCGAAGAGATTATCGGCGGCACCAAAGATCACGGTGGGTGAGGGGCCGGCCCCATCCGTGCTGCGGTAGAAGCTATGCAGCACCGTGTACTTTTGTTGCGCCGCCGAGCGCGTGGCAGCGCCTAACAAAGTGACAGCGACGATCGCCGCCGCCAAAAATCCGAGCGACAACTTTCTGCTTTGCATGAGGTACCTCCTGGATCTGCGGCACTGCGGACGGGGGTCCAAAAAATGTTTTCCGGGGGGAGGGCAGGATTGTCCCACCAGCAGACGCAGGTGTCAAGAGTCAGTTTCAATTTGAAACTGAAACACTTGGGTGGAGAACCTGCTGGAACGGTACCTGGGAAGGCGGGCGGCGCTGGTGATAGCCTCGGTGTTGTTCGGGCTGTCGCACTTCAACGAACGCTCTGCTCACTTCAACTGGCGCTACGTTCTGCTGGCTAGGATCGCGGATATCTTTTGCGCGTGGCGGGGGCGGCGGCGCGTGCCGGCTTCGACGATTACTCCCGCTAGTGTCGATTGGATTTGGGGCCTGTGGTTCTAAAGAACGCGCACTAATACCATGATTCCGGCGGGTCTCAAGGCGAGTGACGACCGGGGTCACCTTCCGCCACCTCGCAGTTACCTCTTGAAGTACATCCACGCGGTAAGCGCCAATAGAACAATTGCGATGATCCAGAGAGAGGAATCGCTCATTTCTGTTTTCTTAGCCATGAGCCGCATTTTAATCCCGATGTCACTTCTGCAATAGCGTAGAGTCTGCGGAGGTATTCCCGCCGTAAACATGCGCTGTTTGGCGTATTGGCGCGCTCATGGAGCCGGGATGCTCTGATAGCGCAGATATCCTAAGCCGACGCGCAAGTGATGGTTTAGCGCATCCGGTACGCATACGGCGAAGCAGAGGCCGAGCAATCCCTGCGCCAGGCCGAGTGCCCAGAGATTGCGATAGCGGCGGAACAGCGCGCACGACACGATGCCCCACGCCAGCGTGGCTGCGGTAAGCGCGAGATTGGGCAGATGCGCCGCAGCGAAGAGCGTGCCCGCGAGGACGACAGCGGCGGATTTGTTTGAAACAAGGCGCAGCAGGCGCGCCATGAAATAGTCTTGCAGAAGAAACTGCTGATAGAGCGTCCAAAGCACATAGCCTGTGATGTGCTTGAAGTCGCCCTTGTACAGCGGATGCAGCGTGCCAGCTTTCGCGGCGACGAACATGCTCAGCGCACTCAGCGCGATGGCGGCAGGCAGGATCCAGAGCGATGGAACGAGGCTGCGCCAGCTTAATCCGAGTTCGTCACGACTCTGGCGACGCGCCAGCACCACCGCCAACGTCAGCACAAAAACAATCGGTGAAAGGATGTGCTGCAGGCGCTCCGGTGTCCAGATGACGCCTACAACTGCGCCGTAGCCGAGGATCAGCTCAGCGAGATCGCGGGCGCGGCTGGGATTCTCGTTCGCCATCAAGGAAGTATGGCACGGCAGTCCTGGGCCGATCTCACATGTTTACCTCGGGCGTGGCTTCCAGCAGGCTGCGGGTGTAGGGATGCTGAGGGCGTTCGGTGATCTGCTCAGCCTGGCCAACTTCCACGATCTTCCCACGATACATCACCGCGATGCGCGTCGAGAGATAGCGCACGACGGGCATGGAGTGTGAGATGAAGAGATAGGTCAGGCCGAAGTCGCGCTGCAATCGGGCGAGCAGGTTGACGATCTGGGCGCCCACGCTGACGTCGAGGGCGGAAACGGGTTCGTCGGCCACGATGAACTTGGGATGCAACGCCAGAGCGCGTGCGATCCCGATGCGCTGGCGCTGCCCTCCGCTGAATTCGTGCGGGAAGCGTTGCAGGATGGATTCGTCGAGGCCGACGGCACGCAGGAGTTCGACGACGCGGAGGCGAATCCCACTCTTCGCGTTCGCGGTTCCGTGAATGATAAGTGGCTCGGCGATGATGTCTTCGACGCGGAAGCGGGGATCGAGCGAGGCGAACGGATCCTGGAAGATGATCTGCATATCGCGGCGCATGCGGCGCATTTCGCCGGAACCGGCGGCGAGCAGGTCTCGTCCCTCGAACCGGATGCTTCCCGAAGTAGGCTCGATGAGGCGTAGAATCAGACGTCCCAGGGTGCTCTTGCCCGATCCCGATTCGCCGACGAGTCCGAGTGTTTCGCCGGCTTGAATGTCGAGTGAGACGTCGTCGACGGCGCGGACTTCGCCTATGCCTCTGGAACTTCCGCCGAGCACAGATTCGGCGTGCGGATAGATCTTGGTGAGGTTTCGGATTTCGACAAGAGGCATTGGGTTTGCGTTCCAGATTCTAGAATATGGAGTGAGAAATTACCCCGCCGCGATCATAGGCACAGCCGCCAGCGCCGCCAACAGCCCAACAAACCTCCAGCGCGTGAAGTGTTCTTTCAAGAACACTCGAGCCAGCAGCACCGTGACTGCAGGATACAGCGACGAGATGACGACCGCTTCGTCGAGGCGTCCAGTCTGGCTGGCGTGGACGAAGAGAATGGTGCCCAGGGAATCGATGCAGCCGGTGAGCACGCCCCAGCGCACGCCGACTGGAGTGATGTCGCGGAACTTGCCCAAACTCAAAACGATCAAGCTAGTGACGATCAGGCCGCCAGCGCGGGTGAGCGACGCGATCCATAAGGCGGAGGCGTCGCCCGCCTGACGGACGCACAGATAGAAACTGGCGAAGCCAATGCCAGCGAGGACAGCGAGGCCGATGCCTTCCGGCTTGCCGCCATCTTCGGTGCGCGTGATGAGCCAGAGTCCGAGGGCGGCGAAGGCGAAGCCGAGGAGGGGAATCCTGCCCGGCAGCCCTTCGGTAAACATGGAAAAAACCGCTGGGATCGCGGCCCCGAGGACGGCGGCGATGGGCGCGGTCAATCCCATTCTTCCGGAAGAGAGCGCGCGGTAGAAAATGGCGAGGCCTGTGCCTCCAGAGATGCCGCCGGCCACCACCCACGCAGCGCTGCGTGCCGACGGGAACGGAGCGTGAGTGGCCCAGGCGAGTGTGCCCACCAGAAGCAATCCGCCGACGTTGACGACTGCGGTGAACAGGAAGGCGTTGGCGCGGCGGGTGGCGTAGCCTCCCAGAAAGTCGCTGGTGCCCCACGCCAGAACTGCGGCCATGCCGTAGGCGGCGGTGACGACTTGGGGCGTGGCGGACATGTCCGACGAGGGTAACATGCGTCAGCGTTGACCGAAGTCAAAGAGGAAATTGACTCTCGCGGCGCGGCACACTACCATGGTGCCACTTCGCAAGCGCCTCAAAAGCCCGGCCACACGATCGACCAACAATGATCGGCGAAACCATTTCTCACTATCGCATTCTGGAGAAGCTGGGCGGAGGCGGCATGGGTGTGGTGTATAAGGCCGAGGACACGCGGCTGCACCGCTTCGTGGCGCTCAAGTTCCTTCCCGAAAGCGTGGCCCGCGATCCGCAAGCGCTGAGCCGGTTTCAACGCGAGGCGCAGGCCGCGTCAGCGCTGAACCATCCCAACATCTGCACCATCTATGACATCGGCGAGGCCGACGGCCGCGCCTACATTGTCATGGAGTTTCTGGATGGCTTGACGCTGAAGCACACCATCAACAACGCGCCGCTCGAGATGGAGACGCTGCTGCGAGTTGCGCTGGATGTGACGGACGCGCTGGATGCCGCGCATACCAAAGGCATCGTGCACCGGGACATCAAGCCAGCGAACATTTTTGTCACCAGCCGGGGACATGGCAAGATTCTCGACTTCGGGTTAGCTAAAGTGACGGCGGTGCCGGGAGACGCAACGCAGACCAGCCCGGGCGCGGATCAATTGACCGATGCGGGATCGACCGTGGGAACCGTGGCCTACATGTCGCCAGAGCAGGCGCGCGGCAAGCCACTCGATTCACGCACGGATCTGTTCTCGTTCGGCGCGGTGCTGTACGAGATGGCGACCGGCACGCTGCCGTTTCGTGGGGACACGACGGCGGTGTTGTTTGAGTCGATCCTGCACAAAGCACCGGTTGCGCCAGTGCGGCTGAATCCCGATCTGCCCGGCGAGTTGGAACGCATCATCAATAAAGCTTTGGAGAAAGACCGCGACCTGCGCTACCAGCACGCCTCCGACATGCGCGCGGACTTGAAACGGCTGAAGCGGGAAGTGGAAAGCAGCGGGACATCCGCGGTGTCTGCCGAGGAGGAAGTAACAAAAGCCTCTGGTACTCCCACGCCGAAGCGGGATTCCAGCGGGAAAGGCGTCGTGGCGGTTGGTTCGGGCACTCCTGCGGCAGTGGCGGTCGGCGGGCGATCCAAGCTGGGCTGGATCGTTGCGGCGCCCGTGATCGTGATCGCGGCGGCGATTGCCGGCTATTACTTCACCCACCGTCCTGCGCCCAAGCTAACGGAAAAAGATACCATCGTGGTGGGAGACTTCGCCAACTCGACCGGGGATCCTGTGTTTGACGATGCACTGAAGCAGGCGCTGAGTGTGTCCCTGAGGCAATCACCTTTCCTGAATGTTCTCTCGGACGACAGGGTGGCGGCCACGTTGAAGTTGATGACGCGGCCGGTCAACACACCGCTCACCCCGGACGTGGCACGGGAGTTGTGCCAGCGCGCCGACAGCAAGGCATACATTGCCGGCTCCATCGCCAACCTGGGCAGTCAATACGTGGTGGGACTGAAAGCAGTGAATTGCCTGAATGGCGACACCCTGGCCCAGGAACAAGCCACGGCAGCGGGCAAGGAGAAAGTGCTGGATGTGTTGGGAGAAGCTGCCGCGAAACTGCGGGGACAGTTGGGCGAATCGCTGGCCTCGGTGCAGAAGTTTGACGCGCCACTGGCGCAGGAGACAACGCCTTCACTGGAGGCGCTGAAGGCCGCCAGCATCGCCCGGAAAATCGAGAACGAAAAGGGCTCGGCGGCGGCCTTGCCAATTTTTCTGCACGCCATTGATCTGGACCCCAACTTCGCCACTGCCATCGAAGGCGTGGGGATTATGTATGGCAACATTGGCCAGCCCATGCGTGGAAATGAATACTTGAGCAAGGCCTTCGCCATGCGCGAGCGCGCCAGCGAGCGGGAGAAGTTGCATATTACCTCGATGTACTACCTGGGGGCTACAGGTGAGTTGGACAAGGCGATCGAGACCTTCCGGGAGTGGGGAGAAAACTATCCCCGCGATGACGTTGCCCATACCAACCTCAGCGTGCTTTACGCCACTGAAGGCAAGATGGAACAGGCGGAGGAGCAAGCGCGCGAGGGCCTGCGCCTGAATCCGGACAACGTGATTGCGGCTGAGAATGTGATCGGATTTCTGGTTTGTCTTGGCCGCTTCGAAGAGGCCCGGAATATCTATCAACAGACCATCGCGCACAAACTGGATGACGATACGCTGCATACGATTCTCTACGGCGTGGAGTTTGTCGAAAAGAACGCCAAGGGGATGGCTGAGCAGGCCGCATGGTTTGAGAATAGACCCGAACTTCAGCATGAGATTCTGGGGATGGAGGCCGACACGGAAGCGTATGCCGGGCATCTAGTCAAAGCCAGGGAAATCACACGCCGCGCTGTGGAGGCGGCCTTGCGGGCGGACAACAAGGAATCGGCGGCCTTTTGGCAGCTGAACAGTGCGTGGCGGGAAGCGGCGTTCGGCAATCTTGAAGAGGCAAAGCGCGAAGCGTCCGCCGGGCTTGCTCTGGTTCCAGAGAGCCGGGACGCACAGCAGTTGGGGGCAGTGATTCTAGCGCGGGCTGGGGACACGGCGAGAGCGCGGACCCTGTCAGCGGGACTGGCCAAGCAATACCCGCTGCACAGCCTGGTGCAGTCCTACTGGGTGCCCACGATCCAAGCGCAGATCGCATTGAACGCTAAAGATGCGCCGGGTGCGATTACGCAATTAAGAAACGCTGCTGCTCTGGAGTATGGCCTGAGCGTCAGCAGCGCGAATAACTCGTGCCTGCTTCCGGTCTATCTTCGCGGCGAAGCCTATTTGTTAGCGGGGCAGGAAGGCGCTGCGGCGGAATTTCAGAAGATTATCGATCGTCCCGGCCTGGTGTGGAATTGCGCCACCGGCGCGCTGGCTCAGCTAGAACTGGGTCGTGCTTACTCTCAGGCGGGCGACAAGACGAAGGCCCGAGCCGCGTATCAGGATTTCCTCACGCTGTGGAAGGATGCTGATCCGGACATCCCTGTTCTGAAGGAAGCCAGGGCGGAGTTTGCGAGGTTGCAGTGACGCCGGCAGCCTCTTTCGAGCAGAGAACAGACAACCTGACGAAGCTCTGGATTAAAGGGCATAGATGAGATACGCTCATGCCAGTTTTGGAGGGTCATGATGAATCGCTTTCTGGCTGCAGCACTCTTGTGTGCCGCTTTCAGTTTCAACGCGTTGGCGCAGAACCCAGCTGATGCTCCGGCCTCAAAGGAAGATGTCGAAAGATATTTCGAGGCTACTCATTCCCACGACATGATGCAGAAGATGGTAGACGCAATGTCGAAGCCTTTGCATCAGTTGGCGCAGGAGCAATGCGCAAAGTACAAAGACAGGCTTCCTGAGGACTGCGAAGCTCAGATGAACAAGCGGACAGACAACATGTGGAAAGACATGCCCTTCGACGAAATGATGCAGGCAATGGTGCCCGCATTTCAGAAACATTTCAGCAAAGGCGACATCGATGTACTGGTCGCATTTTATTCCACACCAACCGGGCAAAAGTTCTTGCGGGAATCGCCGGCCGTAATGGCGGAAGGCATGGAGTCGATGATGCCGATCATGCGCAGGACGGTTGACAGAATGACGGAGCGTACCCAGCAAGAGATCGCTCAAATGATGAAGGACTCCCAAAAGAAGGCGGGCGAAGGGACCCCGCCCGCAGAGAAGCAAAACTGACAAGGACGCGCCACTTAGACAATTTCGGACAGCCGCTGCACGCGTTTGATTAGGCCTTTTCGCGTGTTAAAATTTCAGGAAGCCGTTTCACTTGCGAGAGTTCAGGTCCTAAGAGACTCATTTGATCGAACTGGCACCTTCGATTCTTTCGGCGGACTTTGCCCGTCTTGGTGAGCAGGTGCGCGCCGCGGCGGATGGTGGCGGGAGTGTCGTCCATGTGGATATTATGGATGGGCATTTCGTCCCTAACCTCACGATTGGGCCTCCGGTGGTGAAGTCGTTGCGCCGGGTGACCGAGCTGCCGCTGGATTGCCATCTGATGATCGAGAATCCGGACGAGTTTATTCCGGCGTTCGCCGACGCCGGTGCGGATTGGATTTCGGTGCATCAGGAAGCTTGCCGGCACTTGAACCGCACCCTGCATCTCATCAAGAGCCACGATTGTTTGGCTGGTGTGGTGATCAATCCGGCTACGTCGGTGGGTACGCTCGCCGAGGTGCTCGATATTGTGGACTATGTGCTGGTGATGTCGGTGAATCCGGGGTTTGGCGGGCAGAAGTTTATTCCGGCCACGCTGCACAAGATGCGGCAATTAAGCGAGCTTCGCGGCCAACGCAGGCTGAACTACCGCATCGAAGTAGATGGCGGGGTGGGGCTCGATACCGTGGGTGACGTGGTGCGGGCGGGTGCGGAAATTCTGGTGGCGGGCAACGCTGTGTTCGGGAACGGTGATCCAAGAAAGAATGCAGAAGCGTTGCTGAAGGCGGCGACAGAAGCGGCGCTGCTGAGAGTTTAGCTTGTAGGACCCCGGTCCTACACGAACATATCGAGGTCTTATGTCACGTCGAATTTCATTCATTGCGGCGCTGAGTCTATTGCTTGCTATCAGCGTCGCCTGCACCAACAAGAAGTCCGTCAACCCGCTGGCCAATGTTGGGTCCAAGCAACCCGATAAGGTTCTGTTCGACCGGGCCATGGATGCGATGAAGCACAACCGCTTCGACGTGGCGCGCATGACGCTGCAGACCTTAATCAACACCTATCCTGATTCGGAGTTCATCGCCCGGGCGAAGCTGGCGGAGGGCGATTCCTGGTACGCGGAGGGCGGTACTGCGTCGCTGGCACAGGCCGAACAGGTCTATCGCGATTTCGAGACTTTCTTCCCCAACATGCCGGAAGCTGCCGAGGCGCAGTTGAAGATCGCGAACATCCAGTATCAGCAGATGGAGAAGTCGGACCGCGACTATACCCACGCCAAGCGGGCGGAGGACGAATACCGCGACCTGATCATGCAGTACCCGGACAATCCCAAACTGGTGAAAGAAGGCAAGCTGCGGCTGCTGGAAGTGCAGGAAGTCTTGGCCGACCGCGAGTTCAACATCGGAAAGTTCTACTACATGCGGGGGTCGTATATGGCGTCGGCTGCGCGGCTGCAGTCGCTGGTGGATAAGTACCCGCTTTACAGCCGGGCCGATGAGGCGTTGTTTCTTTTGGGGCAGAACGCCGAAGGGCAGATCGCGATTCTGCGGGCGAGACCAGTTTGCACCGCGTTGAACGTGCCTCCGGGCTGCGCCGGACGGGAAACGGACAAGGCCAAGATGATTGGGGAACTGACCAGGCAGGCAACGGAGGCGTATTCGAAGATTATTACGCGATATCCGGTCATGGAGCGCGGGGACGACGCGAAGAAGCGCCTGGCGGCACTGCATCAGCCGATCCCGCGACCTACAAAGGCGGCAGTGGCGCAAAACCGTAAAGAGGAAGAAAGTCGGCGCGAGGCCAGCACATACGACCGGGCAATGGGCCTGTTGAAGAAGGGGCCAGACGTGGCTCAGGCGGCCACTGTGGGCGAGCCGACTCTGACGGACCCGACGCCGGTTTCAGCCAATACCTTGGCAGGAGACACCATGCGGAGAGCGATGGGAGCGCCGGCCGGCGACCATGGTCTAAGCGTGGAGACAATAAACGGTGGCGCGCCGGCGGCGAATGAGCCGGCTCCGCGGTCGGACGCGCCTCCGGTACAGCCCAAGGCTGATCCTTTTGGCCGGTTGAACACGGCCACTGATCCCAACGAACTGAAGCCAACCACGCCGGATGCCAATGAGTTGAAGCCCAGCGGACCTCCGGACCCGAATGAGCTGAGGCCGGTCACGCCCAGTCCGGCCGACGCCCCCGCTCAACCGCCGGTGCAAGTCAATGAGATTCAACCGGGACAAGCGCCCTCCGGCAACGGGGCGGTCGCCAGTTCCAGTTCAACCTCCGAGATGGCGACGGACCAGGATATTTCCAGTAGCAAGAAGAAGAAAAAGAAGGGATTGAAGAAGGTCGTCTCGTTCTGACTGTGTAATCCTTCGGCCGACACCCTCTCTGGGCGACGGTTCGCGCCACTAGTTGCTGACCACTAGTAACCGGGTAACATACCGTCTGATCATTGACTTACGGCGACGGGCAGGTTACCTTCGCGTTATCTCCCCTCATCAGAGGAATTTCCTTGGCTCGGAAAATACTGCTTGCCGACGACAGTGTGACCGCCCAGAACATGGGGCGAAAGATCCTCGCCGACGCGGGCTATGAGGTGATTGCGGTCAACAACGGCTCGGCCGCGCTGAAGAAGATCGCCGAACTGAAACCGGACCTCGTGATCCTGGATGTTTACATGCCCGGCTACAGCGGGCTGGAAGTCTGCCAGCGCCTCAAGGAATCAGGGGAAACCTCGCGGATTCCGGTGTTGCTGAGCGTAGGCAAGCTGGAACCTTTCAAGCCGGAAGAAGCGCAACGGGTGCGCGCCGACGGCTATATCGTCAAGCCCTTCGAAGCCAGCGAACTGCTGAGCGCCCTGTCAAAGCTCGAAGACAAAGTAGTGCCGCGCGCCGAACCCTCCAAGCCGGGGCGATTTGCCCGGGCCATTGCGGCAGCGGAGGAATCCGGCCGGGGCAGCGCCAACCCAACCGCGGGCGACCAGAATGGATGGAAGAGCCGGATTGGATTTCCGCACGAGAAGCCGGAGACCGAAGAAAAAGTTGCAGACGAGTCTACGATTTATAACCCCATGAACCGGGATCTCCGCACGGTCGTCGAAACCGCCGGCGAGAAGGCTGCCCACAAGGCTGAAGCGGCCGGTGAAACCAGCGTGGATGTTGCGGCATTGGCTCCAGCAGGCTTGCCGCAGGATGTGACGCCGGAGGAAGTTGCCGCCATCGCGGCTGCGGCGGCCCAGATTCAAATGGCGGGCGCATCCGGCAAGGGTGAACAACGGAGTTCTGAAGCCGAGAGTTCTGAAGCTCAGGTTATGGAACCGGCGCCTCCGGCGAGAGAGGCCACTCCAGCCAGCATCACAGAAAATGCTTCACCCTCATTGGACATTCAAGGCGCGCCGACGCCTGTGATCGCGGATGCGAAGGCCGAGCTTTTGCAGGAGAAGCCTGAGGTGCAGCAGGATGTTCCCGTGACTATGGCGGCAACGGCTGAATCTGCGCCGTCGAGTACGGGCGCATCGCGATGGGCGGCGATACCGGTTGCGCTTGAAGGCGAAGACGCAACTATCTCGCTCGACCAGGAAATGCAGACGGCGTATGCGGCCTTTGCTGCGGAAGCGTGCTCCGCAGCCGTGAGCGCGCCGGAAGCGCCAGTTGCGGCTATTCCCGAGCCTGAACCACCAGCATCGGTCGCCCAATCGGAAGTGGTAACTTCTGCTTACCAGCCCGTCATTCCTTCTCCGGTTGAAGCCGCCCCAGTTGAAGCCGCGCCGATTGAGGCAAGTGCCGAGACCTCCTCAACCCCTGAGTTGGCGGCGCCGAAACCAGAGCCAACGACCGCTGAGTTCATGGGTCCGGTCTCGGAATCTGAAATTGCCGGTCTTGCTGGTCTGGTCGGGCTGAGCGCCGAGTCGCAGCTGGCACCGGAGCCCGAAAGTGCCACGCCAGAAGCAACCACCGCTACCAGCAAACCCTTCGCGCGCATCGCGCGGGCTTCGGAAAATTCAGACGAAGATGCAGCGGAGCGCGCCGGGGAATCGAAGCCGGACCCCGAGACCGTTAAAACCACTGCGGCCGCCTGGGCGAACTGGCGTCAAATCCGCGACACCAGCAATGGCAGCGAAGCGGTGCAGTCTGAGTCCAAAGAATTCGAAGCATCCGAGTCAGCTTCCACCGAGGCTGCCCGCGCCGCGGCGGCGGGCGCCGAACAGAGTTTGGCGGAAGCATCATCCCCTTCATCCGAGAACCGGGGCGACGTCGCCAGCATCGTCGACAGCGTTCTGGCCGATCTTCGCCCTAAGCTCATGGCAGAGATCTCCCGCAAAATGTCGGAGAAGAAGTAAGCATCGGTCAGCTTTTCAGCCTCCGGTCAGTATTCCCTTCCTTCATTCGTTTGACCCTTCTTTTCCCGCGCCTGTAAGATCAAAAGTCTTAACCACAGAGAGAACAGAGGTTCACTGAGGAACTCCAGATCTACCCTGTGATCCCCTGTGTTTAAGATTTTACTGACTGCAAATTGACCCTCGATGCCGCACGAACTACCCAAATCCTACGAGCCGGGCGCGATTGAAACGCGCTGGGCCGAATACTGGGTCGAAGAAAAACTCTTTTCCGTCGCCACGCCGCCCGCAGGCGAGACGCGTCCGGTATTCACGCTGCTCCTGCCACCGCCCAACGTGACCGGCCGCCTGCACATGGGCCACATGCTCAACCAGACGCAGATGGACATCATTGTGCGCTGGCACCGCATGCGCAGCTTCATCACCCTGTGGCTGCCGGGCACGGACCACGCCGGCATCGCCACCCAGATGATGGTGGAGCGGCAACTTGCCAAGGAAGGCAAGAAGCGCCGCGACCTGGGCCGCGAGAAGTTTATCGAGCGCGTCTGGGAATGGAAAAAACTCTATGGCGGTGCCATCTTCGACCAGATGAAGCGCCTGGGCGCGTCCGTGGACTGGGATCGCCAGTACTTCACCATGGACGAAAATCTTTCGCGCGCGGTGCGCGAAGTGTTTGTCCGGTTGTATGAAGAAGGGCTGATCTATCGCGGCAAGTACATCGTGAACTGGTGTCCGCGTTGCGAGACGGCGATCTCCGATCTCGAAGTGAAGCACGAAGAGGTTGCTGGAAAGCTGTGGGAGATCCGCTATCCAGTCGTGGGCACGAATGAGTTCATCACCGTTGCGACCACGCGGCCGGAAACGATGCTCGGCGACACAGCCGTCGCGGTGAACGAAAAAGACGAGCGCTACACCCATCTGCACGGCAAGAAAGTTCTGCTGCCACTGATGAAGCGCGAGATCCCCATCATCATCGATGAACTGGCGCAGCCGGAGTTCGGCACCGGCGCGGTGAAGGTGACACCGGCACACGATCCCAACGATTTCAAGGCGGGCAAGCGGCACAACCTTCCTGAGATCGACGTGATGGACGAGCATGCGCACATGAACCAGAACGCCGGTCGCTTTGTGGGTTTAGACAGATACGACGCGCGCAAGCGCGTTCTTGCGGATTTGCAGGAGCAGGGTTTCCTGGTCGGCGAAAAAGATCACACGCTCGCGCTCGGCAAGTGTGAGCGCTGCGGCACGGTGGTTGAGCCACGCTTGTCCGAGCAGTGGTTCATCAAAATCAAGCCCCTGGCGCAGAAGGCGATCGAAGCCGTCGAGAGCGGCGAGATCACGATTTTCCCGGACAACTACCGCCAGATTTATCTGAACTGGATGAACAACATCTACGACTGGTGCATCTCGCGCCAGTTGTGGTGGGGGCATCGCATTCCGGCATGGACTTGTGAAGGCTGCAAAGAAATCATCGTCGCCCGGGAAGCTCCGGCGAGGTGTCCAAAATGCGGCGGCGCAAAACTGGAACAGGTTTCCGATGTGCTCGACACGTGGTTCTCTTCGGGACTGCTTCCGTTTACCACGCTGGGCTGGCCGGAGAAGACACGCGATCAGGCGGTTTTTTATCCGACCACGCTATTGATCACGGCTTACGAGATTCTTTTCTTCTGGGTCGCGCGCATGATTATGTTCGGCTGCCACTTCATGGATGGGCACCAGCAAGATCCCGCGATCAAGCGGGCGAGCGGCTGGGGCGAGAAGAAAAATGACAGCGTGCCCTTCCGCCAGGTTTACATTCACGCGCTGGTGCGCGACGCCGAGCGGCAGAAGATGTCGAAGACCAAAGGCAACGTGGTTGATCCCCTGGAGGTCATTGAGCGTTTCGGTACCGACGCCACCCGCTTCACTTTGGCAGCCATGGCCGCGCCGGGAACAGACATCGCCTTCAACGAGAGCCGCACTGAGGGTTATCGCGCCTTCGCCAATAAGATCTGGAATGCGGCGCGGTTCATGTTCATGAATGTGGACAAAGTCGAACCGGGCCTGCGGCCCGCGATCGGGTCAGAGACCCGGTTCCACACCCACACTCTCGAAGACCGCTGGATTCTCTCCCGCTTCAATCGCGTCGCTGCCGAGGTAAATGACGCTCTTGCGACCTTCCGCTTCCACGAAGCGGCGAACCGAATCTACGATTTCTTCTGGGGAGAGTTCTGCGACTGGTATCTGGAGCTGATCAAACCGCGGCTGATGTTTGAAGAGGGCGCGGACACAGCACAGGCACGCGTTGCATGCGCGAATTTGGTCAACTTGTTTGACGCGTCGTTGCGCCTGCTGCATCCAGTGATGCCGTTTATCACCGAAGAAATCTGGCAGGCCATGTATGAAGGCCAGCCGCCACTGAAGTCGATCGCGCTGGCGCCATTTCCGCAGGCGGACGAAAAGCAGTTCAACCTCGCCGCTGAGACCGAGATGGCAATTCTGCAGGATTTGATCGTGAACGTGAGGAACGTCCGTGCGGAATTGAAGGTCGAGCCCAAGGTGAAGGTGCCGATCGAGGTGTTTGCGCCTGAATCCAGCATTCGCGCGATGATTGAGCAGAATCTCCGCGCAGTCCTGTCTGATCGTACGGCGAATGTCGAGGAGGTTACGTTTGTCGACAGCTCGCTGGCCAAACACGCCGGAGCACGCAGCACCGCACGCTTCGACGTTCACGTAATCTACGAAAGAAAGATCGATGTAGCCGCCGAACGCGAGAGGCTCACCAAAGAACTGGAGAAACTCGAAAAAGAGTTTGCCAACAATCAGCGGCAGTTGAACAATGAACAATTCCTGGCGAAAGCTCCGGAAAAGATCGTGGAGGGCTTACGCCGGCGCGAACAAGAACTGATCGATCTGATTGCAAAGATAAAGCGTCAATTAGATGAGCTGAAGGGTATGGGAAACTAATGGCTAGAACTGGCAACTGGTAACTGGCAACTGCTATGGACTTTAACAGCCGTCGCATCACCGCGATTCTCGAGAACGCCTTGCTCGAAGACCGGGCCACGCGCGATGCGACCAGCTACGCCTGCATCGACCCCAACCAGCGGGCGTCGGCCACCATCCTTGCAAAGCAAGACTGCATTCTGGCCGGAATCGGCTGCGTCGGCCGCATCCTCGATGTCTACGCCGCGCTCGACGGCGCAGTCACTTCGCACTACGAAGTCACCACGCATCCCGAAATCTTTGATGGCGTGCGGCTACACAAAGGCCAGTCAGTCGCGGTGATCCGGCACAACGCGCGCGTGATTCTCTCCTGCGAACGCGTGATTCTCAACTTCCTGCAGCGCATGAGCGGCATCGCCACCCTGACCCGCAAGTTCGTAGACGCCGTCTCCGGCACCAAAGCGCGTATTCTCGACACGCGTAAGACCGCGCCCGGCCTGCGCGTGATCGACAAATACGCGGTACGCTGCGGCGGAGGACAGAACCATCGCCTCGATCTCTCCGACGGCGTTTTGATCAAGAACAACCACATCACGCTCGCAGGAGGCATCGTCCCGGCAATCGAGCGCGCTCTCCACAACCGCCGTGGTTCTCAGATACTTGAAGTCGAAGTGCGCACGCTGGACGAACTGGAAGACGCCGTCGCCCACGGAGCCGAAGCGATCCTTCTAGACAACATGCTTCCCGAAGACGTGCGCCGCGCCATCGAGCGCTGTTCCAGCCTCGAACACCGCGTTCCGCTTGAGTGCTCGGGCGGCATTCGTCTCGATAATGTTCGCGCCTACGCAGAGACCGGCGTGGATTTCATTTCTGTCGGCCTTCTGACCCACTCGCCGCAAGCGGTGGATATGAGCATGCGGGTGGTGCCGGCCTGAGCATGTCCTTCCGATCGGTTTTCGCAAGCAACTGGGCAGGGGGCGAGTCGTACTCTTGAGTTCCCCGAACAAGCTGCCCTTTCGGTAACATCCACCCATGGGACCGCAGCGTGAAATTGGCCTCAAACGCGTCGTATCCGCAGTTCTCACAGTTCTCGCTTTATCGATTGCGTTGGCGTGCGGCGGCTCGTCTTCGTCGAATGGAGGCGGCTCGCAGCCTACGGTGCCCGCCGCTCCCGCGGGCGTGACGGCCACTCCTGGAAACCTGCAAGTCAGCCTTTCCTGGTCCGCCAGCAGCGGCGCCACCGGCTACTACGTGAACCGCAGCGTTGTGACCGGAGGTCCGTACACAAAAATCGCTACACAGGCCGGAACCGCTTACGTCGATCCCTCGTTGACCAACGGCACAACCTACTACTACGTAGTCGCAGCCTATGATTCCGCCGGTGCGAGCGCGAATTCGACGCAGGTTAGCGCCACCCCGGTGGGCGTTCCCGACGTGACAGTTACGGTCAATCCCTATCAGGCCACGCCCATCTCACCCTGGATTTACGGGATCAACTTCTATACCGGATTGACTGGCGCTCCGCCGCGCATCAACCTCGACCGCGCCGGCGGAAACCGCTGGACCGCGTACAACTGGGAGACCAACGCCTCCAACGCTGGTAGCGACTACCTCTACCAGAACGACAACTACCTAAGTTCCAGCACCACCCCAGCCGAAGCGGTCCGCAGCATCGTTGCTGCCGACCAGGGCCTTGGTATGGCCAGCGTGATGACCGTCCAATTGCAAGGTTTGGTGGCCGGAGATGAGAACGGCCCTGTCAGCGTAGCGAATCCTCCGGATATGACGCGTTTTAAAACCGTGGTCGACAAAAAGAGCACGGTCTCCAGCGCTCCCTTCACCATCACGCCTCCGACCACCGATGCGTACGTTTTCATGGACGAATTTCTCTGGGCCCTGGACCAGAAATTTACCGGGCTCGGCATCTTCGGCGCCAGCCCGGCGGTCCCAACTTTTGTCAGCCTCGATAACGAGCCCGAACTCTGGAACTCAACCCATCTCGAAGTGCAGGGATCGACACCGGTTTCGTCCGACAACTACATCGCGAAGACCATCACTCTCACCGAAGCCTTGAAAGACCAGTTCCCCGATGTCCAGATTTTTGGGCCAGTTCATTACGGATTCGGAGGCATCTACAATTGGCAAGGCGAACTCAGCGCCACGCCCGACGGCGCGAACTGGTTCCCCGACAAATATCTTCCCGCCATTCAGGCGGCATCGAATACCTACGGCCGGCCACTCATCGACGTGTATGACTTTCATTGGTATTCCGAGGCCACCGATGGAACGACACGGGTTACAAGCATGACGAGCGCGTCCCTGACGGACACTCAGGTACAGGCCCTTGTGCAAAGCCCTCGCAGCCTCTGGGATCCCACGTTCACAGAGAACTCCTGGATTACGAATGATGTTCTGAGCGAGCCCATTCAGATTCTGCCGCGCCTGCAGTCGAAGATCAACGCGGAATTCCCTGGCACCAAGATTTCCATCACCGAGTACGAGAACGGTGGCGATAACCATATCGCCGGAACCATCGCCCAGGCCGACAACCTCGGCATCTTCGGCAGCCAGGGAGTCTACGCGGCAACCCTGTGGCCTCTCAACAGCGCCTGTCCTTACATCTTTGCGGGCTTTCGAGCCTTCCGCGGCTTCGACGGTGCCACTGCCGACTTCGGCGATACCTCACTTCAGGCAACCTCAAGCAACGTCCAAAATGTGGTCGTCTACGCCAGTTCGGACAGCACCGCTCCTGGGCGCGTTGTGTTCGTGGCCATCAACCGTTCCACGTCCCCGCAGGTCACCGCCATCAACGGCCAGTCTCTTTCGGGCACCGCGACGATTTATCAAATGACCGCGAGTTCGGCCCAGGGACAGAATCCGATCAAGCCCGTGTTGGCCGGACAAATGCCAGTCAGCGGCTCATCGCTGAGCATCGCGCTTCCAGCTCTCAGCGTTACCACCATCGACGTTAGGTAGCACCGTCGCTATGTTCTTGAGATTTGTTGTTCGGGTGTTCGCTAGCGCATAATTCCGTCATTAAGAAAGCCAAAACAACTCGTGTGGCAGCGGTCGATGCCCGAGCGAAAGCTGCCGAAGCCCGTACCCAGCCCACCGACGTTCGCCTCGGTCGCATCGTACGCCTGCTCATGGAGCACGCGACGATGGTGGTAAGCGGGACCAAGATCGCCCAGGAAATCTCCTCGAATCGTTCCGAAGTCTGGCGGCTCATTCAGCAGTTGCGCGGCCTCGGCGTGGACGTAGCCGGCCACCCCGCCACGGGATATCAGCTTAAATCCGTTCCTGACCTTCTCCTGCCGGAGATTCTCGCGCCGTTGCTGCGCGGCACCATCTTCGACGGCAAGCTCCACCACTTCTACAAGATTGGTTCGACCAACACGGCGGCCATGGCGGCCGCTGCCGATGGCGCTCCTGAAGGCAGCGTGTTTCTCGCCGAAGAACAAACCGCCGGCCGCGGACGCGGAGCTAACTCCTGGCAGTCGGCCCGTTCGACCGGCATTTACTGCTCGGTAGTATTGCGTCCGGTGCTGCCACCTTCCGAAGTGTTGGTGCTCTCCTTGGCCGCTGGTCTCGCCGTGCGCGCGGCCATTGAACAGGTGGACGCGCGTGTCGCCCCCGACCTGAAGTGGCCCAACGACGTGCTGATCGCGGGCAAGAAAATTTGCGGCATCCTCACCGAGATGAACGCCGAGGCCACGCGCGTGCGCTATGTGGTCGTAGGAATTGGCGTCAACGTCAACCAACCGAACTTTCCAAAAGAGATCGAAGGCGCGGCAACCTCGCTTCGCCTGACGACGGGAAGCGAATGGTCGCGGGTCGAACTGACCGCGGCTTTGCTAAAATCGCTCGACCGGGAATATCGTCTGTTAATCGAACAAGCGGATGCGCGGCAGTCGATCCTGCAACGTTTTGCCGGCCAATCGTCGTGGGTGCAAGGCAAGCAGGTTCGCATCGAAGAGAATGGTTCGAAGGTCGAAGGAACAACCGAAGGCCTGGACGAACGCGGCTTCCTGCGAGTCAGAACCGCGAAAGGATTACAAACGGTCTTGAGCGGGACGGTAAGAGAGAAGTGAAAGAAGAAAGAAGGCAGTTAGCAATTAGCAGTTAGCACAAGCGCTACCTGCCGATCGCTAACTGCTAACTGCTAATTGTTAATTGCTTCGTACACAATCATGCTTTTCGTCCTCGATGTCGGCAACACGAATACGGTGCTCGGAGTCTTTGCCCGGGTTGCGAAAGTTCATCCCGTCGAAGATGACGAAGCCGCTCCGAGCTACGAGCGCCTCGTGGCCAACTGGCGCGTCGCGACCCGGCAGGGCAGCACCGTCGACGAGTACGGAGTCTTGTTCCGCAATTTATTTTCGATGGCTAGTCTTGAAGCTTCGGAAATTCACGGCATCGTAATTTCCTCCGTAGTTCCGCCGCTCGATCCAGTCCTGCGGCAGGTGTGCGAGCGCTATTTCAATTCCAAGCCGCTCCTCATCGAGCCCGGCGTAAAAACCGGTATGCCCGTCCACTACGACAATCCGGCGGAAGTGGGCGCGGACCGCATTGTGAACGCCGTGGCTGCATTTGAAAAGTACAGTGGCCCGTGCGTGATCGTCGACTTCGGCACCGCGACCACCTTCGACTGCGTTTCCGCCAAAGGCGAGTATCTCGGCGGAGTGATTTGTCCCGGCATCGGCATCTCGGCCGACGCGCTCTTTTCACGCACCGCGCGCCTGCCTCGCGTAGAGATCCGCAAGCCCGCGCGCGTCATCAGCACCAACACCGTGGGCAGCCTCCAATCGGGCCTCTACTACGGCTATCTCGGACTGGTGGACGGAATTCTCGAACTCTTGTTGGCCGAGCTAGGAAAAGACACGAAGGTGGTCGCCACCGGCGGCCTCGGTCCAATGATCGGCACAGGATCGAAATACATCAAAACGGTGGACGATTTCCTGACCCTCGAAGGCCTGCGCATCATCTGGGAACGAAACGTGGCGGCGCGCCCGGGACTCGGGCCCAAAGCCTCGCCGGCCAAGGCCCGGCCCGAGAAAAAGTCCATCCGTTGAGCCGCCGTGGAAAATCAATTCAATTACTTCAGCTACTTCACCGAAATCGAGGAGCAGTTCCTGCGCCGCCGCAGTGGTGGCCTGCTCCTGACCACGCTCGACTGGGCCTTGATAGAAACCTGGAAAGACGCCGGAATTCCACTCGAAGCCGTGTTGCGCGGGATCGATGCCGCGTTCGACCGCCACGACCAGCGTCCGTCGAAAACAAAAAAAGTAAACAGCCTCGCCTATTGTTCACAGGAAGTGCTGGCCGCAGCCGAAGCCATGAAAGAAGCGGCCGTGGGCGCTGCCGCCGGTCAACCGGCACCAACCAAACCGAGCGCCGGGCAAGGCTTTGAGCCGGTGACGATTGCCGCCTTCCTCCGTCGCAACGCCGATCTTCTGGAGGCGGCGAAGCTTCCACGCACTTCGGGAATTTTCGTTCACGCCGTCGCGAAAGAGTCCGCCGCCACGCTGCGCAAACTCGCCCTGGAAACCGAAAGTAAGAAGGCAGCAAGACTCGAGGACCTGGAGCGCCACCTCACCGTACTGGAAGAAAAACTTTTTGCCGCGTTGCTTGCCGCCACGCCGGATGAAGATATCGTCACGGTTCGCGCGCAAGCCGATCGCGAACTCGCGCCCTACCGCCGCAAAATGGCCGCGGCACAGATCGAGCAACTGCAAAAGCAATACGTCCACAAGCGCCTGCTGGAGAAATACGCCCTCCCGCGCCTCAGCCTGTTTTACATGTGACTAGCACTGGCCCATGACTAATTCTTTCGATGCACTCATTCTCGGCGGCGGCGCGGCAGGACTGATGTGCGCCATCGAGGCTGGCAAGCGCGGCCGCCGTGTTGCCGTACTCGAACACGCCGACCGCCTGGGCAAGAAAATCCTGATCTCCGGCGGTGGACGCTGCAACTTCACCAACCTCCACTGCCGCCCGGAAAACTTTCTCTCTTCGAATCCGCACTTCGCCAAGTCGGCACTGGCCCGCTACACGCCCCAGGATTTCATCGCCCTGGTCGAAAAGCACAACATCCCGTATCACGAGAAAACTCTGGGCCAGCTTTTCTGCGACCGCTCCGCCCGTGACGTTTTGGGAATGCTCGAAGCCGAATGCCAGCAAGCCGGGGTGAGCATTTTCCTGAACACAAACATTTACGAAGTCGATAACACGACCGAGTTCATCGCCAGCGCCGCCAATGCCGAGTTCCGCGCCGCAACGCTGGTAGTCGCCACCGGAGGTCTTTCGATTCCCAAGATCGGCGCAACGTCATTCGGATACGATCTCGCGCGCCAATTCAGCGTCGCCATCCGCGACCCCTGGCCCGGACTCGTGCCCGTAGTGCTGAACGGGGAAGATTGCGCCCGCTTCTGCGATCTCGCCGGAGTTTCAACGGAAGTAATCGCCTCATGCGCCGGTCAGCACTTCCGCGAAAAAATGCTGATCACGCACCGTGGCCTGAGCGGCCCCGCCATCCTGCAAATCTCTTCCTACTGGAAACAAAACGGCAAAAAGCCGCAACCCATCCTCATCGACTTGGCGCCCGACCGCGAAGTCACGGACGCCTTCCGCGATCCCAAGACACCGCGCAATCTCACCACCCTTCGAGCAGAGTTGCGAAAGTGTCTGCCCCACCGACTCTCCGACCGCTGGCTCGAAGCCCACGCTCCCACTGCCTGGACAAATCAAGCCCTCGCCGGCCTGGAAAAGAAAACCCATGCCTGGACGATCTCCCCCGCCGCCACTGAAGGCTACGAGAAAGCCGAAGTGACCGTGGGCGGCGTCGACACCGCCGAACTCTCCGCCAAAACAATGGAGGCCCGCAAGGTCCCCCGCCTGTTCTTCATCGGCGAAGTAGTCGACGTCACCGGCCACCTGGGCGGCTTCAATTTCCAGTGGGCGTGGGCCTCGGGCGCGGCGGCCGGACGCGCGATCTGACGCTTTCAGCTTGAACGATCGTGGACGCTCGTTCGGCAATCCGGTCTTTGCCCGCTCATGCCGTAGAATCAACTCTTGCTCCTAAACATTGAAAAGCTCATCTACGGCGGCGACGGACTCGCTCGTCTTCCCGCCGGATCCACCGATAAAGACCGCGGCCGCGGCAAGGCCGTCTTCATCCCCTTCGTTCTAGCCGGAGAAACGCTTGAAGCCGCGCTCACCGAAGAAAAGCCCGGTTTTGCCCGTGCCCAAGCCAGCAGAATAATAGAGCCTTCGCCGCACCGCACCGAGCCGCCCTGTCCACACTTCATCCGCTGCGGCGGATGCAACTACCAGCACGCCACCTACGACCATCAACTCGAGATCAAGAAAGAAATCCTGCGCGAGAATCTGCGCCGTATTGCCAAGCTCGAACTCGAATGCGAAATTCAGGTGCATCCCTCCCCACCCTGGAATTACCGCACCCGTTCGCGCCTGCAACTGCGCACCCAGCCTAACTTCGCTGCGGGATACTTCAAGTTCGCCTCGCATGAACTGCTGCCAGTAGAAGAGTGTCCCATCAGTTCACCCCTGATTAACCGCGGCATCGCCGCGCTGTGGCAAGCAGGACGCGCTGGCAATGCTGTCGAGGGCGTGCGCGACGTCGAGTTCTTCGCCAATGCCGACGACACAAAATTACTCCTCGAGTTTCTCTGCGCTCCCGAAGCCCGCCGCGCCAACGTCCGCGCCTGGGCCGAAGACCTGTGCGCATCCATGCCTGAGATTGCAGGCATCGCAGCGTTCCGCGAGCCGCAGAAAGGCGTGCAGGAGCCCCTGCTCACGGTAGGCAAGTCAGCGTTAACCTATCAGACGAAAACCGCAGCCTACCGCGTCAGCGCTGGAGCCTTCTTCCAAACCAACCGTTTCCTCACCGACGAACTCGTCGACGTTGTTACCGCGGGCCGGTCCGGTGACCTGGCGCTCGATCTCTACGCCGGTGTCGGACTGTTTTCCACAGCTCTGGCCAGTGACATCCGTCACATAGTTTCTGTCGAGATGTCACAGACATCCGCCGCCGACCTTAAATACAATCTCCCTATAAAGGGAAAGGCGGTCCAAGCCACAGCCGAGCAGTACCTGAGCACAGTCCGTATTGGCGCGGGCGACTCGCCTATGCGGCCCGACCTGGTAGTAGTGGATCCGCCACGCGCCGGCTTAGGAGACGCAGTAGCGCATGCATTGGGAAAGGTGGGATCTCCCAGGCTGACCTACGTCTCGTGCGATCCCGCAACCCTCGCCCGCGACCTGGTCCCCCTGCAAGCCGCAGGCTACCAAGTCGAGCAGCTCCACCTAGTAGATTTGTTTCCCCAAACCTACCACCTGGAGACGGTCGTGCATTTGGTGCGGTGACATCTAAAGTAGCGCCGCCGTCCCGGCGGCTGTCGTGGGGGCGTCCCCCCACAGCCGGAAGCGACTATCACTCACCCTCAAGCCAACCAATGCCAACTCTGCCCGCAATCCAAAACCCGCCACCTCCGCCCCAATTCCAACTACAGCCCACGCGCCAACCCATGCTTTGGGCCGCGCTCTCGTACTCCGCAGGCATCATCGCGGGCGTCTACGCCTGGCGCCCGGCCTCATGGTGGATCGCCGCCACCGCAGGTTTTCTAGCCGCAGGTTTCTATTTCGCGCACCGACGCAAGTGGCTAGGCGCGACCTTAGGTCTAAGCGCATTCTTCCTGGTAGGCGCACTTCACATCCAGCTGCGAGGCCCGGCGCCTCTTCCCGATACCAGCCTCCAGCCCTTCACCGATGGCCAGCAAGTCCAGATCAGCGCGCACGTAACGCGAGAAGGGAGATTGCGCGAAGGAACTCCAAATGAAATCCGACAGACCCTCGATGTCGAGACCGAAGAAGTCGTCATCGAAAACGGCGAAAGAATTTCCGCACATTCCGGCATACGCCTGGGAATCTACAGCGCCACAGCAACCGCGCCACATCTCTTCCACTACGGCGAACGCATCCGCCTTCCCATCAAGCTGAAACAGCCTCGCAACTTCCGCAATCCCGGCGCCTTCGACTATCAAGGCTATCTAGCCGCCAACGGCATTGCCGCGCTAGGCTCCGCGAAAGCCGAAGACGTCGAACCACTCCCCGGCTTCGCCGGCAGCCGCCTCGAACGCTGGCGCACTCGCATGCACGCCAGCATCATCGCGCAGGTGCACGCGCTCTGGCCCCCGCCGCAGGCCGCGCTCATCGATGCCATGGTCATTGGCGAAGAAGCCTTCATCGATCGCGACACCCGAGTCGACTTCCAGCGCTCCGGCACCTACCACGTCCTGGTAGTTTCCGGAATGAACGTCACCATCCTTGCCTTCGTTACCTTCTGGACGCTCCGTCGCCTCCGCCTCGGCGAAATCCCCGCAACGCTGTTAACAATCCTCTTCTGCGTTACCTACGCTTTCCTAACCGAGGTAGGCGCGCCTGTCTGGCGCGCGACTCTAATGTGCGCACTCTATCTCGGCACGCGGCTGCTCTACCGCGGACGAGCCATGCTGAATGCGTTGGGCACGGCCGCCCTCGCCTTGCTCGTACTCGATCCCCGGCAAGTCTTCACCGCCAGCTTCCAGATGACTTTCCTCTGCGTCCTGATCGTAGCCGCGATCGGCCTGCCGCTCCTCGAGCGCACTTCGCAACTCTACCGCCAGGCGCTCGCTCACTGGGATTCCGACGACTACGGCTTCTCACTTCCTCCGCGCATCGCACAGTTCCGCTTGGATCTGCGCTTAATCGCGGAACGCCTCGCGCGTTTCTTCGGACGCCCCTGGTCGTTGCGCCTTGTGTGCGGCTCCTCTCTCACATGCCTGCGCATATTTGAATTGCTGCTGGTCTCCGCCGTGATGCAAATGGGGCTGGCCCTTCCTATGGCTTACTACTTCCACCGCGCCACCACCATCGGCCTTCCCGCCAACCTCGCGGTAGTTCCCCTAATGCACCTCTTAATGCCCGCCGCGATCCTGACCGTAGGCCTGCACCCTGTTTCCCCGCTGCTCGCCAGGCTTCCCGCACTTCCCGCAACCTTCGCCCTTCAAGCGATCACCGGCACAGTCCACGGCCTGGGAGGCCTGCGCCTCGCCGACCTCCGCGTAGCCACACCGTCTCCGCTGATGATGTCACTATCCACCGCAGCGCTGATTCTCGCCATGATCCTCGTGCGCCGCCGTGCCTTATTCGCGGTCATGGGTCTGCTGGCATTGCTCCTCGCATCCTTAGCGCTAGCCTTCGTAGCGCCCAACCCAAAAACCCGCGCAGGATCGCTCGAAGTAACCTCCATCGATGTTGGCGAGGGCGACTCCATCCTGCTAGTCACTCCGCAAGGCCGCACCCTGCTCATCGACGCCGGTGGCCCAATCTGGGGTGCCGGCTCTCAACTCGACTTCGGCGAAGATGTAGTCGCCCCCTATCTCTGGACCCGCCGCATCTCCCGCCTCGATGCCGTTGCCATTTCCCACGCCCACTCCGACCACATCGGTGGCATGGCCGCCGTCCTAAAAGATTTCCGCCCCAAAGAATTATGGATTGGCCTGCTGCCCCCGAGTCGAGCGCTAGAGAACCTGATCGCCGAAGCACACGCACTAGGAATCAAAGTAGTCCGCCACTGGGAGGGGGACGAATTCGATCTAGGCGGAGCCAAAGTAGACGTACTCTTTCCGCCACAGGACTGGCCCACCGGACTCGAGCCCAAGAATAACGACTCCATGGTTTTGCAAGTCACCTATGGCGGGACATCCGTATTGTTAGAGGGAGACGCGGAGAAGGCAGTAGAAAGACGAATCGCCAGCCTGCACCATCCGCACGCTGACTTGTTAAAAGTGGGACATCACGGCAGCGCCACATCCACCACGGCAGAAATTCTGCGATCGGTCAACCCAAGCTTTGCTGTGATCTCAGTCGGCTTCCGAAATTCCTTCGGCCTGCCGAAACCAGATGTCCTCCAGCGCCTGCAAGACTCCGGAGTCCACGTCTACCGCACCGACCTCAACGGCGCCGTCACCTTCTACCTCGACGGCCACTCCGTCACTCCTAGCTTCTCAGCTCTTCCGTAGAATCGTCATCATCATCCTCGCCGCTGCTAGAAACCGGCCGCCGCGATTCCGCAATCAAACTCCGCGCCTTCTTCGCATCTTCTTCCCGCACCGTGATGATCATTCCCCCCAGCCCCGGAAACGCGTCCTGCAAAAGCTGTGCCGACGCCAGGTCGCTCTCAATCCCCGCCGAATCGAGCAACCCCTTCACCACCATCGCCTCCGACTCCTCTTCGCTGTCGAAGACCTTCACCAGCTTTTCATTCGGATCAGGCTGGCGCCGTTCTTCCATCGTCGCATCAGGCTGCTCTGCCATAAATCTCCATTCCCGGATCCGCCGCCAAGATCGCCGGACTCCGCACACCTGTGATTCTACCCCTTCTCGGGATCCTTTCCTTAACAGTCCTCGCCGCTGCATGCCGTGTAAGATGACACGCAACCATGTCCGCGCCATCCGCAAGTGCAGAAAAACGCCAAAGTATTCTCGTGCGGCATCCCGTCCCCGCCTACTTTGCTCTGACGTTCACCATCTCGTGGAGCGCCGCGCTGGCCGTTGCCTCGCCCCATCTGATCCGCCATGAACCTCTGCCAAAGATGACCGGCATCCTCATGTTTCCAGCGATGCTGCTTGGCCCGAGTGTTTCGGGAGTCATCCTGACCTGGATCGTCGACGGAAAAACCGCTGTGAGCGGCCTTCTCTCGGGCATGTTTCTCGCTCGCCTTCCCGCGCGATGGTACGCAATGCTTCTTCTTCCTCCAGCCCTGGTCCTGTCCGTTCTCTTTCTTCTGCAAACATTCGTCTCCCCGATCTACACCCCAAACCGCTTTCTGATCGGTATCTGGTTTGGCCTTCCAGCCGGTTTCTTGGAAGAAATCGGCTGGATAGGTTACGCGTTCCCCAAAATGCGTCTGCCAAACAACAGCCTGGCTCCCGCTGTTGTTCTCGGGCTGTTGTGGTCCCTGTGGCACCTGCCCGTAGTCAACTTTCTCGGCACCGCTGCTCCGCACGGCGCCTATTGGTTTCACTTCTTTCTCGCATTCGGTTTAGCCATGACCGCGATGCGAGTGCTGATCTGTTGGATGTACAACAACACGAGAAGCGTGCTGCTAACTCAACTAATGCATGTAAGTTCCACGGGCTCGCTGGTCATCCTCAGCCCGTCGCGCGTGACTGCTCCACAAGAAGTGATGTGGTATCTGCTCTATGGAACTGTCCTCTGGCTCACGGTGGCGATCGTCGTCAAGACCTATGGCAAGCGCTTGGTGACCCAGGTGAGCGCCTGAGACCCAGCACTTTCGGGCCGTTGTCTTCGCTCTGCCAGATGAGAATAATGGGACTGGAAGAAGGGACCAGCATGAACCTAGGCGAGCCAGCGGACCACGACAAGAATCTACATCTGGTGGGAAAGAACGTCAGAGAAGAAGAAGACGAAGCCCGCAGAATCCGCCGCCTTCAAGTCATGATGAGCATGGTCACTTCTGTGATCAGCCAGGACCCCGCCCTCACCATCGAAGAAGCCTCCGAATTAGCCGCCGGCGCCAAGCGCGCTGCCCTAGCTATGTTCCCCGACAAGGAACTAGCCTACGACCTCCTCTACAAACCCCGCCTCCAGCGCTTAATGCGCGAACGCTTCCGCCTGCAATAGAGAGCGATTGTCATCCCGAGAGAGCGCGCCCCTTTGCGCGAACGAAGGATCTGGGCGAGCCGCGCGATGTGTCGCGTTCTTTGCGACACGTTAATCGCGCGTTTGGCTCGCTTCCTTATGACTTTTATTCGTCCACCACGGAATTCCGCAGCGTCCCCACACAGTCCACGCTAACCTCCATCACATCTCCAGCTACCACCGGTCCCACGCCTTCAGGCGTGCCAGTAGCAATCAGATCCCCCGGAAACAGCGTCATCACCTGCGCCGTGTGACGAATCACCACGTCCACGGGAAACAAAAAGTCCCGCGTGTTCCCCGACTGCCGCACCTCGCCATTCACCCGCGTCTCCACTCCCACCCCGGCCCAGGGATCAATGTCCGTCCCTTCCACGACCACCGGCCCCACCGGACAAAACGTGTCAAAGCTCTTAGCCCGCGTCCATTGCCCGTCTTTCTTTTGCAGGTCGCGCGCAGTCACATCATTCAGACACGTATATCCGAGGATGTAAGGCCGCACGTCCTCATCCTTCGCCAGTTGATAGCAGGTCTTGCCGATCACGATACAAAGCTCGGCTTCATAATCCACACGTTGTGAAATTCGTGGCCGCCGCACAATCCCACCCGGCGCCAGCAGCGCGGAGTTCGGCTTCAAAAACAAGATCGGTTCCGTCGGGATTTCATGCCCCAGTTCCTCCGCATGCGCCCGGTAGTTCCGCCCCACGCACACGATCTTCGACGGCCGCACCGGAGCCAGCAACGCGGCCTCCTCCAGCGCAATCGCGTCGATCCGCCGCGTCCGCAATCCCTCAATGTCCCCACCGGACTCTTCCGGAGCCGTAACCAAAATGCGCAAAATCGTATCGCGCCCCGCCACCGGCTCCACCAGCCCGTACTGCGCTTCACCATTCAGTTGAAACCGGCAATATTTCATCGCGCCTCCAGACGTTTTCCCACCTTTTAGCGATTGTCATCCCGAACGAAGTGAGGGACCTTGGTTTCGCCCGTATCTACGACGCGCGCCTTCCAAATTACCAAATTACAAATCCCCCTAAGGCACCTTCTCCCCAGCCTCCTCCGACTTCCCACTCTCATTCCCCCGCACATCCACCGCCGACACCGAATAAAAATATGTCTTCCCCGAAACCACGTGCTGGTCGCGGAATCCCGGAGTCTTCACCGGACCATCATTCACCTTCACCGCGACCCCACCCTCCTCGCGACGGTAAACGTTATATCCATCCAAATCCGCATCGGTCACCGGAGCCCATATCAAATCAATGAAAGCCTCCTGCCCCGGCCCGGAAAATACCGCCTGAACTCCCGAAGGCACCGCCGGAGGAAAAACATCATGCGCGAAAACTTTCACTTCCGGCGTGTCGTCGCCTTCGACCAAAACATCCGGCTTACCCGCCTGCGAGATCACCGTCAAAGTGTCACCGTGATAGTAGTAAGTCTTTTCCCACTCAAAGTTCTGGTCCGTCAGCGACAGCTGATTCTCCAGCCCAGCGTCCCGCTCACCCACCAGGATTTTTTGCCCACTGCCCTCAGCCCGCCGGTACACCCGATAACTGCGGCGAACCGGGTTGGGAATCGGCAGCGATAACAGCACCCCAGTCCAACTCAACACCACCCCCTGAGCCGTAACTCGCGCACTGAAGTCAGTTGGTGGAGGCAGGGCTACCGCCAGAGGAACGTGCACTTCGTTCGACAATCCTGCCCCGCGCCCGTCCCGGTTCAACACTTCCACCGCGTAAGTAGCCGAGCCCAAGAGACTCCGAATCCGCATGTCCGCAGGAAGATTGTCGGTATAGGTGGCCGCAAGCTTCTTTCCACCCGCGTTTTTCTCCCCAGCGAAATCCGCCGGCGGCGCAACCTGACCCACAGCGTCGCCACACGTCGCCAGTGCCACATCCATACTCCGGCAAACCCGCGTCTTCCCCAAATACCGCACCATCTGCCGGTCCGTAGTCCGCGCCGGGATCGTCCATGTAAGCGTGACCTTCTCCCCCTTCCGCACCGCCCGCAAATCGGAAGGCGCCTTGGGCAACTCCAACGCCGGCGGCAGCGGCGGCCCAATCGAAGCGCACCCCGCCAACCCAATCAGCAAGGTCACCGCCACCAACAGTTGTCCAAGTAGAAGCTTCATGCGGAAACAACAGACTACATCACGCAGCTGAAAGCAACGCCAGTAAGAAGCTTTACCCTGTGTTCCCCGTGTCCCCTGTGGTAAAGACTTTGATGTTTCTGACCACCGACCACTAGCCACTGACCTCTAGCCCCTGCCCACTTCCCTCACCGCCTCCCGAAACACCCTCGTATGCCGGTCCACATCCTCACTCTCGGTCTGCGGAGACATCAACGCCATATTATGAAACGGCGTAAGCAGAATCCCGCGATTCATGGCATACAAATGCATAAACCGCTCCAGCTCAAAGTCCATAGCATCGTGCGCTTCCGTCCCATTCTTCGGAGCGTCCGCCCGAAACAAATATTCCGCCCGGCATCCCAGCCGCGTGACGTGCCACGGCAACTCCGCTTCCGCAATCGCCCGAGCCACGCCCAAAGTCCAGCGCTCCGCCATCGGAATCATCCGCTCAAAAGCCTCTTTGCTCAGCACTTTACTCAAAGTAGCCCGCATAGCAGCAAGTGACAAAGCGTTCCCCGCCAGAGTCCCGCCAATGCCGCCCACATCGCAATCTTCAAGCTGTTGCGCCGCCGCAATCCGCTCCGCGACTTCCTGCGAGAATCCATAAGCCGCTCCCGGAATCCCTCCCCCAATCGCCTTCCCAAAAACCAAAACATCCGGCTCCAGATTCTCCGCCCGCGTAAACCCGCCCGGCCCCGCACAAATCGTATGCGTCTCATCAATAATCAAAAGCGCTCCATGCTTGCGGGTAAGCTCGCGCAACGCCGCATGAAACCCCGCCGCCGGATGCACGATGCCCACATTCGTCATCACCGGCTCCGCCAGCACGCAAGCCACATCTCCCGCGGCCAGCGCCCGCTCCAATCCAGCAACGTCGTTGAACTCCACCACCTTAGTAGTCACCGCTGGATTCACCGGAGGCCCAATATTCCCCCGCCGCGCCCCCACCTTGCCGTTGCGATCCAGCGTGACAAAAGTCTCATCCACCGTCCCGTGATAACACCAGTTGAAAACCAGAATCTTAGCTCGCCCCGTAATCTGCCGCGCCAACCGTATCGAAAATCGGTTCGCATCGGTAGCCGTCAAAGCAAACTGCCAGTAAGGCAGCCCAAACCGCCGCTGCAACTCCTCCGCCACAAAAATCGAATCCTCCCCCGGCAGCATCAGCGTAATCCCGCGCCGCGCCTGCTCTTCCACCGCCTTCACCGTGGCAAACGGAGAGTGCCCCGTCATCGCCCCCGTATCCCCCAAACAAAAATCCGCATACCGGTGCCCATCCACATCAAAAAAAGAAGCCCCCTGCGCCTCCCGCACAAACGGCGGAAACGCTCCCGCCCACTTCACCATCCAGTTCATGGGAACGCCCGCCAGCAACGACTTCCGCGCCCGCTCAAACAAAGCCGCCGACTTAGGCCGCTCCTCCACAAACTTCTTCTGTTCACGCCCCATCAAAGAAGCCAGCCGCGCACGATCAATTGTTTTCATGTCGAGGCAGAATACCAGACCGTGCGAGACAGAATCGCCCGTGGGGCGGAGCTTTTTGGGTGCAGTGCTCGGCTGGGACTACAAGATGCTAGGGAGCGCTAAGGGTTAGCGCATAGACATCCCCGCCGCCGCGGTTAACCTGAACGAGCAAAGAGCCATCCGGAGCGAAGCCCCAAAATGCGCACCGCTGCGCGCCTGACTGAAGAATGTCTTCGAAACTATAGGCTCGCTGCGGGGCGGAACCCCCAGGTTGGAAGCGGTACACGGGTTCTCCGGGCGCGAGAAGATCCTGAAAATACAGCACGGAGTCCGCGGACCACACGGGAAACGAGATAAGGGTTCCGTGAGCGACTTCGGTCCAGCGGTGGGTTTTGAGGTCGAGCACTTTGATCACGGATGTGTCCTCGGACACGGCAGCCAGGAAGCGGCCGTCGGGCGACCAGCGGGTGTGGGTAAGTCCAGCGGAAGCGGGCAGCAAGGTGCTGCGTCCCTGGGCGAGGTCGAAGAAATAAATTCCGGGTGGCGCGGGGGAGGGTTTCCCGGCGTCGTCCTCATCGACGGTGAACCCAATCGTCTGTCCGTCCGGTGACCAGTTAGGCAGTCGCCGCGAGGGGCCAGCCGGAAGCGGCTGTTGGGCGGGCCCGCCATCGGCGGACACAAGATAGATTGTGCCCTTGCCGTCTTCCACATCCTCGAACAGTATGTGCCTGGAGTCGGGACTCCAGTGCGCAAAATAGTTATGAGGGATGGAAGGAGGCCCGGCGAGTTGCAGGCGGTCGCTGCCATCGGGCCGGCTGCGCCAGAGCTGGGTCCAGTTGCTGAAGAGGATCCATTGGTGATCGGGGGAGAATTCGACCTCGGTGACATTGAAGCCGGGCAGAACGGGCTTGAACTGGTGAGAGGCGGGATCGAAGCGGACGACATCGATCTCCTGACTCAGGCCGCCGCCAGCATAGAGGAAGTGCCCGTCTCTGGAGGGCAAGGGATTGCCAAAGTTGAGCGGCGGAAAGGTTATTTGGGTCGGCTTCTGGGGCAGCCAGGGAAAAGAGGGAGACTCGCGTAGCGCCCAGAGCTGGCCGTCTTTCGCGGCAGCGAAAATGTAATAGGAACCGTCCGGCGTCCAGCGGCCCTCCCCGGCGCTCCAGGAAGGGAGAAAGGGATGGAGGTCGTGGCCGGTGGAGTCGACTTGCCAGAGATGGGGGCCGTTGTGGTCCTGACCGAAGCGCAGGATTTTTCCATCGGGGGACCAGGCAATGGACCAGCAGTCGGGCAGGGTCGCCAACCGGCGAAGACCGGAACCGTCGCGGTTGGCGAGGAACGCGCCGTTTGTGTTGGTGAAAGCGATCCGGTTTCCGTCGGGCGAAAATGTGGCGGCGCTGGCCAGAATGTCTCCGATGCGACGAGGCGCGCCGCCGACCAACGGCATCGACCACAAGGGCAAGTCGGGAGTGCGCATGGTGAAGGGGGCGAACAGCATCTCCGACTTGTCGGAAGAGACGTCGAACACCTTCGAGTTTCGGGGTGACGAGCCAAAGGGCATGCTTTCTCCACCTGCAACTGAAATCTGGCGGGTGTTCCAGTGATCGCCTTCGCGCTCGAGGAAAAAGAGCCGCGAACCATCGGAGGTGATTCTGCCCCAAGGCTCCACACGACTCGAGTTGGTGAGGCGGGCGGTCTGGGTGACGCGCAGAGTGGGGGGGAAGAGGGCGCGGTAGAGCAGGCCACAGACGGCGATGACAATAACTCCAACGGCGATGAGCCGACCGGGAGTCCAAGTTTTTGCGATCGGAGTGGCGGGAGAGTCTGCGGGAGTTTCCAGCGTCCGGTGTCCATTGCCTGATGCCGGTTCCAAGGGCTGAGTGCCATCCTCATTCTTCTGCACCGGGGCGATAAAGCGATAGCCGCGACGAGGCACCGTCTCAATGAAGACCGGATTTTCGGGAGAATCCCCGAGGGCGTAACGGAGTTTCTTTACTGCGGTATTCAATCCTTCGTCAAAATCGACGTAGGTTCCGTCGGGCCACAGGTTGGCACAGAGTTCTTCGCGGCTGACCAATTCCCCGGGGCGATCAAGAAGCGCGGCGAGAATCTGAAAGGGCTGGTTTTCGAGACGAACCGGAAGGCCGCGTTTGAGAAGTTTTTCCTCGGAAAGATCCAACCCGAACTGACCAAAACGCAAGCAGGAACTGCGTTTGGACGTTGCTTTCACCCCGCACACCCCCGCACGAATGTATCACTGATCGAACCAAAAACCCACGTTATTTCTTCACAAGATCCCGTAACCGCATGTAGAGACAGAGGTTGCAGGTTCAGACAAACTCCAGAGGAACTCCGGTTGACCTGCGATGACGATCGGTCAATCATGCCCTGCCTGGGGAGAGCACCTGCCCAAGTTCTGTTGCAGTGCGCCCAGCCCTCAACGTGACTTACGACTTTCCCGTGAGCGGGCTAGGTGAGCACAAAGACAAACAGGAGAAGACATGAAATCCAAGAGATCAGCTTGCATATTGATCGCAATGTTGGCGGCTTTCACCGTTTCCTTGAGAGTGGCAGCGCAAGATGTCCACGTCCAACCTCACCAATATCACCACTACCAACTGAATGACGTGGGCACGTTCGGCGGGCCCAACAGCAGCTACCTCCCGCCGCCGTCCGGCAAGCTCATCAACAGCAGCGGGGTGGCAGTGGGTGGAGCGGATACACCCACTCCCGAACCTTCAGGGTTCTGTTTCAACTTCGACTGTTATCTCTCCTACGGATTCAAGTGGCAGAACGGCGTCGCCAACCCTTTGGGCGCGCTGCCAGGTTTCAACAGCAGCTTGTCCTACGGAGTGAGTGACAGCGGGTTAGCCGTCGGCATCTCCGAAAACGGCACCGACCCTCTTACCGGCTTTCTCGCAGTGGAAGCCATTCTCTGGGGGAAAGACGGCTCTCTCACCGATCTAGGGACACTCGGGGGAAACGAAAGCGTAGCCAACGAGGTCAACAGCGGCGGCCAAGTGGCCGGAGTGGCTCTGAATACGATTCCAGACCCTTATACCGGCTTCTTCCTGATCCCGGGAGCAACTCAGGCGCGTGCTTTCCGCTGGACCAAATCCAAGGGCATGCAGGATCTGGGCACTCTGGGCGGCACTGACAGCGTAGCCGTCTACATAAACGAGCGCGGACAGATCAACGGATGGTCGTTCACCAACAACACTCCCAATCCCTCACTAACCCTGTGCGGAGGTTTCTCGACCAACATCCCCACCATGGATCCCTTTCTGTGGGAGAACGGCAAGATGACGGATCTCGGGTCGCTCGGAGGCACCTGTGGTCAATCGAATGGTCTTAACAACCGCGGACAAGTAGCCGGCGTGTCCAATCTTGCCGGCGACCTGAAGTGCCATCCGTTTCTATGGAACAAGGTCGGGGGCATGCGGGATCTCGGCACGTTGGGAGGAGATAGCGGAGTTGCAACTTATCTCAACGACGCCGGCGAAGTTGTCGGCGTGGCGGATTTGCCGGGCGCGCAAGGTTGCGACGGCCCTGAGCCACATCATGCGTTCTTCTGGAAGAACGGCGTCATGACCGATCTGGGGACGATTGACGGCGATCCGTGCAGCATCGCGCGCGGCATCAACTCAAGGGGCCAGGTCGTTGGCGCGGCCACCGATTGCACCCACCAGCTAAATGCCTTTCTTTGGGAACAGGGCGGAACCATGGTCGACTTGAACACTCTGATCTCTTCCAACTCGGGCGTAGTGCTGTATCACGCGCTCTACATAAACGACAACGGAGATATTGCCTCTCTCGGAACCCTCTCCAACGGTGACATCCATTCGTTCGTGCTGACTCCGTGCGACGAAAATCATCCGGGTGTCGCCGGTTGCGACTACAGCACGGTGGATGCGGCCACGGCGGCCGCACGGAGCGCGGCGCGTCCCTCCGTACCCAGCACAACTCAAAATCTGCCACGGTCGCGGTGGAGCGATCGGTACCAGATTCGCGGCCTGCCATCGACGAGCCGATAAGTTTCAATGCGGTCGAACAGAAAAGTACGAGGAGAAGAACATGAATTCCAAAACATGGACACGCATCATCGCACTAACGCTGTTCGCCGCATTGGCGGTCACAGTTCCCCTTGCTGCACAGGACAACGCCAAACAACATCAACCGCACCAATACCATCACTACCAACTCAATGACGTAGGCACGTTCGGCGGGCCCCAGAGCTGGCTGTTCAACGCAGAGTTCGCCCGGGTTGGGTTCCTCAACAATCAAGGGACGCTCGCCGCCTCAGCCGACAGTCTGGTGGTGGATCCATACTGTCTCGACTATCCAGATTGCTATGCCGTCCATGCATTCCAGTGGCAGAACGGCGCAAAGACCGATCTTGGTGTCCTGCCGGGTGGCATCGCGAGCCAGGTGAACTGGATCAGTGCAAATGGGTTGATGGCGGGCGTAGCCGACAACGGCCAGCAGGATCCGCTGAACCCTGCGCTTCCGCAAATACACGCTGTGCTATGGGATCACGGGCAAATGATCGATCTGGGAACCTTGCCGGGAGGTGCGGATGACATGTGGGCCATCGCCATCAACAACCGCGGCGAGATCGCCGGACAAGCTTTCAACACAATTCCAGATGCCTTCTCGTTCAACGGTTACGGGTATCAGTCGCGGGCAATTTATTGGAAGAACGGAGTCGTCCAGGACTTGGGCACTCTGGGCACCGGTACAGACGCCGTCGCGCTCTTGATCAACGAGCGCGGACAAGTCCTCGGTGTGTCCTACACCGATTCGATTCCCAGCGCGTTTTGCTCCGGCGTCCAAATCGGTTTCGCCTTCACCACCGGCACTTTCATCTGGGACAAGAAAAATGGGATGCAGGACATCGGCGGCTTCGGGGGCACGTGTACTGTCGCCTACGACCTCAACAACCGGGGTCAAGCCGTTGGCCAGTCCAATCACCCAGATGACCTGAATCAACATCCATTTGTCTGGGATTCTGCAACCGGGATGACCGAACTCCCAACGGGCACGGGGCTTTATGGGGACGCACAAGCGGTCAACGATAAGGGCGAAATTGTAGGCGAAGGCGACGCCCCCAGCGGCCAAGACAGCGCAATACTCTGGCGAAAAACGGGAGGGAAATGGCAAGCGACTTATCTCGGCAGACTTCATGCCGGGGATTGCGCGTTTGGTGTGTCGAGTAACGCGTCCGGGCAGGTGGTCGGCAATTCGGGGCCGAATGGCTGTATCACGATCCTCCCGTTTCTGTGGGAGGATGGCGGGCCCATGGTTGATTTGAATACTTTAGTTCCTCCCAACTCTGGTCTTCAGCTGTACGAGGCGGACCAAATCAACGATGGTGGAGAGATCCTCGTGCAGGGCGTTGACGCCAGCGGCAACAACCATGTCGTTCTGCTGATCCCGTGCGACGAGAACCATCCAGATGTTGCGGGCTGCGACTACAGCATGGTGGACGCGAGCACGGCGCCTCAGAGCGCGGCACCTCGCTACATTCCGAATTCATCACCGCGCCCCGTTCACCCGTGGCGTAACAATCGGTCTCACAGCTCAGCTGTAGGAGGAGCCGCGGTGTTCACGCCTCAAATCTCGCCGGTGCCCGATTTTACACAGCCGCCGCCCCAATTTTGGGTCGCGGCAACGCCCTTAACACCGAGTCCGGTAAATCCGGGCGGCTCGGCCACCTCCAGCGTGACGGCGGGGTTAGGCACCGGCGTCGCTACCGTCACCCTCAGCTGTTCTGTGCAACCGTCGCCTCCGCTGGCCCCGACCTGCTCGATCAGCCCCGCGTCCTACACCTTTGGTGGGACGCCATCCACTCTGACAGTGAGCACGTTCGGGCCAAGCGGCCGATTGCTCTCGCACCCCGGTTCCGGGGTGCTCTATGCGCTTTGGCTTCCGCTTTTCGGATTGGTTGGGATGGGTGTTGGTCTGGGCTCGAACTCGAAAGGACAGAAAAGAAAACTTAAAGCAGTGGCGCTAGCCTGCGCGCTGTTTGCGGGCTTGACTTTCCAGCTCGCCTGCGGCGGCGGCAGTAGCGGCAGCAGTGGCACTCCCGCAGGGACGTACTCCGTTACCGTCACTGCCACAGGGTTTATCCCCGTAGCCTCTACGGCCACCGTCACTACGCTCACGGTACAGTGAGGTGGAAAGGCCCGTTGCTCGCGAGAGCGGGGCCTTTCTTGTCTGTTATGGCACTCAGCGACTACAGCATGATAGACGGGGGCTGGCCCACGCTTGCGGCACCACTGAAGAGGCTGCCCCACCTTTCGCGGTTTTCGAAAGGTGGGACACGATGCCGCCTGCGTCATCGGCGGGCACTTCCCTGATTGTCGGGGAAAGACACAGAACGGATCACCACGCCCCAGCCTTTCAGGGACAGCATTCAATAGCCCCGGACGTAAGTCCGGGGTAAGCCGACAAAATAGGAACCGAGCCCCGGACGAACGGCAGATCCTTCACGCGTGCCATTCGGTCGCTGAGAGAACCGAAGAGAAATAATAGAATGTCCACCCTTTGCAACGCAAAGGGTGGACACCTCCCGAGTAAGACCTTGATCTTGGCCTAACGCCGGCGACGGGCTTGCTCCAGCTGTCGCCCCATTATGGCCTGCGACACCGCGCTATAGCTGATACGCCAAGAGAGGCCGTTCCGGCCCACGTACTCCGGTCGGCTGTTCTCCTGCTCGTGCACTTCCTGGATTCCAAGCACCAGCGGCTCGATGCAATTGTCCAGCAACTCGTCCAAGGGCACGATCCAGCTAAAAGTTCCCTTCGGCCTGTCCCACTCAACATTCGCGCGGAATCCGCCGAGGAGCGGCATCATCCAGCCCAGTGGGATCTTACCGTTGACTTCCTCGTCCAGGAAGACAAGGTGGTTCCCGCGATTGCTTTCGCTCCGCACCCGAGTTCCCTTGCCAGTCTTGTACCGACCAACAGGCAGCTCCAGAGCCCGTTTTTCAATGAGATCGCGGAGCCTCAAGATATCTGGAGCTTTCGAGATTAATATACGGAAGGAGTCGCCCGATTTCGGATTGGACGCCTGCTCCGCAAACCGGCGAACGATTCCCTCTTTTCTACCGAAGAGCGCAACCGGATGCTTCTTCTCGTCGTACTGGCTACAGTCAAAGACGGCAAGATAATAGAGGATTTCCCGAACATCAACGGGCTTATTCTCGTTCATTTTGTACGCGATGGAATCCGCATAGGGCTCGCCGGCCACGGAGCGCTGGAGCTCCGCGAAGTGTTCGCGAAGGTTCTCCAGGCTTTTCAGGTCCACTTGTTGGCTGGTGTTTAGGCCCCCGGCAATCTCAGCAATCTGGTCGGCGTCCACACCCACCACCACCTTGATGAACACGTGGGCGGGCCATTTCTCTGGCGGTTCCTTTTGCGTTTCAAGGATGGCGTCCAAGGTGTGGGCACCGTCGACCACCCCGTGCGCTTTTTGGTCGCTGAGTCGCGCGACCGCCTCGTGCCGTTTCTCGTCGTATGTCAGTTCATCGGCGACGATAGTGATTCCGCGATTTCGCTCGTGAAAGCGCTCCGGGTAGTCCTGGAGCGTTTTGACTATCGCGCCGTAGACAGAACTGCGGCGGCTGACCTCGCGTGGATTAACTTCGCGCCAGTCCCACAGGTCTCTTGGGACAGTTGATGTAGCTGTGAAAAACACCCCGATGCGCGCGTCGCCGCCGGGAGCAGGAATGGTTCTAAATTGGTGTGTGGGAAAACGGAAAGTGGACATGACAACCTCTGTAAGCAAGCCGCTCGCAATGAGCCAGCTGCCGTTTCGCGACCCTACGAATTCAACGCCGAAGCGCAATTGCTCCGAACGCGTCCTTCGAGAATCACCAAGGAAATGCTAGCTCGCTCTTATTCGGGAGTCAACAGGATTCTTGCGTGCACGGTCCACCTTTGCGGCCCTCTACCTAAAGAATATATCTCGACAAATCCTGATCCTTCACAATGTCCGTAAGCATCTTCCGCACATAGTCCGCGTCAATGATCACGTGATCGCCTTTTCGCTCCGGAGCATCAAAGCTAAGCTCATCCAGCACCCGCTCCATGATGGTATGCAGCCGCCGTGCTCCAATGTTCTCCGTACTCTCATTCACCCGAAAGGCAAAGTGTGCAATCTCCGACAACGCCTCCGAAGTGAATTCCAGCTTAACCCCCTCAGTCTCCAGTAAAGCCGTATACTGCTTCACCAAAGAAGACTTAGGCTCCGTCAAGATGCGCACAAAATCATCCATGGTCAGCGACTGCAACTCCACCCGAATCGGAAACCGCCCCTGCAACTCCGGGATCAGATCGCTGGGCTTCGAAACGTGAAACGCCCCCGCGGCAATAAACAAAATATGATCGGTCCGCACCATACCGTAACGCGTGTTCACGGTAGTGCCTTCAACAATCGGCAGAATATCGCGCTGCACGCCCTCCCGTGAAACGTCCGGCCCATGCCCACCCTCGCGCCCCGCAATCTTGTCGATCTCATCCAAAAACACGATCCCCGAATTCTCCACCCGATCGATAGCCGTGCGAGTAACGTGGTCCATATCGATCAAGCGTTGCTCTTCTTCCTGAATCAAATATTCAAAAGCCTCATTCACCTTCATCTTCCGCTTCTTGGTCCGCGCCCCGAAGATGTTCGGCAGCATGTCCTTGATGTTGATGTCCATCTCCTCCACGCCCTGATTGCTCATAATTTCAAACGTGGGAAAATTCCGCTCCCGCACATCAATCTCCACCTGCCGCTCATCCAGCTTCCCCTCGCGCAGTTGCTGACGCAATTTCTCCCGAGTCCGCGAAGAAGACTCCGCCAAAGCCGTATTCCCATCAATCACCACGCCCCCAGCAGTAGTAGGCTCAGCCGCCCGCGCCGGCGGAGAAGGCGGCAAAAGAATATCCAGCAACCGTTCCTCAGCATTCAACTCAGCCTTATCAGCAACGTCCTCAAGCTTCTCCTCCCGCACATTATCAATAGCAATCTCCACCAAATCCCGCACCATCGACTCCACATCCCGCCCCACATACCCAACCTCAGTAAACTTAGAAGCCTCCACCTTCAAAAACGGAGAATTAGCCAGCTTAGCCAGCCGCCGCGCAATCTCGGTCTTCCCCACCCCCGTAGGACCTATCATGATTATGTTTTTGGGAATGATTTCTTCGGCGAGGTCGGGAGTCAGCTTTTGGCGGCGAGTGCGGTTTCGCAGGGCGATGGCCACGGCACGTTTGGCGTCCTTCTGGCCGATCACGTGTTTGTCGAGTTCGACTACGATCTCACGAGGGGTTAGTTCGTCGAGGGCTAGTTGTTCTTCTTCGGCGCTGCTGGGTAAGTAGATGGCCATAAATTCAGTGGTCAGTGATCAGTGATCAGTTTGGGTGTCTTTGCTGGACACTGACCACTGGACACTGACCACTGCTCTCACAGTTCCTCAATCGTTACTGCGTCATTGGTATAGATGCACATTTTGCCGGCGATCTTCATGGCTTCTTCGGCGATCTGGCGAGCGGTTAGTTGCGTGTGCCTGGCGAGCGCTTCTGCTGCGGCCTGCGCGTATGGGCCGCCGCTGCCGATGGCTGCTATGCCGCCGTCGGGTTCGATTACGTCGCCTTGTCCGCTCAGCAGGAATGTTTGTTCCTTGTCCGAGACCAGCAGCAGGGCTTCGAGATGGCGCAGATATTTATCCGTGCGCCAGTCTTTGGCCAGCTCGACTGCGCCGCGTCCCAGGTTGCCGTGATATTGCTCAAGTTTCGATTCAAAGCGGCTGAACAGGGTGAAGGCGTCGGCGGTGGAACCGGCAAATCCGGCGAGGATTTTGTCGTTGTAGAGGCGGCGGATCTTCTTTGCTGTGTGTTTAATGACGGACTCGCCGAGCGTGACCTGTCCGTCGCCGGCAAGCACCACGCTGCCATTGCGGCGGATGGACAACACTGTTGTGGAACGGATCAGTCGCTTCGTGGACATGGGCGCAATTCTTGATTATAGCAGCGGGAAGTTCTCGCTGGCGCGGAGTCAGAAACCCTTTCACCATGGAGGCACCCTTCGGCTTCGCTCAGGGCAGGCTCCGACACGGAGAAGACAAACGAAAAGGCAAAGAGTCAGCGAGCGAAAGTGGAAAAGCGACGGGGCAACCCGCGTGTAAGGAGTCAAAAAATAGTTCTTGACGTGACCATACAGTCACGTTACTATTTACTCACATCATACTGATTGCTCCCCGGAGCACGAAGGAGAAGACAGCAATGACAATGGAAGATCTGACGCTCGATGTTGAGCAGCATGTGGACATCAAAGCCACGCCCGAGAAGGCATTCGCCGCGGTTTTGCATCGCCTGGGAAAAGGCAGCACCAGGCTGGACGGCCAGTCCCTGGAGATGCTGCTGGAGCCAAAACCCGGTGGCCGCTGGTACCGGGACCGCGGCAACGGGATCGGCCACCTGTGGGGATTCGTGCAGGTCATCAAGCCTCCAACGTTGTTGGAACTGAGCGGCCCGATGTTCATGTCGTATCCGGCCATCAATCACCTGGAAGTAAAGGTCGAAGCGGCGGAAAAGGGCTGCCGAGTCGTTCTGCGGCATCGCGCCATCGGCATGATTGATCCGCAGCACCGCAAGGGTGTGGGTGAAGGCTGGGGGCACATGCTGGCGGAAATGAAAAAGGACTGCGAGCAGGGGTGACGGACGCCTTGGCTCATCCCGGGGATGAACTCGATCCGGTGTGGAAGGCGTTGTCGGACCCGACACGGCGCGCGATTCTGGATTTCCTGCGAGACCGTCCACGCACCACCACCGCGATCGTGGAGTCATTTCCGCACCTGAGCCGCTTCGGCGTGATGAAGCATCTCGAAGTGCTGCGGCAGGCGCATCTGGTGCAGACGCGCGAGGCGGGACGGCAGCGGGTGAACTCGCTGAACGTGGTGCCCATCCGGCAGATTTATGAAAGGTGGGTCAGTCCGTTTCAGGAGCTTTGGTCTGGCCAACTGCTTCGGATCAAGGAGTTCGCCGAGAAGGATAGCGCGGGCGGAAGGCGAGCAACTTCCCACAAAAGAAAAAAACATTAGGCCGCCGAGCGGCGGTCTGCAACCGAAACAGCAAGACAACACCGAACTAACTAAACAGGAGAATGTTATGACCACAGTAGCTACCAGCACCGGAATTCAAGGACACGAAGTTGTTTCGTCACGAGAATGGATTGCCGGCCGAAAAGAGTTACTCCGAAAAGAAAAAGAGTTCACCAAACTGCGCGACGAGCTAAGCCGGCAACGCCGTGAACTGCCCTGGGAGAAGGTTGAAAAACAATATCTGTTCGACGGACCGAACGGCAAAGAGACTCTTGCCGACCTGTTCGACGGCAGAAGCCAGCTGATTGTGTATCACTTCATGTTTGGTCCGGGATGGGAAGCAGGCTGCCCAAGCTGCTCGTACGTGGCCGATCATTTCGACGGCAGCCTGGTGCATCTCGCCAATCGCGACGTCACGCTGGTCGTGGTCTCGCGAGCGCCGCTGGCCCAGATCGAAGCGTTCAAAAAGCGCATGGGATGGCGTTTCAAGTGGGTGTCGTCGTTCGCGAATGACTTTAACCACGACTACCACGTGTCGTTCACGAAAGACGAAATGGCGCAAGGCAAGGTGAGCTACAACTACGACAAGGTTGAGTTCCCCAGCGAGGAAGCGCCGGGCGCAAGCGTGTTTTACAAAAACGACGGCGGCGAACTTTTTCACACCTACTCCGCTTACGCGCGCGGGCTCGACATCCTGGTGGGCGCTTACAACTTCCTCGACTTCGCGCCGAAGGGCCGCGACGAGGATGGCCTGGCCTTTAGCATGGCATGGGTTCGCCATCACGATCGCTATGCCGAGGGGTACGTTGTCGATCCCAAGGCACAGTATGTGGCGCCGAAGGGCGCAGGATCCTCGTGCTGCTCGGAGGAGCACCAGTCGTGAACGCCCACGCTTGTTGCGTTTCGAGCGGTTCGGGTCGCGTAACGGATGGGGCGCGGATCGGTATCAGCGGTCCGCGCCCGACGACGTTGGCCCGGCGTTGTCGCGAGATTGCCGGGTGGATCGTTCCCAGCGGCATTCTGGCGATATTGCCAAAGTGCCCGGCGTGTCTCGCGGCTTACTTTGCGATCGGCGGCGGGATTGGGATCTCAGTCTCGACTGCGGTGTATGTTCGCATGGGACTTATAATTCTGTGCGTAGGATCGCTGGGGTATTTTGCTGTGAGCCGCGGGCGCCGCTTTATCGCGCGCCGGATGGAGGCCGTGCCCTCCAAAACCGCTTAGGGACGAAATCTTGTCAAGAGGTAAGAACTGGCAGATCGATCCTAAGTGGCTCACAGCTATGGGGATATAATTCCTGGAAACATGTCCCAATCACCCTATTCAAATTGATATACTGAAAGTATAGAGTAAAAATTTAAGAAACGAGGCGCGGCCCATGGGCCGCGCCTTTTCTTTTGGGCCAGAATTCCATGTGCAGGATGTCACCGGAAATCCCGCCCTTCAGTCAGGAGCGGGATGGACGAATTCAAAGTTTTCAAGACTTTCAAGGAGCGCGGCGAGTGGGTCGAAGCCGTCTTTACCGCCGCAGCCCTCCACCACGGATTCAAAGTCCTAAAGCCCTGGGGAGACTCCTTGCCCTTCGACGTAGCGCTCGCTTTCGGCAACCGCATCGTCAGAGTGCAGGTAAAGTCCACTTCCTGCCGCGTCGGAACCGGATACTTCTGCCAGTTCAAGCCCAACTATTTCAGCGACCCCTACACCCTCGCCCAACTCGACTTCTTCGCCGCCTACGTCATCATGCAGGACACCTGGTACCTGATCCCAGCCCGAGTCCTCCTCGGCGGCGACGCCCTAAAACAAGGCCTGATGCTCTTCCCCATGCAGCCCCTCAAGAAAAATCGCTACAGCTACGAACACTACCGCGAAGCCTGGCCCTTACTAACCCCGCGGGGCTATAGAAGCTCACACTGCTGCCCGCGCCAAAAATAGCCCATGCGGAATCGGATCGTGTGGAACGGACGCTCCTGCCGGTTGCTCTTGACTTTGATCAGCAATGATCAGGAACTTCAAACCCGTGGGTGCCCGGCCTTAGTCTCTCCGTTCTCTGGAGGGACAGAGCGGGGACTTTGCCCTTCACTGAGGCAAGGACGCTTTAGTCGCGGTCGTGATCGTGCTCGTCCCAGTCCCGGTCAGTGTGCCAGCGGTGTTCGTGCTCATCCCACCACCGGTGGCTCTCACGCCAGCACCGCTCCCGAGCCTCGTGTAATTCACGGCGCTCATGCTCCGCCTGTTTGCTGTGGCGTCCATGTTTCTCGATGGCCTCGTGGAGTTCGTGATCGGCATGAGCGACCCGGCGCTGGCACCGGTCTTGGTCTTCGGCGTGAAGACGGGGGACCGCGGTGAACAGCACAGCAGCCGCCAGTACGGCTCCCGAAAGCAAGGACGTTGCTGCACCAGAAAGCTTGTGCGTGCTACTCATGGGCTATGCCTCCATAAAAGCATATCTCGGATGCCAGGCCGCTCGGCAAGGTTGGTACCAATTCTCTTCTGGCCTGTTGGAGGGCGGCACCGAGCCTGCCATCGACCGGAGCCGCCGCGCCCGTGTAGAGCGGGCACCCCCGCCCGCTGCCTTTGACCTCGATCCTCGCGCTTTCGTTCTTGCGCGAAAGGGAGTAGATCGAACGCCAGAACAACCGTGGAAGTGCGGCGCTTCAGCGCCGCGTAAGGTGCGGAGAGAGGAGCCGGGCTTCAGCCCCAGTGGTCGCTTGATCACGCCCTGTCATTCCGACCGGAGCCGGAGCGCCAGCGACGGCGCAGTGGAGGAACCTGCTGTCTTCTCAAGAGGCAGCCGAAAACGATTTCAGCGGTATGGCACGATCGTGTGCTTGACGGAATGCACAAGCAGGATCGACAATTACGCGTTCTCGACTACCGCGTCGCTCCCTACAACGTAGCCGAGCCGGGCCCCGCTCGCGTCTCCGTGCCACTTTGGAGGGGTTCTCATGCCCGCAAAATCGGCCACCTTCGTACTCTGGTTCTTGCTCTCCACAACGCTCTCTACTTATTGCTTTGCGAAAGACTATCTCGTCATCACGAGCGATCCGCCCGGAGCCAAAGTCGAGATTGACGGGGACATAGTCGGCACGACTCCCTACAAAATCGAGATTCCCAAGCAGTACCTTCATGGCACTGGAAACGTGTTCGGACTAAAGCACGTCCTCGGGCTGCAGATGCACCTTCGCTTGATTCTCGACGGCTATCTGCCAAAAGAAGAGGATCTAGCACGCGGTCCATTTAAGTGGATCGCATTTAACGGAACATATCACGGCGATTACTTTCTTTTGAAGGCCGCGACCTTCAACTTTACGCTGGAGAAAGCGGCGACCACCTTTACCGGAAATCTCTCAGCCACGCTGTCCGGCTCAGCTCCAGTCACGCTCTCCGCAACCGTATCGACCGAAGAGATATTCCGGCGATCGAACCCAGCAATTCTTCTGCTCCGCGGTCCCGAGGGAACTGGCTCTGGTTTTCTTCTGACGAACACCGGCGTAGGTGCGACGAATGCGCACGTGGCAAAAGGGCAATCATTTCTGACCGCGACTGCAGGAAACGGCCAAACATTCAATGCCAGGGTCGAGTACGTCGATCCAAGGCTCGACATCGCGCTGATCAAGCTAGAAGGCACAAATTTCCCGCACTTATCGCTGGCTGACATGACCAGCATCCAGACTGGCAGCAGCGTCATAGCCATCGGAAACCCGAGCCAAGGGTTTCAGAACAGCCTGACTAAAGGCGTCGTCAGCGCGATAGGACCAATGCCCCAAGAACAGGGAACATGGATTCAGACTGACGCAGCGATTAATCCAGGCAACAGCGGCGGGCCACTGCTGAACTCCGCCGGGGAAGTGGTCGGAATCAACACACAAAAGCCCTTTCTCTCCGGGGATGGTCGTCCTCTCCAGGGGATCGGATTCGCGCTGAGTTCCACCGATCTACTTTCGGTGCTCGCCCGCTTCTACCCCAATGTCTCTAGGTTGCCGCAGCTTCAGGCAGCCGACGCGGGGAGCGGTAAGGGAAAGGTTACAGTTTCAGCCGATGTGGAGAACGCTGAGATATACATCGACGGCAACTTTGTCGGCAACGCACCATCGACTCTAACGCTTCAGGAAGGATCCCACAAAGTCGAGGTCAAGTCGTCCGGCGGGACATGGGAGCGCGACTTGCGCGTACTCAGGGACAGCGAAGTACTGCTGAAGGCGTCACCTAAGAACTAATGTCGGGCGCCGCCTTTAACTTTGACCTTTGCAGGCCAGCGGAAAGGCGAGCCCGGCCGCCACCGGCCCAATCGTTGGTCGGTGGCCATGTATGCAAGCGAGGTTCGCTCTCGAGTGCAACCAGTTGTGTATGTACAGTCAGTATACCACAATATATAGTGCTTGTGGGCTGTTCTTGGTAACCCGGCCCGTGTGACCGGCATCTTAACGGCAGGTAAGTCCAGGTTGCTATAATCAAGAGTTTGGAACACAATGTCGAAACCATATGTATGCTGTGGGTGGTCTTTGGTTCTCCCCCGCGCATGTGAGCCGCGGCACATCAGAGGGAACAATAATGGGTGACATCAAATTTGAATTCAACTTGGACAAGCTCATTCAGGCGATAGCCTTCTTTTGTGACAAGGGCATTCAAGACCTGACGAAGCTGAAGGTCGCCAAGCTGCTTTATTTCGCCGACAAGAAGCACCTGCTGGAACATGGCGAGCCCATTCTTGGTGACACGTATTTCTGTATGCAATTCGGTCCGGTGCCCTCGTTCTCTTTGAACGAGATGAACGAGGCCATCAGTCGGTCAGAGGTTTCCAGCGACGATGAATCGGACTACAGCATCATGAGCCGGACTCTTCGGGTGCGACGTGGATTTTTTCACTACCCACGCTTCGAAGCTAGGCACCCGTTTGATGCTAGCGTCTTTACCGGGACTGAACTCGCAGCATTGACTTTTGTTGCCGAACGGTATGGCGCAAATTCGGCCAAGCAGCTCGTTGACCTGACACACCTGGAGCCAACTTGGACGATTGCCAATGAGGGACGACAGCCAAACGGTCGAACTCAAATTCCATACGAGTTATTCTTTGAAGGCGCCTCTGAGGAAGCCCTGAGGCAACTTGCAAGATTGAAAGCAGAGTTTTGTGGTGAGGCAATCGCACTACGGGGAGACGCCGATTATCGAGCCTTTGGCCAGGAACTGCGCTCCTACGACTTTGAGCCTTCGCTTGAGTTGGATTCCGACCAAGTGCAGCAGCGGAGTGCAAACCATCCTGTGTGATTACGTCCGACCGCTGGTATGACCAGCAACCAGACCTGACGATGCACTATCAAGGGGATGTCGTCTGTGACATTCCCTTTCCTACCTTTCCACCTTCGCTTCCTGCGACTAGACAGGAAGTTTGGCCGTTATTGCGACCTTCGAATCTGCGCGGCCGGACTATACACGACGCGATGGCACAACTCCCCGTTCAGTTGATCGGTCGCGCCGCCAGAGACGTGCCGGACCAGTGGAGCCTTCCGAGCGGCGAATTCGCTGCGACGCATTTCAAGAAACAAAATGTAATGCTGGTTTCGCGCAGCTGCGCCCTTGATAACCCTGCGAGAAAACACGCGCTTGTTGCGCCAGTCCGCCAAGTCGACAGCCTGCCGGAGCCCGAACGGAGAGAAGATAAACTAAGCGCCCTGCGCGAAAACGGAATACAGCACGTTTTCTACCTTCCGCCAAAGAACGGCCTTGCGGAGTCGTTTGCTGATTTGCTCCTGTTAACGCCCATTCATCGCTCGTTTTTCCCTGCGGAGAATATCCGGCAAGGTCTCGTGGCAAGGCTCTCAAGCACCGGGATGATGGCTCTGCAACACGCGATGTCCGCTCATTTTGGACTGAAGTTCGGATTCGACCATGCAGATGTGTGCACCCAGACAGGTCGGTATTCCTGCTCTAATTGCTTTCATTCCGGCATGCCGGCCCAGACGCGCACAGTTCAGTCGCAAGACCGATTTGGTACATGCCCCGCGTGCGGTGTGCACGCGACGTGGGTCAAGCTACCCTAGATTTGTCTACACTCCGACCGTCTGCGCGCTCGGTCTCGCCGCCAGCAACTGCCTTAGGACATACTGCAAAATGCCGCCGTTGGCGTAGTAGAGCGCTTCCTGCGGCGTATCGATGCGGACCAGAGCCTGGAACTCGATGACGCCAGCTTTGCTTTTGGCGCGGACTTTTACTTGGCATCCGGCGGCGAAGTTTTCTACTACTTTGCAGATGCCTGTAATCTCAAATACTTCCTCGCCCGTAAGCTTTAACGATTCGGCGGTCTGTCCTGCGGGGAATTGCAAGGGCAGAACTCCCATGCCAACCAGATTCGAGCGGTGGATGCGCTCGTAGCTTTCGGCGATCACGGCTGAAACTCCGAGGAGGCGTGGGCCTTTGGCGGCCCAGTCGCGTGACGAACCGGAGCCGTATTCTTTCCCGGCGAGAATAATCAGCGGCGTGCCTTCCCCAATATATTTCTGCGATGCGTCGAAGATCGACATCTCCTGATTCGTGGGCAAGTGCCGCGTGAAGCCGCCTTCCACGTTCACCAGTTTGTTGCGCAGCCGGACATTCGCGAACGTTCCGCGCACCATCACTTCATGATTGCCGCGCCGCGAGCCGTAGGAGTTGAAGTCGGCGGGCTTGACGCCGTGCTCTTGCAGATATTTTCCGGCGGGGCCGTCTTTCTTGATCGAGCCTGCCGGAGAGATGTGGTCGGTGGTAACGCTGTCGCCGAGCACGGCCAGCACGCGCGCGCCCTTGATTTCTTCCACCGGCGAAGGCTGAATCTTCATGCCCTCGAAGTAGGGAGCGCGGCGGATGTAGGTGGAATCTTTTTCCCACGCGTAAGTCTGGCCTTTGGGGACGGCGAGGCCGCGCCAGCGCTCGTCTCCTTCGAAAACTTCGGCGTAGCTTTTCGAGAACATGTCGGAGGTGACCGACTGTTGAATCGCCTCTTCGACTTCGCGCTGCGTGGGCCAGAGGTCGGCGAGGTAAACCGGCTTGCCGTCTCGGTCCTGGCCGATGGCGTCTTTGCGGAGATCGGTGTCGATGCGTCCGGCGAGCGCGAAGGCGACCACCAGCGGCGGCGACATCAGATAGTTGGCGCGGACTTCGGAGTTGATGCGGCCCTCAAAATTGCGATTGCCCGAAAGCACGGAGGCGACGACCAATTCTTTTTCGTCGATGGCCTGCGAAACTTCCGCAGGCAGCGGGCCGGAGTTGCCGATGCAGGTGGTGCATCCATAGCCGACGATGTGGAATTTCAGCTTCTCGAGATAGGGAGTGAGGCCGGCATTCTCCAGATAATCGCGCACGACTTTTGATCCGGGGGCGAGCGAAGTCTTCACCCAGGGCGGGACTGACAAACCTTTCTCGACCGCCTTCTTCGCCAGCAATCCGGCGCCGATCATCACTGAGGGGTTGGAGGTGTTGGTGCAGGAAGTAATCGCGGCGATCACCACGCTGCCATGCTTCAACGAATCCTTCACGCTCGCCGCAACGTGCTCATGCACGTTGGGATCCTCAATCCCAATGGCCGCGGGGCTGCCGCCCTCCTGTTCCCATCGTCCGGAATTGGCGGTGGGCGCGACGGCCGCTTTCGCTCCAGCTTTGGGCTTGATCAGCGAAGGCAGAGCCTTCTGAAACGAGTCGGCAGCCTGCGAGAGGATCACACGATCCTGCGGACGCTTCGGGCCAGCCAGACTGGGCTCCACAGTTCCGAGATCGAGCGCGAGCAGTTCGGAATATTCCGCCTCGGGAGTTTTCTCATCGTGAAAGAGTCCCTGCTCGCGGCAGTAAGACTCAACCAGCGCAATCTGCTCCGCACTGCGTCCTGTGAGTTTCAAATACTTCAAGCTCTCTTTGTCGACGGGGAAGATGCCGCAGGTCGCGCCATATTCGGGCGACATGTTGGCGATGGTGGCACGATCGGCAAGAGGAAGATCGCGCAGGCCCGGGCCGAAGTACTCAACAAATTTTCCCACAACGCCATGCTTGCGCAGCATCTCGGTGATGGTCAGCACAAGATCGGTAGCAGTAGCCCCTTCGCGCAAACGTCCGGTAAGCTTCACGCCGACGACGAGGGGAATCAGCATGGAGACCGGCTGCCCAAGCATCGCGGCTTCAGCCTCGATGCCGCCAACACCCCATCCCAGCACGCCCAGGCCGTTGATCATAGTTGTGTGACTGTCTGTGCCTACTAGGGTGTCGGGGTAGGCTGTGTTTTTCCCGTCGGCGTTTTGGACGAAGACTACGCGGGCTAGGTATTCGAGGTTTACCTGGTGGACTATGCCGGTGTCGGGGGGGACTATGGCTAGATTGTGGAAGCCGGTTTGTCCCCAGCGGAGGAAGGAGTAGCGCTCTTTGTTGCGCTGGAATTCCAGCAGAGCGTTCACGTCGAAGGCGCTGGCGGTGCCGAATTCGTCCACTTGCACGGAGTGGTCGATTACTAGTTCTACCGGTTGGAGCGGATTGATGAGGGCGGGGTCGCCTCCTAGTTGCTGCATGGCGTCGCGCATGGCTGCTAGATCGACTACGCAGGGGACTCCGGTGAAATCCTGGAGGAGGACGCGGCTGGGGGTGAAGGCGATTTCTTTGTCGGGCTTGGAGTTCTTATTCCACGATGCCATGGAGCGGATGTCTTCTTTTTTTACGTTGCGGCCGTCTTCGGTGCGGAGGAGATTCTCGAGGAGGATGCGGAGGGAGAACGGGAGATGCTTGGTGGAGATGCCTTGCTGGTCGAGGGCGTCGAGGCGGTAGATTTCGTATTCTTTGTCGCCGACTTTGAGAGTGGAGCGGGAGTTGAAACTGTTTAAGGACATGATGGCCTTCCTGATGATGGAACCTTTAAGTTTAGTCGTTTTGGCGGGGAATGCGTAGAGGAGGTTGTGGGATTCAGGATGAACGAGCGAGAAAAACATTAAACCCCGGGGGACACGGGTCTCACGGAGGTGGTGCAACCTGCACGAAAGGCTTTTGACCGCGAAGTTCACTTAGCGTTCGCGAAGGATGCAAAGAAAGATCGATGGATCACTTCTGCGATAAGAGGTAGAGGTCGTCTTGGCCGGCAGGGCGGACGTAGACGATGGCGGAGAGATCGCTGGTGAAGGCGAAGGCGTTTCCTCCGTAGTCTTCGCGCAGGGCGAAGGGGAGTTTGAGGGCGGGGGCGGGGGAGCCGATGGGAGTGCCATTGCGCCAGGGCTGGCGGAAGATGGTGGTTTGTCCGTGGGAGGCGAGGGCGTAGAGATAGGACTTGCCATCAGCTGAATAAGCAGCGACGAACGTCGCGAGGCCGGATTTCAGAGTGGTGCACTTCTTGTCTGCGATGGAGTATTGATACAGGCCGGGATTGTCTCCCACAAGCACAGTGCCCATAATGAATTTGTGGTCGGGAGAGGCGTCGATGGCCATGCCGCAGTGGTCGAAGAAGGGAACGGCGGGAGAATCGTTCAAGAGGATTCTCCAGTTTAGCGTGTCGCGGCCGTTCTTATCGAGGCCGCCGAGAATGATGGATTGATCGCCGGGTTCCCAGAGGCCGAAGCCGGGAAAATTACCAGACCAAGGCAACTGGTGAAGGTGAGTGCCATCGGTATTCACCACAAAGAGCTTTGATCCCTGGCCAGCATCATCGGAAAAAAGAAACCTGGTGTTGTCATTGGACCAGCCCATGGTGTCCATACGAGAGCCGGATGCGAGTCTTGTCCGGTTGCTGCCGCTGAGATCAGAAACCCAGAGTTCGTTCTTGCCTCTCTCCGGGCTGGTGAGGTAAATGACGCGGCCGTCGTCGGAAAGAACTGGCTGACTAGCATCTTCGGTAACGATGTCGGAGAACTGCTTCGTGGCAACACGATAGAGCGTGAGCGTTCCTGCGCTTTTGCCATTGATGAAGTAAAGGCCCCTGCCGGCAGGATCGGACATGGGAATTTTGTCAGGGCCGGGGCCAAAAGTGATTTGCCTGAGGGAGTGATCGCTGAGGGAGAATTCCCAAAGATTCGAGATGCCGTTGACCTTGCGGCTGAGATAGAGGCTTTTTCCTGGAGTGGCCCACGAGGTGAAGGCAGAGGTGTCGGGCAGATCGGCCAACTTTTCGAGCTGGCGAGTGGAGAGATCCAGGCGCTCGATAGCGATTCTGCTGGCATTGCTGGAGATAACGAGGAGACTCTTTCCATCCGGGTAGGTTTTGAGGTCGAGGGCGTACAAAGTGCTGTCGAGCAAGGCGGTGCTCATGGCGTAGAGCGGTTCTTCGCCGGAGCCGGATTTTGGCGTGCGAACGATGCGGCCGTCGCCCTTCTGGATGAATAAGGACTGGCCGTCGGCGGAAGGGGCGACGGTCCTGCCACTTGCCAGATGTTTGGGGGATCCGCCGAGTGTGGGGAGGGTCCAGATTTCAGGTTCGCCCAGGGTTTGGCGAAAGTAGATTTCCGTTCCATCGGAGGAAAAATTGAGGACAGCTTTGTTGCCCTCATCGCGGGTGAGTTGAAGAGGGTCGCCGCCGGAGGTGAGCATGACGAAAACCTGGTCGAAGCCTTCGACGGGGGAGGTGAAGGCGATGGTGCGGCCGTCGGGGGAGATGGCGGGGTTGTCCATGGACTTGTTCCAGCGGCTGATTTTCGTAATTTTGGCGGGGCCTTCGGGCGAGCGGCGAGTGAAAGCCAGATGGTAGGCGCCATAACCTGCGGCGAGAACGAGGAGAAGAAAGAACGCGCCGAGGGAAAGAGTTTTGCCTTTGTTGCGGGAGGCGGCTGCGGCGATGACGGAGCTGTCGGAGGGATGAGCGGCGGGAGCAGCGGCGGAAACCGGAGGAGCATGTTGCGCGTAAAACCCCGAGTGCTGTGACGAAGCGGGAGTCGCAGGATCGGAGGAGACGCGTCCGGAGCCGATGTCGCGGCGGAGGCGTTTGAGGTCGGCGCGGAGTTCGGCGGCATTCTGGTAGCGGAGATCGCGATCCTTCTCGAGAGCTTTGCCGATGATGCGTTCGAGTTCGGCGGGAATGTCGGGATGCAGACGCGCGGGGGGCATGGGCGCGCGGTTGAGGATGGCATCGAAGATAACGCCGGAGGTTTCACCGCGGAAGGGCAGCGATCCGGTGGACATTTCGTAAAGAACGGCGCCGAAGGAGAAGAGGTCGGAGCGGGCATCGAGTTCCTTGCCACGAACCTGTTCGGGGGACATGTAGGCCATGGTGCCCAGAGCCGAGCCGGGGCTGGTGAGATGATCGGAATCGACGCCGAGGGTGGCGAGAGTAGCGGCGGAAGGTTCGGCTTGGGCGCGCGGGTGCGTGACCTTGGCAAGGCCGAAGTCGAGGATTTTGGCGTGGCCGCGTTTGGTGGCAAAGATATTTGCGGGCTTGATGTCGCGGTGAACGATGCCTTCGGCGTGGGCGGCGTCGAGGGCGTCGGATATTTCGATGGCGAGGTCGAGGAGTTGATCGAGCTCCATGGGCCGGCCACCGATCAGGTGCTTTAGAGTCTGGCCTTCCAGACACTCCATTGCGATGAAGGTGCGGGCGCCTTCTTCGCCGATGTCGTAGATGGTGCAGATGTTGGGATGGTTGAGAGCGGAGGCGGCCTTCGCCTCGCGACGAAAGCGGCTGAGAGATTGGGGATCTTTGGCGAGGTCGTCGGGGAGAAATTTTAAAGCGACGAAGCGGTCGAGGCGGGTGTCCTGAGCTTTGTAGACGATCCCCATGCCTCCGCCGCCGAGCATTTCGAGGACGCGATAGTGAGAGAAGATTTGTCCGACGAGTGAGGAAGAATCCGGCATTTCACTTGCTACCCCGCGTCGACTGATGCACATCTTAGGTTGGGGGGCGATTACAAGTCAACGAGGGCTGACGCCTACAAAACCGTTTCACCACAGGGGGCACGGGGTTACACAGGGTAAAGCAACTGGAACCCAGCGGGCGGCGATCCAGACTTGGTACGCGGTTACCGCCATCATGAATAGCATGAACCCTAAACTTCTTCTGGATCATCATAAAGTTGGGCGGGGAAGGCGCAGGGGAGGTCGAAGAACATGAACATTTTCGGACGTGCCGGAGGGTTCTCAAGGCGTGGGATGGGGAATCAGATTTTGGGTTCCCTGTTGTCGTTGGCCCTCGCGTTCGCGACGTTTCCGCAGAACCTGTGGGCTTATCAAGACCAAAGCGCGCCAGCCCCGGATCAAAACGCGCCGGCTCCCGCGCAGGGCGCGCCGGCTCCGCCATACACGCAACAGACCGCCGAGGAGTTGCAGCGGTTAGTCGCGCCGATTGCGCTGTATCCGGATTCGCTGGTGGCGCAGATCCTGGCGGCGTCCACGTTTCCCGAGCAAGTGGTCGAGGCCGATCGATGGGTGCAGGCGCATCCTGATTTGAAGGGCGAGGATCTGGGCAAGGCTGTGGACCAGCAAACGTGGGATCCGAGTGTGAAGGCGCTGGCTGGGTTTCCATCTGTGCTGGGAAATATGGACAAGAATCTGTCCTGGACGTCGTCTCTGGGCGACGCTTACTACAATCAGCAACAGGATGTGATGGATGCGGTGCAGGTGATGCGGCGGAAAGCGGAGGACGCGGGCAATCTTAAGAGCACGCCGCAGCAAACGGTTACGGAGAAGGATTCGGCGATTGATATCGAGCCGGCCGAACCCGAAGTAGTGTACGTTCCCGCGTACGATCCGTGGGTGGTTTACGGATATCCCGTGGTGGCGTGGCCGGGATGGTATCCGTATCCTGGAATCTGGTTTGGCGGACCTTATCTCTCCTTCGGACTGGGCTTCGGGATCGGATGGTACGGCGGTTTTGGGTGGGGATGGGGTGGTTGGGGATTCGACTGGCATAACCATTACGCAGTTTATGATCACGACCGGTACTACTCGCGGAGCAGGACGTTTTATAACCGGGGCAATTTCGATCGAGGAAGAGACGGGCGCGGGAGGGATTTCAACCGTGCCGGGGCAGGAGACGGGCGCGGGAGAGACTTCAACCGTCCGGGGGCAGGAGACGGGCGCGGGAGAGATTTCAACCGTCCCGGGGCAGAGGCCAGACCGTTCGACGGAAACCGGCAGGCGGCCCGGGGATACGCGGCACCGCGGGGTGAGAGCGGCGTCCACTCGGGCGCTTTCAGCGGCTATGACCACGGGGGACAGACCAGGAGCTATTCATCCCGCGGCAGCGGCAGCTTCGGAGGAGGCGGCGGGGGGCACGGCGGTGGAGGTGGAGGGTCTCACGGAGGCGGTGGCGGGCGGCGGTAATGGAAGTCAGGTTGTGTTCCTGACAGTTTGCGGGACCTGGAAATGGAGAGAAGGCATATGCTGCGAGAGAAGCTGAACTTCGACAGATTTCGGTGGGCCATTCTTGCTGAGGTAGCCGCGGTTGTTGTCGTTTTGGCAGGGTGCCTCAGCCCGTCGGCGGCACAGCAACCGGGCCAGAAGACTTTTTCGTCGGCGGAAGACGCGAGTCAGGGGCTGGTCACGGCGGCGCGGAGTAACGATGAGAAAGCGATGCTCGAGATTCTGGGAGCAGAGGGGAAGCAAATCGTCTCGTCGGGGGACGCAACCGAGGACGGGGAGAACCGCGCACATTTCGTGGAGAAATATACGGAAATGCACCGTCTGGTGAAAGAGCCGGATGGAACCACGGTTTTGTATATCGGAGCGAAAAACTGGCCGACGCCGATACCGCTGGTGAATAAAGGTAATTCGTGGTACTTCGACACCGAGGCGGGCAAGATGGAAATTTTATACCGGCGAATTGGCCGGAATGAAATGTCGACCATTCAGGTTTGCCAGGAACTGGTGTTAGCGCAGAAAGAGTATTACGCCACGCAACACCACGAGTACGCGCAGAAGATCTTCAGCGATGACGGGCAGCACAACGGCCTGTATTGGAAAGTCGCCGATAGCGAGCCCCAGAGCCCCATCGGGCCACTGGTGGCGTCGGCTGTTGCCGAGGGTTACGCCAAGGGGCAAGCCGGTCCGCCGACCCCTTACCGCGGTTACCTTTACCACATCCTGACACGCCAGGGAAAGAATGGCCCGGGCGGAGCGAAAAAGTACGTTGCAAATGGCAAGATGACCGAGGGGTTCGGTTTCGTGGCCTATCCGGCGGAGTACCGGTCGTCCGGGGTGAAGACGTTTATCGTTGGCGAGGATGGCACCGTGTATGAGAAGGACCTCGGCAAGAAGACCGAAGCGCTCGCCAAAGCGATGAAGGAATACAATCCCAACTCCAGTTGGCAAAAGGCTGAAGCGCAGCAAGAGCAGACCGCCGACGTCCAGAAGACGAAGTAATGCTCGGGGTTGAGTTTAGTGAGCGGCGACCCACACTTGGTACGCGACTACGGCCATCATGAACAGAAGGTAGAGGCGGAGGGCCCAGAGGACGAGTAGTTCGGGACCTTTGAGGTGGCGGCGAGGGATGGTGTGCTTTTTGGCGTTAGCGAGTTGGTCGGGTTCGAGGGAGGATAGGACCCAGGATTGGTCGGAGGGTGCGGGGTGTGGTTCGGATTTTCTCGTCATTTAGGTTGCGGCTCCTGCGCGGCGTTCGTTGAGGCTCCAAGCAAAAGCAGATTCCTTAGCCAAAGAACGGCCTTCGGAATGACAACGTGGATGCGACGGGCGACCTCGGGGGCTAAAGCCAGCATCCATTGTGGCCCTGGACGCGGCGCTGAAGCGGCCGCTCTTCCACGTCACTCCACGTGTTTGTTCCAGAGAACATTCTTACGTTCCTCCCAGGGCGGCGAAGATGTTGGGGGCGATTATGCTGATGCCGAAGAGAATGCCGGCGGCGGTCAGGATGAATACTACTGTGGTTGCAAGAATGTTGGCCCACCACGGACTTACCAGGTCGCCCATGATTTCTTTGTCGTTGACCAGCATGAAGAGGAAGACTAACGCTGGGGGCATGGCTAGAACTGCTACCACGTTTACTATCAGGACTACGTAGACCAGCGGGAGGCCGGGGATCAGGACTATGGCGGCGGCGGCTACTGCGCACAAACTTAGGACTGCGTAAAACGATTTGCCTTCTCCCATGGGGAGGTTGAGGCTGTGCGGCTTGTGGGTTACTTCTCCGAAGGCATAGGCGGAACTGGTGGAGATGGTGATGGCGGCTACTATGCCGGCTTCGACCATGCCGAGGGCGAAGAGGGATGCGCCGAAGCGTCCGATGATGGGTTGGAGGGCTTGGGCGAACTCGGCGGCCTGGAAATTGTCGGCGGTCATTTGATGGGCGAAGAGCGGGGCGGTGCAGAGGATGGTGGCGATGGCGGCGGCGGTTGCAAGAGTGGCGCCTAGAACTGTGTCGATGCGGCCGAAGCGGATGTCTTTGGTGGTCATGCCTTTGTCGACGGTGGCGCTTTGCTGAAAGAAGAGCATCCATGGAGTGACTGTTGCGCCGATGTCGGCCAAGACGATCAGTAGAACGTCTTTGTTGAAGCCGGGGAGCGGTTGCCAGGTGAGGAAGGCGTGGCCTACCGAGTGCCAGCTGGGGTGAGTCATTAGCGCTACTGGAATGAAGATTAGATTAAAGATCGCGGCGGCCAGTGTGATGCGTTCCCACGTCCAGTAGCGGTGGCTCATTAACGCGGCGTAGAGAACTACTAATGCGGTGAGGACTGCGGCCCAGGCAGGGACTCCGAAGAAGCCGAGGCCGGCGCGGATGGCGATGAACTCGGTGATCAGGGTGAGGAAGTTGCCGATGCCTAGGTCGATCATGGAGAACCATCCCCAGAAGGGGCCAAAGCGCTCGAAAATTAGTTCGGCGTGGCCGCGATGCGTGGCGGCGCCGAGGCGGACGGTCATTTCCTGGACAACGATTGCCATGCAGAAGGTAAGGGCTACGAAGGGGAGGAAGAAGCCGATGCCGAACCTGGCGCCGGTGGCGGCGTAGGAGAGCATGCTGGGGCCGTCGTTCTCTCCGAGCATGACGAGGACGCCCGGGCCGATGAGCAGCCACAGGAGGCGCGCTTTCGAGGAGAAGCCGCGGTGGGCGCGGGCGGAGGAGACGCGGACGCGGTCGTGGGCGCGGTCGACGTCTTCGTGGGTGATTACTACGATTTCGTCTTCGGGTTGGGTGGAGACGGGTTTCATCGGTTGAGGGCTTGCGGGTTCTCTACCGATGCGTCCGCGGCTTGCTCGGGCAGAGATTAGCGTAAGTATACACTATGGAATAAACTATGGTTAACTCAAGAGTGGGGCGTGATAGAAATGCCTTGCGGGGCCGGCGTGGGCGCAAAGCGGCAGGGGGTCCTTCGACTTCGTGGATGGATCGCTTCGCGCTCCATCCACTACGCTCAGGATGACAGAGTTTGTGGATCTAGCGGTGATCGGCGGAGACCCAGACGCGCTCGGCGGCGGCGCGGCCCAGGGAGATGTTGCCGGCGGTGGTGGTTATTGCGAGGGTCTGGTCGTAATTGCGTTCGAGGAGGCGCAGCCTCGATCCGGGACGAATGCCGCGGGCTTCGAGGAACTCGAGCAGGCGGCGGTCGCGCTCATAGATTCCGCTGACGGAGTACGCGGCTCCGGGGGCAGCGTCGGCTAGCAGGAGAAGGCCGCGATCGCGGCGGCTGGCGGGGCTTTCCATCTCGCTTAGATTGCCGTGCGGGCAGGCGCCACTCTTACCCAGTTTGGCCAGGAGTTTGGCTTCGAAGTCGGGGGAGACGGCGTGCTCGAGGCGCTCGGCTTCGTCGTGGACCTTCCACCACTCCATCCCGAAAAGTTCCGACAACATGCGTTCGATCAGGTGGTGGCGGAGCGTTAGTTTACGCGCGATTTTGCGGCCAGCGGCGGTTAAGAGGACGTGGCCATCGGCCTGGACGCGGACTAAGCCGTCCTTTTTTAGGCGGCGCACGGCCATGGTTACGGCGGGCGCTGAGACCTTCAGCCAATCGGCGAGCCGGGCGGAGATTACGGCTTCGCCTTCGCTTTCGGCTTCGAGGATGGCCTTCAGGTAGTCTTCTTTGGAGACGGTGATCATCTGGGGAGATTATACGACGGAGTTAAGCGTGGTTAACGCGATTCATCCGTCAATGCAGAACTAAGAAGTCAGAATGCAGAAGTTAGAGCTAACAACGCACACGTGAGGGATAGTTTCGACGAGCGGCTTTTCTTCTGCATTCTGAGTTTTGACTTCTGACTTCCTGACGGCGCGTTTGACAGGTTTCCTCCTCTGCCCCTAACCTTGATTTCTCTGGTTATGAAGGTTCTGGTTCTTGGCAACGGTGGACGCGAGCATGCTTTGGTGTGGAAGCTGCGGCAGTCGCCTCGCGTTTCTAAACTTTATTGTGCGCCGGGCAATGGCGGGATTGCGGACGAAGCGGAGTGCCTGCCGGTTGATTTGAAGAGCCTGGAATCGATGGTTGCGCTGTGCGCGCAGGTGCGGCCAGACCTTACGGTGGTGGGTCCGGAGCTGCCGCTGACTCTGGGTGTGGTGGACGAATTCACGCGGCGCGGGTGGCCGGCGTTTGGGCCGACCAAGGCCGCGGCGCAGTTGGAATCGAGCAAGAGCTTTGCTAAGGAATTCTTGCGGCGGCATCGGATTCCGACGGCTCCTTATGCGGTCTGCGATTCTGTGGAAGAGGTGCGGGCGGCGTTAACGCATTTTCACGTGCCGGTGGTAGTGAAGGCCGATGGATTGGCTGCGGGCAAGGGCGTGGTGATTGCTGCTAGCAAAGAAGAGGCTGCCAGCGTGGCTGCGGAGATGCTCAGCGGCAAGATGGTGGGAGCGGCGGGCGCGCGCGTTGTGCTGGAAGAATGTTTAAAAGGTGACGAACTTTCGTTTCTGGTGTTCAGCGACGGGGAGCGGGTTGCGCCGCTGGTGGCGGCGCAGGACCACAAGCGCGTGGGCGATGGCGATACTGGGCCGAATACTGGAGGGATGGGCGCTTATTCGACTGCTGACATTGTTGACGACAAGATGCGCGACTGGCTGGTGCATCACATTGCGCGTCCCGTCGTTCAGGGGATGAAGGAGGAAGGCAACGAGTTCAAGGGTGTGCTTTATTGCGGGTTGATGATGACGGCTCGGGGACCGATGGTGCTGGAGTTTAATTGCCGGTTTGGGGATCCGGAGACGCAGCCGATTCTGATGCGGCTCGAGAGCGACTTGGTGGAAGCGCTGGAAGCGTCGATTGAAGGGCGCGTGAGCGAAGGCGATTTCAAGTGGTCTGCGGATGCTTCGGTGTGCGTGGTGATGAGTTCGGGAGGATATCCGGGGACGTTTGAGGTCGGGAAGAATATTGTTGGGCTTGGTCAGGCCGCGGCTGTTCAGGGCGTGAAGGTTTTTCACGCTGGGACTACGCGGCGGGACGGGGAATTTTATACAGCGGGCGGGCGGGTGCTTGGCGTTTCGGCGCGGGCCGGGGATTTGGAGACTGCGGTGTCGCGGGCGTATGCGGCTTGTGAGAAGATTCGGTTTGAGGGAGCGCATTATCGGAAGGATATTGCGGCGCGGGCGCTGAAGAAATAATTCTGAGGAGATTGATGAGCAAGACTCTGGTTTCGATTGTGATGGGAAGCGATTCTGATCTCGAGATTATGCGCGAGGCCGGGAAGGCGTTGGACGAGTTTGGGATCGCTTATGAGATTGATGTGACCTCGGCGCACCGGTCGCCGGACCGTACTGCTGACTTCGCGCGGAAGGCTGCTGGGCGCGGGATTCAGGTGATCATCGCTGGGGCTGGTGGAGCGGCGCATTTGGCTGGGGTGATTGCTGCGCATACGACTTTGCCAGTTATCGGTGTGCCTATTCCTTCTACTTCGCTACAGGGGATGGATTCTTTGCTGGCTACGGTGCAGATGCCGGCTGGGATTCCGGTGGCTACTGTGGCTATCGGGAAGCCGGGCGCGATCAATGCTGGGATTCTTGCGGCGCAGATGATTGCCCTCGCGGATGCTTCGATTGCTAAGAAGCTTGAGGGGCACAAGGAGAGGCTGGCACGCGGAGTGGAGGAGAAGTCGAAGAAGTTGCGAGGCACCTAGCGTCGTGATGGTGCCTGCGCCTCGCTGCGCTCGGCTGGACGGACGAATGCGTCCATCCCCACACAAGCACCTGCCATACCAGCACGCTTAGAGCTTTAATCCCCTCAAGTACTCCCGGAATGGTTGTCCTAGATCTTCGCGCTTTAGGGCGAACTCTACTGTGGCTTTGAGGAAGCCTAGTTTGTCGCCGGTGTCGTGGCGGCGGCCTTCGTAGACGTAGGCGTACATTTTTTCTTTTTGCAGCAGGAGGCGCATGCCGTCGGTTAGCTGCAGTTCGCCGCCGGCGCCGGCCTTGGTGTTGGCCAGGCATTCGAAAATTGCTGGGGTGAGGATGTAACGCCCGATGATGGCCAGGTTTGACGGGGCATCCTCTGGCTTGGGCTTCTCTACCATGTTCTTGATTTCGTAGAGACGTTCGCCGAAGGGGCTGTTTGCGACGGGCTTTATGTCGAGAACGCCGTAGGAAGAAATCATTTTCCCCTCAATGACCTGAGTCGCGAGAACCGAGCACTGGGTCTGGTTAAAAACTTCCACCATTTGTTTTAGGCAGGGGACCTGGGCGTCGATTACGTCGTCGGCGAGGAGAACCGCGAAAGGCTCGTTTCCCACCAGCTCTCGCGCCATCAATACGGCATGGCCCAGGCCCAGAGCTTCTTTCTGGCGGACGTAGGCTACGTGAATCATGTCGGAGATGGAGCGCACGATCTTTAGCAGATCGAGCTTCTTGCGGTCTTCTAGCATTCTTTCGAGTTCGTAGCTGACGTCGAAGTGGTCTTCGATGGCCTGCTTGCCGCGGCCGGTGATGATGAGGATCTGATCGCAGCCCGAGGCCATGGCCTCTTCCACTCCGTATTGAATGATCGGCTTGTCGACCAGCGGGAGCATTTCTTTGGGTTGGGCCTTGGTGGCGGGCAGGAAGCGGGTGCCGAGGCCGGCTGCAGGGAAAACGGCTTTGCGGACTTTCATGGGCATAGGGGCGTCGTTCGTCGTTTGTCGTTGGTCGTTGGCGGTTCGCGTCCGAGCAACGGCCTGCTGATTTTATCCTACGATCAGGCGGTTGGGCTGCTCGCGGTTCGAACTTCTGCTGGTGCCGTCTCCGCGGTGGCCAGTTGCTCCAGTACAGTGCGTAGGGCGTGCAGCACTTCCTGTGCAGCTGTTGCTTTCAGAACAAATTTCAGCATTCCATCTGGGGTGAATTGTGTGCCGCGCTGGGCGGAGACGAAGCGGGCTAACTGCTCGGGGTCTACGGTGGCGTTTTGCTGGAACTTGAAGGTTACGGAGTCGCGCTTGCGCTCGATCGCGTTTACGCCGACTTTCATGCACAACAGCTTTAACGAGGCGTAGTCGAGCAGGTTGCGGACTGCCGGGGGAGGCGGGCCGTAGCGGTCTTGCAACTCGGCGGCTACGTCGGTGAGTTGCGATTCCGTCTCTACTCTCGCTACTCGCTTATACATCTGGAGGCGCTGATTTTCTTCGGGGACGTAATCCGCGGGGATGCGAATGTTTAGGCCGAGATTGAGCTGGGTTTCGGCTTCGTCGGGGGCGGCTTCGCCTTTCATTTCGCGGACGGCGCGCTCGAGCATTTGGGTATAAAGCTCGAAGCCGATGGCTTCTATGTGGCCACTCTGCTCGCCGCCTAACATGTTGCCGGCGCCGCGGAGTTCGAGATCGAGGGCGGCGATTTTGAATCCGGCGCCGAGGTCGGAGAATTCTTTTAACGCGGCTAGACGGCGGCGGGCGATGGGCGTTAGCTCGATTTCTGGGGGGAGCATTAGATAGGCGTAGGCGCGGCGGCTGGAGCGGCCTACGCGGCCGCGCAATTGATAAAGCTCGGAAAGGCCCAGGCGGTCGGCGCGGTTGATCAGAATGGTGTTGCACAGCGGGATGTCGAGACCGTTCTCGATGATCGTGGTTGAAACCAGGATGTCGGCTTCGTGGTGCATGAATTTCAGCATTACTTTTTCCAGTTCGCCTTCCGACATTTGTCCGTGACCGACGATGATTTTCGCTGGGGGAACCAAGGCTTGAATCTTGGCCGCGATTTCCCAGATGGTGTCGACGCGGTTGTGAACGAAATAGACCTGACCGCCGCGTTCTAGTTCTTGTTCAATCGCGGACTGGATTAGTTTTTCGTCCCAACTGGCGACAACCGTCTGGATCGCCATGCGATCTTTGGGGGGAGTTTCGATCACGCTCATGTCGCGCAAACCTACCAGCGACATGTGCAGGGTGCGGGGGATGGGCGTGGCCGACATGGTTAGGACGTCCACTTGCTTGCGCATTTGCTTGATGCGCTCTTTGTGGCGGACGCCGAAGCGCTGTTCTTCGTCGACGACGAGCAGGCCGAGGTCGGAGAACTTGATGTCTTTCGAGAGGATGCGGTGAGTTCCGATCAGGACATCGATTTTTCCGGCTTCGGTTTTTTGCAGGATTTCTTTTTGCTGCTTCGGGGTGCGGAAGCGGCTGATCATTTCTATTGTGACGGGGAACGGTGCGAAGCGCTGCTTGAAAGTTTCGAAGTGCTGGAAGGCGAGGACGGTGGTTGGCGCGAGCACGGCTACTTGTTTGTTGTCGTTGATCGCTTTGAAGGCGGCGCGCATTGCGACTTCGGTTTTGCCGTAGCCCACGTCGCCGCAGAGCAGGCGGTCCATGGGCTGAGAAGATTCCATGTCGCGAATTACGTCTGTGATGGCTTGCGTCTGGTCTTCGGTTTCGTTGAATTCGAAGGCGTCTTCGAATTCGTGGAACCATTCGTTGGCGGGCGGGAAGGCGTGTCCGACGGCGGTTTTGCGCTCGGCGTAGAGTTTGAGAAGTTCGTCGGCCATGTCTTTCATGGCCTTGCGCACGCGGGATTTTGTCTTCGCCCAGGCTTGCGTGCCGAGATGACTCAGGGCGGGCTTGACGCCTTCCGAGGAGCGGTATTTCTGCACCAGATCGAGGCGCGTGAGTGGGACGTAGAGGCGGGCGGCTTCGGCGAATTCGAGCAGCATAAATTCGGCGGGGCCGTCGCCGTGGTTGATTTCCTTCAATCCCTGATACTGGCCGATGCCGTGCTCGACGTGGACGACATAGTCTCCGACCTGGAGATCGCGGAAGTCGGAGAGGAAGGCGGAGACTTTAGATTTCGAGCGCAGCGGACGCGTTGCGACGGATTCGGATTCGTCGAAGAGATCGCGGGCGCCGAAGATGGCTAGATTCGCATCAGGCAGGAGGACGCCATCGGGCACGTAGGCGTTCGCTAGCGTTGTGGTGAAAACCTCTCCGGCGAAGTAACTGGTTTCGTCGGCGTAGCTCTCGCCGCCGCGGGTGCGGCTTCCGAGCTTGAATGAGACGTTGTATTCGGTAAAAACGTCGGCGAGGCGTTCGACTTCTCCTGTGTTGGGGACGGCGAAGAGGACGCGTTTGCCATCGGCGTTGAGCTTTTGCACCTGCTCCAGCATGGCGGGAACTGCGCCGTGGAAGCGGGGTGAGGGCTGAGTGAGAAAAGTGACAGCTTCTTCGTTCAAGTCACGGGTGATGCTGAGGTGCTCGATGTCGGCGCCGGGGAGAGACGCGGTTTGCCGCCACCAATCTTCGGGCGGCACGTAGAGATCTTCGGGACGAACCAGATTTCCGACGCCGCTGCGTTCGTGGGCTTCGGCGACGCGAGTCCAGAAGCGGTCGAACTCTTGTGTGAGTTGTTCGGGCTCGTCCAGGAGAACTGAGGCGCGGGGGATTAGATCGAAGATGGTGCTGTCGGCTCCGGCTACCGGGGAGTAAAACTCCCAGCCGGGGAAGACGTTGACTCCGCCGGCACGGACGGCGGCTTCGACGATTTCTTCGTTTCCGGTAATGCGCTTGCCGCTTAGGCGGGTGTGAATTGCGGCGAGCAAGTGTTCGCTGACCGGCGTCTCGGTGAGCGGAAGCAGCAGGGCTTCGTCGACGGGAGTAGCGGAACGCTGCGAAGCGGGATCGAACTTGCGGATGGAATCGGCTTCGTCTCCGAAGAACTCGATGCGCAAGGGGCGGTCGGCCTCGGGCGAGTAGACGTCGAGGATGCCGCCGCGAACGGCGTATTGGCCGGGCATCTCGACCACGTCGGTGGAGGTGTAGCCGACCGTGTTGAGGTGGGCGAGCAAGGCTTCGAGATCGAAGGATTCGCCGCGGCGGACGGTGCGTGCGAGGTCGGCGTAATAGTCGCTGCGGCGCATTCGGATGGCCGTCGCCGCGACTGGGGAGATCACGATGTTGGCTGCTCCGGTCCCGATCTTCCACAAAGCGGTGGCGCGTTCCTCCTGGAGTTCGGGATGCGGCGAGAGATTCTGGAAGGGGAGCACGTCGCGCGCCGGGAGAGAGATGACGGAGTCGGGATCGCAGGCGGCGGTGAGTTCACAGAAGCCGCGAATGACGGGGAGGAAGTCTTCGACGGCGCGATTGTCGTTCACCACAAAGATCAGGGGGCGTTGAGCGGCACGGTGGAACAGCACGAGCAGCAGGGCTTTTGCCGTGGGGGTGAGGCCGGAGACACGAATACGCCCCGTGCCCTCCTTGAGGTGGGAGGCTACACGCGCGAAGGCGGGAAGCTTTTCTACGTCCGTGAAGAGTTCGCGGACGAAGGGAAGAAGCATGCAGGAATATTTTAGCAGGACGCGTTCATCCCCGCAGCAGCGGCCGCGTCAAACATGTCGGTCCGCCGCTGCCGTTGATGCAGAGTTCGGTGCCGGGGAAGGTGCGGAGGTCGAATCCGGCTCGACGGAGGCGTTCGTTCGTTTTCGGATTTTCTTCGAGGGCGAGCAGGCGGTTGCTGCCCAGCGACAGAACGTTGCAGGCTAGAGTGTCGCGCTCGGCGGGATCGATCTCGATGAAACGGAATCCGCGAGACTTGAGCAGTTCGACAGTCTCGACCGCGAGCCAGGGGAGATCGACCAGCGCGGTGTGGTCGTTGAGAAGGCTGATCAGCGACATTAAATGCAGGCAGGCGGATGGGCCGGGGCCGAAGGGCAGCGGCGCAGAGATAACTTCCACTCCTTTTGGCGCGAGCAGTTCCCGCATCTGGCGAATGCCTGGGGCGTTGGTGCGGTAGCCGTGGCCGATGAGCAGAGTTTTGGGGACGAGCCAGACCATGTCTCCGGCTTCGGTGGTGCCGGGAGCCGTAATCTTGCCCAGGGTCGAGATGGCGAGGGTCTCGCAGAATGAGGCGTGCCGCGGGCCTTCAGCCACACGATTCGGCTTGCCCGGCCGCAGGACGATCAGGCCGAAATCGGTGGGCAGGGAGGCATCGTGGGTGTAGACGGCGTCGAGAGAAAGATCGGGGGCGGGAGTTAGTTCGATGATCTCGGCGCCGGCTCCTCTTAGTTCGTGGCAGAGAGCGTCGTGCTGCGCTTGCGCTTGGTCGAAGCGGGGTGCGTGGTGAAAACCCAGGTCACGCCAGCGGGCGGCGTATTCAGGCCGGTTCCATCCGGCAGTACGCGGGGAACAGACCAGGACGCGCTGCAGCGCACCGACCATGGAGTGTCCGTTGAAATGAGTTTTAGTGGCTGCTTCTGGCATCTTGTCCCACGATGTTTCTGAAGCTGTGGAGCCTGATAGGAATCTATATGGGCATTATGGCAAAAGCAATGTGGGAAGGCGCGGTGCTGGCCGAGAGCGAGGCGACGGTAGAGGTTGAGGGCAATCAGTATTTTCCGCCGGATGCGGTCCGCAAGGAATATTTCAAGCCGAGCGATGCGCACTCGGTTTGTCCATGGAAGGGCACGGCGAGTTATTACGACGTTGAAGTGAATGGCAAACGGAATGCCGGGGCTGCATGGTTTTATCCTGAGCCGAAGCCGGCGGCGAAGCAGATCAAGGGCTATGTCGCGTTCTGGAAGGGCGTGCAGGTGGAGAAGTAACTCCTGGTAGAACAAGCGTGCGAAGGGGTTAGTCGGAGAGCTCACCCCAGCGGCTGAAGCCGCGCCGGACTTCGGTCAGATAGGGCACGACTGAAGTCGTGCCCTTCCCGATCTGCACAAGCCCGAGACATGTTTTGAATCTCTAGAACTCCACATGGGCGCGGAACGCGGGCACCAGCACCGGGCCTCGATCGCGGTTGTAGCCGGGATCGTTGATGTGCTGGAAGCCGGGCGCGAGGTAGATGCCGCGCCAGACGTGGACTGTGTAGTAGGTTTCCAGAATATTTTCGCGGCCATAATTTAGTTTGCCGTCGCCGAGGAGAAAGCCGAGGCCCCCATCGGCGAGGTAGTTCTGGTGATCCTTCTTGATTGCGTTGGTGACGAAGGCAATGCCGGCGCGGTCTTGCTTGCGATGCCACCATGCACCGTTTACGCCCAATCCTCCAGCGAAGGTTTGATCGACTTCGGTGTAGGCGAAGGATTCGGTCTTGCCGTCATCCCAGCCGAAGCGGGTGAATGCAGTGAGGTAGCGCGTGAGGTTCTGCTCAATGTTGATACCGAATCCATATTTGCGCGTGATGTGCCAGGGATGGTTGGTGATGTTCGGGGCGACGTGATTTTGCTCGGCTAGCGCGATCTGATCGCGATAGATGCCCATGTTGGCATAGTTGGTGAAGGCCAGGAGGCGGACCATTCCGGGTTTTTTCGGGATGAGACCCCGGCGCAACTCATATTCAAAGTTCTCCGCGTGGGCTTGCCACGGCTTCCACACCAGATCAATGCCGTTCGCGACTTTGGGCATTAACGCTTCAGCGAAGCGGAATCCCCAGTTGCGGTCTTCGTAGTCGGCAGTGAGGCCGACGGTGTAGCCTCGGGTGTCGGCGGCGTAATCGTAGGCGCCGTTGTTGTCGATCGTCCAGTTGGTAAATTGGAAATGAGTGTCGGAGCCGACCGTGTTGATATCGAAGAAGTCCGGCATGCTGAACTTTCCGAAGCGCAATTCCAGCCGCCGGCGCGGCAGCTCCTCGAAAAGCGACAAGAAATTGCGCGGATTTTCAACCTTGTCTGAGCTCAGCGCAAATACCTTGTGAATTATGCACCGTGCCATGTAAGGCGCTTTGCTCAAGCTGGGATTGCGGACGATATCCAGATCGGTGTCACCCGCCAGGCCGAGGCCCGTGCTCAGTGCGGCTCCACCGGCTTCTTCGATGTCGACCAGAAGCTCGGTGGAATTATTGAGGCGCACGCCGGTGTAGAGAGTCATCACCCGCGACGTTGCCTTTTCGTAATTGGGACTAAGGCTGTTCGGGCCGCTGTAAGGTGCGTGGAACGGAGGGTGAGTCTGAAAGATGAAGTTGGCCTGACCGGAGAGCCAGAAGCGCGTGTCCTTGAAATGGGGGAACATGGCCTGGGTGGAGTCGTCGGGGGGTGGGTCGGCGGGGCTCGCGTCAGGCGCAGAGTCTGATTGAAGGGGTGCAGCCGATTTTGCCGCGGTGGGTGCATCCGGCTGTTGCGCCATCGCCGCACCAGCAGCGATGGCAATCCAGAACGCAAGCAGCAGGCAGCGTGTGCCGTGTTCCGCGAACTGGGCGGGGATCTTCATTCTCGTCTGGCGATTAGCAGAAGTATATTATCATGTATTAACTATAGTTAACTCCACATAGTCAAGCGCGACCACGGCGCTACATTTCTTCGAGACTACGCAGGGCGGGTTAAAGGAGTGTTACACAGCGAGGGCGCGAAGCGCTGGTAAGAAACAAAATAAGGACAGCCCGGAGCCCCCGAAGCTGTCCTTTTTGAACCCTCCCGGTTAGAAGGGCAACGTGATGAACCCAAGTTACCTGCGCGATGTTGCAAAATGATGGCGAAATCGTGAATATCTGATTAATTTGTTTTTGCCTGGCGCTGCTATAGTAATCAGTCCCGATAAGGAAGCGAGCCCAACGCTCGATTCGTGCGTCGCAACGAACGCGACGCTTCGCGCGGCTCGCCCAGATCCCTGCTGCGCAAAGAACGCTTGCTCGGGATGACAGATCAAAGTGCGGAGCTTCGATGCCGTCCACAACTTCTCGAAAAGTCGAGCAGTCGCGCCGTTTGCAGCAACGCGCCGAGAGCATGATTCCTGGTGGAGTGAATTCTCCGGTACGTGCGTTCGGTTCGGTTGGGGGCGACCCTCCGTTTATTGTGCGCGGGAAAGGCTCGCACATCTGGGATGCCGACGAAAACGAATTCATCGACTACGTTGCATCGTGGGGACCGCTGATTCTTGGACACGCTGCTCCCGATGTGCTCGATGCCATCGTGGGAGCGGCTTGCAACGGCACCAGCTTTGGGGCGTCGACGCCTTCGGAGGCCGATCTCGCGGAGTTAGTGCTGGCGGCATTTCCGCCGATGCAGAAAGTTCGCTTCGTGAGTTCCGGGACCGAAGCGACCATGTCAGCGATCCGCCTGGCCCGGGCCTATACCAAGCGAAAATATATTGTGAAATTCGAAGGCTGCTACCACGGGCACTCGGATTCGCTGCTGGTGAAGGCGGGGTCGGGTGTGGCGACGCTGGGCATTCCGGGATCGGCGGGGGTTCCCGAGGAATTCATCCAATTCACGCTCGCCTTGCCCTTCAACAATGTCAACGCGGTGGAGCACGCCTTCCAGAAATTCAAGCATCAGATTGCATGCGTGATAGTCGAGCCGATTGTGGGAAACATGGGATGCGTTCCCGCGGCGGACGATTATCTGGTGGCTTTGCGTTTGATTACGGAGCGCGAGCGGTCGGTGTTGATTTTTGATGAAGTGATGACTGGATTTCGGGTCGCTTATGGCGGGGCACAGGAACTCTACAATATTCGTCCGGATCTGACGACCATGGGCAAGATTATTGGCGGAGGCTTGCCGGTGGGAGCCTACGGCGGATCGAGCGAGATTATGAATCTGGTGGCGCCGCTGGGGCCGATGTATCAGGCGGGGACGCTCTCGGGGAATCCGCTGGCGATGGCTGCGGGTTGCGCGATGCTGAAGCATCTCCGCGATCAGAAGCAGGAGATTTATCCACAGATCGACAAACTGAGCCGGGAGTTGGTCGAGGGCGTGGCAGCAGCGGCCAAAGATGCTGGAGTGCCGCTGTGTTACAACCGCGTGGGGTCGATGTTCACCTGGTTTTTTACGCCGGGGCCGGTTACGGATTGGGATTCGGCTTCGAAATCGAATACCGGGGCATTCGGTAAATTCTTTCGCAGTATGCTGGACAGCGGAGTCTATCTGCCACCGTCGCAGTATGAGGCGGCGTTTTTGGGCGCGACGCATTCGGAGGAGGATGTGCAGCGGACGCTTGCGGCGGCGAAGCAGGCGTTCGCGGCGGTGAAGTAGAGGCAATTTCACCACAGAGGCACAGAGACACAGAGAAATTCCAAACATTCTAGCTAACGGCTAGTTTTTCCATCATCTGCGAGATGGTTACGAATGCGTATCCCTCAGCCTTGTAGCGAGTGAGCAGGCGATCGGTGGCGAACACTGTCTGCGAGCGGTCGGCGCCCATTTGCTTGTGTCCTCCGTCGTGCAGCAGGATCACATCGCCGCCGCGAATCTGATTGGCGACTTTGCGCTCGATTGCCGCGGCGGGCGGGACGTTCCAGTCGTCGGCGGTTACGTTCCACATAACCGGCTCCAGGCCAAGTTCGCGGGCGATGCGCAGAACGGCGGGACGGCGTCCGCCGAAGGGAGGACGGAAGAGATTCGAGGGTTGGCCGATCGCCTCTTGCAATGCGGAGTGGCATTGGGAAAGTTGCTGTCGGATTTCGGTTTCGCTCTTGAAGATGAGCAGCGGGTGCGTGTGGGTGTGGTTGCCGACGACGTGGCCGGCCTGAACAATCTCTCGCGCGATATCAGGGCGTTGCTGGACGTAGCGTCCAATCAAAAAAAAAGTTGCGTGGACGCTGTGCTTGGCGAGGACTTCCAGCAATCGCAGGGTGTGCGGGTCGTTGGGGCCGTCGTCGTAAGTCAGGGCAATCTGGCGCGAGCCGCGCGGCAGCCCGGTGAAAGTTTGCCCATACCACTGCCCGGTCGGCGCCATGGACTGGTAACCCGCGGCAACAGCGGCTGCGGAAACAGCGCCGGTCAGGGCGAGGGAGAGCATGTGGGGATTGTAAATTGCTGATTGCTGATTGTTGATTGCTGATTGGACAAAGAGAGGCATCGGGTCGGGGGTGGTCTTGCAATCATCAATCAAAAATCAACAATGAGCAATTCCTCCCTGTTAACTCATCCCTCAATTGCCACTCGGCTCCATCCGAGCTATCCTGCAACTTCCGAAACATTGCGAACCCATGGCTAATCTCTTCGAGCTGCCACGTTACATTGCTGTGGAGGGTCCCATCCGAGTGGGCAAGAGCACGCTGGCCCGCATCCTGGCCGAGCGCCTGAATGCGCAGCGGGTGATGGAGCCTGAGTCCAATCCTTTTCTGACGTCGTTTTATGAGGGCGAGCGGGGCGCGGCGTTTCAGGCGCAGTTTACCTTTCTGGTGCAGCGCTTCGAGCAGTTGCAGGCGCTCGACCTGGGACCGCGCTCACAGAAAACCGTGGTTGCCGACTACATCATCGAGAAAGACAAGCTCTTCGCCTGCCTCAACCTCACGGACCAGGAACTCGATACTTACAACCGCTACTACAACCACTTTCGTGAGAGCCTGCCCACGCCCGATCTTGTGATTTATTTGCAGGCCACGCCTGAGGTGCTGAAGAAGCGGCTGAAGAAGAAAAATGCGCCGGGCGAGCGCGCGGTCAGCGACGAATATTTAGAAGAAGTGGTCAAGGCATATGAACACTTCTTTTTTCACTACACGTCGTCGGACCTGCTGATCGTGAATACCTCCGACATCGATTTTGTCGACCGCAACGAAGACTTGCAGGAACTGCTGCGGAAGGTGACGGAGCCGATCAAGGGCACGCAATACTTCTTGCCGCTGGGCGGGCAGGAGGCGGTGGGGGCGTAGAAAAGCGTCGTTGGTCGTTCGTCGTTGGCCTAGCATCGTAAGTGTCTGTGGCAAGGGCGCTTAGCTCGTTGTTTCCACTCGAACTTAAGGTTTTGTTTTTCTCTGTCGTGGGAGCTACAATATCTAAAGCATCCACGAAGATGCTGAACAGGCTCTATCCGGCCGCGCCGGAGGGGCACTGGAGGAACAATGAGCATCACAGGAATTGGCGCGCGTCCCGGCATGTCGGGAAACGACGAACCTCGCCAGAAGGTCACCACCGCGTCCCTGCGGGAACAAAAACTCCGACACGAACCTATCACTTGCCTCACTGCCTATGATTACGCCACCGCACGCCTGGTGGACGAAGCTGGCATCGAGATGATTCTGGTGGGCGATTCGCTTGCCCAGACCATTCTTGGCTATGACAACACGCTCTCGGTCACCATGGACGAGATGCTGCATCACGTGAAGGCCGTGCGGCGCGGGGTGAAGCATGCGCTGCTGCTGGCAGATATGCCTTATGGGTCTTATCACGTTGACGCCGACGACGCGCTACGCAACGCTGCGCGATTTGTGAAAGAAGGCGGCGCGGAAGTGGTGAAGATCGAAGGCGGCGAGAAGCGTGCCGACCTGATTCGCCGGATTATCGATGCCGAGATACCCGTGGCTGGGCACATCGGTTTGACGCCGCAGTCGGTCAACGTGATGGGCGGGTACAAAGTGCAGGGGAAAAATCTCAGTGGCATTGAGCAACTCATGCGCGATGCTGTCGCGCTCGACCGCGCCGGGGTTGCCTGCATTGTGTTGGAAGGAATTCCGCGCGAAGTGGCGGCGATGATTACGACTGAAGTTGGCACGCCGACGATCGGCATTGGCGCTGGACCGGAGTGCGATGGCCAGGTGCTGGTGTTCCATGACCTTCTCAACCTGACGTTTGCGCCGCCGGCAAAGTTTGTGCGCCGCTACGGCGACGCCGCCGCGCTGATCAGCAGCGTGGTGGGGGCGTTTCGCGCTGATGTGAAGTCTCAGCAGTATCCGTCGGACGAAGAGTCGTACCATCTGCCGAAGGAGACGAAGGCTGGTTTGGAGACGGTTCTGGCGCGCAAGCGGGCGATGGGGCGGTAGGAAATATTTCGCCGCGGATTTGCACGGGACCACACCTATGGAACAAAACCATGGCTTCAAACGTAGCTGAAAGTAGTGCTAGGCTATGGTTTAGGAGGTCGTTATGACTCACCTCTTGCCCGCGTTTTTCCTGCCATTCTTCGGCTTCGGCTTCGTGATGTATTTTCTGCCGTCGATCATCGCACTTGGCCGCAACAAACGCGACATCACGGCGATTGTGCTGCTGAACTTTTTTCTGGGCTGGACCATGATCGGGTGGGTGGTCGCGCTGGTATGGGCCGTGAAGGCGGACGTGCCCATGGTGGTCCGGTGAGTTTGTCCGGTGCTCGGAGAGGCCCGCAGGGTGGCCTCGTTTTCGGTTTGATTTTTGTTTTGATGATGGGCTGCTCCCTTGTGGCTTGCTCGCGGCAGAGTGCGCCAGCGCCACAAGACCCGGCCACTCTGCTGCAGGCAATTCCTTCCGCCGATTCCGCGAAGTATACATCGCTGCAGTCGAGCAAGCACTGGAGCAATCCCTATCTCGTAATCCGCCCTGACACTGTCGGACTGCTCACCGGGATCGCCGCCAACGAAGAACAAATTTTGAAGCCGGAGGAAGTGTTGAACGCGCTAGCCCGCCTGCCCGCGTCCGCGTGGCCTTACGGACGGGCAGTTGCGATTGTCGTCGACGAAAAGCCTACGAGCTCGGAGCCGGATAAGATCGCGCTTCGCCGGAACCGCGGCATTGTCGCCGGCGATCTGGAGAGCGCGCACGTCGCGATCAACTGGATTTCCACACCCTGAAGACTCCCCAAAGAAAATGAAAATCTGCGAGACCATCGAAGACATGCGAACTGCGTGCCGCGCGGTGCGTGCCGGGGGCAAGCGGCTGGGGTTCGTGCCGACCATGGGCGCGCTGCATGACGGGCACTTATCGCTGGTCCGCGCGGCGCGGGATTCTTGCGATATGGTGGCGGCGTCGATTTTTGTGAACCCCACGCAGTTTGGGCCGAACGAAGACCTGGCAAAGTATCCGAGGACATTCGAACGCGACCGGGAGATGCTGGAAAAAGAAGGCGTGAAATTGCTGTTTGCTCCCTCGATTGAGGAAATGTATCCGGCTGGCGCGGTGACCTGGGTTACCGTGGATGGGCTGAGCGGCAAGCTGGACGGGCGTTCGCGGCCGGGGCATTTTCGCGGCGTGACCACGGTGGTGGCGAAGCTGTTTCACATCGTCGAGCCGGACGTGGCTTTCTTTGGACAGAAAGACGCGGCGCAAGTGGCGATCATTCGCCGCATGGTGCGCGACTTGAATCTTCACGTCGAGATCGTCGCTTGTCCGATCGTGCGCGAGGCCGACGGGTTGGCCATGAGTTCGCGCAACGCCTACCTCGAACCGCAGCAGAGACAGCAGGCGCTGGTTTTGCATCGTGCGCTGCTGCGCATCAAGAAACTCTGGGAGGGCCGCGAGCGCGACGTGGGAGAACTTCTGGCTGCGGGCCGGGAAGAATTTGCGGCAGAAAAATCAGTCCGCCTTGATTATTTCGAAATCGTAGATCCAGACAACCTCGATCCAGTTGAAATTGCAGCCAACGGCGCGCTGGTGGCGGTCGCCGCATTCGTGGGTCCGACCCGGCTCATCGACAACATCCTGCTCCAGGACTAGCCGCTAAGGTTGCGATTGAACCGCAGTGGAGATCACCGCTGGAGTGGTTGCAGAAGTTTCGGCAGGCGACAGCCGCTGCCGCACCATGCTTTCGATCTGCGCCCACACGCGTGGATCACACTCGCTTTGCAAATGACCGGAGGCAAAGACGCGGCCCAGCCGGGGAACCTCTGTGCACGCGACCGGATCCTTCTTGTAATCGAGGCGGTAGTTCCCGAGGATTTCTGTCTTCGCAGGATCGGCTGCGGTGATCTGGGGCTGCCCGTGAAGTATGCCGTGGGGCTGATAAAAATTCACGGCTTCGGCCACGTTGTCAGGGATGATGGCATCGGTCTGCCACGCCTTGGCGACACTATCCACCTGCACGGTCAGCAACACTGGTACACCTTGACGTCGCAAGTCGCGGGCAAGCAACACTGCGGCGGCCGCTCCCCAACTGTGGCCGAAGAGAATGATGCGCGCGTGCGCCTTCTCGTCCGCGGAAAGATTGCCATCATGATCGGTATCGAGCAGTCGGAGAATGGCGTCATAGGCCCACTTCCTGCGCCGGTTTTCGAAGACGCGGACGTAAGTGTCTTTGGGAACAGTGCGCTGGATCCGACGCGCGAGTTGAACCGGGCCGTGGTGCGGGTTGTCATGGCTGACGAAACCACCCACGAAACCGATCACGATGCTGGAAGGAGCGGGAGCGGGCCGCGGGGTGGCATCCACCGCTCGCGTAAGCGGTGCGATAGTGAGAGTCAGGATTGCCAGAGTGACAGCCGAAGCGCGAATTGGAGCGAGGCGGCGCAAACGGGCTCCTGTGGGATCTGATGTCTCATTCCGCCGGGAGGATGCGGTTAAAACGGACGCCTCATTCGCTCGGGGGGTTCGTGCCGGGGTCATACTACACGTTTCTTAGCAGCTTCAGTCAAATGCCTTGACCAGTGTGGTTTTTCAGGCATTTTTACCCGACAGACAGTCTACACCCATTTGTCAACTCCGAGATGGGGTCAGTCTCCGGTGGGGATTTTCTTTCCGGAGACGAATGCGTTTCCGGCGAGGATGTAGCGCAGGCGCTGGTCGATTGCTTTGCTGATGCCAATGCGCGGAGTGGCATGGACCTTCCGCGCGAGAAAGCCATCTTCCCCGATCCACAATCCCGAACTGGAGGAAGTGAGATCGCAACCGTTGTCGCCGGCGCGAGTAATGCCGAAAGCTTCGGCCATGCGGCCCGGGCCACTGGTGAGGCGGGGCAGGTCTTGAGCCTTCTTTACCGCAATCTTTCGAGCCCGGGCCATTTCCTCGATGCCGGTGAGCGGTTCGAGCGCGCGGAACAGCACGCCCCCCGCCTTGCCCTCGCGATCGCACGAGACGTTTAGGCAATAGTGGTTGCCATAAATGAAATAAACATAGGCGTAGCCGGGCGGTCCGAACAGGATTGAATTACGGGCGGTTTTGCCGGCAGCGGAGTGGGCGGCGGGATCGTTCTCTCCGAGGTAGGCCTCGGTTTCGACGATTCGGGCCGCCAGGAATTCCTTCCCGCTGTCTCGCACCAGAACCTTGCCCAGGAGTTCGCGGGCCACGCGTCGCGGACTGCGGGCGAAGAATGCGCGATCGAGAGGTCGAATCGCACTGGCGCTCAGTTCCCTCGCTTGCTTCCCCATCCCAGCAGATCATAAACCTACGAAGGGTCCGTCCCGGAGCAACAGTTGAAGCTAAATCGGACGGGGTTCCGTAGTCCTGGCGTCAGTCACGTTTGACGGCGTGTCGTCGAACGCCTTGCCCGGTTCATAAGCCAGCTTTTCGTGTTTCGAGCCCACCTTTCGAATGACGTCATGCCAGCCATCGTCCCAGCTAATGCGGGCTTCTCCGTTCACCAGGGTCCATGTGCCATGGCTTGAGCCATGCGTTTTCCTGGCCTCACCGTCAGGTTCGAGGGTGATGTAGAAATTGCCGCCATTTCCCAGACCCACCTGCCATTTGCCCACAAAGTGGTTTCTACCGGGCGCTGAAGCCGTGGTTGAGCTTTCGAATTCAATCCGCGTAACTTCCGCTGCGGGAATATTCTTGCGGTGACTATCTTTGAAGACGATCATCGCGGGGTCCTTGAAATCAATGCGCGCGACATCTGCGGCGTCGAGAGTTTGCCGATGTCCATCCGTGAAAACAATTACCAGCGATCCATGGTCCTCCGCCGGGAGGGCGCCAGCCTTGGCAATACTGCCCGCAGCGCCGACCATGAGTATGGCAAGAATCCAACATGTTTTTGCAGAGTTGTGCATGATGTCTCTCCGTATAGCCACGGGAACCGAGATAGACTCTTCCCTTAAAGGTGGTACGCGTCAAGGCTCAGATTTGTTCCACCCGGCGCGCGCGGTGTAAGGACCTAAGCCGCTCCTTTTGCCGATTCTTTCAAGTAAGCCAGCACTTCTCCGGCGTGGCCTTCCGCTCTCACTTTGGGGAAAATGTGCTGGATTTTGCCGTCTGGCCCGATAATGAAAGTGGTGCGGACGATGCCCATCATCTTCTTGCCGTACATGTTCTTTTCCTGGAGCACGCCGAAGGCGTCGGCGATTTTCTTGTCGGCATCGGCCAGCAGCGAGAAGGGCAACTTGAATTTGTCCTGAAACTTCTTTTGCGCCCTGGGCGTGTCGGGCGAGATGCCAAGTAACACGGCGCCGGTTTTCTGCATCTGTTTATAGGTATCGCGAAACTCGCAGGCCTCGATGGTGCATCCCGGAGTGTCGGCGCGAGGATAGAAATAGAGCACAACGACTTTGCCGCGCAGACCTTTCAGCGAGATTTCCTTTCCGTTCTCGTCCTGCAAAGTAAACTCGGGAGCCTTATCATTGACACTAATGACGCTACTCATGATCGCCTCGTTTCCAGGGAAGTCAGGGATGAGGACGGCGTCCACAATCTCAGCAGGGCCGAGGCCGGAACGACTTATGTCCAGAAAGCTCTTATACAGCAGATTAGGGTACGCCGTCATCGTCATTCTGGCGATGTTCGCGGTCGGGGCTCCTTATGGCGCTGCCCAGCTGCCGCAGCTCAAGCGTCCGCAGGATGATTCCCCGGAGAAGCCGGCGGAGAAGCCGAAAAAAAAGGTAAAAGGGCCGCGGGCCATCGGAGTGGTTCGGCTCGACAGCGGCGGCAAGGGGACGCTGATCCCGATTGCGATTCTTGTAGACGGCAGGTTCTACGATGCCAGCGTTTATAAAGCGGATCCGGTGCCCATGGCGCTCGAGTCCGGCACGGTGTATGAGGTGGAGCAGTCGGGCAGTTCGCAGGGACTGTTCACGGTCAACGGAGCGCTGCACAGCAAAATCGCGGCCAGCCCGCATCCGTGGACGGGAACAGGTGCATATCTGCCGAATGGAACTGAAGTTAAGAAGAGCACACGGAAAGCGGAAGACGTGCCCGTAGGGCTGGACAGCAGCAGCAGCGACGAACCGCCGCGGCTGACCAGAGGCAAGGCTTCGAAGCCGGCGGCAACGGACTCGAGTGCGGCGCCTGCTTCCAGTGCTCCCGCTGGAGCAGGATCATCTGAGAAGCCCGCGGCGACTCCGCAAGCGGCGAGCGGTTCGCCCGCCAGTACTTCCTCGGGCCCGGACGCGCAGAAGCCGGCGGCTCCCGCGGCTGCCGACAAGGCTCCCGATCAGGCCACGAAGGATCAGGCCCCGAAAGACCAGGCGCCAAAGGCGGCACCGGCAACTCCGGGTCAATCAGCTCCGAGTCAGACTTCGACAGGTCAAACAGCTCGAGGCCAGGAATCGGAGAATTACTATCGACCGACGCTGCGGAGGGGCAAGCCGACGCAGGCCGCGCCGGAGGAAGATGAACCGGCATCGAAGACTGGCAAGACTGACGCCCCGGCGACTGCGACCGCTGCCGACCCGGGGGCCTCGCAACTTGTGCCGGCAATTTCCGATGACGGCGGACCCGATCCGCGGCCTTACAAGTTTTTCTGGAAGACGGGCGAAGAGGAAGAGCGGCGTAATCAGATGCTGGCCCTGGCGGCAGATGAAATTCGGGCATACGCGAGTGCGCTGGTCAGGAACCGCATTTTGGCCAAGCCGCCTGCCGCGAAGGCAGCCGGCCATAAGACGGCAGCGAAGCCTGGGCAGCCGGTTTTTGAGAACACTCAGTTTCATGCCTTCGATGTGTGGGGGAACAATCAGGCGGTGATGATCTTGAGCGCGGAAGCGCAGCTTCCGTCTGCCCCCGCGCCGGGAACCACCACAGCACCGGAGACCTACAGCATTACGCTGGTGGCCCGAAGCGATATCTATGGCAATCTGAGGAAAGTATATTCCGGTGTGACCGACAAGTTTCACCTGGACGTGACCCCGCGCCTGGAGTTGATTGACGCGGTGGATGCGGACGGAGACGGTCGTGGGGAGTTGTTGTTTCGCAAGACCACCGATGCCGGGAGCGGATACGTAATCTATCGCGCGACCGGGGACAAGCTCTGGAAGATGTTCGACAGCCTGGGTGAATAGCAGTGATCAGTGGTCAGTGTCCGGTGGTCAGTAAGAACTGTTTCGCCAAGGATTCACACTCAGCTCGGCTCACTGGCCACTAACCACTGCTTTTATGTTTCAATTCCCACATGGCAGACGCGGCCGACCAGGTAGTCGGAGGCGGACTTGCCATCTTCCATGGTGATGACTTCAATGGGATAAGCCTGGTTGTGCGGTCGCAGAATCAGGTGGCTGCCAGCCGTTTCCACGTATTTCACCGTGCAACTTTCGTTCTTGAGCACAGCGTACATGTTGAACTCGCCCTTGCGATAGGGCTTGAGTGAGTTGTAATGGCGGTCGATGAGGAGCGTGGCTCCGGGAAGAAGGCGCGGGTACATGCTCATGCCTTCGCGGGCGTCCACTTTGATGAGCACGAAACGTTCCCACTGCTCGCGATCGCCCTCAGTCTCCGGTTTCAGCTTCTTGAGGAAGCTTTTCTTGAATTTCAGAATTTCTTTCACGTTCATGCTGGTGATAAGGGGATGGGTGGCGGCGACGGTCCCGTCGGTCAGGAGGACGTTCTGGAACTCGTCGTTGCTGGGAGGCAGGATGGAAGCGCGCTTGTTGACCTCGGCAGGGTCGAGCAGGTCCAGAACCGAAAGATGCTGAACGGCCAGGACCCGGTCCATGCCCTCGAGGCTCAATCCGCGCTTGCGATTCAAGAAGTTAGAGATATGAGCCTGCTTGAAACCCGTCTGTTGGGCCAAACGGAGGCCGGTCAAATCTCCTTCATCAATGCGCTCCCAAAGAGTATTGCGGAGGTTGTCTTGTAGTACGCGGAATTTCATAGCTGGGAGTATAGCACGGGACCTATAGCAATACGCTAATAAAAAAAGATTTCCACAGCCCTTTGGGTATAACAACCTTGACGATGATTATGCACTTGACACAGAATGAAGTCAAGCGTATATTTTTCTTGTGGTTGATCGCCTCTCAGAATTGAAGCAAGAACTGGCCTTCTTACAGAAGCGTTTGCCAGACCTTCAAGAGTCGCCAGCATTGGAACGCTTGGCGAATGACTGCCTTAATAAGATCGCTTTGGTTCGTCAACAGATCAAGGCCCTAGAGGAAAAGCTATGAAGCTGATAGAAGTCACCAAAGCCTTTGCCACTGAGGAGCAGTGCTTAGCCTACCTAGAAGCCTCTCGCTGGCCCACTGGCGTGCGCTGCCTGACGTGCGGCTCTAAGGAAATCTCCCGCATCACGCGCAAGGTTACGCGCAAGACTGACAACAAACGGGCGCAGCTTTATCAGTGCTTGGAGCCAACCTGCAAGGCTCAGTTCTCCGCCACTACTGGCACTATCTTCAACGGCTCCCATCTCTCGCTCGACAAATGGTACATGGCAATCGCGCTGATGGTGGACGCGAAAAAGGGCATGTCAGCTTTGCAGCTTCAACGGCATTTGAAGGTTAACTACCGCACCGCCTGGTATCTGGCGCACCGCATCCGCGAAGCTATGGACGATCCTGACGGCCTAAAGCTCACAGGAACAGTAGAAATTGACGAAACGTACATCGGTGGAAAGCAGCGCGGCCACAAACGCAAGAGGCTCAACAAAGACGTAGTGCTCGGAATCCGGCAGCGCGGCGGCCCCCTTCGGCTCGTACACGTCAGGGACAACAAGGGCGGCACGCTCTATGAAGCTATCGCGCAGCACGTTGACAACGGCGTCGAGAAGATCATGACGGACGATGCCGGAGCCTACAACTTCCGCATCACGAAATTCCGCAACGCGCAGCACTCCAAGATTCGCCACAGCCGGGGCGAGTACGTCAAAGGCGAAGTCCACACAAACACCGTGGAAAATTCCTTCTCACTCCTGAAAAGGGCTGTGATAGGAACCTACCACCAGCTTTCGATAAAGCACTTGCAACGCTACCTAAACGAATTTTCCTACAGGTTCAATCGGCGGGAAGATGCGGAGCTATTCGAGAACACGGTCATTCGGCTGGCAGGAGCCAAGCCCATGCCCTACTCCAAACTGATCGAGCAGAATGCGTTTACGCCCTTCGTGAGGCCCGAGCCGAAGACTTCCGAGCCTTTTTAGTCTTGCGGTCTGGCTTCACTTCGGAGCGTTTCTCTGGCTCTGCTGCTATTAGTCTACTTAGTACGGAATCGAATTTTTTCTTGTCTACTTTCATCTTCATCAGTTAGTAGCACCTATCGCCTGAACTCCCTAGCCAATACTGGAGTTAACTGCACGTCTCTGCCCGGCGTTGCGGTTTACTTTTCCTACATCTTGCACAGAAAATGCGACATTTCCACAGCAAACTCACTTAAGTCTATTGCTTTCACGACTCTTGCCGTGCATACAATACACACTGGCGTTAAAGTTGAAAAGGCAGCCCGGCAAGGCTGCCCTTTCGAGAATCTTTCGCCGGTGGATCGTTCGGTCGGGAAAGTTCTAAGATGTCGTGAACTATTCTTAGCCACTTTCCCCAAACAAGTCAAGTAGGAAAGCTGTGGAAATCGTCCACAAGCGTGCGTCGAGGTGTGTGAACTTGAGAAAACTTATGAAGATAAAGACGTAGCCGAGCGCATCACTGCACTCGCCGTGCGCGAAGCCATAACAGGAAAGGCTCGAATCGGAATCCTTGCCGGGACGCGATTCGAGCCGTGGTGAGGCTTGTTGAGCGGAAGGTGACTAGCTGGCCGCTAGAAACCGTCTTATACACGGTTAAGTCTCCCTTGCGGGGACTGAGGTCCGATCCCTCCACCTTCCGCCATTATATATGCACTTTGGGTTTAGTTTGAGCTAGTATGCGTCGGTCGCCATGGACTCAGACTTCTGCAAAAAACTCGCGGCAGCTCTACACATCGAACCAGTGAAGCCGCCTTGTCCAGTGCAGGAGCTATTTAATCGCTACAAAAAGCACATGGACGGGCGAGTGATAAAGAGTGCCCTGGAAGAGATCCATCTGCTCCCTGAGAATTTTCCCTATTGGATAAAGCTCGAAAACCCGAACCCCGCAAACTTGCAAGAATGGATTCCTGCGAAGTCCAACATCGTTGTGCCAATGCTCGAAAAAGGAACCTTCGATCAAACTGGCTTCCGTATCGACGACCATCGAGCAAAGGCCCTCTTCAACATCGTGGAACTATTGCAGAGTCCTAATTGCATACACACCAACCTCCGCAACCACGAATTTAGGGGCGAAGGCGGAATTAAGGGCGAGCACATGTACGTCAAATATTACGGCAAGAAAAGTAGAAAAGTGGCATTTACAGCCACGAACCCGAGACGGGGAGTTGTGATTTTGGTTAGCTCTTTTTGGACAAATGCGAAGTGGATTGAAGATTGTGCGGAGACGCCAGCCAAATTCTTGGCGCCTGGGAAACAATGTACCTGCAAATAAGAAAGGCCGCTTGCGCGGCCTTACTGCCCTTTACTCCGGGTCCAGAGTAGTACCTAGATTTCTCTAGGCGGAACTTCAGTTACTATGATAGTCGGAACTGCCTATAATGCAAGTGAAATCGAAAGTCAAGATATTTTTTTACATTTTATGTAAACTGTTGTCGATAAAGCGTTTACAGGTCATGATGCGCACTTAAGTACCTTGGTTTTTAGGGGTTGCACAATGTTGCAGCATGTTTTTAGTGCTCCCTCGCAAATTGTATTCGTTTTTTGTTCACCATGCATCGTGCGAGGGGAATCTGTGGTATAACGTTGGCCGTCGCGCTTCCCCCAGAAAGCGGACAATGAAATGGCAATCGCAGGAATTAATTTCAACGGCCCAATAACGCACCCCGCGACCACTAAACTTCGTAACGTTCTGTGTGGCGGAATCAATGAACGATTGCAGGACGGGAAGCGAAAATTCGACAAATTATGCCTCTTCATGAATAGTCCCGGTGGGAGCTTGGACGACGGTATCGGTCTTTTTGGATTTCTCCGCTCTCTCCCAATAGAGGTCACGACCATTAATGTTGGAATCGTTGCCTCGATCGCCATTGCGCCCTTTTTGGCAGGTACGAAGAGAATCGCACTGCCGCACGCGCGTTTCCATTTTCATGACTTTGAATACAACTACGCAGCAGCACACAACCTGACACGACTGGAGTACCTCGATCACACCCAGATACTAAACTCCGCTAGGGATGTTGTTTTTGATCTTCTCAAGAAGAATACGTCGCTTACGGACGGCGATCTCAAGAAACTCAAGCTTTTGGAGATTCCAGCTATCAAGGATGCTGCCTTCGCCAAGGAAAAAGGCATTGTCCATGAGGTCGATTTCTTCCCCGTCACTGAAGAAATGAACATCTTCAACGTAGATTATTAATCGCATTTTCTGCCCTGTCACGGTTTATCCACCTTGCCATGACTATGCCTCTGTGTCAAATGCATAGTCATCACCTTGACTCCGATATTTAGCAGCTATAGGATCGCCAGAGTTCTATAACCCAATTCTTTTTTTCTGGGGTACATCAGTATGAGTAGCGAAGATAACTGTAACGAAGAAAAGGACTTCGTCGAATTCCGCCGTAAGGTGCGGGCGGCCGAGGTGCTTTCCGCGGCCATGGAGCGCCTGTTGAGGTCTGTGAATTTCAGCGGGCGGGTCAGCGTGGTTGTGCAGAATGGCCGGGTTTTAAAATCGGGATACGAAGAGGGGTTTTTCCGCCAGCGCGACTCCGGCCCGATACTGGAACGCGAGGTGGCGGCGGAACCATAGACCAGCCATAAATGGTTGGCGGCAATCGGGTTACGCGGTTTTCCGCGGACGCCAAGTTAGCCCGAAAGTCCAACAAGTTAGGCCGATAAGTAATTTCGACAATTAAATAGTAAGCAGGCCATCGTAAGAGAAACGAGCCCTGCGTTCGGTTTCCGCTTTTGGGAGCGGCGACTGGCGCAGGGCTTTTTTTTTCGGCTGCAGCCCTCGGGCTTCGGCAAAACGCAGCGCAACCGTCCAGGTTTGCAACGTGGAGCCCGGAGCCTGAGGAGGAGTGGTGCAAAAAAAAATCAGGGAGATCAATTTTGGGAATGAGTTGCAGTTCGAGTTGAAGTATTGCGAACGATGCGGCGGGTTGTGGCTGCGTCCGGCGGATGGGGAGCAGATCTATTGCATGGCCTGCGGGGAGGAGATTGCTCAGCTGCCACTACCGTCCCGCGAACCTGACGTGGAGGACAGCGTTGCTGAAAGCTTTGAGGAATACGTCCGATTGGAAGTGGACGCGTGGGGAGGTGTGGAATGAGCGGCTATGTGGATTGGATCGCGGCAGCGGCAGATGAAGATGATCGAAACGAGAATGATACAAAGAATGAGCCCAACTCTCCGGAGTCTTTCGAGCGAGGACAAAGCCGTGAGCCATCTCCCGACGAATCTTTGCCCGGGCGGGAGCTGTGGCGGGAATTGCGACTTCATAGCTTTCCGGCACGGCAGGCTTTCGACGAAGCGCAATTGGAGGAGGATCCGCTTGATCGCAATCCTGACTTGTGGCTGTACCGGAAACGCACGGTGAGCCTGTTGCGGCGCTACTGGCGCTTTTCGCTTGAGACTGGGCGCTTGCCGTCGTTCGTGGGGCGGGAGTTCTTCCGGGCAAAAGTGACCTACTACAGTGCAACTACGTTCGAGGACCGGGTCATCTTCGTCCGCGACGTGGAGAAGTCATTGGATCGATTGGAATATTGGGATCAACAGTTGATCGCGCGCATCATCCTGCAAGAACACAGTCAGGAGCAAGCTGCGCGCATTCTGCACTGGGGCCTGAGGACGGTTGAGCGGAGATTGCCTCAGGCGCTCGACCTGCTAAGCGAAGACTTTCTCAGGGTGGGATTGTTGGCCGAGGCGCCTTCGAAGAGGAAATTTTCAGAATGACAAAAATCTTGTCAAGAGGGTATTCTCGTCGAAAAATGCGCAAGTTATTGATGACACGGCAAATATAAATTTGCGAAATGTGGCGGGTTTACCCATTGCGACGTGCTATTCTGAATATATAGAGTAAAGAAAAAAGAAATACTCTATAGAGGGCGTGCTGAAAAGCGCGCCTTTCGTATTTTGGGGTGAGAACAATTCAAGCACGTACCTCAGGAGCGGAAGCACGCCTGTTGGCGCGCCTAGGCGCAGGCCTGAAGGCCTGCTCCAACCAGGTTTCGTTGGACCAGGTTTTGTGGAGGGCGAGCCGTGACTGTGAAGAAGGCAAAGGGAAAAGGCAAAGGGACAGCGAAGAAGTCAGAAGAGAATAGTACGCCGAAGGCGAAGAAGGGGCAGGACATTGTCGTGGTACGGGAGGGCATCAACGAACTGGTGAAAGCCTCAGCACAAAAGATTGCGATCGAGGTGATCAAAGTCGCCCTGACCGGACAACTGGCAACGGCGAAGTATTTGTTCGAAGCGGTGGGGCTGTATCCGGCGACGGAACAGACCATGGCGCGGCCGATAGAAACGTCGCTGGCGCACACGCTGCTGACGCGGATGGGATTGCCGCTGGAGCCGGTAATATGCGACGAAGAATCTGCGCCTCCGGTGAAGAGTGAGGTGGGCGAAGCGGAGGCCCGGCCGACCCTTGTGGTCGCGGAAGATCCGGGAGAAAAACCCGAGGATGAGGATGAGGAGGAGTCACTCGCGGATGAGGACGAGAAGCGGGAGACAATCCAATGAACCCAACAATCAGACTTCACCCGGCATTTCGGGCGGAGAGGATACCGTAGAATGAAGGGCGGCGGTTGGAGCGCAGGAGAGAGGGGCGGGTTACCCGGGCTGTCGGTTTCGCCGCGAGTGGGATCGCGACGGAGAGAGTTGCTGAATGCATTTCCGGTAGCTGGCGTGCCGATGATCGAGTCTCTCCAGAACCTTCGGGCGGACAGAGAGGTCCGTGGCAGAAGGCGCAGGGTGGGGATGGATATAACGTGGGTGACCGACCGGATCGCGGTTGGAGGCGGAATCTGGAACGCGGACAACATGGGGGCGGTGTCGCGCGCGGGCATTACGCACATCATCGACATGCAGATCGAGTTTGACGACACGCCGCTTGCGGAAGCGCACGGGATCGAGGTGTGCTGGAATCCGGTGGACGATGATTTTGAGCCTAAGGATCCTGAAGTGTTCGCGCGAGGGGTTGAGTTTGCGCTGGCGGCCCTGGAAGAGAACGGGGCGAAGCTGTTTATCCACTGCGCGGCTGGGGTACACCGGGCGCCGATGATGACGCTGGCGCTGTTAGGAGTGATGGGATGGACGGTGGAGGAGGCGATGGCTTTGGTCGAGACGCGACGGCCGGCCGCTGACTTCGCCGAGGTTTATGTGAGGAGTGTGGAGGAGTTTTTGAGAGGGCGATAGAAATGCCTTGCCGCCGACACCGGCATAGGGGACTAGGGATCCTTCGACAACGAGGAGGAAGTATGTTTCAGGCATGCCGTCCAGCGGGGCGGCTTTTTTATTTGGCGCTGGCAGTGATAGTGGCGGTGACGGGATCGAGCGCGTTGAGTTGGGCGCGGGACGAGGCTTCTGCGGGAAAGACGGCAACTTCCCCGACGGCGAAGCCGGGCGCGGCAGAACCTTTGCGGCGTGGGGCTTCGCCGGCCCCCCAAAGCGGGCCGGTGCTAACCAGCGTGGTCGACACGGTTTACCGGGCTGATGGAACTCCGGCACAGGGGGTCCTTGTGATTACGTGGCCGGCGTTTGTGGCGGCGAATGGCGCGGCGGTGGCGGAGGGCGTGACGAATGTAACGCTGGGAACCGGTGGAGCATTGAATGTGGCGCTGGCCGTGAACGCGGCGGCGAACCCTCCCGGAGTTTATTACACCGTGGTGTATCAGTTGGGGCCGGGCGAAGTGCGAACGGAATATTGGGTGGTGCCGACGAGTTCTCCGGCAACGCTGGCCGAGGTGCGGACGACGCCGGGATCGGGAACCGCGGTACCGCCAGCGTCAGAGCAGTATGTGAACACGGCGGTCGCGGGCAAGGCGAACGATAACGCAGTGGTCCACCTGAGCGGGACGGAGACGGTGACGGGGAGCAAAACATTCTCCGCATCCCCGAACGTGCCTACGCCGGTGGGAACGGGCAACGTCACGAACAAATCTTACGTGGATTCGTCGATCGCGAACTTTGGAGCCGGAACCTATCTGCCGACGGCGGGCGGGGCAATGACGGGGACGCTGACGCTTAGCGCAAGTCCGACAGCGCCTTTGCAGGCGGCGCCCAAGCAGTACGTGGATTTGTCGGCGGCGTCAAAAGCGGACCTGGTGAGCGGGTTGGTGCCGACGGGCGAGTTGGGGAGCGGATCGGCTTCGTCGTTGAACTGTTTGCTGGGAAACGGGACGTGGGGATCGTGCGCATCGAGCGCGAACGCGACCGCGATTCAAAGCGTTCCAGTAGTATCGAGCGCGCCTTCGAATGGGCAGGTGCTGACTTATTCCTCGACGTCCGGGCAATATGCGCCGGCGACACCGAGTGGCGGAATCGGCAGCGTGTCAGTGAGTCCGGCGGCAAGCCAGAACATCGCGCAGCCGGCGGGCACCCAGTTCAGTGCGAACAATATCGGGGGCATTCGCTATGTGACGCCGAGCGATAACTGGTCGCAGAATCCCGGAGGCTCACTGTCTGTCGGGTCAAACGTGATAACCCTAAGTTCTTGTCCTCGCGGATTGACAACGCAGGCTGTAGGACTTTTTAACTACTATGCTCCGGTATACATTTCAGGCGGTACAGGGACAGCCGAAGTCGCGCCCATTACAGCCACGACTTGTCCACAGGCAGGGAGTGCTGGAGGCGGAACCATTACGGTGACGGCGGCGAACACTCACACGGGAGCGTGGACAGCTGCCTCAGCTTCTCAGGGAGTGCAGGAAGCGATCTATGCAGCGCCGATTTCAGCCAACTACACGAGCACGGCGCAGGAGTTGGGCTCTACGATGATCCCCCCGGCGCAGTACACATGGAAGGCCAGAGTCACGGTTCTCAATACTGGGCAGATTGTAGATTTTAGCGGGTCAGTCGTGACTTGCACGATGGCCGACAGCTGTTTAGTTATCGGCACGACCGCGCACCCCTCAAATACCTGGGACGTAACGATCAGAAATTTTACAGGGCAGGCAGGGTGCAATAACTGTAACTTTCCGATGATCGAAGATGCGGGACAGAAGACGACCATGATTGGCATTGGAATCGCGCAATCACAGCCTGTGGGAACGCTTACCAGCGGAAACTCCTTCGGTTCAATTATTCAGGTGGACAACGATCAGTCGGCGGTGATTGACAGGTTCTCCGCCTTCTTTGGACGCTGGTATCACTGCGACACGACGTTCTGCTCCGTGGCAATCAAAGGTGTGGGCGGGGTAGGGAACGCTGGCATTCTGTACATCTCACACGCGAACATGAATCTCAGTTGCGGGGCAAATGGAGTTGATAATCAGAATGCGAACACGATGCGGATTTCGGATTCTGTAATTCAATCACAAGCGCAATTTGCGGTGCGCTCGGCGGGCATCTACAGCAATGTACCCAATATCGAACTGGACGATGTGTATTTTGAAGTGGCAGGATGCGCGAACTCAAATCCGCTGGGCCTCGGCGAGGCCGGACTGATTGTCGAGAACGGATTTGCTTCGGTCAAGAATTCGACTGGACCAGTGGGCTCAGCACCGCTCTACGCCAATACAGGATCGACGCAGTACAACTACTACGTCGTCGGACACAGTTCGACGGCGGGTTACAGTTCGCCGTACCTCGCAGGGATCGCGCTTACCAACGGTTCTGGGAGCATTCCCGTGCTGTGGCCGCAATTCGGAACCACGGGAACCATCACCTATGATGTGATTCGGACATCGGGTCCCGCGAACGCGCCTGCACCTTACACGAACATCTGCACGGGAGGTTCTGCGACAACGTGCGGCTCGGTGGCGACTGGACTGACGGTTGGTTCTGCCTGTTCAACCGTGGGGTCCGCCAACATTTGCGCCTTTACTGACACGGCATCCACGAGCACCTCGAGTTATACGGTCACGAACCCGCCGGCCTACTGGCCCTCACTCGGAAACGGCACTGGGGCGGGCGTGTTCTGGCCGGGCTCCGTGATCATGACGCAGACCGCGGATTCCTTTGGGTCGAGCCCATCGCCATCGGGCGTGCATTTCGACCGCCTCGGAGACAACGCCGCGCCCACTGCTGCAAATCCTGTCAGCCAGCTGGTAAGCAGTTGGGGAGCGCTTCTTCCCAAGTTTTTTGCGCAGCAGTGCGTTAGCCCCAGTGGAGGGACGTGGCTCTCATGTCTGGAAACGGACAATGCGGTTAGCGCTCCCGGGGCCACCCTTTTGGACTCGGCGTTTCCTGGCGCGACTGAGACTGGGCTCAAGGGGCGGTTGATTTTCGAGCAGGGGCAGGCCCAGGGCGGAAATGTCAACGGCACCCACAAAATCACGCTGGTGGATTCAAATTCCGCGAAGACTCTGGCGACCGGAGGGATGCGTCCGACGTATGACGCTAACGATACGTGGATCGGCCTGGATAACGCCGCGGCCACGACGAACCCGAACGCGCAATTGGCGTTCGGGGCGCCGGCTTCCATATCACACTACATTGGAAACGTAGGAGACAATACGAGTTTTCTGGAGCGGCTGACGGCCTCGGCGAAGACCATCAATGTGCCGGTAAACGTCAACGGAAATGTGACGGTGAATGGGCAACTGCTGGTGGCGGGGCCGTGGATGGTGAGTTCGCCGATTCCGGGGACGGCGATGGCGGCGGCGGGAGCGGGGACTTCGGCGCTGGGAATTTCAAACGACGGGAACTTTTATATTTCGGCGAATTCGGGGACACCGCAGAAAGTGGCGACGACCGCGAGCAGTTCCTACTTCTCGAATCTGTTTCAGGAAGATGCGAACGATCTGGGCGAGTACAACGGGACGACGGCGCAGAATCTGCATGTGTATTCCAGTTACACGAACAGCTCGACGTGGCAGCGGACATCGCTGGGATATGACGCGACCGACAACTATGCAGTGTTGCGGAGTGAGAATTCGACGTCGGGAGCGGCGCCGGGGTTGGGGTTCTGGGTGAACAGCGGGTTGAAGTGGGTGGTGGATGCTAGCAGTAATTTCAAGCCGTGGACAGACCAGACGTACAACGTGGGGACGTTCAACAGCGCGGGGAGGGGCAGCGGATTGAGGCCGGGAACGGTTTACGTGGCGGGGAATTCTGCGAGCGGCAGCGGATTTGAGTTGGGAAAGTTTGCCAGCGAGAGTTATGAACTCTGCAATGACACGACGAATGGCACGGTGGTGAATGGATTGGCGACGCTGACGACTGGAGGCTGTGCGGCGAAGTCTTCGAGCGCACTGGTGAGTGGGGCGATTGGGGTGGTGATCGCGAATGCGGGGACGTCGGGAGTGGCTACGCTGGCGCGGGCGGGGTCAGCTTATTGCAGCTTCGATGCGAGCGCGACTGTGATTGGAGATTACGTGGTGCCTTCGAGCACGGCTAACGGTGGGTTTTATCCTTTATGCCATGATGCGGGCGCTACGCGGCCGACGGGGACGCAGATCCTGGGGCGGGTGCTACAGGCGAGCGCGGGGAGCACGACGGTGCAGATGTTTCTCGACATGCCAGGTTCTAATGTGAGCGGTGGGACATCGACGGCGGGAACTGGGAGTTGCACCAACCAGGCGGTGACCGCGTTGCTGACGGGTGGGCCAACGTGTACGACCATCACTTCGGCGTACGTGGATTCGACGATTGCGGTGACTGCGTCACCGGCGCTTACAGGGACGCCGAGTGCTCCGACGGCGGCGGCCGGAGACAATTCGACGAAGATTGCGACTACGGCATATGTGCGGGCAGAACATTACTCGACATGGTCTTGCCCGGTGGCTGGCACAACCGCGGTGACCCAGTATTGCAACTGGACAGTACCGACAGGAATAACCGTGACGGGGTTTGACTTGGCGGCGAGCACGGCTGCCGCGGGATGCACAACCTATCCGGTGCTGCAGGTGTGGGATGGCACGGCTGCGGCTGAGGTGGGGAGCTACTCCACGGCTTTCACCACGGGGACAAACTTCTACACGCAGGTGACAGGAAGCGCCAACGTCACTTCGGGACACCAGCTGCGACTCAAGATCACCGCCGCGGCGGCCGGGTGTACGACGAATGCGGGGGGGATTGTGGCGACGGTCACTTATCAGATGCAGAACTAGAGCAGTGGCTAGTGGTCAGTGGCCAGTAAAGATGGCAAAGGAGCCGCTGGCTCCACATTTTATCCGCAGCAATTCTGAATGAGGAGAGAAACGTTATGAGCGACACAATTAATCCCGAAGCGGCACAACCAACCACGACACAGGCGTTCGAGCAGAGCGATCGAAATCCACAAGTCACGAGTTGGGGCGGGGCGGATGCAGAGGAAGGGCAGTTGCCCGCGCCGGCGTCTTCGGAAAGCCGGGTAACGCAGCCGAACTAGGAGAGAACCAAGCGGCGCAGTTGGCCATCGGCAACAGCCGATGGCTTTTTTGTTGAAGGCAAGGCAAAAGCTTTCATCGCGGAGGACCCTTCGGCTTGACTCAGGGCAAGCGCGAAGGGCGGACGCGGAGAACGCGGTGAGAAGGCGAGGCGCAGATTTTTATGAAGGGGAGTTGCACAGTGAAGCAGCGAGGGAGACAGAGACGCCGCGAGGCGGTTCGCAAGCCGAGGCAGCGTGCGGTGCCGGTGATGGTCGCGGTAAGGATCAGGCCGGCGCGCAAAATTATCGTCTTCGCGTTTCTAGTCTGGACCAGCATGGCCTCGGCGACTACTTACTACGTGAGCTCGAGCGCTGGGAGCGACGCGAATAGTGGCACTTCTTCGGGGGCAGCCTGGCAGACCGTGGCGAAAGTGAATGGGCAGACGTTTCTGGCGGGAGATTCGATTCTGTTCAAGCGAGGGGATGTTTGGAATGAGAGTCTGGCGCCGGCTTCTTCGGGCAGTTCGGGAAATCCGATTACGTTTGACGCATATGGGACCGGGGCGGCGCCGAACCTGACGGGGTATTACGCGGTGCCGACGACGGCGTGGGTGCTGGTGACGGGGAATGCGTGGAAGGCGGCGGTGCCGGCGGGGTACACGACGATCAACTTCTGTCTGTTTGGATCGGTGTGGGGGCAGAAGGTGGGGGCGGTGTCGTCGAATCTTACGGCGCAGTGGGATTTCTACCTGGCGAATGGGTTTGTCTATGTTTTTTCCGTGGGGAATCCGGCGACGTATTACAACGAGCCGATCGTTCCGATGGCTTTGAGCAACGTGCCGGTGATCAAAGTGAATGGGAAGTCGTGGCTGACATTTCAGCATTTCCTGGTGAACTGGTTCGATCAGTATGGAGTTTATGTGCAGGGGGCGAGCGATCACCTCGTGTTCGCGAATATGGAATCGGATTCAATGATTCCGCAAGGGACACAGCCGCTTGGATTTTATGTGAATGAGAGTGCGCCGGGGCCGGGGGACATCAAAATTTACAACTCAGAGGCTCATCTCAATTACGACGGGTTCAGATTTGATGGCGTGGCGACGGCGATCGCGATGGTGAACGACAAGGGCTACGCCAACCGGGACGGGGCCTTGGTGGACAGTTCTTCGCCGCCAAAATATTCACGTTATTCCGCGGCGCTGCATATTGACTATCCGCTTTAAGGAACTTGAGCAACGAAGGGACACGGTCATGGGAGTCAGCGACAGGGAATTGGCGCTAAGGGCAATCGACATCGAGTTCCAGCGTGAAGTGCTCGACAAGCTGGTGCGCCTGGAAACGAAGATGGATGCGCTGGTGGGGAATGGGCAGCCGGGGCGCATGAAGATGGCGGAAGATAAAGTTGCGGTGCTGGAACGCAATGACTTGCGAAACAGCGTGCACAACCGGATCGTGAATGGGGCCATCAGTGCTGCGATCAGCGCGGCCATCGCGCTGCACCGGTATTGGCTGAAGTAGTTCACCTTCATTGTCAACGCACTTCATTTCTAAGCTTTTCACTCACGACATTTCACTTCACCACAGGAGAAGACTATGAGCACAGTACCGAGCACTACGATCATCACGAATCTGAAGACTCTATCTTCGTCGACCACGAACACGCTGAAAAGCGCTGGCACGGGGGGGATCGACATGGCGGGGATGCTGGCGCTGGCGTTGAGCAAAGCTAATGAACTGAAAGTCTGCCTGACGCTACTGGTTCGATCGACGGACGCGGCGGACCCCAACCTGACGACGCTGAACGACATTCTGGCAAGCCTAAGCTGATAGACACAGCGGCCGATTCGCAAAGTTGTGTCTCGGCCACAGACTTGCTGTGAGCACAAGAAATATTTCAAGGAGGCAGACTATGGATTTTCTATCTCAATTGCTGCGGGGGATTGCTTTCGTGCCCGCGCTTGTGAACGGGATCGAAGGGCTTTTCGGAAACAAGCCCGGAGCCGAGAAGAAGGACGCGGCGATGTCGTTCCTGCAGAATGCGCTGGCGATGACTGATGCGGTGGCTGCGCGGGAAATCATTAATCCCGAAAAATTCCGCGAGGGGATTTCAATGATCATCGACGGAACCGTCGAGTGCCTTAATGCCTCCACCTGGTGCAAGCAGCCGCCGGCCGCGAGCAGCCAACCTTCCGCCTGACGTCTTAGCCAATTTCCTCACCCCAAGTTTCCAGATTCTTCTTCACCAATGCCATGAACTGGTCGGCAACGGCGCCGTCGATGAGGCGGTGATCGTAGCCGAGCGTCAGGTGAACGACGGAGCGGATCGCGATGGAATCGTTGCCCTCTTTGTCGGTGACGACCAGGGGTTGCTTGGTGATGCCGCCTACGCCCATGATGGCGGAGTTTGGCTGATTGATGATGGGGAGACCGAAGACGGCGCCGAACTGGCCGGGGTTGGTGACGGTGAAGGTGGAGCCTTCGACGTCATCGGGCTTCAGCTTTTTGGTGCGGGCGCGTTCACCGAGGTCGGTGATGCCGCGTTGCAGGCCGAGGAAGTTGAGGTCTCCGGCGTTCTTGAGGACGGGGACGATGAGTCCCCAGTCGAGGGCGACCGCGATGCCTACATTAATGTTGCGGTGGTAGCGGATGTTATCGCCTTCGAGCGAGGCATTGATGACGGGCCACTGTTGCAGCGCGATGATGGCGGCGCGCACGAAGAATGGCATGAAGGTGAGGCGGACGCCGTGGCGTTGCTCGAATGCGCTCTTGTGTTTGGCGCGGAGGGTGACGATGCGGGAGAAATCCACTTCGTACATGCAGTGGACGTGTGCGCTGGTGCGGCGGGACTCGATCATGCGCTGGGCGATGATCTTGCGCATGTTGGTTAGCGGGACAAGGTCGCCGGGATAGGCAGGGGGAGCGGCGGGGCGGGGCACGGCTGCTGCCGGCTGCTGCGTTGGAGATGCCGGCGCAGTGGGCCCCGATGTCGGGCGCTCGATGAAGGCCATGATGTCCTGCTTGGTGATGCGGCCGCCGAGTCCGGTGCCGGAGATTTGCGAGAGACTGACGCCGTGCTCGCGGGCGATCTTGCGGACTAGCGGCGAGGAGCGGGCTTCTTCGTCTTCGGCTGACTCTTGCGGTGGAGGGGCGGTCGCTGGGGCGGGCGCGGCTGGCTTCTTCTCTTCTTTCTTTTCCTCTTTGGCTGGCGTTGCTGGAGCCGGCGTGGTTTTCGCGGGCGCGGCTGCGGCTTCGCCATCCACGGCTATGGTGCCTACCACGGTATTTACGCCGACCGTGGTGCCCTCGGTGACTTTAATTTCCTGGAGAACGCCTGAGGCCGGCGCGGGAATTTCGGCGTCGACTTTGTCGGTGGAGATCTCGAAGAGAGGTTCGTCGCGCTGGACTTTGTCGCCAGGCTTCTTCAGCCACTTGGTAATGGTGCCCTCGACGATGGATTCGCCCATCTGGGGCATGATGATGTCAGTCGGCATGATTTCCTTCCGCGCGGCCCACGGTTTGGAAAGAGGGCCGGACGCAAACGGATATTATAGCGGGTGCGGGAGTCGGGATGGGAAGCCGACGGCATGCAAATGTTGCTGCTTCTTTCCAGCGATACGGCTCGCCTCGTTATCCCCTCCGCCTAGATCAAGGGACGTCAGTCCTAGTGCTTGTGTTCCTCTTTACTCTCTTCCCCGCCTGGTGCCGCCACTCCGAAGCTCGTCTTCCAATAATCCTGCACGGCGGGCGGAAGTTTTTCCATGTGCGAGATGAAGCTGGTGATCTTCCACATGTCCTGCTCACTTAGAGTTTTTTCCCACGAGGGCATTCCGGTGTAGCGGACGCCGGTGCGGATGGTGTAGAAGATGTGCCACTCGGGGTCGTCGGGCGTATCGGAAATGAGATTGGGAGCGGGCGGGTAGAAGGAGTTGGAGAGCGAAGCGGGCTTGCGGTCGAGGCCGCCGTGGCAGACGGCGCAGTTCATGGTGTAGAGCTTCATGCCGTCTTCAAAGTTCTGGTCGGTGGGCGGCACGGGATTGGTGACGTGCGGGGCGTGACGCTCCATGGACGCGTCGACGGCTCCGTTGGCGATGCGTTTCTCGAGGCGGGGCGGGGCTACGTTTGCGTTGGTGGGGAAAAAGCCCAGCATGGCGAAGCCGAGTCCGCCGAGAACTAGAACGAGAAGAGTAACGATGACGCCGAGAATGAACTTGCCCATGGGTTGCCTCCGAGAGGAACTATTGTGGCAGATGGGGCGGGTGGGGCGCTAGTTGGGAGTGCTTGCACGGAGGCCGGTTTTGTGCAGCTTGCCGACGCCTCGCTGCGCTCGGCTGAACCTTCGGCTTCTCGCGCGTTTTCTCTGTCTCCGAACTTAATAGGCTTTCAGCTTGCGGGCTTCGCGGACTACGTCGCTTACTTTGGGGAGGTAGTGTTCTTCCTGCGGCGGAGAGAAGGGGACGGCGGAGTCTAATCCGGCGATGCGGACTATGGGGCCGTCGAGGTCGTCGAAGGCTTCTTCGTTGATAATGGCGGCGATTTCGCCGGCCAAGCCTCCGGTGCGGGAGTGCTCGTGCAGGATAATGACCTTGTTTGTCTTCTTGACGGTTTGCGCGATGGCTTCGCGATCTAAGGGCGAGACGGTGCGCAGGTCGAGGATCTCGAGATCGATCCCATCGTTCTTCAGAACCTCGGCTGCCTCTAGCGCCGTGTGTACCATGGCCGCATAAGTAATGATGCTGAGGTCGCGGCCTTTGCGGACGATATTGGCTTTGCCGATGGGGACTACGTAATCTTCCGCGGGGACCTCGCCCTTGATTCGGCGGTAGAGATATTTGTGCTCGAAGAAGATGCAGGGATTGTTGTCGCGGATGGCGGCCTTGATCAGGCCTTTGGCGTCGTAGGGCGTGGCCGGGCAGATTACTTTGAGGCCGGGATTGTGGACAAACCACATCTCGGGATTTTGAGAGTGGAAAGGGCCGCCGTGGACGTATCCGCCGCTGGGGCCGCGCAGGACCAGCGGGGCGGGCGCGCCCCAGAGGTAATGCGTTTTCGCGACCATGTTGCTGATCTGGTTGAAGGCGCAGCCGATGAAATCCATGAACTGGAATTCGGCGACGGGGCGCATGCCGGTGAGTGACGCTCCGAAGGCCGCGCCTACGATGGCGGATTCGGCGATGGGCGTGTCGATGACGCGCTCGGGGCCGAAGCGGTCGATGAAACCGTCGGTGACTTTAAAAGCGCCGCCGTAGATGCCGATATCTTCGCCGAGGCAAAAGACGGAGGGGTCGCGGTCCATTTCTTCCCAGATTCCCTGGCGGATGGCTTCGAGGTAGGTGAGGAGCATAGGGTTGCGACTGCGATTCAGGTTTAGCGGCGAGCCTTAGCGATACACGTCACGCCGGTGAGCTACGCGCACGATGGCCACAACAATTCGCCGACTATCAATCCTATAGATAATCCGATAGTCGCCAACCCGGACACGCCAGTGATCAGCTGCGCCCTGGAATTTCTTGACACCTGACGGCAACGGGTTCTCGGCAAGCGATTCAATCTTCGCTTGAATTCGCTGTTGGATCTGACGATCTAAAGATCGTAATTCTCGTAGCGCGGAAGTCGCGTACTCAATTATGTACGGCACGTTCGCACTGGCTACAGTCCAAGTTCTCTTTTAACTTCTGCGAGAGGGATCGTGGGCTCATTGAGCCGTTTGCGGACTTCCTCAAGGTCCATGTAATCTTCGATTTGCTCGAGCAATTCCTCGCGATCGCTAGGTGCTAATGCGGCGTACCGACCTGCCTGTAACCGAGCAGTGGGACCGGAAAACATAGTCACATAGATTTCTCCATCGAGTTCATGGTTTACCAACTCGACCCGCCATACCCCAGCGGAAATCCTATCTTGAACTATCTCCAGATCCATAAAACAACCCCTCGATTCAAAGCACCCCGTCTCTAGCCCAATAATGCAACGTCCACAAAATCAACGAGCTTCTCATTCGGATCGACGCATGTTTGTGGCCTGGAGTAATCCGAAGCCGTATGCCATTCCCCCTTGGATTTCCTTGTCGAAACGTTCGACAACTCTTCGACAATCACGCAACGCCAGTTAGCGGGAGAACCGTCGGGCTCAAGCCCGGCGCTGCTGCCTCCTGCGAATTGATACATCAACGACTGCAGCCGACCCCGCTTGGTACCGAGGACATGAGGGCACATCTCCCGGACATATCCGTGATAGGTCGCGACCACGATGTCTTTATCAATGATCGCCTGACGAATCATTTGATAAACGTGATTGGCAGCTTGAGCGCCACTCGCCATATAAGCCAAGTCTATTGTGCCACTTTCTTATCGAAGGTGCACTGCTGCCTCAGTTTGCTTGAAGCCGCCAGTTCCCTTCTTCACCTTGGGCATCCCATACTTCGGCTTGATCTCGTGACACCCATCTTCGCAGAAAACTCCGCCCTCGGCCGACTCCGGCGTCGGCATCGGAGAGTTCACGGCGATCTCGCGTTCGGCTTCGATCACGCGCTCCACTTCTGAAATCAATTCCGCATTCTCTTTCGCGCTCAGCCACTTCTTTTCTTTCACCAGATAATTCTCAAAGCGCGCGATCGGATCGCGCTTCTTCCAGAAGTCGAACATCGGTTTCGGCACATACGCTGCTGCGTCGTGGATGGCGTGGCCTTTCATGCGCATCATTTTGGCTTCGATCATGGTGGGGCCTTCGCCGCGGTGGGCGCGCTCGACCGCGTCGCGGGCGGCGTCGTAGACCTGGCAGGCGTCGGTGCCGTCGACGATCACGCCGGGGATGCCGTATCCGATGGCGCGTTCGGCGAGGTCTTTGCAGCGATACTGCATTTCTGACGGAGTGGAGTAGGCCCACTCGTTGCTCTCGACGAAGAGCACGAGCCCGAGATTCTGCACGGCGGCGAAGTTGATGCCTTCGTAGGTAACGCCGGTGGATTGGCCTCCGTCGCCGATGTAGGTCATGACGGCGATGTTGCGGCCCTGGAGGCGCGCGCCCAGCGCTACACCGGAGAGAACGGGAATTAAATCGCCGAGCATGGAGATGGGCGAGACCATGTTGCGCTTTTCAATGTCGCCGAAGTGCGAGGTGCCGTCGCGGCCGCGCGTGGGAGAATCGGCCTTGGCCATGTATTGCATCATGGTATCGCTGGCGCGGAAGCCGCGGACCAGCAGCGAGCCCTGGTTGCGGATCATGGGCGCGAACCAGTCGTCCTTATCGAGCGCGTAGGCGGAGGCGCAGGAGCAGGCTTCCTGGCCGAGTCCGAAATAAACTCCGCCGACTACCTTGCCCTGCTTGTAGAGATTTTCAAGCGCGGTCTCCATCTTGCGGTTGAGCAGCATGTAGCGGTAGATCTCGATGGCTTGCTGCTTGCTCAGAAATTTCGAGTCGCGAATCGGTGGGACTGGCGCGCTGAGGTTGCCGGTGACTTCGTAGCGGACGTGCTCGGCGCCGTCTTTATCTTTCTCTATCGTTTGGCGGACGCTGAGGTCGGGATGCTCCAGGCGGAAGTCGGGGATGGAGTAGGTGCGGAGGCCTGATCTCTTGGGAATGGACTGAGATGCCCCGTTGCGTCGGCGATTCCCATTGGAGCCTGACTTAAGACTGGATTTATTCTTCTTGATTGCCATGTGATGCAGCGCGGAAGCGCACCCTGATGGTATCGCGAGGGAGGTGGAAAGGGCTAGGGCTCGGTCGTTTTCAGGCTCGCTCGCTGGACACCCGATGCGGCTGTCACCACATGAGCACTTATGGCCCCGGCAATTGTCCAGATCAGTTGAACTGGAACCAGTTGAGGTTGCCCAGGCTGGAAGTGCCGCTGGGTGGGGCCTTGAAAACCACGTACAGATCGTGAGCACCCGAGGCCGATGCGGAAGCGGAGGCGGTGGTCCAGGTTTGCCAGCCGGCGGTGGCGGGGATTGTTACCGATGCAGCGAGAGTGCCGGTGAGGCTGTCGAGGTGGAACTCGAGTGCGCCACCGCAATTTCCGGCGCAGGCCAGGCGGGCGTTCACGGTGCTGACGCCCGCGCCGAAGTCCACATTTTTATAGACCGCGTAATCACCGTCGCTGGAGGAGCCGATGTCGTAGCCGCCATTGGCGTCCGCTGTGGTCTCGGTTTGCAGGCCGAAAGTAGTGATATCTCCGAGCGTGCTCTTTCCGCCGGTGCTGTTGAAGCTGGAAGCCTGCGTCTGTGAGGTCGCCGGAGTCTTGTAGCTGCCGCTCTGGGCGCCCGTCCAGTTGAAGGTTGCTCCCGCCAACGAAGGCAGCGTGTAGGCGAAGGACTGATTGCCCCACTGCACTGAGAAGCTCTGCGTCGAGGTTGAGTCGTTGAATGCGACCATGGCTTTCGATCCATCGGTGTTTAAAAACGCGGCGCTCACAAGTCCAAGCGTGTTGCTGGAGTAGATGCGAACCGCGCCGGGCAGAATGTATTTACTGAAGTGGCCAAGGGTGTAGTACTCGATGTCGTAGGTGACGGCTCCGGTCGAATTGTTCACGGTCACGATGGGTGTGCAGGTTCCGCAGCCTCCATCGTGAGGGCCCATGGTCTGGTCGAGCGCGAGACTCCACTTCACGTAAGAGCGTCCGGAGTTGCGCATGACTTGCGTGATTTCTTCGAAATCAGACTTCACCTGGTCGGCAACAAAGGTCCCGCCGGAATGCTCGGTCTGATAGTTCGCTTCGGCGAGAAAATAATTCTGAATAGTGGTCATCACGCCCGGAGTTCCGCCGTAGCCGTGCCATGCGGAACCGGCGACTTGCGCCGAGGCTTGAATCGTGGGATCGGTGAGCACCGCCTGCGGATACGTGGGTGCGTCCCAGTTGTGGTCATAGACGAGGACCTTCGTGGTCAGGCTGGCAGTGGTGAGCGCGGGTAAAACATAATCGCGCAGCGCCGTGGTCTGGTCGGTGGGCGAAGCTACCGCGCCGCAACTTCCGCCCGGAGACGGCGGCATGCACATGCCGGGATAATCCGCCGGAACGTACAGCGGTTCGTTTTGCAGAGAGATGTAATCCACATTGATGCCGGCGGCCGAATAGGCTTGCAGGTACATAACGAAATAATTGGCGAACGGCGTGTACATGGTGGACTGAAGCGCGCCGCCGACCAGGGATCCGGAAGTCTTCATCCAACCCGGCGGACTCCAGGGACTGGCCATCAACTTCATCTGCGGATTGAGCGTGCGTGCCTGCAGGATGATGGGAATCACGTCGGTCTGATCGTGGGCAATCGAAAAATGTGCCAGCCCAGGATCGGGTGTGCCGCCGTTATCGTCGTAGGAGTACTGCGTGCGTGCGATATCGGATGCGCCCATGGGTGTACGCATGAAACTGAGGCCGATGCCGTTGCCGGTGCGCGTGAACAAGTCACTCAGGGTGGTGGTGAGAGCAGACTTCTGCGCAACCTCGTTCAAAAGGTACGCGGCTGAATCCGTGAAGGCCGCTCCAAAGCCTTCGATGGGTTGGTAAGTCTGGGTTTCATCCACATAGATGACGTTGCCGCCGCCGCTGACAGTGGTGAAGTTGGTCGCGGCCTGCGCTTGCATCTGACGCTTTTGGTCGTCGGTGGTGACCGCAACGGAAACTGCGGGGCCGTTTCCATTCTGCGCGGGGACGGTGTAGGTGGCGCTTGCGACGGCGCTGGCGGAAAAACCGGATGCCGTGGCGATGGCCTTTACAGTAACCGTGGACGAAATGGCGACGGGGCCCGTGTAAGGAGTGGAAGCCGTAGTGGGGGTGCTGCCGTCGGTGGTGTAATAGATGGTCGGATTCGCCGTCGAGTCGGAAAGCGTGATTTGAGTTGGGCTGTACGTGCCGGCGATCGGCCAGAACGATGGAACCGCAGCCGGGGGTGGCGGAGGTGGCGGTGGCTGCGTGTTGGAAGAGCCGCTACCGCAGCTCTGGATCAGCAGCAAGGCCGACAGGACGAGGATTGATTTCAGCATAAGACCGGGAACCACCTTTGGGTTTTGCGTATTTCTCTCCCTTGAGGCCGCAGATTCGTATCGCACATTCTAGTGCAATCCGAGTCTGAACGAAATGGTTCAGGCCCAGGCGGGGCCATCTTCGCCGCGGAGCTTACGAAGATTCTCCGGTGGCTTCATCGGGACGCCAACCGTACGGCCGAGTAAAGCGTCAAGGGTTTCAACCCAAAGAATCTGGCTGGAGAACACAGTACCGAAGTTGCGGGAGATGGATTCGGCGACTGCATTGAGGTCGAGTTCTCTTCCGAGTTCTTGCCGCATCGAGGTCACCGGTTTTGCTGCGATCCCGCAGGGGATGATCAAGTTGAAATAGCTGAGGTCGGTGTTCACGTTGAGGGCGAAGCCGTGCGAGGTGACGAAGCGGGAGATGTGGACGCCGATGGCGGCGAGCTTGGCCTCTGCATCGTAGCTCACCGCGTCCGTCCACACACCCGTTAAGCCTTGCACACGCTTCGTCGGGATCGCGAAGTCGGCGCAGGTGCGGATGAGGACTTGTTCCAGGCGGCGGATGAAATCAACTGCGCCTAGCGTCTTACGTAAGGCGGACGAGGCGTCCGCCGCTCCACGAGCATGTCCGCGCAGGTCGAAGATGGGATATCCGACGATCTGCCCGGGGCCGTGGAAAGTGACGTCGCCACCGCGGTCGCTTTCGAAGAGTTCGACACCGCGCCGGGCAAGGAGTTCGGGCGAAGCGACTACGTTCGCCGCTTTCGCGTTGCGCCCCAGCGTGATGACGGGCGAGTGTTCCAGCAACAGAAGGACGTCGCCGATCTTTTCTTCTTTGCGCAAGTCCACAAGCTGTCGCTGCAGGTGCAGGCCGGTGGCGTAGTCAACAGTGCCGAGTTGGACTAGAGAAATCAAAGTCTGTCGCCACGGATTGTCACGGATTCACACGGATAAAAACAAAAGACTTATCCGTGTTCATCCGCGCAAATCCGTGGCCGAGCCTCACGCATTTATCGCGATCCCGTACACGCTGTTGGCCGCGTCCAGCATGGCTTCTGCCAGCGTCGGGTGCGCGTGGATGGTCCACATCAAGTCTTCGACGGTGGCTTCGAGTTCCATGGCGGCTACGGCTTCGGCGATCAATTCTGTCGCCTGTGGGCCGATGATGTGCACGCCGAGAATCTCGCCGTAGTCGGCGTCGGAGACGATTTTGATGAAACCCTCGTGCTGGCCGACGATGCTCGCACGCGAATTGGCAGTGAAGGGGAACTTGCCGACCTTTATGTTGTATCCGGCCTCGCGTGCTCTGGTTTCAGTCAGGCCCACGCTGCCGATTTCAGGATGGCAATACGTCGCGCCCGGGATGTGTTCGGGGTTGATCGGTTTCGCTGGTTTGCCGGCGATTTTCGCCACTGCCACGATCGCTTCCATGGCGCCGACGTGGGCGAGTTGCGGCGTGCCCAGCACGATGTCGCCGACTGCGTAGACGCCCGGCTCGGAGGTCTGCATCCAGGAATCGGTGGTGAGGAAGCCACGGTCGGGTTTGATTTTCGTACGCTCCAGGCCAATGTTCTCCGTGCGCGGCTTGCGGCCCACCGCGATCAGAATTTTCTCGGCGTCAATCTTCTGTTGCTTGCCTTCGACGGTGATGGTCACGGCGATACCAGACTTCGTCTTCTCAACTTTGTCCACCTTGGCGCTGGTATGGAAGTTGATGCCGCGCTTGCGGAAGACGCGGGCAAGCTCTTTCGATACCTCTTCGTCTTCAACCGGAACGAGCCGCGGGAGCATCTCTACAATCGTCACTTCACAATCGAAAGAGCGGTAGATCGATGCAAACTCTACTCCAACCGCTCCTGCGCCCACGATGACGAGCGACTTGGGAATCTCTTTCAGGCTGAGAATCTCGATGTTGGTGAGAACCCGGTCGCCGGCTTCGAGGCCCGGAATCATGCGGGCTTCGGAGCCAGTCGCGAGAATCACGTTCTTCGCCTTGAGATGGCTGGCCTTGTTATCGTTCACTACTTCAACGGTGAATAAGCCATTCTGCGCCGCGCCGGTCAGCTTGCCGTAGCCCTTCAGGGTTTCAACCTTGTTCTTCTTCATCAGGAAGTCGAGGCCTTTGGCGTGTTTGGCCACGATCTTCGACTTGCGCTCCTGCACCGCGGCCCAGTTCAGCTTGCGTGCGTCCACGCCCTCGATGCCATACTCTTTGGCTTCTTTGAGATGGTCCCAGAGTTCGGCGTTGAACAGCAGCGCCTTGGTCGGGATGCAGCCCACGTGCAGGCAGGTGCCGCCTAGGAATCCGTCTTTCTCGATGAGCGCGGTTTTCAGACCCCACTGGCCTGCGCGGATGGCAGCGGTGTATCCGGCGGGGCCGCTGCCGATGATGGCTATGTCGTAAATTGTTTCAGGCAAAGGAATGGTCCTCACTAAGAAGAGATGACTAAAGGCAAACGAATGATTCTAGAACAGGGTAGGTGGCGAGACCAAACTTACCAAGTCTGAGTAAAGCCTCAGCTCTTGAATAAAGGGCACTAATCGGAATCGCGGTCAGCGGTATGGAGTTGGAACCAAGTGGCTCCCCCGAATGGACTGTGGCTGGCAAAATCCGGAATGGGTGGGCAAATAGCCACCTTGAACGTTTGAGGCCTCTTGCATCCAAAGAGGGTTGTACTGAACGCGCTGCCCCAGTTCAGATCAGCGGCATGCGAGATGCCCTGTCTCGGTTTGCCATGATGATCTCATCGCCTTTGTCTTTTTCGCCCAGGGGCAACCCAGCTACTCCGTTCAAATGACGTCTAGTTGTTCTCGTTACTGGCGCGCTTCCACGAAATCAACTCGCCAATCGTGGAACTGGTGCTCGACACCGGCTGCTTGTAAGCCTCGACCTCAGATCGCGAAGCCTCTTCGCCGACGGCGCGGATGCTGAGTCCCACTTTCTTTTCTTCCGCACTCATCTTGATGATCTTGAAATCGTGCTCAGCGCCGGCTTCAAGGTGCAAAGGCTGACCATTTCCGTCCACCGCTTCGGACTTGTGGCACAGACCTTCCACGCCCTCCGCGATCTCGACAAAAGCCCCAAACGCGGCTACGCGCAGCACTTTGCCGTGAATCACGTCGCCAACGTGATGGGTCTCGAAGAAAGTATCCCAGACATCGGGCTGAAGCTGCTTCACTCCCAGCGACAAGCGCCGCTTGTCGGGTTCGATCGCCAGCACAATGGCTTTCACGCGGTCGCCCTTCTTCAACACTTCGGAAGGATGCTTCACACGCTTGGTCCAGCTCAGATTGCTGACGTGCACCAGGCCATCGATGCCATCCTCGATCTCAATGAACGCGCCGAAGTCGGTGAGGTTGCGCACCCGGCCTTCCACCGTCATGCCCACGGGATATTTATCGTGCAACGCGTCCCAGGGATTCTCCGCCAGTTGCCGCATGCCGAGAGAAATACGCCGCTCGCCGGGATTCACGCTCAGCACCACACACTCCACCTGATCGCCTACATTGACCAGCTTGGAAGGATGCTTCATGCGCTTCGACCACGTCATTTCGCTGACGTGTACCAGGCCTTCGATGCCCTGCTCCAGCTCAACAAACGCGCCGTAGTCGGTCACGCTGATCACGCGTCCGGAAACATGCGCGCCCACGGGATAGCGATGCTCCGCATCAAGCCAGGGATCAGGAGTCAACTGCTTGAAGCCCAGCGAAACCCGCTGCTTCTCCTTGTCGTACTTCAACACCTTCACCTGGATCTGGTCGCCAACGTTCACCAGATCGCGCGGGTGCGTGAGCCTGCCCCACGACATGTCGGTGATGTGCAGCAGCCCGTCCAGCCCGCCGAGATCCACGAACGCTCCGTACTCGGTCAGGTTTTTCACCACGCCAGTCAGGATCGAGCCTTCTTCCAGATGTTCGAGCGTCTTGCTGCGTTTCTCGTTCTGCTCGCCTTCCAGCAATTCCTTGCGCGAAACCACAATGTTGCCGCGTTTCTTGTTGACCTTGATCACGGTAACTTCGAGAGTCTGGCCCTTCATGCCATCCAGGTTGCGGATGGGCCGCAGATCCACTTGTGAGCCGGGCAGAAACGCCCGCGCGCCCAGGATATCGACCGTCAGCCCGCCCTTGGTGCGCTCGATCACGGTAGCCTTAATCGGCCGTTTCTCGTGATGAGCTTTCTCCACCTCGTCCCAGGCGTGAAGGCGCGCCGCCTTCTGGTGTGAGAGGTTGACGTAGCCTTCCTCGGTCTGCCCCTTCTCCCGCATCACCTCAATTTCGTCGCCCGGCTTCACCTTCGGCTTGCCCTCGTGATCGAGCACTTCCGAAAGCGGCAACATGCCTTCCGACTTCGTCCCGATATCGACCACGACATGTGTCGCAGTGAGCTTCAAGACGGTGCCCTTGATAACGCGGTCTTCGCCCACGGCCTCTTCGGTCTCGGTGGTGAAGTTCTCCAGCGCGGAAGCGAAATCTTCGCTGGCGTGCTTGTCGTCCGCGGCGGGCGCCGGATGGGGCGCTTCATCTGCGGAAGGGGCGGCGGAAGGGACCGCGGAAGCGGCCGTCGAAACGGCCGTCGAAACGGCGGTTGAGACTGGAGCCTGATCCTTTTCTGTCAAGCTCTCGGTCGAGGTGAGTGGGGTAGCCGTCGGTTCTGTTTCGGTTACGACGGCAGTGGCGGAATCGGAATGGTGGCTGGTGGTGTCGTCGAACAAGGTCATGCCTCTCTACGCTGTGCCTCGCACTCGGTGCGGGGAGGAAACGGGCCTGCTTGCGGACTGCTGGATGAGTCGTTTGGTTGTGGTGGGCTCACCCTGGCGAGTGAGCTTGGACAATCCCAGCTGCCGGACGTTTTACAGAAACCCGCGTCCAAAGGGAACTCCTCGACTATAGCAACGCCCAACAAACAGTGTCAAACGCAATTATCCGATCCCAAGCCTCCAGGCACGCCTTATCCGCGGTTGCGCGCAGAAATCGGGTCTAATGTAAATTTTTGATGAAAACCCTGACCTACTCTTTTTCACAATTTGCATCATAAGGTAGCGCTAGGTAGCGCTTTTGGTCGATAAATTCAGGCTGCTCACGAGCCCATGACTTTGAACAGACTAACCATCCCGTTGACCCTGGTTGCCGCAATCGCGCTTTCTGCGATAGGCCTTAGCCAGGAATCGTCCTTACCCCCCACTCTTCTTAATACACCTCCAATCCATGCAACAACACGGTCCTCCACTCTGAATGTGGGTGACTTTCGCATCGTGGCGGCGGACGAGGATGCGGCGGGCATAGATGAGGCCGTGCCCGATGGGGTACCCGATACTTCCACATCATCCAGCAAACCCCAGCCAGGATTGGTGAAGCGAAGCGTCATCAGAATCGGACAAGACCAGCGCCGGCTCTACTTTGCCCCGTTTAAACCCCACAACTTCAAATGGGACGCTGTGATTCTGGTGGGCACCGGAGCATTTCTAGCCGCCGACCGACACATTGAAAACAATATTCCGCACTCAAATTTCACGGCATATCAGGCGACCTCCGACATCGCAATCGCAGGCTTGGCCGGCTCGCTCGCAGGAATCTATCTTTACGGAGCCAAGACCGAGCATCATCACGCCAGAGAGACGGGCGAAATCGAACTCGAAACCCTGGTCAACACGTTTCTGATCTATACCCCCATGCAGCTGGTGTTCGCACGCCAGCGCCCCGACGAGGGGAACGGCCAAGGCGACTTCTTCAAGCACCATGCAGTGAACACTTCATTCCCCGGCGGACATGCCATGTTTACCTGGGCAATGGCCTCGGTGCTTGCCGATGAATATCCCAAACCGTGGGCGCGCGCGCTGAGTTATGGCGCGGCTTTCACGGTAACCTTCACTCGCTTCATGGCGCGGGATCACTGGTCCTCCGACATGTTCGTCGGCACTGGGTTGGGCCTGGCCATCGCCGAGAATACATTTCACGCCCGCTGCAATCCGGAGTTCGAATCGCAATGCAAGCACCACCAATGGTGGTGGAAGCCCATGAAGATGGAAGCCCAATAGCAGATTGCGAAGGCGCTGGCATGGGCACCCGCCCCGCCATCTGCTACCCTGCCTTGTGATGGACTACCTCTGGACCCCATGGCGATACGCCTACGTCTCAACCGCCGAGAAAGCGTCCACCTGCGTTTTCTGCGACGCCGTGAACGCCGGCGACGACCGGAAAGTCCTTATCGTCCATCGCGGCCAGCACTGCTTTGTCATCCTGAATGCGTTTCCCTACACCCCCGGTCACGTCATGATCGTCCCATACGCTCATCTGGACGAATTGCAAAAGCTCCCGCCAGAAGCGGCGAATGAAATGATGGCGCTCTCGCAGCGCATGGAGTCCGTGCTGCGCGAACTCTACCACCCCGACGGCATCAACCTGGGCATGAACATCGGCAAAGCCGCCGGCGCCGGCATCGCCGGACACATCCACATGCACGTCCTGCCGCGCTGGGTGGCGGATGCGAACTTCGTGTCGGTGGTGTGCGAAACGCGGATTCTGCCGGAGACGCTGGATGAGACTTGGAAGAGGATGACGGCAGCGCTAAAGACGTAATTTTTAATGACCGACGATACTCTGCATCTCCTTCTCATCAATCACCGCCACCCCCAACTCGTTCGCCTTATCCAACTTCGACCCCGCATCCGCCCCCGCCACCACATAATCCGTCTTCTTGCTGACCGAGCCGGTTACCTTCCCTCCGGCATCTTCAATCATCTTCTTGGCTTCGTCCCGCGTAAAATGCGCCAGCGTCCCTGTTAACACAAACGTCTTCCCCGCAAGCTTCGTCCCGCGCTGCTTCTTCTTGCCAGTTAGCGTAAGCCCAGCCTCGCGCAATCGCTCGACTAGCTTGCGATTGGCTGCGATGCTGAAAAACTCCACAATGCTCTCGGCGATGCGCGGCCCTACTTCATTCACATTCTGCAGTTCCTCCACTCCGGCACTCTCCAGCGCTTCCATCGATCCAAAATGCTCAGCCAGAAACTGTGCCGTGCGCTCCCCAACCATCCGAATGCCAAGACCGTAGATAACCCGCTCGAGCGGCAGTTTCTTCGAGTTCTCAATCTCGTCGAGAATGTTCTGCGCGGACTTGTCACCCATGCGCTCCAGGCTGAGCAGATCATCTTTCGTCAGCTTGTAGATGTCCGCAACATTCTTCACCAGCCCGCGTTCGGTAAGCTGGTTTACCAGCGCATCGCCCATCCCGTCAATGTTCATCACTCCGCGCGAGGCAAAATGCAGAATCGTCTCCCGCAGCTTGGCCGGACAATTGGCGTTCACGCAGCGATAGTCGACTTCGCCTTCAGTCCGCACAACCTTCGTGCCGCAAACGGGACACTTCTCGGGCGCCTCTATTCCCTTTTCGCCGCGCGGGTGCTCTTTATCGACTTCCACTACTTTTGGAATGACATCGCCGCCACGCTCAACTCGCACCCAGTCGCCGATCTTAACGCCCAGGCGTTCGATCTCATCCATGTTGTGCAGGGTTGCATTGCGAACCGTGGTGCCGCCGATCGCCACCGGTGTCAATTCCGCAACAGGAGTGAGTTTGCCAGTCCGGCCAACCTGCCAGCGCACATTCTCAAGCTTGGTAACAGCCCCACGTGCGGCGTACTTGTATGCAATCGCCCAGCGCGGAGCCTTTCCCGTGAACCCGAGTTCGTCCTGCAATGCAGTCCGATCCACTTTCACCACGATGCCGTCAATCTCGTATGCCAGCGACTCGCGTTTTCCAGCCCACTCCTGGATGAATGCCCAAACCTCTTCCATGCTGTGAACAATCCTGCGATTCCGATTGACCTTGAACCCGGCGGCCTCGAGCGCGTCCAGCGTCTTCCAGTGGCGATCAAAATAAGTGCGGCCGTTCTCGAGCAAGATATAAGGGAAAAAATCCATGCGGCGTTCCGCCGTAACGTTTGCATCCAACTGGCGCACCGTGCCGGCGGTGAAGTTGCGTGGATTGGCAAATGTCGCGAGGCCCTGGCGTTCACGCTCTTCATTCACTTTCCTAAAAGCCGCCAGCGGCATCAGCAGTTCGCCTCGAACTTCAAAATCCGCCGGGATGCCCGCTTTCTTCAACTTCTCCTTTGGAATGGAAAGCGGCACAGACCGCACCGTGCGCACGTTAAGCGTGACGTCTTCCCCCACGCTTCCGTCGCCGCGAGTGATTCCGCGCACCAGCTTCCCATCTTCATAAATCAGCGCCAGCGACATGCCATCGAGCTTCAACTCGCAAACGTAATCCACATCTGTGCGGCCTGTGAGCTCGTGCACGCGCCGTTCCCAGTCCCGAAGCTCCTCCTCGTTGTAAGTGTTGTCGAGCGACAACATGGGCGAAGAATGTGGCACCTTGACGAAGCCTTCGCGAGGCCTGCCTCCGACGCGCTGCGTGGGAGAATCCGCCGTGATCAGGTGCGGGTGCTCCGCCTCCAGAACCTTCAACTGCAGCATCAGCTTGTCGAAATCGAGGTCGCTGATTTCAGGATCGTCCACGACGTAATAAAGATATTCGTGGTGCCGGATCTTCTCGCGCAGCGATTCGATCTTTTTTTCGAGGTCTTTGCTAGTGGCAGGCATCGCCAAAGATTATAGGCGGGAACGAACGTAAACTTCTTCGCCACGGATTACACGGATCTGCACGGATAAGGCAAAGATCTGGATTGATCCGTGGAAATCCGACTGAATCCGTGGCGTTCTAACGTCAGACCAAATCATCCAGCTTCAGCGCCGCAGCCCCACCCTTCCATGACGCCTCAAACTCCTTCTCGACAAATCCCGCGTCGTACCCGCGCCTCTCCTGCAGCAGCGCCTGATGCAGCCCCCACAGCGACCGCGGATTCCTCAGATTCCGTTCCAGATCGTCGCGGAACACTTTCTCTGCGCCGTCCGCGTCCCCATTCATCAGCAGAGTGGCCCCCAACGCTTCGCGCACAGGGAAAAACCAGTCAGGCGGCTCTCCATATTTAAGCGTGTCCTGGATGGCGACGGCCTCGCGCAGCATGGCGATGGCAGCGCTGTTGTCTTTTTTCGCCACCGCGACCTTCGCCCCCAGAACATCCTCCGCGATCTTCATTATGTCCTTCGCCTTGTTGTTGATCGGCATTTGGAAAATCACATCGGGAGGCGTGGCCGCTTCCGCGTCAGAAACAATCTTGTACTCGGCCTCAGCTTCAGCCACCTTGCCTGTGCCAGCCAGCGCCATGCCGCGCCCGAAATGCCAGAACACAGTCGCGGTTTTCATCGCCGCATCGGGCTGCGGCATCTTCAGGATTTCATTCCAATGGTGGAAGCGAATCTCCACCGCCATTGGAATGGTCATGAAGCCTTCGAGCGGTGGCATGTCTTTCACATGCGGACCAACATTTGCGACCAGCAACTCCGCATTTTGCTTCGATGCCGCATAGTTGCCGTTCATCGCCGCGCACATGGCGATAAAGTGCAGGTTGTGGCTGTAATACATCATCGGATAGATACCCTGCACTCCCGTGGCTTTAATGTAGGAGCGATCAACTTCCGCCGCTTTCTCATTCGTCTTGACAGCCGCTTCATAGTCTCCGGTGCGAATGTAAACATGCGCGGGCATGTGAACGATGTGCCCGGCGCCGGGCGCCAGCGCAGCCAGCTTATTCGCTCCCGCCAGCGCGCGCTCGGGCGTGGGCGAAGCCTCCACGGCATGAATGTAGTAATGGATTGCTCCTAGATGATTGGGATCGCGCCTCATCACCGACTCCAGCGTCGACACGATTTCATCCGTGCCAGCCTCCGGCGTACCATCGACATGCCACAGCCCCCAGGGATGCAGATTCATGCCAGCCTCGGCGAAGAGCGTGGCAGCATCGAGGTCGTCCGGAAATTCGCTGACCACCTGCCGCATCGCGTCGCGATACTCTTCAGCCGCTTGCTTCAAGTCTGATTTTGGATCCGCCGGAAACCGCTTCGCCAGCGCCTGGATGTAGGCCTGATCGCTAGTCGAAGCATCCACCGACAGATCGACTGCCTTCTGCACCGCATCGTGCGCGTGCTTGTAACGCTCAGGATCCGCGGGATCGTTATAATTCGGTCCCACCGCCTCGGCAACACCCCAGTACGCCATGGCCATCTTGGGATCAAGTTCCGCGGCATGTTGGAACGATCGCGCCGCTTCATCGTGATTGAACGCGTAGATGAATCGCAGGCCTTGATCGAAGAACTGCTGCGCCTCCGGGTTCTTGGTGGATACAGGGTGATGAAGGTCCCCCAGCCCGGTCACCAGCACGACAGTATGCTGCTGAGCATGCGAAGCATGGTCTTGGGCTGCTGCGCCCAGGCACAGAAGCACTCCACAGATAACGTGCGCCAGAGTTTTCATCTAAAAAATCCTCCCGATTTCGAAATTGCAGACGGGCGGGTCAAAGAGGAGCACAGGAGACACGCGCCTTTTCCGAGCGGCCACAGCTTATTCCAAACTGAGGCCGCTTGCCAAGTATGTCGTGACGGTGGAAAGAACGACTCAGGTACAATCCAACTTCGATCCAGCCATGCGCAAGGCGACTGTAATCTACAACCCTGATTCCGGCGGTGGCCGCGTGCGGCGCAAGTCGCAACTGGAATACGTGCTGGCCTTGCTCGAAGGCGCAAACGTCGAGGCCCAACTCGTCTTCGCCGATTCCCGCGCCCACGCCGAGGAAAAAGCTCGCCAGGCCATTCTCGCAGGCTGCGACACGGTCTTTGCCTGCGGCGGCGATGGCACCATCCACAACCTGATTCAAGTTCTCGCCAACACCAGCGTCGCGCTCGCGATTTTGCCCATGGGCACCGCCAACGCGCTGGCCCATGACCTGGGCATTTCCATGAATATCGCGGCAGCGGCCGAAGCAGCTCTGCACGGCACTCCCCGCCGGGTCGCGCTCGGCCGCATACGGTGTCTCGATTTCGATGGCACACCCTGCGCCCGCTTTTTCATCGTCGCCGCCGGCGCCGGTGTGGATGCCCACCTGTTCTATAAACTCCACACTGGCGCGAAGCAGCGCATGGGCATGGCGGCCTACTACGCCAAGGCCTGGAATCTTTGGGCTACCTATCCCATGACGCGTTTTGTGGTTGAATTTTCTGAAACCGGATCAGAAGCGTTCCGCCAAGCCGACGTCACCGAATTGATCGCCGTGCGCATCTGCAATTTCGGTGGAGTGCTGCAGGAACTGGCTCCCGGAGCTTCCCTCGATCGCAACGACGTGCGGATAGTCTTCTGCCGCACCGCCAGCCGCCTCGCCTATCTTCTCTACGTGACGCGTGGACTGCTGCGCCGCAATTGGAACGTCCCGGGAATTGAACTGGCGTCGAGCCCGAGAGTTCAGTGCAAATATCTGCCGGAGTCCAGTTCCGGCGATGCCGCAACTGCGGCAAAGACGAAGATCTACGTCGAGGCCGACGGCGAACTGGTGGGCACGCTGCCTGTCGAAATCACGACGGTCCCCGACGCCCTGACTCTATTGGTGCCTTCTCGTCAGGTTTCACAGCTGGCAATTATGCACACAGCCAAATAGAATCCCTACCTTGGAACCCATCACCCATTTCCTGACCGGCGCATGCCTGGGCCGCGCCGGGCTCAATCGCAAGACAGCGTTGGCCACGCTCACACTCACCCTAGCCGCCGAGGCTCCTGATCTCGACGTTCTCAGCCGCTTCGGTGGCCCAGCTTTCGGTTTCGCCCATCATCGCGGCTTTACCCACTCGTTCCTCGGCATCCCACTCGACGCCGCTGTCGTGGTCGGCTTTGTCTACCTGGTCTGGCGCCTGCGCGGACGCAAGTTGAAAGATCCGAACCTCCCGCCGCGCTGGGGACTGCTTTACCTCTACGCCTGCCTCGCCGGCCTCAGCCACATCCTGCTCGACTTCACCAATAACTACGGCGTCCGCCCCTTCTGGCCCTTCTCCGAGCGCTGGTATTCATGGGACATCGTTTTTATTTTCGAACCAATCATGTTTGGATTTCTGCTGCTCGGATTGATCGTCCCGGGGCTCTTCTCGCTGATTGACAAAGAAATCGGTTCACGCCATCGCGGTCCGCGAGGCCGGGTTGCGGCCACGCTGGCTCTGACAGCGGTGGTCTTAATGTGGGGCCTGCGCGACTACGAGCATCGCCGCGCCGTCAGCGCCCTTGCCGCCCGCACCTACCAGGACGCAGAGCCGCTGCGCGTGTCTGCCTACCCCTCACTGGCGGATCCATTCCAGTGGTACGGCGTGGTCGAGACTCCGGGCTTCTTCGCGCTCGCGCCGGTGAACTCGCTAGGTCCGCAAGTTGATCCCGAGGATAAACTCGAAATCCGCTACAAGCCCGAAGAAACACGGGTCACCCTAGCCGCAAAGAAATCTTATCTGGGACGCGTCTACCTCGACTGGGCGCAATATCCCATCACGGAAACCGAAACACTATCCGCTCCTGAGAGCGGTTACATCGTGAACTTCCAGGATCTGCGCTTTGTGCAAACGCCCGGCGCTCTGAGCCGCTTTGTGAATATGCTTAGACGCTTGTTCGGCCGTCCTCCCAGCAAGTCCTCCAAGATTCTTGCTGCGGAGGTCGAACTCGACCAGAAGCTGCACATAGTGGGTGATGTTTACGGCTCTGACGAACAGCGAGTCGTGGCACCCGAACCACATTAGTGTTGAAATTCCACTCTCGGTTGGGGACGGACTCCTTCGTCCATCCAGAGAGCGCAGCGAGCCGCCGGGCGATGCAGCCGCCAGTAAGGGCGCTTGACGTACTCGCCTTCGCGGCCCAGAATAATACTTCAGTCCTGAGGTGCTCATGCTGCCCTATCTATTCGTCCTACTCGCCATCGCCGTCCGCTTCCTGCCTTTCGTCGGCCCATTCAATGTGCTCCCACACGCCTGGCACTTCACCCCGGTAGCGGCATCGCTGCTATTCTTCGGAGCCCGTGGCTCGAAGCGTCAAATGTGGATTCCGCTGGTACTGCTCGCGACGACTGACGTAATCCTCACCAAGTTCATCTACAACTACGTTTTCTCCTGGGATCATCTGGTCACCTGGGCCTGGTACGCGGCCATCCTGTGGCTGGGGACAAACCTGCGGGAAAAATCCGGACCTGTCCGAGTAGTGGGCGCGGCGTTGGCTAGCTCAGTTTCGTTTTTCCTGATCAGCAATTTCGCAGTATGGGCCGCCTGGCCGGAAATGTATCCCCGAGGCTTCAACGGTCTGATGATGTCCTATGCCGCAGGCATCCCATTCTTCCGCGGCACACTCGAGAGCGACCTGTTCTTCTCCATAGCGTTTTTTGGAACCCCAGTGTTCCTGCACGCGCTCTCTGGCTGGATGCACAAGTCGGGCGACCATACCGCACCCGTGTAACAAGCTCATGTGGGGACAGCCGGCTCGGCTGTCCGCTGAGCAAAAGCGAGGCCGCGGCAGTTATTCGGCCGCCTTCCGCCTCTTGCTCCGCCGCATCAGCAGCCAAACCAGCACCGCGCCCGCGATTGCGCCCAGCAGCCATCCAAGATGCTGCCGCACCACTGTTCCCATCAGCTCGACGATCTGCGGCCCAAACCACAACGTCAGCAACGAAAGCACCAGGAAGCGCACGAACCTTCCCGCAAACATGGCCGCCACAAAATCGCGGAACCGCATCTCAAACACCGCCGCTCCCAGCACGAAAATCTTGAAGGGCGTGGGCGGCGGCAGCATGGCTGGAAACATCAAAGCCCAGAATTCGTGCTCTTCGAACGATCGGTGAATCCGCAGAAAGCGTTCTTCGGTTATCCGCTTGCGCAACACCTTTTCGCCGCCCACATACCCAATGATGTACAGCGGAATGCTGCCGAGCACCGAACCGAGCGAAGCCATCACCACATAGAGCAGCAGTCGCCGGTGATCCTGGTACACATAGACCGCAACAATCGCATCCACGGGCATTCCAAGCAGTGCCGAGTCTGCGAATGCGATCGCGAACACACCCCAAATCCCTAGCGGCATGAGCACTCGCAAAATCCACGCCGTGTACTTCGCCAGAATGTGTCCAATGGTTTTCAAAAGGAAATTCAGTCTACGTGAAAACCCACTCCCTATTCACACGGCCGCAACATTTTGCCTCCCCTGCTGCCACCCCCTTTGTTTACTCGCAGGTTACGGGTTACTCCCAAAGTTACCACTGCACCGATCTTGGTGCATATTTAATCACCCCGTAACATTCCCTCGCTATAACTGAACTATGGATCCGCACGTGTACAACACGCTGATCCTCTCCGACCTGCACCTCGGTGCAGAGACCAGCCATGCCCGCGAAGCCACGCGCGTGCTCAAAAAAAACCGTTTCCAGCGGCTGATCTTACTAGGAGACATTTTTGCCGACCTCAACTTCGCCCGTCTCACCAAAGACCACTGGAAGTTTCTCGGCTACATTCGCAAGCTCTCGAATCCCAAACGCAATATCGAAGTCGTTTGGGTCGAAGGCAATCACGACCATGGGCTCACCAACATCATGTCGCACCTGGTGGGCGTCCGCGTCTACCAGCACTACGCCTGGCAATACGCGGGATTGCGGCACATTGCAATCCACGGTCATCAATTCGACGGTTTCCAGGTAAATAATCTGCGCTTCAGCCAGCTGGGCACTTCACTCTATCTCCAGTTGCAGAAGCTCGACTTCAAAAGCAAGCCAATCGTGCGGCTCATTGACCGCCTGAATACGCGTTGGCTCCGCATGTCGTCGAAGGTTTCCGCCGGCGCCCTGCACTACGCCCGCCAGCAAGGCGCCGATCGTATCTTCTGCGGTCACACTCACGAGGCTGTCCACGTCGAGCAGGACGGGGTTCACTACTACAATTCAGGCGGCTGGGTCGATTCCCGCCTGACTTATCTCACGGTTGACGAGCAGGGCGTTCAGATCCATGACTTTAACGAGCATGAATATGACGAGCATGAACCCCACGAGCGAGCGGACGAGGGCGACGTCACCCCGGCGCCAGTCGAAGTCGATTCTTCGCCCACTGACCTCGCTGACGAATCAGGACTACTCGGAGATGTGGAATACGAGAGCGTTGGCCATTAGAATCAGCAGGGTGGCTCGATAAACCCCAGCTCTGGTGACTCTTGCGCAAGCTGACAATTGTTTTCCACGACGGCGGCGGCGGACACCGCAGCGCAGCAGATGCTCTGAAAACTATCCTTTCCACGCAGGAGCGTCCCTGGGAAGTTAGCCTTCTCAACTTGCAGGAGTTGCTCGATTCCCTCGACCTGTTCCGCACCGTGACCGGCGTCCGCACACAGGATATTTATAACCGCGTCCTGCGCAAGGGCTGGACCCGCCTGACGCCGCAAATGCTTAAGGTTCTACAGCGCGTCATTCGTCTCTATCACCTCCGGCTGGTGAAGGCGCTGCAAACTTATTGGATGCAACATCCTACCGACCTCGTCCTCTCGGTGATCCCGCACTTCAACCGTGTGCTGGCAGAGAGCATCAAAAGCGTTGGATCCGAGACGCCCTTTGTCACGCTTATTACTGATCTGGCGGATTACCCGCCCCACTTCTGGATCGAACTTGAGTCCGAATACATCATCGTCGGAACCGAACGCGCGAAACAGCAGGCCCTGATGATGGGCCATCGTGCGCACCGCATCTTTGAGGCATCAGGAATGGTACTCAAGCCAAGGTTCTACGAACAGGCAACCGTAGATCGCGCCGCCGAACGAAAGAAGCTTGGCCTCGACACGAACCTTCCCACAGGCATCGTTCTGTTTGGAGGCTATGGATCCCAGGTGATGGTCGACATTGCCAGAAAACTGGATCGCAGCGACAGCCAGGTCCAGTTGATACTGCTCTGCGGGCACAACGAGAAACTCGCCGCGAAACTGAAAAGTTTGAAAACGAAAAGGCCGATCCTCGTCGTCGGATTCACCCCAAACGTCGAATACTATATGGCGTTGTCGGACTTCTTCATCGGAAAGCCTGGCCCCGGGTCCATCAGCGAAGCCCTACAGTTTCACCTGCCAGTGATCGTTGAATGCAACGTAAAAACGCTGCCGCAGGAGCGGTACAACGCCGAGTGGGTAACGGAAAAGGGTTTTGGAGTTGTAGTGACCAGTGTCCGCGAAATAGCATCCAGCGTGAAACGGCTCCTGCAAAGTTCGACCTTCGATGAGCTCCGGCGCAACGTCGGCGCCTATTCGAACCGGGCACTCTTTGAGATACCGAAGTTCCTCGACCAATGCCAGAAAGCGGAGACGAACCTGCTCTGACGAACCTGCTGTGGTGTTACCGAGGACTCATCCACAGCGGTGAAAGGCTGGCCACAAGGAAAGCCACTGCCACAATTGGCGTGGTCACGTAGAACCGCGGAAGTTTGATCGATCCCAGCGTGAGCCAACGCGTGTGCCACCAGATATTCCCCGACAACAAATCTTCCATGCTCTTAGGGTAATACCAGTTCAACAGGAACCACAGCGCGTCTTCCACCACCAGAATGGAAAACCATGCTGCCGTCAGGAAAAGCAGCGGGATCAAGGATACCCCTCCAACCCGCATCACCCAATAACCCTGCGAGGAGGCAAACAAGCGGCTCAAAACCGGGTGGCCTATGCCAAAAGCTTCCACCAACAGCAATTCGCCCCACAAAATCATGGGCATAACCACTGCGAAAACGAACAGGTGATACACCGTGAGATAGTGCTTTTCGCAGACCTGCGAGAGAATACTTTCTCCAAACACCTTCCTGCCCCAGCCTTTTGGGTTCGCCGCGGAAGCCCAGCCGTTCTGCTTTTCAATAAGGATTTCGAAAATGGCCAAAGCTAAACTAAGAACGAGAACATTCAGAAACCAAGCCAGCAAGATCATCCACATTTGCATGCGATCTCATTTGACCAGCAACCTTCAAACGCTGTCAATTTGGTTTCCGGCTACCCCAAGCCGGTGAGATCGCCGTGACGGATGGTCTACGAGGACGCATGCCGTAGGGTCGGCGAGGTCAGAACCTCCACACCACTCCGGTCGACACCCGGTACTCGTTCTGGTTCTCGCTCAACAGGTGGGTATGAACGTAGTCAAACTGCAGCCGCCAGGAAAAGTTTCTGAATGGGAGCTTGCGGTCTACGCCCCCCCCGATGTCGAAAGCAACAGGGTGGTAAAGGTTGCCGCCCGACCTGGTTTGTTGGATCCCGCCCATCACATGCGCGAATGGCCGCCACTTTCCGTAGTTCATGGAAACCCGCGGTCCGAGAACCAGGTTGTACTGCTGAATCGTTCCTGAGTTCGCCGCACCCCGGGTGTAAATACCGCTGCCATCTAGCACGATACCAATGTAGGACAAACGGTGAAACGGAAATACCTCCACCGAACCATCCCATCCGCGGAACGCAAGCCGGTTCACAACATCCTCAGAAGAGGCATAGGCGGCTCCGGCATAAAGATTTCCACTCGGGATCAACTGGGCTTTCGATCTGGTTGGAAACAACGTCAAGCTCAGGAATGCCAGAACCACGGCAGCGGTTTTCGACACGAAGATGAGTCCTCCACGGCAATTATGCCAGTAGCAGATTCTACCTGAATGCGCGAACTTCGTTAGATACAGTGTACGGAACCCCAGGATGCCCCGTTCCCCAAAATTGTCCGGGTGCAGCACTGGGACACCACGACAAAAAATTACACTCTTTTCATGATTCCGAAACCCCTCGCCGAACGTCTATCTATTAGCATGGAATCCTCAAACATGAATTGGCAAACATGGCCGCAGCCGCAGCACTTGGCTGCCTTTGGAACACAACACAAGGAGTCGAAGTTGAAACTCAGTTTGGAAACTCGCAATCGCGGCGATGTGATGATCGTTCACTGCCAGGGCCGACTTGTCTATCGCGACGAGGCCGCTGCCCTTTCGCGCGTGGTCGCTGAAATTCTCGAGGATAGCGGCAAAGTGGTTCTCGATCTTAGCGGGGTCACCTCTATGGACAGTGCCGGCATCGGCGAACTGGCATTCCTGCACACTTCGGCGCGAGCCCAAAACGCGGACCTGAAGTGCGCCAGTCCCAGCCCGCTGGTGCGAGAACTATTGCATCTCACCAACCTGAATTCAGTCCTCGAGATTCATCCCAGCGTCCAAGAAGCCCTGGCCGCTTTCCAGTCCGCAGAAGCCTGCGCCGACTGCTGATTGGCCGCGCTCTGGGCGTGACTTGGATTCTTGATTGTCATCCTGAAGCAGGGCGCCTTTTGCCTGCTGAAGGACCTGGGCGAGCCGCGCGATGCATCGCGTACTTTGCGATGCAATACTCGCCCGTTTGGCTCGCTTCCTTATCCCTCTTCGATCCCTAACTCTCCCGCTGAAATCGATACCTCCCCGTCCGCTCCAGTGCCACCGCTTCCGCCACTTTCAGCAACGCCCGCGCCGCATGGGACAAACCCGATTCCTTGCGATAGATCAACCGCAGTTTTCGTTGCACCCGCAGTTCCCGCACCGGAATCCGCACTAGTTCCCCCCTCGCCAGTTCCGCCTCCACACTGATCTCCGGCATGAATGCCACTCCGTTTCCCATCGCGACAAACTGCTTGATGGCCTGCAACGTCGGCAGTTCAAGCCCCATATGCAGCGGCGTTTTGTATCGCGCGAATGTCTGCAGAACCTTCTCGCGGTACGGCGAAGAAACAATGTGCGCCACGAACGACTCCGCCCCCAGTTGCCGGATGCTCACTTCCCGCGCCGTGGCCAGCGGATGCTTCGGCGGTACCACCAGCACCAACTCATCCAGATAAGTCACCACTGAGCGCAGACGCGGCTCCTCCGGCTTGTACGACAACACGCCCAGTTCGGCGCTGTGCTGCAGCACGTCATCCGGAATGCGGCTGCCCAGCGCCCGCTGCACCGTAATCTTGATCATGGGATGCAGCCGCCGGAACTCCGCCAGCACCGGCAGCAAATAAAGCGCCGTGAATTCGTTGGCCGCAATCACCAGCTTGCCCTTTTGCAATTCCCGCAACTCCGTCAGCGACTCGTGCGCATCACGGCGTAGGTTCAGCAATCGCTCGGCGTATTCGTAGAGCACCTGCCCGGCGTCGGTCAGCACTCCCTCCCGTGACGAGCGGTCGAACAGCGCTTCGCCCAGTTCATCCTCAAGCTTGCGTATGGTCTGGCTCACCGCCGACTGCGTCCGGTGCAGTTTTTCGGCCGCCCGCGAGAACCGGTGCTCGCGCGCAACCGCCAGAAAGACTTCCAGCTGGGAAAGTTCCATTTCCTATCCCCTTATGATAACTTCACTATCCATTAGACAATCTTATCATAGAAGATAATCTAATGATGAGTGAACAATTATAAGTTTTGCTTCACCGTTGCCGGCCCGTACCATAGGGAAGAACAAGAGAAGAACAACCGAAGGAAGACCCATGGCCACGGACCAGGTTCACATCACAGTTTTCGACACCACCCTGCGCGACGGAGAGCAGTCGCCCGGTTGCAGCATGAACATCCAGGAAAAGCTGCGTGTCGCGCACCAGCTCGACCGTCTAGGCGTCGATGTGATCGAAGCCGGATTTCCTATCGCCTCCGACGGCGACTTTGAAGCGGTAAAGGCCATCGCTGCGGTCATCCGCCGCCCCATCATCGCCGGACTGGCCCGCGCCTGCCGTCCTGATATCGAGCGCGCCTGGGAAGCTCTGAAACACGCTGCCCATCCCCGCATTCACGTCTTCCTCGCCACCTCCGACATTCATTTGAACTACAAGCTGCGCCTGAGCCGCGAGGAGTGTCTCGCCCACGCCCGCGAAGCCGTCGCCTTCGCCAAGTCGCTCTGCGATGACATCGAGTTTTCTCCCGAAGACGCTACCCGCACCGACCCTGAATTCCTCTGCCAGGTGCTCGATGCCGTCATAAAAGCCGGCGCCACCACGCTCAATATCCCCGACACCGTCGGCTACACTGTGCCCTCGGAGTTCGGCGAACTGATCGCAACCATCCGCCGCCGCGTCAAGGGAATCGAGAACGTCACTATCTCCGCCCACTGCCACAATGACCTCGGCATGGCCGTCGCCAACAGCATGGCGGCTGTCGCCGCCGGAGCCCGCCAGGTCGAGTGCACCATCAATGGCATCGGCGAGCGCGCCGGCAACGCTGCTCTCGAAGAAATTGTCATGGCGATGCGTGTCCGCCACGATCGCTATCCTTACCAGACCGCCATCGCCGCCGAACATCTTTTCACCGCCAGCCAGTTGCTCAGCGAGATCACCGGCGTCCCCGTGCAGCCCAACAAGGCCGTTACCGGACGCAACGCTTTCGCCCACGAAGCCGGCATCCACCAGGATGGCATTCTCAAGAATCCGCTGACCTACGAAATCATGACCCCGCAGTCCGTCGGCGTGCCTGACTCAAAACTCGTGCTGGGCAAGCACTCCGGCCGTCACGCGCTCGCCATCCGCTGCGAACAACTCGGCTACCAGTTTGACCGCCGCGCTCTCGATGATATCTATCGCCGCTTCGTGCGCCTCGCCGACAAGATCAAACACGTCGAAGACCATCACCTGCTCGAATTGATCCGCGACACGCACAAGCCAGCTGGATCAGCCACACCGCTGTTCGAACCGCTGCAAACGGCAGTCGCCGCTGCCGCCGGCGCCCCAAGCCCTGAACCGCTCCGGCCATTTCCCATGGCGCAGCAAACCAATACTTTCGGTGTCCCCATTCCCTCCGAACACCACCACGATCAGCAGCAGGAAGACTACCTCTGGGGCGTGTAGACAATTGAGTAATCTGGTAATTTGTTAATTGAGTAATTTGAAATCGGAATCAGCCGTCGCTGCTCCACGATTCGCGACTTAAAAGTACAAGATTACAAAATTTCCCAATTACAAAATTTCCCTCATGCTCCTCGACCTAACGATCCTTCCCGGCGACGGCATCGGCCCGGAAGTCACCGAGCAAGCCGTCTTGGTTCTGCAGGCTGTGGCCAACGCCTTCGGCCACGACCTCAAGCTCCAGCAAAAAAACATCGGCGGCGTAGCCCTGTCAGCAACGAGTGATCCCTTGCCCCCCGATACAATCCAGGCCTGCCTGTCTTCCTCCGCAGTCCTGCTCGGAGCAGTAGGCAATCCCGCCTTCGATCACTATCCCAACCACCTTCGCCCCGAAGCGGGACTCCTCCGCCTGCGCCGCGAACTAGGCGCCTACGCCAACCTGCGTCCCGCAATTTGTTTCCCCGCTCTAGAAGACTGTTCACCGCTCCGCGCCGATCTGGTCCGCGGCACCGACATAATGATCGTCCGCGAACTTCTCGGCGGCCTCTATTTTGGAGACCCGCGTTCGATCACAGGCGAGCCCGGCGCCCGCATCGCCACCAATACGATGACTTACGGCGAGCCGGCCATCGAACGCATCGCCCGCGTCGCCTTCGATCTCGCGGCGAAGCGCCGAAAAAAAGTTCTGTCCGTCGACAAAGCGAACGTGTTGGAGTGTTCGCGCCTGTGGCGCGAAGTCGTCACCCGCTGCGCCAAAGCTTATCCCGGAGTGCACCTTTCCCACATGTACGTGGATTCCGCAGCCATGTCGCTGGTGCAGCGTCCCAAAGATTTCGACGTGATCCTCACCGAAAATATGTTTGGCGATATTCTCTCCGACCAGGCTGGCGGAGTAGTAGGCTCGCTAGGCCTGCTGGCCTCGGCCAGCATCGGCGGCCCGGTAGGCGTGTACGAACCAGTACACGGTTCCGCGCCAGATATCGCGGGAAAAGGAATCGCAAATCCTCTCGGCGCAATTCTTTCCGCCGCCTTGCTGCTGCGCCATTCTTTTCAACTGGAAACCGAAGCGACTTGTATCGAGAACTCTGTCAGCGCTGTGCTGACGCAAGGCTCCCGCACCGCCGACCTGGTCCGATCCGGAGAAAAAGCGACGCGAACTTCCGAGATGGGAAAGCTGGTGGTTGAGGCGGTGAAGGAATTAGCAGCGGCTGCGAAGCGAAAGTCAGCTTGATTCTCACACCCGGGACGAGGGTCCTCCGGGCAGCGTCTTCACCGGTCGCGCGCTCACTCCGGCCGCGACGTCATACTTTCCCGTCAAGTCATACCACCGAATCCGCAACATCTCCCAAAACATGCGCGCCCCGTCAAGCAGTGGATGAATCCGCGTGTCTCCGCTGTGTCCCCAGCACACCGCGACTTCCTCCACGCGAAACCCAAACTTGCGCGCCAGAAAAAGAATCTCCGGATCGAACCCCCAGCGCTCGATGCGCTCCAAAGGCAGAATCGTCTGTGCGGCCCGCCGCGTGAAAGCCTTGAATCCGCATTGCGTGTCCTTGAATCTCAGACCCAAAATAATCCGCAGCAGCAGATTGAAGACTCGTCCAAAAAGCTGCCGGTGCGCCGACTGACGCCGCGTCTGCAATTCCGCCTGCAACCAGCGTGAACCAATGGCGATGTCCGCCCCCCCCGCCAGCGCCGCCAACAATTTCGGCATCTCCTCAATGGGCGAAGATAAATCTGCGTCGCTGAACAGGATCACTTCGCCGCGCGCGTTCAGCATGCCATTGCGCACCGCATAACCCTTGCCGCGATTGCCGGGATTCTCCACCAGCCGCAACACGGGATCCCTTTCAGCAAACCCGCGCACCAGTTCTGCCGTGTTGTCGCGCGATCCATCGTTCACCACAATCACTTCCGCATTCCAACCCTGTGCGCGAACGTAAGCCAGCACCTTCTCCAGGGTCACCCCCAGGCGCGCACCCTCGTTGTAAGCGGGAATAACGATGCTGTAAGCGATGTCCGTCAACTGTGGCTGCAAGAAACTCTTTGCCATTGTACGTTCTAGAAAGCCGGTTGAGGAAACTGAGAACTGAGAACCGAGAACTGAGAATTGCCTTCCTACGCCACGCTGCGTTTCTCCACCAGCATGCTGAAAAACTCATTCACCAGCTCAGCGTCCCACAAGCCCTGGCGGGCTTCCTCGCGCATGGTCTGCGCGGCCTGATCGTGTGAACGCGCGGGTTTGTAAGGCCGCGCCGTGCGCAGCGCATCGTACACATCCACCACCTGCAAGACCCGCGGCAGGAGCGGGATCTCGCCGGCCCGCAGTCCATCCGGATACCCCGACCCATCCGCATGTTCATGATGATGCCGGATGATCGGCAGCACCAGCCGCAACGACTTCAGCGGCCTGCAGATGTTCTCCCCCGTCACCGGATGCTGCTTCATGATCTCCCACTCCGCCGAAGTTAGATTGCTGCCCTTCTTCAGAATCGCATCCGGCACCGCAATCTTGCCCAGGTCGTGCAGATATCCTCCACGCCGCAGCGCCACAATCGAATCTTCATCCAACCTGAGATGCCGCCCCAAATCCGCCGCCCGTACCGCCAGCCGCTCGCAGTGCCCCTCAGTGTAAGGATCGCGCCCTTCCACGATCAGCCCCAGCGTGCACAGCACCGAATCCGCCGTCTCCAACTCGTCGGTAAATTCCTTCACCCGCAGCAGCGACTTCACCCGCGCCGTCAACTCTTCCGCCAGCACAGGCTTGTTCAGGAAGTCGTCTGCGCCCGCTTCAATCCCGTGAAGCTTGTCGGTGCTGTCAGTCAGTCCCGTAATCAGGACAAAAGGAATCAAACGCGTAGCCGGATCACTCTTGAGTTCCCGGCACAATTCGTAGCCCGACCTCCCCGGCATTCTTACATCCGACAAAATCAGGTCGGGTGGCTGCCTCCGCACCTCCGCCGCAGCTTGCTCCGCATTCTCCGCCGTCACCACATCGTAGCCACGCTGCGTCAGCAACTGGCTCATCAGCCCGGCAATGGTGGGATGGTCATCCACCACCAGAATCCGCGGGGCCTGCCGTCGTGTAGCGAGTACGTGCATATCCTGATCTGAGGCTCCTTTAGGCTGGGAAGTTGTCCCGTCTTCATCGCTCACCGCCCGACGGGAATCGCGAGGGAAACTCATGACGCAAAAGCTCACTCAGTCAATTCTACTGCAACATCAACTATCGCGGCCCGACGCAAGGTCCGCGGTGCCGCAAATCGCGCCCTGGCTCCAATCCCACTTCGGAACTTTTCGACGAAACAATTTTGCCATCTGGTGACATCTAACCTTGTCCTCCACCCCATTTCCTGCTTACTCTCGGCCATGGTCCGTCTCTCGCAATCCCGGTTCCTGATCGCGCTTCCGTTGCTCATCCTTATCATTATCATTGTGATTCCATCAAGCATCGCCGCCGCGCCCAAAACGCACGTCATTTCTTTCGGAAAATGGACCACCGTCCCATGGTTCCCGAGCATCGCCGCCGCACATGACAAGCCGCTGACCTTGAAAGTTCGGCCACTTCTCCTCGACGCCCACGTTAAGGAATTCACTCTCGGCCCCGTTCACGACGTCACCGACCGCCTGTTCGTAGTCCGGCGCGCCTTCCGTGTCAACGATAATCTCCCTCAGGAATCCGCCTCGCCGCCGCACTGGCAATGGCAGGTCGGCGGATGGCTGCTCGTCGACCGCACCACCGGACACATCGCTCCTATCAATCTCCCCGAGTTTGATGTTTTCTACTCGGAAGCCAGTTGGTACCGCGATTACGCCGCCTACTGCGGCGTCTCCGACGACGGCAAGAAAATCTACGCCATAGTCGCGCAGCTCAACCGCCGCAAACCAGTGCTGAAGAAGCTATTCGACGGCCAGAGCATTCCTGAAAATGCCGCCCCCGATTCCGCCTGCCCCACTCCCGCCTGGCAGCGGTCCCCCGCCCGCGTAACCTTCGAACCCGCAGCCGCTCCCAAGCAAACCTTCGCCATCCGAGGCCACACAGTCGACCTTGTAATTGAAAGCGAAGACCCGGAAGATGAGGGAGCCTCAAGATAAACAGCAATCTTCCGCCGCCCGGGAGTCTACTTCTGAGAACTGAGAACTGATTAATTCCTTTGCCCGCAAGATTCGGATAGTCCGTTCGTCCCCCCTCGCCTAAGCTGTCCCTATCATGCCTCTCACAAACATGACTTCCCTAATAATGACGGCGGATGCCATACTCGCAAAGGAACTCCCAAGCGAAATGCCAGTCGCGCAATCCAACTCTACGAAGTTCAGCGACGACCAAAGCTGGAGCGCAGTGCTCACGCGCGATTCGGCGCGTGACGGAGAGTTTGTCTTCGCTGTCGCCACCACAGGCGTCTATTGCCGGCCGTCGTGTCCGGCGCGGCGTCCGCGGCGCGAGAACGTGAAGTTCTTCGCGCGTCCGGAGCAAGCGGAGAAAGCCGGTTTTCGCGCCTGCCTGCGCTGCCGCCCGCGGTCGTTCGGCGGCAGCGGCAATCCGCAATCGGACTCGGCAAAAGCGATTTGCCGCTATATCGAACAACACCTCGATGAGCCCGTCACGCTTGAGCGCCTGGGCAAGGCGTTTCGGCAAAGCCCGTTCCACTTGCAGCGCCGCTTCAAGGCTGCGCTTGGAATCACGCCGCGCGAGTATGCCGATTCCTGCCGCCTGCGCCTGCTCAAGCGCAATCTGCAAGCCGGAGACAACGTGACTCGCGCCATGTATGACGCCGGTTACGGCTCCAGCAGCCGCCTCTACGAAAAGACGGCGTCGCAACTGGGCATGACGCCCGACAAATACCGCCGCGGCGCCATCGCCGCTACCGTTCGCTACGCCTGCGCCGACTCGCCGCTTGGTCGCATGCTGATCGCAGCCACCGACCGCGGTGTCTGCTCGATCCAGTTCGCGCGATCCGATGGCGAGTTGATCGAAGGCTTGAAGCGTGAATTTCCTTTCGCCGTACGCAAGCCCGACGAAGGCGGATTGCAAGCCTGGATTGCAGCGTTGCTTCAGAAGATGGCGGGCAAGGAATTGAATGCGACTTTGCCGTTGGATATCCGCGCCACCGCATTTCAGCGCAGGGTGTGGACGTACTTGCAGTCAATCCCGTTCGGAGCGACCCAGTCTTACAAACAGGTCGCGAGGGGAATCGGCCAACCCAGCGCCAGCCGCGCCGTGGCTCGCGCCTGCGCAACGAATCCCGTGGCGATCGCGATTCCGTGCCATCGTGTGGTCCGCGAAGATGGCAGCATCAGCGGCTATCGCTGGGGCGTGGAGCGCAAGAAGACGCTGTTGGAGATGGAGCAGCGGTAGCCCTGATTCAACTCAATGCTGCGCGTCCGTACTTACTCGATCCGTGCAGTGCCTGCGGATGCGGAGGTCACCCGGCTACCGCCGCAGGCCCTTGGTAGCGGTAATTGCCAAAGCCGAGGATGAGGTAGCCAATGCCGCACAGGAGGAAGATCAGAACAAAACCGAACACCGCACTCTGCCCGAAGGCTTTGGCAACGTCGATGGCCACGATAATCGCGATTACGATATTGACCAGCGGGATCAAGTAGAGAAGGAGCCACCACCAAGGCCTGCCGGCAATCTGTAACAAGATGTAAAGGTTGTAGATCGGAATCAGGATGGCCCAGCCGGGGTGACCCGCTTTCTCAAATACTTTCCACCGCCGATGACGACGACCACCAACACCGCCAGCCAGAACAGCATGGCCATGCCGCTAAAAACGGCGCCTACTGCACTGCTCCCATCGTTTTGCAATAACACTGCCAAGGTCGACGTCATTGATCCTCCTGGTCTAAAGCGGACGGAATCTCCGCGCCGGTTCCCAACGGCCCACACTATATACCCATCGCGCGGATTCGATCGCACTATTTTTCCGGGGCTTGGGTTCTCCAACTCTTGCGCGCCACGACGGCCCAGTTCCCGAACGCCAGCGCAATGGTCGCGACCAGGATCAGGGAATGGCTGAGGTCGGTCCGGAATAAAAGGCCAAAACAGAGCAGCACGCCTAACGCGGCGAAGATCACTCCTCCGGGCAAGCGAAAGCCTGCCGCATTGGGCTGCTTTCTCCGCAGCACGGGAAGCGCGGCGCACACCAGGCCGTAATAGGACAATCTCGCTACCGCCGAGAGCGTTGCGTTTCCAGCGAAGTTGCCAAACAGAGCCATCAGCCAGACCAGCAGCGCAAAGACGAGAATCGAAAAATAAGGCGTACGGAACCTGGGATGAATCGCGCCGAACCATGAAGGGAAATCTCCACGTTCAGCAAGTGCGAACGTCATGCGCGGGATGCCAAGGATGCCTGCGCCGACATTCCCATAAACCGAAATCAGTGCCCCGACGGCGACCAGAGCGGCTCCGCCACGTCCCATGACGATTCGGGCCACGTCCGCAAGGGGGCGGTCGCTGTGGCCGGGATCGGACAACAAACCAACCACATCCCACTGAATCAGTGCGTAAATCGCAGTGCAGATGCCGAGGGCAGCGAACAGTGCGAATGCCGCATCGCGTCGGGGGTCCTTGGCCTCGCCCATCGGCATCAACGCCGCTTCAAAACCACCATAGGCAAAGACCATTAGCACCAAGGCGTGCAGCCAGGCGTTGCCCTCCGGGACTACCCTCGCGGTGGGAACTGCGCCATGCGCAAGCAGATAGACCGCTCCCGCCACGCAGACCAGGCCGAGCGGCAGAAGCTTCGCCACAGTAAAAGCATTGCTCACATGAGTCCCCATCCGCACCCCCCGATAGTTGATCGCCGCCAGGATGCCGATGACAAGGGTCAAGATCAAAAGTCTTGGTAGCAGTTGCCGAGCGCCAACCCAGAACTCTCCCATATAGACGACAAAAAGGTTGGCGTTGGCTGCGCCAGAGGCGATGCGAACAAGCCAAGCCAGCCAGCCCACCTGGATTCCGAGAAGGCGTCCGAACGCTACTCGAACGTAAAGGTAAGGACCGCCGGGTTCAGTGAATTGGGACGCGACTTCAGCGAAGCAGGCCATGACGATAGCAATTGCAGCGCCTGCCAGCAGAACCGCCAGTACACTGGCCCGTCCAAGTAAGCCGGCGACCACCGAAGGCAGGCCGAAGACGCCGCTGCCGATGATGGAATTCACCACCAACGCGGCCAGGCTCCAGCGGCCGATGGCACGGACCAGATTGTGGCTGGGCCGGTTTGTTGAAGCGGATTCCATCCGCGTCTTTGTATCACAAACGGAGGATGAGGACAGTAGTTGCAGGCTGTAGCGCCGTGCTCCGCGCTGGCTTGGACAGCCGAGGCGGCTGTCTCTACATGATCTGTATGAAATCAGAAGCTCGGCTGGTGACTTTGGAGCAACTGGTGACTGCACTGTTGGCTGCGGTGGAGAATCCGGCGGACGCGCTTAAAGTTGTAGGCGTGACTAAGATGCGTTCCGGGAGCGGCGTGAAAACCCTTGCTGGTAGCGGTGTTCAGCGCCATCCCTCGCGAGAGGTTACTCTCCAGACCAAAGTAATCGCGTGAATTACGAAAGCGCATGATCGTGGGGTATCTATCCGCTGCGCGCCGCCGATGAGATGTTGAAACACGCCGAACAACACCGGCGGCCCATGGGGAACGACACTCAGATGGACGACCTTCACGAGCGGATGGTGCGAGTTACCGAGGACCTGCGGGCGATTCAGCGGGAACTGAACTATGCTGCCATGCAAGCGCCCAGCGACCCGGAGTTGATGGAGGCGCTGAGCGCGCTGCCCGAGACCGAAGCCATCCAGGTGCTGACCAAGTCGCTCGATCAGATGCGCCACTTCCTATGGTTCTACAACCAGGTGATGAGCAACGATCCCGAACTCGGCGACAAGCTGCGGCAGTCGAATGCGTCGCAGACTGTGGAAGACGGCAAGGTGGATACCTCATTCCTCGATAAGCTGACGCGAGCCGATGAGGCAGTGCTGCTGCGCTATCTGGCGGACGGGAAAGACCGCAAGCCGAACTAGCCTTCTTCCATGTTGAGGAGCGAAAAGCAGAAACCAAGACCCCTCGCTTCGCTCGGGATGACAATCGCATTTAGTGTCAACTAAAATCCACGGCCACGGACTATCGTTTTCCTTACTTCTCCACCGGGACTCAATACAACCAGGTTGGCCTCCGCGCCGGGGACGAGTGTCCCATGCTGCGCTAGGCCCGCTGCCCTTGCCGGATTCAGCGTCGCGGCGCGCACTGCGTGCTGCAGACTCCAGCCAGCGAATTTGGCTACGTTGCGGACTGCGCGGTCCATGGTGAGGACGCTACCGGCGAGTTTTCCGCCAGCTGTGCATTTGCCGTCTTTGACTTCGACCTGAATGGGGCCGAGTTGGTAGGTGCCGTCCGGCATACCCGTGGCGGCCATGGCGTCGGTGATGAGCACCGCGCGGTCGAGTCCTTTGGCTTGCAGGAAGAGTTGCACGACTTCGGGCGCGACGTGAATTCCGTCCACAATAATATCGGCGGTGATGTGCTTGTCGGTAAGCACTTCGGCGAGGATGCCGGGATCGCGATGGTCGAGCGGGCGCATGGCGTTGAAAGTGTGAGTGGCGTGATGGGCGCCGGCCTTCACGCCCGCGCGGGCCACATCGAGCACAGCGTCGGAGTGGCCGATACTCACGAGAACCTTGCGCCGCGCGGCTTCGGCGATTACTTCGAGCGCTCCAGGAAGTTCAGGGGCGATGGTCATCATGCGCACGTGCCCGCGCGCAGCTTGCCAGAGACGGTCAAAGATTTCGAGTGTGGGCGTGATGAGATATTCCGGGGGATGCACGCCTCGGCGCAAGTGACTGAGAAACGGGCCTTCCAGATGGATTCCGAGCGGATGAGCCTCGACCGCGTTGCCATTGCCAGGGTGAGAATCCTGAACTGCTTCGATGGCGTCGGCCAGCCGCTCTAGAGCGCCGCAGGTTTGATCGAGCGGAGCGGCGACCGTGGTGGGGAAGTAGCCGGTGACGCCGTGCGTGGTCAGGAATTTGTTCAGATGCGGCAATTCCGAAGTCGCAGCGCGCATGACATCGAGTCCAGCCCCGCCGTGCATGTGAATGTCGACGAAACCGGGCGCCAGAATGGCTTCGTTGTCGGTGAGATCGACAACGGTCGCGTTCTTCGGGATTTCCTTTTGAGCCCGCGTGGAAACGGCGGAGATGAGGCCGTCCTCAATAAACAGGAGCGGCTCCCGTATTTCTTCCTGAGGCGAATAGAGGCGATCAGCGCAGAGGACAATCATGTTTCGTTTGACGCGTGTACATCCGATCCCGGTGCGTCATCAGTGTAGCGCGAAAGTGTACCCAGCAAACGTGGAGGATGCTGCTGGCGCGCGATGTTATAATCGTAATGCCTATCGAGAAGTAAGCATGCGGGTGGATGGTGTTCCTTGTTGCCGCCCGCGGCAACGTCGGGGAGTGGCTCAGCCTGGTAGAGCACCTGGTTCGGGACCAGGGGGTCGGAGGTTCAAATCCTCTCTCCCCGACCAATCTTTAGTTCCCGATCTGCGCTGTTAACCCGCGCCCGAGTGCGCGCCCTATGCTTGCATCAGTACCCAACTAGTACGAACCATAGGTACTCGTTGGACCTTCCTTAGTACTTCGCCAATTGTTCTCTCCAGTACTGGCCGCCTCCTGCCGATGGAATCCTGCATAGATCGCTTTTGAACCTTGTTCTTGCCTCCTGTGCGACCTATGCTCTCGGCTGGGGATTGCCTTGTGAAACGAGTCCGTGTGCTGGTCGCAAATCATCCGCGCTTGATGCGGGAACTGGTGATGGCAACGATTGCCGACCAGCCCGATATTGAGGTTGTGGGCGAGGTCCAGAACGAGAGCGATCTTACCGACATCGTGGAACAGGTGCAGCCGGATGTGCTGATTATTGCCATCAACAAGTACTTCTACACAATCTTGGGCAACCGCGATGACGGCCGCATTCAGGTCATCTCTTCCGATCTCCGCCTGTTTGGGAACTGGAGTGACCTCGCCGCACTCCCCGCACTGCCCGACCAAAGCAGTGGCCTTGAGATTCCGCTGGCAGTTCTGAAGGACCTGGGCTCGGACCTGGCTGCCGACCTGTTCCTGGCGTCTGAAATTCCACCAGGCACTGGCCTGGGATCTTCCGCGAGTGTGTGCGTGAATCTTTTGAAAGTGCTGACTACATACTTGCGTTGTCCACTATCCAAGTACGATCTGGCGGAGCGAGCCTTCAACATCACGCGCCTTGGACTGAAACGGCACGTGGGCAAGCAGGACGAATACGCCGCGGCCTTTGGCGGCTTGAACTACATCCGCTTCAGTGCGGATGGAACCACCCAGGTCGAGCCTCTCCAGCTTGATCCCGGCGTGCTTTCCGCCTTGCAGTCCAACCTCATGCTGTTCTTTACCGGAGCCGCTCACCATTCCTGGGACATCCTCGCCGATCAGGAAAAATCTACGCGTTTGCCCGACGGACCCGCCGTGGAAGCGCTGCACCAGGTAAAAGAGGCTGCCGCCGTAATGAAAGAAGCTCTCTTGTGCGGCGATCTGGAACATTTCGGCCATTTGCTCGACGATGCCTGGCAAGCCAAGAAACGCATCTCCCATCGCATTTCCAGCCCGCGCATCGACCACCTCTACGGGTTGGCGTGCGCCTCCGGCGCACTGGGCGGCAAGATTACCGGCGCGGGTGGCGGAGGATTTCTTCTGCTCTACTCCGAGCCTGAATGTCAGGCTGCGGTGCGCTCTGCCCTGCAGCGCGAGGGTGTGCAGGAAATGGCGTTTGCCTTCGACGGTCAAGGGGCGCAAGTCATCGTCAACGATCCTTTCATCGACCATGACGAGCACTCGGGCACACGCTGGACGTTCATGCCGTTGTCATCTGCGGCGACGGTCTGATTTCCGACTCTGCTGGAATATGATCGATTTTTGATCCCGAGATCCCACATTGAAAGCTTTTCTGCTGGCCGGAGGACACGGCACGCGCTTGCGTCCTCTCACTGACTCTGTTCCCAAGTGCCTGGTGCCGATTCGCGGTACGCCGCTGCTCGACATCTGGCTCGATCTTTGCGCTCGCTCTGGCATTACCGAAGTCCTCATCAACCTGCATGCGAACCGGCAAGCCATCGAGCAGCATCTCCAACGGAGGCATTCGCCCGTGAATGTCCGTCTAGTCTATGAAGAGCGATTGCTCGGCTCGGCGGGGACGCTGGCGGCCAATCGCGCCTGGATCGGTTCCGATCCCGCCTTCTGGGTCCTGTATTCCGACGTTCTCACCAACACGAATTTAAGGCGCATGAGCGATTTCCACTTCGCTCACGGTGATGTAGCGACCCTCGGTCTTTACCAGGTGGCTGAGCCCTCCCGTTGCGGCGTTGCCATCACCGACGACAGCGGAGTCATTATCGACTTCGAAGAAAAGCCGGAAAACCCGCGCTGCAATTGGGTCTTCTCCGGGCTGATGGTGGCAGGCCCCGGTTTTTTTGATGTGATCCCGCCCTGCATTCCCGCGGACATCGCCTTCCACGTGCTGCCGCATCTCCTCGGGAAAATGCGGGCCTTTCCCATCGCCGACTACTTGCTCGACATTGGCACTATGACCAACTATCAAAAGGCACAGACCACGTGGCCCGGTAACGCAGGCTCGTTATCACCGGATCAAAGCAACGGTGAAGCCTTTCGCACACTTCCACCCCGCGCTGACCCTGATATCCGCGGCGTTTTATCAGGATGGAAGTCATGAGTTCGGCACAACTGCGCGGTGTCATCTTTGACATGGATGGCGTCCTCGTCGACAGTCATGCAGTCCATCGCAAGGCCTGGCGCCGGTTTTTCCAGACACTGGGACGCGACGTGCCCGAGTCCGAGCTGGATTTCATTCTGGATGGCCGCAAACGCGGCGACATTCTGCGCCATTTTCTCGGCAACAGTCCAGATCCGGAACTCGAGGAATTCGGCAAGCGCAAGGATTGCATCTTCCGGCAAATGCGGCTCGATGTTTCTCCGATTCCGGGAGCGGTCCGCATGGTGCGCGAGCTTCATGGCATGGGCGCCGCTTTGGCCCTGGCGACCTCCGCCAGCCGCAGTCGCGCCCACTCTACACTGGTAGATCTGGGCTTGCTGAATTGTTTCCAGCAAGTCGTGACTGGAGAAGATGTGCTCTTGGGCAAACCGGATGCCGCGGTTTACCAACTGGCCCGCAGCCGCATCGGGATCGAACCCGAGCATCTCCTGGCGGTGGAAGATGCAGTGCCAGGGATTCGGGCAGCGGTGGCTGCTGGATTACATTGTGTGGGAGTGGCGTCGCATGAAACGCCGGAGAATCTTCGCGCCGCGGGAGCAGTTCACGTCCTGCAAGACTTCGAGTCTGTCTCCGCGCATGATCTGGAATGTATTCTGCCGGCAGGCGATCACGGGCGAGTGTCTCGGCAGGCTGCCGCAGTTGGCCGTGGCTAAACGGTAAGACCTTCGTTGCGGCACACCTCAACGATCGCGAGTCGGTCCGGCGCTCCCACTTTGCGGAGCATACGATGCACGTGGTTCTTCACAGTTTGCTCGGACAGGTTCAGCCGCGAAGCCATTTCCTTGTTAGTAAGTCCCTGCTGGATCAGGCCCACTAACTGTTGCTCCCGGCGGCTGAGGCCAAGGCTGGTCTTGAGGTGCAGGCTCGGAATGGCGGGCTTATGCCGTACCACCCACTGAAATAGCGCCACGGACAAGGCCGCCGGGCACACCGCTTCGCCCGCGGCGACCGCTCGAATCGTGCGCGCTACCTCCGCAGCCGAAGCATCTTTCAAGATGTAGCCCACAGCGCCCGCTTGGACCACGCGAAGGAAAACGGCTTCCTCGGCCTCCATGCCCACCATCACCACTCTTATGGCTGGGTTTAGTTGACGCAACTCGCGTACCACCCCGTTTTCCGCCAAAACCGGCGAGACCGAATCGAGCACAACAACGTTGGCGCGCGTCGCTAGAATCTGCTCAAACATCTCGGAGCCGTACGTTCCGGCCCCCACCACGCGGATGTCGTCTTTCTTCGACAGGATGCGCAGCAACGCCTCGCGCAACAGCCGATTCTCAGCCAGCAAAAAAACTGCGGCAACCGCTCCCGGAAATTCTGAAACTGCAGTTCCCATCTGCTAACGAACCTTCCCGCAAGAACCTGCCCCGTCCCGCGCCTGCCTGGAACTACCTGACCCCTAGTAGCCGTATTCCGTTTCACATCACATTTCACGCTAGCTGCCTCGCAGATGCGAGGTCAAGGGGAAAGCTTGTCTAAGCGCGGCGTGATTCCCGCAGCGGGATTCTCCCCTATGGATTCCCGAAAATGGCCTCCAACGGGGCCAAATGCAAACACTAAGGGTCTGGCAGGAGGCCTCTTCGCTCCCTGTGGGAGTCGGCTTATCGAGGCTTCCGGGGGCGCGTCTCCAGTTCATCAAGCGCCTTGCGATAGTCGGCATCGTCCGGGGAGTACTTGACGGCGCTTCGCAGCGCGCTTAGCGCCCGAGTCCGGTCCCCGTTCTTGAGATAAATCTGGCTGATCTCGAAGTAGGAGTCGGATTCTTTGGGATTGACGATCGTTATCTTGCGAAATGCGTCCAGCGCCAGGTCCAACTTGCCTTGTTGCTCTAGAATCTTGCCGAAAACGTAGAGATAGTCCGGGTTGTAGGGGTCTGTGCGGAGAGCAGAGTCGATGGCCTGGCGTGACTCGTCGATCTTTCCGCGGGAAAAATCAATCTTCGCCATCTGTGCAAGAGCAGGCGCGTTTCCCGGGTCCTCCGCCAGAGCCTGACTCAGCAGATCGAGCGCCGGGGAGAGTTCATTCTTGCGTGCCAGTTCCCCTGCTTCGGTCGCGAGATGATCGGCGTGCATCTTATGCCTCTTTGATTCTTGTGCGCTCTGAGATCGCTTTTCGTATTCGCCCTGCACCTGTTTCGCAGGCTGGTCTTGCCCCACACATTTATAGGCGCGCGACAGCAGGTAAAGATCCGCGGGATCGACCGCTTCCGAGCCGGCCAGTGGCTGAAGCAATCCGATGGCCTCGTCACACTTGTTCGCATGTAGGGCCGTCTTTGCAAGGAGTTCCTGGGTTTGGGTGTAGGGTTCCAGGTGGTATGCTGCTTTTGCATCCTGATAGGCGCGCTCGGTGTCGTTGCGATCCGCATACAGGCTCCCGCGGAAGTAGTGCGTTGACCCTGAACCCGGCGCCAGACGGATGGCCTCATTAAACTGTGCGAGGGCCTTTTCTTCGTCGCCCTTTGCCTGATAAGCCACACCCAGTTGTTCGTGGGCCGCCGCGGACGCGGGATTCCTCCGCACGGCACGCTTCAATTCAACGATTGCGTCATCGTAGTGCAGCAAGTGAATGTCAAGTTTGCCCAATTCGACCAGTGCGGCGGCACTCTCCGGATGGGCCGCCGCCGCTTCTCGCAGCAGACGCCCGGTCTGGTCATAGTTGTAAACGCTGAAGTACGCCGCAGCCAGCCCGAGCGCAGCCTTCTCGTTGTGCGGATCAGCCTTGAGAATCTTCTGGTACGTTTCCATCGCGGCGGCGAACTGCCGATTTTGCAGGAGTGTGGCCGCGTCCCGCAGTTCGTTCGTGTGGTCCCGAGAATCCTGTTGGGCACTGAGTGTGCCCCCGCTCACGGCGATCAGCAACACACAATTCCAGCACAGAAATCTGGTCCGGTTTTCCGTACGAAGGGCAGCCCCCGAGCCCCGACAGTGAGCGCGTACGATCACAGGGAACCAGGCAAAGGCGAGAGTGAACAACACAAACATCGGAGGTCGTATTTCCGGAAGCGAGTTATTGGAGCAAAAATCAGGCCGCCTGCCAAGGGCAAGGCGGCCAAGACTATCGTAATCCCGTTCTTTAGAAACTGAACTTTACCCCCAGTTGAGCGGCGAACGGGAAGGCACCGGGCGATATCTCGTCGTGGGCCCCGTAAATTTGTCCATTTGGACCGATGGCCTGTCCCTGTTTAGGAATAGCGGTGAGGGGAGCACAGCCGGTCGGCGTTGCGCTGACCGTGAAATCGACAGTACAGCCCGTCACATTCACGTATCCGCTCACGTCCGGGTTGGAGTAGAGATTGGCCCGGTTGGTCAGGTTAAAGATATCGGCAACCAGGCTGAGATTGTAGCGTTCTTTGAACTTAAAGTCCTTGGAGAGGCGCATGTCCCAGGTGAAGAAGTCCGGCTGGCGCGCCGGATATCGGGTCAGAAGGAAGGGCTGACCACTGCCTAACTGCACCACGGGCCGATCATTATTGGCGAACTGGTTGATTACGCCGTCGCCATTCAGGTCCGCGGAAGAATAGGCGGGGTAGGGCAGGCCGCTGTGGGCAATGAAGTTGGCGTCCCACTTGAATCCGTAGGGTAGATCAACCACGATGCCGGACTTGAACTGATGGGTTATGTCCAGGCCGTTCCGGCCATAGTCGATGTTGATGTTGAACGGGTCCTGCCCGCCGAAAAAGGTATCGGTGTCTCGCTCACTGGAATCATTGCTGTAATTTCGTGACCAGGTGTAGTTGGCGAACCACTCGTAGTGGTGCCCGAAACGCTTGTTCATGCTGGCCGTGAGCTGACTGTAATTGCCGCGGCTGAAACTGGCCAGTTCCAAAGCGCCGGAAAACGGCGTAAGGGTACAGTCCAGCGGCGTGGGTTCTCCGCCGAACACGAAAACGCCGTTGGCCGGGCAAACAAAGCCGCCGGTCGCAGGGTCACCCGTGGATCCCAAGATAGCGCGGCCGAACTGATCGGTTCCGATCGGAACCAGGTTCCGCTGCCAGTTGGAAGTGCTGAATCCTCCGGTCTTCAGGTGCGTCGAGTGCATATAGGCGTAGTTGACGGCAACCGTCCACTCGCCCGTGAACTGATGTTCCACTCCAACCGTAAAGTTCGAAACCCGGGGATTTCGCAGGGCCGGGTCGGCGTACGCAATGGCCGGGCACCCGATGAAAGGTGGACCAAAGGCGCACAGACCCGCCGACGTGGTGGAAAGAGCTGAGGGAAAGTTGTAGGGGAAACCGCTTCCGGGTGCGCAACCAAAGTTCGTGGGACAGAAGAGGGTGGTCGACTTCGAGCCGCCACCATTGGAAGCCTGCGGGAAAAAGATGGTCGGCGTTTGCGCGTAGTACAGACCCCACGCCGCCCGCAAAACGGTAGGATGATCGGCTGAGCCCAGGCTCCAAGCCACTCCAACACGCGGACCCCACTGTTTGTAATCGTTCGGGGTGTGCTGAGGGACGGGAGAGATCTTTGTGCCCTGACCGATGGGGCCCACGCCCGTGTAGACCTCCTGCCCGGGGATTGGAGTCTGGTTCTGTGGGTTGTGAGTTCCATCCCAGCGGAGGCCGTAAGTAATTGTCAAACGCGGCTTAGCTTGCCATTTATCTTGCCAGTAAAGCCCGATACCGGTCTGGTAGTTCGGTTTCAGCGTATTGGCGGTAAACGGATCCTGTCCATTCAGGCCGAAACCTTGGAAATAGAAGAATGGACTTGAGGTGTCAAAGGCGGCCAAGTTCGCGAACTCGTACCTTCCCGCGGTCCAGCCAGCAAATACGTCCTTGCGGTCGACGAAGGAGTTGACATCGCCTCCGAACTTCACGTCGTGCTTGCTGAACGAGTAGGAGAAATTATCCTGCACCTGGATCTTGCCGTTGTCATTGTTGGCGGGAAGATAAAAGCGCTGTCCGAATGTACCGTTGGGAACAATCTGGATTTCGGGCGCGCCTCCGGAAATCGGATGGCGCTTGCGGGTTTCGCCCTCGAGCAGAACCCGGAAATCATTCACTTTCCGCCCGACGGCTGTAGTCAGCGCGAAAACGCCACTAATTCCCTGGTTCACGAATTGCTCGGTGTTGCCGAAGGCGTCGGAGGTCTCCGACTGCCCGTGACCGCCGGTGAAACCCTTAGTGTGATTGCGCGTGCCGAGACCGCGAACACTGAAGTGGTTGGCCTGGCTGAGTTGGTAGTCGTAGTGTCCCAGAAGGGTGAAGAAATCCTGGAATTGAGTATGGGGGCCGTCTAAAGCGCCCAAGTTGGGGATACCGTAACAACCGGGGAGCAAATTCATCCCGACCGCATTTGTAAGACAGGCGGGCCCGAGAACATCCGTGCCACTTCCCGCCGGAATTACTGGGCCCGCATCGTTCTGACATGCAGGATCTCCATGACAGAAATTCGTGGTCAGCGGACCGCTGTTCCGCTGAATATCTGTGGAGACGAAGAGGAATTGACGGTCTTTCCGAATGGGAAAGCCTATCGATCCCCCGAACTGGTGTTGCCAGTCGATATTCGGAGGATTGTGCAGTGCATCGTCCTTAGTTATGCCCTTGCCGCGATAATATTCGTGAGCCTCGCCGTGAAGGTTGTTGGTACCGGACTTCGTAACGACGTTCAGCAATCCTCCAGTGGCGCGGCCAAATTCCGGGGCGAATCCGTTGGTGACGACTTGAAACTCCTGCACGGCTTCGATAGGCACGGTTAAGTTCTTGGTTTCGAGCGAGCCGAAATTCTCGCCGAAGAAATTATTCGTCGTGTCCGCACCGTCGATCACCAGTCCGGTGTAATCGCTCTGTTGCCCACCCAGTCGTATGTTGCCGCGCAAGCCGGGAACCACCTGGGCCGAAGGGGTCAACTGGGCCAAATCGCGATAGTCGCGACCCGGGAATGGGAGATTCTCCAGGCTTCTGGAATCGAGCAACTGGCTGATGCCGGACGTGGAGGTGTCCACGGCCTCGATGTTCGCATTCACGGTCACCGATTCCTGTGCCGACTTCAGTGGCATGTTTACGTCGAGTGGCAGGGACGAGCCCACGTTCACCACAATGCCTTTGACCGTAGTGACCGCAAAGTTCGGAGCCGCCGCGACCAACGTGTATTCACCCGCCGGGGGAACAGCTTCAAAGTCGTAACCTCCATCTGCGGATGTTTGCATTTCCCGGCGGAAGCCGGTGGAGGCGTTCGACAGCGTAATCTTGGCGCCGGGGACTACTGCGTGTGACGTATCGTAAACGGTGCCATGAACGGCTCCGCGCTCCAACGTCTGGGCGAAACTAAACGTGCTTGCTGCAACCAGCACCCAAGCCAGGGTCACTCTTGAAACACGCATTTCCAGCCTCCAGGAAAAAAAGCAGCTTTCTTCTTTGTCACAATCTGACAACACAAACCCCGGCATCTTGGCGAGAGTTCGTCGAGGTGCGGAAACTGCATCCCTAGTTGAAAACCATTAAGCGCGCATTAGACTTCTCGCGCAGGTGCCGTGTCAAGACTATTTTTTGTGCGGAATGCGTCAAACTCTCTTACTGCTAAGGATTGTTGCCGGGGCGTGCTTCTGCCGCGCATTTTTCGGGTTCGCTCCAGAAATCCGTTCCCATCGAATTCAGCATTCCAGCCGAGGCCTTAAGTTGAATCATCACGACGAAAATCAGGGGAGCGGGCCATCCACTCCGCATCGAAACGCGCGCGATCGTAGAAAGACTTCTGCGTCCCGATGCCCGTTGTCGAAAGACCAGCATATAGATTGGCGCGCCGCACTGCGTCTTGTTCGGGGACTCCTTCAGCGAGGAACACAGCGAAACTCCCGATAAATGCGTCGCCCGCGCCCGTGCTGTCGATGCTCTTTACGGCAAACGGCGGGACGTGCTCGCTTAAACCGCGGCCGGCCAGCAGCGATCCGTTGGCTCCCAGGGTGACAATGACCCGACGGATCCCGCCTGCCACCAGTTTTTCTGCGCACCGCTTCGCGTCTTCCACATTCCCGACCGCAATCCCAGTGATGGTTTCAGCCTCACTCTCGTTCGGCACAAAGTAATCGAGACCCGCTAACGCGCTCATGTCAATGGGTTGCCCGGGCGCCGGATTCAGGATGCAGCGAATGCCATGCTTCCGTGCAAACGTGACCGTGTAGTAGACGGTTTCCAGAGGGATCTCAAACTGCAGGACGATGCAATCGGCCGCGTTGAGCATCTCGGCCGCGGCGTCAACATCCCCAGGTTTCATTGCATCGTTTGCGCCCTTCACCACCAGAATGCGGTTCTGCCCGTTGGCCTCGACAAAGATCGGCGCGACCCCGCTGGACAGTCCCTCGACCTGCTTCACGTGGGTTGCATCGATGCCGAGTTTCTTGAAGTTCTCGATGGTGGCCGGACCAAACAGGTCGCTTCCAACGCGCGCCACCATGAACACATCTGCGCCGCAAAGACGCGCAGCAACCGCTTGATTCGCGCCCTTGCCTCCAAATCCAAGATCGAATTTCTGGCCGAAGATTGTTTCCCCCGGCTTGGGAAACCGTTCCGCGAAAGTTGTCAGGTCGATGTTGGCACTTCCTACCACCGCAATCCGAGGGCGCCTGGCCATAATTCTTTTCTCACAGAACCTGAGAACGCCGAGTCTATTTCGCGGTGCGAATCGTGTCAACGAAGAAGGCGTTGCGGTCAGGCCTGGCAAAGTCTTCTCTGCGGAGAATGATTGCCGCACCGCAGTTGTTGAGTTGAAAATTTCTGCTATAGTTGCGTTCCTCGGAGGTTCCGTGCCATGCCCCGAATTGTGCGTTGTGCCCTGATTCAAGCCAGCAATGCGCTCAGTACGGAGCGCCCTCTTGCGCAGATCAGGAAAGCGATGATCGACAAGCACCTGAAGTTGATCGAGCAGGCGGCGCGGAAGAAAACGCAGATACTTTGCCTGCAGGAGCTTTTCTACGGCCCTTATTTTTGTGCCGAGCAGAACGGTCGCTGGTATGAATTGACCGAGCGCGTGCCGGACGGTCCGACCGTCCGTCTAATGCAAAAAGTGGCGGCCAAGCACCGCATGGTGATTGTGGTTCCGGTTTACGAAGAACAGATGCCCGGGGTGTACTTCAACACTGCGGCGGTGATTGATGCCGACGGCCACTACCTGGGGAAATACCGCAAGCACCACATCCCGCACTGCCACCCCGGATTCTGGGAGAAGTTTTATTTCACTCCCGGCGATGGTGGATACCCAGTCTTTGAAACAAAATATGCGCGGGTCGGGGTCTACATTTGCTACGACCGACATTTCCCCGAGGGCGCGCGCATTTTGGGATTGAACGGCGCAGAGATCGTGTTTAATCCTTCGGCTACCGTTGCCGGCCTCTCGGAATATTTGTGGGAACTCGAACAACCCGCCCATGCTGTGGCCAACGGTTATTTTGTGGGCGCCATCAACCGAGTCGGCGTCGAAAAACCGTGGAGCATTGGAGAGTTTTACGGCAAGAGCTACTTCTGCAACCCGCGCGGCAAAGTTATTGCGCAGGCCAGCCGGGACAAAGACGAAGTGGTAGTAGCGGACCTCGATCTTGAGATGATCGCGGAAGTCCGTAAAGTGTGGCAGTTCTTCCGTGATCGCCGGCCAGAAAGTTACGGCCCAATTACGGCGCAGACTGGAGAAGCCGCAGCGGCAGACTGAAGCATCGCCTCCGTTCTCATGTCTCACGACCGAAACTCATGACCACTCCCGACCCTCTCCGCTCCAGAATCGAATCCAGTCCTCTCTACAATCCTGACCTCGCGCCCACCACCGCCGAGCAGCGGCATTGGGGCACATACAATTTCGCGGCGCTTTGGATTTCGATGTCGGTGAACATTCTCACCTACATGCTGGCGGCGAGCCTGATCCAGGGCGGGATGAACTGGAAACAGGCGGTGATGACAATTTTTATCGGCAACGTCATCGTGCTGGTTCCGATGCTGTTGAATTCTCACCCCGGAGCCAAGTACGGGGTTCCGTTTCCAGTGCTGGCTCGCGCTTCGTTCGGAGTGCTGGGCGCCAACGTGGCAGCGGTGCTGCGGGCACTGGTGGCATGCGGATGGTTCGGCATTCAAACCTGGATCGGTGGCGAAGCGATCAGCACTCTGCTGGCTACGCTCGCTTCCAGATGGAAGAATGTCCCCTACGGAACCGCTATTTGCTTTCTTCTGTTCTGGCTGATCAACCTCGCCGTGATTCTCATGGGGATCGAATACATTCGAATTCTTCAGGGCATCAGCGCGCCGATTTTATTAGGGGTTGGATTGCTGCTTCTGGCATGGGCCTATCACGCCGCGGGCGGCTTTGGCCCCATGCTCGCCGCTCCATCGCGTTTCACGAACTTCTCCGATTTCCTGAAGTTTCTGATCCCCGCCTTGAATGGCACCGTGGGATTCTGGGCTACGGTCTCGTTGAATATTCCCGACTTCACGCGCTTCGCACGCAACCAGCGCGACCAGATCATCGGACAAGCGCTGGCTCTGCCGCCGACGATGACTCTCTATGCTTTTATCGGCATCGCCGTGACCTCCGCCACCGTCGTGATTTACGGTACGGCCATCTCGGACCCGGTGCAGTTGCTCAGCCGCTTTCACTCGCCAGTGGCTGTAGTGATCTCGCTGATCGCAATTTTGCTGGCGACGCTGAATGTCAATATTGGCGCCAACGTCGTGTCGCCGGCCAACGACTTCTCCAATCTGTGGCCTCGGCGAATCAGCTTTCGCACGGGTGGTGTAATTACCTGTTTCATGGGGATTGCAACCATGCCGTGGAAGCTACTGGCCGATTACAAAACATTCATCCTCGGCTGGCTGGGCGGCTACGCGGCTTTTCTAGGGCCGGTCGCGGGCATCATGATCTGCGACTATTTCGTTGTGCGCCGCTGTGTTCTGAAAGTGGACGACCTCTATCTTCGCGGGGGAATCTACGAATATTCCCGGGGATTCAACTGGCGCGCGGTGATTGCGCTTGCGCTGGGAGCGGGGACGGCGCTGGTCGGACTGGCAGTTCCGTCCGTGCGCGTTCTTTATGACTATTCCTGGTTTGTGGGTTTTGCTGTTTCCTTCGCAGTCTACTACGCGATGATGAAGCTTCAGCGCCCGGCTGTGCTTGCACCGATGGTCTTATAGTCAGGGTCTCGTTTTCGTGGTTTCCTGAAATGCCGGGAGAACTTCGCGCCGATAAATTTCCAGCGACTGTTCCTCATCTCCACACATTAAGTACAAATTAAACTGCGTAACTCCCACACTCGCTAATTTGCGCAGCTTCTCGTGATGAGCCTTGACCGGCCCGACCAGGCAAAAGCGGTCGACCACTTCGTCAGAAACAAAGTTTGCGTTATCACTTTCGACCACGCAGTGGTGTTGATAGTCGTAGCCGCCCCGGTCCCGCACGTACGAAGTAAGCGCCGGAGGCAGATCCTCCGGCTTGTACTGCCGGATGAGATCCATCACGTGATTTGAAACCAGCGCCGGGAACCAGCGCACACGTTCGCGGGCGGTGGCCAAATCGTCAGAAACCCAAACCGGAGCAGCCGACATCACTTCAATCTCGCTCGGATCGCGTCCCGCGGCGTGAGCACCCTCCTTCACGAACCCAAGGCACCACGAAATCAAATCGGGGTCGGCAAACTGAAGGATGATTCCGTCGGCGACCCGGCCTGCCATGTGCAGCACCTTCGGCCCATAACCCGCGATCCAGACTCGCGGCGATACTGTGGCCCACGTAAGGCGCGTAGGCTGACCTTCGAATTCAATTTCGCGGCCGGCCGTGAGGTCGCGAAAAATCTTTACCGCAGTTTCGAGCTGCGACCAGCTGACCGGCTTCTTGCCGAGCACACGTCGCGAGCTGTCACCCCGTCCGATGCCCAGTTCCATCCTGCCCCCTGAGATCAGATTCAGCGTGGCGAACAGGCTGGCTGTCACCGTGAGATCGCGAACCGCGGGATTGGTAACCAGCGTGCCCAGCCGCATTCCCCGCGTGTTCGCGGCCATCAGCGTGAGCAAAGGGTACGGCTCCTTCCATAAAACATGGGAATCGAACATCCAGCCGTACTGGAAACCGGCAGCTTCGGCCTGGCGAGTCAATCCCAGGATGCGCTCAACAGAGATGTCTGGCTTTAACGTGATGCCAAATTGCATGGCAGGCCCTTTTTCTTCACTCAAGAAATTATGAGGAGCTGAGGAGCGGCAGTTTAGCATAGAATTCCTTCTTCATCTCAGCCGAGAGGAGGAATGGATGGGCTTTGACACCGTCATCGGTAACGGATCGGTCGTCACCGCAACCGACACCTATGTTGCGGATATCGCTATCGCTAACGGCAAAATCGCGGCCATCGGTAAAGATCTTCCTCGACAGAATGCCACCAACGTGCTCGATGCGTCGGGAAAGTATGTTCTCCCCGGCGGGATCGACGTGCATACGCATCTCGACATGCCATTCGGCGGCACCACGAGCGCCGATGATTTTGAAACGGGCACACGCGCCGCGGCCTTCGGCGGGACAACCACGTTGATCGACTTCGCCATTCAGTACAAAGGCCAGCCGTTGCGTAAAGCGTTCGACACCTGGATGGACAAAGCCTCGAAGAAAGCGGTTTGCGATTATGCCTTTCATTGCATCGTTACCGATATAAGTAATGGTCAATTGCAGGAGATGAATTCTCTGGTGGACGAGGGCGTGACCAGCTTCAAACTGTTCATGGCCTACCCCGGTGTCTTCATGCTCGATGACGCCAGCATCTTCCGGGCGCTGCAAACTGCAGCAAAAAACGGTGGCCTGATTTGCATGCACGCTGAAAACGGAAGCGCAATTGACGTCATCGTGCAGCAGGCGCTGGCAGAAGGGAAGAAGGCGCCGAAGTATCACGCCCTCACCCGTCCCACGACGGCGGAGGCTGAAGCCGTGTCACGCGCGATTGCCTTAGCGGAGATGGCGGGAGCGCCGATCTACATCGTGCACTTAAGCTGCAATGAAGCTTTGGAGAAGGTTCGCGAGGCGCGCGACCGCGGCCTTCCCGTCTATGCCGAAACCTGCCCTCAGTATTTGTATCTGTCGATCGAAAACTTTGACGTGCCCGGCTTTGAAGGCGCGAAGTATGTTTTTACGCCGCCGCTTCGGGAGAAATGGCATCAGGAAAAACTCTGGAACGGTCTCACGCGAGATCATCTGCAGGTCGTCTCCACCGATCACTGCCCATTCTGTTTTAAAGAGCAGAAGGAACTCGGGCGCGACGACTTCACCAAGATTCCGAACGGCGGCCCCGGCGTTGAGCACCGCATGAGCCTGATTTACTCCGGCGGTGTCGCTCAGGGACGTTTCAGCGTAAATCGTTTCGTCGAGTTGGTTTCCACAACTCCGGCAAAGCTCTTTGGATTGTATCCGCGCAAGGGAACGATTGCAGTCGGCAGCGACGCTGATCTCGTAATTTTCGATCCCCAGCGTAGACACACGATCAGCTCCAAGACCCACCACATGCGAGTTGATTACTCGATGTTCGAAGGCATCCAGGTGACGGGCATGCCCGACGTGGTTCTTTCCCGAGGGCACGTTGTGGTGGAAGGAGATAAATTTCTCGGGCGCGCCGGACAGGGAGAGTTCCTCCGGCGGTCGACTTATTCCCAAGTGAACGGCTAGTTCGTGGAGAACAGTTACACGCATTCCATTCCTGCAACTTAAAAGGAGAACCGATGTTCACGCCCTCGAGTCTGAGCATTGCGCTGCTGATGATGATCACAAGCGCCGTTTGCTGGGGATCGTGGGCCAACACTTATAAGGGCGTCAAGGGTTATCGCTTTGAACTCTTCTACTGGGACTATGCGATTGGCATCTTTCTTGTCTCGCTGGTACTTGCGTTCACGATGGGGAGCACAGGGCACGATGCATCCAGTTTTCTAAACAACGTCCACGCGGCGGACACTTCAAACATCGTGAACGCGCTCATCGGTGGCGCGCTCTTCAATCTTGCCAATCTCTTGCTCGTGGCTGCGATTGACATGGCCGGACTCGCAGTCGCGTTTCCCATCTCAATTGGAATCGCGCTGGTGGTTGGCACTGTATTGAGCTACGCGCTTCAGCCGAAAGGGAATGCACTTCTTCTCACACTGGGCGTGGCCTGTGCGTTTGTCGCGGTGCTTTTAGACGGCAAGGCTTATGGCAGTCTCGCCGCTACGGGACGGTCTGTCTCGAAAAAAAGCCTGATCACATGCGTGGTGTCGGGGATTCTGATGGGACTGTGGGCCCCGTTCATGACGCATGCGATGACCCGCGGCAATCCCCTGGGACCCTATAGCGCTGCCGTCTTCCTGACTCTGGGAGCACTCCTCTCCTGCTTCATCTGGAATATTTATTTCATGAAACACCCGCTGGTAGGGGAGCCCGTAAGCTTCAGTGGATTTTTCACCGGGCCCGCCTCGGGGCATCTGCTCGGGCTTTTCGGGGGATGCATCTGGGGCGTGGGGACGGTTTTCAATTTGGTGGCAGCGAACTTCACGGGCGTCGCAATCTCATACGCCATTGGCCAGTCTGCACCCATGGTTGCGGCGCTCTGGGGAATTCTCGCGTGGAAAGAATTTGCGAACTCCGGACCGCGTGCCAAGACCTACCTCAGCCTGATGTTCGTCTTCTACGCCATGGCAATTTTTCTGGTGGCGCGGGCGAATGAGTGAGAGACGCTACTTGCCTCTGATCCGGCTGATGAATAGATTTAAGAAACGGTCCGCATCCGAAGCCAGGCAAACTCGCGCATTTGGTTTCAGTTCGATGACACCCTCGATCTCGTAGTGGTCTCCGTGTAGCACGTTGTTTTCGTTCGAGCCCATGCGGTTCGCGACCGTTTCTCCCCGAGTAAATTCACCCTTGGTTTCCACGTCCACGTGCATTTCCTTAAGCGTGCCCAGGGTCGGATCGAGAGCGATGCCCACGGCTAGCGGGTCATACATTGCGGCCCCACTGTATCCGCTCTTCTCGCTGCGGGTCAAATAGAAGTCGGCAATTTTAGCGATGAAGTCGCTCTGCGGTCCGTGGGACGACTGAAGTTCGGCGAGATATTTTCGCGTGATCAACGTCCGCTCACCCACGTCGGAGCCGACCATCGTCACCATCCAGCCCGCGTTGAATACGATTTGAGCCGCTTCGGGATCGTTGTAGATGTTCGCTTCCGCCGCTCCGTTGACATTTCCGCCGCTGATCGAGCCGCCCATGATGACGATATCCTTTACGAGAGCCGCGATCGAAGGGTCTTTCGAAACCGCAAGCGCGATATTGGTCAATGGTCCCACCGGAATCAATGTGATCTCGTGCGGATATCTGTGGATCATCTCGATGATGAGATCCGGGCCAAAACGGGGATCCGCTTTGCATTTCGAAGCCGGCAACTCAACGTTGGCCAGGCCGTTCTTGCCATGCCAGAACTGCGCAGTAATCAACTTCCGATTGAGCGGATGTTGCGCTCCCCCTGCGACCACAACGTCGCAGCGTCCCGCCAGTGAAACAACCTTCAGCGCATTCTCCAATCCCTGCCGAGCGTCCACGTTGCCGGGCACTACCGTCAACGCTTCTACTTTGAACTCCGGAGAGTTCAACGCGAGGATGATGGCCATGGCGTCGTCGGTTCCCGGGTCAGTGTCAATGATCACCCTGCGAAACGCGGATTGAGTAACTGCACTCGTCAGCGACAGTAGAACGAAGAACAGAGTCAGAAAGACTGAAATGCGAAGGTGTCTCACCTTAGGAACTCCTTCTTGAAAGAGCCTGGCTCAGCTTATAGCAGCATGCCTGCGATGGAAGCCGACATCAGGTTTGCCATGGTGCCAGCCAGCATCGCGCGAATTCCGAGGCGCGCAAGTTCGCCCTTTTTGTTCGGCGCGAGTGCTCCGATGCCGCCGATCTGGATTCCTATGGAACTGAGATTTGCGAACCCGCAAAGCGCAAACGTGGCGATGGTGAACGAACGTGGATCGAGCGCGCCCTTCATCGGCCCCAGCATGGAAAATGCTACCAGTTCGTTCAGCACCATGCGCGTGCCGAGCAGAGTTCCAATCACACCGCAGTCGCGCCAGGGTACGCCAATTACCCAGGCAACCGGGGCGAAGACTACGCCGAAGATTTTCTCCAGACTCTCTGGAAACCAGCCTACCCAATGGTGAATTCCACCCATGATGCCGTCTGCCAGCGCGATCAGCGCCAGGAACGCAATCAGCATGGCAGCGATGTTCAAGGCCATATGCAGGCCATCGGTCGTTCCCCGGGCGACCGCGCCCAGCAGATTCTCTTCTTTCTCGGCCTGCTCCTCGCCTTCGGGCATGACAACCCGTCCCGCGGTTTTCGGCTGCTCGGTCTCGGGCACCAGCATCTTCGCCATAAGCAGCGTTCCGGGCGCAGTCATAATCACTGCGCTCAGCAGGTGTTTGGGCTCTATGCCGAACGCGATGTAAGCCGCCATGATTCCACCGGAGACGTGGGCCATGCCGCTGGTCATCACGGTCATTAGTTCCGAGCGCGTCAGGTCAGGCAGAAACGGCCGGATGGTTACCGGCGCTTCCGTTTGTCCCATGAAAATGCTGGCCGCGATGTTGAGCGATTCCGCGCCACTGGCGCCCATCACACGGGTCATGACCCAGGCGGCAATCTTAATGACGATCTGCATGACGCCGAAGTGATAGAGAACGGCGAAAAACGCGCAGATGAAAATAATAGTCGGCAATACTTGAAAGGCGAAATAGAAACCGAGATGGGAGCCTTGCTTCCCGAGATCGCCGAACACAAACTGCGAGCCGACATAAGAATAGCTAAGCAGGCGGCTGACCTTATCGCCGGCCCACTGAAAGATTCGCCGCCCGATGTCGACTCTCAAAACCAGAACGGCAAAGGCGAACTGCAAACCCAGGCCCCACGCCACGGTTTTCTTACGAATGGCGTGGCGATTGGTAGAAAAGATATAGGCCAAGGTCAACATCGTGGCGAGGCCGAGAATTCCAGTGAAGCGTCCCATTCAGTTTTTCTCTCCGGTTTTTGCGATCCCGCGCCCAATCACGCGATGAATCAGCGGCCTTTTCTCGCGCACGGGGGAATCAGTAATCTGGTAGCTCTGCTCTAGCAACTCCCGGGCCCGAGTCGCGCGCGTCTCTGCATTGTAGTAGATCGTTGCCAGCGGTTCGCCCGTGGCAACGGCATCGCCGACTTTTTTGTGAAGCACAATCCCCACCGCGGGATCGACCGCATCCTCTTTGCGTTCGCGGCCGCCGCCGAGAATGACGCACGCAGTACCCACCTGCTCGCACTGCAGAGACGCAAGATATCCATTCTTTGGGCTGGAAAGCACCGTCGCATGGTGAGCCTGAGGCAGTTTCTTTGGATCGTCAATCGCCCGCGGATCCCCTCCCTGCAGTTCCACCATTTTGCGGAACCGGTCGAACGCCTTACCGGAAGCGATCAGCTTGGCGCTTTGTTCTTTCCCTTCTGCGACCGTTGCGGAAACTCCGCCCAAGTGCAGCATCCACCCCGCAAGCTCGAGGCACAGCTGACGCAAATCTTCCGGTCCTTCCCCGCGAAGAATATCCACTACTTCGACCACCTCAAGCGCATTGCCGATCATGCATCCCAGAGGCTGGTCCATATCCGTGATGAGCGCCACAACCTGCTTGCCCATTCGCTCGCCGGTTTCAACCATAAGATCGGCGAGAAAAGCAGCATCCTTCTCACTTTTCATGAATGCCCCTGAGCCGGTCTTCACATCTAGCACGAGCGCGTCGATGCCTTCTGCCAGTTTCTTACTCATGATCGAAGCGCAGATCAAGTATGGACTCTCCACCGTGCCGGTCACATCGCGCAGCGCGTAGAGCTTGCGATCGGCGGGAGCGATTTCGGCAGTCTGACCAATCATGGCGCAACCGCAAGTCTCGAGTACACGTCGAAATTGAGCAACAGGAAGATTCACATTGAAGCCGGGGATGGCCTCAAGTTTGTCCAGCGTGCCTCCCGTATGTCCCAGTCCACGCCCACTGATCATGGGAACAGTTACGCCCGCGGCTGCGGCGAGCGGCGCCAGCACGAGGGAAGTCTTGTCGCCCACCCCGCCCGTCGAGTGCTTGTCAACTTTCTTTGCCGGAAGCGAAGAAAGATCGAGCACTTCGCCCGAGCGCAGCATCGCATCCGTGAGTGCCGCGGTTTCGGCACGCGTCATGCCGCGCAGCACTACCGCCATCAGCCAGGCCGAAACCTGATAGTCGGGAATATCGCCGCGAGTGTAGGAGTTAACCAGAGACTCAATTTCGTCCCGCGACAACTCGCCGCCATCCCGCTTCTTGCGAATCAGATCGATGGCGCGGAAACTCTGGGATGAGGCTGGTGTCTGGCTCACTGGAGACGAAATCCTTCCGGAAGCAGTTCGGTAATGTGAGCCTGTTGTGGCCCCGCGGCCCCTTGAAAGAATATGGTTGCGTCAGGACCGAATTCGTAGATGACCTGACGGCACGCGCCGCAGGGTGAGCAGGGCACTCCCTGGTCGTTGACTACAGAGACCGCGCGGATCTCAATCTTAGGCCCAAGCGCCGCCACGGCCGAGAAAATCGCCGTGCGCTCTGCGCAGTTGGTCATTCCGTAGGAAGCATTCTCCACATTACATCCCGCGAAGATTTTTCCGTTGGAAAGGAGGACGGCAGCCCCGACCCGAAATTTCGAGTAGGGCGCATGCGCGTTCTTCATGACCCTCTTTGCGGACCGAAGCAGTCTTGCCCGTGCGGAAGCCGAAAGCGTTTTCTTGCGCATAGCGGTTAGATTTCGTGGAAAACGGTGAAATCGATGGCCATTGTAAACCCTGACCAAACAATCCATCGCTTTTTATTGGGGCCCAATTGATGGAAGAGAAATGGCCCAGGCCGCGAACTCGCACTCTGAGATTTCCTGCCGTACAATTACAGCGCAAGGACAAGGCAATCCAGTGCCGGTGGATCACAACCATCCCGACGTCACCCACGAATTGACCAGTAACGTCGGTAGTCACCAGTCGCGCGGCGGGACTTCCCTCGCGATTCTTGGGGGGCGCCCACTCCTGCCAAACTCTGGAATTCCTCTCGACTTGAATTGGGTGCGGGAAGTTCGCGTGAACACCAGCGCGGTGGAACGCCGTGCCCAGACGCAGGTTGCGCGAAGAACGGTAAAGAAGGAATGGCAGGCGGCTTGGCTTCTGCGCGCGATCACCTGCATGGATCTCACTACGCTCTCCGGCGATGATACAGAGGAGCGCGTCCGGCGCCTATGCGCGAAGGCACGGCAACCGCTGCAGCATGATCTTGTACAGAAGCTCGGTGTGGAAGAACTAGAAGTGAAAGTCGCTGCCGTTTGTGTGTATCACCTCTTTGTTGAGACTGCTCTGCACGCCTTGGAGGGAAGTGGCGTTCACGTCGCGGCGGTCTCTACTGGCTTCCCGGCAGGTTTATCGCCCCTTGCGGAGCGGGTTGCCGAGATTCGCCGCTCGGTAGAAGCGGGCGCTCACGAAATCGACGTTGTGATCACACGCGCGTTCGTGTTCGGCGGACGCTGGCAGGCTCTATATGACGAAGTTGCGGCCTTCAAACAGGCCTGTGGTTCCGCGCACATGAAGGTGATTCTCGCGACTGGCGACCTGCTGACTCTGCGCAACGTGGCGCGCGCAAGCGTCGTAGCCATGATGGCTGGCGCTGATTTCATTAAGACTTCAACCGGCAAGGAACCGATCAACGCCACGTTGCCCGTAGGCTTGGTCATGACCCGCGCCATCCGAGAATATGCCCAGCAAACGGGAATGGCTGTGGGGTTCAAAGCGGCCGGCGGAATTCGCACCGCCAAGCAGTCGCTCGATTGGCTCGCCATGATGAAAGAGGAGCTAGGACTGTCGTGGGTGCGCGCGGAGCTTTTTCGCTTCGGAGCCAGCGGGTTGTTGGGCGATATCGAGCGGCAACTGGAACATCACGCGACGGGGCGTTACTCGGCGGAGTATCGTCATCCCATAGCGTAGTCGCTAAACGTTTTGTCAGAGAATCGAGCCGACCGACATGAGTATCGCTGAAAAATTTTTGACCATGGAGTACGGTCCCGCTCCAGAAGATCCGACAGAAGCGCGAGCCTGGCTGCAGCGCCATAGCCATCGCTTCGGGCACTTCATTAATGGTGGGTGGCAAGCTCCCGCCGCCGGAGACTACTTCGACACGCTCGATCCTTCGAATGGAGACAAGCTCGCTTCCGTCGCCCAAGGCTCGTCCCGGGACATCGACAGCGCAGTACACGCCGCGCGCGGGGCGTTTCCAAAGTGGCGGGCACTCACTCCACACGTTCGGGCGCGGTATCTGTATGCCCTGGCCCGACTGGTGCAGAAACATTCCCGTCTTCTCGCCGTTCTGGAGACGATGGACAACGGCAAGCCGATCCGCGAAAGCCGTGACATCGACATTCCACTGGTGGCGCGGCACTTCTATCACCATGCGGGCTGGGCGCAACTTCTTGAGCAGGAATTTCCTGAGTATGAACCTTGTGGCGTCGTGGGGCAGATCATCCCGTGGAATTTTCCGCTGCTTATGGCGGCCTGGAAGATTGCGCCCGCTCTGGCCACCGGAAACACCCTGGTGTTGAAGCCGGCAGAGTTCACTCCTCTGACCGCGCTCGCGTTCGCTGAGCTTTGCCAGGAAGCAGGATTGCCCGCCGGAGTCGTAAACATCGTAACCGGTGACGGCTCGACCGGTGAGGCTTTGGTGAAACATCCCGACGTGGACAAAATTGCGTTCACTGGCTCCACTGAAGTTGGACGCGCGATTCGCGGTGCAACGGCAGCAACACCCAAACGCCTATCGCTGGAGTTGGGAGGCAAGTCTCCGTTCATCATTTTCGACGATGCTGACCTGGACAGCGCAGTCGAGGGGTTGGTGGACGGAATCTGGTTCAACCAGGGGCAGGTCTGCTGCGCGGGCTCACGCCTGCTGATGCAGGAAAGTATTGCGGAGCTCTTGCTCGGCAAGATCCGGGAGCGCATGAGCAGCCTGCGCGTCGGTCTTCCTTTGGACAAGGCAATCGACATCGGCCCGATCGTTGCCCGCGTGCAACTGGACCGTATTCAGCGCATGGTTGGCCAGGGGATCGCCGAGGGAGCAACCTGCTGGCAACCGCAGGTCGCTTTGCCGGCGCGCGGCTTTTACTATCCGCCCACGCTGCTCAGTAATGTACATCCGACATCTATCGTCGCGCAGCAGGAGATCTTCGGTCCCGTGCTCGCTGCCATGACGTTTCGCACTCCGAGAGAAGCGGTTGAACTGGCCAACAACACGGTGTACGGCTTGGCGGCATGCGTATGGAGCGAGAACATCAACGTCGCATTGCAGACTGCTGCGCAACTAAAGGCTGGCGTCGTGTGGGTGAACTGCACGAACCTGTTCGACGCTTCCTGCGGCTTCGGCGGCTACCGTGAGAGCGGGTTCGGTCGCGAAGGTGGCAGAGAAGGCCTGGTGGAATATTTGCAGCCGTCATGGTTTAAGAATGCCCCTAAGTTAGCTGCTGCGAATCTGCCCTCGTCGTCGGAGCCCAAAGAGGAACCATCGAACGGCTCTCCGGCCATCGATCGCACCGTGAAGCTTTACATCGGCGGCAAGCAGGTACGGCCGGACTCTGGCTACAGCATGGAGGTCCGTTCCCCCGACGGACGTTTGCTGGGGGAAGCTTCGCTGGGAAACCGCAAAGACATTCGAAACGCCGTCGAGGCGGCCCGCAAGGCCGAAGCGTGGGCCAAGGCCACCGCGCACAATCGCGCGCAAGTTCTCTATTACTGCGCTGAGAACGTTTCTCAACGCCGCGACGAAATTGTCCGCGCGCTGACAGCTATCGTCGGACCGAAGCAGGCCGCTGCAGAATTGGATCTCGGGATCGAACGCATCTTTTCCTACGCGGCATGGACCGACAAGTTCGATGGTGCCGTACACAATCCTCCGTTTCGCAACATCGCGATTGCCATGAATGAGCCGCTCGGGACCGTGGGCATCCTATGTCCCGCGGAAGCCCCCCTGCTGGGTTTCCTCTCTCTCGTGCTGCCTGCCCTGGCGATGGGTAACACAGTGATCGCTGTGCCGTCGGAGGCTTATCCGCTCATCACCAGTGATCTCTATCAGCTCTTCGACACCAGCGATGTGCCGGGTGGCGCGGTGAACATTGTGACGGGCTATGCTTCACAGCTTTTGAAAACTCTCGCTGAGCACGATGATGTGGACGCCATCTGGTGCTTTGGAGACGAAGCCAATGCATCTGCCGCGAAGGCGATGTCGGTGGGCAATTTGAAGCAGGTCTGGACCAATGAAGGCCGCGCCATCGACTGGTTCAACCCGAAACTGGCCGAGGGCCGCTGGTTTCTGGAGCATGCCACCCAGGTGAAGAACATCTGGGTTCCTTACGGCGAATAATTTGTGCCGAGTCCGAATTGCTTTTGTGCTGACTCCGGACTAGCATACTTTCGTAATTCTTCTCCGCCCGGCATCTTGGCGTCACGTCATGCCAAATCGTGTTCGATCTACGTGCTGATTTAAGGAGGATATATGGGCATCGCAGTAACACCGCAGATTCATCCGCAGGTCGCGGACTTCATCGAGAAGCCGCGCAAAATGTTGATCAACGGGAATTGGGTGAGCTCCATTTCCGGCAAGACGTTCCCCACCTACAATCCCGCTACAGGTGAAATTCTTGCGCAAGTAGCGGAAGGAGATCGTGACGATATCGAGCAGGCCGTGAAGGCCGCTCGCGAGGCCTTCGACCATGGTCCATGGCGCCGCCTGACCGCATCCGAACGCGGACGCCTCATCTATAAGCTCGCCGACTTACTCGAGCAGCACACCGAAGAGTTTGCCTACCTCGAGAGCCTGGACAATGGGAAGCCTCTTACCATCGCAAGGGCTGCGGATGTGCCGTTGGCCGTGGACCTCTTCCGCTATATGGCGGGATGGACCACGAAGCTCGAAGGTAATACGATTCCGATCTCGGTCCCGTACACACCGGGCGCGAAATATCTTGCCTACACGCTGCTCGAGCCCGTTGGAGTTGCAGGTCAGATCATCCCCTGGAATTTCCCCCTGCTGATGGCAGCGTGGAAGCTGGGTCCGGCGCTGGCCTGCGGTTGCACCGTAGTGTTGAAGCCGGCGGAACAAACGCCGCTCTCAGCGCTGCGTCTCGGCGATCTGATCATGGAAGCCGGGTTCCCCGAGGGCGTGGTGAACATCGTGCCGGGATACGGCGAGACGGCAGGCGCCGCTTTGGCCGCTCATCCGGACGTGGACAAAATTGCGTTCACCGGTTCCACGGAAGTCGGCAAGCTCATCGTGCATGCGGCAGCTGGCAACCTGAAGAGAGTATCGCTCGAACTGGGCGGAAAGTCCCCGAACGTCGTGTACAAGGATGCCGATCTTGAGACTGCGATTCCGGGCGCGGCGAGCGCTATCTTCTTTAATCACGGCCAGTGTTGCTGTGCCGGATCGCGTCTCTATATTGAGAAGCCGATCTTCGACCAGGTTGTGGAAGGTGTTGCCGACCACGCAAAGAAAATCAACGTAGGTTCCGGTCTCGATCCGGAGACCAGCATGGGTCCTCTGGTCTCGCAGGAACAGTTAAGCCGCGTCTGCGGCTATCTTGAAGCAGGTTTCTCGGAAGGCGCAACGGCGCTTTCGGGCGGACATAGAAAAGGGGACAAAGGTTATTTCGTCGAGCCTACGGTTCTCGTGAACACTCGCGAAGACATGAAGGTGGTTCGGGAAGAAATCTTCGGGCCGGTGGTAACGGCAATGCCGTTTAGCGATCCCGAGGAGCTTATGTCGCGCGCCAACGACAGCGAATACGGCCTGGCTGCTGCCGTCTGGACGCGTGACATCAGCAAGGCTCACCGCACCGCGGAACTTCTGCGCGCAGGCACGGTGTGGATCAACTGCTACAACATTTTCGACGCTGCGCTGCCCTTCGGCGGATACAAACAATCCGGCTGGGGCCGCGAAATGGGGCACGATGTTCTAAACAATTACACGCAAACCAAAGCCATCTGCACCAAGTTGGCCTAACGAAGGTCATGAAAAGGGACGGCGTTCACCGCCGTCCCTTTTGCTTTCCGTTGTGCCTCTCGCGAAAAACTACCTCTCCATCAGGAGAACCTTTTCGGCATCGTCGATTTCAGTCAGTTTTACCTCGATCACCTCATCCATGGTGGTCTGAACATTGCGCCCGACGAAGCTGGCCTCGACCGGTATCTCGCGATGACCGCGGTCAATCAGCACGCACAGCTGTACCCGCCGCGGCCTGCCGTGCGAAAACAGTGCATCCAGCGCCGCCCGTGTCGTGCGTCCAGTGAAGAGAACATCGTCGACCAGAACTATGTTCTTGTCCTCAATGGAAAACCCGATCTCCTTGTCCTGCACGACTGGCTTCGGCCCGAGCGTTGAAAGATCATCGCGATAGAAGGTGATATCCAACGTCCCCACTGGAACCTTGGCGGTCTCGATGCGGGCGATGATTTTGCCCAGGCGCTCTGCAAGGGGAACACCGCGGCGGCGAATCCCGACCAATCCCAAGCCGTCAACGCCGCCATTTTTCTCGACAATCTCATACGCTAACCGTACCAGCGTGCGCTCGATTTCTGACGCCGACATGAGTTGCGCCTTCTGGCGCAGACCGGCCTTGCGGGAGGGAGTTTTCGCATTCATCATCGAATGTCGCCTCTCAAGAGAATATACGTGACAGATTGCCGCCAGACTCTGCATGATTGCACGGCGGCCTCTCACTGTATTCAACGCAGGCTCAGAGGTCAAGCGGTTGGGTGTAAGACATGACGATGAATCAAATGTCGCCCGGCTCGCTCGATAGAATGCTTTCGGCAAGACCGTGAGCGCTGTCGGCTTCGCAGTGCCGGACCGTAACCGTTCGCGTCAGGACACCGGTGTCGTTTTGCAATGCTTCCAGCGTAATCGTGTGCGGGTTCGTAACCGCGCCATCGCCCGGCAGAATTCCCACGCCCAGATTGCGTCCTCCCGCTTTTGCCCGGTAGAGCGCGGTATCTGCGAGTTCGATGATCTCTTCCGCACAAACGGCTTCGTACGCGCTGCGGCTCCAGGGGTAAGGAGCCCATCCCACAGAACAAGTCTTCCGCACTCGAACGCCGTGTCCAAGATCAAAGGCTTCTGAAGCCATGATGTCCAGGATTCGTTCGCAGAAAGCAGGCGTACCCGATGGGTCGGCCGAGCGTGACATGATCAGAAATTCTTCTCCGCCCCAACGGACCAGCACATCGGACTTCCGCACCACCTTGCCCAGACGCTCGGCTACGCGCTGCAATAGACGATCACCTGCGGGATGACCGTGAAGATCGTTCACTTGCTTGAAGAAGTCCACATCCACCATGATGAAGACCAGATCGCGATGATCCAGCTTGCGAATGTCGTTGCCCCGCGCCCGCTCGTAATTTCGCAGAACCTGTCCAGCTTCTGCCGTAACAATCTCTTCGAGATAACGCCGGTTCCACACTCCCGTTAAAGGATCGGTGAAGGAAATTTCCTGAAGTTCAAGATTTTTGCGTTGCAATTCCAGACTGTGCCACCGCAGAGACTGTTCCTTGCTTTCCAGTTCGTCTTTTAAGGTGCACATCTCTTCGAGATTCTGGCGCGACAGCCGCAGCAGGTGGAGCAGTTCCCGGTCCATCCAGTGCTGCTTGAGGAACACCAGCGTGCCCATGAACACCATTGCCGCCACAGTCAGGAACAACCGGTAAGACCGCACTCGCGCTGGGGCTCCTCCCCCGAACTCCGCCCAAGCCACCATCAACGGCGTGGAGAATACCGCTATCATCGCCAATCGCGCGGTCCACATGCTGTGACTATGACGCGGCTCCTGCTCAGTGGGCTGGTCGGAGGAAGATCCGCGCGCCGTCACACCCACCACTGCGAACCACGCCATGCCCGCTACCAGCGGAACATCATAGAGACTGCCGGTGTAATACTGGTGAAAATCAATTGCCACGCCGGCGAGAATCGAGCCCACGCTGTAAAACAACGCCGCCTTGAAAAGCTGCCCGTAGGTGCCATGCCAGGAGCCGTGGCTGCGCTTCCAAACCAGCGCCACTCCCGCCATCAGGACGACCTGTTCACAAGCGTAGAGCACATCGAAGCTGTGGCCGTACGCGGCCTCATTCGGGGAAACGTACTGCCAGGGAATCACGATAAAGAGATACAGGTAGAGCCACCACGTGAGCAGCAAAAAGAAGTCGAGAGATACGAGCCGCAGAGAATGGTTGTTGCGTTGAATGTGCGGCTGTACCACCAGGGCCGCCATCATGGGGACGACGTGGAGGAACAGGACCACATCTCCCACAAATGGATTAGGCGTGTCCTGCCGCAGATAGACCTCGAAGTACGTCCACAGAACATGCGTGCAGAGCCACATCCCGCAACCGAACGCCATGAGGGACCAGAAAAGCTTGGCTCTCTTGTAGCTGGTTCTGATGTTGGAGAGGATGGCGAGCGTTGCGCACAACAGCAGAGCAAACTGCGTCAGGTCGCCGAAGGCAGTGAGTCCCTGGCCGCGCGGTGCCAGCAGAGACACGACCACGTGCACGCAAACCACCGCGCACACGATTCCCGTCCACCTGCCGGGTCGCTTCACGGAAATTGAGCTCACGCTAAGAGTGTATGGTTCAGCCGGATGACGCGGGTGTTACGAAAGTAATCTCGCCTGTGGGCTCAACGTGCCATCCGGCTTTCTAGCGGAATGCGGCTGCGAATCGCTTAACAAAATGGAAAACATCCTGATAAGAGTTGTAGAGAGGGACCGGAGCAACCCGGAAAGTGTCCGGCTCCCGCCAGTCGCCCACGATGCCTTGTTGCGCCAGTCGCTCACACAGCGCCCGCCCATTCTGGGGGATTCGAATGGAAAGCTGTGCCCCACGCCGTCCTTTTTCGCGCGGAGTAATGATCGCAAATCCTGCCGATGATTTCTGACTTAGCAAGAACTCCAGATAACCGGTCAGCGACACGCTCTTCGCGCGCAAACTCTCCATGCCCGCTTCGTGGAAGATGTCCATCGATGCTCGCAAAACCGCTAGGCTGACAATGGACGGATTGCTCAACTGCCAGCCGTCGGCCCCGGGCATCGCCTGAAAGCTCGGGCCCATCTCGAATCGCGACTCTTCGTCGTGACCCCACCAGCCCGTAAAGCGGGGCAGATCCCAGGCGTGTGCATGCCTCTCGTGAACAAAACACCCAGCAACACATCCCGGGCCCCCATTCAAATATTTGTAGCTGCACCACACCGCAAAGTCTGGACCCCACTCATGGAGTTTCAACTGCAAATTGCCGGCTGCGTGCGCCAGATCGAATCCCACCACGCAGCCCCGCGCGTGACCCAGTCGCGTGATGCGTTCCAGGTCAAACGCCTGACCGGTCGCATAATTCACTCCTCCCAGCATGATCAGCGCGATCTCATCTCCCTCACGCTCGATCAATGACTCAATCTCTTCATCGCGAAGACAGGACTCTCCGGGCAGTGGTGTCAATTCGATCAACGATGTCGCGGGTTCAAAGCCGTGGAAACGAATCTGTGACTGCACGGCGTACTGGTCAGAGGGAAAAGCGCCACGCTCGAGAACAATTTTGTGCCGCCTCTTTGTGGGACGATAAAAAGAAACCATCATCAGGTGAAGGTTCACGGTGAGCGAATTCATCACCACAACTTCGAGAGGCTTCGCTCCCACCAATTCTGCAGTCTGTTCTGTGAGCAGTCTGTGGTAGGGCATCCAGGGATGCTTCGCATGGAAATGACCCTCGACGCCAAGCTGCGCCCAGTCTTTCAATTCCTGCTCAATGTATGCTGCTGCTGTCTTAGGCTGCAGCCCCAGGGAATGTCCGCCGAGATACACGCAATCACGGCCCGCAGTGCGAGGAAAGAAGAAACGCTCCCGGTAGCCTCGCAAGGAATCGCGTTCGTCCATCGCAATCGCAAAATCCTCGCCCGATTGAAACTCTGGGTTTGCATGGATATTGATCACTGGATCTCCAGTGGAGCGAGATCGCGGCGTATCAGCCGGTCCGCTTTTTCCCAGTCGAGATCCTCGACACTATTGATGGACTCGCAGAGTTCGGCCAGCATGCGGTCCTGAAGCGCCCCGCGCGCAAGTGCAACCGAGTAAGGGATGCGATGAAACGTCACCATGGCATACTTCGGGACAAAAAGCTGCGGATACTTCGCTTCCAGCGCCAATTCTACTTTTTTTCGAAGCAGAAACCGCGAGTCTGCAACCCGGTCTCTCATCTCCGTAAAATTCTCAACGGCCATATCAGCGATGGCATCGGTATTAACTTTGCGGGCATGTTCAAAGTCTGCGAACACTCGCGGCCAGTCCGCACCGAAGCGGTCGAGCAACTCCATGAGCGAAGTGCAGTCTTCAAATCCGCAATTTATGCCCTGGCCGAAGAACGGAACAATGGCATGAGCCGCATCCCCGAGAAGCAAAGCTTTTCCGTCCAAATGCCACGGTGAACACTTGACGGTCACCATCGCGCCGGTTGGATTTGTGAAATAGTTGTCACCCAAGTCCGGCATCAGGGGAACGGCGTCGGGGAAGCGAGCCTGGAAAAGCCGCATCACGTCTGCGGGGGTGGTCAGGCTGGCAAAGCTGTCCGCGCCTTCAAACGGCAGAAACAGAATGCAGGCGAACGTGCCGTCGATATTCGGCAGCGCAATTAACATGTGGTTGCCCCGCGGCCAGATGTGCAGGGCCTGAGTCTCCAGCAGGTGCTCGCCTTTGGGACCGGCCGGAATCGTCAGCTCCTTGTAGCCGTAGTCGAGATATTGCTGCGAAAAGTTGAACCGGCTCAGCTTGAGCATCTCCGTTCGAATCGAGGATGCTGAACCATCGCAGCCGATCGTAACGCGAGTCTCCCGAATCGTCTCTTTACCAGTAGCTTCATTGCGCAATCGGATCGCGCCGGTCCTCAAGTCGTACCCGGTGCAGCGCTCATTGAAATGAATGGTCGCACCCTGTTCCTCCGCGGCGTTCATGAGCGCGATGTTCAGCTCCGCCCGGGAAATCGAGTTGATCACCTCGGTTTCATTCTTCCCGTAGGGTTGGAAGGTAAGTTCTCCCGCAACGGAATGCATCATCCGCCCTTTCATCGGAATGATGATGGTCCGCATCCTCTCCCACAGCCCAGCCTGCTGCAAACCATGAATGCCGCGAGTCGAGAGCGCAAGATTGATAGACCGTCCCGCACTCATGCGCACGCGCCGCATGTCCGAACGCCGCTCATAGATCTCAACTGCGAATCCCCTCTGTATCAGAAGAATCGCCAGAAGCGGGCCGTTCAGTCCAGCGCCGATCAGAGTGATTTTTTCAGCTGGGGGCTTCATCGGATAGATTCGAAGAACACTTTCGACAAACCGGACTAAAGCGGCGACGCCTCACTCCGTCAGCAACGTCCTTGCCTCCCACAATTCTGGAAAGAATTTCTTGTCGAGTGTGAGCTTCAGATAAGAAGCTCCCGCGCTCCCCCCGGTGCCCATGCGGATTCCAATGATCCGTTCGACCAGTTGAATGTGTCGCAATCGCCAGCTCACCACCAACTCGTCAAACTCCGTCAATCGTTCGCACACATCAATCCAATCGCGATGATGATGCTCGTCTTTGTAGAGCTCGTGGACCGCGCGGGCACGGGCGTCGAATTGCTCCTTTTCGGTTGCTCCTTCGGCGACTGGCGCGAGTTTGCCCATCGCTTGCAGCGCACCGAAGAACACGTCGCGCAGCGACGGCTCCTCCAACCGGCGTTTCAGGCTCGCATAGGCTTCGGCTGTGGGCCGGTGATAGCGAAGCATTTTCTCGTCCTTCAAGCCGCACAGGAATTCAATCTCTCGAAACTGTTCGGACTGAAACCCGCTCGCCGGCTCCAGAAGGCCGCGAAATGCGAGAAAATGCGTCGGCAGCATCGTTTCCAGAATCGTGAACTGTTCTACCAACACTCGTGTGATCTCCGTGCACCGCCGCAGCAACCGCGCCGCCTCGTACACTTCGTCGCGGGACTGTGGAGCCTGGCCGGCTCTTTGCAAATTCGCCACCACGGCATCCAGGTCATGCAGCAATTCCTTGAACCACAGTTCGTAAGTCTGATGCACCAGAATGAAGAGCAATTCGTCATGGTGGGTTGGCGACGACTGCGGCTGCTGCAACTCCAGCAATTCCGGAACTTTCAAATACGAGCTGTATGTCAGCCGCCCGGGTTCGGGCGCGATCGGCGACGCGATGACCGCCGCATACTTCTTGTCTTCGGCCGCGCTAGCTTCGGCTTTGAGCCCCAGGAACCGCGCTGCATTCCCGCCCAGAAGCTTAGTCTTTGCGTCCTGCGGTAAGTTGCTTTGGCGAATCAGCGATCCCACGCGTTCTTCACCGAGCGGAAACGGATAATCCGAGCCGAGCATCACCCGGTCCGCTCCCATCGTTCCCACCAGAAATTGCAGCGCGCCCTGGTCGAACACCGCGGAGTCCGTGTAGAACCGGTTGAGATAGTGGCTCGGCGGATGCTGAGATTCTCCCCGCACAATAGGCTGACGATGCCAGGCGTTCTCCAGTCGCCCAAGCAAGAACGCGAAACTTCCACCGCCATGTGCGAAACAAATTCGAAGCGTGCTCGGTAGTCGATCAAGCGCCCCGCTCAGAATCAGCGCTACCACTGAAAGCTGTGTCTCCGCGGGCATGCCGACAGTCCACGCCATCATGTATTTCGGCATCCGATCCGGTCCGAACATATCCCACGGATGGACGAGCACAGCCGCGCCCTCATCTGCGCAGTGGTGCAAAAAAGTTACGATGCCAGCGTCGTCCAGGTTTTTGCTTCCAACGTGATTTCCGATCTGCACACCGAGGTGTCCAGCCCGCATGCACCGGCTAAGTTCCTTGCACGCCGCGTCAATATCCTGCAGCGGCACCTGGCACAGCGATTTCAGCCTGCCCTTTGCCCGGCTGCAGAGCTCGAGCGCTGCGTCGTTGAACAATTTGGCGCAGTCCAGCGCGTGCTCCACCCCACGCTCATACGCAAACAGAACCGGTGTGGCGGAGATTACCTGCACGTCAACACCGTCGCGATCCATTTCCCGCAGTCGAACCTCAGGATCCCAACACGCCGAATAAATATGCCGGAAGAATCGGTCCCCGACCATGATGTCCGCTTTTCCCGGCTCGGTGTGCTTGATCCACGGCCAGTTCGGCGTGCCGAAGCGCGCCGCCAAGTCTGGCCATGAGTCAGGGAAAAAGTGGTTGTGAATATCAATGACTTGCATTATTTGCCCGGATGAATCGTGCCGCAATGTTTGCATTTACGCCGGTTCTCATTCGAATAGAACTGTTCGAAAATGGGTGGCAGATCCTTGACGATGTTTTTCAACTTCACTTCCGCGCGATGGATCAACTGGTGGCAGTTAGGGCAATACCATTCAAACGCGTCCAACGAGCCTTCAGGGCGGGGCACTTCGACGACCACTCCGATGGTATTCGCCGGCCGCTGCGGCGAATGCCGCAGATGCTTGGGCAGAAGAAATATTTCGCCTTCCTTGATTGGCACTTCCAGCGGCGGCTTACCAGGTGTCTCCATGAGGCGGAGAGAAATGTTGCCTTTCAACTGATAAAAGAATTCTTCCGTCGGATCGTCGTGATAGTCGCGCCGCTGATTCGGCCCGCCCACCACGGTGACCATCATCTCGCCATCCTCCCACACCTGCGCGTTGCCCACGGGAGGCTTGAGCTTCTCTTTGTTGTCTTCGATCCACGCCTGAAAATTGAAAGCCTTCAGACTCTTGATGGACGCCATCGCGCCTCCTATTTCAGCGGTTTGTAGGCCCTGGCCGTAATCTCAATCAACAGGTGTGGATGCGGCAACTGATGCACGGCCACAGTGGTCCGCGCCGGGCCATCGTACCCGAAGAACTCGCCGTACACCTCGTTGTAACCGCCAAAATCATTCATGGTGACTAGATAAGCAGAAATTTCAATTACATCTTTTAACTCTGCCCCTGCGCTCTGCAAAACGTCGCGAATGTTCTCGATCACAGCGCGAGTTTGCTCGCGGATGTCGAGCCGCGTAGTTCCCAACGGATCGACTTCGGCGCCGGCAATCGTGTTGTCGGCGCGGCGCGCACTGGTGCCAGATACAAACAGAAAATCGCCGGCCCGCTTCACGTGCGGATACTTGCCGCGCGGCGCCGCTTTTCCCTCAACCACTTTACTCTCAGTTCCGCTCATCGGTTTCCGCTAGCATCACAACCGGATGCAGATATTATTCAGTTCTGAATAGAAGTTCAAAGAATGTATCCCGCCTTCTCGGCCAATGCCGGAGAGTCCCGCTCCACCAAATGGCGTTCTCAGATCGCGCAAGAACCAGCAATTTACCCATGTGATGCCGACATTCATTTGCTGTGCGACACGATGACCGCGCTTCAGGTCGCTGGTCCAGATCGACGCCGCCAGACCGTACTTCGTGTCATTCGCCATGGCGACGGCCTCCTCTTCCGAGTCGAACGGCGCGATGTGGCACACCGGCCCAAAGATTTCCTCCTTCACTGAGCGCGCTGATTCGGGAAGTCCAGTATAGATGGTCGGTTGCACGTAGAATCCATGGTCACGATCGTCGCCAAACTTCGGAACTCCCCCGCCAGTTATGACCGTTGCTCCCTCTTCCTGGGCCAGTCGATAGTAGGAGAGCACCTTCTCGCGATGCGGCGCCGAAATCAGCGGCCCAAAATCAGTCTTGGGATCGTTCGGCCAGCCCGGGTTAAGGCTCGCCGCCCTCCGTTTCAGTGCCTCAACAAAAGCGTTGAAGATTTTTCGCTCCACATAAACGCGCTCCGCGCACAAACAGACTTGCCCAGTATTAAGGAACACAGCATCAGCTAGTCCACTCACTGCGTCCTCAAAATTGCAATCCGCGAACACAACGGCCGCATTCTTTCCGCCAAGTTCAAACGAAACCGGTTTCACCGTGGATGCCACCGACTTCATGATGGCCGCACCGGTTCCGGACTCGCCGGTGAATGTGATCGCGGCCACATCAGGATGTTGCGTCAGAAACTCTCCCGCGGACCCAGGCCCAAAGCCATGAACCACGTTATAGACGCCATTCGGAATTCCCGCGTCCTGCATCGCTTCGGCAAGAAGCGTGCCCGTAGCCGGAGTTTCCTCCGAAGGCTTCACGACCACTGCATTTCCACAAGCGAGTGCCGGCGCCACTTTCCAGGTGAGCAGCAGCAGCGGCAGGTTCCAAGGCGTGATCACGCCGATCACACCCAGCCGCTTCCGCACCGCATAATTCAGAGCATTGGTTCCATCGGGAGTCTCTGTTTGGAATGATTCCAGCCCAGACATTTTCATCAGGTCGGCAAAGACGCGGAAATTTGCAGCGGCCCGAGGCACGTCAAGCTTGGAAGCCAGCGAAACCGGCTTCCCCGTATCGGCGACTTCGGCTTGAACGAAACAATCAAACCGCTTCTCAATCGCATCCGCGACCCGGTGCAACCGCGCCACCCGCTCGCGCACTCCAAGTCGACCCCATTCCCCGCGTAACGCTCGCCGGGCCGCGTGCACAGCTTCATCCACTTGTGACTGGTTGGCTTCGGTGACCTGCGCGATCACCGTCCCGTCCGCGGGATTCACATCCGCAAACTCGCGCTTCCCGGGCACGAATCGGCCATCAATGTAATTCTGGACTAATTTCACGAAATCCCCAGGCGGGTCTCGGCAATCCTAGCAGGGCTGCCGAGGCGAGGCAATCTCTGCGCTAGCTTGCGAGCCTTCGCTGTTCCAGGTAGCGCTGCAATGCATCGCGCCAGGAAGGCATTGCAATTCCAAGAGATTGCAAACGTGCCGGCGACAAGACTGAATAAGCGGGTCGCGGCGCTGGCCGCGCCATCTGCTGACTGCTTACCGGACGCACGATTGTTGCCAGCTCCGCGCTCCGAACAATTTCTTGCGCAAACTCAAACCAGGTGCAATCGCCCGCGTTTGTCACGTGTACGACTCCACTTGCATTCTTCCGGCACAAATCAATAATCGTCCCCGCAAGGTCGACGGCATAAGTTGGGCAGCCGCGCTGGTCGTTGACTACATCGAGAGCCGGACGACTTGCAGCCAGCTTCAAGATTGTGTCGGGAAAACATTTCCCGCCAATGCCGAACAGCCACGACGTTCTGACAATGCAGCACTCCGGCATCAGTTCCAACAGTCTTATCTCCGCCTCTGCCTTGGTTCGCCCATAAACGCTCTGCGGATTTCGTGCGTCCCCGATGTTATAAGGAGTGGTCTTCTTTCCATCGAAGACGTAATCGGAACTGAGGAACCCAAGCCGCGCCCCAGCTTCCTTCGCCGCTGTGGCAACGTTCACCGCTCCGTCGCGGTTCACGGCAAACGCCAGGCTCGGATTGCTCTCGCATCCGTCGACGTCGGTGTAAGCTGCCGCCAGCACAATCCACTCTGGCCGGCTTTCCCGCACCGCCCGCTGCACCCTGTCCGCATCGCGGATGTCTACACCATGCGAGGTGAGTCCCGTAACTGTATCTCCACTCCACTCGCGCATGAGCGCCTTGCCCAGCAGGCCGGAAGCGCCAAAAATTGTGACTCGCATCGGGATCTAGTCGAAACCCTCGGCATCGCGGAAAGCGGCGCCCCGCTGGTCTTTTGCCGATACGATCGGTTCACTGTCCAGTTCCCAGTTGATCTTCAAGTCAGGATCGTTCCAGGCGATGGTGCGTTCGTGCTCAGGCGCGTAGAAATCAGTCGCCTTGTATAGCACGTGCGCCTTTTCCGACAGCACGCGAAAGCCGTGCGCAAATCCCGTCGCAATCCACAGCATGCGCTTGTTCTCGCCCGACAATCGCACCGCTTCCCAGCGGCCAAAGGTCGGAGAACTGCGGCGCATGTCGACGGCGACGTCCAGAATTTCTCCGTCCACGACCCGGACTAGCTTTCCCTGCGGATGCTTTACCTGATAATGCAAGCCTCGCAGAACATTGCGGGAGGAGCATGAGTGATTATCTTGCACAAACTCCCCAGCAATTCCCGCATCGGCCATCACTCGCCGGTTATAACTCTCGAAGAAAAACCCGCGCTCGTCCCCAAATACCCGCGGTTCAAGAATCAACACGCCGGGCAGCGAAGTCGAAATTGTGGTGAGCGCATTCATCGTAGGCCGAATTGCCTGAACTGCATTCATCAGAATACCTTCTCGCGCAAGATTTGCAGCAGATAAGCGCCGTAACTGCTGTTCTTCATCGAGGTCCCAACTCTTTCCACCTGAGCGGCCGTGATGTAACCGGAGCGAAGCGCGATCTCTTCGGGACAAGCCACCATCAGTCCTTGCCTCTTCTCTATCGCTTGAATGTAAAGCGACGCATCCATCAGGGACTCATGTGTGCCCGTGTCGAGCCACGCCATTCCCCTCCCCATCACCACAACTTCCAACTGGCCGCGCTCAAGGTACTTTTTGTTCACATCGGTGATCTCCAGTTCTCCGCGCGCACTGGGCTTCAACGACTTCGCGATCTTTACCACCTGGTCGTCATAGAAATAAAGTCCGGTCACAGCGTAACGCGACTTCGGCCGCCGAGGCTTCTCCTCGATGCTGAGGGCCCGCCCACCCTCATCGAATTCCACAACCCCATATCGTTCGGGATCGTGTACAGGATAGGCAAAGACGCGCGCACCTTTTGTCTTAGCCGCCGCGTCCCGCAGATCCTTAGCCAGGTCGTGCCCATAGAAGATATTGTCCCCCAATACCAGCGCACACGGGCTCGCTCCCAGAAACGCCTCGCCCAACAAAAAAGCCTGCGCAATTCCTTCTGGTTTGGGCTGCACCTTGTATCGCAACTCGATTCCAAACTGACTTCCATCGCCCAGCAGCGCCTGAAACTGGAGTATGTCTTCCGGAGTAGTAATAACAAGGATGTCACGAATACCCGCCAGCATCAGCGTGCACAGCGGGTAATAGATCATCGGCTTGTTGTAAACCGGGAGCAGGCTCTTGCCCATGGCCTGAGTCGCGGGATACAGGCGTGTCCCCGATCCTCCCGCCAGAATGATTCCCTTATAACTCGTACGAGTTGAAGACTTCGTCATGAATCGAGTTTTCGCCCTCGCAATTCAAGCAGAGTAGTGCGTTTCAATCCATTCCCGGTAGCTTCCGCTCGTCACTTCGCGGACCCACTCTTCATTCTCCAGGTACCAACGCACGGTCTTGCGGATTCCACTCTCAAATGTTTCCAGCGGACGCCAGCCGAGTTCCCGCTCAATCTTGGTGGCATCCATGGCGTAACGCCGGTCGTGCCCGGGACGGTCTTTCACAAACGTAATCAGGCCGCGGCGCGAAGGCCCATGACGTCCCTCCATCTCATCCACAATGTCGCAGATTGTCTCCACGATGTCGATGTTGCGCTTCTCATTCCAGCCACCGATGTTATAAGTCTGCCCCGCTTGTCCCCGGGCGAGGACAGTTGCGATCGCAGCGCAGTGATCCTCAACGTAAAGCCAGTCGCGAACATTCTGCCCGTCTCCGTAAACGGGCAGCGGTTTACCATCGCGCGCGTTCAGGATCATTAGCGGCATCAATTTTTCGGGGAACTGGAATCGTCCATAGTTATTCGAGCAGTTCGTGGTGAGGACCGGCATCCCGTATGTGTGGTGGTAGGCCCGCACAAAATGATCGGACGCTGCTTTCGACGCGGCGTACGGACTGTTGGGAGCGTAAGGCGTGGCCTCGGAAAATGCCGAATCTTCGGGCCCAAGCGAACCATATACCTCATCCGTGGAAACGTGCAAAAAACGGAAATCGATTCTCTCCTGCTCGGCCAAGCCGCCCCAATATGCCCGTACCTCTTCCAGCATCGCAAAAGTCCCGTCCACGTTCGTTCGGATGAAATCATCCGGTCCCCGGATGGAGCGATCTACATGGCTCTCTGCTGCGAAATGCAAAATGGCCCGCGGCTGGCGACGCTCCAACAAGCCTCGCACCAAAGCACGGTCAGCAATGTCCCCGTGCACAAACTCATATCGCCGATCATTTGCGATGGTTTTCAGGTTGCCGAGATTCCCCGCGTACGTGAGTTTGTCCAGGTTCACGATGGAATACGAATCTCGCTCCATGCGTTGCAGGATGAAGTTCGATCCGATAAAGCCCGCTCCGCCAGTGACGAGGATCGTATTTTCCATGAGTGGAAGTTGCTCTGGAGTCAACCGCACCGACCGCGCGGGCGACGCAGTCCCCTGCAACGCCCGTCCAATTGTAAACAAAAAGGACGGGTTCCCCCGTCCTTGTGTTGATGCATTCGATTTTTGCGCGTCAAGACGCTTGGCGCCGGAACACCATTAGGTTGCCTATCCCGCCTTTTGCTGCGCACCCGGCAAGCGCTCTAACACCAGTCCACTCGGTTTTTTAGGGTGCGCCGCTGTCCGTTCCCAACCCATCATATCGAAATACACTCCTTCAATCTCCCCGGCAACCGCAGTCCACTGATAGTGTTCGCGGACGCGGCGTTTCGCGGCCTGTCCCGCAGCCTCACGCACCGCTGGATTCGCAATCAGAAACCGCAGCCGGTCCGCCAAATCTGCAACGTCGCCGCGCCGGAAAGTGAATCCAGCGTGGGCAACGGCCTCGCGATTCTCCGCAACGTCACTGCTGAGCACACACAACCCCGCGCCCATCGCATCCAGCAGAGCCAGGGACAAGCCCTCCAGGTCAGAGGGCAAGACGAAGACCATCGCATGGGTCAGCAATTCGTCCAGCGCTTTGCCCGAGACCCAGTCCAGCATCTTGATTCGCTCGCCGGCATGACCCCGCAACCGCCGTGAGTAATCGTCGCAATAGCTCGACGGCCCCGCCATCACAAGCTTTATGTCCGTGTCCAACTTCTCGTACGCTTCGACCAGCAGATGGCAGCCCTTTTCCGGAGAAAACCTTCCTAGAAATAAAATGTATTTCCCCGGCTCCAGGCCCCAATCAAAGATCTTGTCAGGCAAACCCCGCTCGCGCAGCACCCCGCCGTTCGGGACATAAGACGTCTCCGCTCCACAGGTCTCGCTGTAATGCCTCTGCAATGTCTCAGAGACCACCATCGTGTGGTTGGGCAAACTTACCGCCGCGCGCTCCCCAAGCCGCAGCACGGCGGAGGCGATGCGCCCCCATTTCTTGCGCTGCCAGTCGAGGCCCTGCACCGTGACCACGGTTTTCCTTCCCGCAAGACGCGGAATAAACGAAAACAGCGCCGGCCCCAGAGCGTGGTAGTGCACCACATCGCAAGGCCGCACCAGAACATGGATCGTGCTCAAGAACGTATGCACCAATGTTTCCAGATGCTTGGACCGGATCGTGCGCAGTCGCACCACGTGCATGCCGTTGTGCTCTTTCCCCGGAGGAGTGAAGTAACTGCGGCAATACACGGTGACGTGGTGCCCCATCCCCGCCAACCTTTTCCCAATCTCTTCATAGTAGGTCTCAATGCCACTGTACTTCGAGACCACGCCTCGTCCTCCGATGAATGCGATGTGGAGCATCTTTTTCTGCGCCGGCGCCGGAGGCCTTGATGCGTGTGACGATGGCATCTGCTCGCCAACCAGGCGCTCATACAAGCCAACCAGCGCTTCGTAGTGCGCCTCCGGCGTGTAGCTCCTCCGCACCTGTTCCCGGCCCGTCCGGCCCATTTTGTCCGCAAGTTCCGGCTGCGAGCTGAGAAACTGTATGGCGGACACCAATTGCTCCACATCGCCTGTCTCGTATAGGAGTCCCGTCTTGCCGGCATGGACCAGTTCCCGGCGCGATCCCAAGTCTGTGGCGACGACAGCTCGCCCTTCCGCATAGGACTCGAGAATCGTCTTACCCAGAGTTTCGTAAGCATGCGAAGGCAGCACGGTGAATCGTGAGTTGGCAATCGCGCGCTCCAGTTCCGCTCCCCGCAGGTGGCCGGCGAACTCCACGTTGACCAATCCCAGATCGGCAGCCAGTTGTTGCAACTTGCCGCGCTCCGGTCCGTCCCCCGCCACGATCAGGCGAAGATTTGGAAGGTGCTGCATCGCGTGCAACAAGTCGTCTACGCCTTTTTCTGCCGACAACCGGCCAAAGTAAAGCAGCGGAGCGTTCTCCGCATGCCGCACCGTGACAAGCTCGACTGGCTGGAAGTGCGGAAGCACCTCGAACTTGGCCGGATCCCATCCGTGCTCGACAAATTTGTCGCGTACAAATTGGCTCGGCGCAAGAAAGCAGTCAACGCATTTCCGGTACGTTCCCAGCCAGTTGTGAACGTAAGCCTCCGCCACCAGCGTCATCCGCGCGCCCCACCTCGGATAGCACTTCTCCTTCAGCGCGTGCCAGAATTCGCCGCCCTTGCAGGCCTCGCAAGCCTCCCCACGCAACACCAGGTTATAGCTGGCGCACAGCACCTTGAAATCGTTCAGATGGTAGACGACCGGAACGTTCTGCTTCTTCAGTTCCCACAAGATCGAGGGCGACAAATGGTGATAAATATTCCGCACGTGGGCCACGTCCGGCTGGAAATCCGCGATCATCGCCCGAATCCGCCGCCGCGCCTCGCGTGAATAAATCGCATGCACCGCCAGCCTTGCCTTGTGAAACCATCCACCCGGCTCCTTGAAGTCAATATGCGGAATGGAATGACGATCATATGGAGTGGGCTGGCCTCGCGGATCAGCCATCGAAAACAGCGCCACCTCATGCCCCCTCGAGCGTAGGAGTTCCATGGCTTCGAACAGGTAAACCTCAGTGCCGCTGAACGGGTAGTTATATTTGTTGCAAAACAGAATCCTCATGAGGAGAGCTCCAATCCTTGTTTGCGAAATCTTTGTTTGCGAAATTCCGGGTCACGATCAGATCTAAGAACCGGTCGGCAAGTTGAGTCAGATTTGTTCTGCGGCTAAAGTTGTGAACGACTTGCACCCGCGCAGCGTGCCGGATCCAGTCCAGCAGACTCACAGCAGAGCGATCTTCTTTACGCATCAGTTCATGAAGGAAGAGAATCCTTCCTGCAAAACTCCCCAGCTCTCCAGGCGAGTAGAGGAACCCCGTTTCCCCAGTTATGACGAGCTCCGGGATTCCAGTAATCGCCGGTGCGAGCACGATTCTGCCCCGCGCCATCGCCTCCATGAGCACCAACGGGATGCCTTCGCTACGGCTGGTAAGGACAATCACATCGGCGCCACGATAGAGTGAATCCATCTGCTCACGGGGCACGTGTCCAAGAAGCCTGAAGCGATCTTGCAGCCGGTGTTGCCGGATCCACCGCTCCAGACGTTGCCGCTCCGGACCATCCCCTGCAATCGCACACTCAAAATCGAGTCCGCGGTCGCGCAGTCGCGCACACGCGCGAACCAGGAATGCATGATCCTTCACCGCATGCAAGCGTCCCACGGCCAGCAAATTAAGATGGCGCGCAGGATCGACTTTCCGAAACTCCGCCTGTTCCGGCACATCAACGCCCAGCCGCAAGACAACGATCTTCCGCGCGTCGATTGCCGGAAAATGCTCCAGAATAAAGCGGCGGTTGAATTCAGAAATGGTTACGCAAAACCGGCAATTCTCCAGCTTCGTTTCGAGGTAAGCGCCATTGACCAGCAGGTCCGACCCGTGCAGCGTCAGGCTGTAGCTCACCCCCAACAAACGGGCCGCAACCATCGCGATCCATGCCCCGAAGTAGCCGTGATGCACGTGGATGTGATCCACTCCACGTTCCCGCAACTGAACCGCATAGCACGCCCCCAACCAGGTGTGCAGAAGAGCCTTCACGCGGCGCTTAGGCGATTCCTTCCCGCGTAGAAGCACGCGCGCCACCAAGCTGGCAATCCGTTCCCAGCGCTGCGCTGCCAACCCGAGTGCCCGCAGCAGAGTAAGCACTCGAACCGGTTGCAGGCAGAGAATCTCCGGCTGGAAAGTTGCAGCGGCCGCCCCACGATCGACCGCATTAGTGCTTCGCACACTGCCCGGGATGACCTGAACTCCTCGCCCCCGCAGTTCCGTTATCTCCTCGCCTACATAGGGCTCCACGGCTACGGGAAATTGATTGGCGAGATAGGCAACCGTCAACACGGGACCAAAGAGTGGCACAATTAGAGGGGCGAGATTTAAGCAGCGGAGCTGCGAAGTGTGTGGAGAGATCGCGACACGCCACGTTCCAGGTCTTTAACCGCACGATGCTGCTGCGCTGCCAGCATTCCCGCCAGCGTGAACAGCAGCCCGTTCACAAACTGATAATTCATTACTACAACCGCGGCATTCACCCAGTACACACCGAGCAACACCGGCCACATGGCATGGAATTGCCGATTCAGCAGACCGTTGCGTTCCGTCCGCGGAATCAGACCCCGTCCCAGACGAAAAATCTCCCACATCAGCCAGACATAAAGCGCTAAGCCGAAGACGCCATGCTCCACCAGTATTTCCAGGTATGTATTGTGGGGATACAACTCCTTCTCCTTGTAGCCGCTGACGTGGCGGGCCAGTTCCGCAGGCATCTGGTTCACACCCCAACCCGTAAACGGTTTCTCCAGAAACATCTGCCAGCCGCCGGCATACACCGCCTCGCGGAAATCAAGCGGGCCGGATTCGTGAAGCCGGTCCATGAGCGCCCGGCGCTGATCGTCAAAACTCAAAGTGACAAGTAAGCCCACTGCGCCCACGATCGCCACGCCAACGCACATCCGCCGCAGTCGCCGACTATGCGAAAGAAAAATTAGGAGCCCAATGCTGAACGCGAACGACAGCCAGACCGCCCTCGTCATCGTCGCCAAAATTGCTACCGGCAGGGAAGCCAGTAGCAAGGCGGCCTTTAGTCGGCGTATTCTTCCCCGCAGAAAGGCGTGCAACGCCAGTACGCCAAGCAAATTCAACGAAACCCCGTTTGCCACCGCCTGCAATAATGGCCCGCGCGCCCGGTCGGCGTGGTACCCCAGGCTTTCATCCAGGATAAAGCGAGGAAAGATCACCGCCTTTGCGCCTACCAGAAACGCGATCGATGTGAAACACAGATAGGCAAGCGCGATAAGCCCGAAAAGCTCGAACCGCCGCAGAGCCCGCTCTTCCCGGAACACCAGCCCCGCCAGGTGAAACAGAGCGAACGGTACAAAGAATTTCGCCGCAAGAAGACTCCAGCTCTGGGCGTCGAACGGCTGCCCGATCACGCTCGCGACCGCCAGAAGTATCAGCCACATCATCGGCCAAGTCACCCGTTCTACCACCAGTAACGGCTGACGGGCTACAACCGCTCGACCGGCCACGGCGAGGACCAACAATACAAACGCAACGCGATCGATTTCGTAGAAGGACACATCGGGAGGACGCAGGAGCATGGCCGCCAGAGCCGCAAGAAACAGCGCCACCGGCGCCATCATCATCGCTTGCACCGGGCGCAGCCCCATTCGCAAGCCTCGACACGCGACCGCGCCCGCCCACGAAGCAGGTAGCACGACCCTCCCCGGGGCCGACGACATCATTCTCCGCTCCCGCGCAAGACAACCGCCACAGTCTTCAGCAGAATCCTCAGGTCCATCCCCAGGCTCCAGCAGTGGATATACTCAATATCCAGGTTCATTCCGGCTTGAAAGGACGGATCCCGCCGCGCCGTCACCTGCCATAGTCCGGTCATCCCCGGCATCACGTCGAGTCTTGGCAAGTGCTCAATCGAATACGCGGAATAATCGTCCAGCGGGTGCGGTCGCGGCCCCACCAAGCTCATCTCCCCCTTCAAGACGTTCCACAGCTGCGGCAGTTCGTCCAGACTATAGCGGCGCAGGAGCCGCCCCACTCGCGTAATTCGCGGATCGTCCGCAATTTTGAAGCACGGCCCCTGTCGCTGATTTCGCTCCCGCAGAGTTTGCTTCAACGCGTCTGCATCCGAAACCATGGTGCGAAACTTGTAGCAGCGAAACGGCCGCCCCTTGCGTCCCGCGCGCGGTGCCGCATAGAGTACATGCCCCGGTGAATCCAGTCTAATCAGAATTGCGAGCAGGGCCAGCACTGGTGCCATCAAAATCAGCGCTGCCCCGGCACTTGCTACGTCCAGTACGCGTTTCAAGAACAATCCGGTGACGGGCAGCCGCTCCTCGTGCAGCGAGATGAGAGGCATATCCCCAATCCGTTCCGTCTCCCGTGTCGGCTCGCAGCCAAAAAGATCCGGTGCCATCTTCACGTCCAGCCGCAGTTGCTGGGCCGCGCGCACCACCCGCAGAGTTTTTTCCCGATCATGCGGCCCTGCCAGAATCACCTCGTCCACGAATCCGGTGCGCGCCAGTTCTGCCAGATCGCTGGTGCGTCCCATCACCCCTTTTCCTGGCAGCTTCCTGTCATCCAGGAAACCGCAAACCGATCGTCCTAACTCCGGATGCTCTCCCAAATAGTTCGCCAGTCGCTGGCCTAGTCCGCCCGCTCCCACAATGAGCACGTTCCGCATGCCGCCCGTGGCGCGTGTACGGTGTTGGATGCCCCGATGTTGGGTCCAACGCGATGCCAACAGGGCTCCTGAGTGCAAAATGCCGGCAGTCCATACCAGCGTTGATTGCACCCAGTTCCCGCCGGTCCGACCCTGCCGTGGACCACGTTCGCCCACCGGAAGAACGCTAGCGACTACCACGTGCCCGATCGCTTCCCGCTGCGGCTTTTTCCGCACCCCGAAAGAACCTACTCCCGGGATTAGCCGCGCTGCCCACTCGGTTCCCTGAGGTATCTGCTGTCTTGAATGTAAGAAAGGTAAAGACACTTCAGACCAATTCCAACTCGTATCCCTGGATCTCAATCGCCAGCGAGCGCTGGATCGATTCAATTGAGATCAACAGCTTTCCCTTTTCATGTTTCACGAGCACCCCTTCCAATCCGTGCAGACAACCGCCCCGGATCCGCACTCGTTGTCCGGCGTGAACGAACGGGGCCAGGGAAAAGAGCCCCTTCTCTTGCAGCAGCAATTGCAGATCTTCAATCTGCTTCGGCGGCACCGCCACTACTAGTCCTCCGAAACTCACAAAACCGATCAGCCCCGCGGTTTGCAGTACCGCCTGCCGCGCAATTTGGGATTGGTCGATATGCACGAACGCATACCCGGGAAACAGAGGAATCGTCACCACTTTCTGCCGGTCGCTCCAGGTGTGGTGTTCGGTCAGCAGGGGAAGGTAAACTTCGCAGCTCTTGTGGTTGAGCTGGGCAACTACTCTCTTCTCGAACCGGTATCGCGTCTGCACCGCAAACCATTGCGGCAGGGCGGCTCCCACCACCGCTACCGGCTGCGGCTGCGTTGGCATCCAGTGGACAACCCCCGCCGCCGGGACTCCATAGCTACCGCTCATTGAGTCCCATTGCCATTTCTTGTTTTCGTTTGCACAACGTTTTCGGTTCTTGCCGCTCCAAAGCCTTGCGGCAAGCACTAGTTACTGACTGGAACTGCCTTGCCGTGGTTCGCGGCCATCGGCACAAACCCTGCCGTTATCGCAATATGCTTCCCCGTCTACAGTCTGCGATAGATCCGCTCCGGGACCGGAAACCTTCTCTCGCTCAACACCGTTCCCAAAATCCGGGACTGCGCACCTTCCAGCGTTTCCTTGATCTTGCGCGCAGTCGCTCTCCGCGTGCTTTGGGCTCCCAGCACGAGAATGATTCCGTCCGCCATTTGTCCCAGCAACGTGGCCTCGCTCGATATCCCCGCCGCAGGCCCATGAATTACGGCGTACTCAAATTCATTGCGCAACTCCGAAAGGCGGGAGAGCCAATACGGCCCTGTCCCAGATTCCTCCCCGCACTCGCCCCGGCCGTACCCCGGCACGCGCCACAGGTTGGCCGCTGCCTGGCTAGACCAGGACTTGATCGCACCGTTCCTTCTGTGGACGATCTCCCCTTCGCGGTGTTCGCGTCGCACAATGGCGACATGAGCACGCGTCTCCAGCGCCAGAGCCTGACCCACCTGATCGCAGATATCGGCCATCGATGTTTGACCCCACCGCGCTGAAAACGACCTGCCTCACCGGTTGGGATCCACCTGCAAAGAACACTCGCTGCACCAATCCTCGAATTTGTTCCCGGCCGAAATTCTCCGGATTCCATTCGTTCGTCTCGCGCGCCGTCCCAACCTGCGGCAGCTCTGCTTCTCGCGTCCGTGACCCTAACAGTTCTGTTCGGTGCAGCACGTCGGCGTTCGCGCTCATCTCATCTCCTTCAGGCGGACAACCGCCTGCCCATTCCTTCCGGTATCGAAGCCAAGACTGGTATTTCCAAATACTTCAGCACTTCCTCTGGCGTGCGCAGCGCTGGGTCCAGATAGTCTGCCGCAAACGCGGCTCCAGTACCCAAAGCCAGGGCCGCTACACAGCCCACCAGCACCACCACTCCGGCCGGCCACACCGGCAGCGTGGGCACAACCGGCTGCTGGGCGATAGCCACATTGACGATGCCGCCCTCGTCCAGCGCGTCGCCCATACGTGCTTCTTCCCGTTTCTTCACATAGAGAAGATAGTTCTCCTGCGCCGCCTTCTCGCTGCTCGTCAGGTCGTCCTGGACAATCGCATCCTCGCCGAGTTGCCGGGCCAGGCTGCGGTATCCCGCCAAGTGCGCGCTCGTAGTTGCCTCTCGCGCTTCCAATCCCTTCATCTCAACCTGCGCCTTCTGTAGCTCTGCTTTCGCCCATTCGTAGTTCGCATCCTGATCTGTGGTCTCGTCGTGCAGCGGACTCAGCTTCTCGGCCGCGATCGCAGACTTGGCTTGCAGGATTTGCTGCTCAACCTCCTGCACTAGACGATGACTCGGCTCAAACTTGGTTAGCAACTGAGTCCTCTTCAACTCCAGATCCAGCAGGCTCCCCTTGAGCGCCCGCAACAGCTCCGGATTGTCCGCCGAGCGAACCTGGGTGATAGTCCGCTCCGGCAACCTCGCCAACTGCGCACTGAGTTCTTGCACCCGATGCTTTGTCTGTGCCATCTCCACCTGAGTCTGCCGGTAACCGGCCTCTTCTTCGTCGAGTCGGTGCAGAACCAGGTCGCGTTGCTGGGCGGCGATCACCACGTCATGGCTCTTCGTGAAGTCCACCATCTTTTTCTTAGCCTCCTCCAGTTGCCGCCGCGACTCTCCAGTCTGCTGATCGAAGAAATGCAGTTGTCCGCTGGGCCGGTGGACCTCCGTATGCTTTTCCAGATAAATCCTGGCCAGCGACTGCAGCACGTGAGCCGCCTCGCGCGCATCCGGCGCGTCGTAGCTCACTGCGATCAAATTGGTTTTCTTGATCCCCTCCACCTTCAACCGGCTGGCCAGCCGCTTCGTCGCTCGCTCCACCCGTGCCGCCTGCTCTTCGTGAGGACGCAGCCATCTCAGCCAGCCGTGCGCCTCCAGGTTGTTGACCTCCACCACGCGCCGCAACACGTCAGCGTCCTTCAGCAACTCCACCTCTGAATTCAGGTCCTCTTCGGTCACTTCTACCCGGGAGAAATCAGGAGGCGCGTTCGGCTGCGCGGTTACCGGAGGATCAGCTCGTCCTCGACGCACCAGCACCCGCACGTGGGCGCGATATGTGGTCCCGGCAAACGCATACACCACTGCCAGGACCAGCACCAGGCCCGAGACGCCCAAAAACAGTTTCCGTTGCCGGAACAGGACGATCGCCAACTCCCGCATCGTCGGCGACACTGCTTCGTCCCTGCGCGCTGGATCTTGATCTGCCATGCGGATTGACCTGCGTCGCTTGCTAAAACTGTGTGGAACTCACATACATGCTTAAGGAAGGCTTGCTGAGAAACCGCTCGATCTTCGAGATGGAATTTTGAGGAATAAACACCAGATCGCCCGGGCGCAACTGGGGGGCCTCGCCTAAGCCTCTTTCCTTCAACATCGTCTTCACGTTGAAAACCCGCGCCTCCACCAGATCATCATTCACGCGCCGGAATAGTAGTACCTGCGAGTGCCGGGCCTCGTGTGTAAATCCGCCCGCGATCTCAACCGCTTCCAGAATGCTGGTGTCGCCGCGCAACTCGTACTTGCCGGGCCGGCTCACCTCTCCCCCAGCCACAAAATAGGGATGCTCAAACTCTTTCAGCGCCACCGCCACCTGCGGATCGTGCAGATATCCCGTGTAGGCATGCCCCACTGCCAGACGGAACTGCTCCAGCGTGAGTCCCCGGGCCAGCACCGGCCCCGCATCTTTAAGCGTGACATAGCCGTCCGGTTGTATGGTGAGTGTCTGGTCGAACTCAGGAGAAAGCGTGAAGCTCAATGCCACCACATCGCTGTGGTTCAGCCGGTATAGCGGACGGCGTTCCCCTCCGAGCCCAGGGTTTCCCATGCCGTCCGCTTGTCCGGGTTTTGCGGCCACCATTCCTGCGCTCTCCGTCCCAGCCCCGGTTTGGCCAGTTGGAAAAGCCCGTGGGTTTGCTCCCAGGTCCTGCTTCCTCTTTTCCTCCTGGGCGAATGCGGCCACGCAAAGCTGCAATGACAACACGCCCATCAACGCAACTTTTGTCCAGCCAACGAAGGGCTTCATTGCGTGATGAGCTCTATTTTCCTGGATTCCGAGACCCGCTCAGCTTCCGCGGTCCTCTTCGTGCAAGGTACCTGCATGCTGATTTCGCCACAAGACTTGGGAAGTGTTGTCTACCAGCGTGGTCATGCCCGGTTTGGATGGAAAATGCAGAAACGCGGGCTGTTGCGGACTTTCTCCGTGTGGCGGCTGTTGCGATAGGGCCGCAAGACTGCTCCCTCACGGCCTACCCCCGAAAGTAGACTTGTATGTTCCCTACATCACACGCCACTCACAGAGCGAAGACTGAGAGGCACAGGGCAAACCCGCGCCACTGCGCGATTCCTCTGGAATTTCATCAAAACTCCCAGTTCCTACTATGGGCCGATCAACGGGTTTCCACAGCCTCCCCTTCTGTTTTCCCGATTTGAGAGCGGCACGCAAATTATGTGACCTGTTCCCTTGAGTACTGCCCCGCCCGCCCCTACCATCAGGACGGTAGCAAATCTAGTTCGTTCGGAGCCCTGCTTCGTGTGTCCGTCTCCCGTTGTCCATTCACCAGCAATCAGCGTACTTATTGCAGACTCCAACCGCATGCAGGCGCAGCTACTCACCAGCGCTCTGCGCCGCCGCTCCGAGTTTCGCATCTCCACCTGCTTGGTCGACATCGCCTCGATCCAGCAAGCGGTTGCTTCCACTCCGGCCAAAGTGGTTGTTCTCTCCTTGAATCACTCCACCAGCATTGCCAGCCAGATGGCGGCCATGCGCCGCGTTCATCTCTCTCACCCCGGCCTCGCTAAAGTTCTTTTGGTCGAATCCTACGATCGCGAACTGGTGGTCAGCGCGTTCCGCTCCGGAGTCCGCGGCATTTTCTGCATCTCCAATACTCATTTCCCGCTTCTCTGCCGCTGCATCCAGCGCGTCGCCGGAGGTCAGATCTGGGCCAACACTGAGCAAATGACCTTTCTGCTCGACTTGATCTCCGAGGTACCTTCGCTGCGAGTGCTCAACTCCCGCGGCCGCGAACTCCTCACCCCGCGCGAAGAACAGGTGGTCGCACTCGTCGCCGAAGGCCTCAGCAACCGCGACACCGCCCGCGAACTCAACCTCAGCGAGCACACCATCAAAAAGTATCTCTTCCGCATTTTCGATAAGCTCGGCATCTCATCCCGCGTCGAACTCGTCCTCTATGCCGTCAACCATGGTGCTCCCCTCCAGGCCGAATGGCTGGCCGGCATGAGTCACTCCACTTCCGACTAAAGGCGAATCTCGAAAGGCCGTCCAATTTGTAAACGATCTCCCGCGCCTGTATAAATCAGGGGACAGAACTCCGTGCCTGACGACCCTTCCACGCCCGAGCCCAATCCTCCCCCGCGAGGTCCGACCATCATCGCCGCTGGCCTGCTGCTGGCTGCTCTGGCCCTGGTTGTCCTCTATACCAGCCGTCGAGCGTTCCTGAGTCCAGTGGCGTTGGTCGTGGTCGCCGCCATCGGCGTGGCTGCGTTGCTCCTGCAGTTGCGCCTGAGGCCTCACGGTTCTTCGTCTGCTGGATCTTCTTCCGTTCGAGGTCCGCTCTGGCTCAACCTGCTCGGCGTTGTGTTCGCCGTGGGAGCCCTATTCGCCGACGTTCTCCACCTCAGTCCAGTCGTGATGCTGATCGCCGCACTCGGCGGCGTGGTGTCCTTTGCGGTCAGCGGCGTTATAGTCCTCGCTGCCCTGCGCAAACGCGGCGTTTGAATCTTCTTACGGCTTGAATTCCATCGCCACCGTTGTCTCTACCACCACCGGCTGCCCGTCAACCCGGTAAGGCTCGAACCGCCACCACCGCATAGCATCCATCGCAGCCCGCGCCAGTACATCCGGCCCATTCAGCGCATGCATCTCGACGACAGATCCATTGCGCCCCACCACCACATCCAGGACGATCACGCCTCGCAACTTAGCCGGCCGCGCCGCCGCAGGATATTCAGGATCCACTCGGTGCGTCACCAGCTTTTCCATCACGTCAGCCGGAACGTGGGCCTGTGGCCGCTGCGGCTCCACCGTTTTTTCACTTCCCCCCAGGCTGGACTCCAGATCTTCCCACCCGCGATTCCAGCGCCACCACAAAACACCCAGCAGGAGTGCCGCCGCCACCAGATAGAAAATCCATCCACGCCGGCTCCGCCTGCGGGCAGGCGGCAGTCCGCCGCCCGACCCTCTACCCTCGGAACCTTTCCCGGCCGCCTCGATCGCGATCTTCGCCCGAACTCCCAGTTCCGGTTCCGCCTTCACAGCTCCTGCCCAATCGCGGATCGCCGCCTGCTGCTCCACCGACAGCCCGACAAACTCCATCCCCACGCGCAGCTTGTCATGATGCCGCACCAGCGCCCGCGTGCGCAGCGGTTCCGCCGCCATCGGCAGCCGGACCTCCACCCCCACCGCCTCGCCCGGCAACAACTCCCCCGCTAACACCGCCGCTAATCCTCGGTCACCCAGGTTCACCAAACGTCCCGGCAGAGTATCCGGAATCCCGGAACGCAGCAGGGTTACATCCAGCGGCGCCTGCACACGGTACCGCACCCCCCGCCGCCGCGAAGGTAGGTCCCGCCACTGCCCTTGTGCTCCTGCTGCCATGCTAAGAATTGCTAACGACCAATCACCACGGAAACATCAGCGCCGCATCTCTACGATCTCGCTCCCATCCGCCACTAGCACCACGCTGGCCATGCCGATGAACAGCCCGTGTTCCACCACTCCCGGCATATCGCTAAGCCGCCGCGCCAGCCCATCCGCATCCGGAATCTGTCCGAACCGGCAGTCGAGAATGTAATTATTCTCGTCGCTCAAGTACGGCTTCCCGTCCGCTCCGCGCCGCATTGCGACAGATGCGCCCAACGCCTCAATCTTTTTCGCGACCACGGCCTGCGCGAACTTGATCACTTCCACCGGCAACGGAAACTTCCCCAGCACCGGAACTCTCTTCGTCGCGTCGGCCACAATCACCAACTGCTTCGTCGCCGAGGCCACAATCTTTTCCCGCAGCAGCGCCCCGCCGCCGCCTTTGATCAGCCGCAATTGCGGGTCAACTTCGTCCGCCCCGTCCACGGTCACGTCGATCTGCTGACATTCATCCAGCGTGGTCAACGGAATCCCCAAAGAAGCCGCCTGCTCCCGCGAACGCTCCGAGGTCGGAATGCCACGAATCCGCAACCCATTCTTCACCTTTTCGCCGAGCAGTTGAATGAAGTGCGCCGCCGTCGACCCAGTCCCCAGCCCGACGATTTGCCCGTCATGCACAAGCCGCAAGCTCGCCCGCGCCGCCGCCTCTTTTTCCTGATCGTTCGCCATAATTGTTCGAAGTTGAGGACTGCCCTCGAAACTTCTGAACTAGCCGCTCACTCACCCAAAACTCTTCTCCACATAAACCAAATACCCCGCCAGCACCAGACCAAACAACACTGTCAGAATCGCGATCAGATCCACAACGAATCCCGCCGGCTCAAACTTCCCTTCATCCAGTTGCGCCCGCGTTTTTCGATATCGCGCCAGTCCCGCCACCATCATCGCCACGCCCGCAAGAATCGCGCTCATCCCCATCCACACCGAAAGCCCCGCAGTCTTCGAGACGTGGCCTTGAAACTCCGTCAACTGCCGCATGGCAATGGCAAACCGTCCAATCGCAAACCCAAACACCACAACCGCGACACTGGTCCGCACCCACGCCAGAAACGTGCGCTCGTTAGCCAGATGATCGCGCGCCCGGTTGGAATTCTCAACCACATCGCCTCCCCGTGACGAAACTATAATGAGCTACCGACAACGCCCGCAGCATTATTCCACAGCCTTCGCCACCAGCGGGCCCACCACTGCAATATTCTTGATCAAGTCCTCCGGCACACCATGCCGCTGCTGCAAGTATTCCGGACTATTGTAGGAAACCCAAACCTTCCCGCCTTCGTCCTCCGCCACCAACGCCTTCAGCGGCAGATCGATCGCCAGCGAGGGCGCAGCCACCATCAGCGGCGTCCCGCCCCTCGGATTGCCAAAGATCACAACCTTCGTAGGCCGCATCTTCATCCCAACCTTCTCCGCTTCGCCGCTGTGGTCGATCACAGCGAACACCCGCACCCCGCGCTCGGCGAGAACCCCTTCCAGCCGCTTCAAGGTTTCGTCCACCGTATACGAGCTTGCGACCTGTACCAGATCGTTCGCTTGCATAACCTCACCCCCTTGCTCCTTCAATCGAAGCCCCCCGCAGTCTACATTGCTCCGCTCTCGGAGAGCCTCGTACAGTAAGCACGGTAGACAGTTTGGCAACTTGTGGAAATTCCTTAACCTGAGCTTTACGTTGGTCGGAGCCGTCGCGGAATCTGCCCCAATTTGCAGCATCTCTGTGCTCTGCCGTTCACACACTTGTGAATTTCTTTTCTTCAGGAATTCATTTCTGATTTACCCTCCCGTAGCCGCGCACCTACTACCTTGTCGTCTGTAGCTTCTCTGAAATTCAGGAGGAAATTCATGTCTTTGTCACGTTTGATGGCGCAAGTCAGACAGCACCTCGCCGTTGGCGCAAGCCTGTTCGCGTTGCTGGCCAACTTGGGAGCGCCGGTCACATCCGCCGCTCAAGAACCCGCCAAGCACCCCACCACGGCAACTCCCATTCAGCACGTCATCGTGATCATCGGGGAAAACCGCACCTTCGATCACGTCTTCGCCACCTATCAGCCGACCAGCACGGACACCGTCCTGAACCTGCTGTCAGAGGGCATCGTCAAGGCAGACGGCACTCCGGGCCTCAACTTCGCCGCGGCCAGTCAGTCCACAGCCAGCGACACCACGTCTTATCAACTAAGTCCCTCCAGCAATACGCCGTATACCTACCTGCCGCCAGTGCTTGCCGGGGGATATACCACTCCGCCGTTCAAAAACACAGGGCAGGCCAAGAGATTTGAAAACGGGTTGCCGAGCAACTATTACATCTACCTGACCACCGGCGGCACCGGCCTCAATCACGGCGAGGTGGACATTCGCGTCCCGAACCCAACCAGTCTGCCCTCCGGCCCGTTCCAGTTGACTTCAGCGACGCATCCCTACGACGCCTACGACAACAGCCCCGTCCACCGCTTCTACCAGATGTGGCAGCAGTTCGATTGCAGTGCGGCCCACATTACAACCGCGAATCCCAGCGGATGTATTGGCGACCTGTTCCCTTGGGTCGAGGACTCGATCGGCGCTGGAGACAATGGACTTCCCCAGCCCAGCGGCTTCAATGACACCACCACCAAGGAAGGCTCAACCGCCATGGCCTTCTACAACGTGCAACAGGGCGATGCGCCTTACTTTAAGTTTCTTGCCGACAACTATGCGATGAGCGACAACTTCCACCAATCCGTGATGGGCGGAACTGGCGCCAACCACGTGATGCTCGGCACCGGCGACGCGATCTGGTATAGCGATGGCAACGGAAATCCCTTGCAGCCACCCCACAATCAACTGGTTGCCGCAGGCAGCCCTAATGCCGGCATCGTAGACGAGATCGAGAACCCCGATCCCCAGTCCGGCACCAACAACTATTACACCGAGGATGGCTATGGTGGCGGCTCGTATGGATCTCCATCCTACGGCGGCGGCACCTATACCAACTGTTCCGACACAACTCAGGGCGGGGTGACACAACTTACCTCCTACCTGAGCTCACTAAGCCCCGCCATCAAGCCCAACTGCGATGCGAACCACTTCTATCTCCTGAATAACTACAACCCCGGCTATTACGGCAGCGGCGCGAGCGCTTTTGCCGATATTGGCAATCCAAACGAGACCGTCTTCACCATTCCCCCATCCTCGCTCCGCAACATCGGCGATGCCTTGAATACAGCCGGTGTTTCCTGGGCCTACTATGGCGACCAGTGGACCGCCTATCTGAAGAATCCGGACGGGAACTACGTAACCGCCGACAACACCTACTGCAACATCTGCGACTTCTTCCAGTACTCGACCTCGATCATGAGCAGCGCGTCGAGCCGGGCGAATTTGCAGGACACCACTGCCCTCTATTCGGCCATTAAGCACGGAACGCTACCGGCCGTGTCCTATGTGAAACCCGACGGCTGGCTCGACGGCCACCCGGCTTCCTCGAAGCTCATCCTGTTCGAGGGCTTCGTAAAGAAGATCGTGGACGACGTCCAGGCTAACCCGGCATTGTGGAGCACTACCGCGATCATCGTCACCTTCGACGAGGGCGGCGGTTACTATGACTCCGGCTACGTTCAGCCTCTGGATTACTTCGGCGACGGCACCAGAATTCCCACCCTCGTCGTCTCTCCATTCACGAAAGCCGGCCATATCTCGCACGCCTACGCCGACCACGTTTCGATCCTGAAGTTCATCGAAGCGAACTGGGGACTGGCTCCGCTCACCAGCCGCAGCCGCGACAATTTCCCCAACCCCATCACCGGCAGCAACCCTTACGTCCCGACGAACAGCCCAGCCATTACCGATCTGATGGACCTGTTCAGCTTCTAGGGCCGCAAGTAGTTAGGGAACTAAGCCGCAATCTGTGAAAGACGAAGCGGATGACCCGGGAAGGTCATCCGCTTTGTAGTTCTACCCTGCGTTCCCCTGTGTCCCCTGTGCTAAAGGTTTTGCTCCCCGCTGGAATCCCCCGCGTCCGCCCAGCATCCGTTATCCTAGTAACGACCTAATATGGCCACACCGAAATCTAAAGCGTCCGACGGCACCAGTGCCGTCATCGACCCCGCCGCCAGCAACCCGGAGCGCGAACAAGTCTTCAACGCCTTCCGCCAATGGGGATACCTCGAAGGCGACCTCGACCCGTTAGGCTTCCTCCGCCCGCGCCCTACTCCCGAACTGCAAATCAACAGCCAGTACGCCCGCGAAGCCCGCGCCATCTACTCCAGCACGATTGGCATCGAGATCAACCACATCTACAATCCCGAACGCCGCCGCTGGATCTACGAGCAGATGGAATCGCCATCCCAAGGTTTCGAGGTTACCGAAAAAGACCAGAAACGCGTTCTCGACCTGCTAATCCGCGCCGACATATTCGAACAAGTCATGCAGCAGCGCTATCTAGGCAGCAAGCGTTTCTCACTCGAAGGCGTAACGGCTCTGATCCCGCTAGTCGATGAACTTCTCGACACCGGTTCCCGCCTCGGTGCGATCGAACTAGTAATGGGCATGAGCCACCGCGGACGCCTCAACGTAATTGCCCATGTAGCCAAACGTCCCCCGGACGAGATCTTCGCCGGATTCGAAGACGTCAACCCGCGCAGCGTCCTGGGCTCCGGCGACGTCAAGTACCACATGGGCGCAACCGGCGAGTACACGACGCACAGCGGCAACAAGGTCCACATCCACCTGGTTTCAAACCCCAGCCACCTCGAAGCAGTCGATCCAGTAACCGTCGGCCGCACGCGCGCCAAGCAGGACCGCACCGGAGAAGGCGGACGCGAAAAGTATCTCCCACTGCTCGTCCACGGCGACGCCGCTTTCGCCGGACAAGGCATCCTGGCCGAGACCATGAACTACGCCGACCTCCCGGGCTACACCGTAGGCGGCTCGATTCATGTGGTCGTCAACAACCTGCTCGGATTCACAACCAGCTACGTCGAAGAGCACTCCACCCGTTTCGCCGCTTGCATCGCGCGCCGCCAGTCCATTCCCATCTTCCACGTCAACGGCGAGGATGTGGACGCAGTAGTCCGCGTAGCCCGCCTAGCCACGGAATATCGTTACCGGTTCGGCACCGACGTTGTAATCGACCTGATTGGATACCGCCGCCACGGTCACAGCGAAGTCGACGATCCCACCGTTACCCAGCCGCTGCTCTACAAAAAGATCAAAGAGCATCCGCCGCTCTGGGAAATCTACGCCGATGACATCGGAGCAGCCGACGCCCCGGCGCAAGCCGCCGCCATCAAAGCCGAGTTCGAATCCGCGCAAAAAGACGCCGGCAAGCTAACCCAGAAGCCGTTGATGCGCGACCTCCCAAAGTATTGGGACCAATACTACGGCGGCCTCCACAAGCCAGAATTCGAAGTAGAAACCGGACTCTCAAATGAAGAGTTAGCCGACCTTACGAATCACCTCACAACGTACCCCGCAGGTTTCCACATCCACCCGAAAGTAAAGAAGCTTTTGGAACAGCGGGCCGAAATGGGCGCAGGAAAACGCGCAGTCGACTATGGCATGGCTGAAGCTCTAGCCTTCGCCAGCCTGGCAAAAGCCGGAATCCCGGTGCGTCTCTCCGGCCAGGACTCCCGCCGCGGCACCTTCAACCAGCGCCACTCCGTTCTAATCGATATCGAGAACGAAAACGAATATGTCCCGCTGGAAAACATCGCGCCCGGCCAGGCCCGCTGCGGAATCCACAACTCCACTCTTTCGGAACCCGGCGTCCTCGGCTTCGAATACGGCTACAGCCGCGACTATCCCGAAGCGCTAGTCCTCTGGGAAGCCCAGTTCGGCGACTTCGTAAACGTAGCGCAAGCCATCATCGACCAATTCATCTCCGCCGGAGAAGCCAAGTGGAACCTGCTCTCCGGCGTTGTCCTGCTTCTCCCGCACGGCTACGAAGGCCAGGGCCCGGAACACTCCAGCGCCCGCATCGAGCGCTTCCTGCAACTAGCCGCGAAACATAACATCCAGATCACGCAACCCTCGAACGCCGCGCAGTATTTTCACCTGCTCCGCCGCCAGGCCCTGCGCCACTGGCGAAAACCGCTGGTAGTCTTCACCCCGAAAAGCATGCTGCGCCATCCCGATGCTTCCTCCCCCATTGAGGACTTCGCACGTCCAAGTTTCCGGCTTGTGATTCCCGACACAGAAATAGGACAGGCCAACCGAATCCTGGTCTGCACCGGAAAAATCGGCCACGAACTTCGCGCCGAGCGCAAAAAGAGAAAAGACAGCAACACCGCAATCGTCTTCCTGGAACAGCTCTATCCTTTCCCGGACAAGGAACTAACCGCCGAATTCGCCCGCCACGGCAACTCCGGAGAAATCGTCTGGGTGCAGGAAGAGCCCGCCAACATGGGAGCCCTATTCAACATGCTCCCCCGCCTCCAGCGCATAGCCGGCAACCGCCACGTGCTATCAGTAAAGCGCAGCTCCAGCGCCAGCCCCGCCACCGGCAGTTCCAAGGCCCACGAAGTCGAGCAGAAGACGTTGCTGACGTTAGCCTTCACGACAAAGGGATAAAGGAAGGGAATCACCAGGACTCATGTTGGGACAGCCGCCTCGGCTGTCCGGCGAGCGAAAGCGAGCCACCAAAAACTGTTGCGCCAACTAAAATCGGTGACTATAATGACTACTATGACCATCATGACCATCAAGAAGTCAGGAGGGCTCCGCCTATGAACGCGCAAACCTGGACCGTGGCCCAAGCCAAAGCAAAATTCAGCGAAGTAATCGACCGCGCCATGTCGGAGGGGCCGCAGACCGTCACGCGCAAGGGCCGCACTGCCGTGGTGGTGGTCGATGCCGCCGAGTGGCAGCGAAAAACCAAACGCGTTGGTACCCTGGCGGACTTCTTTGCTAACTCCCCGCTCCGGGGATCGGGCCTGAGGCTGCAGCGCCCAAAAGGCCGCTTGCGAAAGATTGACCTGTGAGTTTTCTTCTCGATACCAATGTGATGTCGGAATGGCTCAAGCCCAAGCCGAACCCCGGCCTCATGCAGTGGACCGGGTCCGCCGATGAAGACCACGTCTTCCTGAGCGTAATCTCGCTGGCTGAACTGCGCTACGGTATTGAGCGGATGGCCAGCGGAAAGCGCCGCCGGCGGCTCGAAGAGTGGCTTCGCCACGAGCTGCCCATCCGCTTCGAGGGCAGAATCCTGCCTGTAGATCCCCCCATCGCCGACGCTTGCGGAACAATCGTTCGTCGTTCCCAACTCCTCGGACGTTCTATAGAGGCGATGGACGCCCTCCTCGCCGCAACTGCGGAAGTTCATCAGCTAACCCTGGTCACACGAAACGTGTCAGACTTTGTCGTCCTCCAGAATGTCCTCAATCCCTGGACTCAACTGCCGTCCTAGATCGCGCCACGATTTCAAACAACTCAGCACAACTCATGTGGGGACAGCCGCCTCGGCTGTCAAGCGAGCAAAGCGAGCCCCCCCGAGGCAGAGTCTTACCCGGGTCTTTCCGTTACTGCCTTGCCCCCACTCCCCGGGAGCACAGCCTTCTCACCTTCAGCACCCTCCCCCGCGAACAACGCCTCCAAATTCGGATACGCATAAATCGTAGGCGCATGATTCGCCATCAACCCACCCGTATCCGCGGTTGGCCCGTAATTGCTGTGCACCTCCCGCCCCAGCATCCGCAACATAGCCATCAACTGTCCGCGATGGTGCGACGTATGCGCGATCCTCCGCGTCATCACCCAGGCGCGCGACCGCTGCACATCGAAAAACTTCACATTCTCCTCCCACCACACCTCGTCTTTTTGCTGAAGTCCCGCCAGACGATTCCCGCTGTCCTCTGCATACCGCTTCATGAACTCCAACCGTACCTCCTGCTTCGGCAGCGGAGGCGCACCCACATCAATGCCCAGCATGTTGCGAAACCACAGGTCTTCGCTCACGCACTGATGCACCATTTGCTCATGCAAGCTGCGCCCGCGCGGATCGCCCTCCCGCGGACGCACCCCAAGATCCTCATCCCGGAACTCGCTCCACACGCTGACCACCTTCACCCGCTCCGTGGCATACGTCTCAACCAGAAATGCGTATCTCATAGCCGCAAATGGTACCCTAATTTTCCGAATTCATTCACATGCCCCGCCGCCCCCAACCCCTCCGCGTAGCCATCGACACCGGCGGCACCTTCACCGACTGTGTCTGGATCCAGCAGGGCCGCCTGCGCATGTTGAAAGTTTTCTCCACCCCCGCCGATCCCTCCCAAGCCATCGTCGAGGCCCTCCGCAAAATCAATCACAAAGGTGAACTGATACTCCTGCACGGCACCACGGTAGGCACCAACACCCTGCTAGAGCGCAAAGGCGCCCGCACCGCGCTGATCACCACCGCCGGCTTCGAAGACGCCATCGAGATCGGCCGCCAGGCCCGCCCCAAGCTCTACGACTTCTTCTTCGACCGAGTCGAACCACTAGTCCCCGCCGATCTCCGCTTCGGCATCGAAGAACGCACTGCCAGCGACGGCGAAATCCTCACCGCACCCACGCCTGCGGATCTGAAAACACTAACCTCTGAAATAAGAGCCAAGCACACCGAGTCCATCGCCATCTCACTCTTGTTCTCGTTCGCAAACCCGAAAAACGAGCAAGCGATTGCGGAAGCCCTCAAGTCGCTAGGCGTCCCACTCTCCCTCTCTCACGAAATCCTCCCCGAATTCCGCGAATACGAACGCACCTCCACCGTAGTGATGAACGCCTACCTCCAACCAGTAATGCAGCGTTACCTGGAGAATCTGGAATCCCGCACCCGAGACTTAGTGGAAGAGCGGCGCTTCAGCGCCGCGAAAAGCCCCCACAAGGATGTTGGGGCTTCAGCCCCCGCTCCCCGCACCTTCGTAATGCAATCCACCGGAGGCATCACCGCGCTAGCCGCCGCCGCCCGCGAGCCAGTCCGCACCGTCCTCTCCGGCCCCGCCGGAGGCGTAGTAGGCGCAGCCGCGACAGCCAAGCGCAGTGGTTTCCCTCGCATCATCGCCTTCGACATGGGAGGCACCTCCACCGACGTCTCCTTAGTCGAAGGCCCCATCACCACCGCCAGCCATGCTGAAGTCGCGGGACTCCCCATTGGCGTCCCCATGCTCGACATTCACACCGTGGGCGCAGGCGGAGGCTCGCTAGCCCGCTTCGACGCCGCAGGCGTCCTCCGCGTAGGTCCCGAATCCGCCGCAGCCGATCCCGGCCCCATCTGCTACGGCCGCGGCCTCCAGCCCACAGTTACCGACGCCAACCTCTTATTCGGTCGCCTCCAACCCGCGCGCTTCTTAGGCGGCGACTTCACCCTCGACCTCGATCGCACCCGCAGCATCACAAAAGAGTGGCTGAAGCAGCAGGGAAGTCATCTCACTCTCGAGAAGTTCGCTGCCGGAGTAATCCGCGTAGTCAACGGCACCATGGAGAAAGCTATCCGCGTAGTCTCCATCGAACGCGGCCGCGATCCCCGCGACTTCACCCTCGTAGCCTTCGGCGGCGCAGGAGGCCTTCACGCCTGCGCCCTAGCCGAGTCTCTCAACATCCCGCACGTAATCATCCCCGCGCTTCCCGGCGCGCTCTCCGCCCTAGGTATTTTGGTCAGCGATGTAGTAAAGGACTATTCCCGCACCGTCCTCTGGCGAGTCTCAGGCAAGCTCCCGCACGCCCAACTTGATCGCGAATTCGCCGCCCTTAAGAAACAAGCCGCGAAAGATTTTGAACAGGAAGCCTGGCGCGGAAGAATTCACTATAAGCCAAGCGTAGACATCCGCTACCGCGGCCAGGGATACGAATTAAATCTCCCGTTCACGAAAAATCTCCAGAAGGACTTCGAGCAAGAACACCACCGCCGCTACGGCTACGCCCACCCCGCCCGCGAACAAGAGCTAGTAACCCTCCGCCTCCGAGCAATTGTGAAATCCACCACAGCCCATCTGGGGACGGGCGCATTCGCCCGTCCAGGCCTGGCAAAGCCCAGCTCGCTTTCCACGCTCAAAGCCCCGGTCGCATTCGACGGCAAGAAACTCGCGACGAAAATCTACTCCCGCGACGCTCTAACACCTGGAAAGAACTACTTCGGCCCAGCCGTCATCACGGAATACAGCGCCACCACAGTAATCCCGCCCGGCAAGCGCTTCCACCTCGACCCCGCCGCCAACCTGATTGTTACAATCCGATAAAAATCACGCCTTAACCAGGTCTGGCAACTGGCAACTGGTAACCGGCAACCGTTTTCCAGCTACAATGAACCCGTGAAACCAAGCATCTTCGTCGTCGAAGACGATCCCGATATTTCCCGCCTAGTTCGCCACCACCTGGAGAACGATGGCTTCGCCGTCCGCGTCTATCCCAACGGCTCTACCGTAATTGCCGACGCTGAACGCCAGCGCCCGGCGCTTTTCATCCTCGACATCATGGTCCCCGGCAAAGACGGACTCGAACTCTGCCGCACCGTCCGCCAAACCCCAAGCCTCGCCCCCGTGCCAGTAATTTTTCTCACCGCCAAGAGCAGCGAAGCCGACCGCGTCCTCGGCCTCGAGATCGGTGCCGACGACTACATCGCCAAGCCTTTCAGTCCGCGCGAACTCGTGGCCCGCGTCAAGGCCGTGCTGCGCCGCTTCGAGCGCCCGCTTCCGCCCAGCCCTCTCAAAGTCGGCGACATCGCCATAGACCCCGCCGCCATGATCCTCACCGTCAAGGGACAAACCGTCCCCACCACGGCCACCGAATTCCGCCTGCTCGATTATTTCGCCCGCCACCTCGGCCGCGTCTTCTCCCGCGATCATCTGCTCGATTCCGTCTGGCGCGACACGTCCTACGTCACCCCACGCTCGGTCGACGTCTACGTCCGCCGCATCCGCGAAAAAATCGAACCCGACCCGGAAAACCCACGTTATCTCAAGACTGTCCGCGGCGCGGGCTACCGCTTCGAGGCCCCAAAGTGAGAAGCTTCAACGTGAGCGGCTTCAAAGAGAATAAGAAGTGAGAAACCGGATCTTCTTCAAGCTGCTGGCCGCCTTTTTCGTAGTCATCCTCGCCGCCGCCGTTACCTTCGACGTGATGGTCGGCGGCGCTTGGCAAGCTTCGCTGCGCACCGAAATCGAACGCAACCTAATTCAGAAGACCGAACTTCTCGCGCACCGCGTCGAAACCGACCGCAGCCACTCCCTCCCCGACATCGCCGCTCAGGAAGGACAATCCGCTGGCGCTCGCGTCACCATCATCGATCCCCGCGGGCAAGTCCTCGCTGATTCAGAAACGCTTCCCTCAAACCTGGAAAACTATGCCGCGCGTCCGGAATTTGTGGCGGCTCTCTCTGGCATAATCGGCCGCGACGAACGCCGCAGCGCCACCGTCGGAACCCCGTTCCTTTTTGTTGCTGCGCCCATCGCCGGCGGCGCTGTCCGCCTGGCCTATCCGCTTTCCGATGTCGAAGCTGTTTCCGCACAAGTACGCGGCAGGCTGGCGCGGGCGACCGGCCTCGCCTTCCTCTTTGCCCTTCTCGTCGCCGCCGTCGCTGCCCAGTGGAGCGCCCGCCGCCTCGAGCGCATCGTCGACGTCGCAGGCCGCATCGCCGACGGTGATCTTCAGGCGCGTATCAAAGAAACTTCCCAGGACGAAGTCGGCCGCGTCGCCGCCGCCATCGATGGCACCGCCCGCCGCGTCGAACAAAGTTTCGCCGCCGTTCGTTCCAGCCAGCGCCAGCTCGAAACCCTCCTCAACAGCATGCAGGACGCCGTCATCGCCGTCAGCGCCGATGGCCTCGTACAGTGGGCCAATCAACCCATGGATCGCCTCGTTCCCCAAGGCACCCGTCTGCATCAGCCAGTTGTCGAAACCATCCGCGACCCTGATTTCCTCGCCACCGTCAAAGAAGCTACCGCCACCCGCGAAGTCAAAACCGCCCGCGCCACTTCCATCGTTCCCGGCCGTGCCTTCGACGTCACCGCCGCCCCTCTGCCCGATGGAGGCGCAGTCGCCGTGCTCCGCGACCTTACCGAAACCGAGCGCGTCGAAAAAACCCGCCGCGATTTCATCGCCAACGTTTCCCACGAACTGCGCACGCCACTCACATCAATTCAAGGCTACGCGGAAACCTTGCTCGACAGCACTCCCGACAACGTCGCTCCCACCCGCGAGTTTCTAGAAATCATCCGCAAGAACTCCTCCCGCATGTCCCGTCTCACTGAAGATCTCCTCACCCTGGCCCGCGTCGAATCCGGCGAAACCCGTTTCGACATGGAGCCCGTTCCCCCAGCCGAGCTTCTCCACGACGCCGAAGAGAGCTTCCGCGAAATCGCCCGCACTCACGGCATTGATTTGCAGATACAAGACATCCAGATACAGGATTCGTCGCCGCTCCACGATGCGCCCATTCAGAATCTCCGGTCGGTGCTCGCCGACCGTGAAGCCATCCACCAGGTCTTTTCCAACTTGATCGACAACGCCCTGAAGTACGGCGCTTCGGGCGGGCGAATCGTCCTCGGCGCCCGCGCAGTTCCCCACGCCGTCGAATTTTATGTCCGCGATTTCGGCGCAGGCATTGCCTCCGAGCACCTCCCGCGCCTCTTCGAGCGCTTCTATCGCGTCGACAAAGCCCGCTCCCGCGAATCCGGAGGCACCGGCCTCGGCCTAGCCATCGCCAAGCACATCATGCTGGCCCACGGCGGCTCCATCCGCGCCGAAAGCGACCTGGCCCACGGCTCCACCTTCCTGTTCACCCTCCCCACCGCCTGAACCAAGACAGTAGCGCCTGCAGCCTGCCCTGAGCGAAGTTGAAGGGTTGCGCCGGCCCTCCGTAACCTCGGTGTAGAATCATTGCAAGATATGCGCTTCGGAGACGTTATGAAACGAATCGCCGCCCTCATACTACTCGGTGCCCTCAGTCTGGCATGGTCGATACCCGCGAGCGCTCAACGCGAAAACCGCAGCATCGGAGAAAATAGCCGCGAAGCCCGCAAAGCCGCCAAACAGCAGCAAAAAGCGTCGAAGAAGCTGGCCAAGCAGCAGCGCAAAGCCGCGAAGAAATACCAGAAAGAGCAACGCAGGGCAGCCAAACAGCAACAACGTCGCAGCAGATAACCCGGGGAAGTAATCGGCGCCACCACGCCGCCGCCGCGAGAAATGACCAAAAATTCACACCTTCTTAACCCACTCCGCGAAAGGAAACTCTATCCTTAGCCGTTGACCATCCGCCTATGCCTGCGGCAAAATTAGATCCAATAGGTTCGCGGACCCCCAGCCCGCACCAGAGGGATACCCTCATGAGCACTGCCCGCGTCGAAAGCCTGCCACCCGAGCCAGCCCATCATCACATTGTCCGCCGCACCGTCGAAGCCTGCCGCCTGGCCAAAGAAGCCGCCGGAGCCGCCGCCGAAGGCATCGCCACCGGTTCCGCGCCTCTGCTGAATTCTCTGCGCCAGCGCGAGCGCGAACTCGACACCCTCGACATGGAAATCGACACTGCCGTCACCACCGCCATCACCGAAGTCGAGCCCGCCGAAGCCCGCGAACTCCTCGCCTGCATGAAGTTTATGATCAGCCTCGAGCGCATCGGCGACCTGCTTCTCAGCTTCGCCAACAGCGCGCAAGCCGCCTCCGGCCGCGTCGATTCCGAGGACACCCGCGACCTAACCCACATGGCCACCATCCTCGAAAAAATGTTAACCGACGTAGGCGACGCCTTCTCCTCCCGTGACGTCGGCAAAGCTGTCGACGTCATCCGTTCTGACTCCGAAATGGACCGCCTGCGCAACTTGATCTTCCTCCGCCACATCGAGAACCCCGAAAACATCTCCCGCCAGGCCAGCCTGCAAGTCATCTTCATGACCCAGTCTCTTGAACGTGCCGGCGATCACGCCAAAAACCTCGCCGAAGAAGTCTGCCACGTAGTCAGCGGCCACACCGTCCGCCACGTCCTAATGGCCTACGACAAACCTGTAGAACAAATGTTCATCGACTACCTCCGCCGCCGCGACCAGCACTAAGCTGTCCTAAAACTTGTCATTCCGCGACTCTTGTCATTCCGAGCGAAGCGAGGAACCTGCTGTTTGCCTCCGCCACAACGAACCGTGTGAGTCGGACACTCCTGCCGCTCCTTTTCACGAGCAGTCTGCTGCCAGTCTAGGGGACTGTTCAAAGGATTTTCGATGAAGCAGTAGTACAATTCGTGTCGAGCTCGGTTCTGGATGTGGAAATGGCAAATCAGCACAAACGCGACGAATGGCTGCAGGACATCGATGCTCGTCAGCGCAATATCGTGTTTCCCGACACGGTAGAGAACGAGACACGGTTCTGGCGTAACCTCGGAACGGGACCCTCCAAGACTTCCACGAAGCTCGGTTTGGCCGTCCTGGCGATCTTTGTCTTCGGTTTTGCTGCCGTCATCTTGGTCGCGACCTACAAAGCGGGCGTCATGTTGTGGTTCCTTTTGGCAATGCTCCTCCTGTGCGGGCCGATCTTCGGCGTGATCGCGTGGGCTACCCGCAAGAGTCTCCGGGATATCGAGAAAGCTCGACATCACCCCAACGCCCGGAAGCGTTGACGGCGGAAGCCGATTTTAGGCTGGCTCACACGCCGCGTCAGGCCCCAATCCCGACTCACCCTTTCCCCAAATACCTCCCCACCACCCCCGCACACCCTTCCACAAACTCCCGTTCCGCCTTATTAAACGCGGCCACAAAATAGCTCTCCACATCAAGCTCCGCCGCCAGCTTGTTCTTCACGAAGATCGGCACAACCATCTCACACTTCACCAAAGGCGATCCCGCAAGATAACGCGCGTCCTTGGATACATCCTCCACCACCACGGTTTCCCCACTGCTGGCCGCCGTGCCACAGAGTCCCGCGCCCAGCGGAATCCGCGCAGTCGGCGTGAAGCTGCCCACATAAGGCCCCACCAGCAGCACCCCCGGATCAGCCGCATCCACTAGATAAAATCCCACCCAGTTGTAGCGAGTCATTTTTTCGTGCAGTCGCTGCGCGATATGCTCCATAACGTCCTTCGCCGTCGGAGCGGTCCGGGCATAGTTCTGAAATTCCTCCAAAAGTTCTTCGTGCACGGGCATCGTCTGTAGTCCCTCGTAGTAGGCGTCAGAAAGCCACCGCTGTCACTTCCAGTTCGCATTAGTGTACGTGCTGAGCGGATTCTCCAAAGAGTGCCCGAAGAGGCTCCTGCGCGGAAGGTTGTCATCCAGAGCGAAGCACGACGGCGAACTTTTTCCACAGCCTCCTTGTGACATCTGACCTTGTGCCCCACATCAAACTTGCGCGATCATGGTCGACGCCGTGACGGTTCGCCCAGTGCGAAACCTGCCCCGCCAAGCTCTTTGTTCTCAAGATTTTGATATTTAAGTTCTTTGAAAACAAGATTTTGCGAAGTTCACTTTTGCAAAACCCGTGCTGGACAAGGCTTTCCGCCGGATTAGCAAAATAAAATTTGCTCCGAAATCCGCCCGTTCCGCCATGGCGATCTGTTTCGCACGTCTCGGAGAAAATTTATTTCTACAGAGAATTCCACAAGCATCGAGCGGATCGAAGCGCGTGACCCGCAGTCGCTGAACGCGGGCGGAGTGCCGCGCCTTGTCGCAGGAACAAACCCCAGCCCCACGGTGTCTACCGCAAAATGACCCGCGGCACATCTATGTCCCAATAGCGCGGAGCCCGAGTCCAACCCCACGGAGGCAACCGTGCTCGAAGCCATCGGCCTCACCAAGCGCTACGCCTCACTCCCCGCCGTTCAGGATGTCTCCTTCTGCCTTAAGTCCGGCCAGGTACTCGGCTGCCTCGGCCCCAACGGTTCGGGAAAAAGCACGACCGTAAAAATGTTGACCGGCCTGCTCGATCCCACGCAAGGCCAGGTCCTCTTCCACGGCCAGGACATTCACAAGGATCTAGTCGGCTACAGAAAACGTCTCGGCTACGTGCCCGAGGAACCCAACCTCTATCCATATCTCACTGGACGCGAGTACCTCGAAATGGTCAGCACCCTCCGCGGCATGCCCGCAACCCAGCTCTCGCAAAAGATCGACGCCCTGCTCGAACTATTCTCCTTGTCTCAGAGCAGGCATTCCTCCATCGCTTCGTATTCGAAAGGAATGCGCCAGCGTATCCTGCTCATCGCCGCGCTCATGGATAATCCCGAGATCCTCATCTTCGATGAACCGCTCTCTGGCCTCGACGTAACCTCCGCCCTGGTGCTGAAGAATCTCATCAAGACACTGGGCCAACAGGGCCGCGCCATTTTCTATTGTTCTCACGTGCTGGAAGTGGTCGAGCAGGTCTGCTCCCATCTCTTGATTCTCCGCAAGGGCAACGTCATCGCGTGCGACACCACCGCCGCCATTCAAAACAACATCGAGTACTCGACCCTGGAACGAACTTTCATGCACCTGGTCGAGGATGTCGACGCGGGCAAAATTACGCGCGACATAGTCAGCGTTATGACAATGACAACGACAGCTAACGCAGCATGACTTCTTTTTCCGAGCATTCGCCACGGCAAAGCGGGAAGGCGCGATCTCAGCGTCCTGTCTTCCTGCTAGTCCGCTTGTTCGTGGACCGTATCTTTCACGGCGCTGGCGATGGCGCTGAAGAGAATCTGGACTTCAGCCTCGGCCTCGTCCTTTCCCTCCTGGCTCTGCCCGGCGGATTCTATTCCATCATGCTGTTCAACAAATATGGCTCGCTGATGCTGTGGTTGCGCGGCCAGGTCAACTTCGATCCCCTCGCCGCCGCCTTGCCTGACGAATATTTCTTCATCGTGCTTTCCATGGTGGTGACCGGCGCGGTCGCAGTCTGGCGCTGGGACAGCATCTTCCCCGATCGCCGCGACTATGCCAACCTCGTTCCTCTACCGATCTCGACGCGTCTCATTTTTCTCGGCAACCTGGCTGCGATTGTTTTCCTGACTCTTCTCCTTGCATTCGACGTGAACCTGGCGTCGGCCGTGCTGTTCCCCGCGGTGGTGAGCGCATCGCAGGTGAAATTTGTTTACCTTGCACGCTTCGCCGGGATCCATTTGCTGGTAGTAGTCTCGGCCAGTATCTTCAGCTTCTTCGCCATCTTCGCCCTCACCGGCGTCCTGATGTCCGTGCTGCCCTATTCCGTCTTTCGCAGGATTTCTCTCTACGTGCGCGGCCTGATTCTCGTCGGCCTCCTGACTCTGCTCTTCACCAGCTCCGTAGTGCCGTCGTTGATCGATCAATTGCCCCAGACTCCGCATTCGCCAATCCGCTTCTTGCCTTCCGTCTGGTTTCTAGGCTTGTGTCAGTTGCTTCGCGGCAAGGCCGATCCAGCGCTTGCCCTGCTGGGCCGCATATCGATCCTCGGCTTACTCTGCATCGCGGTAATCGCCATCGCCACCTACGCCATCAGCTATCGGCGATGCTTCATCCGCATTCCCGAAAGCCTCGACATAACTCAGGAAACAGGCCCCGGCTACTCTTCGCGGATATTCTCAATCCTCGACCGCACGGTTTTAAGAACTCCATTCCAGCGCGCAGGCTATCGCTTCGTGATGAGGACCCTCGCCCGTAGTGAACACCATGCCCTGGTTCTTGCGGGATTTACCGCGCTGGGATTGGTCGTCGCTTCCCAGGTCCTGTTCGCTGCCTACACTGGCAAGGAGCTCGATGGCGGCACTTTGTCCTCAGCGGCACTTCTCTCGATCCCGTTTATCCTTGCCTACTGCATCCTCGTAGGCCTGCGCTTTGTATTCGACGTTCCCACCGAACTGCGCCCCAACTGGATCTTCCGACTCTCGCTCGACAAGACGGAACACGAATGCATCCCGCTGGTGCGAAGAGTCATGCTGACGTTCATCCTCCCGTGGGTTTTCGCCGCCGTCCTTCCCGTATCGCTCTATCTCTGGGGATGGACGATCGCCCTGCTGCATACGGCTCTGATCATCTTCTGGTCGGTGATCCTCGCCGACATTCTGTTAATCCGCTTCCGCAAAGTTCCATTCACCTGCTCCTATCCGCCCTTCCGCCACTCCGCCATCGTGATCATGCTGGTCTACTTCTTTGGCTTCTCTACGTTCGTAGGTCTGACTTCACTCATCGAGCAGTGGATATTGCCCCATCCCGCGTCGATCCTGCTCTTCATTCCCATCACCTTCGGCGCACGGTACGCCCGATCACGTTTCCAGCAGGAGACGATAGAGATCGACAAGCAACTCATCTTCGAAGAGAAGCAGCCGTCAGACTTCGAAGTGCTGGACCTCGCCCATTGGTCGTAAGAGGCAGACGCTTTAGAGTTCGAGAGTGCCGTGAAGATACAGACGTGCGCTGCCGGCGATCTTCACGCGATCGCCAGCGATTGTGCTCTGCACCATTCCACCGCGGGTACTCAGTTGTTGCGCACGAAACGTATCCTTACCCAGCCGCCCCGCCCAATAGGGAGCCAAAGTGCAGTGTATCGAGCCGGTGGCGGGGTCCTCATCGATGCCGGCCGAAGGCAGAAACATTCGGCAAACGTAATCCACGTCACCCCCGCCCGGAGCGGTAACGATCGTCCCGCTCCCAGCGTCCAGTTTGGCCAGAGCGGCAATATCGGGCGAGAGCGCTCGCACTTGCTCAGCCCGGTCCACCACCACCATGTAATCGCGCGATTTCATTACTAGCGCTGCTCTCAAACCCAGGGACGGTAACAGGCCGGCTGGCGGCTCACAGGGTTGAGGTGGCATCGCGGGAAAGTCCATTTCAAAGCTGTCCTTCTTCTGTGCGACCGTCAACACGCCGCTGCGTGTGTGGAAGCGAACCGGCCACACGTTGTGCTCGCGCAGCGCGAGCACATAGGCGGATGCCAGGGTTGCATGCCCGCACAGGTCGTCCTCAATTTTGGGCGTAAACCAGCGCAAGTCGAAATCACCATCCGCGCGAGGAACAACAAAGGCAGTCTCGCTGTGCCTGTTCTCCGCCGCAATCTTCTGCATGATGCTATCCGCGGGAAAGGCAGAAACGATGCACACCCCCGCCGGGTTACCGGCAAAGAGTTCACCCGTGAATGCATCAACGTGGTAATACGGAATTGCCAAGGCGTGGTCCTCTAATCGACGGGAGTCGTTAAGCGCATTCTTCAGAGCTCTGAATTTCAGCAGCCGCTGAAACTACTTGCGGAGACTTGACTGCCACCGCCCGCTCGCCGCGCCGGATCAACACAATCGCACCGAGAATCGCAATCGATGCCAGCACCACCCGCAACGACAAATGCTCATGCGCCAGCAGCCATCCCAGAATCACCGCGACCACTGGATTCGCATACGTATGTGTCGCCACCAGCGCCGGTGGAACCCGCTGCAGCAGCCAGGTGTAAGCCGTGAACGCCACCACCGATCCGAACGTGATCAGATATCCCAAGCCAAAGATCGACCGCAGCGTGATGCTCGACCAATGCGTCTGCTGAAACTCGCCCGTAATTCCCGCCGCGATCAACAACATCGCCGCCCCGCACAGAGTCGGCAGCGCAGTTCTCCCCAGCGCGTCCGAAGGCAATCTAAGCCGCGGAGAAAACACCACGCCTAGCGACCACGACAAAGAACCCAGTAGCACGGCCAGCAGACCCCACAAGCTCGAACCTTTTATGCTGAGTTCCGCTCCGGTCAGCATGGCGACGCCCACCACGCCAAGACCCAGGCCCAGCGCGCTGAGCAGGCTGATCCTCTGCTGCCCCATCATCCAGCCCAGCACCAGAATGAACATCGGTTCAGTAGCAATCAGCAACGCCGCCAGCCCTGAGCCCACATACTGTTCCGCCCAATGCAGCGTGCCATGTCCGATTAAGAAGAAGAGCGCGCCCAGGGCGAATCCCGCCACCCATTGTTGCCGCGTTGGCCGAAACCCGCGCCACCAGGCCCAAGCCAGCATGACGCCACCGGCGATCGAGTGCCGGATCCCCGCCGTCACTAGCGGCGGAATCGTCTCGACGGCATACCGGATCGCCAGGTACGTCGAGCCCCATATGACGTAGATCGTCACAAAGGCAAGCGCCAACTTGATGGCGTGACTGCGGGCGCGCGCGTTCGCGGGTGTGCGTGGTTTAGGAACGATCACGGGTCTACCTCCGATATTAATCATTTTGCCGCTGCGAAGCATGGCCATGATCTGCGAGGGTTGATGGAGAAGCATGGAACTCGGCCTCCGGACGTCCTAACCTGTAAAATATACTTAACAGGTTAAGACGAGATTACCGGCCCGCCACATAACTTGTCAAGACAATTTTGATGGTTATATAATGGCGTAGTTAGATATCCGCCAAGCACATGACCGAAATCAAACCCGGGCGACGACGTTCACCCAAATTCGAACTGATTGGGGGAAACGTCTGCCTCGATTTCATCAACACGCTCGACGATCGTCCCAGTGCCGAGCCCAAAGAATTGCTTAAGAATTATTACGACCTGGCGCGCTTCGGCGAAGACACAGGCATCCTCAGGCCAGCGGAACTGGATTACTTCTATGAGCGCGTCCACCTCGCGCAAGAGCAGGCCGACGAGGCTGTGCGCCGCGCCCGCAACTTGCGCGAAGCTCTGCACGAAATCTTCTCGGCGTTGATGAACCAGAAGACCGCGCCTCAAGGAGCGATGAACCGGCTCAACGCGAACCTCCACGATGCGGCGCTGCATTCGCGACTGGTACAAAGCGGGGAACGTTTAGAGTGGCGCTTCGACGACCTGACGTCTTCGTTCAACGCCATGCTGTGGCCGATCGCGCGCGCCGCCGCGGACCTCCTGACCTCTCCCGATGTGGCGCAGGTGCGCGCCTGCTCCTCGCCCACCTGCCAGTGGCTTTTTCTCGATACCAGCAAGAATCACCATCGCCGCTGGTGCAGCATGAAGCAATGCGGCAACCGCGCCAAGGTGAGGAAGTTCTACGCGAAGCGTAGGGGGCCCGTTCGCGAGCAAGAGGCTTAGCGGAAATCGACGCGGCACTCATCTTAGTTAGAATGGACGATCTATCCGGAGGGTCCTGCGATGGTTCGTCTTCTCACTTTCTTGCTGCTCGGTGGTTTGTTGTCTGCCCAGAACGTTGTTCACTACACTGCCACCAACGCCAACGTGAAGTACTTGTTCGCGACGGCCGAACCGGTTGCGCATTTGAAGTCCGGCGACATTCTTGACACCAACACGCTCGACTGCTTTGGCAACGTGCTGAAGAAGCCTGGGGACACGCTCAGCATGGTAAAGGGCGACAATCCGCTGACTGGGCCGTTTTTCGTCGAAGGCGCGGAACCGGGGGACACACTGGAGGTCAAGATTCTCGAACTCGAAGTGGATGGCGACACCGGCGTGGGCGCGTTCGCCCCGGGATTTGGCGCTCTCAATGAGACCAACTACACGCCCATGCTGCATCCGCCGCTGCCCGAGAGAATTTGGTACTACCACATCGATCACGCGGCGAACACGGCCACGTTCAAGGCGCTCGATAACGATTTCTCGGTGAAGATTCCCCTGCATCCTTTTTTCGGATGTATCGGCGTGGCTCCGGCCCTCGGTGAGGCGCGCAGTTCGGTGGTTCCGGCGGAGTTCGGCGGCAACATGGATTCGCCCGAAGCCAGTGTGGGCAATACAGTCTATTTTCCGGTGAACGTAAAGGGCGGGTTGTTTTACATCGGCGACGGCCACGCCGCCATGGGCGACGGAGAAATCGCCGGCACCGCCATCGAAGTTCCGTTGAAGGCGCGCGTGCAGTTGAGCGTGATCAAAGGCCGCACCATCGCCTGGCCGCAGTTTGAGAATGACGACGCCATCATGACCGTGGGCGCATACCGTCCGCTGGACGATGCATTGCGCATCGCGTTCACCGAACTTGTGCATTGGATTCACAAGGACTATGGATTGTCGGAGCTGGATGCTTATGAGCTGCTGTCGAAGGTCGCGAAGATTCATCTGAATGAGATGGTGGATCCGAATTATGTAGTCGTGGCTTCGATTGAGAAAAAGTATTTGCCAGCGAAGAAGAAGTGACGCAGGTGCGCTGGTGTCTCGCCGGCTTTCGCGTGTGGGGGCGAGGACCCCCACTGCCTGCCCTGAGCTTGCCGAAGGGACGGCCGAGGCGACAACGCCTGCCGGAGTGTTACCATCTCCTGATCCGACGCTGGGGTTCCCATGGCCGCTAAGCCTAACAGCCCGAGTCCTGACGCCTGGCCCGAGCTGCCGCTGGCGGCATGGCAGGATACCTGCGCGACGCTCCACATGTGGACGCAGATTGTGGGCAAGGTGCGATTGGCCTTGAGCCCGCGCATCAATCACTGGTGGGAAGTTGCGCTGTATGTCAACGCGCGGGGGCTGACCACTTCAGCGATTCCTTACGGTGGCGGGATTTTCGAGGTTCAGTTCGATTTTATTGATCACACGTTGATTATCCAGACTAGTTGGGGAGCGTCGAAGACTCTCGTGCTGAAGCCGCAATCGGTAGCAGCGTTCTATGCGGAATTCATGGCGGCCTTGCGGGCGTTGGGTATTGCGGTGAAGATTTGGACCATGCCCTGTGAGGTAGGGAGCCCGGTACGTTTCGATCTGGACACGCAGCACGCTTCGTATAATCCCGAATATGCGCACCGTTTCTGGCAGGTATTGATTTTGTCCGACAACGTCTTCCAGGAGTTCCGCGCCGGCTTCATTGGAAAGGATAGCCCGGTGCATTTCTTCTGGGGAAGTTTCGATCTATGTGTAACGCGGTTCTCGGGGCGGCGGGCTCCGGAACGACCGGGCGCCGATTCCATTACGCGCGAGGCCTATTCGCATGAGGTGATCAGCGCAGGATTCTGGCCGGGCGGCGGCGATATCAAAGGTGCGGCGTTCTACGCCTATGCCGCGCCGGAGCCCGCCGGCTTTGCGGAGCAACCGGTGTTGCCGGCGGCGGCTTTCTATCATCCGCAAATGAAAGAGTTTCTGCTGATGTATGACGATGTGCGGCTGGCGCCTTCACCCCGGCAGGCGCTGCTCAGCTTCCTGCAAAGTACTTATGAGGCGGGGGCGAGGCTGGCGAAGTGGGACCGGAAGGAACTGGAAAGAGTTTGAAATTATTCTGGAGAGTTAAAAATGGCAAAGAAATGCAAACATCTGGATCAGATCAAAATCACAACCACCGACAAGCACGTCTGCGAAGAATGCGTGAAGATCGGCGACACCTGGGTTCACCTGCGCATGTGTATGGTGTGCGGGAAGGTGGGCTGCTGCGATTCGTCGAAGAATAAACATGCCACCAAACATTTTCATCAGAGCAGCCATCCGGTGATCCGGTCGATCGAGCCCGGAGAAGACTGGATCTGGTGCTACGTCGACGAAATAATTGCGGGCGCGGTTGCGGCGTAAAGTTTCGATCCGCGACGCCCCGTCAGGCTTTAACAATCTTCCTGGCCGCGGCGTCCCACACGGCGGCGGATTTGTTGAAGTAGGCGAAGTTCGCCAGGTGGCAGCCGATGGCGGCGTGGTTCCCGAAGATTTCATTTTCCGTGACCGGTTTGCGGGTGCGCACCGCGTTGAAGAAGTTGGCCTCGTGGTCAACCGTGTCGCTGTATTCCGGAGGCGTGGTATAGCTTTCGCCCTCTTCATCCACCTGCGAGGCCAGCGCTGCCGCCTGCGGATGCTCTTCGTGCCAATGCTTCAAATACTGTTCCCGCAGGTCGCGCGGCCAGCCTAGCATCGCATAGCTATCCGGTTTGGGGCGCGTGTCCTGCGGCTTGAAGCTGAGAGTCGAATCCTTGATGATCAGCGATCCCTTGGTGCCGTAGAAGGCGATGAACTCTCCACCGTCGTTGTTCAGGTTGCAACGCAGACTCACGCGAAAATTCGGATAGTCGTAGACGGTCTCGAGCAGGTCGGGGAACTCGCGGCCATCCTTGAAGTGGAAGAGTCCGCCGCTCGACTGCGCGCGCTGCGCCACTGTGTTCGTTCCGGAGATGAAGTGGATCCCGGAAATCATGTGGACGAACAAGTCGCCCGCCAGGCCTTCGCCGTAGTCGGTGAAACAGCGCCAGCGGAAGAAACGCACTGGGTCGAAGGCCCGTTTGGGCGCGCTTCCGAGAAATGCGTTCCAGTCGATCGTCTTCTCGCTGGCGTCGGGAGGAATGGGATGAACCCAGGCGCCGCTGGGACTATTGCGGTCCCAGTGCGCGTCAATCGCCGTGACCTCGCCCAGCTTGCCCGAGTCGTAAATTTCTTTCGCCTTCGAGTAGAGCACGGAGCTGACGCGCTGGCTGCCGACTTGCACAATGCGATTCGCCTTGTGCGCCGCTTCAACCATGGCGAAGCCGTCTTCCACGGTGTGCGACATGGGCTTCTCGCAGTAAACATCCTTGCCGGCAGCGCAGGCGTCTTCAAAAATGCGGCGATGCTGATGGTTCATTACGGCGATGATGACGGCGTCGACATCTTTGCGGTCGAGGATGGAGCGATAGTCGCGGGTCGCGGGAACAGGGCTGTTCACAGCTTCCTGAGCGGCGGTGTGGCGACTGACGTAAAGATCGCATACGGCGACGCACTGGACACCGGGGACTTGCAGTGAGGCCTTCAACAATTCGCATCCGCGAATCCCAGTGCCGATGCTCGCGAAGCGCACGGTGTCGCTGGGCGTGACTGGGCGCGCGGCAGCCGACAGCGAATGAGGCTGCAAAAGATTTTCTGCCATCGTGGTGGCCGCGAGAGCCCCTGTACCGATGTGGATGAACTGCCGACGAGTCAACGAATTGTTGGCCATGTGATCCCCCGGAATACCTACGTCATCCCGGTATGCTAAACCGCGTGCGCGCTGACCACGGAGTGCTTACGGGTCAGCGCGAGAAAACAACTCCGTGGGGCACGCCGGAACCCTTCCATCCATGCGGCCAATCCCGGGACAAGTTGAAGCCGGGTTTCCCCTCGGAATCGTGAAAGGCTTCATCCACGGAAATAGCGCCATTTGAGGGATCGAATTTCAGCATGTAAAGCCCGGGACCGCCGAACCCGCCGCCTGTCACTACAACGCGATTCGTTTTCGCATCCCACCCCGTCCAGTGAGGAAAGAAATTGTCGTCAATCTTTACCCTAGAGACCTCCACCGGTTTCGCTGGATTCGAAATGTCGAGCACGATTACGGTTTCGAGGTTTGAAACACTCTGAACCCAATAGTGCCCAACTATGTTCGGGACGCCGCAAAATGATGTCGCGAAGGAGTAGACCAACTGCGATTTGGGTTCAGCCTTGTCAACGCCGGTGATGCGCTCCAGGCCACAAGCCAGGGTTTGCACGAAGACTGACCCATCGGGAGCGAGCCGCGGTTCTTCAGGGCTAATCTGGCCATAGTGATTGCTGCCCTCATCGAGGTACAGAGTCTTCAACAGCTTGAGGTCAGAAAGCCGCCAGATCTGGTAGGTCGACCCACGAAACAAGTCTTCGAAGCCCATGGCGGAATTGGTAGAGACCACGCGGTCGAGTTCGGGCAGGACGACGAGGCTGTAGGGTGTGAGCAACGCGTCAGGAAACGCAGGATCAGCGCTGCTGGCAGACCGGATGACCTTACCAGTGTCGTCAATTTCGACCAGGCCACCGTGTCTGCCCAGAGCCTCGGGATTCATGCTGTCATGCGAATGCTGAAACGTGGTCAGGACATGGCCGTTTGGGAGTCGCAGGTAGGAGTGCGGATGAATATAGCCTGCCATATCGTTGAACGAAGCCGCGACCTTGGGATGGAGCGGATCCCGCACATCGAAAATGAACGTCCGGCCGGCGTCGTGATCGTTGGCGAACAGCATGCCGCTGGCGGGCATCACGTATTCCGTGTGATGGACGCGCGTGGTCTGCTGGTCTGTGGCGAGGGTGGTCACCAAACGTCCGTAGGATGGTGAAGACGGGTCGGCGTCAATCACTACGAGAAAGTCGTTGCCCTTCTTCGCTACGTCACCAGTCCAGGCAAACATGTAATGGCCTGGCGCTGTGGCTTTCTCATCCTGGCCAGAGGCAGGGAGGTACTTGACACAGACCACGAGGACGAGGGCGGAAACAAGGCGACGCATGGAAGGTTTCATTTGTGCGGAGAGGATATCAGTTTGGCATCGATTTCTTAAGGGGTTTCTGTCGAGGAGAGTCTACAAAAAGGAGGGAAAAAATTGAAAGGGCCGTGACATTGGTTATGCTCTAGGCGCCAACTCCTGCGAGGGAGCCAACGTCGTGGACGCATGTACCGTCACAGCCCCTTGATGCGATCACTGTTTTCACAGTCCCAAACCCCAACTGCCCCTCGCAGGGAGGTCGGTTTTTTCAGGTCTGGCTGCCCCGCAGGTTGCCCCGCCTGGCTGATCACTCAGTCTACTTCGGGCAGCAAGGTTTAATTCGCTGTCCCTTTCGACCGTCGACGGGAGCAACCTTAACAGACCATTCATAAATGTCAACGCAAACTATTGGTGCAATGCTTCGCGCTCGTCCTGTGAATATCAGAAGGTGCAACTTATTGCAAAATGGGACTTTATGAATAGACATTCCAAATTGGGACTTGTTTTTCACACAAAATTTCACAGAGTCCGATTCGCGAAGAAATCAGAGAAATCCTCAGCCCGCACCAAAGATTCGTCTTGACGCGGAAATATTCTCGGCGCATCTTGCTAATAGTCGAAAAGAATCAGTGATGTCAGAACTCGTGGCCTACGTGGACGGTGGTTCCCTGGGCAATCCCGGGCCATCGGGTATTGGGGTGGTGATCGACGGCTGCGCCAGCGGCCCCATCCGCATCGCCAAATGGATTGGCCACCAGGATAACAACGTCGCCGAATACGTGGCGTTGATGGAAGCCTTGCAGTGCGCAGTCATGCTGAAGGCCAAGGCGCTGCACGTTTATTCCGATTCCGAAGTGGTGGTTCGCCAGATGCGCGGCGAATACATCTGCCGCAGTTCGCGCCTGTACTCTCTGCACTGGACTTGCCGCAAGCTGGCTCGCGCCCTCACTTTTTCCATCTCGCACGTGCCGCGTGAGGATAATGCCGAAGCGAATCAGCTAGCCAACTCAGCTGTCCGGGAGCGGGCGGTTTAGCAGGCAGAAGCCTCACCCCTGACTCTGTACCTTGACACCATTCCCTCTCCGAGCGAGACTCAAAACACAGCTTCTCAAATAAACATTGGCTTGCGCGCCATGGATCATCAATCAGCCGTCGACCACAGTTCCGCATTGCCTGCGGTGGAGGGAGACATGCCGGGCACGAGCGCAAGCCGATCCGCGACCGCAAGCGTCTCCGCCGGAATTGCCGAGGCCAGCGCTCATCCATCCCAATCTGCGGAGCCGGGGCCGCGCGTCCCCGGAGAGGACGGCGGACGGTCATCGTCATTGTCATTGGCCGAGATGGCCCACTACGATCTCGACGCCGCCCTGCAATTGCTGGCCGAGCGCGCCCAGTACATTACGGGAGCCAGCGGCGCCGCCATTGCCCTGCGCCGTGGCGAGCACAACGACATGCTTTGCCGGGCGAGCGCAGGCTCGAACGCGCCCGAGTTGGGCGCGCTGCTCTCCATGGAATATGGGCTTTCGGGGGAAAGCGTGCGCACCCGCCAGACCCTGCGTTGCGACGATGCCGAAAGCGATCCGCGCGTAAACCACGAAGGCTGCCGCCAGTTGGGCATTGCTTCGGTCGTGGTGATGCCCATTGTGAGCGACGATCAGGTGCTCGGCGTCTTCGAACTTTTTTCTGGCAAGCCGCACGCCTTTAAAGAGCGCGACATTTCCGCGCTGCAACGCCTGAGCGAGATGGTGGAAACTGCTGTGAAGCATGCCGTGGCGGCGCAGACTGTACACGCGGTCGAGGCGCCGGCCCGCGCGGAACCTCAGCCGCCCGCGGATGGGATGGTTGTTGAAACCGCGCGAGTTGAATCCCCGGCACTTGTAGCTCACGAGGACTTTGCACCTCCTCCGCCGGTCATCGCTCTACCTCCGAAAGATATTCAGCCGCCAGAGCCGGTAAAGTTAGAACCGATACAGCCGGAACTGGAAACGAAGCCCGAGCCCGCCGCCATCTCGAAGAAGCCGCTGTTCTGGTCCGCCGCCATGCAGACTCCATCCGGCGCCGCCGCCAGCGAGAGTGCTAAGTCGATCGCAGTGCCTCCCGTGCTGAGAAATCTTCAGAAGTGCCAGGCTTGCGGCTTTCCCGTGTCGCAGGGGCGGAAGTTCTGTGTGGAATGCGAAGAGAAGCAGTGGAGCGGCCAGCGTGCCCCGGCCGAGGGTAAACAAGCAGCAAGCGGAGCCACGGTTCCTGCTCCCGCTGCTGCTGTACCCGCGCCGTCACAGAATTTGTCTTATGCTCCAGTGAAGTCTCCCGCAATCGCTGCGCAGATTTCGAGGACCTCCCCTTCGAATTCCCCACATGTCTCAGAGGATGTGCCTTCCTCCGAAAGCTCCACTTTGTTCCAAAGCTCGGCCGCGCCATCTGAATCGTGGCTCGCGTCCAACAAGTACATCCTGGGAGCATTGCTGGTCGTGGCCGTCGTGATCGCCGCGATCGTCTGGCTGCGCTGACATTCCAGTCCGTGACAGATTACAATTCCTCTCCTGACTGCGATGTCTCACTTGAGGTCACTAATCGAGGAGGACTGATCTTGCCACTCACCATGCGTGTGATGCTGAGCCGATGCCTGCTGATTCTGCTGCTGACCGCGTTAGCCGCCGCACAAAGCACTGAGCAGCGCACCGCGCGCTATCTCGAGTCCGTGCGCAAGCAGCCGCCCCTGCTGCTGGCCTTTGTGCGCGACCTGCCCAAGGGTGGAGACCTGCACAATCATCTGGATGGCGCGATCTACGCCGAAGATCTAGTGGATTTCGCGGCCTCGGGTGGCCTGTGTGTGGACCGCACCTCTTCGCGGCTGCTGCCCGGCCCTTGCGACTCCTGCGAGAACTACACCGCCAAGCCCGCTGCCCGCTGCGCTTACGGCGATCACGTGCTCTACAACCAGATGATCGATGCCTGGTCGATGCGCAACTGGAGACCCGGCGACGAATCCGGTCACGACCATTTCTTCGCCGCCTTCGAAAAATTTGGTCTCGCCTCGCACACCCATGTAGCGGAAGGAATTGCCGCAGCCACAAACCGCGCTGGCATGGATCATCTGCAATACGTCGAGTTCATGCACACCGCCGACGCTGGCGCAGCGGCGCAACTGGCGGGCAAGGTTGAATGGAATCCGGATTACGCCAAGATGCGCGAGGCGCTGCTCAGCGCCGGCATAAAAGATATTGCCGCGGAAACCGGCAAGAGACTCGCCGCCGAAGATGCAAAGGCCAAAGAGATTCTAAAGTGCGGCACTGCCGACGCCGCTCCCGGATGCGACGTCACCGTGCGCTATCTTTATCAGGTGCTGCGTGGCTTGCCGCACGAAATCGTGTTCGCGCAGATTCTGCTGGGGTTCGAGCTGGCATCAACGGATCCGCGATTTGTGGGCCTGAATCTGGTGATGCCCGAAGACTGGTACGTTCCCCTCCACGACTTCAACGAGCACATGGCCATGATCGATTTTTTGCACGGCGCTTATCCCAAGGTGCACATCACGCTGCATGCTGGCGAACTTGCCATGGGGTTGGTGCCGCCGGAAGATCTAACATTCCACATCCGCGCGTCGATTGAGCGCGGCCATGCGGAGCGCATCGGCCACGGAGTCGCCGTGATGAACGAAAAAGATCCCATCGGTCTGCTCCATGAAATGGCCGAGCGCAACGTCCTGGTCGAAATCGCGCTGACCTCGAATGACATGATCCTGGGCGTGAGCGGGGATGACCATCCGCTGCCGATTTATATGAAGTACGGTGTTCCGGTAGCGCTGGCGACTGACGATGAGGGTGTGGCACGCTCGGACCTGACGCATGATTATCTCCGCGCGGTCGAGAGTTACCATTTGTCCTACGCCGACTTGAAGCGCATGGCGCGGCAAAGCCTGGAACACAGCTTCCTGCCCGGCCAAAGCCTGTGGACGGATACGAAACTGGTCTTTCGCATGGCACCGGCGTGCGCGGGGGATGCGGCGGGTGCGGAGAAGGCTTCCTCTGCCTGCGAGCAGTTTCTCACCGCCAACGAACGCGCGCGCATGCAGTGGAAGCTGGAGGCCGAGTTCGCTAAGTTCGAGAAGAAATACTGACAACCTTGTACATGACAAGCGACACTTACCACTCCGCCGAATCCGCCGCGCAATTCATCCTCGGACAAACTCGCCTGCGTCCGCAGATCGGGTTGGTGCTAGGTTCAGGCCTCGGCGGCTTCGCCGATTCTCTCACCGACGCGATCCGAATTCCTTTTGCCGAAATCCCCGCCTTCCCACGCTCCACCGCAATCGGTCACGCCGGACAACTGGTGATCGGCAAGGCGGGCACAGAGCCAGTGGCTGCGATGCAAGGACGAGTGCATCTTTATGAAGGATATTCGGCGCAGCAAGTCGCGTTCCCCATGCGTGTCTTCGGACGCATGGGAATTCGCAGCGTCATCCTGACCAACGCGGCAGGCGGCATCAATCTGAATTACCAGCAGGGCGCGCTAGTGCTGATTCGCGACCACATCAATCTACAGGGAGCGAATCCGCTCACTGGCCCAAATGACGACCGCTTGGGCGTTCGCTTCCCCGACATGACGCACGCCTACGAGCGATCGTATCGCGCGATGGCGCGAGAAGAAGCCGCGAAGATGGGAATGACGCTGCACGAAGGCGTTTACGCCGCCTTGCTCGGGCCCAGTTACGAGACGCCCGCCGAGATAAAGTATCTGCGAACCATCGGCGCGGACCTGGTCGGAATGTCGACGGCATTCGAAGTCATCGCGGCGCGCCACATAGGAATCAAAGTGCTCGCCATTTCGTGCGTGACGAACATGGCAGCCGGAATTGTCGATCAGCCGCTCTCGCACCAGGAGGTCATGGACACCGGCGAGCGCGTCAAGACCAGCTTCGAGGCGCTTCTCCGCGCAGTCCTGCCCCGCATCGCGAAAGATTTCGACGGCTAGCCCGCGCCACACTCAAAACACAATCTTTGCTCCCACCTGAAACACCCGTGGCCCGCCCCCGCCGAGGCCGGGATTCGTCTGCGCCACGTCCGGAGTCTGCGTGATTGGCGCCATGGCCAATAGCGGCTGGGTGATATCGCCGTTCATGTGCGCGCCCGGATTGGGCACGATCTGCGGATTGCCCGGACTTCCGTTGTCAACAAATCCGGGAATAATGGTATGCGCAGGCAACGCGAAGTTGGGATGGTTGAGTAGGTTAAAAACCTCAGCGCGCAATTGCAAGGCAACCTTCTCGGTCAACCGCGTTTCCTTCGTGATGGACAAATCCCAATCTCTGTATCCGGGACCGTAAATCGCGTTGCGGCCAAGATCGCCGAAAGTCCCGAACGCAGGCTGGATGAATGCCAGCGGATTGAGATAGCCGGTGCTCGGACTCCAATTCGGCAGGATGGGGTTAACGCCGGCAACAACATTGGGCCGCTGGTTGAAATAGAAACGGCCGCTGGTATCGCTCGAATTAGCGATCGGAATTGGCCGCCCGGTCTGAATGCTGACGATCGTATTCAGCTGCCAGCCCGAGCACAGCCGTCTGTTGCCGCCGAGCGATGGCACAGCATAATTGATAGCAGCGGTAAAACGCTGGCGAGTATCGAAGGTGGAGGGTCCGCGCTCGGCCGCCAGATTGCCGGGATCCTGCGGGAAGGCGGCGCCGGGAACGAAATCGATTCCGTCGGAAGCATCGTCGATCGACTTCGACCAGACATAACCCGCCAGCCCTGAAAAGTGGTGTGCGTTCTGGAATCGTGCAATCGCATCCAGTGCGTGATAGATCGACGAACTCGAAGGCGTCAGCTCATCGATCGCACTGTATTTAGGATTAGGACGCGTGCCGGTCGCGTCCGGCTCATTCAGATCGGTGAGGCGCACCAGCTTGGTGCCTTTGCTGCCCACATAACGCATCTCGACCGACGCGCGTTCGGTAATCTTCTGCTGCACGTTGAGATTCCAGTTCTGGGTGTAAGGCGAAGGGAAGTTCCGCGGCGTCACGAAAATCGAGTACGGACTGCCGGCCACACCGTTCATGATGGGCGCATTCGGGGTCGGGTTGGTGCCGTTGAACGCAGTGCTGTCGAAACTCAGCGGCACTACGGCCTGCGGGCCGATTGGGTTGGTCGCCACTCCCGCCGAAGTTGTGAAGTTTGCGACGAACAAGTGCTGTGGGACGTAGTCGTAGTACAGGCCGTAGCCGACGCGGACCACCGTATTCTTCAGCGCGTTCCAGGCCACTCCCAGCCGCGGGCTGAAGTTGTGCAGATCGCGCTTGTACAGGCCATTCAGCCCGTCCGAGCCTACCATGGCCAGGTTGCCGTCCTGGCCAAGGTTAGAGAGCAGGTTGTGCGCTTCGCTCATGGGCCCGAAGTATTCCCAGCGCAGGCCAAAATTGAGCGTCAGGTTGCCAGTCGCGCGGTAGTCGTCCTGGCCGAAGAAGCTGAACCCATTGTTATAAGTGGTGCGGTGAGTATTTCCCTGGTCTACCGAAACGAAGGAGCAGCAGAATCCGGTATCCGCTGAACCGCCGCTGTAGAAGTCGGCGAGCGAGTCCACAATGGGGTCAGAGCTCAGCCCAACACCCGCCGTGAACTGGAAAATTCCTCGCTCCAGGTTGTCGTTGAAATTGTCGATGGTAGCTCGCCGGAACTCGCCACCAAACTTGAGCGTATGTTTGCCCGTCAGCAGCGTGAAGTTATCGAGAATCTGATAAGTGCCGCTGGTGCGGCCGCGAGGTACGCTAAAACCAGTGGCCCCAAGGTTTTCAATGCCCGTGAAGTCGAACTCCGGCAGCCCGAGTTTGCCGGTCCCAAAGTTCAGCCCGATCGAGTTGGGATCGAAATTCGCATCCAGCGAACTGAACGAGGTCCGGTAGCGGCTGTAGCCAAAGCGGATTTCATTGATCCGGCTTGCCGTCAAAGTTGATAGCAGGCTAACTGAAACAACTTGTACGCGGGTCGGAGATGTCTGCGCGAATTGCGGCAGGCGTGAACCCGCGCCGAAGCCTCCCGGCGAGCCAAACGGAAATACCTGGTAGCTCTTTGCGAAGGCATACCGGCCGGTCAGCAATTCCGTGGTCGTAAAGTTATGGTCCAGCTTTACGATGAAGTTGTCTCCATTGTTGGTGTCGCGCACCTCATCGGCAACCTGCCCGGTGCTGCTCTGCGGATAGAAAGCCATGAGCGCATCCAGCCCGGGATTGATTACGCCGCCGTTGATGCCTTGTGCGATGCCGCGCGCCGTCGCGATCTGCAGCGTGGTCGGAACCAGCAGCAGGAAGTCGGACCCGACGCGCTCTCGCTGGCCCTCATAGGCTCCGAAGAAGAAAGTCTTGTCCTTCACCAGCGGGCCGCCCAGTGCAGCACCGAAGTTGGTGTTTTGGAATACCGACTTGTGCGGCTCGGTATTGAAGTAGTTGCGTGCGTCCAACGCACTGTTGCGCAGAAACCCGAAGCCCGAGCCGTGAATGTGATTCGTGCCCGACTTGGTGATAATGTTCACCACCGAGCCGCTGTTGCGTCCGTACTCGGCGCCGAACTGCGATTCCAGATTGAACTCCTGAATCGCCTCAATCGGCAGCAGAGAGGCCGGGGCCCCTCCAATTCCCGTCTGGTTCAACGCGGAATTGTTGAAGAACGGATCGTTGTCGTCGGTGCCGTCGAGCGTGTAGTTGTTGGAGCGGTCGCGATTTCCGTTGATGTTGAACTGTCCAAACCCGCCCTGGCTTCCAGCCACGCCCGAAGGATCGACCGTCGTCCCCGGAGACAGCGCCACCAGCTTTCCGAAATCGCGGCCATTCAGCGGCAGTTCTTCGACCAGCCGCTGATCAACAACTTCGCTGAGCACGTCCCGCGTGGTATCGACGATGGGCGGTGGAGCGGTCACGGTCACCACATCGGCGCCGCCAAGCGCGAGTTTGAAATCGACGGATGTGTCCCTCCCTACCTCGACCAGGACGAGGTGCGTTGGTCTCACGAACCCCGCCGCCGCCACCGTGACCTCGTATTCTCCGGCGGGTAACTCGGCCACCACGTACACGCCGTCCGGTCCAGTCACTGTCTCCCGCGTCTGACCAGTAGCCGTGCCTTTCACGGTTACTTTCGCACCGGCGATCACGGCGTCACTCGGGTCTACGACTGTGCCCCGTATCATCCCGCGATAGCTTTGCGCTGCCAGCAGGTAGGGCAGGAATAAAGCCGCCATGATTGCGACGCGTAACACTCTCCTTAATCCCGACCTCCTCCGAAATGAAGACGCACTCATAAGTTTTCCACCCTTCCATTTGCCTGAGAGTCGTAGCTCCAATCATGTCACAGCACTGCCTACTTTCCCGCCCGCGGTATAAACAATTCCACCGGCGGCTTCAAGCCATATGCTGCGGTAAAGCTTCCTTGATTCACCGCTAAACCAAGATGTCCGCGCGAGTCGATATACAGCAGCGGTTGGCCCAGCGCCACATCGCTGAAGGTGCGCACGAACTTCATCTGCATTTCCTTGTCGCCGATCTTCACCGGCACTTCTTGCCCGCGCTGGTAGCCGAGCTTCAGAAAATCTTCGGCACCCAGGTTCGTCACCAGATTGCCAAACGGCCCGTCGGTAGCGATCACTTCGGCCGTCACTCCGCGATCATCAAGCCGCGCCGCCTTCAGTGCCAGCCGCACCAGCGACGCAACCGCCATCTCCGGACCCACCTTCGTCCAATCGTCGCCGCGCGCCACATGTGCTCCCACAGGAGAAAAAATGTCGCGCCCGTGAAACGTCGACGATAACTTTGTCCCAATCATCCAATCCGTATTCGTGATGTCATGCACGCCCTCGATGCCGTCGCGCTGCTCGACAAGCGTGAGCAGTCCATTATCGGGCAGCACAAAATATTGCCCGCGCTTCGACTTGGCGACGATCGCCTTACGCGTGCTGCCCACGCCCGGATCCACGACTACCACAAACACCGTTCCAGCAGGATAGTAAGGCGTCGCCCCATAGAGAAAACGCGCGCCATCGAGAATGGAAAACGGCGTGACCTGATGCGTGAGGTCGACAATGCGCACATCCGGCATGATCGAATACATCACGCCCCGGCAGATCGCGACCGAATCATCCACCACGCCGAAATCGGTCATGAAGACGATCGTCTGCGGATACTTCGCGGCTTGCGCGCCGGCCAGCGCCGGGACGACGAGCATCAGCGTCAGCAGCACAGTTAATCCGGCCCGATTGTTGCCACCGTTTGCGCGATGCGGCGCCCTCATCATGCGACCCGTGCTCCTCGTTCGTAATTTGTGAACTGCAAGAATACTCGGGGTTGCCGCCGGGCATCAAATCAAGCCCCGGCCGGCCGCTCCGCTCTTCCGCTCTTCCGTTCTATAATGTGCTGTCCATTCCACCGCACCACCGCAAGGAGGTCTTATGGCCGAAGTCGTTCCCGAGAAATACCGCGATCTTTTCCAGAAGCGCGCCTTCGCCAACCTGGGCACGCTTATGCCCAACGGCAGTCCGCAAGTCACGCCCGTGTGGTGCGACTATGACGGCGAACATATTATTTTCAATTCTGCCAAAGGACGCCAGAAAGATAAAAACGTCCGCCGCGACCCCCGCGTAGCCATGACTTTAATGGACCCCGAGAATCCCTACCGCTATCTCGAAATCCGCGGCCGCGTCGTCGAGATCACCGAAGACGGCGCCAGCGCCCACATCGACAAGATGGCGAAGAAATATCTGGGCGTCGACAAGTATCCCTACGGCCGGCCCGGCGAGGTGCGCGTGATGTACAAGGTAAAGCCCGAACACACCACGGTGATGGGCTAGGCGAGGGACCAATTCGCACCTACAACCTCTGCTTCCTGGGCTTCGGCAACGTAAACCGCACGCTGGCGCAACTGCTCCACGACCGCGAGCAGGAACTCCACGATCGCCACGGAGTCTCGTTCCGCATCACCGGAGTGGCAACCCGCCGCGCGGGTTGGATCGCCGATCCGAATGGTGTGGATCTGGCTCGTGTGGGTCGGACACTCCTGTCCGACAAAAGCCTCGAATCGAATCAAGGGTCAACCAACATCCAAGACTGGCTCAAGGCAGCGCAAGCCGACGTCCTCTTCGAAGCCACCTCGCTAAACGTCAAAACCGGCCAGCCCGCTGCCGACCACATCCGCGCCGCACTCGAGCACGGGGCCCACGCCATCACCGCCAACAAAGGACCAATCGTCCACGCCTACCGCGAACTCCGCGACCTGGCCGCCAAGCAAGGCAAGCGCTTCCTCTTCGAATCGACCGTGATGGATGGCGTCCCCATCTTTTCCTTGTTTGATCAATTGCCTGTGATTCATCTGCAAGGATTCCATGGCATCCTGAATTCCACGACTAATGTGATACTCAGCGAAATGGAAAACGGCCTGAGCTTTGACGAATCGTTGAAGAAGGCGCAAGCACTCGGCGTAGCCGAAACCGACGCCACCCACGACATCGACGGTTGGGACGCCGCCGTAAAAACTGCCGCGCTGATCACGGTGTTGATGGACGTACCGGTGCGTCTAGAAGATATCCATCGCGAAGGCATTCGCGACTTGACGACCAACGCTCTTCGCAACGGCCGCCGCGACGGGTGGCCTTTCAAGCTCGTCTGCCGGGCACAGCGGGTTGGCAGCGGAGTGAAGGCCAGTGTCGCGCCAGAAAAAGTGTTAAGCAGCAGTCCGATGGGAAAGATTTCCGGAACCTCTTCATACATCTACTTCGAAACCGACATTTTTCCCGGCCTAGCCATCACCGAAGAAAATCCCGGCTTGTACGCCACCGCCTACGGCATGCTCGCAGATTTTGTAGGGGCGGCCAGCGCTCCCTAATGCGACTTGCAGACGCGCCAGACTAACGCTAGACTCTACCCGAAAACGAAGCTGGGCCAACAGGAAGCGGTCCGGATCCTCATTTCGCTAAACCCACGATTTAGCACGGCGCCGTTTCGCATTTGCAAGGTTGGCCAATGCCAGGAGGCGAGGCATGGACCATCTCACCGACGCGCCGGTAGCGAACATCCTGATCCTGGCTGGCATCATCTTCCTTGCCGTAGGACTCTTTGGCCGCATCGGCGGTTTCATCGGCAGCATCTTCGGCAACATCGAAGCTGGCAAAAATTCCCGCGTGCTTGCAGGAGTGCTCGGATCAGCTCTAATTCTGGGTGGAGCGTGGCTGCATGAGGGGGGCCACAAGCCCGCCGCCTCAACACCTTCACCAATGACTCCTGCCCAAGTCGCGTCTCCCGCCTCCAGCACGCCGCCCGCGGGAACGGCCGCGCCATCGGCTACCACCCCTGCGGCTCCTGAAGTTGCCCACGAGGTTCCAGGAACCAAGGCTCGCGCGGCGCAATCTGCGCCCGCCAAAACCATCAAGCCTGTAACTCCCGAGACGTCCACACCCGCTGCCGCACACGACAAATCGCGAGCTTCGACTCCGCTGCCGCCTTCGGGTGACGACCGCCTCATTGGCACCTGGACCAACCTCATTCCTCACGCTGACAGCATCAAGAGAATTGAGATCGTACGCGTGGGGCAAGATCTGAATGCTCATCTTTGGTATTCCTGCACTTCGGGCGAGTGTGACAAGGGCACTCACAGACTGGATGTGTCGGGTGCCGCTCCCAGCTACGAACTTGACGACTCGAATCGCCACCGTACGGGTTTCTTGACCCTACAAACCCCGGCGGTGTTGCACCTGATGGTGGATGTCTCTGACACCAGCCCACGGCGCCGGTGGCAACAGCATTGGGTCCTGACCAAATCAACGATGTCTGAGACTACGCTGCGCGCCTTTGCCCGATACCTCGACGCGTCGAGCCCAAAGGCTTTCGCCATGGCCCCGGGAGTATATTCCTATCAAACGGGAGCGCGTTCTGACGATGCCGCCAAGGAAAAAGCGCTACAGGGTTGCGAGAAACGCGGCAAGCCCGGCTGCCGGATTATTCTGGTCAACAACGACGCCACCGAGTGATTAGAGTCCCCACCGGGAAATACGCACACGTTCGGGATCTTTCCCGGACTCGCCATCTCCGAAGGAAATCCCGGCATGTAAACAACTGCGTATCGCATGCTGGCGGATTCTGTACTTGCCGTGCGAGACTAGGACAGATAGGGCCGCTCATGAGGATTAAGATCGTCTTCTGCTTCGTCATTGGCTTTCTAAGCACGGCAACGATCACCTCGGCACAGACCGTCCCCAAGGAAGTTTGGGGCAAGTGGGTGGTCCGGAGTGAAGTCCCAACGACAACCATCTCATGTTGGGGCGAGCTGGAGGCGCGCAAGATAATCGGCACCGAGCTCGAATACTCAGAGAAGATATTTCGCTGGGGCTCCGTCGTCACGAACGACCCGGTCGCCGAATCGAAGATTATTACGGCCCAGCAGTTTCACGCCGAAAATTCCGGCGGCAGCGCGAACAGTTCTCAAGTGGACTTTCAACAGCTAGGCATTAAGCAAGCCCGAACGACAGAGATCAAAATTCACCATGCTGAGGCTCACGTCTCGGCTACGACTAACGAAATCCCAGGCGACGACGTTCTTGTGAAAGACACGAACACCATCGTGTTTTCAATCTGTAGCATTTTCTTCGAAGCCAAGCGAATCCCGAGTGGAAAATAGGATGGCCATGCCTGTCGCTGAAACTCCTGCACCAACAGTCCTCGACATCTCCTACGTCCGCGCCCAGTTCCCAGCGCTCGCTCAAACCATCAACGGACATCCAGCCGCGTTCCTCGACGGCCCCGGCGGAACGCAAGTGCCGCAGCGCGTGATCGACGCCATCTCCCACTACCTGCGCCGCGACAACGCCAACACCGGCGGCGCCTACGCCACCAGCCGCAACACCGATGCCTTGCTCGCCGAAGCCCGCGCGGCCATGGCCGACTTCCTGAACTGCGGCGCCGACGAAATCGTCTTTGGCCCCAACATGACCACGCTGACGTACGCCATGTCCCGCGCGATAGGCCGCGACCTCGGCCCCGGCGACGAAATCCTGGTCACACGCCTCGATCACGACGCCAACGTCACGCCCTGGCTCGCGCTCGAAGAAAAAGGCGTAACCATCCGCTGGGCGGAGATTCACGAAGAAGATTGCACACTCGACCTGGCCGATCTCGCCTCGAAGATCAGCCAGAAAACCAAACTGGTCGCAGTCGGCTACGCCTCGAACGCGGTGGGCACGATCAATCCCGTCAAGGAAATCGTCCGCATCGCCCACGCCGCCGGAGCACTTGCCTACGTCGACGCGGTACACTACGGGCCGCACGGCGTCATCGACGTCGCCGGGCTCGACTGCGACTTTCTAGTCTGCTCCACCTACAAATTCTTCGGCCCGCACATGGGAGTGCTCTTCGGTAAGCGCGAGCACCTCCAGCGCCTGCGTCCTTACAAAGTCCGCCCGCTCACCGACGCCATCCCCTCCCGCTGGGAGTGGGGCACGCTCAACCACGAATGCATCGCCGGCGTCACAGCATGCGTGGACTATCTCGCAGACCTAGGTCGCCGGACAAATCCAGAATCCGGCACGCGTCGCGCGGCCATCGTGGCTGCCTTCGAATCGATTCATCGCCACGAACACGCGCTGATGAATCGCCTGATTGCCGGGCTTTCCGAACTTCCGCGGCTCAAGGTCTACGGGATTACTGACAGGTCCTGCTTCGATTGGCGCTGTCCTACGCTCGCGCTGCGCGTCGCGAATCAGACGGCAGACCAAACGCCCCTAGCCCTCGCCACCAAATTAGGCGAGCAAGGCTTCTTCACTTGGGACGGAAACTACTACGCCCTGAACCTAACCGAGCGCCTCGACGTGGAAAAAACCGGAGGCTTCCTCCGCATCGGCCTCGTCCACTACAATACCGTCGAAGAAGTGGACCGCCTACTGGAGGCATTGCGGGAGCTTGTTGCAGCGTAGCGGCTGCGGAGAAGCTTGCGACCCACTATTTCTGGGCGTCCAAAACCGCCACCCGGCGCAGCTTCGCGATCTGTTCGGCGTCCGGAAATTGCCGGACGCGGTAACGCGCCGGCATCAAGTCAGCTTCTTGTTCCATCAAGCTTCCAACCACAGACACCGCGGCTTCCCACGGAACCGCGAAATGATCTTTGCCCTCAAGATCCACCAGGAACGCAATATTCTCTGCCTGAGGCAACAGACTGTCGATGCCGTTCGTCCAGATGCAGGCGCTGTAGGCGATTCCACCCTCCTGCTCGAAGATCTTGTAGCTGGCCACGAAGATGTCGGTGTCCTCCACCTTGTGAACTTCATTCAGAAGTCGCTGCTGCTCGGAATAGTCGATCGCGTCTCTTCGCCTCCTGATGGGCAGCAACAGGTCACGCAGAGACTGATCTTCGGGCAGATACAAGTTCCACTTTCCATCCAGCAGTACGTACAAGTCGGGCGATAGCGGATGCCCTTGTTTGAAGTGACTCTCCGCCCCAGCCTTCAAGAGGGCAGTCAGGCCTGCCAGGTTGTTCGTCCCGGTCACCCACAGTTGATCGCGGTTGGGTACAAACGCAACTGGATCGCCGTCTACCGACAGGCGATAGATGACCTCGGTCAGCAGCATGCGCGAACTGTCGTAGGAATCGTGCCACTCGCCCCAGTAGACGCCGCCTTCTCCAGCAAACCGGCCAGGATCGGTTTTCTCCCAAAGATTATCTTTCGCTGTCTTGAAAGCTTCTTCCAGACTGACACCCCAGTCTTCAAAATGCTCGCGGTTGATCGAGGTGATGTTGCGCTCCGTATCGTAAGCCAGCCCCACGACTAATCCGCCGGCAAGATCTTTCGCCAATACATCAGATCCGGGGTCATTCCTGCCAATCTTGCGATTCATGAGCTGACCCATGCTGAAATAGGAAGCTTCGCGAATGACAGGCATGAGGTTCGGTTTTGCCGAGGCAAAGTCGGATGGAATCGAAGTCATCTGGGGAATGGACGCTGCCGCCGCGACGAATTCCGAAATCAGCGTTTTCCGGACGCTGCGGCTGGCAGTGCAGTAGTTTGAGTAGACATTGCCGAGAAAAACCGTGGCTCCGTCGCCCAGCTTGAGAGCGAAATCGCTTTCCGCCGGCTCGACGTTTTCGATTCCGGCCTCGCGAAAAGCCCGGATTACCTTCTGGGTAAAATCGGCGCGCTCGGGCTTACCAGAGAAAACTTTGTCGAGAAGACTCATGACGTTCTCAGGCTGCTCGAAGCGATGCGAGAGGAAAAGCAAACCCTTCCGCGCAGGTCAGCGAAAGCGGCTGCGCGGTGGAATGAAGAGGCAGCGCGAGCGCGTGAAGCCAATGCCAAAAATCTATGGCCAGCGTTTGGCGTTATCGTCCCAACCGGCTGCGCGCACCGGCTGCGCCGCCGCTACCACCGGAGGCGAAGGTATGCGGATGGGCTGCTGCGGTCCAGCGTTCACCGCGGTGGGCAATGCAGGCTTCACCATGTCGGAATTCATTTCCTTTTCTTCCGACAGCAACGGAGCCACCAGTCGCAGCGCTTCCACTTCCTTCTCCAGTCGCGTCAGCTCCATCTCTTTCTGCCTCAGAACCTCATAAACATTCTTCATAGACAGGGCACCTGTGAGTCAATTGTAAGGTAGAGCAGCTTTTCTCGCACTTTAGCAGACTTACCCGTGTTGTCAAGGAATTAACCCCTGACAGCTAATATTCACCAAAGCACTCTCGATTTCAAGCCCTAGCGCTGCCGTGCGCCGCATGCCCGGGATTCTCCAAATCCCTTGCCCGGCGCGGCTTTCACCAGATTTTCACAGCCGCCGAAGCCCCGCGATCCACGCCGCCTCAGCTCCCGCCCCAGCCCCGCACCGTCAAAACCCGTGCCCCGCCTGCCTTTTGCGCGAAACCGAGTCCTCCACCTGCACAAAATCCTGTCACCCGCCTGTGGACGCCCTGCACCTGATTGAAAATAAATCAGATAAAAGCCCACACTTTTCATTGACTCTAAAATTAAAAGGCGTAAAACGGTAATCGTTCTTTGACAGTTTCTTAAGTTTTTCCGGTTGGTGCGGCGTCCGGGGCTCAAGCTGAGTCACCCTGAACATTGCAAAATGCGAAGGGAAGGCCAGTAAGGGTCTATAGCAAAGCGCTGGTCGAGGAGAACGTGAAACCCAGTTGAAGGCAACATGGAGTTCCGAGGCGTTGAGTAGGTTTGTCCGGTTGGCGGTTAGCCCGGAGCCCGAGCAAAGATCGCGCGCGGCACCCCGCAAGGGACGCTCCGTAGCAGGTCAAGCAAGGGTCTAACGCGAGCTACTGGCTGAGACGAATGGACACAACACCACCTCGGAACTCTTAATTTTTTGGATTCAGTTCTCACCTTCCGGTTCCGACTCCGACTCCGACTCCGACCGTTGTTGTTCCGTCTCTTAGTCTGCTTCTCCTACTCCCAGGAGTCGATCCGACCAGCACCAGCCCGAATTTTCTTTGTCGCGCCAGACAACCACATTCTAGAATCGACTTCGCTTTAACTGAGAACTGAGAACTGAGAACTGAGAACTGAGAACTGAGAACTGAGAACTGAGAACTGAGAACTGAGAACTGCCTCCTAGTCCACATGCTCCCCCTCCGCCATAAAACTCTGCTCCGCCGGAGGCAGTCGATCGCCGGGCCGTGCCCAGAACACATACAACGTCGGCCACAGGATCACACTCACAAATAATTCCACGATCAGCCCGCCCACAATTACAATCGCAAACGGCCGCTGCGAGTCTGACCCAATGTCATGCGACATCGCCGCCGGCAGCAGTCCCAGAGTCGCCACGATCATCGTCATCATAATGGGACGCAGCCTCAGCGCTGCCCCTTCCTTCGCGGCTTCGCGGACCGGAAGTCCTCGCGTGCGCAGTTGGTTGATGTATTCCACCATGATCACGCCAATTTCCACCGATACTCCGATCAGCGCCAGAAACCCCAGGCCCGACGACACGCTGAAATGTGTACCCGTCAGCAGGAGGCTGAGAAACCCGCCCAGCGGCGAGAGCGCCACCACCGCCAGAATCAGCCCCACCCACTTCCACGATCCGAACGCGGAATAAAGTATGAACGCCATTAGCAGCAGCGTGATCGGCACAATAAATGCCAGCCGCCGGTTGGCGCGCTGTTGGCTTTCGTATTCGCCCGTCCAATCGAGGTGATAGCCCTCGGGAAACTGCACCTTCTGTCCGACTTCTTCAATCGCCTGCCGCACCGTGCTGCCCAGGTCGCGCCCGCGCACGCTGTACTTGATCGCGATATATCTGGAATTGCCTTCGCGGTAAATCGTGGACGCGCCGTCGTCGAGCGAGATGTGGCTCACCTGGCTCAGCGCCACGCGCTCACCGGATGGCGCGGGAATCCGAATGTTGCCAATATCCTCCACCGTCCTGCGGAACTGCGGTTGAAAGCGCACCGTCAAGTCATAGCGCTGTTCGCCGATCAGAATCTGGCTCACTGCCTTCCCGCCCACTGCGCCTTCCACCGCATCCTGAATGTCGCTCACGTTGATGCCGAAACGGTCCGCCGCTGCCCGATCCACCACCAGATTCACATTCGGCTGCCCACGCACCTGGAACGTGCCCAGGTCGGCCACGCCCGGAATCTGGCTCATCACGCTCTGCATCTCTTCTGCTTTTTGCTCCAGCGTCTTCAGGTCGCGGCCGAAGAGCTTCACCGCCAATTCGCCTTTCACTCCGCTGACGGCTTCTTCCACGTTGTCGGAAATCGGTTGCGAGAAATTCCAATCCACACCGGGAAACTTGTTGAGTGCTGCGTCCATCGCTGCAATCAACTCATCCTTGGTGCGGTATTCCTTCCTCCACTTCTCTCGCGGCAGCAGATCGACGAAGAACTCCGTGTTGTAGAAACCGCTGGCATCGCTGCCATCGTCGGGGCGCCCCACCTGGCTGACCACCTGGGTCACTTCCGGAAACTCCGCCAGCACCAGCCGAGCCTTGTCCGCCAGATCGATCCCGGCCGTAGGCCCAGTGCTGGGCGCAAGGGTTCCGCGCACCCAGATCGCGCCTTCATCCAGATGCGGCAAAAACTCCGACCCGATGACTCCGCTGAAAACCAGCCCCAGCATCGCTGCCAGAGCCAGCAGTCCCAGCCCAAGCGTCAGTTTGATGTGATCGAAGCACCAGTCGAGCGACCGTCCGTAGTTGCGGTTCAGCCACTCCAGCACCGGGTTCCGCCACTCCTTCATTTCACTGCTGAACAGGAAACTGCAAAGCACCGGCGCGATGAACAGCGCGAACACCAGCGCGCCCAGCAGGGCAAACGCCACCGTCCAGGCCATCGGGCTGAACAGACGTCCCTCAACTCGCTGCAAGGTAAAGATGGGGAGGTACGAAACGATGATGATAATGCGCGCGAAAAACACCGGCTTCTGCACTTCGTGCGCCGCCACGGCAATGATTTCCATGAACGACTTCTTTTTGTTGCCAAACGAAGTATGGCGCAGAATGTTCTCAACCATCACCACCGACCCATCCACGACCATGCCGAAATCGAGCGCGCCCAGCGAGAGTAGGTTCGCGGGAATCTGGCGCAGATCCAGAAGAATAGCGGCGAACAGCAGCGAGAAGGGAATCGTGATGGCCACAATCAGCGCGCTGCGCACATTTCCCAAAAAAAGAAACAGAACCAGCGTGACCAGCAACACTCCATCGGTCAGATTCCGCAGCACGGTGTGCGTGGTGTGCTTCATCAGTTCGCTACGGTCCAGGTGAGGAACAAACTTCACCCCCACGGGCAGCAATCCGTGGCGCCCATTCGTTCCGTTCAGTTCATCAATCTTCTGGTGCAGCGCCGCGAGCGTGGTCTCCGCCACCGCACCCTTGCGCAGCAGCACAATCCCCTCCACCACGTCATTCGAGTCGATGATCGTTCCATCTTCTTTGTGGATGGCCTTCCCAAGTTGCCCCAGCCGCACTTTCGGCGCCTGTACTACCTTGCCCAAATCCCTTACCCGCACCGGCGTACCGCCCTGCACCTTCACTACAGTCGCAGCGATGTCGTCGGTGGTCTCCATCAATCCCACGGCGCGCACATTCAACGCCTGTTCGCCGCGCTCAATGAATCCGCCGCCGGCGTTGATATTGTTGGCCGCCAGCGCCTGCTCCACCTGCGCCAGTGACAGCCCGTACGACACCAGCTTTCCCGCATCCACCTGCACCTGGTACTCGCGCGTCGGCCCGCCAAACGGATTCACGTCCACAATATTCGGCACCGACTTCAACTGGTTCACCACAAACCAGTCGTTCAGCGTCTTCAACTCCATCACATCGTATTTCGGATTCGTACTGGTCAGTGTGTAGAACATGATCTGCCCCGTCGGACTGTAGTCTGGCCCAATCCCCGGATTCACCCCCGAAGGCAGTGTCACCATTTGTAGTCGGTCCAGAACTTCCTGGCGCGCGTTGAACGTGGTGATATCGTCGTCGTAAATAATCGTGATCATTGACAGACCCGACAACGACACCGACCGCAAATGCGTCAGGTGCGCCACGCCGTTCAACTCAACTTCCAGCGGAACCGTAATCTGTTGTTCGACCTCCTCGGCCGCATGCCCCGGCCACTGCGTGATGATCTGCGCATAAGTATCAGCCACGTCGGGGTACGCTTCGATGGGGAGGTTGTGAAACGAAATAATGCCCCACACGAAAAGCACCAGCGCGCCGCCCAACACCAGCAGTCGGTTGTTCAGAGCGATGTCGATGGACTTGCGGATCATTTGTTTGGTTTTCTTCCTTGCTACTTCTTCTCCGCCACTTCCGTCGAAAACTCCAGCGCCTTCGCCACCACTTCCTCACCTGCCTTCACGCCGTCGCGAATCTCCTGCATGCCATCAGGCGCCAGCCCGTCCGCCTGCACCACCACTCGCCGGAACTTATTTCCGCCTTCCTTGCGGAAGACCCAGTCCTTATCGTGCAGGCGCATGATCGCAGTTGCCGGAACCACCACGCGGTCCGTCACCTTCCGCGAGCGGAATTTCGCCACCGCGAACATCCCCGGCCGCAGCGCCCCGTCGCCGTTTGCCAGTACGATGCGCACCTTGGCCGCGCGCGTGTTGGGGTCGAGCACCCGCGAAATATCCACCACTGTGCCGCGAAACACGCGTTCTCCAAAGGCGTTGAGCTTGATTTCCGCCGAGTCCCCCAGATGCACGTCGCCCAGATCGTTCTCGAATACGTCGCACACCACCCATACCTCGTTGAGATCGGCGATGGTAAAAAGGTTTGGCGTATTGTCCAGGCTCTTCACGCCCTCAAATCCGGCGACGTTCTGCTCCACAATCGTCCCCGCCACCGGCGCCCGCAGATCAATCAGCGGGCTGGGACGCGCCGGGTCCGCCCCCAACACCCGCACGTGCTGCTCGGCCGTCGACACATCCACTTTGGCCTTGTCGTCCAGATCCTGTGCCATTTCCAGATCCTTCGCCGCAATCGCGCCCTTGTCGTAAAGCAGTTGCGCGCGCTCCAGCGCCTTGCGCGAAAGCACTTCATCCGCCACAGCCTTGCGATAATCCGCCATCGCCGCCGCCAGGTCGGGACTCGAAATCACCAGCAGCGTCTGCCCCTTCGTCACCGTATCGCCCAGCTTCACCTTCAGATCGACAACTCGCCCTCCGCCCAGCGATGTAACATGGATCGTCCGTGTCACATCCGGAGTAACCGTCCCGTTTGCAGTCAGCTCGGTTGGCAGCGCCCGCGTTTCCGCCTTCGACGTCTTATACAATTGCGGATCCTCCACCGAAAAAACATCGGGATCAACCGTCACCGGAGCTTTGCTCGCCGCCGCCGGAGTCTCCTTCGAACAACCCGCACCGCACATCAACGCGGCAAGAAGTGCCGCTAACGCCAGCCGCGGCCTCCAACTCCATTCCACCTTCATTGAATAACCTCCCGGCCAACAGCCATGTTCAACTGCGCCGCCGCCGTCAAATACGAGCCCACCAGATTCACATAGTTCAACTGCACCCCGCGGTACTCCGCCTGCGCGTTCAGAAAATCCAGCAGCGACGCGCCCCCATGCTGATAAGAAAAAGTAATGGTGTCGCGCACCCGCACCGACTGCTGCAGATACTTGGCCTTGTAAGGCCGCAGCAGTGTCAGATCGCTCTCCACCGTGGCGTAGCTGGAATCCACGTCGCTGAACACCTGCGCTTCAGCCGCATCGCGCAGTCGTTCGTTGCGCGTGATATCCAATTTCGTGCGCAGCTTCTCACCCTGATTCCGGTCGAAGATGCGAAACGGAATGCTCACGCTGACCCCAACCGTATTTATGCCAAACGGGTTGTTGTTGGACGAATTGTGCGTATACCACGCGCCCCATGTCGGGTCGGTTGAGCCGTTTGCAATCGCCAGCTTGTGATCGGTTTGCGCTTTGTCCACGGCTACGACCGCGGCCTTCAGGTCCGGCCGCGTGTCCAGTGCAATCTTCCGGAACTCGTCCAGCGGCTGGAGCTCTTCGCTGAAATCGTACGGCCCGAGCACGTCCACGTCATCGATGGGAATTCTGGAATTCAGCAGCGTGAGCAGTTGTATCTTCGCGTTTTCCAGGCTCTCCTCGGCAGCCTGCAAATCCGATTCATACTGCACCCGCTGTAACTCGAGCCGGTCGAGATCAATCTGCGCAATGTCGCCGGCGCTGAAACGGCTCCTGCTGATATCGAGCACCTTGTCGTAATATTCAAGATTGTCTTTCGCCAGTTGCAGCACGGCCTTCGCCTGTAGCGCTGACACAAACGCGCTGCGCAAGTTGAAGAGCATGGTTCTTTCCATGTCAGCATGGGTCGACTCGGCAATCAGCGTCCCCTTCTGAGCGCTCTCCAGTCGTAATTGCCGCTTGTGTTGCCGCTCCTGCAGAAAACTTATACCCGGAGTTTCATAAGTACCCGCGAACGGCCGCCAGATGCCTTTCTCCGGAGCGACTTGAGTCCCGTCAATCGACAGCGACAACTGCGGGTTCGGACGCAAAAACGCCGTGATCTCCTGCGCCTTCGATTCGTCAATGTTTAGCTTGTCCGCCAGCAGCGTGGGATTACTCAACTCGAAGCGATCCTTAACCTGCTCCCAGGTCCAAGCCTGATGTGGCATCGGCCCCGGCGCCTGCCCAGTCGTTGGCACGCCCTGTCCCCAAGCCACTCCCGCCGCAGCGCAAAACAAAACCAGCGCCCCGCAACCAACCCGAAATGTATCTCGCATCAGCACCACTCGAACGTCCTCCGAACTCTCTCCGAACTGTCGTAGAGACGTAGCTTGCTAAGTCTCGCCGCCGCTAAAGCCGTTACCAACAATCTCCCCTGAAAGTATCCAGCTTCCCCCGTAAGGATTCCCTAAAGGCGGGGACGCTCGCCGCGGATTTCTGAATGCAACCCATCAGCGATAACGCAAACCATGATTAAAGGATGTTTCGGCGAACTACCCAGGGAGGGAAAAAGGAGGCGCACGGCCCCCACGAAACGCACAAGGCCGCGCCAGCGGCGATAAAGACCTAACCGAAATTTCCAGCCGCCCAATTTCCGGAGCGGCCAGCCCAAAAGTACTCGCAACCACGGCAGCCGGTCCTTGCAGCCGATTAACCCAGCTCGAATTCCTGTCGCTTCCCGCCTGCCGCACGGTGCGCTTGCTGATGGAGGAGTCCTCCATCTCGGCCCGCATCACATGCAGATCGTCCGAAGCCGAAATTACTGGAAACAGCAGGACCAGCGCGCATCCCAGCGCTAGCAAACACTGCCAGGAACTAACCCTGCGTCCCAGCCGCACTCCCGCGTCCCGCCGCCACAGCCAACTAGCCGGCAGCACCAGCAGCACCCACAAAAGATTGAGCAAAAGTTCCATGCACTCAAGAACAGGCGCTAGGGGAAGCTCTACAAAAGCCCACGTGCGCTGAGTTTCTCAGAAACCCCAAACCCAAGTCAACGTGACCACAGTACCAGCCGCACAAGTCCGCAGCCGGAAACCAAGAAACTGTCCACTGACCACTGCTAAGGCCCCACCACCACTTGCAGCGCCGTCGGCGTCTGCATCTGTTGCTTGTAGATGGCATTCCGCTTCGCCACCTCGCCGTTCACGTTGACATACACCACATAAGCCCCGTGCGGCAACGTCTCGCCAAACGGCAACAACATCGCAACTGTGCCTCGCTTCAACGGAAAATGCTGATACCCAATCTCCGTCGCCCGTCCATTCTCCGCCACAGCCTTCACATCAAACGTCAAATCCACGTCGTCCGCAGTCGAGTTCGTCACTTCAACGCTGCCATCAATCCGGTTCCCGGTAACGTGCGCCGGAACCTTCCACGCCACCACGAGCCCCTCCACCACTTTGATTACGAATCCCGTCACCGCTCCCCGCTGCGGTTTGCTCCCATCCCGCACCTCCACCGAAAACTGAAATACCCCAGCCCGCTCCGCCTCTCCCCGCAGCACGCCGTTCTCATCCAGCGTGATCCCCGGAGGCAACGTCCCCCCAGTCAACCTCCAGTGCAGCGAAGGCACATAATCCCCCCGCACATGAAACCTCACCAGATAAGTCCCATGCGGATAAGTCCCCGGCAACTCCACTGGCTCAATCACCAGCAAATCGGGTTTACTTTCCGCAGCCGGTGCAGCCTTGTCCGACTTCTCCACCACAGTCCCCGGCGGATTCTTCTGCCCCGCACCCGCCTGACCCACCGCCGCGGCACTAATCGCTACCAGTAGCGCGCATGCCGCCGCGAAATCCCTAGAACGTGTCATGCCAAACTCTCCAAATCCTGTCATCCTGAGCGAAGGTTTTGCTTCGCGAAGCGAAGCAAAACCGCAGTCGAAGGACCCCTCGCTCGTTTGCACCACCACCGGCCCCTCAAGGCATTTCTATCACGGCCCCGCGCTTCTCGCTGCTCTCTCATCGGGATTTCTTCGGAGCCCCCCCCCAGAATGTTCAAGATATCTAGAACTTGCGCCCCGCCCCACATTTTTCTTCACCCCGGCGCTACTTATTCCCTTGGTTCGGGTTAAGGGCAAAAGAAATCACCTGTGCTAACCTCAACACAAGAAGGTGACCCGCTCCACCATTCGTTCTCCCCGGAGGTAGTTATGTCAGTCCGCAATGCCAGCGTCCTATTCCTAGTCCTTTCCACACTCGCACTCCTGGTCGGGTGCGGCAGCAGCACGCCCAGAGCCGTTCCGCCTCCCAGCGGCGGCTTCAGCGACAGCAACTTCAGCGGTACCTACGTTTTCTCGTCGACCGGCGTGGATGCCGGCGGCGCCTTCCTCACCATCGTAGGCGACGTCGTGGCCAACGGCAGCGGCGGCATTACCGCAGGCAACATTGACGTTCTCGACGCAGCCAGTGGCGTGTCTATCAACGGCGTGTCCCTCAACAATGCGATCACCGGCGGTTCCTACAAGGTCGGCGTCGACGGCCGCGGAACGGCCACGCTGAATACTACAGGCGGCGGTGCCCTTGCCCTGGATTTCGTCCTAACCTCGAGCACGCACGGCCTGGTCACTGAATTCGACGGCAATGGCAGCGGCAGTGGCACACTCGACCTGCAGCCCGCCGTCCTCTCGCAAAGCGCCCTTGGAGGGCTGTCTTACACCTTTAGTCTTTCGGGCGTCGGTACAACCTCGTCGATCGCCACAGTGGGTTCTATGACCTTGGGTGCCACGGGAAGCGTGACCGCCGGAATCGAAGATTTCAACAACGGCGGCGCCGCCTCCACCAGTCAGGCGATCTCGGCGTTGTCGTTTGTGACGGTCGGCACCGGCACCTCGCCTGGAACAGCACAGCTCATTACCAGTTTCGGCACGCTCAACTTCAATGTGTATGTTATCGATGCTACGCACATTAAGTTCATCGAAACCGACGGACTCTTCTTCCTTTCGGGCGACGCCTTTACCGCGGCAACCACCTTGCCAGCTTCATCAACCCTGGCCTTCACCATGACGGGATTTGATGCCGGCGCCGCCCCTCTCGCGATCGGAGGCACCTTCCCTCTGGACGCCAACAGCAACGTCGCGGCAGGCGGAATCGAGGACTTCAATGATCTCGGCGTTCTGGGCCAGGACACCAGCTTTGCCGGCGGATTCAGTCCCATTTCTGGTGGACGTTCTCTGCTCAGTCTCACCACCTTCGTGAACGGCGCTGCCAACGACATTGGCGGCACCTACACCTTTGCCGCCTATCCTTTCACGTCCAACGGCGTCACTGGCATTCAGTTGCTGGAAATTGACAGCTCGGCCACCATCGGCTTCAACGGCGTCACCCAGGGTGCGGCTTTCGTGCAGACCAGCACAACTCTCGCCGCAACCCAGGGCTACGGACTGAATCTTTCTGCTATCAACACTAATGCCGGCGGCACGCCATTCGAGGAAGACGATATTGCTGAGTTCGTTACTACCAGCAGTGCCTTCACCGGTCTCGTGGACGTAAATGATGAGGGAAGCACATTCTCCCCGCAAACACTAAACGGCAACTATTCCGCAGGCGGCGCCGGCTACACAGCCACGACCACCAATTTTGCCAACTTCAACATCTACGTCGTAAATGGCTCAACCTTCCTCATCCTCGAAATCGACAACAACCAGATCGGGGCGGGAATCTTCGAACTGCAAAACGCTTCCGGAATTCCCGGAGCCGCGCAGCCGGCCATCTCCATACTTCACGCGCCAGCATCGCCACACGCAGCCCTGCGCCGCAAACAGTAAACTCTAACCTCACCCCAAAAAAAAACAAAGGGGCGCGGCTCCAAAGCCGCGCCCCTTTCCTTTCCCGATAATGTGCCCTGGCCCGGCATTCCAAAACCCGGTCTTGAAGTCTCAAAATTGCCAAATTACAGAATTACCCAATTACAAATCCCACCGTGACCTTAGTTACCTTTAATCTATGACCCCTTTTCGCGCACAATCATTCTGAGATTTCTTCCCCCGCGGGAGACAACAGTGCTCTACCAACGCTTCTTGCGTGTATCCATATTCTTGCTCATCACCGCCTCGCTGGCGTCGGCCCGCGATCTCGCCCTGGTGTCCAATAAATCCAATTCGGTGGCCGTCATTACTCTCCCCGACCTGGTCAAGGTGTGCAAAGCCCAGACCGGCCGTTGGCCCGATGGCAAGTCCGTCACCTTCGTCATGCGCTCTCCGTCCACGCCTGAAATGAAGGTTGTCCTGGAAAAGCTTTATGGTGCATCCGCGACCGAGGTCAGCGGCCTCATCGTCGCCTCCAATCAGGCACACCCCAGCCATCCTCCTTTCGTGATCGTCACCTCCGACGAAGAACTCGTCAACAGGGTGGCGTCGATCCCCGGTGCCGTTGGCATAGTGGATGTGTATTCCATAAACAGCAGCGTCGCAGTAGTCAAGATCGCCGGCAAGTTGCCCCTGGAACCCGGCTACCTGTTACACGGAAACTAAGCAGCGGCCACTGGTCAGTGTCCAGTGGCCAGTAAGAACCAAGGCTTTAACCGGCCACTGACCAGTGGCCACTGACGTGGGAGGCTCGGGAAGGGCACGACTTTAGTCGTGCCGTTAAGGATCAAGAAGGAATCGGGCTTTAGCCCTGAGGGACTCAGGTTTAACTGGCCACTGACCACTGGCCACTGACCACTGATTTTTATGTCTGCACCAGGCAAAAAACTCGCTCCCCCCAAGCCGGCACCGCCGAAGGGCGCACATCAGCGCAAATACCCGCGCTTCGCCATCGACGCCCGCATGCAGGTCCGCATGTTTCAAGGCGGCGAATTCCAAACCTGCTGGGGACGTTCCACCGAACTCGGTCAGGATGGCATCGGTGCCACCCTCACCGGCGAACTAGAAAGCGGCGAAATCGTTTCCCTCGAAATCCCTCTGCCCCTAAGCCCCTACCCACTAAAAGTCCGCGCCATAGTCCGCTACCGCCAGGGCCTCCGCTACGGCTTCGAATTCCTCACCCTCAGCGAAGCCCAACGCGACACCGTCCGCCGCACCTGCGAAATGCTAGCCACAAGAGCTTGAAGATAGTGGTCGGTGGTCAGTGACCAGTGGCCAGTAAAACCGCCGCGGACGGAGGGATTTTACTGACCACTGGACACTGACCACTTTCTTCAGCTACTTGCGGCTCGAAAGAGATGCCAAGAGACCATTCAGGATTCGGCCGACTTCGGCCGCGTCGTTAATTAGGCAGTCGCTTTGATCTTGGTCCAAGTAGCCCAGATCTCGTGCGATAAGAATCTGCGTCTCGACTTCCATCAAAGAGCCACGGGCGTTTCCGAGAAACTGCCTGAATTCCCCGTCGAGAGTCTTGCCTGACCTTCTGCGATGTTGCTAGGGACAGAAACAGCCGCGCGCCGCAATTGCGAAGTCAGACCATAGGTCTCGATGTTCGGGAAAGCTTGGGTGCAGCGATAGACATTGAGGACCAATGCCATCGATTTTTTCCAAACAACCAAATCGCGATATGACTGGATGATGGGCCTAATGGAGCATGTCATGTACTTAGCATGTACCGTAAGCACTCCATCGGCGTTGATGTCCGTCACTGAATTCTGTGGATTTCCCGAAATGGCATTTGCCATGCCGCGGTTTTGGTTTGACTGGCCACTGACCACTGGCCACTGACCACTGCCTTCAATTAGGTGATTATGCACTTGACACAAGGCTAGCCGTTATGTATATTAGTTGTCATGGCTAGCGTTTTACCTTCGGTTTCGGCTTTTCCTCAGACCTCAAATGGTGCTGCACGGCCTTTACGATCTTCGGATGGAAAAGGTGTTTTAGCGCCTCTTCGTCCGTCATCTCCATGGGGTGTTTCTTCGACTTCCGTTTCGTCATGGGTGAGCCTATGAAAGAAGCAATCGACCTCTGCGAACTGGTAGAGCAATTTGATGACGATCAGCAGTGCCGCAACTATCTGGAGCGGTTGCGCTGGCCCCAAGGCATCCACTGCCCAAAGTGCGGCGGCGAACGTGTCTCTTCCATCCTAAAGCGCGATCAGCACAACTGCGACAGCGAATCATGCGGCTACCAGTTCTCCGTGACGGCTGGCACGATCTTCCACGATACACACTTGGCCCTTACGAAATGGTTTCTCGCCGTGTTCCTGCTTTGCCAATCGCGCAAGGGCATGTCTGCGAACCAGCTTAAGCGAATGCTGCGAATCAACTACCGGACAGCGTGGTATCTGTGCCACAGAATCCGGCACGCGATGGCTGAGGCGAACCCTGAAAAACTGGATGGTACAGTCGAGATGGACGAAACCTACATCGGCGGAAAGCAACGCAACATTCACAGCCGTGGGCCTTATGGTTCGCACAAAGAAATTGTTATCGGCATTCGCAAACGTGACGGCGATCTGCGGTTTTTCCATGCCAGCGATACTCGTTCCGTCACGCTGCACAAGTACATCGCTGAGAACATCAGCGAAGATGTAGACGTAATCATGACCGATGAGCACAAGGCATATCCGACCGCGATGGCAGAATTTCGGGACAGGCATGAGACCGTCACCCACAGCAAGAAGGAATACGTGCGCGGAGATGTCCACACGAATACCGTAGAATCGGCCTTCTCGCTTCTCAAACGCGGCATCGTGGGAACGTGGCATCGTGTCTCTGCAAAGCATCTGGCAGCCTACCTTGACGAAATGACGTGGCGTTTTAACAACCGTAAGAATCCGTTCCTCTTCCGCGATACGATGCTGAAACTCATTCACTCTGACAACCTCGAATACAAGGAACTCACGAAGGCTGCCTAAAACAGTCAATCCAGATTCTTTCTTACAATGTCGTCTAGATATTCAGCACAAGCCCCGAGATTGTATTTCTGAATCGTCCCCATAAATGCCGGTCTACAGACGGGAGCGTTTGCTAATTCATTGTATCGGTGTGCCATTTCTTCCATGATTAATATCCCATCTCCAAAAGTGCTTTGAAAGGTTTTACGTCGTAGTTGTAGATCGTTTTTAGTTTCCTCCTGCCAATGTGCGAACGCCTTCCAGTATGCTTTCATTACTTCGGGGTGCTTACCATCTTGAAACTCCTGAGGCACATCATCCGGTGGCGGTATGGGCATCGGCCAAGCAAGGTCATATTCCCGCATTCTCCTAGTGGTCTCTGTTACCAAAACTGCTAGTTCATTCTTGGGCATCGCAGCTAACTTTGCTACCTTTACATCCCTCGGGTCGTCGGGTTGAATCGCTCTGTCACGCTTGCCACCGAGCGTATTTGCATCTTTTAACTTTCCGCCCAGTGCTCCCTTTACAATCTGGGAGACCTGGTCGCTTGTCAGTTGGTGCTGAGGGTTGTTTGAATTGTATTGCAAAAGCGAAGTGAAAAAATCTCCCTTTATGCCAGCCCTCAATTCCTTCATCTCTGTTTGATGAGCTTGCTCCTCACTGTCCAGCACCCAAAAGCTGCCTCCAAGCGCGAGAATGGTGAGCGATATAAACAATGCTTGCCATAGTCGTTTTTCGGTCTCAGTTTCGCTGCTCTTGGCTGCCAAGTGATTCCCTGCCCACGCCATAACTAACGGGATTACAATATTGACGGCATACTTCCCTACGAAGGCCCACGGATAGTTAAGTCCGTAGTGCAATCTCATAAGAACTAGCACCCCAAAACCTACGACTGCGATATAGAAAAACCACAGTCGCAACATTCTTGCCCATACAAGGGCCAGCCCGATTATCAAAACATCCATCACTCGGATAGCGATATGCACACGCACACCTCCGCTCAATCAAGAACCGGGAGTTCTCGACTTGGGAAGCGTAATGCGAGTTAGCTTCTTGCGTCAAATGCATATTCCGGTTCAATTACCTCAGTAACTTTGGAGTCACTCCCCCCGCGTTCTACCATGCCCATGGCTGAGTTCCAGAGGGGGGAGTTTTAAAATGGGTGGTCGTGTCACCCGTTCACCGCAATCGTCAAAGGACCTTGTGCGCGCCAAGACTTTAAGTCAGGCGCTCGCACGGGGAGCCACACCTGCGTTCATTCCACCCGTCGTCCCCGTCGTCCAGCCATCTTCTCTATCTTGGAATTTCGACAAAACCAATCAACCCAACAGCTCCGAACAAACCCTCAGCATCCGCCGCCAGTATCTCGAACAGCTTTTTCAAAACTCACCCGACCCTCTCCTCATCACCGATGCTTCCTTCCGCTCGCAGTGCGTCAACCAGGAATTTCAAACCATGTTCGGCTTCTCCGCCGCCGAGACCCTGGGCCGATCCATAGACGAACTCATCTTCCCCCCCGATCGCGCCGCCGAAGCTCAATGGATAGCCCAATGCCTCCAGCGCGGCGAGCCCCTCACGCTCGAGACCCAGCGCCGCTGTAAAGACGGCACCCTGCTCGATGTTTGCGTCTCCTCCGCTCCGCTAATCATCGACGGCCAAACCGTCGCCTTCTACGCCATCTATCGCGACATCTCCGAGCGCAAACGCGCCGAAGCACTCAGCTCCGCTCTCTATCGCATCGCGGAAAAAGCCAGCGCAGCGCAGGATCTCCAGCAGTTCTTCGCCGCCATCCACGGTATCGTCGACGAACTCATGTGCGCCCGCAATTTCTCCATCGCCATTCACGACCCCGAATCCGAACTCATCAGCTTCCCCTATTTCGTCGACGAGCAGGAGTCCGCTCCTGCCCCGGGAAAACCAGGCGCCGGCCTCGTCGAATACGTCCTGCGCACCGGTGAACCCCTGCTCTCGACTCCCGAGGTCGCCGAACACTTGCGCCAGCGCGGCGAGATCGAACTCGCCACCCCGCCTCCGCTCCAGTGGCTGGGCGTCCCGCTCAAGGTCAACCACAACATCTTCGGGGCCGTCGTCCTCAAGAGCTACTCCGCGAACACCCGCTTCCGTGAGCGCGACAAAGATGTCCTCGCTCTGGTCGCCCAGCAGTTGGCCGCCGCCATCGATCGTAAACGCAACGAGCAGGCCCTGCGCCGCTCCGAAGTCCGCTACCGCTCCCTGGTACAAACCGCCGTCTACGGAATCTACCGCTCCAGCCTCGAAGGCCACTTTCTTGACGTCAACCCCGCCCTCATCGGAATGCTCGGCTACAATGACGCCCTCCAAGTCCTGGCCCTAGATCCGAAAAAAGATGTTTTCGTCGACCCCGCCGAGTACGCCCGCCTGGTCGACGAATTCCGCCGCACCGGTCGCATGGACGGCTTTGAAGTCCGCTGGAAACGCAAAGACGGCAATACCATCACCGTCCGCATCAGCGGCCGCGCCGTAGCCGGAGGCGATGAACCCTCCGACGTCCTCGAAGCCATCGCCGAAGACATCACCGAACGCCGTGTCCTAGAAGACCAGTTCCGACAGTCGCAAAAAATGGAAGCCGTAGGCCGCCTCGCCGGCGGTATCGCCCATGACTTCAACAATCTGCTAATGGTCATCAGCGGATACACCGAGGTCCTGCTCTACCACCTCAGCCCCGGCCACCCGCTCCACGCCAAAGCCGAAGCCATTCAGCAAGCCTCCGACCGCGCCACCACGTTGACCCGCCAACTCCTCGCCTTCAGCCGCAAACAGCTCCTCGAACTCAAAGTCATCGACGTCAACGCCATCGTAGCCGACATGGAGCGCCTCCTCCGCCCCCTGATCGGCGAAGATATCGAACTCACCACCAGCCTCTCTCCCAACATCGGCTGCACCCGCGCCGACGCCGGACAGCTCGAGCAAGTAATCATGAATCTCGTGGTCAACGCTAAAGACGCCATGCCCAACGGCGGCAAAATCTGCATCCGCACCGCCAGCGTCACCCTCGACGACTCCTACCGCCCCGAAAACACTTTCATCAATCACGGCCCCTACGTCATGATCTCCGTCAGCGACACCGGCCAGGGCATGGACCGCGAAACTCAAGCCCGCATCTTCGAGCCTTTCTTCACGACAAAAGAAAAAAACAAGGGCACCGGCCTCGGCCTCTCCACCGTCTACGGCATCATCAAACAAAGCGGCGGATACGTCTTCGTGCAAAGCGAAATCGGCCGCGGCACCGTCTTCACCATTTATTTCCCCCGCACCGACGAACCCTCCGAGGCTCACGGCGCCACTCCCATTTCTCACCTGGCAGCCGGCGGATCCGAAACCGTCCTCTTAGTCGAGGACGAAGACTCCGTCCGCCAGCTAGTCCGCGAAACCCTCGAATCCCGCGGCTACCGCGTCCTCGAAGCCGCCAACGGCAAAGATGCCCTAACCCTCGCCGCCGCCCACTCTGACCCCATCCACCTCGTCATCACCGACGTAGTCATGCCCGGTCTAAGCGGCCACGAACTGGCCCAGCAACTCCTCGCCGCCCGCCCCACCCTCAAAGTCCTCTACCTCTCCGGCTACGCCCAGGACGCCTTCTCCACCACAGCCGCCACCGAAGCCCAGAAAACGTTCCTGCAAAAGCCCTTCACCCTGCAAAGCCTGACCCGCAAAGTCCGCGAAATCCTGGGCCCACCCACCAAGTAACTATTCGTCTCGCCCCGGTGTACAATCTCCTCGCAGCCGCTTCGTCTGAATCCGCATCTCAGCTCTCATCATCAGTACAATAAGAACTCTGGAGGAAAAATCATGGCTCACGAACTACCGCCCCTGCCTTATGATTACGCAGCCCTCGAACCCGTCATCGACAAGCAGACGATGACCCTTCACCACGACATGCATCACGGCGCCTACGTAAAAAATCTCAACGCAGCCCTCGAAAAGCATCCTGAGCTGTTCAGCAAGACGCCCGAAGATTTACTCCGCGGTCTAAATTCCATCCCCGAAGACATTCGCGCCGCCGTCCGCAACAACGCCGGCGGCCACGTCAACCACACCATGTTCTGGAAAATCATGAAGCCCAAAGGTGGAGGCGATCCCACCGGCCCCGTAGCCCAGGCCATCACCAAAACTTTCGGCAACTTCAAAGATTTCCAAACCAAATTCAACGATGCCGGCGTAAAACAATTCGGCTCGGGATGGGTCTGGCTTGCCGGTAACGCCGGCGAAGTCCACATAATGTCGACGCCCAACCAGGACAACCCCATCTCCCAGGGCCACTTCCCCATCTTCGGCAACGACGTCTGGGAGCACGCCTACTACCTGAAATACAACAACCGCCGTCCGGAATACCTGGCCGCCTGGTGGAACGTAATCAACTGGGACGAAGTAAACCAGCGTTACGAAGCCTTCAAAACAGGCAAAGCCGTTAACGAGCCAGCCATGGCGGGGCGCTAAGTCATCAGCACCCTGTCATCCTGAGCGCAGTGGCCGCTTCGCGAAGCGAAGCGGCCACGAAGTCGAAGAGCCTGCCCCGAGCGAAGCCGAGGGGACCCCGCATCCGCAGGCAGCGCCGCCGCAACGTTCTCAAGGCATTCTCGCCGCGCACCAGGTTTTAGTAGCGGAACTGCGCCCTCCGCCCGCAAGTACCGTCGTCAGGGCCCCGATGCTCCTCTCCAGAACATCCAGCCGCATTCGTCCGTCCCGCGAAGCGAAGCGAGCGGAAGCTGCAATCAACCAGTAGCAAAAAGGCCCCGCGCCAACCAGGCGCAGGGCCATCTTCTATCTGCGTAATCAGCTCAGCCACCTATGCCGCGGTCTCCACATAGTCCTGGGGCTGATCCTCGAACTCCTTCCTGCATTCCTCCGAGCAGAAAAAGTATTTCTTCCCCGCAAACTGCGTCTGGAATTCAGCTTTCTTCTCTTCCACTCTCATTCCACAAACCGGATCTGTTGTCATGATTCCTCCTGCCACAGAATTTGTTCCTCTTACTCCCCACCTGATAGCAAAGCCCGTTCCGTTCTGCCCTTTGCCCCAAGTCCCTGACTCCGTTCACCTTTCCCAATCCCCAATGTCTTCTACATAGAATCCCCGAAGAAAATCTTTCCACCCCCACGCACCTTAATACTCACCGCCCGCGGAACCACACTCTCCGCCCACCCGTACCACCCTTTAGCACCCAATGCGCCTATCCAAGACATCCCGCCGCCTCGTACTCTTCCTCATTCTCTATCTGGCATTCTGTTCCGCATCCGCCATCTACGTAGCCGACGGTACCGTCCACCCCGCCCGCCGCCCGCTACCTCCAGAAGCCGAAACCGCCATGCGGGCTGTCGCACACCAACTGAACTCCGATCTGGCAAACGTTTCCATCACCACCGCAGACGCCATCGCGCTCCGTGCCTGGATCATCCTTCCTCAAACCAGCAACGGCAACGCCGTAATCCTCCTCCACGGCCTGGGCGACAACCGCATCGGCGCGACCGGATACGCACAACTTCTCCTCTCCCAGGGATTCACGGTTTTACTCCCCGACGCGCGCGCCCACGGCACTAGCGAAGGCCAGCTAGCAACTTATGGTCTACTCGAACGCAACGACATTCACCAATGGTTCGACTTCCTCCTGGCACAAGCGCACCCCCATTGCATTTTCGGATTAGGAGAATCCATGGGCGCAGCCGAACTCTTGCAATCACTGGCCGCAGAACCGCGCTTCTGCGCCGTCGCTGCCGAATCATCATTCTCCAGCTTCCGTGAGATCGCCTACGACCGCATGGGCCAGCCCTTTCACCTCGGCCCTTGGTTCGGACGCACTCTCCTCCGCCCCGTAGTCGAATTAGCTTTCCTCTTCGTCCGCGCGAAATACCATCTCGACATGCAGCATGTCTCGCCAGAGAACTCCGTAGCAGCCACGCAAGTCCCAGTCTTCCTGATTCACGGCCAAATCGACGGAAACATCCCAGTCCGCCACTCGCGCCAAATCCAATCCCGCAATCCCAAAGCAATTCTTTGGGAAGTCCCAAACGCCGATCACTGCGGAGCCATAAGCGCCGCCCCGCAAGAATTCGAACAGCGTCTACTCCAATGGTTCTCCGCAAACTCAGAAACAAGAACTGACCACTGACCACTGGCCACTGACCACTGCCTTTCTGCATTTCCTGTGCATCCCGTGTGCACAAGCCGCCGCCCCACGGCCCGAAACCTTCCCGCTCACACATTCTCCCCACCACAACCCAAGCACTCCGTGCGGCTTAGCGTCACATGCTGGACAAGGTTGACAATCCGTGTCGATCCATGAAAATCCCCGGCTAACATTTTCCTCAACTGCACCAAAAATACTGAATTGACCGCGCGCCGTTTCGCGCCTACATTCACACTCGCCCTCAACAAAAAATTGAAACTCGGCCAGGACAGTAAAGGCCGGGGAAGCAAATCAGGCAGTCGCCACAATCATCGATCAGCAGTCAACCATTCATTAACGAGAACTGAGAACTAAGAACTGACTGGCCACGCACCCATGAAAGCAAACCCATGGATCACCTATCGTACCCGGTTTCTAGTCAAAGCCAAACAGCTCACCACCAGCCTGGCCTTCACCGACGTCCTCGGCCGGCAACACTCCGGACGCAAGGGCGACTACCTCGTCGAATCCAGCGACGGCGTTCTCCGCATAGCCCCACGCCAGATCTTCGAAGACATCTATGTCCCGTTACTAGCCAGCGAGACTCCCGAACAGGACGAAACGCTGATTTCGGGCGAGCCCTTGCCGCAGCCGGGAACTCTTCGAAAACGCGAGACTCCCATCTTCTCGCTCCCGCCCCACCTAACCCGCAAATCTCCCCAACCCTACCGCGACCGCCGCACCCCAGCCCCAGGCCTTCGCTCCGTCTAACAAGGGATGAGGTTGGAGCGGGCGTTCCACGCTTGCGGCACACATGCCGGCCGTACCGTGGAAGAGCGGCGCTTAAGCGCCGCGTAAGCCCACCCGAGCCGAACCGGGCTTTAGCCCCAGTGCCCACAAATGCACTCAGAGTCCGAAGATCCCGCCTAACTGACCACTGGCCACAGATCACTGACCACTGTTCCATTTGTGAATACCATGTGAATTCCCCTTGTGGAAAACAAATCCACCACCCCCGCACCAAGCCCGTCATTGTTGAGGATACAACCTATGGTGTTTCCCTCTTGACAGGCACAATAAGCGGGAGTAACTTTGCATTCCCATAGCACCTTTGAGGCTCCCTCCCGCGGGAACGGGAACGAGCTTCGTGGAACACAAGTAGTTCAGGAAAAGCTACGGGATGGCGCCCGGCCAGAGGTGACCGGGCGACATCCCGTAAACATAAGAAAGCAATGGAGTAAGTGCGGTGGCCGTTCCCCCGACCCTCCCCCCGGGTGGACGACTAGCAGATGCAAGAAACAGGTAGCACGCAACACCGAGGTTTGTATCAGAAGGTTCGTATCAGGCACGTGCTTCGGTCGTGCCGAAACAAGGTTCGTATCAGGGCACGGCTTCAGCCGTGCCGCTACAGGCCACCATAAATGTGGGCTTTAGCCCCTGAAGGACCTGTATTTTGAGGAGCCCAAGTGGAAGCCATATCTCGACTAGTCACCGATTCCTTAGCCCGTCACGGTTTCGACCAACCCGTTGACCCCCGCCGCCTACAATGGTCGCGCTGGTTCCGCTGCGATTCCCCCCACAGCCTCCTGGTAGTCCCCAGCAAACCAGGCATCTTCGCGATAGCCGAGGAGGTCATGAACTTGGCCGCTGGCATTAACCTGCCCACCATGACTGATCGGGAGGGGCACGACTTCAGTCGTGCCGTTATGGCGGAAAGAGACGCGTCGGCTTCAGCCGCTGAGGTACCTCAACGCCGCATGCTCGCCGTCCTCCAGTTCTCCGAAGACGACGACATGGCCTTCACCCTCGATCGCATGTTCACCCAAATCAATCCCATGCGCGCCCGTCTCTCCTCCGGACGCTGCTTCCTCCGTTTCGTAGTCATCACAGACCAGGCCCAGCGCCGCAACATCTGCACCGCCCTGAATCAATGGATGCTCAACTCAGCCGAAAAAGCCACCGGCCTCCCATCTGATTTCCAGTCATCCCTGGAACTGACCACAGACCGTGTGGGTCGGACACTCCTGTCCGACTCTGCCGACGCCATAAGGATCCAAGCCCAGGGAACCCAGCCGACCCCGGAAACAGGTTTTGCATCTGCAGCCCCAAATCTAGATTCCGGGGCCAATAAAAACCTTCACTGTCCTCACCCCCTCCCCTCCGGTTTTTAGACCGGAGGGCACTCGGAAGCCGGGAGCTGGCAGGCCCGTGAACTGGAAAGGCTCGGGAAGGGCACGACTTCAGTCGTGCCGTCAGACGGACGTAAGAATGTGGGCTTTAGCCCCTGAGGTTTAGACGTACAAGGCGCCACCGGCGCTAGCAGCACGGTGGAAGAGCGGCGCTTAAGCGCCGCGTTGAGAAGCACAAAAAATGAGGGGCTTTAGCCCCCGCACAAAGCCCCAAAGGGGCGAACGAAAGCTCTTTACAAAGAACCGCTGCACCCCGAACGATTTCCAGTTCGGGAACGGCCCCATTCCCGCGTCCACCCCCATGGACCCAGAATCGGCCCTTGTTGATTAGAATCTAATTAATGGAGAGACCAATGCCCGAGCTCAAAGCCACCACCGTCGACGCCGCTGCGGCCAGCCCCGCCATCCCTGTCATCACCAATAAGAAGAAGGCCCCCGGCCTCTCCTTCCGCCGCTTCTTCACCAAGCCCGGCGTTTCCCCCTACGACGAACTCGAATGGGATCTTCGCCTTGCCCAGATCACAGACTCCCAAGGAGGCGTGATCTTCGAACAAAAAGACGTCGAAGTCCCAAAAGACTGGTCCATGACAGCCACGAACATCGTGGCCAGCAAATATCTGCACGGCAAAGTCGGCACGCCCGAGCGCGAAACCGGAGTCCGCCAGCTTGTGACGCGAGTGGCCGAAACCATCCGCAATTGGGGACTAGCCCAGGGCTACTTCAAGACTCCCGAAGACGGCGCAACTTTCCACGACGAACTCGTCCACATCCTCGTCCGCCAGTACGCCGCCTTCAACTCGCCCGTCTGGTTCAACGTAGGCTGCGACCGCATCGAGCCCAACTCCGACGCCCGGAACTGGCACTGGAATCCCCAAACTCAGCAAGTCGAGTTCGGCATCACCGGCTACAGCAAGCCGCAATGCTCGGCGTGCTTCATCAACTCTGTAAAAGATTCGCTAGACTCGATCCTCACTCTAGCGAAGACCGAAGGCATGCTCTTCAAGTGGGGCAGCGGCACCGGCACCAATCTCTCCCCGCTGCGCTCCTCCACTGAAGGCCTAAGCGGCGGAGGCACCGCCAGCGGCCCGCTAAGCTTCATGAAAGGCTTCGACGCCTTCGCCGGAGTAATCAAGTCCGGAGGCAAAACCCGCCGCGCCGCCAAGATGGTCATCCTCAACGTAGACCATCCCGACATCGTCGACTTCGTCGAGTGCAAACAAAAAGAAGAAGCCAAGGCTCACGCCCTGGTAGCCATGGGATACGACGGCTCGCACCCCGATTCCGACGCCTACTCTTCCATCTTCTTCCAGAACGCCAACAACAGCGTCCGCGTAACCGACGACTTCATGTACGCCGTAATGCGCGACACCGACTTCTCCACCAAAGCCATCGGCGACGGCCGCGTAATGCAAACCTACAAAGCCAAAGACTTGTTGAAGAAAATTTCCGAGGCCACCTGGCACTGCGGCGATCCCGGCATGCAATACGACACGACAACAAACCGCTGGCACACCTCCAAGAACACAGCAAGAATCAACGCCAGCAACCCATGCAGCGAATACATGTTCCTGGACGACTCAGCCTGCAACCTCGCCAGCCTGAATCTTCTGAAGTTCGCCCCCAACGGCACCTTCGATGTAGAAGCGTACCGCCATGCAGTAGATGTGTTAATCACCGCGCAAGAAATTCTGGTAGACAACGCGGGATACCCGACCGAATCGATCATGCGCAACTCCCACGATTACCGCCCGCTGGGCTTAGGCTACGCAAACTTGGGCGCATTACTGATGGCCGCAGGCCTACCGTATGACTCAGACGCCGGCCGCGACTACGCCGCCTGCGTAACCGCAATCATGTGCGGCGAAGCCTACCTCCAGAGTTCCCGCATAGCCGAACAATGCGAACCCCTAACCCCCGCCACAGACACAGTAGCAACGCGCCTGGGCATAACCGCAGCTGACCAGATGCCAGGCGGAGCCTGCCCCGGCTGGTACATAAACCGCGAACCATTCCTAGACGTAATCCGAATGCACCGCGCCTCAGTAAACAACATAAATAAATCAAACGTCCCAACAGCACTCTACGAAGCGAGCAAAGCGAGCTGGGACGAAGCCCTCGCCCAAGGCGAAAAACACGGCTACCGCAACAGCCAGGTAACAGTCCTAGCCCCCACAGGCACCATAGGCTTCATGATGGACTGCGACACAACCGGAGTCGAACCTGATCTGGCGCTGGTTAAGTACAAGAAGCTGGTTGGCGGGGGGATGATTAAGATTGTTAATCAGACTGTGCCTACTGCGTTGTTTAAGCTGGGGTACGATCACGATCAGGCGAATGCGATTGTTAGTTACATCGATGCTACTGGGACCATTGAGGGGGCGCCGGCTATTAAGGATGAGCATCTGGCGGTGTTTGATTGTTCGTTTAAGCCGGCTAAGGGGACTCGGTCGATTGCTTACATGGGGCATTTGCGGATGATGGCTGCTGCGCAGCCTTTTATCTCCGGGGCTATATCGAAGACTGTCAATCTTCCGGAGAATGCTTCTGTGGAAGACATCATGGAGGCATATCTTCAGGCTTGGAAGCTCGGATTGAAGGCTGTTGCGGTTTATCGGGATGGGTGCAAGAAGTCGCAGCCGCTTTCGGCGGCTGGGACTAAGACTGCCAACTCTTCGAAGGAAGACGCGCGGGTGGCTGCTGCTCCGCAGGAAGACAATCTTAATGCGCCTCCTCGTGCGGTGCGGCACAAGCTTCAGGAGGAACGGGCTTCGATCACGCACAAGTTCAATATTGGAGGGCATGAGGGTTACATCACTGTCGGGCTCTATCCCGATGGGGAGCCGGGCGAGCTTTTCATCACCATGGCCAAGGAAGGGTCGACGGTCTCGGGGCTGATGGATAGCTTTGCGCTGGCCACGTCCATTGCGCTGCAGCATGGCGTGCCGCTGAAGCTGCTGTGCGAAAAGTTTGCGCACACGCGGTTCGAGCCTAGCGGGTGGACCAGCAATCCCGACATCGGGTTTGCCAAGTCGATCATGGACTACATCTTCCGCTGGCTCCAGTTGCGGTTTCTGACCGGGCAGCAGCAGTTTCTGTTTGAGAATCTGCGGCCGAAGTCGAGTCCCGAGTCCCGAGCCTTGAGCCCCGAGGGAACGGGTGCACAGGAACCGCTCGCGACTCGCGACTCAGGACTCAGGACTGGATCGGTGCATGCGGCAGACCAACTGGCCGGCATCATCGACCTAGGCGACGCTCCCACGTGCAGCTTCTGCGGCAGCATCATGACGCGGAATGGTTCGTGCTATCGCTGCGGGAGTTGCGGGAGCACGAGCGGGTGCAGCTAAGTTTTGCGGACGGATTTCATGTTGTCACTTAAAATGACACCCTGACATTTTTATTGACAAGCTGTTCTATTACGTATATGCTGACTTTGGATCGCCGCTACGTGCGATTCTGTAGGCTCTTTGACAAGTTCTCTGGCTGAGAGTTGCTTCTAAGGCCGAGCTCCCGGAAGGAATCTTTCGGGGGCGTAACGCCGTAGGCACTGTATGTGTCTGCGGCGATGGGGCAGTTGCCCCATCAGTCTGACGCTGCATGCTTGGATCTCCTCGGGTGTCTGTTGGCCTCCCGCTAGGTGTTCGTGGGCTTGTTCGTTGGGTGTGTTCGTTGTCTCTTTGTACGGCACACGTTGGGTGAGTTTTTCGGTTCAGTCCATTCCTTCTCGGAAGCTGCTTCGCGGCACCGGCAGTTTTGCCGGAGAAGGAGAACTGTATGAAAGGCAACAAGGACCTACAATTCTGCCTGGAGGCACTCCGCTCCCTACAGAACAGAAATGGACCTGAACCGGAACAGAGGAGTGCACTAGACAAAGCAGAAGTTAGGCTGAAACGGCTCCGTCGAAAACCAAATCCGCGCAGAGAAGAAATTTTCGAGGCGGTGAGGGAAGTAGCCGAAGCCATTATCAATAACTTTTTGCGCCGCGATTAGTTTCTGACGGCCTGGTGCTCAGGTTCCGAGAAAAACTCACTTCCAAGATTGTTGGGTCACTGTGGACTATTCCAAGGCCATCCGGGTAGGTAGAGCACTCGCGGATATCCCGCAACGCGAGCTCGCAAAGAGGATATCAGTCGATGCGAGCTTGGTTTCCATGCTAGAAAGCGGCAGACGCAAGCCAAGCCTGGAAATTTTGGAAAGAGTGGCGGCGGCGCTTGGAATTCCATTTCATCTATTTACTATGCTTGCGTCAGAGCCGGCGGACATAAGAGGCGCGGATCCAAGCTCCGTTCGCAGGCTGGCTTTGGCATTGACCAAACTGCTTCTGACCGGGGGTGACCGTGAATCCGGTAGAAACCGCGACAGCCGTGCTGAGGCTAGACATTCGGAGCCCAAGGCGTCTCGCCGACGTGCTTAAGGTTCCCCTCGAGACACTGGAGGGAGTGGCGGCAGTGCCTAGCCGCCTATACAGCCCCTTCAGCGCGGTTACGCCGCCTCGTCCGTTTGCAAAACGATACACTCCGAAGCCCCGACCTATCGACAATCCTCTACAGGACCTCAGTTGGATCCAAAAACGAATCTATCGTAGGCTGCTGAAGCCCATCTGCTTTCCATGCCACGTGATGGGTGCAGTTCCTAAGCGCAGTGTTGCGGACAATGCAGAACGCCACTTAACCTCAAAACTGTTGGTCACGTTAGACGTGCGGCAATGCTTCCCGAGCATCACCAACGCAAAAGTATATCGGGTCTGGGCTGATTTTCTGGGGTGCTCGCCACCAGTGGCAAGCCTGCTTACGCAGCTGACGACTTTTGGCAGGCACCTTCCGCAAGGAGCCGCGACCAGCCCATTTTTGGCGAACCTATTCATCTGGATGATCGACGAACCGATCAGGAGTATGTGCGAGCAGCTGTCAGTTGTCTATTCGACGTGGATAGACGATCTTGCGTTTTCAGGCGAGCTGGCTAGAGATCTGATCCAACCCTCGATTTCGGTGCTAGCTGCCAACGGACTGAGCGTGGGGCGCAAGAAGGTCAAGATCATGGGACCGAATGCTATAAGGCTTCTCACCGGCACACGCTTGGGTTTGGGCGAGGTACGCGCTCCGAAAGATAAGCTCTCGCGAATTCGGTCGGGCATTCATAAACTACGATCCGGATTAGTGGCGGAGCCCGACGAGGAGCAGTACATACGCAGCTTGGTAGGTCAGATCAGGTACATTCACCAGATCTGCCCAAGGGATGCCTCCGCGTACCGGGCTGACCTGATCGATGCTTGCGGGAAGCGTTTCCTCGACGCCCCCTCTAAGAGGTTCCTTGAGGCGAGGTAATGCGAGTCTTGACGGGTCGCGCTTGCGGCGCGACTGAAGTCGTGCCCTTCCCGGTTGTGGTGCTGCCAAATCCCAAAACGTCCACGGGGGCTGAAGCCCGGTTGTTTTTGGGGGCTGTACGCGGCGCTGAAGCGCCGCTCTTCCACGTCACCGCGCGGGTTTGTGGCGGTCGGCCAACGGCAGGACTGAAGTCGTGCCCTTCCCGGTCGTGGCGTTGCCAAATCCCAAAACGTCCACTGGGGCTGAAGCCCGGTTGCTTTTGGGGTGCTGGACGCGGCGCTTAAGCGCCGCTCTTCCACGGTGCTGCATCCGGCGGTTCTTTCTTTGCGGTTCTTCCTTAGGGCTGCTGTGTCGGACTCCACGCGGTGCGCGGTTCTGACAGGCGTTTTGTGCGAAGGATCGGTTCGATTCCTTGGGAACTGGTGGGCTGCTTGCGCGACCGTGGAAGAGCGGCCCTTCCAGGGCCGCGTCGGGTCGCCACAGACTTCGCGGGCTTTAGCCCCCGTGGTCGTCTTTCCCAATCTGGAAACAGTTTTTTCGCGGCGTGACCGATATCACCCTCCACTTCCTCTTCGAGGCTCTACGATCCAGTCATGGATGATTCACAGCGTACGTTTTTCGTCACAAGCATTAGTTGGCGACGCGTGCCTATCTTTCGTGTCGAGGCTCGGGCGCGGCTTTTGATTGAGGTGCTGCTCTGGTATCGCGATCAGGGGAAGTATCTGCTGCACGAATTTGTTGTCATGCCAGATCATATTCACTTGTTGCTCACGCCTGCGCCCGAAATTGCGCTGGAGCGGGCTGTGCAGTTCATTAAGGGTGGGTATTCGTATCGGCTTCGGAAGATGGAGAAGATTCGGGTATGGCAGGAGAGTTTTACGAATCATCGGATTCGAGATTTCGAGGATTATCAGAGACATTGCGAGTATGTCCGGATGAATCCGGTTCGAGCGCGGTTGGTGCGGGATGCGGCGGCGTATGCGTTTTCGTCGGCGAATGAGGAGTTCCGGTTGGATGCGATGCCCCAGAGGCTGGTGCCCGGTTTCCCTAAGAGCGCTTGAGGCGGCGCTGAAGGGACGGGCTCAAGACGACCACGGGGGCTGAAGCCCGGTTGGTTTTGGGGTGCGGGACGCGGCGCTGAAGCGCCGCTCTTCCACGGTGCTGCGTGGGTTTGGGGCACTCTCGGTCTGTTTAGCGGGCTGAAAAACTTCTTTTCCTCACACAATGTAATGTGTAAACTTATACACATGGCTACCAATCTGGCTTTGGATGATTCGTTGATTGAAGAGGCGCGGCGGGCGGGGAAGCATAAGACCAAGAAAGAGGCGGTGACGGCGGCTCTGGATGAGTACGTGCGGCGGCGGAAGCAGGTTCGCATTCTGGAGGCGTTTGGTGGTTTTGAGTTTGATCCGGGATATGACTACAAGGCGGAGCGGCGCGGGCGTCGGCGTGGGCGTTCTCGCCCGGTGTGATAGGGAAGCGAGCCAAACGCGGGATTATTGTGTCGCAAAAAACGCGACACATCCCGCGGCTCGCCCAGATTCCTCACTGCGCAAAGAACGCTTGTTCGGAATGACAATATGACCGTTCTGGTGGACACTCCGGTGTGGTCGCTGGCGCTGCGGCGCAAGTCGGCTGACTTGAATGCTCGCGAGCGGGCGCTGACTGTGGCGCTGGCGGAATTGATCCGGGAGGGGCGGGCGCAGATGATGGGAGCGATCCGGCAGGAACTGCTTTCGGGCATCCGCGAAGAGGAGCGGTTTCACAAACTGCGGAATTACCTGAGAGCTTTTGAGGAGCCGGGGATCGAGATTTTGGATTATGAAGAAGCGGCGCGCATGCACAACATGTGCCGGGGGCGGGGGATTGCGGGGTCTGCCGTCGATTTCGTGATTTGTGCAGTGGCGCAGCGGCGCGGGTGGCACATTTTTACTACGGACCGCGATTTTGAACGGTATGGGCGGGTGTTGGGGCTGAAGTTGTATGGGGTTTGACTTGAGGGTGCCGTCCCCTTCGGGGCTTGGTCGTCTTCTGCTTTTACCCACGGCTTGCGCCCCTTCGGTTGCGCTCAGGGGAGGCTCCTTCGCAAAGTGCGCGAAGGATGGGGCACCCTCGGGTCGTGGTGGCTCCGGCTGAACAGCAGATTCCTCAGCGGGCTTTTTGCACGGTTCGGAGTGACAAATTTTTTGGCGGCTTGCGGCACGACTGAAGTCGTGCCCTTCCCGAGCGTTTCCCTCAGAATTCAAAGTTTTCCACAGGGGGTGTGTGACGGATGTACTTGTGGGGGGTGGTTATGATTGAAAGAGTGGCGGGAGTTTGCCGGAAAAGTGGGTTCAGGGGTGCGGGACGGGAAACCAGGGTTCCTCGCTTCGCTCGGAATGACACAAAAACGCTCGGAATGACACACAAACGCTCGGAATCACAAAAGTTTTGAGTTTTGGAATCGAGAGGAGTGGAGTATGTGGAGGAAGAAGGATCGGTTGGCTGGTGGGCGGTTGGCGGGGTGTTTGGAGCGCGGGGCTTGGGCGGAGCTTTATTTCATGATGCAGGCGGCGGGGTTTGGGATGAAGGTGTCGCGTCCGTTTGGGGCGGTGGGGAGATATGACGTGGGAGTGGAGAATCCTACGGAGGGGTGGCAGGCGCGGGTTTTGCGGGTGCAGGTTAAGTCTACGATCTACAAGCGGCGCGGGGAATGTTACAGCTTGAATGTGATGGGGCCGGGGCGGAAGAAGTACGAGCCGGGGACGGTGGATTTTTTTGCGATTTTGCTGATTCCAGTGGATGAGTGGTACATCATCCCGTATGAGGTGATGGGTCGGACGAATTGTTCGATTCACTTTTCGCCGGAGGGGATGCGGCAGAAGTATGGGAAGTATCGCGAGGCCTGGCATTTGCTGAAAGATACTGGGCTGACGATTCAGGCTTGCGTGGATCCGGAGTGGGAGGAGGTGGAAGGGTTGGTGGCGGAGGCCGAGACCAAGATTCCTCGCTTCGCTAGGAACGACAAGCCTTTAAAGGATGAGATTGCAGTTGAGGACGATGGAGGCGCGGGTCGGAATCGAACCGACGCATAAAGGTTTTGCAGACCTCTCCCTTACCACTTGGGTACCGCGCCCCTAGAGATTAAGTTAGCGTTTCGGGGGAGAAAAGTCCAACGTGGGTCTGGCAGGTGCGGGGAAAAAGGTTTTACCCGCCAAGGACGCTAAGAAGAACTGGAGCGGGAGACGGGGGTCGAACCCGCGACATCGACCTTGGCAAGGTCGCGCTCTACCACTGAGCTACTCCCGCTTGTTGGGTTATTTTACACGAAGAGAGTTTGGAGGGGGAAGCGACGACAGTATCTAGTACCCAGTACCCAGTGCCTGATACCTAGTTGCGATTGGGTTTCGTTTCGGCCGGATGTTTCAGGAGCCGGCGGTCATTTCGCGGGCCCATTGCATGGCTTTCCAGTGACACTCGGTGACGTGGCCTTCGGGGAGTTTTAGTTTGGTGCAGAGTTCGGAGAGCTTGGGCCAGTTGGCGATTTCCTGGGCAAGCATGAGTTGGTAGAGGGGGTCGAGCTGGCTTTTCTGGCCGAGGAGCACGGCGCGGGTTTCGTGATCGAGGCTGATGCCTTCGAGGACGACGCCCATGGGCATTTCGAGGATCACATCCATCAGGGAAAAAAGGCCTACGAGGAAGAGGTCGGATTCACCGTGGGGAACTTTGGGGCCGAGTAATTCGCAGTAGCGGGCGCGCACGAGGGCGGAGAGGACTAGGTCGGAGGATTTGTTCTGGCCGGCGCCGAGAGCGGCGACGAGGCGGACCCAGCGGCGGACTTCGCGCTCGCCTAAAATCGCGAGGCCGTGGCGGACGGAATGGATTTCTGAGGCAAAGCTGAACGCGGCCGAATTGAGGTAGCGGAGGAGGCGATAGCAGAGGGAAGCTTCGTGCTTGATGATGTCTTCGATTTCGCGGACTTCGATCTCGTCATGCGAGATGGCCTGCAAGAGGCGCAGGTAGTTGACCTGATTCTTAGGAATCTCGCGGGCGTGGAGAAGCTCGGGCCGGCGGAAGAAGTATCCCTGGAAATAGAAAAAGCCGGCCTTTTTGCAGGCGGCGAATTCCTCGCGGGTTTCAACTTTCTCAGCCAGCATACGGCAAGTGGGGCTGCCGTGGCGTTTGACCAAGGCGGACTGCTCGGCGGGCGAGCTGGCTTTTAAATCCACTTTAATCACGTCGGCGAAGGGCACGAGTAGTGTGCGAGGGTCATTGGTGACGAAGTCGTCGAGGGCGATCATGTAGCCGGCTGCCTTCAGACGGACGCAGGCGCCTTGTACCAGATCGTCCGGGGGAACGGACTCGAGGATCTCGACCACAACCTGGGATGGGGGCAGGAGAGTGACGTAGTCCTTGAGAAGAGTTTCACGGGTGCAGTTGATGAAGGCGCGGCGGCCGTCGCAAAGAACATCGAGGCCCATCAGGATGGAGGTGTCGAGGGTGCTGCGGGAGGCGACATCGGCGTCGGTGTGGCGGAAATAGTCCTCTACGCCGTCGCGGAAGAGGAGTTCGTAGCCGAATACCTGCTCGTTGCTCGAAAGAATCGGCTGGCGGGCGACGTAGAGTTGGGCGCCTGGGTTTGCCGGGGCCGGGGATGTGCTGGTAGTTGTCACAGATAGATACATCGGCAGGCGGAGGGGGAAGCTTTAGGAGACGCAAAGTTTCAAGGTTTCAGAGTTTAAAGGTTTCAAAGCGGATCGCTGGCAGGTCTTGAAACCTTGAGACTTTTGAAACCTTAGTGAACAGCCCATTGCGGGTCTTCTTCGGGCTTGACGACGTGGCCGTCGCGCATGTGGATGATGCGGTCTCCGAACTTGGCGGCTTCGGGGTTGTGGGTGATCATGAGCACGGTCTGGCCGAGTTCCTGGTTGGACTGGCGCAACATCTTCAGAACTATGTTGGAGTTTTCCGTGTCGAGATTGCCTGTGGGTTCGTCGGCCAGGACTACGGCCGGTTTGTTGACCAGGGCGCGGGCGAGGGCTACGCGCTGCTGCTCGCCGCCGGAAAGTTCGGAGGGGCGATGGTTGAGGCGCTTGCTTAGTCCTAGTAGATCGCAGATGCGGAGGAAGAAGGCGGGGTCGCGATCGCCGTTACCGGAAATTTCCTGGGCGATGGCGATGTTGGAGTGGGCGTTGAGGGTGGGCAGGAGGTTGAATTTTTGAAATACGAAGCCGATTTTGCGCTTGCGCATGCGAGTGCGCTCGGCGTCGGAGAGGGTGGCGATGTCATCGCCGTCGAGAATTACTTTACCGGAATCGGCGCGGGTGAGTCCTCCGAGCAGGTAGAACAGAGTGGATTTGCCGCTGCCGGAGGGGCCGACTACTGTGACAAATTCTCCTTTTTGGACGTTGAAGGAAATGCCGCGGAGCGCGGGCACGTCGATCTTTCCCACGCGATAGGTTTTGTGTAGATCGATGGCCTCGATGAATGCGGACATGTCCTGAATCGAGTTTACACGATGGGTAGGGCAGTCAAGGCAATCGACCGCCGAGTACGCGGCGGGTGCCGAGAAACTCAGAGAAAAGATCCTGTAGTTTTCTCGGCGTTCTCGGCGGTTAAATTTTTCAGGCGGCGCCCTGGCGGGGCGTGAATTGCGGGAGGCGGTCGTGCAGGCGCTTGGGGCCGCGCTTGCGGACCAGGAGCAGGCGGATCCGTTCCAGCAAATCGGCGGGGGCGTACATTCCTCTCGCGAGAAATACGTCCGCTTGCGATTCGTGATCGTAGACGCGGACCTTGCTGGAGATGAGGATGGCTGGAGTGTGGGGCGAGAGATTTTTGATGGCGGCGATTAGCTGTGGGCCGTCTAGGCCGGGCATGGCCATGTCAGTGACCACGAGATCGATGCCGCCCTGTTTGAAGCGGTCGAGGGCCTCCTCGCCACGGGAGTAGCTGGCGACGCGGTAGCCGCGGGTTTCGAGCATGATTTTGCGGTAGGAAAGGGATTGTTCGTTGTCGTCAACACAAAGGATCGTGCGCTTGGGTTTCATTCACCGCCTGTATCCGCCTAGCCATCTGTGACCGGAAGTCATACCAGTTGGCGCCAGCGGAAATTTTCTCTGTCGTGAAGAATGGAGGAGCGGAAGTGATGCTAACGGGAAGGGGCGCGCCTGTAAAGTAGCGTCGAAGCAAATGGCAGAGTTTGGCCATTGACTTTTTTCAGTGTGAGGAAAGGTGCGTTTTTGCGGCGGATGCAGATAGCACTTTAGAGGAATACTTCGCCGCGCATGATTTCCACCGAGTGTCCGCCGACGCGCACGTTAACTACCCGGTTATCGCTGCTCTTGCCGTCGCTGCTCTTGCCATCGAAAGAGGCGCGGACAAAGATCCGGCTGGGGCGCTTCATCTCGACGCCCTGCTCGATGAGGATGCGCTCGTTGGGTTGGGCGACGCCGTGGGCGACCATCCAGGCGGCGGTGCAGCCGGCGGCGGAGCCGGTGGCCGGGTCTTCGCCGTTGTAGAACAGCATGCGGGCGTGGAGACGGGCACTGGGGTCCACCGTCTCGCGGGTTACGAAGTAAAAGAACTTGCCTGCGCTTTTGGCGAGATACTCGGAAGCGCGATTCAGATCGATGTGTGAGAAATTACGCATGGCGGCCAGCGACTTCAGCGGCGTCACGGTGAATGGCACTCCCGTGGAAACGGTTTGGATGGGCAGAGAGTCGTCGAAATCCTGGGCGCGTAGTCCGGTCGCACGGGCGACGGCTTCGCGATCGTGCTGGATTCCGAACGTTGGATCGAGTTGTGTCATCTCGCCGAAGGGAGGTTCGCCCTTGGAATCTTCAAAGTGGACGGGCACTTTGCCGGCGTTCAATTCAAGAACGACATCCTTCGCACCGCTTTGGCCGCGCAAGGCGAAGGCCGTGCCCAGTGTGGGATGACCGGCGAACGGGAGTTCCTCCTGCACGGTGAAGATGCGGACGCGGATGCCGTTTTCTTTTTCGGTGGCCGGGTCCCGGGGCAGGATGAAGGTGGTTTCGGAGAGATTCATTTCCTTGGCGAGCGATTGCATTTCGGCGTCGGTGAGTCCGCGGGCGTCGGAGAATACGGCGAGAGAATTGCCTTCGAGGGGACGGGAAGAGAAGACGTCCCACTGGGTCATTGCCAGACGGCGTGGTTGGGTCATGAGTTTTCCCAGAGTTGCAGCTTCTGTCTCGAACAAGTAGAGATGCCGGTCTTCGCTTCCCCGATGCAGGAAAACTTCGTACGATGACGCTCGCGGGGCGTGATAGCTTCCACAAAATCTTTAACCACGGGGGGCAGAGGGGGCACGGGGTTGCACGGGGTAGTGCGCGGTCGAGCGGTTGACAGGGCTTGTGCAGGCTTCTATTCTAGCTACGTGTTTTGCGCTTCCAGCGCCGGCGTGTTGTGTTGTTGTATGTGTTCGCCGCCGTGCGGGTAGGGAGCAGACGAGATTTCTTCCAACCCACCCGGCGCGAACGGGTGGGTTTCGTTTTGAGCTTCATCTTGATCTTAATCCGACGTTCATCCGAAGGGCGCGGCTGGGCTAACTTAAAAGAATTTGAGCGAATTTGAATTTTACCAGGAGGGAAATATGAGCACGATGGTAAGTGAAATCACTGGCAGGATCCCCCGCATCAACGACACAGCGCCGAACTTCACGGCGGAGACTACGCAGGGGACGATCAATTTTCACGAATGGATTGGCGATGGCTGGGCGATTTTGTTCTCACATCCCAAAGACTTTACGCCGGTGTGCACGACTGAACTGGGCTATATGGCAGGCCTGCAACCCGAATTCGCCAAGCGCAACACGAAGATCATTGGGCTTAGCGTGGACCCGGTGAGCAGCCACGGCAAATGGGCCGCAGACATCGAAGAGACGCAGGGACACAAGGTGAATTACCCGATGATCGGCGATCCGACACTGGAAATCGCCAAGCTGTATGGCATGTTGCCGGCGGAAAGCGGGAACACTTCCGAGGGGCGCACGGCTGCGGACAATGCCACGGTGCGCACGGTGTTCGTGATCGGGCCGGACAAAAAGGTGAAGCTGCAGCTTGCCTATCCCATGAGCACGGGGCGGAACTTCGACGAGATACTGCGAGTCATTGATTCGATGCAGCTCACGGCGAAGCACAAAGTTGCGACGCCGGTGAACTGGAAGCAGGGCGACGAGGTGATCATCCTGCCATCGGTTTCGAACGAGGAAGCGCAGCAGAAGTATCCTGGGGGCTGGAAGTCGCCGAAGCCGTATTTGAGGATCGTGCCGCAGCCGAAATAGGTGGAGCGGATTTTCTGGAAGCGCATGCGGTCCGGTGATCGTCCCGGTCTTCAAAACCGGCGGGCGGCGGGTCACCCCGTCGCCGGTGGGTTCGACCCCCACTCGCTTCCGCCAATTGTTTGCTGTTTGCCGCTGGTGGTCAGGTTTCTGATCCTAGTTTCTGATCCTAATTTCTGATCCTGAGGAGAGTTCTTGATGCGAACGTTTGGGACGCTGGTGTTGGGGATGATTTTGGGTGTTGCCGCCATTGCGCTTGGGGTCTACTGTTATTTCGCGACGGGGCGTGCGCCGGTGGGGACGGCGGAGCCTCCGCTGCCATTTGAGAAGAAGCTGGCGCACAGGGCCCTGAATGCAAGAGTGGATCGCGAGATGCCGAAGACGGTGCCGCTTCAGCCCGACGAGCCCAACCTGGCGGCTGGCGGCCAGCTCTATCGCGAACATTGCGCGGTTTGCCACGGACTGCCGGGGCAGACGGAAACGCCGATCGCGAAGGGGATGTATCCGCGGCCTCCGAAGCTGATGGAGGGAAAAGGCGTTACCGACGACGAGCCGGGAGAGAGTTATTGGAAAGTGGCGAATGGGATTCGGTTGACCGGCATGCCGGGCTTCCGCCCGACACTGTCGGAAACGCAGATGTGGCAGGTCAGTTTGTTGGTGGCCAACGCTGACAAGCTGCCGAAATCGGTTCATGACGCTTTGTCGGCGCCGCTTAGTCCTGACGTGGCCGCGAAGGTTGTTCCGGCGAAGTAGGGTAGAAAGGGAGTCATGGCTATGAAAATTGCAAACGATGTCACGGAACTGATTGGGAATACTCCGCTGGTGCGGCTTAATAAAGTTACAGGAGGGTGCGTGGCGGATGTGGTGGCCAAACTGGAAAGCCAGAATCCTGTGGGCAGCGTGAAGGACCGCATCGGAGTGAGCATGATCGGCGATGCGGAGAGCGCGGGGAAGATTCAGCCGGGGAAGACGGTGCTGATCGAGCCTACGAGCGGAAATACGGGAATCGGGCTGGCGTTTGTGGCGGCGGTGAAAGGCTATCGGCTGATTCTGGTGATGCCGGAAACGATGAGTATGGAGCGGCGCGTGATACTGCTGGCCTTTGGCGCGGAGCTTGTGCTTACGCCGGGGCCGCTTGGAATGAAGGCCGCGATTGCCAAGGCGCAGGAGTTGCTGGCGAACACTCCGAACAGCTACATGCTGCAACAGTTCGACAATCTGGCCAATCCTAAGATTCATTTCGAGACCACGGGGCCGGAGATTTGGAATGACACGGACGGGCGGGTGGACATTTTGGTCTCGGGTGTTGGGACGGGCGGGACCATTACGGGGGTGTGCGAGTACATCAAGCCGCGGAAGCCGACGTTCAAGGCGATTGCGGTGGAGCCGGCGGATAGTCCGGTGCTGTCGGGCGGGAAGCCTTCACCGCATAAGATCCAGGGGATTGGGGCCGGCTTCGTTCCGAGCATTTTGCGACGGGAATACATTGATGAGGTGATTACGGTCACCAACGACGAGGCGATTCGGATGGCGCGGCGGCTGCCGCTGGAGGAAGGATTGTTTGTGGGGATATCTTCTGGCGCGGCGGTGAGTGCGGCTTTGCAGGTGGCGCGGCGGGCGGAGAATGCCGGGAAGCTGATTGTAGTGGTGCTGCCGTCGTTCGGGGAGCGGTATTTGAGCACTGTTCTTTTTGAGGAGTTGCGGAATAAGGCGCAGCAGATTGCTACATCGGCGGTTACGCTGTGAGTCTCGAGTTAGGGGTTTGACCGGGGTGGAAATCTCTGTGGAAATCTGCTGCTAAATGGCAAAATTCGCGGCGCTCCGGCAAACCTGCGGGTGTATGATGATTTTCCAACAGCGAGGCAGATTTTGGCGCGGACGTGTGCGCAGTGCGGGCGCCGCGGCCTGCAGCAAAGTAGTGAAGGCGGGAATGAGGGAAGACTATTATGGCCATGAATCAATCATCCAACGACGAGCCGCGTTCTGCGGCGAATGAGAAGAAGCCTTACGAGAAGCCGGGCTTTCGGCATGAACAGGTGTTCGTGACCTCGGCGCTGAATTGCACCAAGACCGCCACCGAGGGGCAGTGCATGTTAAGCGTGCAGAAGCTCTCATGAGGGTGGCTGACGGCATCCCGCTGGATTCTGCGACCGCCGTGAAATGCGATCTTGCGAGTGAAGTTCTGCGATCATTCGGAACTCTTCGCTTTGCCGCGACGGGCTGGAGCATGCTCCCCGCCATTTGGCCAGCGGACACGCTGGTGGTTGATCGCGTCAGCCCCGATCAGGTTCGCGTGGGAGAGGTTGTCCTGGTCGGTCGTAACGGCAGGCTTTGCGCCCATCGCGTAATCTCGAAGGCAGACGATTCCGGGAATCCGCATTGGATTACTCAAGGTGACGCCGTGCAGTCGCCCGATCCGCCTGTGCGTGAGCCTGAATTGCTGGGCCGGGTGGCTTATCTTATCCGAGGAGGAAAGCTGGTGGCTGTGGCCACGAAGTTGAGCGTGGTCGAACGCCTGACAGCGAGGATTGTCCAGCGCTCGGTTCCGGCGGCGCGCGCGTTGGTTTATCTGCACAACATGGCCCAGACTCCAGCAAAGGCGGCGTCAGAGAAGGCGGTTTTTCCGTGCCAGGGCTAGCCACACAAGTTGAGCGCTACAGCGCGGTGATTGCCATTGGCGGCATACCCGTCCGCGTGAACACGACGGATCCGGATTTTCTCGAACTGCTGCACAACCGGTATGCTGGATTCGTGAGCGCCGAGGATCGCGCGGAATTCGAGTTCGAGGTTGACCTTGCGCCACCCGCGGTCGACGATCCAAACGCGGATGTGAGCGTCAGGTACGTCGCCGGACGATGGTTCATGGAGCGCGGCGATTTTCGCGCCGAATGGAATCCAGCCACGCGCACCGGCACCATTCACCAGACTGCTAACCCTTACTCGATCGATGCTGTGCTGCGTATCACACATACGCTGGTGCTGGCAAAACAGGGTGGATTTCTTTTGCATTCGGCGAGTGCCATTCGCAACGGAAAGGCATTTTTGTTTGCCGGGGTCTCAGGAGCAGGGAAGACCACGATTTCACGTCTCGCTCCCGCTGACGCGACTCTTCTGACCGATGAGATATCCTACGTTCGCAGGCACGGTGAAGGTTATGTTGCGTATGGCACCCCTTTCGCCGGGGAACTGGCGAAGCTGGGCGAGAATACCTCGGCGCCGGTGGCCGCCCTTTATCTACTGGCGCAGGGTCCGGAGAATCGCATCGACCCGGTGGCCGCGGCCGATGCCGGGCGCGAACTGCTGGCCAATATGCTTTTCTTTGCCGAGGACCAGGAAATGGTTCACCGCGTATTTCGGGCTGCGTGCGACTTCGTGGATCGCGTGCCGGTTTACAGGCTGACGTTCGTGCCGGATCCGCGCGTTTGGGAGATGATCCAATGAGTAAGAAGCTTTATGTCGCACGCAGTCCACGCATCGCCGCCCGCATGCTGGGCGAAGAAATGCTCGTCATGTCAGGTCAAGGATCGATGCTGTTCACGCTTAACCCGACTGCGAGTGTTCTCTGGCAGGCGGCCGACGGCGCGACACCGCTTGATGAAATTGTGGAGAGCCGCATCTGCTCTGAGTTCGAAGTAAATCCCGAGGAGGCCATGCGGGATGCGGAGGCGCTGGCCGCGGATTTGGCCAAGCATGGTATTTTGCTGATCTCGGACGAGCCGATCCCGAGTAAATCGCCGGTGCAGGAGCAACATCGACCATGAGCGGGCTGATGCAGGAGATGGGTGAACGGGCGCAGCGGCTGGGCGTGCCTTTCAGCGTGCATCTCGATCTCACCTACCGCTGCAACGAGCAGTGCGTACACTGCTATCTCGATCACGACGATCACGGCGAGATGACGACGATTGAGATTAAGCATCTGCTTAAGGAGATGGCCGAGGCCGGTGTTTTCATTCTCACCTTGAGCGGCGGCGAAATTTTCATGCGCAAGGATTTCTTCGAAATTCTGGAGTACGCGCGCGAGCTTACCTTCTGCATCAAACTCAAGACCAACGCGGTGCTGATCCGCGAAGCTCAGGCAGCGCGGCTGCGCGATCTGGGAGTGGAGTCGATTCAGATCAGCATCTATTCGCACCGGCCGGAAGTGCATGACGCGATCACCAAGGTACCAGGGTCGCTGCAACGATCGATCAACGCCATCCGTTTCCTGAAATCGCAGGGGCTGAAAGTCGTCATGGCCAACGTTCTGATGACGGAGAACATGCAGGATTATCACGGCGTGCGCGCGCTGGCCGATGAGCTTGGAGCCGAGTGCACTCTCGACCCCACGGTCACGCCCATGATGGATGGGAACCGTTCGACCCTCGATTTGAATGCGGGTGAATCAGTGCTGCGCGCCTTATTCCGCGATGAAACACTTGTGGGCGACGCCGATGCGTTTTGTGCGCCGCCACTCGCGCCCGCGGAAGACAGCATGAATTCTCTGCCGTGCAGCGCCGGGCACACGGCCTGCTACGTTTCGCCGTACGGGGAGTTTTATCCTTGCGTGCAGTTTCCTTTGTCCTGCGGCAATGTGCGGCAGCAGAGGTTCATTGACATCTGGCGTGACTCTGAACAACTGAAGGAGGTGCGCTCGATACGGCTGCGCGATCTTTCGAGCTGCTCGCAGTGCGCGCATGGGTCGAGTTGCACTCGGTGTCCGGGACTGGCGTTCATGGAAGGGAATATGCGCGGGCCTTCCACGGCGGACTGCGAAAAATCTTTTGCGCGGACGGGGATTCCGTCGAAGAACTTGCTGGCGAAGAAGGACAAAGTTTCTCCGGCGCGTCTGGTGCAGATTCAGTTGGTGCCGGCGTTTGCGGGAAGCAGGCTGGCGGGTGTGGGTGCGTCGGCAAGTCCTGTTGGCGCGTAGTCTCGATGGCGTTCCTCCCTGCAGAATCCACTGCCTATGTTGCCTTCCCACCGGCTGTACACGGCCCGTTCGTAATGCTGGATCGCGGTTCGTTTGCGGGTAGCATTTATGAGAGGGGGTTCATTCCCATGGGCAGAAAATTCAGGCTCATATTCGTCCTTGCGGCGGCGGGCTCGCTGCTTGCAGCGACCGGCTACGCGCAGGATTCACCGTCTCTTGGGGACGTGGCGCGCCAAACGCGGCAGCAGAACCAGCAGACGAAGGCCGCGCAGGGCAAGGATTCGAAGGCATCCAAAGTCATTACGAACGAAGAGATTCCCGAGCACGCGGTGGCTGCGCCGCCGGTTGCGGGCGGGCAACATGGGAGTTCGATGCCGGCTTCGTCAAATGGACCAAAACAGTCGGCTGAGCACTGGACGTCTTCGATCCTGACGCAAAAAAACCAGATTATGTCCCTGCAAAACCAGGTTGACGAGATCAACGAGTCGATCCGTTTTGCTCCCGCGAACTGTGCTGCCAATTGCGTGGGGTGGAACGAACGGCAGAGGGAAAAGCAGCAGCGGGTGGAACGGATGCAGGCCCAACTGCAAGAGATGAAGAGGCGGCTGGAGGAGACGCAAGACTCCGCCCGCAAGCAAGGTTATGGCAGTTCTGTGTACGACCCATAGCCGAAGTATTGTGACGAAAAAATTATGCCGCCACTGTTTCATGCAGTGGCGGCATTTTTCTTTCTTACACCGAACGGATTGCGGAAGGGCTTACTTGCCGGCACGGGAACTGGCCGATGAATCACTTTTTTTCGTCTTCCTTCAAAGCTGCCAGGCGTGCGAAATTAGTGGTATGGCTCTGGTGGTCCGGCCCTCACGAATTCATTCGGCAGGTGTGTTCACTACCACGCCGGTGCGCAGGGGAGCGCGCATTGTGGAATATGGCGGTCCCCGAATCACTCCCGAGGAAGCTGACCGTCTTTACGACGGCGCGTCGCGCACCTACCTCTACGGATTGGAGGACGGAAAGACGATCATCGACGGCGAGGGGTTGGGCGCTTACCTGAATCATTCCTGCGATCCCAACTGTGAAATTGATGAAGTCAAGAAGCGGGCGTGGATTTTCGCCTTGCGCGACATTGCGGCTGGGGAGGAACTGCTTTGGGATTACAACCTGTACGACGATGAAGCGCCCGCGCCGTGCCACTGCGGCTCGGCTAAGTGTCGCGGGACTATGTATTCGAGGGAATGGATGGCTAAGATGCGGCGCAAGGCGGCGAAAGAAAAGACGAAGCGCACAAGCTAACCCGATCTGGTTATTCGCGACGCCCTGCGCGGCTAAAATCCGTGACGAGGAGCGACTAAACTCCTGCTCCTACTGGCTCGCCCATATTCAGTTTTTCCTCAGCCTCTTCCTTGAACGCGGTATGGGTTTTGGCGACGAGCATGTAGATGGACGGCACCACGAACAGAGTGAAGATTGTGCCGATGATCATGCCGCTTACCAGCATGATGCCGATGCTGTTTCGGGCTCCGGCGCCGGGGCCTCGGGCTAAGACCAGCGGGAAGTGGCCGCAAACGGTAGCGGCGGTGGTCATCAGGATCGGACGCAAACGAGTAGTGGCCCCCCCGATGATGGCTTGCAGCTTGCTTAAGCCGGTTTCCTGCAAGTGGTTGGCGAACTCCACCATCAGAATTCCGTTCTTGGAGATCAGGCCGACCAGAGTGATCAGACCGACCTGACTGTAGATGTTGAGCGTCGTAAAGCCGAGGAACGAGAACATCAGTGCCCCGCTGAGGGCCAACGGCACCGATCCGGCAAGAATGATGAAGGGATCGCGGAAGCTTTCGAACTGAGCGGCAAGCACCAGGTAAATCAGGATCGCCGAGAGCAGGAACGTTCCGAGAAACTTGCTGCCTTCGACGCGCAGCTGTCGCGATTCACCGGCGTAGTCCACGGTGAACCCCTGCGGCAGGATCTGTTTGGCTTGATCTTCGAGGAACGTGAGCGCCTTGTCGAGGGGCACATTCGGAGGGATCACGCCCTGAATGCGTACGGCATTCAGCTGCTGGAATTTATTCAGCGAGCGAGGCTCGGTGGTGGTCTTCAAAGTGGCAAACGTGGAAAGGGGCACCAGCTTGTCGGCCGATCCTTTTACGTAGATGTGCGAAAGCTGCTCGGAGTTCAGGCGCTCGACGCGCTGAACCTGCGGGATTACTTTGTAGCTGCGGCCTTGAATGCTGAAGCGGTTGACGTAATTTCCGCCCAGCATGGTGGAGAGGTCCTGGCCGGCCTGGCTCAGATCCACGCCTTGGGATCGCAGCTTGTCGCGATCGAAAACGACTTCCGTCTGCGGCTGGTCGAACTTCACATCTGTGTCGGCGTAGATGAACAGGCCGCTCGCCATGGCCTTTTGCACCAGCTTTTCGGCGAGCTGGCTGACTTGCTGAGGCTCCGCCGCGGAAGCGATTACGAAGTCCACGGGGAAGTTGCCGCCGCCGGGCAGCGGTGGCGGGGTCAGAGGAATCACGCGAACGCCGGCGATCTTATTCAGCTTGGCTGAGGATTCCACCAGCAACTGCTGCGTGGTTTTCTTGCGCTGGCTCCATGGTTTTGTGACCATGCCTCCGAAACCACCGCCGGGACTGGTGATCTGAAACAGGCTGTCGCTTTCGGGGAACGAGTGGTAAACGTCGTACACCTGATTGGCGAACAGGTTGGTTTGATCGAGGGTGGCGTTGGCAGAGGATTGAATCACGCCGAAGACCACTCCCTGATCTTCTTCCGGCGCTAGTTCCTTGGAAGAGAACATGTAAAACGGAACCGCGAGCACGGCCACGAGCACCCACACGGTCAGCACAACCGGGCGATAGTTGAGGGTGCCGGACAGCAGACTGGTGTAAAGGCCTCTAATGCGTTCGAATTGGCGATTGACGACGCCGGCAAATCCATGTTCGGAGGCACCCGCCCGCAGCAACTTCGAACCCATCATCGGAGAAAGGGTAAGGGCGACGATGCCGGAGACGGTGACCGCGCCGGCGAGGGTGAAAGCGAATTCGCGGAAGAGCGCTCCGGTCAGGCCACCTTGAATGCCGATCGGCGCGTATACGGCCGCGAGGGTGATCGTCATCGAGATGATGGGGCCGACCAGTTCGCGAGCAGCGTCTTCGGCGGCGTGGAAAGGCGACTTGCCCATCTGCAAATGACGTTCGACGTTTTCCACCATCACGATGGCGTCGTCGACCACCAGACCTACAGAAAGCACGATCGCGAGCAGCGTTAGAAGATTGATGGTGAATCCCGCCACCAGCATCAGGAACACGGCGCCGATCAGCGAGACGGGAATCGCCACGATCGGAATCAGCACGGAGCGGAACGATCCCAGGAACAGGAAGATGACAATGATGACGATCAGCAGCGTTTCAGCCAGCGTGTGCAGCACTTCGTTGATCGCATCCTGAATGTAGGCGGTAGAGTCATAGGGAATGCCCGCCGTCATGCCCGCCGGCAACTGTGCCTGAATGCTGGGAATCTCTTTGCGCACCGCTTTGATAACCTCCAGCGCATTGGCCGTGGGAAGGACCCAGATTCCCATGAAGGTAGCGGTTTCGCCGTTGAAGCGGACATCCTGATCGTAGTTTTCAGCGCCCAGTTGTACGTCGGCAATCTCGCCGAGGCGAACGACCACGCCGTTTTGCTGCTTGACGACCATCTGCCTGAAATCGTCGGGCGTGCGCAGGTCGGTGTTGGCGACCAGGTTCACGGAAACCATGGAACCCTTGGTGCTGCCGAGCGCCGACAGATAGTTGTTCTTGGAAAGCACATCGCGCACGTCGGAGGGCGAGACGCCACGAGCCGCCATCTGGTCGGGCTTGAGCCAGATGCGCATGGCAAACGTGCGATTACCGAGAATATCGGCGCGCTGCACGCCACTAACTGCGCTCAGCTTGGGCTGCACCACGCGAGTGAGGTAATCGGTGATCTGATTTTCGTCGAGGTCCTTCGCCCCGAAACCGAGGTACATCGCGGCGAACTGCTGATCTGCCGTTTGCAGATCGATTACCGGCACTTGCGACTCGGGCGGCAGATCGTTCTTCACCTGGGCGACCTTGGCCTGAATCTGGGTGAGGGCGGCGTTGGTGTCGTAGTTCAGCTTGAGGTGAACGATGATCGTGCTCAGGCCCTGAGCACTGTTCGACTCCATGTAGTCGATGCCGTCGGCGCTGGCGATCACGCGCTCGAGGGGCGTGGTAATGAAACCGCGTACCAGGTCGGCGTTGGCGCCGACATAAACCGTGGTGACCTGAATGATCGAAATGTCGCTGCGCGGATATTGCCGGACACTTAGCGAGCGAACCGCCTGGAGACCAGCGATCAGAATGACGAGGTTCACAACCATCGCCAACACCGGACGCTTAACAAATAGATCAGTGAACTTCATGCCTGCTCCTTACTCGGCCGGACGGCTGAGCTGGATCTGGTGCGTCTTCTCTTAACTCTCTTCCGGATTCGGCTTGGCGCTGTTTGACGGTTGAACGCTGTTGTTGACTTCGACCGGCGCGGCGTTGCGCAGGCGGAAAGCCCCGGCGCTGACGACTTCGTCACCTGGGTTCAGTCCGGAGATGATTGCTACCTGATCGCCGCGGCTGCCTTCAATCTTGACGATCTGCTGGCGAACACCCTTGTAAGTTTTGCCCGTCTTCTCGTCCTTTATGTCGCCTACAACGAAGACGGAATCGCCAGAGGGCGCGTAGTTGATGGCCGACGCCGGCAGGGGAATGACGCTGCGCGGCTGGTCCAGCGTCAACTCGACTTCCAGGAACTGGCCGGGGCGCAGCTTCCCGCCGGGATTTGCCAGCGTGGCCTGGATCTGGATGTTGCGGGTCTGCTCGTTGATCACGGAATCAAGCGCCGTGATCCTGCCAGGGAAGCCAATGCCGGGAAGGTCCGTGCTGGTGACGCGCACGCTGCGCCCGATTTTCATCTTCGGCGTATCCTGCTGCGGCACGCCGAAGTTCACATAGATCGGATTGACGGACTGTAGGGAGACAATGGCCTGCCCGGCGGCCAGATACTGGCCGAGGCTGATCTGGCGAAGTCCCAGAACTCCCGTGAACGGGGCGTGGATAGTTTTGCGGGCGATGGACGCCTTCACTTCGTTGACCTGAGCTTCAGTGGCCTTCTGCTGGGAGGCGGCGTTGTCGTATTCCGACTTTGAAATGACGCCCGCTTTGCTCAGTTCCTCGGCGCGGCCATATTGAACCTTGGCCAAATCGCGCTGGGCTTCGATGTTGGCGAGCTGCGCTCTTTCCTGGCGAATATCGAGTTCGACCAGGATGTCTCCCTCGTGCACCATCTGGCCGGATTCGAAATGAATCTTGTCGACCGTCCCGGGGAGATCGGCGCCGACTGTGACCCCCTCGATTGCGGCCGCCGTCCCGATCACCGACAAGGTTGAAGGCCACGTTTCGCGCTTGGCGACTACCGTGGTGACAGACGTGGCCGGTATCGAAAAGCTGGCACCCGCCGCAATGGCGGATTCGACCTGACGGTACTTTATGAAACCGAGCCCACCAATGAGGCCGGCCATCAGCAACAACACAATGATCAATCTCTTCGCCATACGTTCTCCGGACAAATACTATAAACCAGGTACCGTTACGGGTTGAAGACGGGCGTCTCTCGATAATGTGTAAATATTGATTTAGCGGGTCGCCGAAAGGATTCAGCAGTGCACGGGAGTTTGTTTGGGATGCAGCATGAAAAAAATTGCGCACTGTCAATCGCCATTGGCATCGCGGGCTCCTCTCAGGTGCCACGGCCGCAACCCCGCCTTCAAGAAGTTAGACGAACGGGGGTCGCAAAAATGGACACCTGGGCTTTAATTTTTTAATTTTTCTGAAGAGCGAGTAGAGGTTTCCGCCGAGCCCCAGGACTTAGGCGACAGACTTAGGCGACACAGGAATAAGGTCCCGGAGTACTGGATTCCGCGAGTCTGCTAGATTATGCCGTATGCCATCGCTGCCCATCCAGACTGCCCGCGGCTTTTCCAGCGACAACAACGCCGGGGTGCATCCCGAGATTCTGGAAGCCATCAACCGCGCAAACTTGGGCCATGTCGTGGCTTACGGCGACGACGCTTATACCCGTTCGGCTGTGAGGAAGTTTGAAGAGCATTTTGGGCCGGATATTGCAGTTTTCTTCACTTTTAACGGGACCGGGGCGAATGTTCTGGGTCTGCAGGCGCTGACCCGGTCGTTTCATTCGGTGCTGTGCAGCGACTATGCCCATATCTATACCGATGAGTGCGGCGCACCGGAGAAGCTTACCGGCTGCAAGCTGATTCCGCTGCCGCAGGAGGCGGGCAAGATCACGCTGGAGGCCGTCCGTCACGCCTATCACGGCATCGGCGATGAACACCACGCGCAGCCTCGGGTCATCTCGATCACACAGTCGACGGAAATGGGGACGGTCTACCAACCGGAGGAAGTTCAAGCTCTTGCCCGCTTTGCCCACGAGCATGACATGTTCCTGCACATGGACGGCGCACGCATCGCCAACGCTGCCGTCTCGCTTGGGCAGAGCCTCCGCCAGGCTACGCGCGATTTAGGGGTGGACGTGCTCTCTTTCGGCGGCACCAAGAATGGAATCCTCGGCGGCGAAGCGGTAGTATTTTTTCATCCCGGACATGGGGACGACTTCCTTTACTTGCGCAAGCAGTTCATGCAGCTGGCGTCGAAGATGCGCTTCACCGCGGCGCAGTTCGAAGCCCTGCTCACGAACGACCTCTGGCGGCGCAGCGCCGAACACGCCAACCGCATGGCCCGCGTGCTGGAGCGCGAGTTAAGCCGCATTCCGGGAGTCAGAGTTGTGTGGAAGGTGGAAGCCAACGGCGTGTTCTGCCAGATCCCCCAGCACGCTATAGAGAAGATCAAGCGGCAATACTTCTTTTATGTGTGGATCGAGGAGGAGTCGATCGTGCGCTGGATGTGCTCGTTCGACACTACGGAGGAGGATATCCGCAGCTTTGCGGAGGTGGTGGCCGAGGCGGTGAAGGGGTGAACGACCGTGCTCAACCTCGCGGTTAACGATTGCTTTTTACCTCGCTTTTGACTAAATTTACCCTTCCCCCGCTGCGTGAGTGTTTTAGTTCGACCGCTCGGTCCCAGGAGTCAGAATGAACCGGAAGTGGTTCAGCATTGCCGCCCTTATCGCCGCCGCGACATTCTTATTCAGCCTGCCGAGTTGCGCCTACAATCAGCATCTGGTCTCAATCACGGTGAGTCCGTCGGGCTCATCCATCACTCTAGGCGGGATTGGGCAAGACCTGCCAACGCAGTTCACCGCCCTTGGAACCTATATCCATCCGCCGGAGACCAAAGACATCACTACGACCGCAGTCTGGAGCACGGACACGCCGACGATCATATTTATGGACCCCAAAGTTCCCGGACTCGTGCATACTACGGGAACCGCCTGCGGAAGCAATCTCGGGGTCAGCGCAAGCGTTTACAACAATCCCAGCAATCCTCCGGCGGGCAGCGTGGTGGTGGGTAGTGCGACCGTGAGCGTCACCTTTGCCGCACCGCTCACGTGTCCTTGAGATCGGCGCTTATTCCTCAAGCAACTTATCTAGCGTCGGTTTGTGCTTGTCGGGCTTCTTGTTCTTGTGCGGCACGACTTTCCCGGCAGGTGGCGTGCCCATGCGCTCCCGCGCCAGCTCTTTGACGGCCTGTACTGCGGCGAACCGTTTTACCCTTTTCTTGCGCGCCATTTTCCTACCTGCCTGTTTCCTGTCTTCCCCGATCTTCATGTTGCCATAGCTTGTGGCGCGGTGGACATGTAATAATCAGTTTTCATGGAAGAGCGCGATTTTTTTGACGAGAGCACGCAGAAGAAGGTGGCGACCCTAAACTGTCCTCACTGCCACCAGCCTGCCGAGTACGAGGTCACCTGGGTGGTGCGCACCAAGAAGCGCCAGCTTGCCGGACGCGCCGACGAACGCGACCGCGCCCGCTTTGCCAAGGCCCGCTCCTACATGCTGCGCAAAGACGACTTGATGGCTTGCAAGAACATGCGCTGCCGCAAGCGGTTTGAGATTTCGGGAGTGCAGTCGGTGGTCTTCACGGAGTAAAAGCAATTGGCAATTGGCACTTAGAGCCTGCTTTTCAACCAACAGCCTCAGGTAAGCGTCGCTTCCACTTTTTTCCTCTTCGCCCTACTAGCCCGAATTTGCTCAATGCCAAGTGCTAATTGCCAATTGCTCATTTATACTGACAGGTTTCCCCAAGCTCCCGAAAGCCACCGGTAAGGAGTTCGTTTTGAAAATTCTGGTTTGCATGAAGCAGGTGCCGCAGAAAGATGCGCCGCTCAAGCTCAACGAAACCGCGGCCTGGATCCGCGAAGATGTCTCGTATGAAGTGAACGAGCCGGACGCTTTCGCCTTGGAAGAAGCGCTGCGCCAAAAAGAAAAGCACACGGGAGAAGTAGTGGTGATCACCTCGGGCCCGGCGCGGTCGCAGCAGGTGCTGCGCGAGGCCCTGGCCAAGGGCGCTGACCGGGCGATTCATCTGGAAGACAATGCTTTCGTCGGCCTGGATGCTTTCAACACGGCGAAGGCCTTCGCGGCTGCCATCAGAGATGAGAAGTTCGATGTGATCTTCACCGGCCTGCAATCGGACGATTACGGGTACGCGCAGACCGGCGTGATTCTGGCCGAACTGCTGGGGTGGCCGCACGCCACCATCATCATGCACATCGAGAAAAACGAGAGCGGCATCCGGGTGAAGCGCGAACTTGAAGCCGGATTCTTTCAGTTTGTCGACATGCCGCTGCCCGCTGTGCTCACGATTCAATCCGGCATCAACAAGCTGCGCTACGCCACGCTGATCGGCATCAAGAATGCAAAGAACAAGCCCATCCGCAAGGTGGCGCTGGGGGAGGTGAAGTCCGCGATTGGTGAGAACCTTCAGAAAATCGAGCGGCTCTACGTGCCGCAGAAAACTAAGAAGACGGAACACATCGAAGGCTCGCCGGCCGAGATCGCGAAGAAGCTGGTGGACAAACTGCGGAATGAACTGCGAGTGCTGTAAAGATGTTGCTGTAAGAGTGAGGAATAATGCGGCAGATTGATAGCCCTCCCCCCGAATCCGTGGCGAAGCCGAGGGCAGTATCGCGGTTTCGCGTCGAGGGGCTGGATACCAAGGAGCGTCGTGCAGCGTGTTGGGGCCTTCATCATTGGAGTCTCTTTTGTTGTTGGCGGCCTGACGATGATCGCGATGAGCTTCAGGTTTAAGGGAGAGCTCCAAGCAGAGATTTCTTCACCACCTGTCGCCCTGATGGTGAGTCTTCTTGCGGTAATGATGGCTTTGGCGGTTGCGTCTTTTGTGATCTGGCTCGGTGGACGTTTGCTGGCGGGGTGTTTCCGCCATTCGCACTGAACTTGATTGTGTCGATAAGGAAAACGAATGTCTGATTCAATCCTTGTAGTCGTCGAACAACGCGAAGGCAAACTCAACCGCGTCTCCTGGGAGACCATTGCCGCAGGCCAGGCCATCGCCGCCGCTACTGGCTGGACTCTCGAAGCTGCCGTTGTCGGAGGCACGGCGTCCGCCTTCGCTGCCGACGTCGCGGCCAAGAAAGTTGCGAAGGTCTATGCGATCGAGTCGGCGAAGCTCGAGCCTTACACGCCCGACGCCTTCACCGCCGCGCTCAAGCAACTGCTCACCGCGAAGCAGCCCAAGCTGGTGCTGATGCCGCACACGTATCAAGTGCGCGACTTCGTCCCCAAGCTGGCCACCGCCATGGGACGCGCCGTCATCAGCGACTGCATCGGCTTCAAGCATGAAAACGGAAAACTTGTTTTCACTCGTCAAATGTTTCAAGGCAAGTTCGCCGCTGACGTCAGCTTCGCGTCCGAAGCTCCGTGGTTTGCCACTTTCCAGAACGGCGCTTTTCGCGGAGACAAAGCCGAGGCTGGCGCCAGCGCGGCTCCGGTCGAAACCGTAACGGTCGACATTGCCGACGGCGTGGTTCGCAACAAACCGCAAGAAGTGTTCAAAGAAGCGAAGCAGGCGGTCGATCTAACGCAGGCGGAAATCATTGTCTCGGTAGGCCGCGGCATCAAGGAGCAGAAGAATCTTGAACTGGTGAAGCAACTCGCCGATGCTCTCGGAGGTGAACTCGCCGCCTCGCGCCCCATCTGCGATTCGGGCTGGCTCCCCATGGACCGCCAGATTGGGTCTTCCGGGCAGACCGTCGCGCCGAAACTTTATCTGGCGCTCGGCATCAGCGGCGCGATTCAGCACATCGTGGGCATGAAAGGCTCGAAGACCATCATCGCCGTGAACAAAGATTCCGAGGCGCCGATCTTTGAGATTGCAGACTACGCGATCGTGGGGAATCTTTTCGACATCGTGCCGCCGCTGATTGAGGAAGTGAAGAAGGTGAGGGCGGGGAGCTGAGGTTTGAATGTTTCACGTTTCAAGGTTTCAAAACCTAGACTTTGAAACGTGAAACCTTGAAACTTTGAAACCTGCATGTTGATCTTCCGCAAACCTCTCGAAGGCGTCGAGCGCCCGCAGATGCCGGCCGACGTGGTCATCGTCGGTGGCGGCCCTGCGGGTATGGCCTGCGCCTTGCGCCTGTCGCAACTCATCGACGCGCACAACTCCGCCCACGCCGATTCGCCCCTCAGCAAAGAAAACATCTACGTGCTGGAAAAAGCCCGCGAGATTGGTCAGCACTGCCTCTCCGGCGCGCTGCTTGATCCGCGGTCCATGCGCGAACTGCTTCCCGGATTCGACAAAGAAGCTCCACTGGACGCCACAGTCACCAAAGAAGCGGTCTACTTTCTCACCGAGAAGAGCAAGTTCAAGCTGCCCATTACTCCGCCGCCGCTGCGCGATCACGGCAACTACGTCATCTCGCTCAACCGGTTTGTGAAGTGGCTGGGCGGCAAGGTGGAGGAGACCGGCATTACCATCTTCACGGGATTTGCCGGATCGGAATTGCTTTTCGACGGCAACCGCGTCACTGGCGTCCGCACCGACGATAAGGGTGTCGACAAAGAGGGCCACCAAAAATCCAACTTCGAGCCGGGCTACGATCTCAGCGCGAAAATCGTAATCCTTGCCGAGGGCCCGCGCGGGTCTTTGACTAAGCAACTCGTAAACAAGTTCGATCTCGACAAGAATGCCAACCCCCAGACCTACGGCGTAGGGGTGAAGGAACTCTGGGAGGTCCCTTCCGGCCGCATCGCCCCGGGCGAAGTTATTTACACGTTAGGCTGGCCGCTCACGACCAAAGAATACGGCGGCGCCTGGATTTACGGCGGCAAAGACAACGTGGTCTCGCTCGGCTTTGTCACGGGACTCGATTATCCCGACCCGCGCCTCGATCCGCAGCGCGTGCTCCAGGAATTCAAGAAGCACCCGCTGATCTCGAAGTTGCTCGAAGGCGGGAAGATGATTCGCTACGGTGCGAAGTCCATGCCGTACGGAGGCTGGTGGGCGATTCCGCCTGTCGCCGGCAATGGCTGGATGATTCTCGGCGACTCCGCCGGATTCTTAAACTCTGCGCGCCTCAAGGGAATTCATCTTGCAATCAAGAGCGGAATGCTTGCCGCCGAGACTGCATTCGAGGCGCTGAAAAAGGATGATCCCTCAACCGCGACGCTGAGTGAGTATCAGAAAAAAGTCGAATCCAGTTGGATCAAAGACGAACTCTGGAAGGTGCGCAACATGCACCAGGGATTCGAGAACGGATTCTACGCTGGCATGTTCCACACCGCTTTGCAGATGGTCACCGGCGGTCGCGGGCTTCGCAACCACTATCCCGCGCATGCCGGCTACGAACACATGCGCAAGCTCGCGGAACTTCCCGCAGACGGAGGCGCAGAAGCCCACCTCATCGGCCCCGCCAGGGGCGATGGCAAAATCACCTTCGACAAGCTCACTGACCTTTACCACTCCGGCACCAAGCACGAAGAAGACCAGCCCTCGCACCTGGTCATCGACGATACGAACATTTGCAACACGCGCTGCGTGAAAGAATTCGGCAGCCCCTGCCAGAATTTCTGTCCCGCCAACGTTTACGAAATGGTTGATGACGCTACTCAACCCAACGGCAAGCGGATCAGCTTGAACCCGTCGAACTGTGTCCACTGCAAAACCTGCGACATCGCCGACCCGTATCAGATCATCACCTGGGTTCCGCCAGAGGGCGGGGGCGGGCCGAACTATGACGGCATGTAGCGGAGTCGGAAGAATTCTTATGAGGATGGGTCTGACCGCCATTGCTCCGATATTCGCCGCGGTGGCGATTTCGACGGCCGCGCTCGCCCAGCAACCGGCTCCTTCTATCCCCTCCACCGGCTCTCCAGATCTCGATCGGTACCGAGGCTCCCGCGTCGCCATTTACACCGACGACTTCGGAGAAGTGAAACGCTATCGCGACGCCAACGCCGCCCTCAAGTCGCCCACGGCCGGCGAGAATCGCGTCGTGTTTCTTGGAGACTCCATCACCGACTACTGGAAGCTGGCAGACTATTTTCCGGGCAAGCCCTACATCAACCGCGGCATCGACGGGCAGACCACGCCTCAAATGCTGGTCCGCTTCCGCCAGGATGTGCTTGATCTGCATCCCAAAGTTTTGGTCGTGCTCGCGGGCACCAACGACGTTGCCGGCGTCACCGGACCTGCGCGCAACGAGGAGATCGAGGCCAACTACGCCTCCATGGCCGAATTGGCGCGCTTGCACCACATTCGCGTGGTCTTTGCCTCGCTGCTTCCGGTGAACAACTACACCGAGGATGCGAAGGAGTCGTTTGCCCTGCGTCCGCGCGAAAGAATTCTGGCGCTGAACACATGGCTCAAGGATTACTGCGCGAAGAACGGATTCGTCTATCTCGACTACTTCTCAGCCGTGGTTGATGACAAAGGCATGTTGAGGCGCGATCTGTCTGACGAGGGCCTGCATCCGAATGCGTCCGGATACAAAACAATGGCGCCGCTTGCAGAGAAGGCGATCGCCCGGGCGATTGCCAACAGACCGTGATTGGACTTATCGGGACGACTTTTCAGCCTCACCTGTTACGTTAAGGACACCACATGAAATTATCTTTCCACTTCCAGTCGCTCACGTTAGTTCTCATCCTCGCCGTTTCAGTCCAGGCTCAACAGCCGGTCCCAACTCCCACTCCGGATCAAGCTCTGCAGAAATACCGCGAGTCGAAGGCGGCCACGCTGCGCGACGATTTCGGCGAACTCGCCCGCTACCGCGATGCCAACGCCGCCCTCAAGCCGCCCGCGTCCGCCGAGAATCGCGTCGTTTTTTTCGGAGACTCCATCACCGACATCTGGCGTCTCGACGAATATTTTCCCGGCAAGCCTTACATCAACCGCGGCATCGGCGGGCAGACCACGCCGCAAATGCTTATCCGCTTTCGGCAGGACGTGATCGATCTTCATCCCAAGGTGGTAGTAATTCTTGCCGGCACCAACGACATTGCCGGCAACACGGGTCCCATGCGGATTGAAGATATCGAAGCCAACTACGCATCTTTTGCCGAACTCGCCAGCGCCAATCGCATACGCGTCGTTTTCTCGTCAGTGCTGCCCGTGCACAACTACACGCCGCAGTCGCTGAGTCTTTTCGCCGGACGCCCACTGGAGAAAATACTTGCGCTGAATCGCTGGATGAAAAACTACGTCGCTGTGCACCCCGACTGCCTCTATCTCGATTACTTCAGCGTCATGGTCGACGACAAAGGCCTGCTCAGACGCGACCTTGCCGACGACGGCTTGCATCCCAACGCTGCGGGATACAAGATCATGGTCCCGCTGGCAGAGGAGGCGATCGGCAAAGCCCTGGCCATTGCAAGACCTTGAACCTTTTCTCTTCCCGCAGGCTCTATAATGGGGCGAGTTTCCGACCGCCCCGGCCTTCGGGCATACCCCGGCCGCGGCGGCAGGGAGAAAACGCGGGCGAGGGAGCCCGCGCTACATTTCCCGAGGGTGCGAGCAGAAATGCACGCGCCTCCCGCGCTCCGTGAGGAGCGCATTGGAAAGGAAGCGCCTGCCGGGATTTTCCTGCCTGCGTCTCTTTTCCTGAATGACCAACGACCGTGCCTCTCACCGACAAATTCGGCCGCCCCATCACCGACCTGCGGATCTCCATCACCGACCGCTGCAACTACAAGTGTGTCTACTGCCGCACCGGCAATGAAGGCGCGTTGTATGGAGATTTACCTTTCGCCGATTATCTGCGCATGGCGCGGGTTCTCGTAGGGATGGGGATCACGAAGGTTCGCCTTACGGGCGGCGAACCGTTGTTGCGTAAGGGCGTAGTCGAGTTTGTTCGCGAGTTGGCGAAGTTGAGCAAGGCAAACGGAAACGGAAGGGGCGACCCGCTCGACATCGCGCTCACCACCAACGGCCACCTGCTCGCCGATCTGGCGCAGCCGCTCAAAGACGCTGGCCTCACCCGCGTCACTGTCTCCATGGACGCCGTCGATCCCGAGCGCTTCGCTCGCATCACCCGCGTCGCCAACGGATACGATCACGTGCTTGCCGGCATTCGCACCGCGCGCCGTGCCGGACTTTGGCCGCTGAAAGTGAACTGCGTGCTTATGCGGGGCTTCAACGAAGACCAGATCATCCCCTTTGGAATGTTCGCGCGCGAAGAAGGCGTCACCGTGCGCTTCATCGAGTTCATGCCGCTCGAAGAAGGCCGCACCTGGTCGCCCGACACGGTGGTAACGCTCGACGAGATTCTGGCGCGCATGACCGAGTACCGCCCGCTGGTCGAAATCCCGCACGCGCGTTCAGAGACCGCGCGCCGCTACCGCTTCGACGACGGCGTCGGCGAAATCGGCATCATCGCCCCGGTCTCGCATCCTTTCTGCGGACACTGCAGCCGGATCCGCATCACCAGCGACGGCAAAATCCGCACCTGCCTGTTCTCAGTGTGGGACCACGACCTCCACGCCCAGATGCAACGTGGAGCGAGTGACGAAGAACTGGAAGATTTCATCCGTGGCGTGATCCAGAAAAAAGAAGAGCGCCACCACATCGGCGAGCCGGATTTCGTGCCGGCATCAAGGACGATGGTGCATATCGGGGGATGATTTCCGCTCCGGCTAAAATCAAGGGCATGAATCTGCGTTGGCTCGCAACGATAGCGGCGTTGTCTTGCGCATTATTGCAAGCGCAGAACGGCTCTTACCTGGGCTTCGATCGCAACACCTACCCCGGCGACGCCAACCTGAAAGCTCTCCACCAGACTTTCTCCTACACAGGTTACTGGCTCAATCGTCCTCCCGGCGAGCGAGCGAACGCCTGGACCGGCCACCGCGCCGCCGTCGAATCCGCCGGCTTCGGATTCCTCGTGCTTTTCAACGGACGCGTCTACGCCGAACTGAAATCAGTCGCCAACGCAAAGAGACTCGGCAACGCCGACGCGCAAACCGGTGTTGCTGCGGCACGCCGCGAAGGCTTTCGCGCGCACACCATCATTTTCCTCGACCAGGAGCAAGGCGGACGCATGCTGCCTGAGCAGAAGGCCTACATCTATGCCTGGGTCGACGCCCTCACCGCCGCTGGATTCCGCGCCGGGATTTACTGCTCTGGCGTCGCCGCGGCAGACGATGGGAACGTCGTCACCGCGGAAGACATTCGCCAGAGCGCTGCCGGACGCCAGATCGTCTACTGGGCGATCAACGACGCCTGCCCGCCCGCGCCCGGCTGCGCTTTTCCTCAGCGCCCGCCAAGCCCTGCCCAGAGCAGCGTCCCATTCGCCGAAGTCTGGCAGTTCGCGCAATCTCCACAGCGCAAAGACGTGGCTGCGCAATGCTCCAACTACAACCGCGACGGCAACTGCTATCCGCCCGGAATCTCTCCAGCGCAAAAACTCCACGTAGATGTGAACACAGCCACGTCACCAGATCCGTCCTCCGGCAGATCGCACTGACGAGTCAGTAACGATCGACCCGGCGCTTGCGTTAGAATAGAAGCATCCGCCATGGCAGACCGAACTTTCACGCTCGACGAAGCCCAGACGCTGCTCCCGGTGCTCGAATCACTCTTGCGCGCCGCCATCGCGGGCAAGAAGGTGATGGAAGAAGTCGAGGCTGAGATGCAGGCGCTGAATCACCGCATCTTCCTCAACGGTGGCACTCACGTCGACGTTGTTGCAGTCGCGCGCCGCAAGGCCGAACGCGCCAAGGCTGAACAGCGCGCCAAGGACGCGCTCGCGGAGATTGATTCCATCGGCGTGCAGGTCAAGGATCTCGATATCGGTCTGCTCGATTTTCCCTGCGGAGTGGAGGGCCGCGTCGTGCTGCTTTGCTGGAGGATGGGCGAGCACTCCATCACGCACTGGCACAGCACGGAAGAAGGATTCGCCGGCCGCAAGCCCATTGATGAACGGATTGCCCGCTCGAAGAGAACGAACTAGCGAGCGAGTTCTCAGTTCCCAGTTCCCAGTTCCCAGTTCCCAGTTCTCAGTTCTCAGTTCTCAGTAACCTAACCTCCCAATCCCACAGATTCCAAAAGGCTTTCCCGAGCAAGATCTTTCCAGACGCAGGCTGAAGGGCGAACAGATCGTCTAGGGACGGGCAACTCGCCCGTCCGCGGAACGCAACTCCACATCGCCGGGCTAGCTTGCCATCTTTTCCCTGCAAGCTCTCCACCTCCCCAGCGTTCTTAGGCAGGAGCGGCGTTAGCCGCGCTGGTTCCGTGCCTTGCACGGAAGTGCACTTACACACTCGATCCAGAATCTTCTTCTGCTACAATTTTTAGCAGCGCGCGCCTAAGGAGTCTCACATCACTATGTCATCGACGAAACAAAAGCTTCGCCTGGCGGGTGCCTTCGCCGCGCTCGCGGCCCTTGCTTTGGCCGTAAGTTGCACCGGCTTCTTCCCCAATCCGACGATAACCAGCATCACGGTCGGCCCCACCGGTTTGACTCTCGCGCCTGGTGCTACCCTGCAGATGACTGCTTCAGGGGTTCCGAGCGACAACTCCCCCAACCAGAACATCACGACCAAGTGCTTTTGGAGTTCCAGCAACGAGGCCGCGGCGACGGTTGGGCAGAATACAGGTTTGGTCACTGCCGCCACGACCGTTGCCAACCCGCCGCAAACGACAACCATCACTGCGGCTTACCAGGCACTCACACCGGCCACCGCGACGCTTTCAGTCTGTCCCGCGGTGACGAGCCTTACGATCACCGCTACTCCGCTTACCTTCACGCACGGGACCTCCGTCGATATCACGTTCACCGCGACGGCAACTTTCACTGGAGTCAGCGGAAACCAGGATGTCACCAATGAGGTAACCTGGAACATTACGGATACAAATGTCCTTTCGTCTATCACCAGCGGCATCGGGACGACCAGCACAACCTCAACCGCAGGGGAGTCGACTCAGGTTACGGCTACGCTATGCAGTGTAAACAGCAGCAACTCGGTTACTATCACAGCCCAATAACGTTTCCAGTGACTGGGTGCTCCATCTCGCGTTCTCTGCGAGAAAGCCTGCCCTGAGCGGGATCTTCTCCGCACTAGCGGCGATCCGCAGATCCCCATCCAGCGCGGCTAGCGGCAGACCGCGTCGCAGCGCCAACTCCAGGTAAGCGGTGTCGTAAACCGCAACCCTGTAAATGGTTGTATGTGATACAATGAATACACGTATTCATATGGCCACCTCCATCCGACTCTCCGAGGAAGCTGAAGAAAGACTCGATTTCCTCGCCGCTCAAACCGGACGCACAAAAGCCTTCTACTTGCGTCAGATGATCGAGAACGGTCTCGACGATCTCGAGGACTATTACCTCGCGGCCGACGTGCTCGAGCGGGTGCGCCAGAGGAAAGAAGCGATTTACTCCTCAGCCCAAGTGAGAACCGATCTTGGCCTGGACGATTGATTACACCCAGTCCGCCAGAAACCAACTCAAGAAGCTGGACAAACCCGTAGCCAAGCGGGTGTTAGATTTCATGGACAACCGCGTCGCGAAGCATGAAGACCCCCGCGCCCTTGGCAAATCATTAACAGGATCGCTCGGCACTCTATGGCGCTACCGAGTCGGCGATTACCGCATCGTTTGCGAGATTCAACACTCCGCCATAAGGATTCTAGTGGTTCGCATCGGCCACCGCAGCGAAGTGTATCGTTGATCGAAGCCCTGCCCACACTTAAGTTGCCATCCTCTGAAGTCGAAGTATTATCGTAGAGGCGGCGTATCCACAGGGTTCCGCCAACGACCAACGACTAACGACTAACGACAGACCTATGTCCAACATTCGCTGTATCGGCATCGGCACCGGGGGCGGCGACGCTCCCGGGCTCAACGCGGTGATTCGCGCCGCCACCAAAGCGGCCATCATCAAGTACGGATGGAAAGTGATCGGCATCCCCGACGGCTTCGACGGCCTCATCTGGCCGGAAAAAGCTTTCGAGCTCACGCTGAAGGAAGTGAGCGGCATTCTGCCCCGGGGCGGCACGATTCTCGGCACCACCAACCGCGGCGATCCCTTCCACTACAAAACAGTCGAGAACGGCAAGGAAGTTTCGCGCGACATTTCCGGGCAGGTGATCGCCAACGCCGCCAAGCTGGGCATTGACGCCATCATTACCATCGGCGGCGACGGATCGCAGAAGATTGGCTACGAACTTTTCCAGAAGGGAATGAAGATCGTGGGCGTGCCCAAGACCATCGACAACGACCTCTCGGCCACTCAGGTCACGTTCGGATTCGACACCGCGCTGCACACCGTCACCGACGCCATCGACAAGATTCACACCACGGCGGCGTCGCACCATCGCGTGATGGTGGTCGAAGTGATGGGCCGCGATTGCGGATGGATCGCGCTTGAGGCCGGCATCGCCGGTGGCGCCCACGTCATCCTCATCCCGGAGATTCCGTTCACCATCGAGCACGTCTGCCGGGACATCGCCGAGCGTGAAAAAACGGGCAAGCACTTCACTATTGTGGTCGTGGCCGAGGGTGTGAAGCTTCCGCCAGAGATGAAGGAGAACCGCCGCGCCGGCTCCATCGGCAACCTCATCGGCAATGCCATCGCCACCGGCTCGGGTAAAGAAGTGCGGATCAGCGTGCTGGGACACATTCAGCGCGGAGGCACGCCCTCACCCTTCGACCGAATCTTGGCGACGCGCTTTGGCGTGGCCGCGGTTGATCTGATCGCCGCTGGAGGTTTCGGCAAGATGGTCGCCCTGCACGGCGACTCCATCGTTTCGGTGGATGTGGCCCACGCCATCGGCCATCTCAAGTCCGTCGACCCGAAAGGCGAACTGGTGCGCGCCGCCCGGGCCATCGGCATTGGGTTTGGGGATTGAGGCAGTTCTCAGTTCTCAGTTCTCAGTTGTCAGTTCTATCCCAATCATAGATGGTTTTCTCGCCGCTCCCAGCCAGTCAGAAGAATCAATGACTACCACAGAAACCCAACAACTTAGCAGTTGCGGGCGGGAGTATTGCCGTCAGGCGGTGTGTCGGGGCTCTTTTCCGTTTGCGCTTCGCTTCCTGTCGCGACTAAAGCTGTAACCTCCTCAGAATTGGCGGGCTCGGGCTGGCCCGTAGTCGGCGTCGGCTCGCGGGCTGCCGAATCAGATGGTCGAACCGCCCTCCACAACAACGCAAGCATCAAAAGCGCGAAAATGTTCACGCCCATGCTCCACGGAGCCTCGCGCAACATCGCAACATGGCAACGGCTTCCGAAAAAGAAGAGCTCCCCCTCGAACCTCAGACCGGGCGGCGCGATTTTCACATCGAAGAATGATTCAGCACCCGCGCAGAACTTGTAGGCGATGAGGGGGGACGAGATTCGCGGAATCTGCGCTGCGAGAGCCATCATCATTGGCCTCGTCCGTTGAGGATTACAGACGAATACAAGCCCACTAGCGATCACGTAGGAGTACAGCCCGAAGAACGACGCTAATATTTCTAAGTTGGGGAAATCTCGGTTTTGCGGGGTCATCAGCGCCTGAAGCATGACCACGATGCCCGCATAGCCTCCACCGACGGTCATCGTGATGAGGGTCAAGCGCAGCCAGGTCTTCACAAAGCCTCAGCCCAATTCGATCATTTTCCCGGGAACCAATCTGGCAACGAGAACTGTAAAGCAGAAACTGAGAACTGAAACCTGAGAACTGAAAACCGAGACTTTGACTGAGAACTGAGAACTCAGAACTGCTAATCCTTCATCATGGCGTCAATCAGCGCATAAAGCTGGCTGGCGTCTTTCATCTCCACAAAGGGTTTGTCGGGATGCCGGCTGCTCACCACGTACACCGTGGGCGTGTGCTCGAGTTTGATTTCTTTGCCTTTGTCGCGGTCGGTGTTAACCTCGGCGGCGAGCTTGCCTTGCGGATCGATTAAGAAGGGCAATCCTACTTTGTGTTCGCTGGCGAACTTGTCGGCATAGCCGCGCAGGTTCTTGGGATTGATCTCAAGCTGGTTCGAGAAAATGTAGTCGCGGAACTCGTTGCCCAGCTCTTTCGAAGTCGCGTCGAAATAGCGCGCCATCACGGCTGCGTCGTAGGACCAGTTGTGCATGGGGAGCGGAAAGTCATGACGCACCAGTGGAATCTTGTAAGTCTTCGAAGCCTGCTCCAGAATGGGCGCCACGCGGCGGCATTGCGGGCACTGGAGATCCTCGAACACGACAATGGCAACCTGCGCGCCTTTGGGCGGACGCAGCACCGGATTCACCGCATCAGCCGCCGTCGCGCATAAAGCGGCAGAGAAACCCAGCAGCAGGAACGACACAAGTTTGAACATGTTTTTCATAACTCGTTTCAACCTGTTTCAGTCACGACTTGCTATTCTTCATGGTAACCGAATCAGCCTCGACCTGTCAGGTTTAGGGGAGGGAATTCCATCCGCAGAGGTGCATACCGCGTAAACCTTCGTTCCGGAAACTGCGGCGGCAACGCGCTATAGTGGAAGTTAACCTCGTTAAAACCGTGAAACTGTCCTCTCCATTGCATACATACCGGCTGGTCCTGGGCTTAATGCTGGCTGCGGCGATCCTGCTTGGCCTCTCCGGCTGCAATCGCAAAGGCCATCGCGTGCTTGAGGTGAATTATGTCTCCGCCGTGCAGGCCACGCTACGCGACCAGGTGGCCACCGCTTTCAACCGCGTGGGCACGTTGAAGAACGGGGAGCGCGTGGAGGTCCTGGAGCGCGAGAAGCGCTTTTCTCGGGTGCGCACTGCCGACGGCATCGAGGGATGGGTCGAGCAACGCTACCTCGTCGACCAGCGCACGTACGACGCGTTGCAGAAATTGACCCAGGAAAACCTGAACGACCCGGTGCAGGCGCCCGGCGTTCTGCGCAACGAAACCAACTTACACCTTACGCCCGGCCGCGAGACCGAGCACTTGTATCAGCTCACGGCTGGAGCGAAAGTTTTCATCCTGAAGCGCGCCACGGCGGAGAAGCAGCCCGGATTAGCCGCCGCGGCCGCCAAGCCTGCGGGCAAGACAAGCAAAGCGTCCTCCGGTGCGGTGCTCGAAGACTGGTGGCTGGTGCGCGATCCGCAAAACCGCGTGGGCTGGGTGTTGGCGCGCATGGTGGATCTCGACGTCCCGCTCGACATCGCGCAGTATGCCGAAGGCCAGCGCATCGTCGCCTTCTTTGTGCTGAACCAGGTGCACGATCCGGGCAAAGAGGGTGCAGACAAAAATGTTTCGCAGTATCTGTGCGCCATCACCGAGCCACACGACGGTCTGCCCTACGACTTCGATCAAATTCGCGTCTTCACCTGGAACGTCCGAAAGCATCGCTACGAAACCGCTTACCGTGAACACGGCCTGAACGGTGTGCTGCCGGTGACGGTGACGAGCGAGGATTTCGACAAGGAAGGGACGCTGCCGGTCTTCATCCTGCGGGTGAAGGACGACAGCGGCAATGTCAGCGAGCGCAAGTATAAAATGAACTCGCCGATCGTGCGCCGGGTGCTGGCACCCGGAGAGCAGAAGCAAGCTCCGGCGAAGCGCCGGCGGCGCTAGCCCTTGATCTTCGTGGAGGCTGCCCCCAGAATCTCCCGGCTCCTTTTCTCCTGGACGAAAACCGTCACGTGCAGGTTCTCCACATTCCAGTGGGGGCTGATTTTTACCACGGGATCTGCTGTGAACGACGCCGCATTCCCGCGTGGGTCAGCCACTCCGATCTTGCGCAAGGAATGCAACGTGGCTATGTGCTGCAGGACGCGTCCCGAGTTCTCGCCCCGACTCACCGCCGAATGCAGACCATCTTCTGTCACCGCGACCCAAACCTCGGCGACATCGTCCGAGTTGCGTCGCTCGAGTTTGCCCACGGATACGGTGAGGCGCTCGGAACCGTTCGCGTCAGGCTTCGCCATGATCGTGACGGCAGTCTTCGGCGCTCGCGCCGCCTTTTCAATTTCAAGCCTGGCCTCACGCTCGTTGTTGCCCACGAATTGGCTCCGGCCGTCAACCACCATTTCCGGTGTGTAGGCATCGTTCCGGTTCAGGCTCGCGTAGACTTGCTGCCTCTCGGTCCATTCCGGAGAGGAGTACGGATCGACCCAGCCGTCGTGGTTCCAGTAATCGACGTGCTCTTCGATCGCGATGATCTCGACTCCGCCCACCGGTTGTTGAGCGCGCAGTTTTTGCAGCAAGGCATCAGCCGGAGGACAAGAGGAGCAGCCCTCCGATGTGAAAAGCTCAACCACCACTTGTTTGCGACCCGTTTCCGACGGAGCGCTTTGGGATTTCGCGATGGAAAGACTTCCGCTCGCGACAAAGATTGCGAGAGACAAGGTTAGAAGAGCGGTTGAGACATTCCTCATTGCGGTCATCTCCGTGACTGCGAAATCTGATGCCTATCCACAAGTAAAGTTACGCGCAAGGGGAGCTAGCAGTAGAAGTCGGCAATGCTTTTCACTACCCAGCGCTGCTCGTCTTCTGTGAGTTCGGGGAACATGGGCAGGGCCAGCACTTCTTTGGCGGCGCGCTCGGCTTCGGGGAAATCGCCCTCGCGGTATCCGAGATATACGAAGCAGGGTTGCAAGTGCAGCGGGACGGGATAGTAGATCTCCGTTCCGATCTTGCGCGCGCTGAGGAACTCGCGCAGTTCCTCGCGGCGGTAGGCACGAACGACATACTGATGGAAAACGTGGTGAGCCTGCATTGAAGCCTGCGGAGGCTGAATGGGCGCCGCGCTCTCAGGTCCGCCGGTTGACGTTAGGCCGGATGCGGCGAAGAGTTGGTCGTAGTTCGCGGCGCGCTGGCGGCGGGCTTCGTTCCATCCTTCCACATATTTCAACTTCACGCGCAGGATGGCGGCCTGGATGGCGTCGAGGCGGCAGTTCCATCCAATCTCTTCGTGAACGTAGCGGCGCGGCATGCCGTGGTTGCGGAGGCGGCGCATGTGCACCGCCATCTCAGAATCGTTCGTGGTCACCAGCCCAGCATCGCCGTAAGCGCTGAGATTTTTTGTGGGATAGAAACTGAAGGCCGCGGAGACGCCCATCGATCCGGCGCTGCGGCCTTTACTGGGCTCAGTTCCCCAGCGCGCGCCGATAGCCTGCGCGGCGTCTTCGATCAAGGGCAGGCGGAATTCATCCGCCAGTCGCTTCAGAGAGTCCATGTCCGCGCACTGGCCGTACAGGTGAACCGGAAGCAAGGCGCGAAGTTTGTCGTGGCCGCCGCCCAGAAACGATTCAACCTGCGCGGGATCAAGATTGAATGTCTGGGGATCAATGTCGGCAAATACCGGACGCGCGCCCGCGCGCACAATGGCGCTGGCCGAGGCGAAGAAGCTGAAAGGCGTGGTGAGAACGGAGTCTCCGGGCTGCACTCCGGCTGCGGCCAGAGCCAGCCATAACGCGTCGGTGCCGGAGGAGCAGCCCACGGCGTCGCGCGCGCCGCAGAAGCCGGCCAACTCGCGCTCGAATGCCTCGACCTCCGGTCCGAGAATGTAATGCTGCGAGGCGCAGACGAGCCCGACGGCGGCCAACACTTCGGCGCGCACCTGCTCATATTGCCGCTGCAGGTCGAGCATCGGGACGGAGTCAAGCGGCGCGGTAGCAGAATGCGCGCTCACCGAACCCGGCTCAGGAGATTCGGGTTTCCTGAAGGAAGTGGTCACGGAAAGGAAATTGTAGCAGCAGGCCTGGGCAACTCAGCTGCCGACCCTAATTTGGCGGCCAAAATCGGATCCCCGTTGGGGTTGTTCAGGTCCCTGAGGCAGGATCAAGCCAGCGATCCCGAACGTCGACTCTTCTACGTAAATCCATATAAATCAAAGGGTCAATCTTCCAAATCAAAGAATGGAGGGGGTAGACAGGATTACAATTCATTGAAAACAATGGCTGTTAGGCAACGACGCTTTGGAGTGTTAGTTGCTAAGTGTTTATGTTCTGCGGATTGTTTATGACCCAGGAAACGTTCATTTACGGAGACAACACTATGAGTCGTGCTGCAAAGAAGTTTGGGATGTTTGCCGTCTGTTTGTTCTCTGTGCTACTGCTGGTTGCCAATGTTTTCGGGCAAGAAACCACCGGCGGACTGCAAGGAACCGTAAAAGACCCTAGCGGCGCTGTGGTTGCCAATGCCACAGTCGAGGTGAGCGGCAGCGCTCTGGGCGGAAAAAAGAGCCTGACGACCGATGGCAGCGGCTACTACCGCTTTGCCAACCTCCCGCCCGGAACCTACACCCTAACTGTAAAGGCAGCGAGCTTCTCTGAACTGAAGCGCGAAGGCATCGGCGTCGAAGTGGGCCACCTTCCGACCCTTGATCTGACGCTGTCAGTGGGTGCAGCGGGCACCGTGGTTGAGGTGACCGGAACGGCACCGGTAATTGACGTGACCACAAATACCAACCAGACCAACCTCACCAAAGAAGAGCTTGACAACAGCCCTCACGGCTACTCCTTCCAGTCCGTCATTCAGTTCGCGCCCATGGCCCGCGATGAACCTTTGTCCGGCGGGGCGGGCGGCACTGGTGGAGCTCTTCCTGGTAGCACCGCCAACGGCTTCAACGCTGGCTACATGATTGGCGGCGCGGCCGACTCGGAGAGTTCCTACCTGGTCGAAGGACAGGATACCGAGGACATCTCGGGCGGCGCTTCACGCGCCCAAGTGCCCTTCGATTTCATTCAGGAAGTTCAGGTGAAGACCTCTGGCATCGAAGCGGCATACGGCGGCGCTCTGGGCGGCGTCATCAATGTGATTATGAAGAAGGGCAGCAACGCCTACCATGGTTCCTTCTTCGGCAGTTATGAGTCGGACCAGCTCGACGGCTCTCCGAACGGTACTTTGCGTTATAACCCGACTCCCAATCTCAATGCCCAAGGAGAAGCTGATAACCAGACATATCAGCCGAAGAAAAGCCACTTCAGGTTCGTGCAACCCGGCTTCACCATTGGCGGCCCGGTCATGAAGGATCGCGTGTGGTTCTTCGCGGGTTTTGAGCCTTTTTACTCGTCAATCGGCAGAACGGTGAATTTTACCCCGTCTACGTTCCCGGGCAATTCCTCGCTGGGTAATCAGTTTTTTACCCAGGATCTCCAGCAGTACTACGGCACGGCTCGACTGGATGCCACGCTGACCTCGAAGATCCGGGTTTTCGGCTCGTGGCTGTATCAATACCAACGCGAGAGCGGGGTCAACTTGCCGGGGTCCGATGACGTAAACGGTCTCCTCAACACATCGGTCAACGCTCCGCTGACTTCGTATTCGCACGGCCTCGGCTTTTCTTCGCCCAACGCCACGTACAACTTCGGCGCCGATATCAGTCTGACTTCGAAGATTGTGTCCACCACGCGCTTTGGGTACTTCTTTAACAACTATCACGATTTCGGCTGGCCTACGAGCGGTAATGAACTTCTGTTCCTAGCCGGACCGGTCACCAGTACAGGGGCGCTCTTGGCCGACAACGCAGGCAACCAATACCCCCTCGCCCTCCAGCAGTCCGCTGGCACAGCTACTGCTCCGCACAAGACTGGCTTCACGGAGTACAACGCCAGCAAGCACGACCAGTTTAACGAGGACGTCGCCTTCTTCAAGGGTGGCTGGTGGGGGACTCACAACATCAAAGTTGGCTACCAATTCAACCGTCTGTGGAACGTGATTAATCAGCACGGCAATATACCGCAGGTGCAGGTGGTGGCCTCCCCAGGGATTGGCTATGCGGCAAGCACGAGCTATGGCGGAACCCAGTGTGGCACCTTGAGCACCAATCCGTGGGGCATTTGCGCGGGCGAGTATGGCTACGTAACCAACAGCGATTTCGCCACCATTCTGAAAAATGGAGCCGGCCAGGCGGTGCCCGCTATCGATCACAACCATGCCATCTTCATTCAGGATGCCTGGACGATCGGTCGCGGTCTGACCCTTAACCTCGGCCTCCGGGTCGAGAAAGAGAACTTGCCTGTTCCCCCGGGGATTGGGACGCCGAACATCACCACCATCAATTTCGGGTGGGGCGACAAAATCGAACCTCGATTGGGAGCGGCATGGGGTTCGCGCGATGGCAAGCTGAAAATCTTCGGCAGCTACGGCGTGGTCAACGACGTCATGAAGCTGCTGCTTGCTCAGACCTCGTTCGGCGCCCAAGGGTGGGATAACTGCTCCTATCCTCTTGGTCCAGATTCTGGCGGCTCGTTCACGAACGCTGACCTCACCTTCATTGGCAACGCCGCGGGGCGGGCTTGCCCAACCGGTCCATCCAACACTGGCGCCACCTTCGTGGGCGGCGTAACACCCTCATCTCTTATTGATGCCGGGACGGGCGTTTCGCTGATCGAAAACACCAACTTCCGGCCCGAGGAGCCGGTCGCGCCTGGCGTGAAGCCCTATCGCCAGCACGAGTTTGTCGGCGGCGTAGATTACCAACTCTCCAAGGACTGGGCGTTCGAAGCGCGCTATGACCGTCGTCGTCTCGACCACGTCATCGAGGACGCTTCGCTGGCCGATATTCACGCGTTCGAAATCTACACCATCGTCAACCCCGGGCAGGGCGTGAACAAGTCCTTCGACGGCTATGCCAACTTCCTGACCAATCTGGGTGCTGCGTACGGCCCTGGAGTACCGGCGTTTAACGCCGCGGGCGATTTCGGCACCTGCCCCACATGCCCGAACAACCCCGTAGCCGTCCGTAATTATGATGGCTTGGAGGTTCGGCTGACCAAGAGCACGAGCCACGGTTGGGCGGGATTGTTCAGCTACACGTGGAGTAGCCTGTGGGGCAACTACACGGGCTTGACCACCACCGACCAGATTGACGGTGGCGGAGGAGGACGCAACTCGCCCGATACCACGCGCTCCTTCGACGAGCCCTTCTACTATTTCACCTACAAAGGGACATCCGGCAATGGGCCTCTGCCGACGGATCGTCCGAATGCCTTGAAAGGAAACGTTTACTACACGAAACCCTGGAAGGGCGGGACCACAACCATTGGGCTGTTCCAGGTCGCCTACCAGGGCAGCCCGGTTAGTTCGTGGGCCGATATAGGCTTGGGTAATGGATCCCCGGTTGAAGGTACGTACATCTGGGGCCGCGGCAACTGGGTTAATGCAACCGTTGATCCGACCACGAATATTACCACCCTTGGCAACGTCTATGCCAAACGCACGCCGTGGTACACCCAGACCAACATGACCCTCTCACATACCTTCAAGGTCAACAAGAACAACGAGGCGCAGCAGCTGACCTTTAGCGGAACTGCAATCAACCTGCTCAACCAGCATGCTGTGGTCTCATATTGGCAGGGACTCAACTCGGATTACATCCCGAGTGCCTTGTTCCAGTTTCAGCCCTTTCTTCCGGGGAACAATCCGGGGGGCGGCGGTGGCGCAGCGTTCTACCAGCAGGTTGAGACCGGTTACAACCCGCAGACGGCGATCACCACGGGGTCGCCCTTGGGGATCCCCATACCGCTGAACTCGCAATACGGTCAGCCGAACCAGTGGCAGCTAGCACGCAACATGCGGTTCTCGGTGAAATTCACCTTCTAACCTTGCGTCACTTACAACAAAGGGAGCCGGAATTCCGGCTCCCTTTCTTTTTGTGCCCAGTCCTCCTCCGCCCCCATTTCGGCGCCTCTTGCTTCCCGAACCCTACTTCCCGAACAAGGGGTAGTGGCTGGCCGCTCCCATAAAGAACAGCATGACTACCGACAAGAATGCATTAGCGCGGCTGGCCAGGAACGCTTGGCGGGCCATGGCTTTGGCTTTGTCGGGCACGGGAGTGCCGTTGGTGGCGTTGTCGCGGGTCCATTGAATGAGGCGCTTCTGGATGCGCCAGATCACTCCCCAGACGTTGAGCAGCATGACCCAGCCCATGCCGCCGCCGATGCCGATAGCCAGCAGGCGGTTGCTCTCCCAACCGTGGCTGTTGAGGCTCAGGAAGCACCAGGCTGCGGCTGCTACGACCAGGGCATAGACCACGCCGATGAATGCTCCGTTGTCGAAGATGCCTTTGCCGGGGATGAGGCACGCGTAGAGGATGCCCCAGACGATGGTCCAGATCAGTACAAAGGAGCCCATCACCGCACCGTGGGCTGGGTTTAATCCCATACTCTGGGCATTGTGAACGTCAGCCGTCACAATGACTTCCCAGTAGGTGATTCCGGCGATTACGGTCAGCATGGCTGACATGCGGAACCACCACAGGGCCCGCGTCATAAGCGAAGGCAGGACTTTGCCTTTTGTGGTGGCGTCGAGTTCCTTCATCAGAGGGACGTTCACCAGATTGAAGAAATAGAGCAGGCCGATCCAGGTGATGCCGGCGAGGAAGTGGATCCAGCGGACCAGCATGAGGAAGTTGGTGTTGAAGTCGGTGGGGAAGTTGATTTGGGGTGTAAAGAGAGTTGCGAGAGCGGCGCTTGCCATGATGCCTCCTAGGATTTTCACCTTACTTCGCACGGCGAATAGCGAAGGTGTTTTACTCGCGGACGCAATTGCCTACGCGGGGATTGTACACAACGGCTGAAGCGAGTGGCTCAAGACAACCCCGCGAAAGTCTTTACGCAGTATAAGAAAACCGTTTTTCCTCAAAGTTCCCGGTTGAAAAGCGGAAGGGGACGCCGTATCGTACTCGCAGCAACCTGCTGGGCGGCACGGCCCCTGGGAAACCTGGCCGTGAGGAGGTGGGTTGTCCCCCCGTGTTCCTGAGGCGGGAAGTCCGCGAGGAGCATGCTGTTTGTTTGGATCTTGCCCTGAAGTCTGCGGAAGGGGCAAGTCGGTGTTCGAGGTCATAGAACCTTAAGGAGATCGGCTATGGAAAGCAGCAAGCCGGCGCAGAACATCCAGGATTCCTTCCTGAATACGGCCCGCAAGGAGCGATTGAGCATCACCATCTACCTGTTGAGTGGCGTGAAGCTGACGGGCCGGATTCGTTCCTTTGACAAGTATTCCGTGGTGCTGGAGGCCAATGGACAAGAGCAATTGATTTTCAAGCACGCCATTTCGACCATTGTGATGGGAAGAACCGTGTCGCATGGCGCGCATGTGGTGCATCCGGAGGCGAAGGCTGGGGCTGGGACGGCGACCGCCCCTGCGGCGGCAGCGGCGTCGGCCGCCAGTGCCACGGGCACCGAAGGGTAAGGCGTTTTCAGTTTGCGCAGGTCTCATCCCAAGAAGACACGCGATGCTGCGCCCCGAGGCGGTCGTGTGCCCCTTGCTGTAGAGACTGCGCCCAAGGATCGACAGGACGCGCAGGAGCGCGCGTTTCTGGTAGGGATTGACGTCCGCACGCGCGGACGCGGCAAGGGGGCGGTCACTGCGCAGGCGCAGGCGGCGCGGGATGCGGCGTCCGCGGCTCCCGTCGCGGGGGGCATGGCTGGGCCACCGAGCTCGGAGCAGGGCCCGGGGCAAGGTTCAAGCTCAGGAAAATCCCACAGCAACAAGCCAAGCATTCCAGAGTTCGACGCCGAAGAATCATTGGCGGAGCTGCGCACGCTGGCGGAGAGCGCTGGCGCGAAAGTCGTCGGCGAGATTCTGCAACGGCGCGACCGGCCCGATCCGGCGACTTTGATTGGCGCGGGCAAGCTGGAGGAAATTGCCGGCGCGGCCGCGTCGGTGAATGCTGACCTGCTTCTCTTCGATCATGATTTGACCGCATCGCAGCAGCGCAATATTGAGAAGATCGTCAAACTGCGGGTGATTGACCGTACTCAACTCATCCTCGATATTTTTGCGCGGCACGCGCGCACGCGGGAAGGCCAGTTGCAGGTGGAGCTGGCGCAGTTGCAGTACATGTTGCCGCGGCTGGCGGGGCGTGGCGTCGAAATGTCGCAGCTCGGCGGCGGCATTGGCACGCGCGGTCCCGGTGAAACGCAGCTTGAAACCGATCGCAGAAAGATTGCGCGGCGCGTGCGGCACGTGGAGCAGCAGTTGGAGACCGTGCGGCGGATCCGGGCACAGCAACGGCAGCGGCGCGAATCCGCTCCGGTGGCGGTGGTGGCGCTGGTGGGCTACACCAACGCGGGGAAGTCAACGCTGTTCAACGCGCTGACGCAGGCCACGGTGCTGGCCTCGCCGCGCATGTTCGCCACGCTCGATCCCACGATTCGGGGCGTGGTACTGCCATCGAAGCGCAAGATTTTGATGTCGGACACGGTCGGATTTATTCGCCGCCTGCCACATACGCTGGTCGAGGCGTTTCGAGCGACGCTCGAGGAAGTGCAGCGGGCATCGTTGATTCTCCACGTCTCCGACGCCAGCAGCCGGCTTTCAGCGGAGCAGGACGCGCAGGTGGAGATTGTCCTGAAAGAACTGGAGGCGGAGAAGAAGCCGCGCCTGCGGGTTATGAATAAAGTTGATCTGCTCGACGTGGAAGTGGCCGAAGCGCTGGTGAACGATGCTGTGCTGGATGCGAAGACGGTGTATGTGTCGGCGACGGAAGGCACGGGACTGGAGCGGCTGCTGGCGCGCATCGACGCCATGATCGAGGAAGACCCGGTCAGCCGCGTCCGTCTGCGCGTGCCGCAGAAAGAAGGGAAGACGCTGGCCATGCTCGAAGCCAAAGCGCGGATTTATTCGCGGAAGTACAAGGATGGAGCGGTGGAGATGGAGGTGGAGGCGCCGGCATCGGTGGTGCGGAAGACCAGGGAGTGGGCGGTCAGAACGCGATCTTGAGAGCAGTACTCAAACCGGGTACGAACGTACCCTCAGCGGGTACGCGATCAGGAAAAGTAGGAGTCGGAGAATCACCATCGCAATCCATCAATTTAAATGGGCCGGCAACCAAGAAGCGGTGACATTCCTTGGCTATCGGCCCATTCGATCCTGAATTGGATCGGAGGTGATAGTTCAATGCTATTCCTCTTTGCCGCGAAGTCAAGGATTAGTTGCAAATTTCTGCATGGCCGGCCCACTAAGGGTTTTACCCCTGGCTATCGCCTCTTTTGAGACCGTTGCAGGCCTCGGAAATCGGCTGAAAATCACCCTTTGCGTTGACATAAACTGCTGCGGACGTTAGACTTAACAGTTTTCATAGCCCTCATTTTCCTGTACACCGGCAATCGATGGATCAAACGCTACGACAATTAGGCGAATTACTGCTTGGCGCAGTGCCGACGGTGATTCTGCTGGCTGTGCTGTATGTCCTTTATACGGTGATCGTACACAAGCCTTTGCAGCGCGTTCTTGGGGAACGACGCAGCAGGACGGAAGGTGCGGTCGAAAAGTCGCGGGCGGACATTGCCGCGGCGGAAGCACGCACCTCGGAATATGAGCAGCGGCTGCGCGAGGCGCGGGCAACCGTGTTCAAAGCGCAGGAAGCGCGGCGCAAGGTGGCGCTGGATGCGCGGACCGCGGCGCTGAACCAGGCTCGCGCCAAGGCCCAAGCGCAGGTGCAGGCCGCGAAGGCTGATATCCAAAAGGATCGCGACGCGGCGCAAGGTGGTTTGCAAGCTGATGCGCAAGCGCTGGCGGTGGAGATCATGCGGCGCGTGCTTGAGCCGGCCGGGGCGGGACGTTAATGTTGCCGGTCACGCCGACGCTTGGTCAAGTTTGCGACATCCGATTTCGAAGAAAATGAATTCCGTGAAAAGAATAATTCGTGTCGGTCTGCTAGCGATGTGCGTGGTGAGCCTCGGCGGAGTGGTCAACTCACGCGCGCAGGAGCCAGCCGCAACGCCGCAGAAACAGCAGGCGGAGCCCGCGCCCAAGCAGCGCGGTCCGGCGCAGGAATTGGCGCACGAGACGCGGGAAGCTGCCGGGGAAGAAAAAGACGATACGGCGGAGTTTAAGAAGTCGGCATCAGTGCATGCCATCGCGCGGCTTACGGGACTCAGTGTGAACCAAGCTTTCCTGTTGAGCGACGTGCTGAACTTCGCCGTGATCGCTGCGCTCATTATCTGGGCGGGCCGCAAGTTCTTGCCGGGAATGTTCAGCGCGCGCACGGCAGCGATCCAGAAAGCGATGCAGGAGGCGCAGAAGGCCAGCGATGAAGCGCGGCGGAGGCTGGCTGAGATCGAATCGCGCCTGATGAGGCTGGATGTGGAGATCGGGATGATGCGCAATTCCGCTGAAAAAGACGCGGCGGCGGAGGAAGCGCGCATCCAGGCCGCGGCCCAGGAAGATGCGCGGAAGATGGTGGAAGCGGCGCAGCAGGAAATCGCCGCGGCCGCCAAGACTGCACGGCGTGAGCTGACCGCGTACGCGGCTGATCTAGCCGTGGGACTGGCGCAAAAACAGATTCGTGTGGACGCGGCCACCGATCAGGCGCTGGTGCGGAATTTTGCCGGAGAGTTGGGCGTGTCTGAAAGTTCAGGGCCAGGAAAGGGCAGGGGCTAGAGCATGGCTTCCGTTGCCAGCACGTATGCCCGGGCCTTCGCGGATGTGGTGCTCAGCGCGCGTCTCAACGCCGAGCGCTCGATTGCGGAATTGCGCGCGATCGCCAGCTTGCTGGCTGAGAGTTCCGATCTGCGGCGGGTGTGGGAGAATCCCGCGATCCCTGCGGACCAGAAACGGCGAGTGCTGGACGTCATTGCACAGCGGGATGGAATTTCAACGCAAGGAAGGAATCTGGTCGCGGTGCTGATCGATCACCGGCGGGTGCATTTTCTGGAGCCCATCATTGCGCAACTGGACAAAGAACTCGACGCACGGCTGGGATTCGCGGAGGCACAGATCATCAGCGCCCGCGAACTGGGCGACGCCGAGAAGCGCGAGTTCGAGGCACAGGTCGGGAAGCTGACTGGGAAGAAAGTCCGGGCGCGATATGGGCAGGATGCGTCGCTTCTGGGCGGCGCGGTGGTCCGCATCGGCAGTACCATTTACGACGGTTCGGTGAAGGGGCAGTTGGAGCGGATCCGCGAGGAGATAAGCAACAATTAGCAATTGGCAGTTGGCATTTAGCCAAATGCTAATTGCTAACTGTTAATTGCTGAAAGCACTGAGCTCGAGGTTGGAAGCAGATTCTATGGCACAGATCAAGGCAGACGAAATTACCAAGCTGATCCGCGAGCAGATCGAGAACTACGAGTCGAAGATCTCCGTGGACGAGACCGGCACGGTCATCACGCTGGGCGATGGGATCGCCCGCGTGTATGGCCTGGACAAAGTCATGGCCGGAGAACTTCTTTCCTTCCCGCACGACGTGGCCGGCATCGCCATGAACCTGGAAGAAGATCAGGTGGGCGTGGTGCTGCTCGGCGAATACACCGAGATCAAGGAAGGCGACGAAGTGAAGCGCACCGGCCGCATCATGAGCGTGCCCGTGGGCGACGCCATGATTGGGCGCGTTGTGGATTCGCTGGGCCGGCCCATCGACGACAAAGGTCCCATCGCGACCGACAAATTCATCGCGCTGGAACGTCTGGCGCCGGGCGTGATTGACCGGCAACCGGTGCGCGAGCCGATGGCGACGGGACTGAAGGCCATCGACAGCATGATTCCGATTGGCCGCGGCCAGCGCGAGTTGATCATCGGTGACCGCCAAACCGGAAAGACCGCGGTTGCGCTTGACACCATCATCAACAGCAAGGGCAACGACCTGGTCTGCATTTACAACGCGATCGGGCAGAAGCGGTCGTCGATTGCGCAGGTGGTGAAAATTCTCGAAGATGCGGGAGCGATGGAATACACCATCGTGGTCGCGGCGTCGGCCTCGGAACCCGCGCCCATGCAGTACATTTCGCCCTACGCGGCAACTGCTATCGGCGAATATTTCCGCGATACAAAACGCCACGCGCTGGTCATCTACGACGATCTCTCGAAGCACGCCGCGTCTTATCGTGAAATTTCTTTGCTACTGCGGCGGCCGCCAGGACGGGAGGCGTATCCCGGAGACGTGTTCTATCTCCACTCGCGGCTGCTGGAGCGGTCCGCGAAGTTGAGCGACAAGAATGGCGGAGGATCGCTGACCGCGCTGCCCGTCATTGAGACTCAGGCTGGCGACGTTTCGGCTTACATTCCAACCAATGTCATTTCGATTACCGACGGGCAGATTTATCTGGAGACCGACTTGTTCAACCAGGGCGTGCGCCCGGCTGTAAACGTCGGCTTGTCGGTGAGCCGCGTAGGTGGCAGCGCGCAGATCAAGGCCATGCGGCAGGTTGCGGGAACGCTGAAGCTGGAGCTCGCGCAATACCGCGAACTGGCGGCGTTTGCGCAGTTTGGGAGCGACCTCGACAAAGCCACGCAGAACCAGTTGAATCGCGGTCAGCGGCTGGTCGAACTGCTGAAGCAAGCTCAGTTTTCGCCACTGCCGTTCTCCAAGCAGATTCTGATCATCTTCGCCGGCACCAACGGGTTCCTCGACGATCTGCCGGTAAATCAGGTGCGCGATTTCGAGAAAGAGCTTTACAAGTATGTGGACGCGACCCAATCTGGCCTGCTGCGCACGATCATGGAGAAAAAGATTCTCGATGATGGATTGAAGGCGCAGTTGACCGAAGTGATCAAGCAGGCGAAGCAGCAGTTTGTGAGCGATAGGGAAGCTGTAGCTAAATAGGTTGGGGAATTCTTGTGAAACGTGTCCTCTGGGTAGCGGCGCTCGGTATTGCTTCGGCGATCCATGCCCAAAGCACTCAGGACGTGAAGAACAAGGATGTCCCAGCGTTCCTGCGGCAATTGGCGGATACGAGGAAGACGATCGCGGACGGTTACGTTCGCTGGACCGAGGCCGTAAAGAAGAGGGATTTAGACGGAGTGGTCAGCTTGTATACGGACGATGCTGCGATTTTGCCTGACGAGAAAGAAATCGCGTCCGGAAAGAATGCTATCCGGAAGTTCTATAACGACTGGTTTGCGGAAAACGACAAACTTGTCCAGCAAAGGTTCGACAATGTCGACTCCCTGCAAGAAGGCGATCTCTTGATCGATAGTACAAAGTTTTCTGGAGTCGCGACTAAAGATGGGAAGGAAGTTCAGCTGAAGGGGAAGAGGCTCGTAGTCTGGAAACGCGACCCTAAGGGGGAGTGGAAGATCCTCCGTGACACGTGGAACAAGTCGTCGGCGCAGTGACACAAGGGCGGTGCGCTTAGGATTAAGCGATTTTGACTGGCAACTGGGTACTGGCAACTGATTCATGGCAAACATTCTCGACATCCGGCGCCGTATCCGCAGCGTGGTGAACACGCGGCAGATCACCAAGGCGATGAAGGTGGTGTCCGCCGCCAAGTTGCGGCGGGCACAGGAACGCGCTTTGACGGCGCGTCCTTATGCGCTGATGTTGACGAATGTTCTGAAGTCGCTGGTGTCGCGGGCGGAGATTTACGATCCCGAAACCGGCGAGCCCAAGCATCCCCTGCTGGCGCAGCGGGCGGAGAAGAATATTCTCCTGATCGTGGTTACGGGCGACAAGGGACTGGCGGGGGCGTTCAGCGCGAACATCACCAAGGCCGCCAGCCGGTTCCTCGAGTCCAAGGCCGGGAAGAACGTCGACATTGAAGCGATTGGCCGCAAAGGGCGCGACTTTTTGCGGCGACGCTATCCCGCCGCGGCCGTACAGACGCGCAGCCTGGCGGAGACCGAACATTCGCTCGAAACTCAACCATCGGCGGGGGATCGAGTTGGTGCCATCCAAATTACCGGAGAACACGTTGGGGTTCTCGGAAAATTGGAATTCTCGCAAGCGCGGAGGCTGGCGGAGAGCGTGATTGGGCGCTATCAGCGCGAGGAGATCGATGCGGTCTACGTCGTCTTCAACGAATTCAAGTCGGTGATTGCGCAGCGGCTTATCGTGGAACAGATTCTTCCCATTGAACAGATCGGCGCGCAGGCGGTCCGCATGGCCGAGGAGATGACGGAAGAAGAGAAGAAGAAAGCGAAAGAGGCGGCGATCAGCGCGGGCGTGGGCATGCGTGCTTCTGAACCGGCGGACGAACATGCTGCGGAATTCGGTACGGCACAGGTGGATTACATCTACGAACAGGCACCCGAGGAATTGTTTCGCGCGTTGCTGCCGAAGTATGTGTCCATCCAGGTTTTCCGCGCGCTGCTGGAGTCGGTGGCGGCCGAGCATGCCGCGCGCATGACCGCGATGGATTCCGCCACCAGCAACGCCACCGACATGATCGATTCCCTCACGCTGGTGATGAACCGGGCGCGGCAGGCGAAGATCACGAAAGAGATTATTGAGATTGTGAGCGGTGCGGCCGCGATGTGAAAAGGAGTAATTAGCAATTGGCAATTAGCATTTGACCATCCGGCAAACTAGTTCTGCTAATTGCTAACTGCCAATTGCTTGGCGAGAGTTCAAAACATATGCCAGAGAACATCGGACATGTAGTTCAAATTGCGGGGCCGGCGGTGGACGTGCAGTTTCCCGAAGGCAAGTTGCCGCCCATTTATGAGGCGGTGCGGGTGGTTAGTGACGGCTTCAACGTCCCCAGCCCCATCAACGTGATTCTCGAAGTGCAACAGCACCTGGGCGAAGGCCGCGTGCGCTGCATCGCCATGTCGGCGACAGACGGCATGGTGCGCGGCATGAAAGCCGTTGACCAGGGCGGCCCGATCTCCGTGCCAGTGGGCCGCGGTACGCTGGGTCGCGTGATGAACGTGATCGGCGAGCCGGTGGATCAACTGGGCCCAATCGAATTCAAGACGAGAATGCCCATTCACCGCCTGGCGCCGGCGTTCGACGAACAAGCTACGACGGCGGAGATGTTCGAGACTGGCGTAAAGGTCATCGATCTGATCCAGCCGTTCTTGAAGGGTGGCAAGATCGGATTGTTTGGCGGCGCGGGTGTGGGCAAGACCGTCGTCATCATGGAACTGATCAACAATGTCGCCAAAAATCACGGCGGCTACTCCGTGTTTGCCGGTGTTGGCGAGCGCACTCGCGAGGGCAACGACCTGTGGCTGGAGATGACGGAGTCCGGCGTGATCAAGCCGGGCAAGCCCGCGGAATCGAAGGCCGCGCTCATCTATGGTCAGATGACGGAGCCTCCCGGCGCGCGCCTGCGCGTGGCTCTGACTGGACTGACGGTCGCAGAATATTTCCGCGATGCCGAGGGCGCGGACACACTGCTCTTCATCGATAACATTTTCCGTTTCACGCAGGCGGGATCAGAGGTTTCGGCGTTGCTGGGCCGCATGCCCAGCGCCGTAGGCTATCAGCCAAATCTCGCGACGGAAATGGGCGAATTGCAGGAGCGCATTACCTCGACCAAGAAAGGTTCGGTCACTTCAGTGCAGGCGATTTACGTGCCTGCCGACGATTTGACTGATCCCGCGCCGGCCACAACCTTTGCTCACCTGGATGCGACTACCGTGCTTTCTCGTGCGTTGACTGAGATTGGAATTTATCCGGCAGTCGATCCGCTGGCTTCGACGTCGCGCATTCTCGATGCGCGCATCGTCGGCCAGGAGCATTACGACGTGGCGCAGTCGGTGAAGAAGACGCTGCAGACCTATAAGGATCTGCAAGACATCATCGCGATTCTCGGTATCGACGAGCTCAGCGAAGATCAGAAGCTGACCGTGGCGCGGGCGCGAAAGGTGCAACGCTTCCTGTCGCAACCGTTCCACGTAGCCGAGCAATTCACCGGCGCGGCGGGTCGTTACGTAAAGATCGCCGACACTGTAAAGGGTTTCAAGGCAATCGTCGAAGGCAAGTACGACGACATCCCCGAGCAGGCGTTTTACATGAAGGGGCCGATCGAAGAAGTGCTGGAAGCTGCGGAGAAGATGAAGGCGGCAGCGTAGAAGCAGTGGCCAGTGATCAGTGTTCAGTGGTTAGCCAAACCGGCTGATTCGCGAACGAAAACTGATCACTAACCACTGGACACTGACCACTGATGTCCGATACTTTCCAACTCGAGATCGTTACGCCGGAAAAGAAGGTGGTGGACACGTCTGCCACAGAAGCTCAGATTCCAGGTAAGAACGGGTATCTGGGCGTGCTGCCGGGGCACGCGCCGCTAGTGACTGAACTCGCAGTGGGTGAAATCACCTTCCGCACCGGAGCGGAGGAGCAGCGGCTCGCGGTGGCGTGGGGATTCGCGGAAGTGCTGCCCGATCGAGTGACGATTCTTGCCGAGACCGCGGAGCGTCCCTCTGAGATTGACGTGGAGCGCGCCCGCAAGGCCAAAGCCCGCGCCGAGCAGCGACTCACCAGCGGCGACACCAGCGTCGACGTCGAGCGTTCCCTCAACGCCTTGCAAAAGGCCGAGACGCGGCTGGAAGTGGCTGGGAAGAACACCTAAGGCCGTGCGCGATTCTGAACGCATCCGCCGATTTACATCCGGCGACTTTTCATTCCTACGGCACGTTCACCGAATCCCGATTCTCCGTCGGCACATAATTCACCGCCGCCGTGCGCTCCAGTTTGTCCCAGGCGAACCTGCGGCCTTCCAGCGCGCGCTTTAGCGTCTTGAACAGGACCACGGAAAATAGCTGGCGGTAGGCAAAGCGCTGGAGCCAGACCTGGCTCAGCAGCCAGGGATCTTCCGTATCGTCGGGGCGGCGGCGCTCCAGCGCGAACGCCAGCGCTGACGCCAGGAAGTCGATCACGAGAAACGCCAGGAAGAACGCAACCAGCTTGTGGAAGCTGGCGGGGTCCGTGGAATCGGGATGGAAATGTTTCTGGATGAAGTACCAGAGCGCGCCGACGGCGAACATGATGTCGATGAGCGGCGACACCAGTGGCAGCAATATCTGGAAGATCACGATGTTGGGCAGCGCTACAAAGCCCAACGCTCCTTTGCGCCCGAAGACCTCGCTGTGTTTGTAAACTGCTTGCAGAATACCGAAAGACCAGCGGAAACGCTGGCGCATCAGGCCGTTCGCATTGGTGGGGGCCTCGGTGTAGGCCAGGGCCATGTCTTCGTATTCCACGCGGTAGCCGAGGCGCAGCAGCGCCATCGTGAGATCGGCGTCCTCGGCGACGGTATCAATCTGGTAGCCGCCGGCCTCGCGCACGGCGGAAACGCGCCACGCCCCGATCGCGCCCGGCACTACGCTGACCGCGCCCAGCACATCCAAAGCGCGGCGCTCGAAATTCTGGCTGGTGATGTATTCAAGCGCCTGCCAGCGCGTCCACAGATTCACGCGGTTCCCCACCTTGGCGTTGCCCGCGATGGCGCCAACCTTGGGATTGATGAAATGCGGCACCAGGCGCGAGATGGCGTCATTGGCGATGATGGTGTCGGCATCAATGCCAACGAAAAGCTCGGCATCCTGGATATGCTCGATGCCATAGTTGAGAGCCTCGGCCTTGCCGGCGTTGGGCTTGGTCAGGATAAGAACTCTCCCCGCCGCCTCTTCGCGTACGAAAGCTGACCGTGCAACTTCCAGCGTGCGGTCGCGGGAGCCGTCGTCGATCACGATCACACGCAGGTTGGGATAGTTCGAGTTGAGCGCGGCGCGAATCGTCCGCTCAATAACTTTTTCTTCGTTATAGGCCGGGATGAGCACCGCAACTTTAGGTTTGTAAGAAGCGACCTCCGCGGGTTTTCCGAAAATCTTCTCCTGTAGCCGGTCATAAATGGCGGCCGCCCCGATAAACAGCAAGCGCCCAGTCATCAGCAGATCGCCGATAAAGAAAACTAAGGTGATGCTCAACACGGCTGCATCGAAGAGCCAGAAGCTGAGCCGGTCAAGGCGTGCGACCCAGCGTTGGCTGGTGGGCAAGGGAGCCATGACGTCTGCCCGAGTCTTTCCCAGTAATTCATAGACCGGCGCGATCTCATAGGCGCGCGCCCGGATGCCCGCAATGATCATGGGCAAAGCGCGTACCGTCTCGGCGCGATCGCCGCCACCATCGTGCATGAGGACGATGTTGCCGCAACGCAAATCCTCCACCCGGCACGGTGGCAGGTGCGCCAGAACATAAGCAGAGATCTGCTCGGCAGTGCGGTGCGGATTGGTGCTCCAGTCGTTGGGATCGATCCGGTTCCCCACCGTGATGTATCCCATCTCCTGCGGGATTTCCAGCGGCCGAATCTGGTCGGCGGTGTCGGGTTCTTCATCAATCGCGTACGGTGGTCGCATCAGCATGGCGCGCACCCCGACCAGGCTGGCGAAGAGCCGCTCCGTCAAGTTCAACTCCACTTTCATGTACGTGGCAGAGATATTGCTCACGTCGGGATGCGTGAAAGTGTGGTTGCCGATGGTATGGCCTTCACGGTAAATGCGTTGTGCCAGGCCTGGAAACTTGTCGGTCTGAAAGCCGATGAGGAAAAACGTAGCCGGGGCGTGCTCCTGCTTCAGCACATCGAGGATCTTCGGAGTCCACTCGGGGTCGGGGCCGTCATCAAAAGTGAGTACCACCTTGTTGGGGCTATAGCCGTAACGTCCCACGCGGTAAGGTTCCGGCAGAGACTGGAAGTTTTCGTCGGTGATCAGCTTCGTGTTGGGATCGATCGTGAGGTCGCGCGTGCCAGGAGTGGGCTTGTCCTCGATGCGCAGGATCTCGCCCTGGCCCTCCATGTCCACATCCTGACCGGGAGGCACGCTTCGCAGTTTGTCGGCGGCACCGGCATCGCCGGGAATGTCCCACACTCTCCATAGAGTGCGGTCTTCTCCCCCGAGACGCCACAGAGCGAATGTCTGGATGCCAAGCGTCTGCGCGGCCCGCATGTGGTTCAAGGCCGTAACCGCGTCGAGGAACCAGACGTCGTGACGTAGGCTGCTCTCATCCAGATAACTAAAATGAGGATTCAGCGCATCATCGTCGAAAGTTACATCTTCGTCGGAATCGCGCGCCTCCAACCACGCTTCCTGCACTGTCACGCTGTGGTCTTTGGCCTCGGGAAGCAACTTGCCCTGTCTTGGTTTGAGCACCCAATCGTAGCCATAGTTGGCGATGGCGCAGATGACCTTTTCCTTGGGAATGACGTTCACGATGAACTTCAGATTGTCGACAAACCAATCCTGGGATGCCACCGGACCAGAGTCCGCACCGGGAAAGTGCTCGTCGTAGTTCATCACCACCACGCCGTCCGCGGGCGCGGAGATTGCGGCATAGTCAAATTCCTGATTGTGCGCGGGCACGCTGACATAGAGCTTCATCCCGCGGCTGTGCAGGTCCGACGAAAGTTCGTTCAGCAGTGCCACATAGCCGGGTTGTCCGGCGCTGGGGAAAGCTTCAAAATCCACCATCAAGCCGCGAAAGCCGTCCGAAGCGAGAAACATCATCACCTGCTGGCGAAAGACCGCGCGGGCTGCGGAATTGTTCAGAAAGTCCGTGATGCCTCCCACCCATTCGGCGCCGTCGAAGTTGTTCACCATGGGGAAGACTTCCATTGAAGTGTCTTCCGCCCTGAGCAGGGGCATCACGCGGTCGTCGACGGAGCGCACTTGATTGTTGTGCACCACGTCGAAGAATTTGTTGGTCTGGTCGTCCACCGCTTGCAGGCGGCCGTCGGGCGTAAGCACATGCAGCCAGTCGGGATACAGCAGATCAATCTGGCGGGAAAAGTCGCGCAGGGATGAGAAACTGGCGGCGTCCCAGGGCACGTAGAATGCCGCGCGGATGCCTTCTTCCTGATTTAACGTGACCTGCGAAGCGGGCAGCTTCGACTTGCGGTGCGAACGGTTGGCCAGCTTCTTCTGGCGGTCGCGCGCTGCCTTTTCCTTCTCGGTTTCCTTCAATGACTTGAAGGCGCGCTTCTGCGGCGAAAACAGGAGTTCGGGCAGGCGCTCGTCCCGCAGCGTAGTGTACGCAAAGAAAATAATCAGCGCCGAGAGCGCTAAGACCAGCGCGTCTACCAGGCGCCTCAGTCGCTTCCAGCGGGCGCGTTGCGGATCGTAAAAGACGGGTTCGGCCATGAAGGGCTAATCGTTTATCGTATGCCGCGCACAGCGGACGGTCAATTTTCCGGCGGGACAGGGCACAGGGTAGAAGTCCTTATCGCATAGAATACACTTCCCCACACCAAAGTTTACAGAAGGATGTTCACCGAAGTATGAACGAGGATGCCCGCAAACGCGCTATATTCTCAGCGTGTTCGAACTAGTACGGAAGAATGCTCGATTCTTTGTCGCGGCGAGCCTGGCGGCGCTGGCGCTGCGGCTGGTCTTTGTGCTGCACTTTCCCGGTGTCGTGGACGACTCGCGTCTCTATGCCGACATCGCCATGAACTGGCTACAGCATGGCGTCTACGGCATTACCGATTCCGGTCAGGTGGTGCCGACGTTCTCCCGCCTGCCGGGATATCCGGCATTTCTGGCGGCCATTTTCGCAGTCTTCGGCTGGGGGAATTTCCGCGCAGTCCTGCTGATTCAAGTCCTGTTCGATCTTGGCACATGCTTCCTCATCGCGGATCTCTCGCGCCGCGTGTTGTCCGCGCGTGCGGCGAAGGCAGCGTTCCTGCTCGCTGCGCTCTGCCCGTTCCTGGCCAACTACGCGGCAGCGGCCCTCACCGAGACGCTGGAAATTTTCTTCACGACGCTGGCGCTGGACTTGGCCTTGCGCGGGTTCGCCGCTTTTCGTGACGACATCGGATCAGAGTCAACGCTGGCACCGCGAATATGGCTGGGATGCGGCCTGTCCATCGGAGCCTGCATCCTGTTGCGTCCGGACGGCGGCATTCTGTTCGGCGCCATCGGCGGATATTGGTTGCTGATTTTTCTGCGGAGCATTTTCTCGAAGTCGGCGGGAGCATCCAGCCCTCCGCCGCGGTTGCTTCCCATACTCGGCGCGGGAGTGCTTCTGGCCGCCGGCGCCTTCTCGCCGCTGGTTCCGTGGACGCTGCGCAACCTCCACACCATGCACCGCTTCGAGCCGCTCGCGCCCCGCTACGCCAACGATTCCGATGAACTGGTGATGGCCGGATTCAACCGCTGGACCAAAACCTGGATCGCCGACTACATCTCAGTGCAGGAAATTTATTGGAGAGTGCCCGGCGACGCCATCGATGTCACGCGCCTGCCCAATCGTGCCTTCGATTCGGCTGAACAGCGGCAGGAAACTGAGCAGGTCTTCACCGACTACAACCAAAATCACGACGTGACCCCAGAACTCGATGCCCGTTTCGCGGCGCTGGCCGTGGCTCGAATCCGCGCAGCGCCCATGCGCTATTACATCTGGCTTCCAGTCACGCGAATTGCCGACATGTGGCTGCGTCCGCGCACTGAGTTGCTGCCTTCGGACCCGCGCTGGTGGGAATTCGACGACGAACCCGCATGGCTCACCGTGAGTATCGTCTTCGGCTTGCTCAATCTCGCCTATGTCGGCGCAGCGGCCGCCGGGCTGCTGCGCTCCCGCGAATTATTCGGCATCGGACTATTCGTTTTGTTTCTGCTACTGCGTTCCATATTTCTCGGAACCCTGGAAAACCCCGAGCCCCGCTACACTCTGGAGTGCTATCCCGCAGTGATCCTGCTGGCCTCCGCGATGTTTCACCGCCGCGCCGCCTAGACACTCTTTCAAAATGTGAAGAATTGTTATGTGAAAACGCAGATGTTGAATCTGTTATCCGCCGTAAACCAGTGAAAATTAAGCTTGAACACGTCGGCCCAACAGGTGCACAATAGCCCCCCATTAGGGCCCCAGGGTCTCAACCGCGGTTCATTCCTGGGAAACACAATCCGAAATGTAACGCCCGTCCGGGTGCAGGAGGCTCTATGCGTTCTGGCTCACGTGCAGTTGCTTGGTTGGTTGCGGTGGTTTTCGCGGGATCCCTTGCGGTGAGAATTTCCGCCGCACAGGAAGCAAAAGGCCGCATCGTCGGTTATGTGACCGACCAGAGCGGCGCTGCGGTGGTGGGCGCCAAGGTCACGGTCACCAACGTGGGTACGCAGGTGGCTCAGTCCACCGCCACCAACCAGACGGGATTCTTCGAAGTGCTTTCTCTGCCCATTGGGAATTACAACGTCGCCATCGAGATGACCGGGTTCCGCGAGCAGGTATTCGAAAAGCAGGCCCTGCAGATCAATCAGTCACTGCGTCTCGACGCCAAGCTTACGGTCGGGAAGAGGGATGAAATCATCGAGGTTAGCGACCAGGCCGCCAACGTCGAAACCATCAACCAGACCATTGGCACCAGCATCGTCGGAGAGACCATTCAGCGCGCCCCGTTGGATGGAAGAAATGTTCTTGATCTAGCCAAACTCCTGCCCGGAGTCACCGAAACCAACGATGACAGCGGCGCCGCGGGCAGCTATAGCATCGCTGGCGGCCGGTCGGATTCCGTCACGTTCCTGCTCGACGGAGCGCTCAACAACAACCTGCTCAGCAACGCTGTCGTCTACAACCCCAATCCCGATACCATCGCCGAGTTCCGCATTCTGGAGAGCAACTACTCCGCTGAATATGGCCGCAACGGTGGCGGCATCATCAGCGTGGTCACCAAGTCTGGCACCAATAGCTGGCATGGCAGTGCATTTGAATTCTTGCGCAACGATGCCTTCAACGCTAACACCTTCTTCAACAACGCTAACGGCTTGTCTCGCGACGTGCTCAAGCGCAACTAATACGGCGGAACTTTCGGTGGCGCCATCAAGAAAGACAAAATATTCTTCTTCGTCGGCTATCAGGGGCAACGACTCTCCGCCCAGACCGCCACGGGGCTGGGGACCGTGTATACGCCTGATGAGCTCAAAGGAGATTTCTCCGGCGGCGGAACCGTTAGTAGTTGCCCGAATGCAGATCCGGGCGTGGCGGCTTTTCTTCAAGCCAATCCGTATTTCCAGTCTGATCCTAACCAGGCAGCCTGCGCCATTATTGACCAGACGAAGATTAATCCGGTCGCCCAGAATTACATTAGCAAGGGCCTGATCCCGACCGACCCAAGCGGCGCACACGACTACCAGGGTGCTTCGCAGGACAACTACAACGAGCTGACTACAAAGCTGGACTTCGTGCCCACTTCGAAGGATAGGATCGCTTTCACTTTGGGCTGGCGCCGCGAGCCCCTGCTGTTCCCGTTCAATTTCGCGACCGTACCCGGATATGCTAACGCGGGTCATGACAATAACTACTTTGGCAACGTCGCATACACTCGCACTTTCACGCAAAATCTCTTAAATGAATTCCGGGTATTTGGCCAGCGGAACCAACATGAGCAGGACAATACGGTTGGGCCCAACGCCTCCAACACAGCGGCCACCCTGGGCTTCGGTACCACCCCTGATCAGTCCACTGGCCCTCCGAACCTCTTCTTTGACAACGGCCTGAACGTCGGGTACAGCGAAAATGGCCCCACCCGGTTCGCCAACAATACGTATGGCTTCACCGAGTCGCTCACCTACGTCCATGGCCGCAACAACTGGAAGATGGGGACCGGCGTTTCCACCTACCAAAACAATACGGTCTATGATTTCTATGTAAACGGAGAGTGGGATTTCACTGGATCGGGCGGAGCAGGGTCGGGAAACTCGCTGGCTGATTTTGTTCTGGGGATCCCTTCTTCCTATTTCCAGTTCCCATCAGCTCCCTCGAACATTCGCAGCAAGTCCTATTATGCCTTCGTGCAAGATGAGTGGCGGGTGCGCAGGACCCTCACGCTGAACTTTGGAATCCGCTACGAGTACAACTCGCCCAAGTTGGACACCCAGGGGCGGTCGTTCTCTGTAATCCCCGGCGTCACCACTCCATCGAAAGTCTTCATCAATGCCCCGATTGGCATGTTGTTTCCCGGCGATCCCAACGCGCCCAAGGGCGTTAATTTCCCCGATCGAAAAAACTGGGGCCCGCGCTTCGGCTTTGCCTGGGATCCGCGAGGCGATGGAAAGACCAGCCTCCGTGGTGGCATCGGTCTGTTCTACGATGTGCTGAAGGGCGAGGACAACCTCCAGTTCAATGGACAGGCGCCTTTCTTTGGTGCCCTCGGCTTGTTCTTCCCCACCCCCACCAGCCCCAGCAGCGCCGTCACCTACTTCGAAGACCCCTTCACTCCAACCGGCACGGCCAACTCGTTCCCTTCGCATACTCCGCCGTCCAACCTTAATTTTCAGACAGCGGGTTTTCTCCCCATCAACTCCGGGGGCGCGGTCTACTTGGTGGATCCGCATCTGCGCACTCCATACACCTACCAGTACAACCTCAGCTTCCAGCACGAGTTGGCCCGCAACCTGGTTCTCGAGGCAAGCTACGTGGGGAACACTTCTCACGGCCTGACTTCGCTGCAAGATATCAATCCCTTCCGGCTGGGGACCACGGACCGGACTCTGAACCTCACATCGGGCAACACTTCCTGCCTGGACGAATCAGGCAACAGTTCCTCGGGCGCGAACCCTAATAACTTTTGCAGTTTCGCTTCGTTGCCGGAATTCAAGAACGTAACCCAGGCCAACTACCACAGCCTGCAAGCCAGCCTGACTCGGCAACTGGCCGATTCGCGCTACATTGGGCATACCTATTTCGTTCTGGGATATACCTGGTCCCACGGCATCGACAACACTTCCGGCTTCCGCGAGAGAAACAGCACCGTTCCCACCTACAACCCCGGCCTGTTCCGGGCGTCCAGCGATCAGGACGTCAGAAACCGCATCACTTTCAGCGGTGGATGGGACATGCCTTGGGACAGGGCATGGGAGTCGGGGCCGAAGCGCCTGACCCAGGGCTGGAGCCTGTTTCCTATCGTCACCTGGCACACCGGTTTCCCCTACGACGTCTTTGCACGCTTGGGCGACCGGTTCAATCCGGGAGCTGAAGGTCCTTCCGGCGCGGGCGATCCAACCAACGTCCACGCAGATATAGTGGGGCCGACCAACACGCTCAACCCGCGCCAATTGCAGAATCCGGGGGCCAGCTTGGGGTACTCGCCGGGTTATTTCTGGTTCAACCCCACCAGCTTTAGCAACGCCCAGTGCGGCGACTCCAACGATCCTTTACCCTGCACACCGGGGCCAACCGTGCTCCCCTCAAACGACCAGGTTGTGGCCAACCCTGCGCTTGCGACCTACGGCACACTGCAACGCAACTCGCTGCGCGGCCCCGGCTATGTAAACTTCGACCTTGCGCTCTCGAAGACCACAGCTTTGATCGGTGAGCGCCTGAAGGTCGAATTCCGTGCTGAGTTCTTTAACATTCTTAACCACGCAAACTTCACCAGTCCGGTGACGAACATCAACAGCGGGCAATTCGGTCAGGTCACCTCCACTCAACCTCCACGCATTATTCAGCTCGCACTCCGGTTCACGTTTTGACGGCCGGGAAAAGCTGGGAGGGGCGGCAAAATGCCGCCCCTTCTTCTTTTCTGAACTTTCTACAAAGCAACTTCGCCCTGTTTTGTGAGCCGTGCCAGCGCGGCTTGCAGCGCTGACTGCCAGTCACCTCCACTCCGTAATTCCCTTGAACTCAATAGCGGTGCCGAGACACAATAGCGGCCATCGTTTGCGGAGCGAACTATGGTGTGGTGCGGCTACATCGTACGCTTCAGGTCATCCCATCCATCCCAGGTGCGCGCGAAAAGTGCGCGCGAAAACCCAAGGAGCACATGCATGCGACCTTGCATCCGGCTTGCCGTTCTTTCCCTGCTCTTGATTCTGCGGGCTTCTCTGGCGGCGGCGCAATCCACCACCTCGCTGCATGGCGTGATCACCGACCCCAAGGGCGCGCTGTTGCCGGGCGCGAACCTGAAAATAAATGACCCGCAGACGGGATTCGCGCGCACCGTCACCTCGGGCCCCGACGGCGTCTACCAGTTCCTCCAGATTCCTCCGGCCACTTACACTGTGACCGTGACTGCGGCCGGATTCACCGCGATGAAGCGCGAGCGCGTGACGCTGCTTGTGAGCACGCCGGCCACACTGAACTTTACCATGCAAATCGAAGGCAGCAAGGTGCAGGTCGAAGTCACTAGCGAGGCGCCGCTGGTAAACACGCAGGACGCGTCCATCGGCAACGCCTTCACCGAGCGGCAATTGCTGAAGCTGCCCTCGGAAGGCCGCGATCCCGTCTCCATTCTCAGCCTGCAGCCCGGTGTGACCTTCATCGGAGGGAACTCGATCGATCAGTCGAACGACAGCCGGGGCGGTTCCGTTAGCGGCGCACGCAGCGATCAAACCAACATCACGCTCGATGGCCTCGACGACAACGAGCAGCTGCTGGGTTACGCCTTCCAGGGGGCCTTACGGACCACCCTTGATTCAATCCAGGAATTTCGCGTGACCACCAGCAACGGAAACGCCGACGAAGGCCGCTCGTCAGGCGGCCAGGTTTCGCTGGTCACCAAGAGCGGGACGAACTCCTGGCACGGCACGCTCTACGAGTACAACCGCTCAAGCATCGGACAAGCCAACGACTGGTTCAACGAGGAGGCGGAAGTCTCTTCGGGTCTTCCTAACAAGCCGGGGCATTTGATTCGGAACGTGTTCGGGGCGACGGTCGGTGGGCCGATTCAAAAGAACAGAACATTTTTCTTCCTGGCGTACGAGGGAACAAGAAGGCGGGAAACCACGCAGGTCACCCAGACCGTGCCCAGCGCGCTCCTGCGCCAGGGAACCATGCAGTATCTCTGCAATCCCAGCGATCCCAACTGCATTCCGGGCAGTCCGAACGCGAATGGGTTTAGCGTGATCAGCAACTCTGCAATCTCTCAGACCGACAACATCGTGCAGCTCACCCCGGGGCAGTTTGCCGCCTTGGATCCCAACTGTTCCACCAACGGAACTTGCCCGCTGGGAGCGGGGGCCAATCCTCTGATTGCGTACCTCCAGGGCAACCCGAACTCCAGTCCCAACTCCGTGTTTAATCTTTATCCTCTTCCCAACACCGATACCGTGGGCGATCTGCTCAACTACCGCGGCTACACCTTCGCTGGCGCGGCCCCCCAAAAGCTGAACACTTACATCATGCGGCTGGATTACAAAATCACGGCCAACGGCAATCACAACCTTTTTCTTCGTGGGAACCTGCAGAACGACAATCAGGCGCTGGCGCCGCAGTTTCCCCTCCAGCCCTCAAGCGATTTTCATACCAGCAACAACAAAGGGATCGCGGCGGGTTATACCGCCCTGCTCCGCCCGAACCTTATCAACAATTTCCGCTGGTCGCTGGTGCGCGAAGGATTAGGTGATTCCGGCATCAATTCACAGCCCTACGTCCATTTCCGAACCCTGAGTGATATCACGGCGCTGAGTGCTCAGTCCGACTATGTCAACGTGCCGGTGCACAACTTCGTTGATGACTTGACCTGGACAAAAGGCAAGCACACCCTGCAGTTTGGCACGAACCTGCGGCTGGTCCATAACAACCGCGCAGGTAATGGTCAAAATGTTTCCTATGCCGTTACGGACCCGTTTTCCCTGGATACCAATGCCGGCATCGCCAATCAGGGAGGCAGTCTTGATCCCAGCACCGGCGTCAATTATCCGCTGGTGGATTCGAATTTTAACGAGCTGTACGACTTCTCCGCCATGGGATTGGCCGGCATCGTCACCGTCAACAACGCCGTTTTTAATCAGGACAAGAACGGAAACCAGTTTGCTCCGGGCGCTCTGATTCCGCGCCATTTCAAGGCGTGGGAAGCAGAGTGGTACGCGCAGGACGCATGGCGCGTAAGGCCGAATCTGACCGTGACCCTGGGCTTACGTTATTCCCTTTTGCAGCCACCGTACGAAGCCAACGGCAACCAGGCTGCGCCCACCCTCAGCGTTGGCAATCTGTTCGCGCAGCGTGCTCAGGCCCAGCTTCTAGGCCAGCAGTACTCTCCCGGCCAAAATGCGGCCAACGGATTTAGCGGAGGTCTCGCGCCCCTTACCTTTGGACTTTCAGGGCAAGGCAATGGCAAACAACCCTATTGGGACTGGGACTACAAGAACCTTGCACCACGCTTCGCCCTCGCCTATTCCCCAAATTACGATCACGGCTGGCTGCGCAGCTTCTTCGGCAGTGCGGGAAAAAGTTCCATTCGCATGGGCTACGGGCTATATTTCGATCATTTCGGCCAGGGCATCGTAAATACCTTCGACCGCAACGGCTCCTTCGGTTTGACCACGTACGAGACCAATCCGTATGGAGTCCAGGATGTGGATTGTGCCTTCCGTTTTGCCGGTCTCAACACTTTGCCGCGAGGCACGTATTGCAACCAGCAGATGAATGGCGCGGCCCCCGGACCCTTCCCGGTGACTCCACCCCTTGGAATTAATGCACCGGGCGGGTTCAGCATCTATTGGGGGATGGATGACAAATTGAAGACGCCTTACTCGCATGTTTTCAACTTCTCCTTTACCCGCGACCTGGGTCATGACTATGCCCTCGAGGTCTCCTATATCGGCCGACTGGGGCGCCATCTATTGCAGGAGACGGATTTGGCTTTGCCGGAAGACATCGTGGACGCGAAGTCGCACATGGATTACTTTGCTGCCGCCACCACGCTTTCCAAGCTGGCGAACGCTGGCACAAACGTCACCTCCGTCAATACCACCAATGCGGGCATGTACTGGGAGGATCTGTTCCCTGCTGCTGCCGGGCCCGCTTCTTCTCAGCTCTATGGTTGCGGCAGCTACGGAGACACAAGCATCAGCGGGAACGTTACCGCGACTCAAGCCATGTACGACAGCTTCGCGTGCAACGTGGGCGATGAGATTGTCGCCTTGCAGTACGCCGATACTCCGACCTTCGATCCCACCGGCGCAACCTGTTTTCCGGCGTGTTCGACCCTGCCGGGGCAATCCGCGCCCACGCCTTACAACTTTTTTATGCCACAATTCGCCTCGCTATGGGGATGGCGGAGTTCCGGCAACAGTTCCTACCACGCCCTTAACATTACTCTGCGTCGGGCTCTTCGCAGCGGTGTGCAATTCGACGTCAACTACACCTATTCGAAATCCATTGACGTTGGTTCGAACGCTGAGCGGGTCAACGTTTTTGACACAGTGGGCGGGTTCTCCAGCCAGGTCATCAATTCCTGGGCGCCCAACCAGCTTCGTGCCGTTTCCGACTTCGACATGAAACACCAGATCAATTCCAACTGGGTGATCGATCTCCCTTTTGGCAGAGGCAAGAAGTTTGGTGCCGGCATAGGACGAGTGGCAAACGCGCTGGTGGGCGGATGGAGCGTGACCGGGCTGTTTCACTGGTCGAGCGGACTGCCCTTCAGCATTTTCCCCGGCGGGGGCTGGGCGACAAACTACAACTTAACGGGCGAAGCGGTCGAGGTCGCCAATCCAGGCCCGACAGGCGTACACCGCGATGCCTCGGGAAATCCAACTATGTTTGCCAATCCTCTATCTACGATCAGCGACTTCCGTCACCCCTACCCCGGAGAAGGCGGCCAGCGCAACGAGCTGCGTGGACCGGGTTATTTCGGGATTGACGCCGGACTGGACAAAGAATGGAAGGTACGAGAGAACCAGACCGTGAGCTTCGCTTGGGAAGCTTTCAACGTGACCAATGCCGTTCGCTTCGACGCGGCGGCTTCGTCCAACAATTTCGACCTGACCACCGTCACGAACTTCGGAGTCTACAGTTCCACGCTCACGCAGCCGCGCGTAATGCAGTTTATGCTGCGCTATAGCTTCTGAGTCTGAATCTAAGACAGAGCCGTTACGCCAGCGGCGAATCGCTCATGCGGAAGCGGGTGCGAACGTGTTCGGAAATCAGTTCAATCGCAGGACGGTTGGCTACCGGGTCAGCCTGGGCCAGATACTTCATGGCCTCCACCAGCACGCGCTGCCCATCGACGTAACGCGGATCGGATGTTCGCTCTCTTCGTTTGCCACCAAACTTGGGCGGGACAGGAATCGTAAAAACTTTGGCCATGAATGAACTCGAAAGGAATCTAGGGCAGTATAGCGCCCGAGGTGCATTTTTCAGTACACATTCTTGGGCTTTAGATTCAATCACTTACCCGCGCGGCGAGACAAACTGCGTCTTCTTCGTGGTTTTCAACTGAAACACCTCGTTGCCGATCTTCGTGTTCACCCGCACCGCGGAATACTTCGCCAGGCGGTAGTCCCCCTGAGTTTGGTAGAACTGTTGTTGGAGGGAAATGCCGCGGCTCAGGTCGATCCAGAGGACAATCTTCGAGACGTTGTTGCGAAATTTCTCGCTCCTGGGAATCAGTTGGAGCTTCGCCGTTGCTGTGCCGGCTACAGCCTCATCGCCCACATAGCTCACGTCGAAAGACTTCTTCAAGTCTTCACCGCTGCCGCCGAAGCCCAGCACCAGATAGCTCTCAATCTCGCTGTGGCCGCTTGTCGGGTATTGGATGACCTGCTCAATTCTCGGCTGGTAAACCTGGAGCTTGCCGTCTTTGTAGAGCACGAACTTCGCGTCGGGTTCCTTGATCTCCGCCATCATTTCGATTTGCGTACCCGAACGGCGGTAGTAAACCGTGCCCTTCTGCGTGTCGGTTTCGTCCACCACCCTCTGATATTGATCCCAAATGAAATCAGCCTGCGTGGTGTGAAAGTTGGCCGCAGCGTCGTCCATTTTCTTGAGCACGCATTCGAGGAGGCAGGCGTCGGGCGCGTTGGGTTGCAGCGCCGTTCCGAAGCCGCACAAAAGACTTCCAAGGAAAAGAGTCGCAAGGATGCGGCACAAGCGTCTCATTCGCCCCCTATCTTTTCACCAGGACTTTGTAGGTCTGTACATGTCCCTTACCATCCGCAACCGGCTCGTACTTCACGATCATTACGTCCCCAGAAATCGGCTTGATGACACGCAACAACTGGCCCCGTACAGACTGATCATCTCCCGGCGTAATCATGCTGGCCGAAATCTGGTACAGCAGGCCACCCTGCGCATCGGTCGTGACCACGACATCAGTCAGATGCGGATCGCGCACAGCTGGTTTATCGTTAAAGTCGATCACGCGGGGTGAAAAGAAAACAAAGATCAGGATCAGCGTGACCATGATGTCGTAATGCAGCGTGCCCCGCTCATGCTGCCACAGGATGTAGCTCCGAATTGTGCGGAAGATCCCGTTCATCGCTGGGGAAGGCGCGCCAGTAGCGGTCGTGCTGATGTCCACAGCTTGCAAGTCTAGTCTCTAAGATTCAAGGTCGCAAGGTTTCAAAGTTTCAAGGTTTCAAATGTCCGAACGCGGGTTTTGAAACCCTGAAACTCTGAAACCTTGAAACTTTACGCTAGAAACTCTTCTTCGTAATTCTCGCGGCCCCAATGTAAGGTCGCAGCACCTCAGGAATCACAACGCTTCCATCAGCCTGCTGATAGTTCTCGACAATCGCGACCCAAGTGCGGCCCACCGCCAGCCCGCTTCCGTTCAGCGTGTGCACGAACTCCGTCTTATTCTTGCCTTCCGGACGATAGCGGATATTAGCCCGGCGAGCTTGGTAGGACTCAAAATTCGAGCACGACGAAATCTCCCGAAACAACTGCTGTCCCGGCAGCCAGACTTCAATGTCGTAAGTCTTCGCCGGAGACGCCCCCATGTCGCCGGTGCATAAAGTCACAGTGCGGTAATGCAGGCCCAGCTTTTGCAGGACGGTCTCGGCGTTCCGCGTCAGCTTCTCGTGCTCTTCATACGAATCCTCCGGCCGCGAAAATTTCACCAGTTCCACCTTCTGAAACTGGTGTTGCCGGATGATCCCCCGCACGTCTTTGCCGTAAGATCCCGCTTCGCTCCGGAAGCACGGGGTGTAGGCGGTTAGCGAGATCGGAAGACGCGCCGCATCGAGAATCTCAGCGCGATAAAGATTCGTGACCGGAACCTCGGACGTGGGAATCAGCCAGAGATCTTTCTCCCCGTGCGGCACGCGAAAAGAATCGGCCGCAAACTTGGGCAGTTGCCCCGTGCCATACATCGACTCCGAATTCACCAGGTACGGAGGCAGCACCTCTGTGTATCCATGCTCGCGCGTATGCAAATCGAGCATAAAGTTCGCCAGCCCGCGTTCCAGCTTCGCGCCCAGGTCCCAATAAACGGCGAAGCGCGCGCCCGTGAGCTTAACCGCGCGTTCCAGGTCCAGCACGCCGAGTTGTTCTCCCAGTTCCCAATGGGGCTTGGGAGCGAAATCAAACTTGGGCGGCGCACCCCAGCGCCGTACCTCCACATTCTCTTCCGCGCTGTGGCCCACTGGCACGCTTGAGTGAGGCACGTTGGGAATGCCGGCAAGAATGTCGTGCAGCCGCGCATCCAGATCGGCGGCAGTTTTCTCGTGGGCCTGAATTTCCTCACGCAGATTTTTCGTCTCGGCGATCGCAGCCGTGGCATCCTGTCCGGATTTCTTCAGCTTGTTGATGTCCTCAGAAGCCTTATTTCGCCGCGCCTTCATGGTCTCGGCTTCGGTAATTGCCTGGCGCCGCTGCGTGTCCACCTCGCGGAAATCCTTGAGCACGGCAGCCGGGTCCGCGCCGCGCTGGCGCAGCATCTCTTCCACCTGGGGCAGGTTGTCGCGAACAAAATTCAGTTCAAGCATGGGAAACAAGTACTTTATCGGAAACCGGGCAGGGAATGCACGCCGAGGCGAGCAGATTGATTGCTGGTCAGTCCGTATCTTCGTTTACGTAGTAGTGTTTCCAGGTGTAATGGAAGCTGCATTTCTCCGTCGGCTGGAGCGAGTGCATCGCAAGAAATTCGCCTTTCCCCGTCACCGACTTGGATGCGGACATAGTTGCGGGGAGGTCCGGAAACTCCCGGCGCAAAACCCGCGTGGCGCTATGCGCAGTTAAGCGTTTATGCGATTCGGTGGTCACACGGCGAACCTCGAGGGTTCGTTCCTCCCGTGGACTGACCTCCTTAACGGTGATCGTGACCTTCATACGACGCTCCGACTGCTATCATGCCACAGATCGGGCGAGTTACCTACCGGCAGTCTTATCATTAGCGGTGGCTTTCGTCCAACCCTCCCCCGTGTGTAAACTACCTTCGCGATGAGATTCTCCCCCCGCGCCATAGCTGTCTGTCGATGCTTTCTGCTGACCATCTTAATTATCAGCGTGCTTCGCATCCCGGCCGCGAACGCCTCCGCCTACAACGCCCGTCCCAAGCTCGTCGTCGTGATCGTGATCGACCAATTCCGCGGCGACTACCTGGAGCGCTACCGCGACCAGTTCGGCGAAGGCGGATTCCGCCTGCTCCTCGACCATGGCGCAAACTTCACCGACTGCAACTACGACTACGCCAACACCCGCACCGCCCCCGGCCACGCCACGCTTTTCACCGGTGCCTACAGTGACGGTCACGGCATCGCGGCCAACGAATGGTGGGATCCAAAGAAGAAGAAAATGGTCACGTCGGTGGAAGACGACGATACCAAGCTAGTCGGCATCTCTGCAGATCTCACGAAAGACAAACCCGGCGCATCCCCCCACAACCTTCTCGCCGACACGCTGGGCGACGAACTAAAGCTCGCTACGCAAGGAAAGTCGCGAGTGTTTGGAGTCTCGTTGAAAGACCGCGCCGCCATCCTGCCCGGCGGCTTCGCTGCCGACGCCGCATACTGGATTGAGCCGAAGAGCGGCTCATGGATCACTTCCACCTACTATCGCCCCGACCTGCCCAAGTGGGCGCAGGATTTCAACACCGCCAATCGCGCCGTAAAATATTGGGACCGTGACTGGAAAAACACCAACGGAGACGTGATGCGCTCAACCGCGCACCGCAAGGGAAGAGACGGCGGCGACGCAGGTTTCTACGAAGTGATCGGCTCCACGGCCTTCGCCAACGAGTACGAGCTAGAATTCGCCAAAGAGCTGGTCGTTTACGAAAACCTGGGCGCGGGGAAAGGCACCGACCTGCTCGTCATCAGCCTTTCGCCAAACGACATTCTCGGCCACCAGGTCGGCCCCGATTCGCCGGAGATGGCCGCCATGGCCCTCGCGCTCGATCGCGAACTCGCCGACTTCTTCAACTTCATCGGCCATCAAGTCGGCCTCGCGGATACCTGGATCGCACTTTCCGCCGATCACGGCATCTCGGTCTTGCCGGATGCAGGAAAGAAGCTCCGCATCCCCGCGGCGAACCTCGACGCGCATAAACTCGAAGCACAGATCAACGACGCGCTCACAGCAAAATTTTCTCCCGGTCACGCCGCCAACTATATCAAGCTCGATTACCCGGATGCCTGGCTCGACCAGGACGCCTTCGCCGCCGCTCACGTGAAAGAGCACGACGCCGAAGCTGCCACCGGCGAGGCCATGAAGCAGGCCGGACTGCGTGACTACTTCACCAAATCGCAACTCGCAGAAGGCGAAGTCCCAGACACTGCTCTCGGCAAAAAGTTCCTGCACAGCTACACACCCGAAGGCGGCTGGTATGTGATGGGCGTTCCCGAGATGTACACGGTAGGTTCGACTCGGGGCACCGACCACGCGTCTCCTTACACGTACGACACGCACGTTCCGCTTGCTTTCTACGGACTCCCATTCCGCGCGGGAACCTATCGCACCCACGCCGAACCCGTAGACCTTGCTGTCACCCTCGCATCCCTGCTCGGCATTAATGCCCCCACTCACGCCGTGGGACGCGTGCTCACCGAAGCACTGGCCCAACCGCATCAGGAAAAGTCCGGAGGAGCACACGAGTGACTCCCACCTCCGAAAACGGCGGCAAATCTTCTCTCGATCTCAGCGTTACCTTCGCTGGCATCGAACTCAAGAACCCCATCATCGCGGCCAGCGGCACCTTCGGCTACGGAGTCGAATTCGAAGACGTAGTCCATCTCGACAAACTGGGTGGATTCGTCGTCAAAGGTCTTTCCCGCGAACCGATGATCGGCAACCCGCCGCCGCGCCTATGGGAGACCGCGGCCGGAATGCTCAACGCCATCGGCCTGCAAAATATCGGCGCGACCGCATTTCTAGAAGAAAAGCTCCCCAAACTCCGGCAGATGAAAAACATCGTGGTAATGGCCAACGTTTTCGGCTACACCCGCGAGGACTACGAACGCACCATCGAGATTCTCAACGACGGCGAAGGCATTGCCGCCTACGAACTCAACGTTTCCTGTCCCAACACAACCGAGGGCGGACTGCAATTCGGCAGCGATCCCCGCTCGCTCGACGAAGTTGTAACCACGGCGAAGCGCGCCGCCCGCAGGCCTCTGATCGTCAAGCTCTCACCCAACGTGACCAGCATCGCGCAAATGGCGCACATCGCGCAGGAGGCCGGAGCCGACGCCATCTCGCTGATTAACACTTTCGTCGCCATGGCCATCGACGCCGACACACGCAAGCCCCGCATCGCCAACGTCACCGCCGGACTCTCCGGCCCCGCCATCAAGCCTATCGCGCTGCGCATGGTCTACGACGCCGCGCACGCCGTGAACATTCCGGTCATCGGCATGGGCGGCATCTCAACCGCGGCCGACGTCGTGGAATTTATGCTCGCAGGCGCAACCGCCGTGCAGATCGGCACCGCCAGCTATTGGGATCCCTGCGCCACCGAAAAAATTGTGGACGAACTGCACAGCTGGTGCCACGACCGCAACATCACGCGCCTCGCAGACCTAACCGGCGGCATGATCTTGGAGTAAGGAATTTCTCCTACCGCCAGGCCCCCATGATCGCTCCCACAGCCAAATAACAAACCAGCTGATACCCCGTGTTGATCGCGTAAAGTTTCGCAGGTTGCCGGCTAAAAAGCGCATTCGTCAACTGCACCGTAGTCACAAATCCCAGCCACACCGCGAACCCTACCTTCATTCCGTACAGCGGAGTATTGATGGCAGCGACAGAAATAATTTTCCCCAGCACCGCCGCCGAGAGCAGGCTCGCCACCAGTGACAGCATGTAAGACGGCCCCGCACTCTTCTGCATCTCGGCCATCTTCGCCTTGTCATCCGGATCGTAGCCCATCAAGATCGTCCACGGACGCGCAAACAGCACCGGCGAGTACCACACGAACCCGACCACCATGGTGGCCAGGGCACCAACCAAGACTGCCCACAGGTTTACACCCATGAAATGCATGCCATACCTCCGTCTTTACTGAGAATCGGGCAACGAAAGGAACCACTGCGGACAATCGCTCTAGCTAACGCCCGCGACTATACCAGATCGACCCAGGAGATTTGTAATTCCGGCCCTCGCCCCACACCACGTGCGTGTTCCCAAGGTTATCGATGGCCATCGAGAAGTAGTCGCCGAAAGGGAAGCGGAAGCCCTCGGGTCGCACATAATCGTAGAGTCGGTCATAGCTCCGCGCCGCCCCAGAGAGTTGCGCCTCGCCTGACCACGTCGCCCCGCCGTTGCTCGAGCTGCGCTGAAAAACATTCCACAGAGGACGCTGGCGCGTGTCCATCCACGCGATGCGCACATCGCCGCCCACACCCGCAGTAATCGCTGGGAAACAATGCTCGATCTGATCGTCCGCCGTGGAAACGTCAGTCTTCAAAGACCAGCTCGCCCCGCCCGTCGTCGAAGACGAGAAATACATGCGTTCGGCGCGGCCGTTCACGTTCCCCGCATTCCACAACGCATAAACGGTTCCCGCCGCGTCCGACGTCAACGCAATCTGCGCCCCCAAAAATCCGGCTTCGCACGCCTGGGCCGAACACTCCGGCGGCGCGCTCGAAACATCCAGCAGCACCGTGTTCCAGCTCCGCCCGGCATCCCCCGACCGGCTCACATAAATGCTCACCGGATGCGTGCTCAACTCCCGCCGCGCGTAAGCCGTCCACGAAAAATAAACGTCGCCCGATGGCCCAACCGTAGCCCCGCCCGCCAGCGACCAGCCCGGCCCCGCCGTCGGATTCACCATCACCGAAGCGAAGTCCTGGGCATAATCATGCGACGCCGCCACCACAAACTTCTGCTCGTGATTGAACCCAACGTACACATCCGCGCCGCGAACCGCCAGCGCGGGCTTGTCCGCATCTTCCTGCGAGTGATCGGCAATCGCGAGGTACCAGCTGCGCCCAAAGTCCTGCGACCGCGCCACCATCACATCGCGCTTATTGTTTTGCAGCCACGAGGCATACACCGTCTGCCGGTCCACCGGATCCACCACAATCTGTGGATCAAACTGCCCCGTCGAAGACGCCACCAGCGCATGCGGCGCCTGCCAAGTCAATCCATTGTCATTGCTCACCAGCAGCGCGATCGTAGGAGCGGTGCAGGCCGGGCAATCGCTGACCGCGCCATACTGCGGAAACAAAATATAGACGTGTCCGTGCCCGTCCGCGGCCATCGCTGGCTCCCACTGATCGCCAGTGGTGTATCCAACACGTTGTTGCGAAGTGAAATTCGCAACCGCCAGCGCACGCGTAGTCGCCAGCGCCAACAATAGGCACAGAGCATACTGCGGCACACTCCGGAAGCGGCTGGAACCTGCAACCACAGATTTCTCCTGGGACAACTTACGCCGACAACGACTCCGACTACGTTGGACGAACTTTATCGCGAAAGGTTACACAACGTCAATTGCCCAAGCAGGCTATAGGGGACCCTTGGCCCTTACCCTGTGTTACCCTGTGCATGCCCTGAGCGGAGCCGAAGGGTCCCCTGTGGTGAAGAATTTGAGCTACCACGCGACCCCTCGGCCGTGTGACTTTCTCCCGATTCCGTTATCTAACAAGAGGCGCCTGAAACCACGGCGCTACTAAGGAGCCATCATACCCATGGAAAAAGCCACATTCGCAGCCGGATGTTTCTGGGGAGTAGAAGCAACCTTCCGCGCCATGCCGGGAGTTCTTGGCACGCGAGTCGGCTACACCGGCGGACAAACCGATAATCCCACCTACAAAGAAGTGTGCACCGACCGCACCGGCCACGCCGAAGCCGTAGAAGTAGATTTCGATCCCGCCCAAGTCAGCTACAACGACTTGCTGAAAGTCTTCTGGGAGAACCACGATCCGACGCAGATCAACCGCCAGGGCCCCGACTGGGGCACGCAATACCGTTCCGCCATCTTCTTCCACACCCCGCAACAGCAGGCCGCCGCGCAAGCCTCAAAGGAAGCACTCGAGAAAGCGCACCGCTACTCCAAGCCGATTGCGACCCAGATCGTTCCCGCCGTGACGTTCTTTCCCGCCGAGGACTACCACCAGCAGTATCTGGAGAAGCGCGGGCTGGCCAGTTGCCACATCAAGAGCTAACCGGCTCTCGCGGTCCAAAAAAGAAAAGCAGCACAAACCCGCCCAGGTAGTACGGCAGGCTCTGCTGAAGATTGAAGCCCATGAAGCGCTGGATCAAGCCAAACAACGCCAGCGCCTCGCACAGCACATAAGTGGCAAGGTACCCATTCTTCCAGTGGCTCAGACTGGCCGCATCATCGGGATGCGCAGCCAGGCTCTCCGCGGACCGCAACACCAGCGTGCGCCGTACCACAAAAATTATGCCCACAATCGCCACGCTGGCGGTCGAGAAAAAATAACTCACAGACGGATCTACCGCTCTACCGCCTGTACGAATGACTTCACCGATGACAACATAGAGGAGAATGCTGCCCAACATCGTCCACTGCACGATGCGCAGCATCCGCAGAGTCCCCTTCATTAAGTACCATTCTCCCGCAATCGCTGCGAGGTAGGCAGCAGTTTCTCTGCCGGAACCCTCCTAGGCAATACAGGAGTTCTGGTACTAGTGATGGTGTTCGCCTGGTTTCACTCCCGGTCGCACCCGCAGAAAAACCTGAAATGACACTGGCCGGCTCCCATACGCCGCATCCAGCGTAGCCGGCTTCGAGTAAAACGTCACGTCCGCGCCCAACCCCAGCTGCCACGCCCGATTCTGCACCAGATCACGCACTCCGCCGAACGTATAAGCTCCGATGCGGTAAGCCGGATGCACCGCCGCCTGCGGAAATAATTCGTCCTTATCCACCAACTCCAGCCGCGTAAACAAATAATCACGTCGCAAAAAGTTCAACGTAGATTCCAGCAGATAGCCATTAAGATTGGCGCCCGTCGCGATCTTATGCACCCGTCCCCACACCAGCGACGTGGCCCAATTGCCCGCTCCCAGAGGCTTGTCGTACTCCACCGACGCCGTCTGCCGCCACTGGCTGCCCGGCTCCAGCGCTTCCGGATGCTCCAGCCGTCCTACGCTGTATTGCGCCGTCCAGTCGCGCGCCGGCGCAACGCTCACTCGCCCCGACCACGAATCCCAAGCCGCAGTTTGAATGCTCCAGCGCTCTTCATTCGGCTCGCGCCCGTTGAATGCCGAAGCCTCCAGCTTGACCCGGTCGATCACAAATCCAGTCGTGACCACTCCAAAACTGGTATGCGTCGAGTCCTGCAAATGATGGCTGAGCGGCGCCAGCGGCAGCTCCGCAGCCGACGCCCGGTGAATATAGGTGACCGGACCGAGCGCCGGTTCCGCCGCCGGCCCGCCATACAATTCCCACGAGACTTTTTTCGACAGCGGCAGCAGGTACAGCGCTGAAAGCTCCGCAAACACATTGTGCGGATGCTGATGATCCACCAGCGCCGCGCCGTGATAAGTCTCCCCCGTCTGAAACAGCTCTGGAAAGCCGGGATGCGGCGAGGTCAGCGACTCCGCCGAAAACATCTGCCGCAACAAAATCGTCCCCCGGCCCAGCCCGTGCTGCTCCATCAGCATCCCCACATTCACCGACTCGGCTTTGCCCTCGCCCCGCGGGCCGCCTTGCTGGTTGTAGTCGGCAAAAATCACTCCATGAGCCATCAGGTCCCAACCGTCTCGCATCACCATCCACTCGCGCTCCGGCACCGAAGCCGGCTGCCAGCCTGTCCCCGACCCCGCGTGCGGCGAAGGCAACTGCGCCGCTTCATGGTCTTCCATAGGCATCGGCATCTGCATCCCGCGCATGGATTCGTCCTGCGCCGTGGCTGGAGAGCAGAAAGCCGCAACCATCACCGCGCAGGCGAGAATTGAACTCAAGGCATTGCTGGACACAGATTTCTTATTCCTCAGCAAGGAAGACTCACTCGCGCGTAGAAAGATGCAAGGATCAAGGACATGCAGGATTAAAGTTGCAGAATTGAAAACAAGGCCGCGGCAGCCACGAATGGATTTTAGACTGGATGGACGTGGATTACCGCGCTAGGTCCCCGTAATCTTCACGCGCAGTTCTTCCGGCAATCGTTCGCGAATTTCCTGCGGCAGCCGGTCATGCACCCGGCGCGCGCCTTCTTTGGCCGCATCCAGCACGGTAACCGGCGCGGGTGTCGCCACCGCCACTACCAGCCAGATCAGCGCCGATAACGCAAATCCCGCCAGCGCCGCAATCTCCAGCCAGAACGCGTGCCGCGGCCCAAAGTGCCGGATCACGCCAAAGGCCAGCAAAAACACCCCGCCCGAAACCGAAGCCAGCGCAATCAAGCCCACGTCAATGATGCGGTGCACCCGCTGCCGGCCGCGACACCGCTCGCACTCGGCAAGGTGGCTTTCGTAGTCCCCCCGCATCTCCGCCGCCAGCCCGGAAATATCATATCTCCAGCCCGCCAGGATCTTGCCCACGATTGGATCGATGCACGGTTGACTCATAAGTAACTACAACTGAATCGGCGGCAGAACTTCCGACTGCACCGCCACCAGCACCTGATTCTGAAACAACCCCCCGCGCTCGGCCAGCGCTCTCTCTGCCTCTCTGCGCGCTATTTCCGGATGATTGTTCTGCTCAGAGAGATGCGCCAGCACTACAAACGCTGCATTATTATCATAGTCCCCGGTAAAGAAATCCGCGAGTTTCGTGTTCGAGAGATGCCCCACATTGCTCGCCACCCGCTGCTTTACCGCCCACGGATAGGACCCTCCACGCAGCATCTCCACGTCGTGATTCGACTCCATGATCAGGATGTCAGACCCGTGCAAATGGTCACGCACATTTGCCGGCAGGTACCCCAGATCGGTGGCCACGCTCACCTTCGCACCCTCCACGCGGAAAGTAAAACCAACCGGATCGGCGGCATCGTGCGGAATGCCGAACGGGCTAACCTCAATGTCCCCAACCTGAAATCGATGTCCTGACTCGAAGCGCTCCAGCCTCTCCAGTTGCGGCCGCTCCCCGTTCACCGTGCGCATGGCGCGCGCCCACGCCGCATGCGTCGCCCCCGTCATAAATACCGGAATGCGCAACTTCTTCGCCAACACTGCCAACCCATAAATATGATCGGAATGCTCGTGAGTAATCAGAATCGCCGACAACGATTGCGGGTCTTCGCCCAGCACCTTCATGCGTTTGAACGTCTCTCGGCAGGAAATCCCGGCGTCAACCAGGATTTTCGTTCGCGAGCTGGCTACAAACGCACAGTTCCCTTTGCTCCCACTGGCCAGCATCGAAACCTTGACACACATGCTAGGGAGCATACGCCCCTCCCCTGTGGATTGGGAGTAACTCTTTGGTTATCCAATACCTTGGGGGTAGAACGCTCTCTGGAGACTTGGGACGTGCCGGATTTGGGAAGAAGGGGTCTTAGGTGGCAGGTACTAGGTTAATAGGCCGGAACCGCGCTCTGTTGAGTGTTTAAGGCCCAAGGCCCAAGACCCAAGACCCAAGACCCAAGACCTAAGACCTAAGACCTAAGACCTACGAACCTGTTACGCTCCCATCGCCTTCGCCGTAATCTCGGCAATCGTTGGAAAAGACCGCGGAGCGCACAACGTCCGTTCGGCCGGCATTGCACCCGTGCTCACTGCCTTGGCCAGCATTTCCAGCGCCAGTCCCGCCATCGGAGGAATCACCACCGTGGCCCGCAACTGTCCACTGCGTACCCACTCCTGCCCGGTCTTGGTTACCCCGTCGCACCCCAGGAATGGAGTGTGCAACCAGCGCTCGCGTTCGGTCTCGCTCAGGTCAAGCAGCGCTCTTCGTGCGCCTATCGCCATGGCATCGTTCTGGCAGACCACAGCCTGAATTTGCAGATCCTTCGACGTGCTCAGCCCCAGCCAGGCCTTCACCGCATGGATCGCGCTTCGTTCCGACCAATCCCCCTTCAGCATCTTCATCGTCACCCCGGCAGGCTTGGCCGAAAGCAGTCCCTTGCTGCGCGAATTCGCCGCGCTGCTGGTCGAGGGTCCTTCGATGTACAGAACGTTTCCTTCCCTGGTGAGCGCGGCCAGTTGTTTCCCCTGAATTCTGCCCACTTCTTCCTGATCGGGACTCACCGCAAACACCGGTACCCCGCCGCTCCGGCGAAGTTCGGCAATGTAGTCGGCCTCGCGATTCAGAATCCCCCAGCCAATGCCGGCAGCCACCGCGGCTTTCGCCACTTGCGGCATGGGCGTGCCCACCGGCTCCACCAGAATTGCATCCGGCCGCTGGTTCCTGTCCTGGATGATCTTCACTAGTTGTTGGGATTGGTTGACCGCATCGTTCTCTGCATAAACGATGCTGATCTTTATGCCCAGCCGCGAAGCCACTTCGGCGGCAGACGCCGATTGTTCCGCCTGGTAATCATTGTCTCGAGTGGTTAAAGCAACAACGACATTCAGATTGGTCATAGAAGCCTAGACGCGCATGCTGGCCTCAAACTTCCACGGCGGGGCCCGGAATGTTAAGAATTTTCGCATGAAGGCCGGGTGCCCCCAAGTTACGGAAGTTTCCGCCCTGACCTGAAGCTCTCACTGACCACTGACCACTGACCAACGACCCTGCTCTCACTTTCCCTGCCGCAAATGATCCACGACCCCGCGCACAACCGCCCCGCCATAAGCTCCCGCAAACCCTGGCAGCGCCGCCAGAAACGATCCATACACCTGCGCCCGCGTAGGTTTCACAGTCAGAATCAAATAAGCCGCAAGTTCAGTCAGAGGAATAAATATTCCCACCACCACTACCCACCGCCACGGCCATCGCGGACGCAAGAGTCCCAAAAGCATGCAAGCCATCAACGCCAGCAGCGCAGTGAAAAGCAAATCGTTGATAGTGACATCAACCCAGCCCGTCGCAATGCCCGCAAGTGCAGCCAGAAGATAGAACGGCAAATCGCTGCCGACGGACGCGGAGACTCCTGCATTTGTCATGGGGTTTCACTGGGTACTGGGTACTAGGTATTCGGTACCGCAGATCCTCAATACTTATAAAACCCTCGCCCACTCTTCCTCCCCAGCCACCCCGCATCCACCATCTTGATCAGCAGCGGGCAAGGCCGGTACTTCGGATCCCCCAACCCATCCTGCATCACCCGCATAATGTCGAGGCAAACATCGAGCCCAATAAAATCCGCCAAAGTCAGCGGCCCCATGGGATGCGCCATCCCCAGCTTGAACACCTCATCCACGGCCTCGGCCGTAGCCACGCCCTCCATCACTGCATAAATGGCTTCGTTCAGCAAAGGCATCAGCACGCGGTTCGAAACAAATCCCGGCGCGTCATTCACCTCCACCGGCGTCTTGTCGAGCTTCACTGCCAAATCGCGCACCGCCGCAAAAGTTTCTGGCGAAGTAGCCAGCCCGCGTATGACCTCCACCAGCTTCATCACCGGCACGGGATTAAAGAAGTGCATCCCGATCACTTTGTCCGGACGCTTGGTAAGCGCCCCCAGCTTGGTGATCGAGATCGACGAAGTATTCGAAGCCAGAATGACGTCAGCCCGCGCCAGCCGGTCCAGATCGCGAAAAATCTCCGCCTTGATCTCAAACTTCTCGGTAGCCGCCTCCACAATAAAGTCGGACGTGGCAAGCTTAGAGCGATCAGTCACCGCCTCAATCTTCGCCAACGCGGACGCCTTATCCTCGGCAGAGATCTTGTTCTTAGTGACCTCACGCTCCAGGTTCTTCGTGATAGCGGCGATCCCGCGCTCCAGAAACCGCTGCTCCACGTCGCACAAGACCACGGAATACCCGCTGCGCGCAAACACGTGAGCGATGCCGTTGCCCATGGTTCCTGCGCCCACCACTCCTACGCGTTGAATGCCCATGAAAATCCCCTGTCCTGCGCCCGACTCATGTCGCGTTCTGGAAAACGTTCGAGTTTATCACCCGCTGCGGTTAGGCGGAACCGGGGCTTTGGAGGGCGAAATTTTCAGGTCCCGCTATCGGTTAGATCATCGGCAATGCCATTGCTCGCATACGTCTTTGGCAACGTCGCCTGGGTCCTGACAATTTTGCCAAATACGGCATTGGTCGCTACTAGGCCGCCGCTCCATTGGCCAGCTCAGTGCAGATTTCATGAATGATTTCTTGCCGAATCTCGTATTCGAGAATTTCCGTGTCCGTAGAGGCGCCGAAGGTCCGTGATTCCAGAACTTCGGTCTGCTTCTTGAGCAGTTGATCAAGCTCCGCTCGCAACTCTTCGATGCGATCATTTTCCATGGCAGCCTTCTTTCTGGCGAAGGGGCTTCCTTGGATCCAGGCATAAGTCTTGCAGCAACCTTCCTTCTGTACCATACCGCACACACCTTACACTCGATCTAGCGACTGTGATTGCTTGGCTTTGTACGACAAGCGGAAATGAGTGCCGCACATTCTCTTGGGTTTAGGTTGAGTGGCATTCACTTCATGAGGTGTAAAATAACCACGTCATCCTATGGTTCACTTGTAAGACTCAGAGCAGCACGTTCGAAAGGATTCCCCCATGGCCATCGCCGAACTCCCTCTCCGCCCGCGCACATCCGCGCATCAAGGCCCCTTCGTCAACGAGCCGTTCTTCGATTTCACCAAAGAAGACAACGCCCGCAAAATGCGCGCCGCCATCGAGCGTGTCCGCGGACAGCTCGGCCGCGAATATGACCTGATCATCGGCGGCCAGCGCGTCAAGACGACGGACAAGATCAAGTCCCTGAATCCGTCGCGCCCGTCGCAAGTAGTCGGCATCCATCAGAAAGCCGGCAAAGAGCACGTAGAACCAGCCATGGCCGCCGCCCTGAAAGCCTTCGATTCCTGGAAGAATGTTCCCGTCGAAGAGCGCGCCAGCCTGCTGTTCCGCGCCGCCGACCGCATGCGCGAACACAAAATGGATTACATGGCCTGGCTTGTCTTCGAAGTCAGCAAAAACTGGGGCGAAGCCGACGCCGACATCTCCGAGACCATCGACTTCCTCGATTTCTACGCACGCGAAGCGCTGCGTTTCGCCAAGGCCCAAACCCCGGTGCAGATGCCCGGCGAGCACGATTCGCTAACCTACATCCCGCTTGGCGTAGGCGCGGTCATTCCTCCGTGGAATTTCCCCTGCGCCATCATGGCGGGCCTCGTCGTCGCGTCCATAGTCAGCGGCAACACCGTGATTCTCAAGCCCTCCAGCGATTCCCCCACCATTGCCGCAAAATTTATCGAATTGCTTGAAGAAGTAGGAATGCCCGAAGGCGTAGTCAACTTCTGCCCCGGCGCAGGCGCAAGCTTCGGTGATGCCGTAGTCGCGCATCCCAAGACGCGTTACATCGCCTTCACCGGATCCCGCGAAGTCGGCCTCCACATCAACAAGACTGCCGCCACCCAAGCCCCCGGCCAGATCTGGATCAAGCGCACCATCCTCGAAATGGGAGGCAAGGACGCCATCATCGTCGACGCCGACGCCGACATCGACTCCGCCGTCGAAGGCGTAGCCCAGGCCGCGTTCGGCTTCCAGGGACAGAAGTGCTCAGCCTGCTCCCGCGCCATAGTCGACGAGCGAGTCTACGATAAGTTCCTCGAGCAGTTAAAAGCACGGGTGGAAAAGATCACCGTCGGCGATCCCGCCGAGAACACCAACATGGGCGCGGTCATCAACGAAGGTTCGATGAAGACCATCCTCGCCTACATCGAGCAAGGCAAAAAAGACGGACGCATCTTAACCGGCGGCGAGCGTGCCATTGAAGCCGGAGAAGGCTACTACATCAAGCCCACCGTAATCGCCGACATCCCCGCCAAATCAAAACTAGAGCAGGAAGAAATCTTCGGCCCGGTCCTCGTCATCATCAAAGCCCACGGCTTCGACCACGCGCTAGAAATCGCCAACGACACCGAGTTCGGCCTGACCGGTGCAATCTACACCAAGTCCCGCGACAAGATCGACCGCGCCCGCCGCGACTTCCATGTAGGCAACCTCTACATCAACCGCAAATGCACCGGAGCAATGGTAGGCGCCCACCCCTTCGGCGGCTTCAACATGTCAGGGACAGACTCCAAATCCGGCGGCCCCGATTACCTCTATCTGTTCACGCAAGCAAAGTCGATTGCGGAAAAAGTCTAAAAAAGTACCCAGTACCCGGTACCCAGCGAATCCCTTAGCTCGGTACTAGGTACTTGGTACTAGGTACTCGCGCAAATAAAAAAGCCGCCCAAAGTAGGGCGGCCTCTCTTTAAACGAAAATTCCTAAGGCATCACTCCCGCCGGAGCCTGAGGCGCCGGCCCCTGCGTAGTAGCCGCCGCAGCCTCATTCAAAATCCGATGATGGATGGTAAACAAAGCCAGCTCCAGCCGATCCGACACGCCAATCTTGTCATAAACATTCCGCAGATAATTCTTGATTACCTGCTCAGTAGTCCCAAGCTGCGTGGCAATCTCCTTATTCTTGTACCCCTGCACAATCAAAGCCACAATGCGTAGTTCTTTCGCCGTCAGCCGGTCGCGCACCCGCAGCCCGACCATATCGTTTTCGGTGAGTTCGCTCGGCACCGCGACATCCTGCACCCAGGTCTCCCCACGAGCCACCTTGCGAACGCAATCCACCAGCGCTGCGCTGGTCACGTTGCGGTAGACGACTCCATGCGCGCCGTTCGCCATATGCCGCTGTGCGCTCTCGCCAGTATCGGCGAGTATCACGACGCGTGTTTTGGCCCGGTTTGCCGCCTGTATGATCGAGGCGAAATCGCCGTGAAAACCCGCGGCTACCACCAGCACCGCGGCCCGGAATTTGTCCAGAGCCATGAACATCTGCTCTTGCGTCTGGGCCTGCGCCACAATGCGCATCTCGTCTTCCACCGCCAGCACTTTGGCAATGCCGGCCCGGAAGATTGCCTGATTATCGGCCAGTATCAGTTTGAGCATGTTTTCTACGCTCCAAAATTCTCATTGTCATCCTGAGGCGGGCGCTTTTTGCCCGCCGAAGGATCTACGCGAGCCGCGCGAAGCGGCGCGCTTTTTTGCGACGCAATACTCGCGCGTTTGGCTCGCTTCCTTATACTACTTCCTCACAAACTCATACGAGTCAATCACGCAAGCCACACCCTTGCCGTCCGCGCTCTCCCCTGTCGGATCGGTGCGCACCACGCGCCCCTTGCACTGAATGGTGACGTTCTCCGTCCCACCGGTTACGTCCGGCGGAAGCGTGATCTCAAACTCCACCGGCGAGCCAATCTCCAGCGCCGCGTTGGCCTTAATATAAACTCCCGCCGCGCTCAAATTTCCCGTAAGCCCCTTGGTGTCGCCGCTGGCATGCTCATCGTGAATCTTGATCGGCAATTCCAGCGGAAATCTTTTCCCGGTTCGTGCTTCGGCCACAGTGCCTCCTAGTCCATTGCCCAATGTCATGTGGCTCCACCGTCCTGACGTCTCTCCACAAGCCGAGCCCACGCCTCCAGAATACGCCACTGGCAGGCGAATCACTCATCTTTGTTGCTCAGGGCCGGTTATATCACGGATGCAACCCGGATAAAAGCCTGATTACGAATTAGTTAAGGGTAGAACCTAGGTTCCCCCTCGGCTCGTGAAAGCAGCGGACGCGCTCGTCCGCCGCCTTTTGACCTTGCCCTGAGCCTGTCGAAGGGGCAGGCTCTGTCCGACGCCCTTGACCTTGATCTTGAAGTTGATTTTGTATTTGTGACAGCCCTCCCAATCAGAGCAGAACGAAAGCAAAGGCAGTGGAGAGCCTGGCCTGAGCAAGCGAAGTGCGCCGAAGGGACCTGCTTCTGGTGCCATAAGATTCACTTGCTCTCCCGCACTCGCCCCCATATACTTCAGCCTCCGTTGGATCGCGGAACTAAGTTTCGATCTCCGGGTTCCCTCCCAGATACAGAAATGTGCTGCCCAAAAGGAGTCTCCATGTTGCGTAACTTTGTCTTGTCGCTGTCCCTTCTTTGCCTCCTTGCCATCTGTTCGATGACAATCAACTGCGGCAGCTCCTCTAGCTCCAATGGCGGAGGCCAGAACTGCACCGGTGGCCCCTTCAACGTCGTCGGCGACTGGCAGATCACCGTCTCTGATAGCGGCGGCGGAGGTACTACGAACGGTTTCGGGGCGATCAACTCGGCCGGGTTGGCTTTGTTCTTCGACACCAGCGGAGATAGTTTGGCTCTGCCGACCATCACTGGCACCAGCTGCTTTTCCGGGTCCACTACGGCTTATGGACCGCCAGGCCTCGGCGGCGGCGCGATTGCCGATGCTTCCCAGGGCACCGTGAACTCGGCCACTTCCATCAGCGGCAGTTTCACCGGTACCGGCGGGAATCCCTCCGGCACCATTTCCGCTACCTCGTATTCTCCCGAAAGCTCTGTGACGGCTCTTTCCGGCGCGATGCTGGGCGAGATCGCGAGCGAGGCCGTGATCCTGGACCTTACCTTTACCCCGGGTCCAAGCAACTCGAGCATGACCTTCACCGGCTCGAATGGCTTCAGTTGCGATGTCAGCGGATCATTCAGCCAGGAAGCCGCCGGCAATGTTGCCTCGATCAATGTCTTCGACGTCTCCATGACCTTTTCCGGAACAGGTTGCCCCACCGCGACCACCGCCGCGATAGCCGGCCTCGGATTCGAGAGCAGCTCAGATTACTTCGGCTTTAATCTAGGCGCGGCGGCTACCTATCTGTATGCGGATATGCTGGATCCCGCCGGTCCCTTCGCCATCGAAATATTTCCTCAGGGAGTCGCGGGTGCTGCGGCAGCTGCACAGGCGTCGAAGCCAGCTCCGCAACAAAGGTGGCCACTCGGGACTTACGAATAGAAGCGCCCTTCACGGTTAACTGAGACGCTACCCTCGTCGTCAACATATTGAAGCCTTGGCGGGTGGCCCGCGTTTGCGCCACCACGACCGAGGCTGCCCCATCTTTGCGTTCTTCGTGAAGCTTGCAGCGAAGGGTTTAGACCGGAGACCGTCGAAAAAAGGAGTGTCGCAGGCGTCCCATGTCTCGCGTTCTTTGCGAGAAAGCCCGCCCTGAGCGAAGCCGAAGGGCGGGGCTTTTCTTTTTCCATGCGGCCGCTAAGCCGCATGCACCACCCTCAACCCCAGTGCCTTCTCAAAGCAATCGAAATCGCGATCCCGGTGCAGCAGTTCGTGCCTCGCCTCTAAGCAAAAGGTGGCAATCAGGCAATCAATGGTCTTGTGAACAGCGTAGCCCCGCCGACGCAGTTCCCGGTAGTTCTGGGCCGCGGCGATGGCCACTTCGCTGCCGCCCGTGTGGAAAACTTCGAACCGCAACACGTCCCTGCGCGCCTCCGCAAAGGTGCTCTGCTCCCGGATTCCCTGTAATACCTCGCAGAGGATCAGATCAGTCAATCCTAGCGGTTGGATTTGCATTTCGCGATCCAGCCATGCAGTTTCGGGATTGTGGGTGCCGCGCAAGTAATCGATCCACACCGTTGTGTCGACGATGACCACGCCAGCTACCCCTCAACTCGTGTCATCCGGGATCGATTGAGGTCGCCCTCCCAAACCACTTTTCCTCTAAGCCGTCGGATCGATGCTTGCGCGTGCGTCTTCGCTAACAACCGCAATCCAGCTTCCACCGCAGCCCTCTTTGTGGCAGCGCCGCTGCGCCGCATGGCCTCGCGCATCAACTGATCATCGATCTCAATATTCGTGCGCATGCGTAAACCTCCGATGTGTATGATTCCAGCATTTATGTGTATTAAGGGGAAGCGGCTCCTGACCCCCACGTCTAGGCACGCGCCAGAAGACAAACAACCGTGGTCAGCCTATCAACCCCGCCTGCTTCCGCTGCAAAAACCTCCGCACCGCCGGATCGCGCTCCAGCCCGATCGCCCTCTCATAAGCTCGGTGGGCTTCATCAAGCGCTCCCGTCTTGGCCAGCAACTCCGCGCGCGCCGCCCAGTAAGGTTGATATTCGCCCAGGCGCGCATCGGCGCCAACATCCGGCACGGCCTTGAGACCAGCCTCAGCACCTCGCGTCTCCGCAATCGCCAGCGCGCGATTGATCGCCACCACCGGCGACCCAGAGAGCGCCAACAGCCCATCGTAGAGTTGCACCACCTCGACCCAGTTGTCTTGCCCCGTACGACAGCGATAAACATGCGCTGACTGCAACGCCCCTTCCAGTTGGTACCGCCCAACCAAGCCCAGCCCGCTGGCCCGCCGCAACAGCGCCTCCGCCTCCTCGATCATCTGCGAATTCCACGCCGCCGGGTCCTGCTCGGCCAGCGGCACAAACTCGCCATCAGTCGACCGCCGCGCCCGGCGCCGGGCTTCCGCGTGCAGCACCAGCGCAAGCAGACCCAGCGCCTCCGGTTCCTGCGGCAGCAACTCGGTCACCAGCCGCGCTAGAAACAAGGCTTCCTCGGTAAGATCACGGCGCGCAGCATCGGTCCCGCAAGGGTCGCTCCAACCTTCCGCAAACGCGGCATAAATGGCTTCCAACACCGCATCGAGCCGCCCGGGAAGTTCCTCGCGTTCCGGAACTACAAAAGGAATCCCTGCCTGCCGGATCTTTTCCTTGGCCCGCACCAGCCGCTTTCCCATAGCCGCCGGCGAAGTGAGAAATGCCGACGCAATCGCCTTAGCATCCAGCCCCAGGATCACCTGCAAAATCAACGGTGCCCGAATCCCCCCGTCAATCGCCGGATGCGCGCAGGCAAACATCAGCGCCAGCCGCTGATCCGGAATTTCCTTCATGCTCTCCGCTTCGGCAGCAGCGCCCTCCAGCCGCTCCGCCATAATCTGCAACTCTTCGCCAGCAATCTCGCCCCGACGCTGACCGCGAAAGGCATCGATGATCTTTCTCCGCGCCACCGTCATCAGCCAGCCTTCCGGATTCGCCGGACATCCATTCCGCGGCCAATCCGCCAGCGCCGCCGCGAATGCCTCCGAAAGTGCGTCCTCCGCAGACGCCACATCCCGCGTCCGCGCCGCCAGAAAGGCGACGAGCTTGCCGTAACTCCGGCGCGCCACTGCCTCCGCCGTGCTCCGCGCCTGCTCGTCGCCTGCGTGCCAGTTCATGCTTACGCGGCCAGCGCCCCCATATCCCACACTGGACGCAGCTCAACCGCGCCGTGGCTCGACGCCGGACACCGTGCCGCCCACGAAATCGCCGCATCCAGATCAGGCACATCAATCAGAAAATACCCGCCAATCTGCTCTTTCGTATCGACGTAGGGCCCATCCAGCACCTGCGACTTCCCATTCGCCACCCGCACCACAGTCGACGCCGCGCTCGGTTGCAGCCGGTTGCTCCCCACGAACACGCCCGACTTCTTCATCGCTTCCATAAAAGCGCCATAAGCCGCCAGTCCCTGCTCCTGCTGATCTTTCGTCAACGTCGCAAAGCCCGCCTCATTCACATAAGCCATCAAAAGGTATTTCATTTCGCATCCTCCGATTCGATTGTAGGCGGCCAATATCCTCCGCCACTATGATGACGTTCGCCCACCGCCGATTTGGACATCCGGTCATGGTACCGTTTGATGTAAGCTTCTCTCCTCGGAGACCTACATTCTATGTCTAGTTCATTCAACTCCCACGCAAACGCACCGTGTTCGCCGGGCCATTTCATCCGTCAGGTGGCGATGCTTCTTCTCGCCTCAACCCCGTGTCTGCTGGCCCAGCGCTCCGCTAACCCAATCCCCGCCACAGAAAAGTCCGCCCAGGAAAAGCCCCAGCCCAAGTCCGACGAATCCGCCTCCGCAGCTCTCTTGCAAATCAACAACGCTCTGGAAGCTCTCGCCGCCAAAGTCTCTCCCGCAGTCGTCCAGATTCTGGTCACCGGCTACGGCCCGATTCACGAAGAGAGCCGCACTCAGACCGCGCTGATCGTCCGCCAGCACGCCGTCGGCTCCGGCGTCATCGTCGATCCCAACGGCTACATCATGACCAACGCCCACGTCGTCGAAGGCGCCCAGCGCATCCGCGTCGCGCTGCCCCTGCCCAGCGACAACGGCCGCTCCGTAGCCGCAGGAAAACGCCGCGTCCTCGAAGCCCGCCTCATCGGCACGCACAAAGATACCGATCTAGCCCTGCTGAAGATTGACGAGAAAGATCTCCCCACCTTAGTCCTGCTAGCGCAACAGCGACCCCGAGTCGGCCAACTCGTATTCGCCATCGGCAGCCCCGAGGGCTTGCAAAACTCCGTCACCATGGGCGTAGTCAGCGCAGTCTCGCGCCAGGCCGATCCTGCTAAGCCCCTCACCTACGTCCAGACCGACGCTCCCATCAACCCCGGCAACAGCGGAGGCCCGCTCGTCGACATGAATGGATCAGTAGTCGGCATCAACACTTTCATTCTTTCGCAAGGCGGTGGTAGTGAAGGCCTGGGCTTCGCCATCCCCGCCCGCATTGTGGATTTCGTCTACCAGAGTCTGCGCAAATACGGACACGTGCATCGCGTGGAAATCGGCGCAGTCGCGCAGGAAATCACGCCCACCATGGCGGAGGGTCTCCAACTCGCGCAACACTGGGGAGTCATCGTCGCCGACGTCAAGGCCGACGGCCCTGCCGGTGTCGCCGGCCTCCAGATTCAGGACATCGTCCTTACCGCCGACGACCGCCGCATTGAAACTCTTCCCCAGCTCTCTTCAGCCCTCTACCTGCACCGCCTCGATCAGGTCCTGAAGCTCGAAGTCCTGCGCGGCAATCAAAAGAAGACGCTCTACGTCCCGGCCATCGAACACCGCGATCAGATGGATCAACTCTTCGACGCCGCCGATCCCGAAAAAAATCTGGTCCCCCGCCTCGGCATTCTCGCCATCGATCTCACTGGTGACCTGCGCACCCAAGTCGGTTCTCTGCGCATCCCCTCTGGCGTGATCGTCCTCGGCCGCGCCGCCGACCTCATCCTGCAAGACACCGGCCTCCAAACCGGCGACGTCATCCACGCCCTCAACACTACTCCTATCCCCGACATGGCCACACTGCGCGCCGCCGTCCTCAACTTGAAGACCGGCGACCCCGTAGTAATTCAAGTTGAGCGTTCCGACGGCCTGACTTATTTGAGTTTTGAAATGGAATAAGGAAGTGAAGAGACTATCGCGCGAGGATTTTGATCTAGGTGTCCACCACCACGACCGAGGGTGCCCCACCCTTGCGTTCTTCGTCTAGTCCCTGGATGTCATGAGACTGAATATTCTTTGCAAGGGTGGGAATCCATGAAGCTTGGAGCGAAGGATTTACAGCGCGCGCCTCAATCCCCGCCCGCCCGCGCACCCAACGCCACTTCTCCCCCAGAGCGCTTCAACGCCGCCTCGACGGCCACTCCCAACTTCGTCCCCAAAGCCTGCAGCACACCCAACTCATCCCGATTGAACGCATCCACATTGACCCGATAAAGCGCCAACACGGCAACCACGCCGGAAGCCCCTTCCAAAGGCACAGCCAGCGCTGAGCGCAAAGTGCTGAACCGGTTCGGATCATTCAAATACCCCGGCTCGACCGACGGATTCCCGTTCAGAATTGGTTTGCAATTCTGCACCACCCATCCCGATAAACCTTCACCGACCGGAATCCGCAAAGCAGAAAACAGTCGTAAATTCTCCCCACTCACAAACTCCGGAACCAAAACCTTATTCCTCACCACGTACACCGCCATGGAATCGTGGGCCACCAGACGTTTTACCCGCACCGCCAGCAGTGACAGCGTGTCCTCCAGGCTGAGCGCCACGCCCAGTTTGTTGCCGAACTCACAAAGCGCCTCAACATCCCGCCGCGCCGCTGTCATCACCTTGAGGTGGTCCTTCGCCCCTTCAGGCGCATCCGCAGCCGGTTTCTCCGACTCCGCAAACCCCGCATCTGGAGCCAATCCCCGCTCCACCTTAATGTCGGTCGACAATTTCAACGGAGCATGAAACGGCTGCTCCTTCACGAGTCTCTCCAACTCCACATACCGCCGCTCCAGAATTTCCACCACCCGGGGATCGAAACTAATGCCCGCCTCCGACGCCACCATGGCCATGGCCTTGTCCAACGGCAGCGCCCGCCGGTACTGCCGGTCCGAGGCTAAAGCGTCCAGGCAGTCAACCGCCGACAGAATCCGTGCCCCAATTGGAATGTCTTCGCCCCGCAAGCCGTGCGGATACCCACTGCCGTCCCATTTCTCGTGATGCGCCCGCACTATCGGAACCACCGGATATGGAAAATCAACCTGCTCCAGAATCTCCGCCCCAACAATAGGATGGATCTTCATCTTCTCGAACTCTTCCGGCGTGAGCTTCCCGGGCTTCGAAATAATGTGTTCCGGCACCGCCAGCTTGCCGATGTCATGCAGCACTGAAGCCGCCCGCAGCGCTTCCGTCTCGTCCTCGCTCAGTCCCAGTTCCCGCGCCAGTTCCATGGCATAAAACCCGACGCGTTGCAGATGCTCTCCGGTAGTTTGGTCCTTGGCCTCGATCGCCAGAGCGAGCGCTTCAATGGTTCGTAAATGAAGTTTGGAAAGTTTCTCCGCATGCTGCTTTTCCGCTTCCAATTTCCCCAGGTAAAGACGATAGGATCGGTACAGGAGATAGATCGGCGGTAAAACCAGCAGTGATGCCTGCCATCCAATGTGCCGGTTCAAAAAGCTGACGAATCCCGCGATGGCCGCTCCCACCATGTAATACGGAAACAACCAGAGATAGCTCTCGTTCCACACCTTCGGGATGGGCTTGTCTTCCGTCAGCCCGATAATCGTCGCCATCGCCGCCGTGCCGAAAAGAAAGTGCGTAATCGCCGCCGCGATTAAACCCAGTGGGCTTGGTCCAGGACGCCCGTGAAGAACATAAACCGCGACCAGTTGATACGCACCGTAAGCCGCCCCGCCGCACACCGTCACATGCGACAAATTGAAAACCAGCTGCACCAGCTTCAGTCGCCGCGCCGGCCTCCAATAAAACTGCGCCAGCGTGCTCACCAGCCCAATCAGCAGCGTCTCCGGCAAACTCATTTCCAGCACGCCCACCAGCGTGAACAGGAAATTCATCGACAGCGTTCCTTCAATTCCCGGCAGGCTCACTTTGAAGGACGAGGCCAGCAGCGCCGCCACCAGATAGCACGCGAACTTAACCGGATCCGAAGAATGCCAGTAAAAAAACGACAGCACGAGGCAGCCGACCGCCGCCAGCGCCATCCCGGCGATATACGCCCGCGCGCCAATTTGTCGTGCCCAAGACATTCGGAGCCCCCTTAGATTCTTGCTGAATCAGGCCCCAATGTCCGCCCAAAACCGCCCCCGCTGGTTACCTTCGTGTCGGTCTGCAAGTTGGAAAAGGAACGCTGGCAGTGACGTCAAGAAGCACGCTGGCGCCAATGTCGAAGAAGAATGCCGCAGTAACGTGGAAGAAAATGCCAGGCAGTAACGTGGAAGAGCGGCGCTTCAGCGCCGCGTAAAGCTCAAGTAGACGTGGGCTTCAGCCCCTGAGGGCGCATTCTCCGTCGGGCCCGAGTGCGTGAGGACTAAATCCCGGCGAAGAGGTGGAACGCAATCCTCGGCTTCCAGTCCCATCGGCGGGGCGCTAAAGCGGCGGCAGTGTCGGAAACTGCTAACGCACGAACTGCACGCCCGCAGCCGCTCCCCGCGTGCGAGCCTGCTTCTTCGGTCCCGTGGTCCTGATTTCGGTCCGCAGCCCCAGCAGCTCGGCGTATACCACCAATGTGTCCAGGCTGAACTTCGACATCTTCCCTCGTAGCAAATCACTGACCCTGGGCTGCGAAGTCCACAACTTCTGCTGTAACTCATGCTGCGTGTAGCCCGCAGCTGCTTTCACGATCCTGGTGTTGAGGTCCGCCTTCAGCTTCAACGCTGCAGCTTCCTGTGGCGAGAACCCGAGGTCTTCGAACAGCTTCCGTGACATTGATTGCTTGCTCCTGTTGGCGGATCCCATCGCCGGTCGTCCCGTTATATAAATAATTATATATGTAAGCAGAAGTAGATCTTAGCCATGAGAACCGAAGCGGCACCCACCTTCATGGGACATTCTGTCCCCCGCCCCGCGCCCCGCGCCAACCTGTCCCACCCCACCGGTAACACTCCCATCTAACCCACTGATTCGCAAGGATAACCGCCTCCCCACTTTGGCCCTCTTCCTGCACCCTCGAAGGTGGGAATTAAGTAGCTCCGGCGGCGATGTCTCCGCCCATGAGGGAATATGAAACGACTTCTCGCTCTACTGTTGATCGCCAGCGTAACCACCTTCACCGCAACCCTGGCCTATGCTGACGACTCGAAGATTTCGCCGGAACTGCGCAATCAGCCGGCAAACCAGCAGACACAAATCATCGTCCAATACGCGCCCGGAACCCAGTTGAACTGCAGTGGGATCCTTGGCTTCGTCTTTTGTGTGCTGGATGATATTCTGAGCCTCGGTGGCAAGATTCTCGGTCAGTTGCCGCTGGTCAACGGCGTAGTCGCGCTCCTCGATGGCAACGGCATCCAGAGCCTCTCCAACCAGTCGAACGTCGTATACATCAGCGCTGACCGCCCGCTGGCGCCATCGCTCAGTAATGCCGCCTCTGCTGTCAACGCGGAATTTGCATGGCAGTCGAACTATACCGGCGCAGGCATCGGCATCGCGCTGATCGACAGCGGCGTGACCAGCCATCCCGATCTCAATCAGGGCATTCTGCCGGTCTCGCGTGTGGTTTATCAACAATCCTTCTTGCCAGGAAATTCCAGCACCGGTGACCAGTACGGTCACGGCACCCACATCGCCGGCCTGATTGCCGGCGACGGTCTCAGTTCCACCGGACCTCTCTACACCAAGACTTTCAAAGGCATCGCGCCCGGCGCAAAAATCATCAACCTGCGCGTGCTGGATGCCAACGGCTCCGGAACCGACAGCCAGGTAATCGCCGCCATCAACCAGGCCATTGCTCTGAAGTCCACCTACAACATTCGCGTGATCAATCTCTCACTGAGCCGCGCCGTATACGAAACTTACAAGCTTGACCCACTATGCCAGGCCGTCGAAAAGGCGTGGAAGAATGGAATCGTTGTGGTGGTCGCAGCCGGCAACAATGGCCGCTATCAGCCCACCAATGGCTACGGCACGGTTAGTTCGCCCGGCAACGATCCCTACGTCCTCACCGTTGGTGCAATGAAGCCCATGGGCACGCCCCAGCGTACCGATGACCTTATGGCCAGCTACAGCTCCAAAGGTCCCACCGTTGTGGACGCTGTAGTGAAGCCCGATCTCGTTGCGCCCGGCAATTTGCTCGTTTCGCTGAACGCGCCAGGCTCAACCCTGTACACCCAAAACCCCGGAAACCGCGTGCCCAACAGCTACTACATCAAAGGCGGCAACAGTTCGTCATCCTCCACTTACTTCAGCCTCAGTGGCACCAGCATGGCCACGGGTGTGGTCAGCGGAGTTGTTGCGGATCTCTTGCAGAAGTTTCCCTACCTTACTCCCGATCAGGTGAAAGCGCGCCTGATGAAGACGGCATGGAAATCGCTGCCCGCATACAGCAGCACTACCGATCCTGTCACCGGCATCACCTACACCGACCAGGACGACGTCTTCACCGTCGGCGCCGGCTACGTAGATGTCGAGGCCGCTCTCATCAACACCGATGTGGCGAAGGGGACGGCAATGTCTCCCATCGCCACTTTCAACGCGTCCACCAACCAGGTCTCCATTAAGGACGATCGCTCCTCCGTTTGGAATACATCTTCCACCTGGTCCAACGCCGCTGTCTGGGGATCTACGCAGTTCGTGGCGCCCGCACCGGGCAGCCCATCCTCAAGCAGCACACTCTACGGCAGCAACGTCCTCTGGGGATCGCAAGAGCCTTGGGGCAGCAACGTTCTCTGGGGCTCGAATGCGCCTTCAGGCAGCAACGTCCTCTGGGGCAGCAATGTCCTCTGGGGCAGCAACGTCCTGTGGGGCTCGAACGTTCTCTGGGGCAGCAACGCAACCGCCGGAGAAAACTAAGTTTCACCTCTCGTGAGGTGAAGGGGCCGGCTCCTCAGCGACCGGTCCTTTATTATTTCCGCAAAATTCCGCGCCGCCGTCGTCAGCGCAGCCCCGAAGGTAGCTGGGTGCCCCATCCTTTCGCGTTTTTTGCGAAAGGGTGAGATTCCACGTACGCCAAGCCCTTGGGATTTTGATCTTCCGCAGCCCGCCTTTCCACGACTTTGCCGTAAAATGTCCCCAGCGCCCGTAGCTCAACTGGATAGAGCATCTGCCTTCGGAGCAGAGGGTTGGGAGTTCGAGTCTCTCCGGGCGCACCAGATTTTTGCTCGTGTGGGCCGGACACTCCTGTTCGACGCTTTTGACTTTGTTCTTCGCTTTTGAATTTGTTCTTCGCTTTTGAATTTGTTCTTAAAGTTGTTTTGAAGCGGAGAGAGTTTAGCGCCCTAAAACGCGCTCCCGAGAACGCCCCCAACCCCACCCCCGGAGAATCCTGCGATCATACGATCAGAACTTCACCGCGACTGGCTCGCGGTCGGCGGCGTCGGTGGTCTCGAAGTACTGGCGCTGCTTGAAGTCGAACATGTTGGCAAGAATATTCGTTGGGAACGACTGGATCTTCGTATTCAGATCCCGCACCACGGTGTTGTAATAGCGCCGCGAGTTCTGAATCGAGTCTTCGGTCTCGCTCAAAGATCCCTGAAGTTGCGTGAATTGGTCCGAGGCCTTCAGCTCGGGATAATTCTCCGCCACGGCAAACAAACTCTTCAGTGCCCCGGTCAGCTGGTTCTCGGCCACGGCCTTGCCCTCAGGCGTGGTGGCCTGCATGGCCTGCGAGCGGAACTTGGCAATGTTTTCGAACGTCCCTTTTTCGTGGGCGGCGTAGCCTTTGACGGTCTCGACCAAATTAGGGATCAGGTCATGCCGCCGCTTGAGCTGCACATCAATATCGGACCAAGCCGAGTCGCAGCGCACCCGCAACTGCACCAGGCTGTTGTACATGCCGACCAGCACGACGGCGATGACGAGGAGAAGTGCGAGGAAGATGATGCCGAACATGGGCGTCTCCTTGGGGAGCGTCGAAGGCTTTGTCGGGGAATCAATGGGACGGTAGCACAGGGAGGTCGTGGGCGCAAACGAAGTCTGGCAGGGTTATCTCGATTTCATCGCGCTCTCAAGGGATGGTTAGTGAAATGGCGATGTTTCAACAGTCAGGGGGGCGAGCCTGGCGTCGAAGGCCTACATGTGGTGCATCATGAACAATACGCGACCGTCCGCCTTGGACGGCCTGACGACGGCAACTCAACCATCACTGTCTGTCGTCGTAAATCCACCTTTGCCATCGGGACAGCGGAGGGTTCCGGCGACGGTCCACACGTCGCCGTTGAGTTGGGCTGTGAAAGGCCCTCGGACCGGATTACTTAGTCCATTCACTTAGTCTGCGGCCGTCTACGGCGTCACCGCGGCGTATTTGTGCTTACGCCAAGTTACTGTTTTTCGTAGTTGGACTGTCGCAAGTATTCTGAGCCCTTGGCCTGTCCTCCCATGGCCCGGACAATTTCTCAATGCGGGGACGGCTTATAGACGGAAGGAGAACTCCTACCGCCTTCTACCACGGAATCCGACACACGCCTGCCGCAAACGCAAAGGTGCGGCCACCCGCCGATCTGTTCCTGAACATTGATTGCCAACAAACTCGTTATGGGATGAGCAGGAAACCGTGAGCCGCTCCGTTGCTGTCAATGTAGAACCCAACAACTGATCCGGCAACGTTGTTGGTGGAAGGAAGTGTGCCCTGACCAGCAGCCGTGCCAGCGTCCGGAACATCGAACTTTATAATGGCACCTCCAGTTGAGCGCTGGAAGCCATGATTGAGTCCGTTGGCGTCAACGTATAGCCCTACGACAATGCCTGACGCGTTGAGGCCCTGGGCGAAGGTGCCTTGGTTAGTGCCGGTGCCCGCACCAGCGACATCGAACTCGGTAATGGTGCCGCCAACAGCCCGCACAAAGCCGTGCAAGACGCTGTTCGCGTCCGCGTACGAGCCAGAAATAGTCCCCGTATCGTTGATGGCGCCCGCGTAAGTCCCCTGCCCTTTTCCAGTGCCGGCCCCAAGAGCGTCTATGGAGGTGATCGTGCCGTTTGCAGCGCGCTCGTAGCCGTGAACCGCACCGCTAGCGTCAATGTACCAACCCGTAAGAGTATTGGCAGTATTGATCCCCGCGGTGGACGGAGTTAGGGTGCCTTGACCACTGCCTGTGCCCGCCCCTGGAGCATCGAAGCTGGTAATGGTTCCGCCCGCTGAGCGCAAAAACCCGTGGTCGACATTGTTGGCGTCAAAATACGAACCGGCGACGGTGCCGCTGTTGTTGATGTTTAGTGCCAAGGTACCCTGGGCTCCTGGTGCTTCAAACTCCCCATTCGGGGACTTCACAAAACCGTGAATGACGTTGTTGGCATCAGAGTAGTACCCGGTAATCGTGCCCGTATCATTGATGCCAAAGGCCAAAGTGCCCTGGAAGGCCCCCGTTCCCGCACCGGGTGCGTCAATCCTGGTGATCGTGCCGTTTGCGGCGCGCACAAAACCGTGACGGACGTTGTTTGCGTCAATGTAGTATCCAGCCACTACCCCGACGGAATTTATGGCCGCCCCGAAGGTACCCTGGCCGGGACCTGTGCCGGCACCCGGCGCATTGAATTTCAGACCGGAGGCCGCTACCGCGGAATGGCTTAGCGCGAGCGTGCCCGCGACTGCGAAAACAACCAAGCACAAATGCCTCAATCGAGCGGGGCTCGATTTCATAGTGAATCCTCCTCAGGGTATGGCTGAACTCGATTGTTAAACAGAAGCGTCTTCGCTTATCGACGAATGCCGCAAAGCGAACACATGTGATCACGTTGAAATCCCGTCGATTCGGGAAAGGCGCCCCGGCTTACGAAACGCCACGAATTGTACACCGCTTGTATCACCGGTCAAGATGAAAGATTTTGCATGCTAGAGCCAACCCAATGAAGGTCTTCCCACTGGGAATGCCTTCCTTCTTGTTGAGGGGGATGAGGCTATCCTTGACGGCGAGGACATGAAAAACTTGATTTTCCGCAACGTCCACATCTACTACTATGGCGACCCGATAATTATGGAAAGTGTCCGTTTCATCAATTGCACATTTACATTCGCCCAGCAGCCAAATAGTCAACTCCTTGCTGGCAAGCTCCTAGCTGCGCCAGCGGTCACTTTCACGGCCTCATAGTGCAGCAACGCATTCTTAGGAGTCCAAGGACTCTTGTCATGGTTTCGCGTCGGGATTAGGGTTTCAGCCGAAGCATCGCGCACGCCCCGATTCCTCAAACCGAGGGGGAGACAGGAGTTGGGGCTTTTTCTTGCTTCCGTCAGCAACGCACTCGTAGGGCCTTGGACTACCCAATATCCTGTATGGCGCGTCAGTGGGGGATGTAGCACTCTAGCCAACGCTTGGGGGCGGGCGATGCACACATTTCTGCTCGTATTTCTTCTGCTCGGCTTGGCTCTCGTAGTGCTCGCGCTAGTGATCTGGCGTTATGTCGATGCGCTCAAGAAGGAAGAAGCACTGAGGCACAAAAGGTGTCCTACCTGTCGAGGGTTAGGGCGCAAAGAAGTTTCACCGGGATCGGTTCCCAGCCCAGAGAAGTGCCCAAGTTGCCAAGGCACGGGAATGAGACGCGCCGCGTAACAGTAGCAACGCACTAATAGGACACTACCTGAAATCAGGCGATTTACACTCATCGACTCAGGGTCGCCAACTGAGGGGTTTGGTGGGTGCCGTCCCCTTTGGGACTCGTTCCATCCTTGCTCGCCTAGCCAGGGATTGCGCCCCTTCGGCAAGCTCACGGCAGGCTATGGGCCGCATTCTTGCGCCGCTTCGCGGCTAAGCTCATCTGCTGGAATGGCTTACGCGTTTAATTAGCCGTTAGTTATACAAGATCGTCCCAAATTCTTGTCAAGAGGGAAGAGACGACGAAAATCCGGGCAGGTTGTTGACGGGAAAGGGAATATAAAGTTGGCAAATGTGACGGTTTTACCCCATGGAAAATGTCATACTAGATATAGAGGGGTAAAACAAGAAACAGGAGGTCCTTCCCTTCGGTCGGGATGACAAGCGGTAAGTCGGGGATGACAAGCCTAACAGGGCACTGGAGATGTAGAAATGCCTTGCTGGGCCGTCGCTGGTGCCGGCGGGTGAGGGGTCCCTTCGACAAGCTCAGGGCAGGCTCTTCGACTGCGTAAATGCTTCGCTTCGCGAACCATTTACTTCGCTCAGGATGACAAATCGATGTGGTGCAACGTCGCGGCCTTTTGGCCGCGATTTCTATTTGTGGCAAAAAGGGGTGAGGCTGACTATGAAATACCGGAAGATTATGGGAGGGCGGATCAAGGGGACTCGGGAGCGCGGGGCTTGGGCTGAGATGTATTTTATGGTGCTGGCTATGAGTTATGGGCTGAAGGTGTCGAGTCCGTATGGAGGGTTTGCGCCGTATGACGTGGGAGTGGACGACGGCAGCCGGCCGATCTTGCGGGTGCAGGTGAAGTGCACGCTGTATCAGTGCTCCACGGGCAGTTACTGCATGAGCATCAACCAAAAAGATGGCATGAAAGGGCGGCGCGGGTATGCTCCGGGGACGGTGGACTTTTTTGCGATCTACATTATTCCGACGGATGATTGGTACATCCTGCCGTATGCGCTGATTGGGGACCGGGATGCGAATGTGTATTTCAAGCCGGGATTCAAGAAGCAGAAATACGGGGAGTATCGCGAGGCTTGGGATCTGCTGGTGGATGCGGCGAGGCAGAAAGATGATGGGCCCATCGATATTCAGGCTTGCGGCGAACAGGATGAGAGTGAAGAAGACACCAGCGGGAGCACAGAGGTCAAGGCGCGAGCGGGTTCGCGATCGATGGTCGGGCAGACGGTGCGGCCGACGGTCCGACAGATGTTCCGAACACTGTTCCGGGAGTGAACCCGGCTACTCCCCCGTGCCCACTCCGACACCTCACAGCTAGGCACGAATTAGATGCACCTCGCCGCAGGTCCCTGCTACAGTAGTCGGCGGGGGAGGAGCCCACTTCGATGGATATGAATGTGATGATTATGTTCGCATCCGTGCTGTGTACGATAACGGCATTGAGCTTCATGGAACTCCGCAAAATCCGCAAGCGGCTGGAAGTAAAGCCAGAATCCAAACCGGAATCGAAATAAAGGAAGAGCCCGGAGCCCGAAAGCCGAGGTCCGAAGCCCGGTTATTGCTGCGGCGCGAAATACCCCTTGCGCGCCCGCACTTGCAGGTCTTTCTTCAAAGCGGAGATTTCAATCGAGCGGTAGCGTCCGTCGGCGTCAAAGTTGGCGGGCTTGTAGCTAACCACGTACTGGCTGCGCAGTTCGTCTTCGATGGCGGCGAAGGAGCGCGTGATGTCCTTCATCTTGAAAGGGAAGAAGGCGCGGCCGCCCGTGGCTTCGGCGATTTGTTCCAGAACTTTATCGCCGCGCAGGATCAGGCCGCTGTCGTCGGTGGAGATGGCGTAGATGATGACTTCAGCGCGCTGCGCCATTTCGATGGCTTGCGCGCGCGTGACTTCGCTCTGGTTGTCTTCGCCGTCACTTACCACCACGATCGCCTTGCGCACCGGATGGTCCGGACGATCCTTCAAGAACTTATCTTTCGCGGCGCGGTAGATGGCGTCGTAGAGCGCCGTGCCTCCGCCATCCTGCAACTTGTGTACGCCGGTGGAAAGCAGTTCCACGTTGTCGGTAAAGTCCTGCGTCATCTGACTCTGGGTGTTGAAGCCAACGATGAAGGCTTTGTCGAAGCCCACGCGGATCGAGTGTTGCAGAAAACTGATGGCGGCGTCCTGCTCGAAATCAAAACGGCTGTGCACCGATCCGCTCACGTCGATGAGCAAGCCCAGGTGCAAAGGCAAATCGGTTTCGCGGCGAAAGTTCAGAATGGATTGCGGCGGCTTGTGATCGTCAAGGATGGAGAAATCAGTCTGATTAAGATCGCGAACAAATTTGCCATGCTTGTCCGTGGCGATGAACAGCACGTTCACTTCGTCCACGCGCTTACGAATTGTGAGGGTCGGACCAGACTGATCGTCGTCCGGCGTGGAAGGGTACGCAGTTACGCCGGCCGTGTTGCGGGCGTAAGCATCCGACTGGGCAAGAACCGGCAGAGATAGAGATAAAAGTAAAAATAATGTGCAGGCCAGGGCGAAAGTCGCTGCCAGCGCCAGAAGGCGACCTGTGGGGTGCGTGTACTTCATTCCCAAAGAATCCAAAATTTTCACTCCACCCAGGCCCACAGGGGACTTCCAACAGATTAGATGCACGCCAGAGGCCGAATCTCGCTTGGCTAGGCGCTCTTTCTCTACCCCTGACTCTAGAAGGGTTTGCGGCGGGGTGCCAAGTTACAAAAGGAGTACACGGGAGGTCATGGCCGAAAAACTGCTGAAATTACTGCTGAAATTGATGTATGAGACTACCCCTGTGTGCCGGAGCCTGCTCGGGGCGAAGTCGAACGGTGTTAAAGGTTTTTTCAGTCCGTCCAATTCCGACAACGATTACAATTCTCCAAGAGGAACGATACCGATGAAGATCAAAATGAAGCTGCATAGATTTGCCACATGGCTTGTCATGCTGTGCCTGTGCGCCACCACATCCTTCGCCGGTGCGAAAGATGAAAAGGAAGAGGACCGGGTGCGGGACGCCGGGGTAGTGCTGAAAGAAATCCTGAATATTCCCGACGACATACCGCAGGACTTGCTGGATAAGGCGGAGTGCATCGTGATTCTGCCCTCGGTTTTGAAGGGCGCGTTCGGAGTCGGAGGCAGTTACGGACGTGGCGTGATGGTGTGCCGAAGCGGCGCGCACTACACCGGGCCGTGGGGAGCGCCGGCTTTGTACGCGCTGGAGGGCGTGAGCATCGGCTTTCAGTTGGGCGGCCAGGCCACGGATTTTGTCCTGCTGGTCATGAACCCCAAGGGCGCACGCTCCTTGTTGACGAGCAAGGTAAAGCTGGGCGCGGACGCTTCCGCGGCGGCTGGCCCCAAGGGCCGCACCGCCGAGGGCGCCACTGACATAGTGATGAACGCCGAGATTCTTTCCTACTCGCGCAACAAGGGCCTGTTCGCGGGCATCTCGCTCGAAGGCTCAACTCTGCGCTCCGATGGCAGCGCCAACGAAAAACTCTACGGCAAAAAGTTGACCGCAAGAGAAATCATCGTGGAACACAAAGTAGGAGTGCCAGCTTGTGCGCGAGACTTGGTGTCGCTGCTGGATAAGAAATCGCCGAAGAACAAGTCGGACCCAAAGTCGCTGGAGTAGGGCAGTAGTGTACGGGCTTCTCCACCTTTTGTCATCCGGAGGCCCGCGTTCTTTGCGGGCAGAAGGAAGTCTGCACTTGCTGGTGTCGCACTGGTCGCCACTAGCTTGCCTTTAGGTCTTTCTGGACTTGATCCCATGAACGCGAACCGCGAAACACCGCCCCCCATCCGCTGCGACTGGGCGCAGAGCGCCCTCATGATCCAGTATCACGATGAAGAGTGGGGCGTGCCCGCCCACGACGACCGCACCCTCTTCGAGTTCCTGATGCTCGAAGGGGCGCAGGCGGGCTTGAGCTGGGAAACAATTCTTAACAAGCGCGAAAACTACCGAGCTGCGTTCGACAATTTCGACCCGCACAAGGTCGCGCGTTACGACCGCCGCAAACTTGCCCGGCTCCTGAAAAATCCCGGCATAGTGCGCAACCGCCTGAAGGTCGCGTCGGCCGTGAAGAACGCTCAGGCCTTCCTGCGCGTGCAGGAAGAATTCGGCAGCTTCAGCGACTACGTCTGGCGGTTCGTAGACGGCGGCCCGCGCCTGAACCAATGGAAGTCGCTAAATCAAGTCCCTGCGAGCACCCCCGAATCCGACGCCCTAAGCAAAGCTCTGAAAGAGCGCGGCTTCAATTTCGTCGGATCAACTATCTGCTACGCCTTCATGCAAGGCGTCGGCATGGTGAACGACCACGTAATCCAATGCTTCCGCCACAACGCAGTCGAGCGCCGCTAGATTTCAGCGACTTCAGTAAGCTAAAATAAATCTCCCAAGCCGGGATGGCGGAACTGGCAGACGCAGCGGACTCAAAATCCGCCGACCTTTGGGTCTTGGGGGTTCGACTCCCCCTCCCGGCACCATAAAGTTTCCTTTTTGTTTTGATGATGATCTGTGAGCCGCCGGAGTGGACATGCCTAGTCCGCCTCCCTGTGGAAAAGTCTCCCACTGTAGTAAAACGGTTTCAAGAATCAAAACTACCAGTGCACGAATCAACGGGGTGCTGCCGCCAGGATCTCCTCTTCTTCGTCGAAAGTTACGATGTGCGTGTGTGCGCGCATGTCTTTGCTTAATAAACTCCTCCATTAGCAGGTACCACCGCAAATCAGCCGCTCGAAACAAATTGATTACTTACCTGCCAGTTTGCAGTAAGTGAGAATGTCACTGGCGATCTGCTGTGCTCCGTCCAGCACGTCGGCAACCCCGTGGGGGGCGTCAGCAATACATGCGCTTGCGCTAGAAGTGGTGATGGCGCTTTGCCAAATCTGCCCCTGATTCGGGGCACTCGACGAGTCCTTGCCACCGTAAAGAAATTTCACGAAAGTATTGGGGTACGACAAAACCGCATCCGGAGCCATGATGCTGTCGTGTAAGAAGATGGCATCGGAAGTGGTCGTATTCCTCGTTGCCTCCTGAGAACAGAGAGGCCCCGAATACGCTGGATCGATAAAGCTCGCAGCATTTCCCGGCCCAACACAATAGCCCGTGCCACCACCGCAGGAGTTTGCCGGTGCGGTGTGCAGGCAATCACACGCCCGGTCTTGGCGTGCAAATGGCGGTCCACCTGTGGGCTCAATCATAGCGAAAATCGATCCCAATCCGTAGTGACTCAAGGCCAAACCGATTTCTTCTCCTCCAGCACTATTACCGGTCGCACAAAATGGTGACATGCTGTTGGCCAGGTGGATGTTGGTGTAAATCCACTGAGCGATGGTGGCGTAGCGGCAAGCGACAGCACGAATTCCGCCCGGTCCTGTCTGCCAGCCGTTAGGCTGGTTTGCGAAAGGATTGCCCCAAGTGACCTGTGCAATTGTGAAACCGCCTTTTAATACGGTGTTCAGAGCGGTGGTTCCGTAGGCGAAGTTATTCTCGTAAAGCAAGGTCCCGGACCCGCCCCCCAAGAAAATTGCGGTTCCAAGCGGCGTCCCGTTGGGATAATTCACCTTTACGTAGCCGGTGAAGTCACTCACGTTGGGGCAGGAAATGGTAACGGAGTAACAAGTTGCGCCGTTGATAAGACCGATAGGGCAGGATACGGTGCTGCTGTTCGCTGTACCAAGGAGATCCGCGACTGTCAAACCAGTTGAGGCAGCCAATGAACCCGATGTCGCGCTGACGGTAGTTTGTCCGGGTGCGATGCTCATTGCCAAGCCTGAGGCATTGATATTAGCGACGGCGGTGGACGAAGAACTCCAAGTGACTGTATTTGTCAAATCCCGCGTAGTTCCATCCAAGTAGGTTCCCGTAGCCGTGAACTGCTGATCTGCTCCCGGAAGAAGGGAACTATTCAACGGCGCAATGTTAAGTGAGACAAGCGGCTCTTGGATAATCAGGGTTGTCGAACCAGTTAGAGAGCCGAGGGCTGCGGAGATTTCGGAGGTCCCTTGCCCGACCCCCGTAGCCGTTCCTTGCGATCCGGATGCATTGCTAATCGTGGCTACTGTTGCAGGTGAGGAGGTCCATGTCGTGTTTGTCGTAATGTTTGCAGTTGTCCCATCGGTGTAAACGCCTGTAGCCGTGAACTGTTCCGCGGCACCAATCGGGATGGACGGACTTTGGGGAGTGACCTGGATGGCGGCCAGGATCGCCATTGTCACGGTCAGGTTGCCCGATCCAGCCACCGAACCCGAAGTTGCTGTGATAACTGTGGCGCCGGCTCCTGTGCTGGTAGCGATTCCAATACTTCCGGGCGTATCGCTGATTGTGGCCACCGTTGGAACCGACGAACTCCAATGGGTCGAACTAGTCACGTCTTGCGTTGAGCCGTCTGTGAATGTTCCGGCAGCCGTGAATGCCTGGTTCAACCCCAGAGGAGTTGAGGCAGATGTGGGGTTTACCGTGATCGAAACTAGCGCCGCGGATGTAACCGTCAGCGGTGTGGATCCAACTATTGAGCCAAAGGTCGCGCTGATTGTGACAGTTCCGGTGGCCATAGATGTTGCAAGCGCGTTGGAACTCACGGTTGCCAACCCGGCATTTCCGGAAGCCCAAGTGGAAGAAGCCGTCAGATCCTGACTGCTGCCGTCGGTAAAAGTTCCGATTGCGAAGAATTGTTGGGTTGTACCTAGAGCAATCGAAGGACTCGCAGGATTGACTGTGATTGAAACCAGGGCGGCAATGCTCACGGTCAGGGTTGCCGAAGCCGAAATTGAGCCCGAGGTCGCGGAAATGGTGGAGTTTCCAGTAGCGACGCTGGTCGCGAGTCCCACGCTGCCGCTAGTGTTGCTGATGGTTGCGATGGAGCTATTTGACGAGTTCCACTGAACCGAGCTGGTTATGTCCTGCGTGCTCCCATCAGTAAAAGTCCCAGTCGCAGCGAGTTGTATTGTCGTCCCGAGCGGAATGGTTGGAATTGCGGGCGTAACGGCAATAGACACCAATGCGGCTGGAGTTACGGTGACAGTGGACGAACCAGCGATACCCGCAGTGGTTGCCGTGATCAGAGTCTGCCCAGTAGAAGCGCTGGCCGCCAATCCGCTGGTGTTGACCGTCGCGACTGAAGTCAACGAAGAGCTCCAAGTTACCGAATTCGTCAAGTCAAGAGTGCTGCCGTCCGCGAAGGTTCCGATCGCTGCCAATTGCTGACTGGTCCCCAACGCGATGGAAGGGTTAACCGGCGTTACTGCGATTGAGGTCGGGACGAGGGGGCTTACACTTAGCATTACCGACGCGTTGATCGCTCCGAAAGCGGCGGTGATAGCGCTCGATCCTCCACTCAAACCATTCGCCACTCCTGCAGCAGTGATCCCGGCTACGGACGGTTGGGAAGAATTCCATGTCACGGACGTGGTCAGATTCTGAGTGCTTCCGTCGGAGTACTGTCCGGTCGCAACGAACTGCAAATTCTGGCCAATTGTGACGGAAGGATTCGTAGGAGTAACAGATATCGATAGCAGCGTGGGAGGCGAGACGATAACGGTTAAAGTAGTCGAGCCGCTGACCGAACCAAAGGTGGCAGTGATTGTAATGGCCCCAGTCGTGAACGCCGAGGCTAATCCGGCTGAGACGCTGGCCACAGCGGTATTGGACGAGCTCCAGGTCGCCGCGCCAGTAATATCCTGTGTGCTGTTGTCACTATAAGTTCCGGTTGCCGTGAACTGCTGGGTGCTGCCCACAACTAAGGATGGATCAGCCGGATTGACAGCAACGCCCGTCAAGACTGCGGCAGTGACGGTCATCACGACCGAGTTCGTCACGGACCCAGACACCGCAGTAATTGTAGTCTGGCCGGCAGAGGATGAAGTCGCGAGGCCACTCCCGTTGATCGTCGCCACTGCATGTGTCGAAGAACTCCAAGTTACCGAGTTCGTGAGATTTTGCGTGCTGCCATCGCTGTATGACCCTGTGGCTGTGAATGCCTGAGCCGTACCTGCGGCGATGTTGGGACTTGGCGGGGTTATGGTAATGGCCGTGAGGATAGCAGGTGTCACAGTCAGTAGTGACGAACTAACGATAGAGCCGGCGCTCGCCGTAATTGTGGCTTGACCCGCGGATATCCCGTTCGCCAGCCCCCCCGGAGCGATGGTTGCGACTGCGGCCTGGGAAGAACTCCAAGTCACCGATGTGGTCAGATCTTGAGTACTGCCGTCACTGAAAGTTCCCGCCGCAGTGTATGGCTGGGTGGTTCCCGCAGCGATGGATGGGGCCTGCGGGTTTACTTGTAACGAGACCAGGGTCGGTACCACGCTCAAACCGGTGGAACCCATCTCCGCTCCCAAAGCTGCTGTGATGGTGGCATTTCCAACGGCGACAGCGGCTGCCTGCCCGCTTCCATTCATGCTCACTACTGCCGGGTTCGAGGAACTCCAGGTTGCAGAGGTTGTCAGATCGTGGGCTGAACCATCGCTGTAGTTTCCTGCAGCGTCGAACTGCTGGGAAAGTCCAACAGCCAGCGAAGGACTGACCGGAGTGAGGGTGATTGACTGCAAAGTGGGTTTGCACATCCCCGCGCTGAACGCGTTGAAGATTTGCTGGACTTGAGGAGCACTCAGAGCCTGATTGAAGATCGCAACTTCATCCATGGAGCCCGCGAACGATGCCTCTTGCGCACCTAAATAAGCGCCGAAGGCGACTTGCGGATACCAGGTGGAGAGTGGAGTTGCGATGGCGCTTGATACCAAATTCCCGTTCAAATACACCTGAACGGTGACTTGAGAGTTCGAAATGGAATAAGTGAGAGCCACGTGGGACCACTGGTTAAAGATGACCTGACCCGCCCCTTGTGCTGACAGGTTTCCAAATTCCCAATACAAATTGCCGCCACTATCCACCGACAATCCCGGAGTGCGGTTTGTGCCGTCGTAACTGCCGGTCAACGACCCCGCACTGGTGGGAAAGAACCAGAACATTAGAGTCCCCGCAGTTTGTGAATAGACGGGAGAACTTACCAGCACGGAGGCGTTATTGCCGGCAAAACTAAACGCCTGGCCAACTTCGCCGTTGCCGTAGGTCGCTCCGTTCTGCAGCATGCCGGAGTGGTTCCCGGCGAGGTCTACCAAATTTCCGTCTCCCGTCCACCATCCGATCAAGCCAGACGAGGGAGTTACACATTGCGGCTGGAAAACGTTCAGGGTCGTCGTTCCCGTTACTGATTGCGAAGTTGCTGTGATGGTGGTGGTCCCAGACGCGAGAGCGCTGGCTAATCCGGAGGAATTGATGGTGCCTGCGGTTGCAAGGGAAGAAGACCAAGTGACAGAAGTGGTCGTTTGCTTCGAGCTGCCGTCGCTGTAACTCAGCAGGGCAGTGAACTGTTCGTAGGCACCGACCGGGGCGGATGGGTTGCCGGGGGTGACTGTGATCGTGGTCAAAGTGGGAGGAGTAACAGTAATCGTAGCGGTTCGACTTACTGATCCGTAGGAGGCCGCGATGGGGGCGGAACCTTGCGCGATCGCCAGTGCCAGCCCGGTCGAATTCACGGACGCAACTAACGGAGCAGAGGACGTCCAAGTAACAAAGTTGGTGATATTCGACTGCACTCCGCCCGCCCAGCTGCCTGTAGCAGAGAACTGCTGTTGATTTCCCGCAGCGAGCGTTGCATTTTGGGGTGTAATAGAGATCGAAACCAAGCCCGCCAGGGTACCCGAGCCTGACAGGCCGACTGTCTGCGGGCTGGTACTCGCACTATCGGTGAAAGTTAAAGTCCCAGTCCGCGCACCTAAGGCAGTCGGCGTGAATGTGACTGAAATCGTACAGGTCGCGCCTGCAGCTAACGGGTTGGGGGGCAACGGGCAATTTGACGTTTGCACGAAATCGCCTGAAGCAGAAATCCCTGAAATCGTCAGTGCGACCGCCTGGCTATTCTTCAGAGTGATGCTCTTTGCTTTACTGGTGGTGTTGATCACCTGACTGGCGAAGGTCAGGCTCCCAGGGGACAGGATGAGCGGAGAGGTTCCAGTCCCGCTCAGGTTTGCTGTTTGTGGAGAGTTTGAGACAGTGTCGCTTACTGTCAGTACCCCCGTGCGTGCACCCAGAGCCGTGGGCGTAAAGGTGACAGAGATTTTGCAGCTCAGACGCGCAGCCAAGATGTTCGGGGAGAGAGGGCAGTTCGACGTTTGCGGGAAATCACCCGTTGTCGAAATCCCAGTGATGGTGAGAGGCAAATTTTGATTATTCGCCAACGAAAAAACTCTGGTCGGGCTGGTTGTATTCACTATCTGAGTGCCGAATGCCGTGGTGGAAGGGGACAGAACAGCAGGATATACGCCAGTGCCGCTCAACTGTGCAGTTTGGGGAGAAGTGCCGGAATTGTCACTTATGCTGAGGGTACCGGTAATCGTACCGAGAACGGTTGGCGTGAAACTGACGGAGATCGTACAACTCGCACCGGCCGCCAGCGTCTTTGGAGCAATCGGACACTTCGAAGATTGTCCGAAATTTCCCAGAACGGAAATCCCGCTGATAGCCAGCGGCGTCGCCTGGGTGTTGCTTAGGGTTACAGTCTTAATGCTAGTGGTCTGAAGCACGTAGTTGCCGAAGCTAACCGTGCCGGGGTTTAAGGTCTGAGCGCTTGCGGACAGAGCAGCACCGCAAAGCATCACAATTGCCAAAAGAGATCTCGGAGTCCAGAGCTTCCCCACAACAACACCTGCCTGTTCTGTGCGACCGGCGCAAGATCAGTTTTGTTAGTGCATTGGCCCCAAGATCAGTATGGCTAGTGCATTGGCCCAAGGTGGATGGAAGACGCGTCAATGCTAGACACAATAAATTTTAAAGTCAAACAGGTAGTGGAGTCGGTTAAATACATTCTTATCGCCACAGAGTTTGCGGTTGGTTTGCGGGCAGGGGAGATCGCCCGGTTGCTTTAGAATCTAGCAAGAATGGTCCCCGCCCAACGTCGCGATTGTCGGCGAAAAAACCGGGCAAAACCGCCCGCACACTACTTCGGCGGTCTGGTCATCGCTCCCTGCGAAGCGGATGAGACTAGCGCCGCATACTTGGCGAACACTCCCGTGGGATAGCGCGGCTGGGGTGGCTTCCATTCTGTCATGCGTTGGCGCAGAGTTTCGTCGCTGATCTCGACTTGGAGGAGGCGCTGGGTGACGTCGAAGTGAATGACGTCGCCATCGCGCACGGCGGCGATGGGGCCGCCCAGCGCGGCTTCCGGGGAGACGTGGCCGGCCATGAGCCCGTGAGTAGCGCCGCTGAAGCGGCCGTCGGTCAGGAGCGCGACTGAGGATCCTAGGCCTTCGCCTACGATTGCTCCCGTCACGCTTAGCATTTCGCGCATGCCTGGTCCGCCTTTGGGGCCTTCGTTGCGGATTACTACTACGTCGCCGGATTTTATTTTCTTGGTGGTGACGGCGGTCATGGCGTCTTCTTCACAGTCGAACACGCGCGCCGGACCGCGGTGGGTTAGGCGTTCGTGTCCGCTGATTTTGGCTACGCAGCCTTCCGGGGCGAGATTACCTTTAAGGATAACTAGGCCGCCGGTTTTCTTCAGCGGATGATCGAGCGGAGCGATGACGGGCTGTCCCGGAGTTTCTTTGGCGTCGTTGGCTTCTTCGGCGAATGTCCTGCCGGTCACGGTTAGCGTGGAGCCGTCGGCGCACCTGGCATCGAGAAGGCGCTTGGCGATGACTGGGATGCCGCCGGCTTTGTCGACGTCGGCGGCCACGTATTTTCCGGAAGGCTTAAGATCGGCGAGCAGAGGAGTGCGCTCGCTGACAGTTTGAAAATCGTCGATTTCGAGAGCGACTTCGGCTTCACGCGCGATCGCGAGCAGATGCAGCACGGCGTTGGTCGATCCTCCGGTTACGGCCACGGATGCAATTGCGTTTTCAAAAGCGGCGCGGGTGAGAATGCGGCGCGGCGTGATGCTGTTTCTCAGAAGATTCAACACCACATCGCCGCAGCGGAAGGCGACTTCGTCTTTGCGTGGCTCCATCGCGGGCACGCTGTTGAAGCCCATGGGAGAGAGGCCGATGATCTCCATTACGGTGGACATGGTGTTGGCGGTGTATTGTCCGCCACAGGCTCCGGCGCTGGGGCAGGCTACGTTTTCCAGTTCGTGTAATTCTTCGTCGGTGATTTTTCCGGCGGCATTGGCGCCTACGGCTTCGAAGACATCCTGGATGGTGACGTCGTTGCCTTTGTAGCTGCCGGGCGCGATGGTGCCGCCGTAGAGGACTAGGCCGGGAAGATCCATGCGGGCTAGGGCCATGGCTGCGGCTGGGATTGTCTTGTCGCAACCGACGACGCAAACGACTGCGTCGAACAACTGGCCGCGGCAGACCAGTTCAATTGAATCGGCAATCAGTTCGCGGCTTACGAGGGAGGCGCGCATGCCTTCGGTGCCCATGGTTTCGCCATCGGAGATCGCGATGGTGTTGAACTCCATCGGAGTTCCTCCGGCGGCGCGAATGCCTTCTTTTACTTTGGCGGAGAGCCGCCGCAAGTGGAAGTTGCAGGGCATGGTCTCGATCCAGGTGTTGGCCACGCCGATCAGCGGCTTGTTGAGGTCGGCGTCGGTGAATCCAATGGCTTTGAACATGGAGCGCGCCGGAGCCCGGTCGCGTCCGTCGGTGATGCCGCGGCTGCGATGCTTTAGGTCCATAGTTGTTTAAGATCCGTGAGGAAAGATTACAACAGGAACGATTGCGACATGATTGTCATCCCGAGCGAAGCGAGGGATCTTGGTTCTTGCACGCGGCGAGAACACAGGTGGCGCAGGAAGAAACCAAGATCCCTCGCTTCGCTCGGGATGACAAACGAAATACTCGATGACAACCTTCGTTAAACCAGGAGAAAAAAACGGGGAACCTGCGGCGGAAGCGATGCCCAGAATCCGCATTCCAACGGCAGGTTCCCCAATCGCATGACGCTTACCCAGGAAGACATCATGCTTGCTGACACTGTTCAACCAAACTTAGGCCAACGCGGCGCGTGCCGACTGCTCGGTGACGCTTGCCGATGCTGGCGGATGCGGCACCCAGGCTGCTTCCGCCTCGCCCCTCAGAGCCGTGCTCGAATGTACCTCGATTACATCCACGATCGCGTACCACTCGCGGTAAAGCTGGCCGATCTGCTTGTGCGAGACCTCGAGCAGCAGCGTGACCGCGTGATCGTGCCCGGCGTACTCGGCGTGCACCGACGTGAGGTCGAGTCCCCGGCGTGAAACCGCGTTGAGGATCCGCATCAAAGCGCCTTGCGCGTTGCGATAGCGAATGTGAAAAAGTTGCATGATCGTTCCCCTCAGAACAAAATTTCCCAATTCTTCCTTATTCGTCCCCGTAAACCATTTCAGACAGCGCTGCGCCTGCCGGAACCATTGGATAAACGTTCGCTTCCGGGGGGCAATCGAACACCAGCAACTCGGGCTGCGGCGAGCGCAGGAAGTTCTCGATGAGATCTCCCGTCTCCGTCGATACCGGATACTCCTGCATGGCGGACTCGTTCAGGCGCCATCCGTGAATCTTGTAGGCCTTGGCGATCTCGACGAAGTCCGGATTGTCGCTCAGGTCGGTTTCGGCATAGTTGCGGGCGTAGAAAAGCTGCTGCCACTGGCGCACCATGCCCAGGTACTTGTTGTCGATGATCACCATTTTTATGGGAAGGCCGAGGCGGTGCACGGTGGCGAGTTCCTGAATGTTCATCTGGAAGCCGCCATCGCCGGAAACACAGAGCACGCAAGTTTCTGGCTTGGCCAATTGCACGCCGACCGCGGCCGGCAGGGCGAAACCCATCGCGCCGAGGCCGCCGGAAGTGATGAAGCCGCGCGGCGATGAAGAACGGTAGCGCTGCGCCGCCCACATCTGGTGCTGGCCTACGTCGGCAATGATGACGTTGTCTTCGGGCAGGCGGCTGAAGAGTTCGTCGAGAAAACGAATCGTGGGTTGCGCGAGGCCGCGCGGATCAAGCTCGGCGCGCTCGGGGCCGCAGGCGATGGCGCGCCAGGCGCTCCAGTCGGGCAGGGAAGCTTGGCACAACTCTGCGTGGAACGCGGGAATCGTGTCGGCGAGATTGCCGATCACTGGTAACTCACAGGCGCGCACGCGATCAAGCTGCGCGGGATCAATTTCAAAGTGGACGATCTTGGCATGAGGCGCAAAGCGTGTGGGGTCGCCGGTGACGCGATCGTCGAGGCGCGCTCCGAACACCAGCAGCAGATCAGTCTCGTGCAGAGCGGTGTTGGCGGCGCGCGTGCCGTGCATGCCCACCATGCCCAGGTAATATGGCGATTGCGGCGGGACCGCGCCAAGTCCATGGACCGTGGCGAACGTGGGAACGTTCAAATCGTCGAGCAGGCGGCGCAGTTCCGGAATCGCTCCCGAAAGTTTTGCGCCCGCGCCAACTAACGCAACCGGCCTGGCAGCCCGTTGCAGCAAGGCCACGATCGTGTCACTGAATGCGCCTTCCGCTTTCGCATCGGCAGGACGCGCGTGCGGCGTGAACTTTACCGGGCCGGAGAATTCCTTTTTGGCCTTCAATATGTCGCTGGGGATGTCGATCACTACCGGCCCTGGACGTCCGCTGCGTGCCCAGTAGAAGCCTTCGGCGATCACTTCCGGGATTTCTTCAATCGTGCGCACCAGGCGGCTCCACTTGGTCAGCGAGAGTGTTACGCCGAAAACGTCGGTCTCTTGAAACGCGTCGGTGCCGATCAGCGGGCTGCGAACTTGTCCTGTGATGCAGACCAACGGGACGGAATCCATCTTGGCATCGGCAATGCCGGTGACCAGGTTGGTCGCGCCCGGGCCGCTGGTGGCCATGGCCACGCCAACTTTGCCGGTGACGCGGGCGTAGCCTTCCGCTGCGAACGCCGCGCCCTGCTCGTGCCGCGTGAGCACATGCCGCACGCCGCTGCCTTCAAGCGCGTCGTACAAGGGCATGATCGCGCCGCCCGGGTAGCCGAACACCAGGTCCACCCCTTCGGCACGCAGGCACCGCAAAACGATATCGGCTCCCTTAAGCATTCACCGCCTGCTTGATCTTTGTTTCTTCACTGGGCTTCGGTGCTTCGGCCGGCTTTTTGGCTTCGCGTCCGGGCAGCCAACTCATCATGCCGCGCAACTGCGCACCCACGATCTCGATGGGGTGCTGCTGCTCTTTTTCTCGCAAGGAGGCGAAGTTGTAGCCGCCGTCTTTGTTTTCCTTGATCCACTCGCGGGCGAAGGTCCCGTCCTGAATGTCGGCCAGAGTTTTCTTCATGGCGGCGCGGGTGGCGTCTCCGACAACTTTTTCGCCGCGGGTCAGGTCGCCATACTCGGCCGTGTTCGAGATCGAATAGCGCATGCGGCTGAGGCCGCCTTCGTAGATCAGGTCGACGATCAGCTTCATTTCGTGCAGGCATTCGAAATAGGCAATCTCCGGCGCGTAGCCGGCCTCGACCAGGGTCTCGAATCCCTTCTTGATCAGCGACGTCAGCCCTCCGCACAGCACGGCCTGCTCGCCGAACAGATCGCTCTCGGTTTCTTCCTTGAATGTGGTTTGAAGTACGCCGGCGCGAGTCGAGCCGATGCCGTGCGCGTAAGCCAGGGCATACTCGTGCGCCCGCTGGCTGGAATCCTGTTGAATCGCAATCAGCGACGGCACGCCGCGGCCTTCGGCGTAAACCCGCCGCAGCAGGTGGCCGGGGCTTTTGGGAGCGATCATCACCACGTCCACATCAGTGGGCGGGACGATCGTCTTGAAGTGAATGCTGAAGCCGTGCGAGAAACCCAGAATCTTGCCGGGATGCAGATAGGGCTGGACGTCCTGCTCATACACCGCCGCCTGAGTTTCATCGGGGGTGAGCATGTGGATCCAGTCGGCGCGCTTGGCGGCCTCATCCGGCGCGACCACCACCATGCCATCGGCGCGGGCCTGCTGAGCGCTGGGGCGGTTCGCATCGAGGCCAACAATGACCTTGCAGCCGCTGTCGCGCAGGTTCTGGGCCTGGGCGTGTCCCTGGCTGCCGTAGCCCAGGATGGCGATGGTTTTGCCCTTCAGGGCGTCGGGGTTGGCGTCGTGTTCGTAGAAGATTGTGGCCACTGGGGAAGCTCCTTTGTGCAAACCGACCGGTCGGTCGGTATCTGGAAATGCTACCTTTGCCCGGGTACGATGTCAAGCAGGAAGTCGGGTTCCTGGATTGGCCCTCTGGATTGGCCCCTTATGACCGCGCCTTCCCGCGATCCAACGGAAGGCGTTGACTATCTCGGCTTGACCCACGTGTTCTCAATCTTCGCGGGATGTTGCAATGTCTGCATCACTACGCAATACTGTTCCGTTTTCGTCTGCAACGCGCTTAGCTGTTCCGGAGTGGCCCCCGGTGCGCGCACGTTGAAAACGACTCGGATGCTCTCAAACCCGACCGGCGCTTGCTTCGAGATTCCCAGCGTGCCTTGCAGGTCCAGATCACCCTCGACCGTGACATCGATGGCCTCGGTAGGGATTCCCATGGAGGCGGCTACCATCTGGCAAGTGATCTGGGCGCAGGCGGCTAGAGCGCCCAACAACAGGTCTCCGGAGCAGGCGCCGGTACCTGCCCCGCCAACGCCCTTATGGGCTTGCGCATTGTAGATCGCCCGCCCCAGGTCCACCGAGCAGGAAATCGGGGCGTCGGTCTGCCGGCCGGTTGCGGTCAACGTGATACGGGAACTCGCCGGGTCTTGCCGGTACTGGTCTTTTAAGGGGCGCTGCAAGGATCGAATATCCATGAATTCCTCGGAATCTCAAGTATTATAAGCGGCTAGGGCAGCTGTCGTGGAACTCTCCGCAGCGGCCAAGTTTGAAGATATTACATGGCAATGGCGCAGCGGCGAGAGCTTTGGCCGACTGCTGCGCCCGGCATCGTCATGAACTCTGTCATGAACTCTCCACTCACTCCCGCTTCAGAGCCGAACACCTTGTCGCCTGGGACGCGATTTGGAAATTACGAAGTTCTTCAGCGGCTGGGCGCCGGTGGCATGGGTCAGGTTTACCGCGCCAAGGACACGCGGCTCGACCGTGAGGTCGCAATCAAAACCCTTTCGGTGGATCGCGTTTCTGAACCGGACGCCATATTGCGATTTGAAAAAGAAGCCCGCGCCGCGTGCGCACTCAACCATCCAAACATCGTCACGATTTACGAGTTGGGGCAGATGAACGGCACGCACTACATCGCCATGGAACTTGTGGATGGGGACACCGTGCGTGAGATGCTTGCCTCTGGACCGATCCCATTTCGCAAAGCGGTTACTATCGCCGCACAGATTGGGGATGCCCTGGCGAAAGCGCATGAAATTGGCATCGTGCATCGTGATTTGAAGCCGGAGAACCTGATGGTTACCGGCGATGGTACGTGCAAGGTTCTGGATTTCGGACTGGCGAAGCTGCGTGCCGGCGGTGCGCCGGGGTCGGATCCTGCGAGCAGTCCCACCAGCAGTTCGATCAGCGAGTACGGAACAGTAATGGGCACTATCGGTTATATGTCGCCGGAACAAGCGAAGGGTGTCGAAGTCGATTTTCGTTCCGACCAGTTTTCGTTCGGGTCGGTGCTCTACGAAATGGTCACAGGGCTTCCCGCGTTCCGGAAAAAGACGCCTGCGGAAACCATGGCGGCGATCCTTAGGGATGAGCCGGAGCGGGTCGCTTCGAGAATGCTGCAAGCTCCCGCTCCCTTCATTTGGATCGTGGAGCGTTGCCTGGCCAAGGACCCGAAACAGCGCTATGCCTCTACCCGCGATTTAGTTCGCGACCTCGCCGCGGTACGCGAGCGGCTCGCCGACGCTGCTGTGCGCCATTCGGAGCCTCGCCCCATCAACCTGCCGGTACAGCGCACCGCATTCATTGGACGCGAACCGGAAGCTGCTGCTCTGCGTCAGCTCCTAAGCCGCGAGGACGTGCGGCTCGTGACTCTCACCGGTCCGGGCGGCATCGGGAAGACGCGACTCGCGCTACAGGTGGGGGGCGAAATCGCCGGCCAGTTTCCCGGCGGTGTTTGCTTCGTCGCGCTGTCGACAGTTGGCGAAGCTGGTTTGATCGCTTTCGCCATTGCCCAAGCGGCGGGGGTGAGCTTAACGGGTAATCAGCCGCCCCAGGAAAGTCTGAAGGAGTTCGTCAGCGGGCTGAGCCAGCCCATGCTTCTTTTGCTCGATAACTTCGAACACCTGGTCGGCGCCGCACCCGTGATCGCGCAGATACTGACGATCGGCTCGAAACTCAAGGTTATGGTCACGAGCCAGGCACCGCTGCACGTATACGGCGAACATGAGTTTCCCGTGCCGCCGCTGGCGCTGCCCGACCTCAAGCTCTTGCCGCCCCTGGAAGTGCTTTCACGGCTTCCGGCGGTGGCGCTTTTTGTGGAGCGGGCGCGGGCGGTGAGGCATGATTTCGTCCTGACGAAGGAAAACGCACCCCCGGTAGCGGCCATCTGTGCGCGCCTTGACGGCCTGCCGCTGGCCATCGAACTGGCGGCGGCGCGCATCAAGCTGCTTTCACCCTCCGCCATGCTGGCACGCCTTGAAAGCCGGTTGAACTTGTTGACCGGCGGTGCGCTTGATCTGCCCGCGCGCCAACAAACTCTTCGCAGCACCGTGGACTGGAGTTACGGCCTGCTCAATGCCTCGGAGCAGACACTGTTCCGGAGGCTTTCCGTGTTTATCGGAGGCTGCACGCTGGAAGCGGTGGAGGCGGTGTGCGATACCCAGGGCAACCTGGGGCTCGACGTGCTCGACGGTATGGCTTCCATGGTCGATAAGAGCCTGGTTCGGCAGGTGGAGCAGGTCGATGCAGACGCACGCTTCGTGATGCTTTCGACGATCCGGGAGTACGCCCTCGAACGTCTGGCCGGGAGCGACGATGAAACAAAAACCCGCAGGGCCCATGCCGCTTATTACCTCGTCCTTGCCGAAGAAGGCGCCGAAGACGCCGTTATTCATCCGGAATGGCTCGACCGCTTTGAACTCGAGCACGACAACTTCCGCGTGGCCCTCGATTATCTGATCAGAACTCGTGATGCCGACTGGGGCCTTCGCCTCGGAGCCGCGCTGTTTCGTTTCTGGGAAACGAGGGAGTATCTTACCGAGGGCCGGGACTTCATCGCCAAGCTCCTGGCGTTGGAAGGGGCCGCAGCGCGGCCGAAGCTCCGCGCGCGACTGCTCTTCTCTGCCGCAGTTCTGGCGGCCGAGCAGGGCGACTACAGCTCTGCCCGGCAACTGTTCGAAGAAAGTCTCGAGACCTGTCTGGAACTCAACGATAACCGCGGCGTCGCCGTGGCACTGAACGCGTTGGCGGTCAACGCCCGCGAACGTGGCGAGCTGTCCGATGCCTCCTTGCTCTTCGAGCGCTGTGTCGCAATATGGAAGGACCTCGGCGATTCCGCTGACATCGCCCGCGCCCTCAGTAATCTCGCCAACGTGACGAAGTTGCAGGGCAAATATGCACGCGCTTCCTCGCTTTACGAGGAGTGCTTGACGATGTTTCGTAAGGCCGGAGACGGCGCAGGAGTTGCCTGGACACTGAACTACCTGGGCGACGTCGCCCGGGAAAAATCGGATTTTGCCGCCGCGCACTCATTCTGCGAACAGAGTCTGGCGGCGTTTCGCCAGCTGAGGGACAGCTGGGGTATGGCCAGCGCGCTTTCCGATTTGGCAAGTCTATGCGGCGATCAGGGTAACAACGCCGAAGCGCGCCGGCTGTATGGCGAAAGCATCAAGCTGTTTCAGGAACTGGGTCACAAACGCGGCATCGCGAGGGTGTTGGAACGCCTCGCCGCAGGTGCAGCGGCGCAATCAAACGCCGAGCAGGGGCTGCGACTGGCGGGAGCCGCCGCCGCGCTGCGCCAGCGCTTGGGCGCTCCGCTCACGCCAGCCGAGCAACCCAGGCTGGAGAAGGCCCTGGAATTTGCGCGCCGGACGCTGGGCAGTACCGCGGGTCTGGCGGCGTGGATGGAAGGCTGGGAGATGCCGGTCGAACAGGCCGTAGAGGAGGCCTTGAACAGCGCGGCAGCGCCAGGTCTCCGGACGCGAGACTCTGCCTGAATCAACCCGCCGTAGTGGGATCGATCAGACGCCGCACTGCGGAGACGCGATTAGCTGGAAAACCTCCCCGGCGCGCATGTTCGCGAACGGTTTCCTCGTCGGGCGCCAGGTACACACAATAGACTTTGTCGCCGGTGACGTAGCTGTGCAGCCACTTGATTTCCGGTCCCATTGCTTTGAGCACGGCTACCGACGCGCGCGCGACTTCTTTTATCTCCGCATCCGATAAATTACCTGCGCCCGGGATTTCCCGCTCGATCACGTATTGGGGCATGAGCACCTCACCGAAGCGCCATGTTACCAGATTTTTCGCATAAGTAAGCCCATCGCGATGGTGCGGTCCGCTGGCAATCCGGCCTCCGAGTGTTTACCATGTCAGCCGATGGCCCGCGAGACCGTGGTTGATTCCCGGCAGGAGATTCTGCGCACCGCTGCACGCTTGTTCCAGCAGCGCGGCTATGACGCTACTTCGATGAACGATGTGGCCGCCGCGCTCAAGCTGAGCAAGGGCGGGCTCTATCATCACTTTCAGAGCAAGGACGAAATCCTGTACGAGATCATGAACCATGCCATGGAGATCACTGAGGAGCGCGTGCTCAATCCGGTGCGCGGGATTGCCGATCCCGAGGAGCGGTTGCGGGCGCTGATCCGGCTGCATATCGAGGTCGTGCTCAGCGCGCGCGACCGCGAGATTACGGTGATGCTGCACGAGAACCATCCGCTGCCGCCGGCGCTGCGCAAACGCATCAACTCGCGAAAGAAGGATTACATCCACTTCCTGGAGAACCTGATGGCGGAAGTGCAGAAAGAAGTGCAGAAGCGAGTTCAGAGGGAATCCAGCCGTCGGGTCAGTCCGCGCGCCGCCGCGTTTGCGCTGCTCGGGATGATCAACTGGATTTATCAGTGGTACAAGCCGGAGGGTGAACTGCAAGCACAGAACCTCGCTCCGCAGTTTACCGACTTGATCTTCGGAGGCATCTTCGCGTGAAAACCTTTTTCGCCACCCTTCCCGAGATCACCGAGCAGCGCGCTCAGAGCGGCCGGCCGTACCGCGAGTTCCTACGCGTGCCGAATATGAGCGCCGGGTTCTACGTGTTGCCTGCCGGAGGCACGGACCACCAGAAGCCGCATCGCGAAGACGAGGTCTATTACGTGGTCCGGGGGCGCGCCCGTTTCAAAGCCGGCTTCGAAGACCGGGAAGTTTCGGCGGGCAGTGTGATCTTCGTCGCAGCCGAAGAGGGGCACCGGTTCTACGATGTGGCGGAAGAACTGGCGGTGCTGGTTTTCTTCGCGCCGGCGGAGAGCTAGAGCAGTCCCGAGTTGCGAGTAACGAGCCGCGAGTACTGATACTCGGGACTCGGGACTCACTACTACTTCGCCGGCACCCAGTAAATCTCTTCTTTGATCGCGGTCTTATCGAGGAAGCCGCGGCGCTTCAGGATGGCTTTGCTGTTGGCGATCATGTCGGGATGCCCGCAGAGATAGGCGTGCGTGTTGCTGGCGTCGAGTCCCCACGAGTCGGCGTATTTGCGCAGGATGTCGTCGGCGCGTCCGATCTCGCCCGGCCAGTCGGTGTGGTCCCAGGGACGGCTCACGGTGGGAACATACTTGAACCAGGGCAGTTCCTCGGCGAAGCGGGTCAATTCTTCTTTGTAGCCGAACTCCCAGGGTCGGCTGGCGCCGTTCAGCAAGTACAGCTTGTGTTCTCCATCGAAGCGGCCTTCCTTCCAGTCTTTCGCGAGCGTGCGGATGAAACTGACGAACGGAGCGACGCCGGTCACTGTGGATACGAGTAAGTGATTGTTGCGTCCGTTTGTGGTCTCAAGCGTGAAGCGGCCTTTGGGGGCTTTGCGCATGAGCAATTCGTCGCCCGGTTGCAGCTTGTGAAGGCGCGGCGTGAGCGCTCCCTCGGGCACCAGCTCGAAGAAGAATTCCACTTCATCTTCCGAGGGCGATGACGCGATCGAATACGGGCGCTCGATGCGCTTGCCGCCATCTTCCACTTCCACGCCCAGCGTGGCGTATTGCCCGGGCAGGAAGTTGAAGTGCTCGCCCGACCGGATGCGGAACATCCACAGATCGGGAGCGAAGTCGACGCGTTGGGTGACCCGCGCGTGGTAGAACTTGTCGTCGGAAGTCGCCATTTGTCCAAGCTCACTGGCCCGCAGCAATTTAGATGACCGGGTGGAAGCAGAAGAATCGGGCCAGTAAAGTGGAGAGATAATACACGGCAGAAAGAAAGTTGACAACCGAACGGTCGTTCGAGGCCGAGGCGAAAGGCTAATCCACCGCGGAGGCACTGAGACACGGAGAAAACAAAAGACGAAGAAGAAACTGGATCGTAGGCTCTCTCGGTGACTCTATGCTTCCGTGGTGGTTGCTTCTAGATCTTTACTTGCCCACCACCAGCACCACAAAGCTGTCGGGCAAGATGGTGCGGCGTGGGTGCGGATTATCTGCCGTGGGAGCTGGCGGTGGACCAAACTTCGCCGTCACCACCAGCACATTGTGCGTCTTCGAGTCGACCGCCAGCGTACGCGCGCCCTGCTGCGTGGGGACATTTTCGGCCACGCTGAATTTGTCCGGCGATTCCTCGCGTACCACAGTCAGCACACCTTCGCCGCAGGAAGCGAAAGCCAGTCCGGTTTCGTCGTCGAACGCGGTTGCGTCGACGCCGTCGCCGATCGCGGGCGTGGCCAGCACCTTGCCGGTATCCGCATTCACCACGGCCATCATTTTGTTGTCGCAGCCCGCGAACAGGCGGCGATTCTTGCGGTCGATGGAGAGCCCGCTGGGTTCCGTACAAGGCGCCAGCGGCCACGTCGCCTTGACCGCGAGCTTGGCCGCGTCAATCGAAGTCAACTCGCTCTTATCTTCGATGTTGACGAATACGCCGCCCTTGCCGTCGCTGGCAGCGAATTCCGGCCTGCCGTCCAGCTTGATCGTGCCGAGCACGGTGCCGTTGGTGGCGTCGATGGCGGTTGAATCGTTGCTGCGGCCATTGAAGGTGAACACGCGCTTGGTTGCCGGATCATAAAGAATCGCATCTGGATTATCTCCGACCTTCACTTTGCCGCTGGTTGCCAGTGTTTTGAGATCGAAGATGCTGACCGTGCCTTCGCGGCCGTTGCTGGTAAATCCGCGCCCGAGTTCCGGAGCGAGCGCGATGCCGTGAACTCCGGGCGTGTCGGCAATGTCGCCCACCGTTTTGCCAGAATCGAGATCGAGGACGATGACGTGGGTTCCGCGCGAAATATAAAGACGGCGAGCGGCCGCATCGGCCGTCAGATAATCCCAGCCTCCGTCACCGCCAACTTTGTACGTGTTCACAACCTTATATCCCGGACCAGACGCCGCGAGAGCTACAGCAGCGACCAGCAGTGTGAGCGATGCGCGCAAGCACCGGCGCATGAGATTTCTCCTGGTAGACATAATTTCCTCCACAGAATTTTCTAGGTCCACAGCGTTGTATTCCGATGACACCGTTCCGCCACAGGTGGCTGCGATCTTGCATCGAACCGCAGCACCTAACTTCATTTGTCCAACTTCGGATGGGCGGGGCCAGAAGTAACTTTACCCTATTCCGGGCCGTCTCTAAACTTTGCTTATGGATGTATCTCAACCAACCGCGCCGGAACCAGACGTACGGCAAGAGCCGCCGCAGTCTTCAAGACTGCCCTGGCCTCAACTCGCGGCAATCACGATTGGGATTGTGCTGGCGCTGATGGTCTCGGATGGAGGCGCCGCAGCCGTCTGGGGAAAAGCTGCCGGCATGTTCTCGCAACAAAGACCCGCTCCTGCTTCCGCCGATTCTGTGGACCGGGAACTGGATCGCCAGAAGCCGCAACAACAGGCCGAGATCCTGCTGGAACGTGCGGTGACCCGCGCTGACGAGGCCGCGCCCCAAATCGCTGCCCAGATTGGAGCGCGCAGCGATGGCTGGCGCGGCAAGCTCCACTGGGATTCCAAGCTCGGAGACCTCACTACGGTTGCGCTCAATTCCAGCGACTATGGCGTGCGTTCCTCCGCCATAGAAGTGCAACTCGCGGCTTACGGACTCAGCAAGAACGCGTCAAGCGTAGACGCGCTGGTGCGGCAGGCCGACTCCCGCGATCACGCGCAAAAAATTTGGGCCCTGTGGGGATTGGGCTTGCTGGGCAACCGCGGAGTTGAGACTGGCCGCGTGGTCCAGGTGTTGACCGCGCACTTGCAGCTCTCGAGGAAAGACTCCAGCAAGGCTTCCGAGGAAGACTCACGCCGCTGGGCGGTCGAAGGCCTGGCCCTGGTGGGAACCACTTCGACCATCGCGCCCCTGCTGGAGGCTATGCACAATGATCCGTCCGCGATGGTGCGCGAACGTGCTGCGTGCAGTCTCGCAGAATCCGGCATGTTGAGCCACGACCAGCGGCTCATCGCCGTGCCGCAACTGATTAACTATTCTGGCGATAACACGCTCGATGCCCAGACTCGCGCATGGGCGTTCCAGGCGCTCGGTGACATCACACAGCAACATCTGCCCAACGACTCTGTTGCCTGGCGAGCGTGGTACCAAACGACAGTGGTCAGTGGTCAGTGATCAGTGGCCAGTAAGACCACTAGCCACGGGTTTTTCTGACCACTAGCCACTGACCACTGCTCTTTCACTCTGCCATCTTTGCCACGTGCACATCGAAGCCCGTCTTTGGCAGCAGCGACGTTAGCGCGAATGCCTTGAAGCCTTCGCCGGTCACTTCCGTGTGACGGTAGACTCCCGGCTCGCTCTCGATCGTTTCCCTGCGACCTTCCATGTCCGCCAGAAATGCTTCTGCCTGCGCCAGGCTCGCCTCGCCGCCTTTGGCGCGCGTCACCACCGCTTCAGACGCATAGGAGCGCACCAGCTTGGGCCAGTATTTTTCCAGCAGCTCGGTGCTGGCGAAAATATCCGACCAAATGATCCGCCCGTTCACGGCCACGACCACGCCGACCGCTTTGCGATCGCGCAGTTGCTTGATCAGGCTTTCGTAGTTGTGTTGGATGGGCGCGGCAATCTCATCCACCTTCTGCTTCACGTCTTTGTTCTCCATCACGCGGGCGTAGGAAGTTGTGGCTTGGATCTCCCGCGTGCTTTCTATTGGAGCCGCTCCCGCGACCTCGACTGTGGTCATCGCCTGTTGCTGCTTCCGTACTTCCGCCCAAACCTGATTCTGATCTTTGTCGCCCATGGCTTTGGCGCGCACTGAGGGCTGGGCCATCATTGTTCCCTCTACCGCCCCGTGCACCGGGCCTCCGACGCTGCTTCCGTACGTGACTCCCGATGATCCGAAGTTCTGGCTGGTGGCGACCCAGCGCCCGGGTTCCACGCAGAACACGCTCAGGTCCACGGGATCACTCTCCGCCGGGACGATACGGTCTTTCCCGATCACGCGGTCCTGCTTGCCTCCGGTAACAATCTCACCGGCCAGCAGCAGCAGTGGACGCTTCGAGTTGTTCACCAGAACCAACCGGTTCACCTCGGCGCCGCTCTCGCGCTGCACCGCCGGCGTCGGACGACGCCGGACCAGCCCGCGAACGTTCCCGTACTCCGTCACCACTACTTCGCCCGATCGCAAGCCTTCATCCAGCGTGAGGAACTCGCCGGTCGCAAAAGACTTTGAAGCGACCACGGGAAACACCGTCAAACTTCCGTGCCGGATCGGCTCCAGCACCTTGTAGCCGGAGGCAGAAGGCTGCTCCCCGGCCTGAACCGGCGGCAGGTTCGTGCCGATCATTCCGCCCACCACCAGCAACACCGTCAATACCACAATCGTTACTGCCGCAGTCCTTACCGTTACAGTCGTTACCGTTCCAGCCAATCTCGGACGCATAGTCTTCCTCCCCCCGTCGCGGGCGGTGCGCCCCGGTCCCAGGAGGCTGTAGTTGTCAGCTCCACGGGGCACGCCGCCCATCTCGACTCCCCGGAAGAACGAAAAAGAAATCAGGGCTTGCGGCTAAAATTTACATTGCAAGCGTCTAATGAATTGGTAGCATCGGTGCAGAGTTCGTCGTACTCTCTTCTCTTCTACATGCGTGCCACAAAACCGATCTCCGCCGCAGTGCAATCGGCCGTCGCACTTCTGCTGGTGGAGCTGCATGCCAAGAGCGGCTGCGAAAAGATCGGTATGGCCCGCGAATCTTTCGCGGCGATTCTGTGTGACGTGGCGACGAAGTATCTTCCTGCGGGGAACACGGAAGCCGAGGCGCGCGCTTTTCTGCTGACCCTGCGTGTGGAGGAACTCGCACTCGCCAGGGCCTGCGCCGCGGGCAACAACTCCGCCTGGGAACTTTTTCTGACGCGTTACCGCGAGAAACTTTATCTGTCGGCGTTGCGCATCGCGCGCGAGGATTCCGCCGCGCGCGACCTCGCCGACAGCCTCTACGCCGAGCTTTACGGAACGACCACGCGCGACGGGGAACGCGTTTCGAAGCTCGCCTCCTTCACCGGCCGGGGCTCACTCGAAGGTTGGCTGCGTACGGTGCTGGCGCAGGAATTCGTGAATCGCTACCGCCGTACCAAGCGCCTGGTCAGCCTTGAGGAAGAAGGCGAAGACGGCGCGCAGTTTGCGGCGCCCGAGCCGGAGCCGATTCCCTCCGCCGATTCGCGCCTGGAATCTGCCACTGACGTGGCCCTGGCGTCGCTTGAAAGCGAAGACCGCCTGGTGCTGGCGGCGTATTATCTCGATGGACGCACGCTGGCCGAGATCGCCCGTATGCTGGGCGTGCACGAATCTACCATCAGCCGCAAGCTGGATAAGCTGGCCAAGTCGTTGCGCAAGAAGATCCTCGGGGGCATGGTTCAGCAAGGCATGGCCCGCCGACAAGCTGAGGAGGCGCTCGAGGTGGATGTACGCGATCTGCGGGTGGATATTCGGCGCAGCCTGACGCAAGATTCTCCGGCAGGAGCGTTCTCAGTTAAAGGGCGGGGAACAAAGATCTGAAATGCTTGACGTCCCAAAAATCGTGCGAGCCCGGTTGCAGCGGCCAGAGCCGCTGACAGCGGAGTCGCATCCCGATGCGGATGTGCTGACCGCGTTTGCCGAGCAGTCTCTCGCCGGCCGCGAGCGGGACTATGTGGTTGAGCACCTTGCCCGCTGCGGTGATTGCCGCGATGTGGTCGCGCTCGCCTTGCCGGCCACCGAAGCCGTGGCCGCCAGCAAAGCGGGCAGCCCTGAGCGAACTAGCTGGTTCAGTCTGCCGGTGCTTCACTGGGGCGTGGTGGCTGCTGGAATCCTCGCGGTCACGTCGGTTGGAGTTCTGCAATACCGGCAGCGTCAGGAGAAGATGCTGGTCTCTACGCGCGTCACGCCACGTGACCAGTTGGCGCAGAGTTCGCAGCCATCGCAAACATCGGTTTCACAACTTCCGCGGGCGGAAATGGGGAAACAAACTGAGACGCGGGAGAAAACGTTGGCCAGCGCCCAAGCCGCACTGCCAGCGGACAAAGCGGCACCCACCGCCAGCACAGCCTTCCGTCAATCACAGCAGTTTCACGGTGCAGTTTCGAGCACTGTTGGCGGAACTGCGGCTGGCGCGGTCGGCGGCCCGATTCACCGCGACGTCACGCCGAGCCGAGGCCTTGCGTTTGCCCCGGTGCCGCAAAGCACCGTGCCCGCCGCGACCGCAAAACAGAATCCAGTCGACGAACCTGCCCAACTGGGTAACACGACCTCCGTCGAAGTGTCTGGAGGTGCTCCGACAGTGGCGCCACAAACCACGGCGCAGAACGAGATTCATGGCGAGGTCCATCAGAATGAACCGGTAGAGCAGACTCAGGCCTACGACTCCTACGTCGGCAAGGCGAAACCCGCAACAGCGCAAGTGTCCCCCTCGATGGCGATGGCACCTTCACTCCGCGCCGATCCCGCTCTCATGAAAAGCCTGGTCATGCCGCGCTGGACCATCAGTTCCAGCGGAGCGTTACAGCGTTCCCTCGATGGAGGCAAGACATGGCAGGACGTGAACCTCGCGGTGGGTGTGTCCGCGAGCGCCAACCTCTTGCGGCGTTCGAAGACTGAAATCAAGTCCGAAGCAGGGAGTGATTCGCAGAACGATTCGAAGGCCGGAGCGACGGCCGAAGTAACGACCGCGGCGAAGTCGGAGCCGAGATCTGCCGCACAGCCCAGTAAGAATTCAAGCAATTGGGGTCCAGCATCACCCACCAACACCATCTTCCGCGCCCTCTCTGTTTCATCCAACGCAGCCGAAGTCTGGGCCGGAGGTTCCAATGGCGCGCTGTATCACACCTTGGATGGCGGCAATCTCTGGGCGCGCGTAGTCCCGTCCGAAGGCGGCACGATTCTCACCGGCGACGTCATCAGTATTCGGTTCTCTGATCCGCAAAACGGCTCTGTGACTACCTCGAGCGCTGAAGTCTGGACCACCAACGATGCTGGCCAAACCTGGCACAAGCAGCAGTAACCTCCCCGATTCAGCACTCGCCCACGCGGGCGGAAAATCCGATTACCAAAGTGACGTTTACACAAAATGAGTAGTTCACTACTATCCATTTCGTGGTTTGGCAGTTCTGGGGGAGGGCTGCCGAGGCGTCTTGGACTGCAAAGTCCGAGGCGCTTTTTTATTGGCACCGAACCTCACACACTACTTCGAGCACGCCGCGCAGTATCCACCAATTTCCAAGCGCGACACTACGATCTTGAAGCGGCAGTCTTTCTCCACCTGGCCTTTTAGCTTCTCGAAAATATCGCTGACGAACTCCATGATCTTGCCGCAACGCAGGCAGGCCATGTGGATGTGGTCCCGGTTCAGCTTGCGCTCGTAGTAGTGCCCCTCGCCGTGGATGTGCATCAGGTCGAGTTCGTCAATCAGCCCGTGCCGCTTCAGCAGTTGCAGGGTGCGGTACACGGTGCTGCGATCGACCGTGGCATCGAGCTTCTGTGCCTTGCGCAAGAGCTGCGCCGCGTCCAAGTGCTTCGAAGCCGTCTCCATCACCCGCAAAATGGCCTTGCGCTGCTGGGTCATGCGGATTCCGCGGTCGGCGAAATGGGCCTGCAGCCGGCCTGGTATTTCGGTTTGGGGCAGTGGCATTACAACCGCTCCTTGACTCGCAGTGAAAACTGTCGCAACTGGTCGCAACCGCGCTGCGACGGAATCTTGCGCCGGGCCTTGACGGTTGCGAGAGCCGTCCCGCAAGATCATAAATGTACCTCAGATGCGACTCGGTTGCAACTAGGGCTTCCTTGTCATGAACCTCTCCTTGAACAATGAGCTGCTTTCGGGCATTCGATCCCTCTGCTTTTTGGCCCTTGCCCTGGCCGTCTACGCCTCCCCCGCGCAGGCGCAGGAGAGTCCCTACATCGTCGCCTACGACCACTATCTCGAAGAACCCGGCAGCCTTGAGGTGGAGTACTTCTCAACCTTCGGGACGCAGCGCGGCGGCAACGACTTTCACTCTTTCTGGGTCGAGTTCGAATACGGCGCCACCGCCTGGTGGACCACTGAACTCTATCTCTCCGGCCAGACCACCTTCAACGACAGCACCCTCTTCACTGGCTTCCGCCTGGAGAACCGCATTCGCCTGCTGCAACGGGAGCATTTCATCAATCCCGTACTGTACGTCGAGTACGAGCAAATCAGCGGCGCCGATAAGATACTCAAAGAAGTCGAAGGCCACGACGGCGAATCCGACTACGCCGTCCCCAACGCTCTGACCCGCAAGGAGCACAATCACGAACTGGAGACCAAGCTGCTGCTTTCGAAAACCTTCAGGGGCTGGAACATCGCGGAGAATACCCTCGCAGCCAAGAACATGACGGGAGGCAATCCCTGGGAGTTCGGCTATGCCCTCGGCGCCAGCCGCCCGCTGGCCCTGAAAGCCTCAGTCCAGCGCTGCAGTTTCTGCCGCGAGAATTTCATCGCCGGAGTTGAAATGTACGGCGGCCTCGGCGACCGCCACAGCTTCGGTCTGCACGACACGTCTCACTACCTGGCGCCGGTCGTGGCCTGGAACCTGCCCTCGGACTGGACCCTGCGCCTCTCCCCCGGCTTCGGATTAAACGACAACAGCCATCGCTTTCTGCTGCGTTGGGGGGTCTCGCGCGAGTTCTCCGGCTTCGGAGCAACCGTCGGCCGCCTCTTCGGAGGCCGCAAGCCATGAAAGAGATAAGTTGGACAACGAGCAGCCTGCTGATTTCAGCGGCGGTGACCTTCGTATTCGCCGTGCCCCTCGCCCCAGCCCAGAATGAAAGATCCGCGCCGGCAAAGAATGACAGCTCCGTCTACGCCGAGCTGGCGAAGGCTCCGAAGAAGGCGGCGGCGCGCCGCAACCCGCTGGAAAGCGATCCCGATGCGGTGCCCGTAGGCCGAAAGCTCTTCGAACAGCACTGTGCCGAATGTCACGGCGAAGACGCGGAGGGTACCCGGAAGGCCCCGAGCCTGCGCGCGCGCCCGGTGCAACAGTCCACCCCCGGCACGCTGTTCTGGATTCTCACCAACGGTGTGGTCCGCCGCGGCATGCCCGTCTGGTCCAAGCTGCCGGAACCGCAGCGCTGGCAGCTGGTCAGCTATCTGAAGTCGCTCGGAGCCGTCGAAGAGCCTGCCCAGTGACCAGTGGTCGTTTTTGCGACCTTCGCCCGCTCCCAAGCATCCAAAGGCAGGTGGTACGATAAGAAAGTGGGCCCGAGAGGGCCAGGCATTTTTTAGGTCGTATTCATACAAGATCGTCCGGGCCCCGGCAAGACCGCTCGTTGTTTCCAAGACATGGGAGCGTTCGCCGACAACGCGACGTTACAACGAGGAGAAATAACATGGCGGGCAATGGAATTGTCGAAGTGACCGATGCAAACTTCGATGCGGATGTTTTGAAATCGGACAAGCCGGTGCTGGTGGACTTCTGGGCAACCTGGTGCGGCCCCTGCCGCGCTATTGCCCCCATCGTCGAGGAACTGGCCAAGGACTATCAAGGCAAGATCAAGATCGGTAAGATGGATGTCGACGCCAACAGCTCCACTCCCATGCGCTACAAAGTTACCGGCATCCCCACGCTCCTGGTCTTCAAGGGCGGCCAGGTGGTGGAGCAGATAGTCGGCTACCGTCCCAAGGAAGCCATCGCGCAGGCGCTTGACCGGCACATTGTGTAAGGCAGTTAGCAATTAGCATTTAGCGACTACAACGCCCGGGAGTGATCCCGGGCGTTTTCGTTGACTGGAAACCATCCGCTGCTATCTAATTCCTGCAAGATGCTCCCAACCTAACCGTTCTGTGTACAATTCCAAGCTATGTTGAGCCGTGATTCATTGCGGTACTTGGTGTTGGTCGCAACTGCGGGAGTAGTATGCGCACTGTGGCCGGCAGCCGCTTCTGGCGGGAGCGATCTCGAACGGCATCTCAACGACGAGTACAAAGGGAAGACCCTCATCTTGCGCGGTTTTTATTCCGGCGATCATCTGACGTACGACTCCAGCGGCCACATCCTCAATCCAACCGCTCCGGATGACTGGACGGTCGCCGGTATTGTGCGGGTGGAAAGTTTGAAGGTTTCCGGCGATCGTTTGTGGATCGACGCGAGGCGCGTTCATCTTGGATGGGTTGGGGGTGATTTCCAAGAATTGCACGATCAAGTCGGAAAGCTCGTCAAGGATGAGAAGACTGACAGATCCCTGCGTATCGAGCTTGATCTCGGGTCCGCAACCAGCGCAGCAGCTGACAAAGTACTTTCCAACGTATTCCTCAACTCCCGAGACAATTTCGCCGATCTGGTGCCGGACTATTGGAAGCCCTGCGTCCGGGCAGGAGTGATCGGCGAAGGTGGCAAGCAATACTCCGCATGCCACTTCTCGCAGGAGTTCGCGGCCATTCCTGGAGTCGCGCCTGTATCGGGCGGAACCTCAGAGCCGGAGCAAACTCGAACCCAAGTGCCACCGTCGCAGGTAGCGGCTTTACATGTCGGTAATGGCGTTACTCTCCCCAGAGTCGTTTCCCAAGCGGATCCACAATTTTCAGAGGGGGCGCGCCGCGCAAAATACCAAGGCACCGCGGCGTTTTCGCTGATCGTCGACAAAACGGGTCGGGCCCGGGATATTCGAATCGTACGACCCTTGGGAGCGGGGCTCGATCAGAAGGCTGTGGAGGCAGTCTCAGGTTGGCGGTTCGATCCCGCCAGGAAGAACGGTGAACCGGTGGAGGTGGAAATCGCCGTCGAGGTTGACTTTCACTTATACTGATCGAGCGGCGTCAATCTCTTCACGTCGTGTGCGGCAGGGTGTATTCGAACTCGTAGGAGTGTTTCCCCTGGTCGATCTTGATGGTCAGCGTTCCGGCGATTCCTTCCAGCTGGCCAGTGCCGGAGTCTGGCACCACCGTGACGCTCAGTGTCGGCGTGCCTCGGGTCATGGTGCCGCTGTGTTGCAGGACGAAGGTGCCCGTGCGGCCCTTCAGTGTTCCCGTGACGCGCTCCATCGCAACGTAGCCTCCGGAACCCTTCACGACGGTAGCTGACGAGGCGAGCATGAATCCTTTGCTGGTGCCTTCCAGATCGCCGTGAAACTGCTTGTCGATCGACATTCTGGCAAGGCCCGTGTCGCCGTCCTCGGCGGCATGGGGCGTTAGCTTCACTTCAAACGTTCCACTGGCGTGACTCGTCACAACCTTCTCCTTGGCGGGCGCAGCCTGCGCCGCAGGGTTCTGCGCGTCTCCCAAAGCAGTAAGACCCAGGCAGAGACAGATCCCGGCAATGAATCGAACTGCGGGCTGGTATTTCATGGCTAATACTTCCGCAGCACGCCGATCACCCGGCCCTGCACTTCTACTGACGCCGCGGGCACGATGATCGGCTTCATGGTGACGTTCGAGGGCTGAAGGCGGATGTTGTCGCCTTCGCGGTAGAAGCGCTTCAGCGTGGCGTCATCCTTATTCACCAGCGCTACCACGATGTCGCCGTTGTGCGCTGTCTTCAGCTTCTCGACCATCACGTAGTCGCCGTCGAGGATGGCTTCATCCTGCATGGAATCGCCGCGGACCTCGAGGACGAACACTTCTTTTGAGCGCACGAAGTCGGCTAGCGAGATGGTCTCGTTGTTCTGCACGGCCTCGATCGGCATGCCGGCGGCAATGCGGCCTAGCAGCGGCAGGACGAGGCCGGTGTTGACGCTCATGGCCTGCTTGAGGCGTCCCTTGGGGGGCAGCAGGTCGATGGAGCGGCTGCGGTTGTAGTCGCGGGTGAGCAGTCCCTTCTTCTCGAGGTTGGTGATGTGCTTGTGCACCGTGGCCAGCGAGTTCAGGTCCAACCCGTTGCCAATCTCTTCAAACGACGGAGAGTAGCCATGCTCCGCCACGAAGCGGGAGATGAAGTCATAGACTTCGCGCTGCCTGCGTGTGATCGCCATGGAGGTATTGTTGGCGAAGGGAAGGCGAATGTCAAGAGGAAAGAGGTGCTAGCTCTTAGCCATTAGCAATTAGCCATTAGCTCAGGACCGTGTGGAGCGGGTACGCTTCGCTGTCTTTGACTTTGCTCGCCAGTCTTCTGCTCACTCCCGTTGGGGGCGCGCATTTACTGCTTGCGCTGGCGCGGCAGCCGTTACTCCGGCTGGCGGCTTGCGGGGGACCTGTGGCTCTGCCGGCGCATACTCCCTCGGTTGCTTTTCTTTTTCTTTTGCTTTCTGCCACTGGGAAGGACTGACTGATAGGGCCGCTGCTTCCAGGATCGGGGCCGGTCTCTCCGGCTTGATTGCCTGCGGGGGCGGATAGTCGGGGATGGCGCGGACCATTTCGGTTTCCTGGCGGTCGAAGCGGACGCGGCGAGCGTTGTGGGTGGCGATGGCGAGAGCGCGGAGGATGAGGGTGGCGCGTTTCAGGTCGATGGTGTTGCGCACGATGGCGTTGATGGTTTCCATGAGCGCGACCTGGATGCCTTCCTCGTTTTCGATGAGGGCCATGGGATGGACGCGCTGTTTGGGCGGCGTAGGGACGCCGCGGATCATGCGCTGGTGGAAATAGCAGAAGCGCTCGCCGCCGAGAGCGGGAGAGCCGCAAGAGTGTCCGGTGACCTTGATGTGGGTACAGATTTTGACGTTCGGGTGGCACGGCATACGGTTCAAACCTCGGAGAAAAAAATATTGAGATACCTTTGAGTTAAGTTCTTTGCTTTGTAAGGATTGCAGGAACCGGGTATGAGGCTGGCCGGGTAAAATCTTTGGAACCAATGACTTGCGGCTAAAATATTGCGGAATAAGGAGTTAGTGGCGCGGATGAAAAGGCCTTTGGAGTCGGGCTGCGTGTTTTTCTTATTGCTAATCACGACAATCACCATTATATCAGGGACGTTGTGGTTAGGCTGTGGAGGATTAGCTGTATAGGGTTCAGGGGGAAGGGGATAGAAATATTGCTTGACAGGAGTTTTCCACCGAGCGGGGATGGTTGGATGTCACCGACAAGAGTGGGGTGGGGGAGGGTACCTTCTGCGTCTCGCAAAAACGGGCTTACTTCTTGCCATTTGATAATCGAGCAAGCCGACGGTCGACTTCCTCGCCGGGAATCATCTCGACTTTGCCGGATTGAATTTCTTCGACGCGACGCTTGATTTCCTCCGACCACGCGGCCTCGACACCTTCTTCGGCCGGTTCGCTGTCGAGGCTTTCGATTAGGCGGTCGATGATCAGGCCGCGGTCCTGGGTTGAGAGGGCCAGCGCTTTCTCGAGAACTTCGGAGACTTGCGGCGTCATTTGCGGCATAGGAACCTCACTTTGGCTATTTTACCGCCGGTTGCAAGTAAGTTCGCGGACAGGGTGCGGCTCTCCTTGAAAGTAACTTGATTTATGGCGGTTTTGTCTGGAGAATGAGTGTGACCTTGACGGGGTGCCGATTTATCGGTCTCGCGACGGCCTCGGGGATTCCGGGGCCGTTTGCATTTTTGGACGGCAGGGGAATCGAGGGAGGGTTTCGCGACGCAGGATGCTAAACACATTCGCTCTGACAACGTCGAAGATAACGAGATCACCGCCGCTTAGTTGTGTCTTGATTCTCTACTTCCGAATTGTGGGCTCCGCACTGATGCCACGGCGACTGAGGGTCTGCCGGAGGTTGAATATACATGCAAGATTCCTGCGTATGAAAACCGCGGCTATCTTCAAAAGGAATCGCTACTGTTAGAACAACGCGGCTAGTGCCTGCTTTAATGCTTGCTATTTGCTTGGGGGTTAATAATTTCGGGTCTTCACTCGTTGACCAGTATGACGGGCCAAATTCCAATTCGTCACCAGAGGCGTGTTGTTTGTCGGTTTGTCGCATCCAGTTAGAGAAGTCCTTCCAGACTTTTCGCTGTACGCTATCCAGATCGGGACTACCAGGGACTATCCACCAATGCGAGAACATCCTATAATTCCTGGCTCTCTCGTTGCCGACGTTGGTGTACGAAAAATTGAGTCTGAGCGGTCGCTTTTCATTCAGTGGCTCCGGCAAGGCTTCGTTGTTGAGTTTGGGAGTAATGTTGACTACTGCATACAACGGTACGTTCCTCTCACTCTCAGTCACATCCGGGAGCGCCGCGCAGGCTTTCCAATTTCGATCTTGAAATGACTCCTGTACCCACGGTGTTTGGCGTCTGTAGTAGTAAGAATACCGAAACCACTTGTGCATCTTTTCTGTTGGTTGATCTGTGACGGAAAAATCCACGCCAACGTCAAGGCCAACGCAGGCTAAGGAGTGCCCCGCGAAGGCTACGAGTGTGCTGCATGATACTGTTTCCCCGCGCCCACTCCCTAACAATCCCTTGGCGAATTCCTGCGTCGTCGCGTTCGTACCACTATCGAAGCGCACATTATTCATACTCAGTAAACTGCTAACCACGCATTGGACGGTATGGTTATCCATCTGCGCATGACCGTTGTTAGTAATCGAAATCAACACTTGCTGCTCCCCGTTGGGAGCTACTGGTAAATCAACCGGCACGACGCTCATATGATCGAACACGTCCTCACGTTCCTTCTTGAGAGCGCCCGCCCGCACTTGCAGTTGCGTCGCTCGGGTCCAAGCGATAAATCCAGTGGTCACAAGTATTAAAAACAAGGTCACCGAATAGCCAACGACAAGCAATTTCGTCTTCTCGGCCTTGTGCCGACCTGGACTTCTTTGTATAGCTCTGGTGCGTAAAACTCCTTTCTGCTTACGCAGCCAATCTGACGTTACCCAATTGCCGATTGCCCAAATTCCGCCAATAATAAAAAAAGCATATCCAAACGCGAAGCGCAACGGAGCCTCGCTTACACCTACCATCGAGGCTGCTAGGCCCCAGAAGACGGCAACTGCAAAGCTCGCATATTTCCACCGAAACAAGGGGCGTAATTGGCGCAGCCAGCGGAGCAAGACACGGGGGAACATGACAATCGCATTATAAACAGCGGCTGAAGCCGGGTTCTTTGCTGGGCGGGTTGCGGCACGACTGAAGTCGTGCCCTTCCCGATCGCGACGAATGCGGAGTCGGTGGTGGGGATGAGCTCAAAATCAAAGTCAAGGGCAGCGGGCGGGGGCGCCCGCTCTACACGGCATCCTAGCCTCCTAGTTCGTGGCTAGGTTGGACTTCAATTCGTGACGCTTTTGCGGTAGGCTTATGCCGTCTTTTAAGGAGGCTTTCCATGGCACAGAACACTCCGGTTGAGATGGTGCGGCAGGCTTCGACGGTTTCGATTTTGTGGGGCGTTTTGCTGATTGTGTTTGGCATGGTGGCGGTGGGTTCGCCATTTTATGCTGCGGTGGCGGTGAATGCGCTTGTGGCTTGGCTGATTGTTTTGGCGGGCGTCGTCCACCTGATGCTGGGGTTTCGGGCGCATGGCGCGGGGAGCATGGTGTGGAAGATTTTGGTCGGGATCGCTTATGTGGGCTTTGGCGTGTATCTGATCCTGCATCCTGCGGCCGGCGTGGCTTCGCTGACCTTGCTGGTGGCTTCGCTGTTTCTGATTGAAGGCATTCTGGACATTGTGCTGTATGTGAAGATGCGTCCGATCCATGGATCTAGCTGGATGCTTGTGGATGGGATCATTACGCTGCTGCTGGGGCTGATGATCTACCTGCAATGGCCGTCGAGTTCGGCGTGGGCGATTGGGACGCTGGTGGGTGTGAGCCTGATCTTCAGCGGCGTGGCGCGGGTGGGGATGTCGCTCGCGGTGCGCAAGGGAGCGGGCGAGATATCTTCGCTGGCGGCTTAGTAAAGCAGTTCTCAGTTCTCAGTTCTCAGTTTCTGGTCCTCAGTTCTCAGTTTTGGTTCGAGGGCCATTCTCTGGGAACTGTGAACTGGGTTTATGTCTGGCGGAAGGCTGGAGGAAGAGGAAATGGGAGGACTGATTCCGTTAAGCGATGCGACGCGGCGGCCCGTGCGGGTTCCCGTTGTTACCATCCTCATCATTCTGGTGAATGCGTTTGTGTTCGTGCTGGAGCTGATGGGTGGCGAGGCATTTGTGACGCGGTGGTCGGCGATTCCTGCCGAGATTACTTCGGGGCATCACTTGGTCACGATTCTTACGGCGATGTTCATGCACGCCAGCTGGTCGCACATCATCGGGAACATGATTTTCTTGTGGGCTTTTGGCCCGGAGATGGAAGATGCGATGGGGCGCGGGCGGTATCTGGTTTTCTATCTGGTGGGCGGGCTGGTGGCCATGCTCGCCCAGGTTGCAGCCAGCCCGCATTCGACCGTGCCGAACCTGGGGGCTAGCGGGGCGATTGCGGCGGTGATGGGCGGGTTTCTGGTTACGTATCCGGGCGACCGGATTAAGTCGATCCTGGTGATCTTTATCTTTGTGAAGATCACGTTTATTCCGGCTGCGCTGCTGATTGGGTTCTGGTTTCTCATCCAGCTTTTCAGTGCGGGCCAGGTGGCGCATGCGCAGACCGGCGGAGTGGCTTACCTGGCGCATGTCGGCGGGTTTATCTTTGGGGCGATTACGGCGCGGCTGTTTGAGAGTGCGGCGCAGAGGTCTGCGGCTTCCAGCGATTGAGGAGAGCCAAGATCAAAGTCAAAGTCAAAAGCAGCGGACAGGAGTGTCCGCTCCACGCGAGCCTGCACGTCCGCCCACACAATAGTTTGTGACAAATGCATCCGAAACTTCCTTTAGACTCGTAACTCTAATAGTGGGAATGGCGGTGATTGGGTTAACCGATAGGTTCGGAGGGATTATGTCCAGAGTTTCGGTGCGGATGTTTGCGATGGTGTTAACTGTGCTGGCGGGGACGCTGGCCTGCCAGGCTGGAAGTGGGGCGAGTGGCGCGGTGCCTGCGCCTGCCGTGGATGAAGCAAAGGCTACGGTTGCGGGGAAGCGGACTGCCGTTGTCGCGGGCGGATGTTTTTGGGGAATCCAGGCGGTGTTTCAGCATGTGAAGGGCGTTGTCACGGCGACCTCGGGATATTCGGGCGGGACGGTGAAGAATCCCGACTATGAGATGGTTAGCAGCGGCACGACCGGACATGCGGAGTCGGTGGAAATTGTTTACGATCCGTCGCAGGTAACTTATGGAGAGTTACTGCGGGTGTTCTTCTCTGTGGCGCTCGATCCTACGGAACTGAACCGGCAAGGGCCGGATTCAGGCACGCAGTACCGGTCGGTGATCTTTTATGGCAACGATGAGCAGAAGCGGATTGCCGAGGCTTACATTGCGCAGCTTGATGCGGCCAAGGTTTATGGGCACAAGATTGTGACGCAGGTGGTGGCGCTGCAGGCGTTTTATCCGGCGGAGGGTTATCACCAGAACTTTGCCACGCTGCATCCGAACCATCCCTACATTGTTTATAACGATGCGCCGAAGGTGGCGAATTTGCGGAAGGAATTTCCGGAGATGTATACGGGAAAGTAACAGTTCTCAGTTCTCGGTTCTCAGTTCTCAGTCGCGTGCGATAGGTTTTTTCTGAGAACTGAGAACTGGTTTCGGAGGAGTCATGTTCGAGTTTGATCGCAAAAACGAGGGCAACGTTTCGCGGCGGGTTTTTTTGGCGGGGGCGGGCGCGGCGCTGGGTGGTGCGCTGTTGTGGTCGTGGCGAAAGCCGTACACGATCGCGGCTGCGGCGAAGTCGGAGCCGGGCGAGGTGACGATTGTGCAGTTCTCCGATGCCGGCAAGCGGCTGGCGAAAGTGAAGATTGCGAAAGTTGTGAAGTCGGAGGAGGAATGGCGGAAGCAGCTTCCGGCGGGCGTGTTTGAGGTCACGCGGCACGCGGATACGGAGTTCGCCTACAGCGGGAAATACTGGAACCTGCACGACAAGGGAATTTATCGCTGCATCTGCTGTGACAACGCGCTGTTCGATTCGGAGACGAAGTTTGATTCCGGGACGGGCTGGCCCAGCTTCTGGGCACCGATCGCCACGGAGAATGTTCGGGAAATCAGCGACAGCACGCTTGGCATGGAGCGGACGGCGGTGGCTTGCAGGGAATGCGATGCGCACCTGGGCCATGTTTTCGACGATGGTCCGGCGCCGACCCATCTGCGGTATTGCATGAATTCGGCGTCGCTGCGGTTTGTGAAGGCGGGGTAACGGGCTGGTAACTCCACTGCTCTGCCGCGCATCCTAGCATTTGGTTGGAAATCGATGGAGTGCCCGATGTCCCTGGATCGACGGCGCGGCTTTCTGATCGTGTTCGCGGTTCTCCTATCCTTCCCCACGCTTTGCCGAGCGCAAGGGCAAGCCGGTGGTACCAAAACGAAGAGATCTGGGGGCGCGCTGAAACTTGACGGAGGCGTTCCGCCATACAAAGCGTGGCTGGAACAAGACGTCGTCTGGATCATTACCGACCAGGAGCGCGCCGCTTTCAAACTGCTCCAGAACGACGAAGAGCGCGACAACTTTATCGAAGCCTTTTGGGATCGTCGCAATCCCACACCCGACAGCTTTGATAACCCGTTCAAAGACGAGCACTACCGCCGGATCGTCTATGCCAACGAACATTTCGGTACTACCGCTCCTGGATGGAAGAGCGATCGCGGACGGACCTACATCTTATTTGGGGCACCCGCAGGAGTCCATTATCCTTCAGGCAGAGCGCAGGGTGAAAGGTCGGAGGGTGGTGATGCTTTATCCCTTCCTCTTGAAGTGTGGCACTATCGCTACATTGAAGGGCTTGGTCAAGACATCGATTTGGAATTCGTGGATGCATGCAGGTGCGGCGAGTTCAAGATGAGAATCACCCCCGCGATGGAGAAGTACGAACCGCACTTTGACCCGGAAGGTCCGGGCATCCGGTCGAGGGGCGGACTCCTCAACCCCCCAAAGATCAAGTTCAAGGATCTCGAAGAGAAAGCGACCGTTGACCTGCCTTGGAAGACGCTTCCCTTCGAAGTCAGCACTAGTAAGGTGAAGGCGACCGATGTCACCTCGCTTGTTCCCATTACGATCAGCTTCCAAAAGAGTGACCTTACGTTTGTCGAGAAAGACGGTACGCGGCGAGCAGGGGTGAATATATTTGGGCGCGTGACGACCCTTACTGGGCGTGTGGCCGAGATATTTGAAGGTACCCTGGAGATCGGCGCCTCCAGCGAGTCGGAAGCAAGTTCTAAGGACGCCACGAGTTTCGCAAAGACGCTCGCCTTGCGAAACGGCCGCTATAAGATCGACATCGCGGCGAAGGAAGCTAACGGCGATCATTGGGGACGATGGACACGGGGAGTGAAGGTCGGGGATTAGTGAGCTCTTGTTCCCGGAAAATCTTCTAGAGATTTATTACTTTCCTCTTGCACGAAGCTTCGAGTTATGGCATCTTCAAACATCTTCTTACGAAAGGACGCCCGATTTGGCGGACTACAACTACAAATCGCTAAGCGGGCAACGACGGCTGACGATAGGCCTGCGTTGCTTTAGGGCGTCATCCGGACGCGTCAGTTAGTCCTCGACGCCCTTCCCGCAAGGCATTGACAATTTAACTGCATAGGCAGACGACCGTCTGTGCCAACGCGCCGTCACTGCCATCGAGCGCGCCTCCGAGAACTAACGTTTCCTGGAGACGCGGCTTCGCGGCAAATGGCGCACGCTCCGGCTTGCTGCCGGTTAGAAAGATTTATGAGCATCGCATTGAAGATCAAGAACGGAACGCTGGTTGAGGGCGAGTCGCTTTGCCGCACCTGCCGCTCCGCGCACATCCAGAAGGGATTTCGTGAAAGTGAGGAGGCTATCTTCTGCACCTTCAGCCGTCTGCGCGCCGTATCTTTCAAGGTGGCGGAGTGCACCGACTACGAGAACCGCAACGTGCCCTACCGTTGGGAACTCGAGAAGATGGCTCTGCTGATCAACGTGGATCCGGCCCGCAAGCGTGCCGGTTTCAAGGTTGGCGCAGGCTCGGCTGTGGATGATGAGGACGAAGAGGACGAAGACTCCGTCAGCACCATGGAATAAGACTCAATTCGGGATTGCGGACCGCGGACCCGGGCAAAGGAAAGGAGGAAGGCGATGGCTTTGACAGTGGTCTACCTGATTGGGCTGGCAATTGTGCGGGGAATCGCGAGCGCTTTGCGTCGCCTGCGAGTGCGGCGACCGCGTGGACTCTGCGCGGGTTGCCAGTTCGTGCACATGCAGTACGGAGCCACGGGTCGCAATGCCGTGTTCTGTACCTTCGGTGCCGTGGTGCGTCCGGTGCGCCTTGATGTGCTGTACTGCACGGACTACCGCGACCGCAACGCTGGCGCTCGTCCCACGCGAATCGGATTCGTGCCCGGGATTAACGTCGCCGAGGGCGGTTAGAAACCCGGGGATTGCAACAAACAAAAATGGAGGACGGGCGAATTGCCCGTCGCTCCATTTTTTTGTTTCAACCCGAAGCGTTAAGGCGAGTGGTGTTATTTGCTGTCGCCGCCGTGATTGGCGTCGCCGGTGCTTTGCAGCTTGACGGTGTCCTTAGGACTGGTTTTCTGTTGGGGCTGAGGTTTGGGGGCGGCCGCTGGTTTGGCGGCTTCGCTGGCTTGGCTAGTGTGTGCGCTGCTGATTGAGTTCACCATATGAAGGGAGATCGGCGGTTCGGCTGGGGGCTTTAGGGGGATCGGCGATCTTTGGTAAGGGTTACCGGGTCATTGGATTTGGAAAGCGCAAGGCGTGTGAAACTCGCCTTACAAGTGTCCTGTGACCTTTTTGCCAGATAGTGTAGAGAACTCAACGAGGTGTGGGCCTCGCGCCAGAGTTGCAGCGATCGGCGGATCGTGCACCTTCGCTGGGTCCACAGTGAAGACCGAACATGGTGGATTCACGTCACCGACTGGAAAAGGCAGGAAACGAATGGGATGCCAGTCTCCGCAATCGAACACTGTTTTCTCCGGTCCCAAAGAGACAAGGTAGGTCTCCGGCCGTAAGTCATCCGTCCTTGTCAACATCAGCAGGGTTCGCTGGGTGTCCGCGTGCATGTATCCGGTCGTCTTCTCTCCGTTAACGACCACCTGTCCATTGACCCGTAAATACCAGCGGGTATATCCGCGTGCCGTGGAATACCACGTCGCTCCCGCAAGCAACAAGACCGCCAGAAAGACAAAGGCTCCCAAAGCTCGAAGGAAATCCTTCATACTGCTTTGTAGCAGGGACTGACACCGCGACGCCAGCGAAGGTTCCGGCGATCCTCTCCGCATTCAACGTCAGGCGCCGGTTACGAAGAACTGGTCGTCTGGCTTTTGGTCAGGTTTGTTGGGGGCGGCGTCGGCGGCTACGTCTTGTACGAACTCGCGGCGGCGTTCGGGGCCTTTGCGTTCGATTACACGAACGCGGCGGGCAGGCATGGTGCTTGGTTCGAGAGCGAGAATGCGGCCGTCGCGAACCTGAATGTGGGAGCGAAACCAGTCGGTGCGGAACATTCGTCCCGCGGCGTAGAAAGTCATGGATGCCGCGATCGGACCTTCAAATTCTTTTCCGGTGCAGGCGAGGATGCGTTTGCCCATCTCCTCGGTCCAGGTCATGCCGCCTACCAGGGGATCGTTAAGGCGGCAGCGCTCGAAGGGGACGGCGTGGGAGATTTTCCGCAACTGCAGCAGTTGCAGGAGGACGGAACTCCTGGCCAGGTTGGTGACGACGACCCTAGCTTCGGTGCTGGATACGCGCTCGAGTTTGATGTGCAGATCGGGCGTCCATTCGCGCTCAAATTCTTCGCGGGCGAGGTTCAGGCCTTTGTCGGTGGCCTCCACATAGCGAAGTGTGGCACGGGCGAGGATCAAGCTGAAGAAGCAGGTTACGACGGTGGCGATGAGTGGGATGTAGCTGACGAGCGTGATGAACAACACGCGGAACGAGTTGATCCAATGCATGGGCATATGCGTTGGAAAGAGTGTAGCCAGCGGGGACTGGCCGCTCTAGATGCGCTTGGTGAGGCGACGGGAGTTGGGCCGGGGCAGGGACTTTGGTAACTGCGAGACAAAATCTTTACCACCCTTCGACCTCGCTCAGGGCAGGCTCCGTGCACGGGGGAACACGGGGTAGGGCAAGGGCCCTTGCTATTCGAGGACGCTATCGTCTAGTTTTTTGCGTTCCCAGTCGGCGGCGGCCTGGACGAAGGCCAGGACTACGGGATGCGGTTTCTTTTCCGTGGAGGAGAGTTGGGGCTGGAACAGGGTGGCGATGAAGAAGCGATTGGTGGGGGATTCGATTGCGCGGATTTCTCCTTGCGCGCCGCGCGCGACTATGGGGAAGCCTGCCTCCATGGCAGCCCATTCGTATTCGGGATTGACTTCGAAATTGCAGAAAAATTCTTCGGTCACTAGTTCCTTGTCTTTGCCGTAGAACGATTGCAGGTAGGAGCCGGGGCGGAGGCGAATCTCCGGGACCTTGCCGGAGAGCTTGGGAGCGTCGCCTTTGCGGCCGGAGACGGCGCAGGCTACGGGATAGATGACGATGTTCTTGGAACCGGAATTGTTTTCTGCGCTATCGGCGTCGGCGATGCCGAGAACGTTGCGGGCGAATTCGATGAGGGCATACTGGAAGCCGCCACAGGTGCCTAGAAAAGGCCAGTCGCGGCGACGGGCGAACTCGATGCCTTTTAGCATGCCGTCAAAGCTTTTGTAGGGACTGCCAGGGGAGGCCCAGAGGCCGTCGAAGGTCTCGAGACGTTTTTCGGCGCCGGGGGCGGTTAGCTGCGGGGTGGAAATCCATTCGGATTCGACTTGCAAATTAAGTTTACGGGCGGCGTGCTGGATTGAGTCGGTGGTGGCGGGGTGGGAACGGAATTCAGGATTGAAGTCCCCGAGGATTCCGATGCGAACGGCGTTACTCACGGGGTCATTGTACTAGAGCGGATGGCGGGGGCTGGGGTGTGGCGGTTAGGAGAATGGTGCGGGTGGGCGTTGGTGGTGTGGCAGAAACCAAGATCCCTCGCGTAGCTCGGGATGACAATCCTTCGTAGCTCGGGATGACAACAGTGCGTGAGGTGACAAACGATTTAGAGCAGGTGCGTGAGGGTTAGTAGTGCGTAGAGGCTGAGGAGGGCAAGGGCGGGGCCTCCCCAGATCATTGCGGCGCATTTCCAGCCGAGGGAGCGGGCCAGGTCGCGCTGGCTGCGCCAGGAGATCAGGAAAGTTGGGTTGTTCTTGCCTTTCATCAGGACGACGGGCGGGTTTGGATCGAAGTCATTGGGCGAGGAGGCCTGAGTGGTGTTGTTCGGCGCGTTGTTACCTGATGAGTCGTTAGGATTCTGAGTGGCTGCAACGCCTGGGGTGGTTGCTCCGGCGGCGGCCCAGGCGCCGAGATTGGTGACGCCCGCTCTCATTAGCGCGGCGGAGATTTTTTGCTGCTGGGTCATATCGGCTGCTTTGCTTGGGCCAGTTTCTGGCGAGAGGCGGATTACGCGGGTCGATGTCGTGGACAGGGCTTTATTGTAGATCTCATCGTAGGCGGGATCGTGCTGAAGGCCGCTCGTCAGGACGCCGCTGAAGAGATTTCTGTCTCCTGTCACCGGCGACAGGGCGGCTCGCGCTCTCTCAGGGTTCAGGGAGAACGAAAACGCATTGCCGACGATGAAGGCGGCGGTTTCATCATCCTGAATTGGTTGCGGGGTGAGTTCGAGGCCGGGATTTTCGTCGACTGTGCCGAGCATGAAGAGCGCGTTCTTGGGCTTGATGCAGAACTCTTCGACTTTGATTTTGTTGGTTGTGTTTATGCCGTGGCGCGAGAGGAAGCTGCGGACGTTCGGGGGTACTTCTTGTTTCGTGGTGAAGAACCCATCGCAGAATTCTTGCTGGAAGTCTTGATGCAGGTCGAGATCGGCGCCGCGGGGATCAACCATGATTTTGCCGGTGTTGTCATCGAGAAAGAATGGGACGTGCATGCACTCGGCGGCCACCTTGACCCAGCTCTTGTTCTTGCCGGACTGCTTCCATTCCCAGACGAAAGTGCGGTACCAGTAGCAGGGGCGCGACGTGACTGGCGCGGCCACGGTGTAGGGGCCGACGGCGAGGCCGCTGAGTTCGACCAGTCCCATGGAGGCGCTGCGAATTTTGGAAACTGGCGTGTTGAGGATGAGTTGGCGGCGTTGCAGCAGGCGGAAGCCCTGGAAGAATAGGTAGAGTCCGAGGCAGAGTCCGAGGATGCACCAGAGGGCGAAGGCGCCTGGGTTCGAGGAACGCAGCAGCAGGGTAGAGAGGATCATGATTCGGCGCGTGGGGGCGCTCTGTATCGAGGCTAGTGGAGCGGGTTGGGTGGTGGCTGCTGAAAAGCGGGGATTGGGCTTACGTTGGTAATGGGAAAGGGCCCAAAACCTTTAACCACGGGGGACACCCTTCGGCTTCGCTCAGGGCAGGCTCGGTCACACAGGGTAAATCTTTAGCGGGTGCTTGTTTCTGTATGGGGGCGATGTTCATTTTGGCGGCGGCGTTTCAGCAGGAGGTAGGCTGCGGTTAGTCCTGCGAAGAAGACCAGGCCGCCTAGTTGGTTTATGCGGGAGGAGCGGAGAGTCTGGATTATGAAGACCGAGGCGAGGATGAAGCCCAGGATCGAACCCCACATTCCCAGAGGAGAGCGAAGGGGCAGGGCGGCGATCTGCTCGCGAGTGAGGCGGCGGCGGAAGCTTATGTGTGCGGCCAGAGATATGACCCAGCAACTGAACAAGCCGGAGAAGGCGGCTCCCATGATGTAGACGAACGCTTGCTTTCCGGCCCAGTTTTCGATGATGAGTGCGGTTACGATCCCGTAGGAAGAGACCAGCACGGCCAGGGTGGGCGAGCCGGAGGCGTTCAGTCTGCCCATGCTCTTAGGGGCCCATCCGGAACGTCCCATGGAAAAAAGCAGGCGGGAGGCGACGTAGAGTTTGGCGTTGGCTCCGGAGAGTGCGGCGGTTAGAACTACGAAATTCATGAAGTAGGCGGCGGCCGGAACTTTGGCCAGCCGGAGCACGCTTACGAATGGACTCTCGGCGACTCCGGTGTGGTTCCAGGGCATGACGCCGGCCAGGACGGTGATGGCGCCGAGGTAGAGGCCGGCCAGCAGGAAGAAAGTTAGGCGGACGGCGCGGAGAATGTCCTTGGAGGAACGGGATTCGCCGGTGGTGACGGCCAGCATCTCGATGCCGCCGAAAGCGTAGATGGCCCAGAACACGGCCAGCATTGGGGCGACTGGGCCCTTGGGAAAGAATCCGCCCTGGGAGGTGTATTGCAGGGCGACGCGTCCGCTGAAGAGGAGTGCTGCGCCGGCGACGATGAAGGCGACGATGGTGGCTAGCTTGATCATGGAAAACCAAAATTCGAAGCGTCCGTAGGAGGCCACGCTGCGCAGATTGACCAGAAGAAGCAGAGCTGAGAATACGATGACCCAAATTTCTCCGGGGACGGCGGGGAACCAGTAGGTCATGTAGGCGGCGGAGGCGGTGAGCTCGGCTCCGATGGAGAAGGCGATGGAGGCCCAGTAGGCGGCGCGGCAAAGAAATCCCAAGTATTGATTGAGGTAGAGTTCGCCGTAGAGGCCGAATGATCCGGCGGCGGGGTGCATGCTGGCTAGTTCACCGAGAGCCATGGCAACGGTGTAGGCGAGGAAAGCGGCGACGAGGTAGCTGAGAATTATGCTGGGGCCGGCCATTTCCAGGGCGGCGGCGGAGCCGAGGAGGAGGCCGGTGCCGATGGAGCCGCCGACGCCGACCATGGTCATTTGTCCGGCGGTGAGTTGGTGGTGGAGGCCTTGTTCGTGGATCTCCTGGGCAGCGGGGGCTTGAGGCATGGGGCACGATATCAAATGAAGAAGCAAGTGGCCAGTGGTCAGTGGCCAGTCTACCAACCCGAATCTTCTGGCCACTGATCACTGACCACTGACCACTGGGGTTCCGGTGACTTTAGTACTCGGCATGTGGGCCTTACGGATTGCTGGGGGTGGGATGGGCTCCTAGAATCGTGGGAGCGGTAGTCTGCCCAGAAACGACCCATGCCTGAGATCACAAAGCGTCTCGAACGAGCCGAGATAGTCAAGCGCATCGAGCGCGCGGAGAAACTTCTGCAAAAGGGGAAGGCTCCCGAAGCGCTGGAAGAATATCTGCTGGCCTTGCGCGACGATCCAGAAAACGACACGGTGCGGCAAGTGGCGGCGGATTTGTGTTTGTCGCAGAACCGGACTGTGGATGCGGTGCGGCTGCTGGGGGAGCTGTTTGAGCGGCAGGTGGATGGGGGAGACGCGACGCGGGCGAGCCTGACCTATAAGAAGCTGGCGCGGCATGGCAATCCGACGTGGGAGCAGAAATTCCGCTTTGGGCAGTTGCTGGAAGGATCGAATAAGAAACTGGCGGTGGGGACGTATGAATCTGCGTTGAGCGATCTGGCGAAGCTGGAGAACAAGAAGGGCTCGCTTGAAGTGCTGGGGCGCGTGGTGGCGCTGGAGCCGATCCAGGCAAATTTTCTGCGGGTGGCGGAACTGTCGTCTGAACTGGGGGACAGCCCGGCTGCGGCGAATGCATTCAAGCGGGTGGCGCAGCTGGCGGCGGCGGGAGGCGGCGATCCGGCGCAGTGGTATGAGCGCGCTTACCAGGAAGACTCTTCAGATGAGGAAATAACGCTGGCCTACGGGAAGAGCCTGCTGGGGCAGGGTCAGGTGGGAGCTGCGATATTTATTCTGGAACCGCAGGTGAATGCCGGGAAGAATTCGGTGCAGCTCCGGGAAATCTATGCGGAAGCTTTGCTGGCGGCGGGGCGCTACGCGGAAGCCGAGCCGTTGGTCTGGCAACTGTTTGAACAGAACGCCAACTGGATGCCGCAGGTGACCGGGCTGATTGGGCAATTGGTGGATGCGGAGCAGGATGATGCCGCGGTGGCGCTGGCGCGCAAATTGGGACAGGTGCACGCGAAGCGCGGCGAGCGGCGGCAGTTTTTGGCGGCGATGCAGGATATTACGGCGGCGCGGCGGGCTTCGCCGGGGATGCTGGAGTTCATGGGCGAGTTGTTCAACGGGGCGAACCGCGAGGGCGACTACTGCCAGACTTTGCTGAAACTCTTCGATGTGTATTGCGATACGGGGGACTTCGCCAAGGCGGCGGAGTGTCTGGACCGGGCGGCGGAAGTGGATCCGTATGAGTCTGGCCATGGGAAGCGGCTGGAGCGGTTGAAGGGCAAGATTGACGAAGGAAAGTTTAAGGCGATTGCGGCGCGATTCTCGACGGCAGGGCCGAGCGCGGCGGAGAAGGCGATTGAGCATGAAGCGACGCTGGGAGCTTCCACGTTGCAGGACCTGATGTTGCAGGCGGAAATCCTGGTGCAGTATGGGATGCGGAACAAAGCTGTGGAGAGGTTGCAGAGGATCCAGGAGCTTTTTCCGAAGGAAGAGGAACGCAACGAAGACTTGCAGAGGCTGTATCTGGCGGCGGGGATGACACCGAGCTATGCTGGAGCGGCGCCGCTGCCGGTCGTGGCAGCGGTTGCGGGACCGGCGGGAAACGGGGCTGCGGCAGCGCCGGCGGCGGATCCGGCGGCGGAGATGCGAAACGTGACCCGCGTGGCCGAGATCACGCGCAAGCTTTATCACCAGGGGACGGCGCCTGCGGTGCTGACGACTGCGGTCAACGAAATTGGCGGGCACTGGGAAGTATCGCGGTGCATTGCGTTGATGCGGACGCCCGGTTCGGCGCCGACGGCGGTGCAAGAGTTTTGCGGCCGGGGAGTGAAGGCTGGCGGTTCCGCAGCGATTAAGGAAGTGATGATCGCGCTGCAGGAAATCTCTCTGGCTGGTGTACACGGCGAGCCCATTATTATTGCGGACGCGCAGAAGGGTCCGGAGTTGCACGGAGTGCGCAAGGCTGTGGCGGAGTTGGGAACGACGGCGGTGCTGGCGTTTCCGCTGAGCAATGGCGAGGATTCGGTGGGCGTGCTGGCGCTGCTGCACAACAAGCCGCGGACGTGGCCCCACACTGATGCGGTGGTGCTAAAGACGCTGGCCGATCAGATGGTGATCGCGCTGAATAACGCCGGGCTGCGGCGGCTGGTGAAGAATCTTTCGGTGACGGAGGAGAAGTCGGGACTGCTCAAGCGGGGTTCTTATCTTGATTTGCTGTTGGCGGAAAGTAAGCGCGCGGTGCAGAATGCCGCGCCACTTTCCGTGTTGCTGCTCCAATTTGGGCGGAGCGCCGCGCTGATCAAAGAGTATGGCGAGGCTCCGGTGGAAGGCGCGATGGAAAAGATTGGGCAACAGTTTGCGGCGAACATCCGGACGAATGATCTGGCGTTCCGCTACGACACTACAACGATCGCCATCATTCTGGGCGAGACGGCGGAGAAAGAAGCGATGATGGCGATTGAGAAATTGCGGAAGATCATCGCTGGGGTGCGCCTGCCGGCGAAAGATGGCGCCGACAAAGGCCACGCAATGGAATTTTCGGCTGGGCTGGCCGAGGCGGTCGTGAAAGACAGCTATGATCCGGTGGACATTGTGACGGAAGTGATCAACCGCGCTGAACATGCGCTGGCTACTTCACTAGTGCAGGGCCCGGGGAAAGTTGTGGCGTTGGGCGCTGCGCTGGCTGCGGGGGCTGTAGCGTAGTTCCGAGTCCCGAGCCGCGGGTCCCGAGCGAGTCATGAGTTCCGTAATAACACTCCCAACAATCGCCGATTTCTTAGGCTTGTCATGGACTTCAATCGTCCAAGGGCACTCGCGTTCTGATTTTTCGTTCGAACTCGCGACTTGCGGCTCGGGACTAACTGCTGCCTCGGTGGTCAAATCTCCTTCTGCGCTGTTAAACTAACCAGTTTGACTCTCACTTTTATTCCGCTCTGAGAGCGGGTCTGTAAGGAAATCATGTTAAAGCCGGGAGATATTGCGATTGTGAGTGGCGCGCGGACGCCCTTTGGGCGCTATTGTGGCAAGCTGAAGGATTTTACGGCGCAGGAGTTGGGCGCGGTTGCCGCCAAGGGGGCGATGGAACGGGCTGGGGTCGATCCGAAGGAATTTGATCATATCGTGTTTGGCAACGCGCAGCAGACTTCGGGTGACGCTCTGTATGGGGCGCGGCATGTAGGGTTGCGGACGGGGCTGCCGATTGAGACTCCGGCGCTGACGGTGAACCGGCTGTGCGGGTCGGGGATGCAGGCGATTGTGAGCGCGGCGCAGATGATCCAGACCGACGAAGCGAAGATTGTGCTGGCTGGTGGGATGGAGGCTATGTCGCAGGCTCCGTTTGTGATTCGCGGGCGCGATGGATTTACTTTGGCTCCGGGCGGGAAGCTGGAAGATTCGCTGATGGTGGCGCTGCTTGACAGCTATTGCGGGTTGTACATGGCGAACACTGCCGAGCTGTTGGGGTCGGAATTCGGCATTACTCGCGAGATGCAGGATGAGTTTGCGCTGCGTTCGCAGCAGAAGGCGGATGCGGCCTATAAAGAAGGACGCATCCAGGAGGAGTTGGTTCCTGTGCCGCTTCGGAATTCTAAGGGCGAGGCTACTGGGGAATTGCTTACCGAAGACGATCACCGGCGTCCGCAGACTACTTTGGAAGGGTTGGGGAAGTTGAAGGCTGCGTTTGGTAAGAGTGGAACCGTTACGGCCGGGAACGCTAGCGGGATTGTGGATGGCGCGGCGGCGGTGGTGTTGATGTCGCTGGAAGAAGCGCGCAAGCGAAATATTTTGCCTTTGGGTCGCATTGTAAGTTGGGGGATTGCCGGAGTTGAGCCCAAGGTGATGGGGCGCGGTCCGGTGCCTGCCACTAAGGTGGCGTTACAGAAGGCTGGGCTTTCTTTGGATTACATTGATTTGATTGAAGTGAATGAGGCGTTTGCGGCGCAGTATCTGGCGGTGGAGAAGGAATTGGGATTGGACCGCGAGAAGGTGAATGTCAATGGCGGGGCGATTGCTTTGGGGCATCCGCTGGGGGCTACCGGGACTCGGCTGGTGATTACTTTGTTGTATGAGTTGCGGCGGCGGAAGAAGAAGTATGGGCTGGCTACGGCTTGCATTGGGGGTGGGCAGGGGATTGCGATGATTGTGGAGACGCTGCTGAATTTTTAGGCGCGGATGTTCTCACCACGGAAACACGGAGGCACAGAGAAAGTCAAGGCGGTTGTGATGATCGAGCTGATCATGGACGGGGTTACGTGGAACGGCATGGACGATGTCTATGATGCGTTCTTCAGAGTTGTTGGTGCGCCCGATTGGCATGGGAGAAATTTCGATGCCCTTAACGACAGCATATCGCACGGCGGGATTAATAAAATCGAAGTTCCCTACAGGCTTGTCATCCTCAACTTCGACCTTATCGGTGATAGCGCGAAAAAGATGGCTGCTGATTTTGTGGATCTGGTTCACGGGATCAACGCACGTGGGGTCTCCGTTGAGATTGATGTACGAAATTCGCGGTAGTTCTGTTTCCTACATTTGACCGAAAGGCATTTATGGAAATTAAGAAGGTTGGCGTACTAGGTTGTGGCTTGATGGGTTCCGGCATTGCGCAGGTTTGCGCTACCGCTGGATTCGACGTGACCGTGCTCGAAGTCGAGCAGAAATTTCTCGACAAGGGCTTTGCGGGGATTGAGAAATCTTTGGCGAAGTTTGCCGAGCGGCCGGTGGAGAAGGGTGGGATTACGGCGGCGCAGAAGGATGCGATCCGGGCGCGGCTTAAGGGGACTACCAAGAAGGCCGACTTGGCCGATTGCGACGTTATTATTGAAGCCATCATTGAGAACGTGGAAGAGAAGAAGAAGATGTATGCGTCGATTGATGGCATTGTGAAGAAGGATGCGATCTTTGCTTCGAATACTTCTTCGATTTCAGTGACTGAGCTTTTGACATCCGTGAAGCGGCCGGAGCGATTTGTTGGGCTGCACTTTTTTAATCCGGTGCCGCTGATGAAGCTGGTGGAAGTTGTGCGGACGATCGCTACGGCCGACGATGTTTACCAGACCGCTTACGAGTTTGGGAAAAAGCTGGGCAAGGTTCCGGTTCGGACATCGGACAAGACGGGGTTCATCGTCAACCGGCTGCTGGTGCCTTATTTGCTGGATGCGATCCGGGCTTATGAGGAGGGTGTGGGATCGATTGAAGATATTGATAATGCGATGAAGCTAGGGTGCGGGTATCCCATGGGGCCGTTTACTTTGCTGGACTTTGTGGGGCTTGACACTACTTACTACATTACTCAGGTGATGTTTGATGAGTTCAAGGAGCGGCGGTTTGCTTCGCCTGCGTTGCTGAAGCGGCTGGTGATGGCCGGGTGGTATGGGAAGAAGACTGGCAAGGGGTTTTACGATTATTCGGACCCGAATAGTCCGAAGGCGAATAAACTGTAGAATCGGATTCCCAGATCGCAGCTAAGATTGAATCCATGTTCAGACGCAGAAAAACCGATCAGGCGCCGGGAGAGGGCGGGCCACAGGATGTCGAAAGATATCGCCGGGCGTGGCACAGCTATGTGGCGCGGCGGAATCTGGTGGTGGTGTTGTTTCTCAGTTTTATATTTTTGGGTTTCATGATCGGGAAACTCAAGCTGGGAGAGGGCGCTGATCTCGCGATTATGCTGGGCTGGATTGGGGTGTACCTGGCTGGCGGGTGGTGGCTTACGGAGTGGCGATGTCCGCGGTGCGGGAAAGTGTTTGGACACCGGCTGTGGACGCAGAGGTGCATCAGTTGCGATCTGAGCAAGGACGATGTGGCTGCGGTGGCGAAAGGGAAATAACCTTCTTTGCCACGGATTTGCGCGGATTCACACGGATCGAAAACCCACCACGGAGACACAGGGGCACGGAGGAAACCACACCTGAGGAAATAATTCCTTCGGTCTCCCTGACTTTGGGGCAGAACAATCCTATGAACTTCGAAAACATTCTTTTGGAAAAGAAAAACGCGATCGCTTATGTGACCGTGAACCGGCCGAAGGTTTTGAATGCGCTGAACATGGCCACCATGGAGGAGTTGCGGGCGGCGTTTCATGACATCAAGAATGACGCGGCGATTCGCGTTGTTATTTTTACCGGGGCGGGCGAGAAGGCGTTCATCGCCGGTGCAGACATCGGCGAGTTGGCCACGCACGACGCGGTTTCGGGGAAGGAATATACGCACCGCGGGCAGAACGTGCTTAATTTGATTGAGAATCTGGGCAAGCCGGTGATTGCTTGCATCAATGGATTTGCGCTGGGCGGCGGCTGCGAGATTGCTTCGGCTTGCACGATGCGGCTGGCTAGCGAGAATGCCAAGCTGGGGCAGCCTGAGGTGAAGTTGGGCATTATCCCGGGATATGGCGGGACGCAGCGGCTTCCGCGGCTGGTGGGCAAAGGCATTGCGATGCAGATGGTGCTGGCGGGGGAGATGATCACGGCGCAGGAAGCGCATCGCATCGGGCTGGTGAATGAAGTCACGGCGGCGGCGGAGTTGATTCCGCGAGCGGAAGCGATCGCGGCGAAGATTATCGCTAACGCTCCGCTGGCGGTGCAGTATGCGATGGAGGCCGTGAACAAGGGCATGGAAATGACTTTGAGCGAGGGTCTGTATCTGGAGGCTGTGTTGTTTGGGGTGGCTTGCGCTACTGAGGATAAGAAGGAAGGGACTGCGGCATTTCTCGAGAAGCGGTCGGCAGCGTTTAAGGGAAAGTAAGTTTTGCCACGGATTTTCACGGGTCTGCACGGATCAAAGGCGAATCCACCACGGAGGCACTGAGTCACGGAGAAGAAAGATAAGAAGGATTTTGTTGCGGAGGGTCCCCCTGAGTCTGGTCTCGCTGCGCTCGAAGGCGCGCTTAGTGCAGTGGGCATGCGTTTTGCTATTGTCGTTTCACGATTTAATGCTTTCATCACCGAGCGGCTGCTGGTGAGCGCAGTTGACGGGCTGGTGCGATCGGGCGCTACGAAAAGAGATATGGCGCTGGTGCGCGTGCCGGGCTCGTTTGAGATTCCGCTGGCGGCGCGGAAGCTGGCGGAGACTGGGAAGTACGACGCCGTCATTTGTCTCGGATGCTTACTGCGCGGGGACACGGCGCACTATGACGTGATTGTGAACGAAGTGACGCGCGGGATTGGGCAGTCGGCCCAGGAGACCGGTGTCCCGCATGCTTTTGGCGTGCTTACTTGCGAGACTTTGGAGCAGGCCATCGACCGCGCCGGGTTGAAGATGGGCAATAAGGGATTCGAGGCGGCGCTGGCGGCGGTGGAGATGGCGTCGCTGGGGCAAGCCATCAGCAAAACCAAGATTCCTCGCTCCGCTCGGAATGACAGATCCAAAGATCGGAATGACAAAACCAAAGATCGGAATGACAAGTCCAAGAAGAAGACGAAGCGCACATAATCCCTCTCACCGAAATCACTCTCACTTACAGTAAACTGACAGCTGGGAACTGGAAGCTGGCAACTGTCTCTATGGGTACACGCCGCAAATCCCGGGAACTGGTTCTGCAGATGCTGTTTCAGGCGGACATGGGCAAGCAGACGGTGGACCAGGTGCAGCGCACGTTTTGGGCGGAGCATGGCGGGGCCAGCGCCGAGGTGCGGGGGTTTGCGGAGGATTTATTCCGGGTGGCGACCGACCGTGGAGCGGAAATCGACACGCTGATTGAGCGTCATGCGGAACACTGGCGCATGGAGCGCATGGCGGCGGTGGACCGCAACCTGTTGCGTGCGGGAGTGGCGGAGTTTTTGGGGTATCCGGAGACGCCGCGAGCGGTTGTGATCAATGAGGCGCTGGAGATTGCGCGAAAGTTTTCCAGTTTGGAATCAGTGCAGTTCGTCAATGGGGTGCTGGATAGTGTGGCTAAAGACCTGGCCAAGACCGCGTAGGAAGGAAATCTGTTAATTTTATAATTTGGCAATTTTGTAATTTCAGAACCCTCCTTGCACCCAGCTTTGCAATTCTCCATTCCCACGAAATCTCAATTTCAAATCCATTAGGGTTTCACTGCCACTATGTTCAGGGTGCAGTTGGTTCCCGTGAAGCAGAAGTTGTTGGCCGAGTTGGGTAGGGTGGAGAAGGAGGTTTGGTTCTGGTCGAAGGCCAACGCCGTGTTGAGTTCGTGCAGGAGGCCATCGGAGCCGGCGACATAGATGAGGGAGCCATCGGCGGCGATGTCCGCGGCCACGGGGCTTGCGTTGTTGACGAGCGGGATTCCGGAGGCGAAGTTGGTGTTGAAGTCATAGACCAGGACGCCGAGATCGCTGGTGACGACGTAGGCGTGGGTCGCGTCCGGGGACAGGAAGAAGTTGATGGGGTGGAACGTGCCCTTGCCGATATCGAAGTGGACTGGTGGAAATACGTTAGGCGGATTGGGTGGGATGGGCAGGGGGAGAATCTCGGCGAGGTTGACTTGCTGGGGACAAAGAGGAGCGACCGGCGGCGTCCCGACAGCGAGCGGCAGGGACGAGTTGGTGGCGATGAGGTCGATGCCGGTATTGTCGAGGCCGAAGAAAAAGTCAAGGCCGGCCGGTTCGAGGTTTGGGAGGAATATGCCGCCGAAGGTGCTGTTCAAGGGGATGACTCCGGCGGGAACCATCTTCAGGAAAAGCGGTGGGCCGGGTAGGGTTCCGGAAGACAGGGCTGGGTTCAGCGGGGAATTATCGCAGGTATTGTAGGCGGCGAGCTTGGAGGGGGCGCCTCCGCCAGCCAGCAGAGCAAACGATCCAGAGGAATTGAAAACAATCGAGGTGGCGGGCGACGCCAAAGAGATGGCCGGCTGGAGGAATTGCAGTCCGGAATAGACATATAAGGTGTTGCCGCCGTTGGCGAGGATGAAGGCTTTAAGCCCGTCGGGTGAGAATGCTGCGGCGATGGCGCTGTCGAGGTTCAAGGTCGCGGAGCCGAATGACGATGAGCCCGCGCTTACGACATATACCTGATTGGGTGTAGAGACTGTATCGGAGAAGACGGCGGAGTTTCCATTTGGCGAGATGGCCAGGATCTTGCCGGTGACGAGGCCGAGGGGTGTTCCGGAGGCGGGCAGGGGTGCGAATGGATTGGTGGACTGGGACCCGAAGGCGGCAGTATTGATGGTGACGGCGCCGAATTCGCTGCCCATATAGGCACGGTCCCCAGCCGGATCGAAGCGCAACGAATTGGGCGGCGTGGGAAGTTGGAAACCGCTACCCGGAAGATTGGTGGTGGTGGATACGTTGTACACGCCCACGGCGCACAGAATATCGGTGGAGCAGTCCTGACTGGTGGCCAGGACGCTGGTCGACGAGCTGGCACCGGTTGCCAAGCCGGAAATGGCGGTGACCGGATAAACCGGCTGAGGGGCGTAGGGAGGCGGGAAGCCAGCGGGATTCAGTGGGAAACCGATGTTGCAGGTTGGCGGAGTGCAGGACGCGGTGATCGAGGCCGCGCCCGGTTGAGGAGTGGTCACGCTGCAGGTTGCGCCAGCGGCGCATCCCGCCGAGGCGCTGCCCGCGGCCAGTGAGGCTGGAGAGGACGAAACCCAAGTCAGCGGCGGTTGAGGGACGATGCAGCCCTGCACGTCCACTGCGGTGGCAGTGATGGTTTCCGAAATCCCTTTGTTGACCACGAAACTTGTGGCGCCGCTGTTTTGCGAACCGACTTGCAGGTCGATACACTGCACGGGGCAGGTTTCGATGTTGTAGGGCTGGCTGAAAGTTCCGGAAGCTGAGGCGATTACCTGGGTCTGCCCTGGCACACTGGGAGACGCGGTTGCCTGATTGGTGGCGACGTTGAGGGAAGTAACAGTAACAATCGGAGTGATCTTAACTACGCTAGTATTAACCTCCGTCCAAGTGAAGGGGCCGACCTGGGCGGTAATGTCGATCCCGCCGCTGTAGGCGGTGGCCTGAAGAGTCTGGACCTGGTTCTGCGACATGCAGAATTTGGAAGCATCGACAAACTTGAGGTTGCAGGCGGCGGGAAGGGCCTGCTGGTTGGGGCAGGCGGGGGGCGGAGGAGCGCTAGGGGGAACCACGCTGACCTGAATGTTATCGATGGGGGGATGAACGAAGATCAGGCTGGGCGGGCTGGTGGCTCCGAGGGCCGAAGCAGTCACTTGAACCACTCCAACGCCGGCGGGTGTGCATATTGTGTAAAGCGGAGCGTTCCAGGTGCCGGCACAGGCAAGGCCGCCGGGACCAATATCGAGGGTGCTCGGGTCGCTGGAGGCAATGGTGAAAGTTGGAGAGATACTTCCGCCTAAGTTGTTCTGCGCGGTGGCGATGAACTGGAGGGTGGTCCCCTGTTGCAGAGAATAACTGGGGCCGGGGCTCACGGTGATTTTCGCCGGGAAAGGCGGGGGGCCGGGAGGTTTGTGGCCGCCGCACGCTGGCAGCAACGTGAATAATGAGATCGTGACTACCACCCAAGCCGACGAAGCGAAACGCAACCTTCCCATGCACCCTCTTGTCGCCGCCCGGTCATATCCCGACGGCGAATTGTTTAATGGAATGGAAAACCTAAAGTGTAGAGGCTGGAGACGGATTCAGCAAGCCGGCCCGGACACCGTGATCAAGCTGCGGCCCTGCCGGATCGTTCCAAGTCAGTTCATGGGATGCAAAAAGATGGGTTGACGATATTTCCTTTCGCTTGCTATAGTTGTTGAGTTCCGCGAGTTCATCCAGGCTTGCTGTGTGCCGCTGGTTCCGCGCTGAGTTGTGCGGGAATCTGCGGTAGAGCTTTTGAGAAATGCGTTTCCGGTGAAGCAGAACTAATCGAGCCGGAAATTTTCCTCGCTGAAACGTTCCTGCGCTGCCTTTCGCCCTATCACGAGGGCTGCTGTCGCGATGAAGTTTAGTCGGGAAGCGGTCTGCGAAAGGATATGCAGGACAGAGCTGGCGATACGGAGCACTCCCGTAGTTTTGGCCGGGTGCCACCGTCGGCAGCATAAATCTAGATTGGTACCCAAGAATCTCTCTCCGCGATTCGTGTGCGGCGAGAAGCATGGTGGGCCGATGGTGGGCTTGCCAGCCCGGACGCGCGGTAAACGGCCGGGAAAGCTGATAGCGCCGTGCGCTGCCCGCCGACGGGGCGAATGCTGCGCATGACTTTCGGTGAGCAGCTTTCATCTGGCGTTTTTTGAGTCAGCGACAAGGAGCGGCAAAGAGTGCCTACATTTAATCAGTTGGTTCGTGATGGGCGGAAGCGGCCGCGGTACAAGACGGCCAGTCCGGCGCTGCAAGGATGTCCGCAGAAGCGCGGAGTTTGCACGCGCGTATACACGCAGACGCCGAAGAAGCCGAACTCGGCGTTGCGGAAAGTGGCGCGCGTGCGGCTGACCAACGGGATTGAAGTCACGACTTATATCCCCGGCGTTGGCCACAACTTGCAAGAGCACTCGATTGTGTTGATTCGCGGAGGCCGCGTGAAGGACCTGCCGGGCGTGCGCTATCACGTGATTCGCGGCACGCTGGATGCGGTGGGCGTGGCCGGGCGTCAGCAGGGACGGTCGAAGTACGGCGCCAAGCGCGCCAAGAAGGGTTAAGTGCAGTGGCCAGTGATCAGTGATCAGTGGCCAGAGAAAGCTCAGGTTAGCTAAGAGCTAGGAGCTAGAAGCTTAAATGCCACGTAAAGGACACACAGCAAAACGGACCGTGCCAGCCGATGCCGTCTATGGCTCGAACCTGGTGACGAAGTTCATCAACTCGATGATGTGGCAGGGCAAGCGCTCGACCGCCGAGGGCATCTTTTATGAGGCCCTGACGAAGGTGCAGGAAAAAGGCGGCGACGAAGCTTTGAAGCTATTCACCAAGGCCGTCGAGAATGCGAAGCCGTTGCTGGAAGTGAAGACGCGGCGGGTTGGTGGAGCGAACTATCAGGTGCCGGTGGAAGTGAATGCGGACCGGCGTACGTCGCTCGCGATCCGCTGGCTGCTGACTTATGCACGCGGGCGCGCTGAGCGCGGCATGGTCGACAAGTTGAGCAATGAGTTGCTGGACGCGGCGAATGGAAAAGGCGCGGCCATCAAGAAGAAAGAAGATGTGCACCGCATGGCGGAGGCTAATAAGGCTTTCGCGCATTACCGGTGGTAGGGAAGCAGCTTTTAGCTCTTAGCCTTTAGCCCTTAGCAGAACCGGGGCCGATCTAGCTAACAGCTAACAGCTAAAGGCTAAGAGCTTAAGAGCTAATTTTTGGAGCCCAGAAAGAGTTAATTGTCGTGCCTAGAACAGTCCCATTAGAACGCTGCAGGAACATCGGCATCATGGCCCACATCGATGCCGGTAAGACCACTACGACGGAGCGCATCCTGTTCTATACGGGGAAGACGCACCGCATCGGAGAGGTGCACGAAGGCACTGCGACCATGGACTGGATGGAACAGGAGCAGGAGCGCGGGATTACGATTACGTCCGCGGCGACGACCTGCACCTGGCGCGATATCCGCATTAACATTATTGATACACCGGGGCACGTGGATTTCACGGCGGAAGTGGAGCGCTCGCTGCGCGTGCTCGATGGCGCTGTGGCGGTGTTTGATGCGGTGCACGGAGTGCAGCCGCAGTCTGAAAAGGTCTGGCGCCAGGCCGATAAGTACGGTGTGCCGAGAATTTGCTTTATTAACAAGATCGACAAGATGGGTGCCGATTTTGAGCACGCCATCGATACCATCCGCAAACGCCTCAGTGCCAAGCCCGTCGCGATTCAAATTCCCATCGGCCAGGAAGACAAGTTCAAGGGCGTCATCGATTTGATCAACATGAAGGCCATCGTGTGGGAAGACGACACGATGGGCGCTGAGTACGTGACCGAGGAAATTCCCGCCGAACTGAAGAAAAAAGCCGAAGCGTTCCACGCCCAGCTGGTCGAAAGCATTGCCGAGAACGACGACGAAATCCTGCACAAGTTTCTGGAAGGCGAAGAGATTAGCGCCGACGAACTGCGGGCGTCGCTGCGCAAATCGACCATTGCTTTGAAAGTTTTTCCGGTGGTGGTGGGAACGGCGTTCAAGAATAAAGGTGTGCAGCCGCTGCTGGATGCGGTGGTGGACTATCTGCCTTCGCCGCTCGACGTGCCGGAAACGCATGGTTTGAATCCCGAGAACGGGGAGCAGATTTTCCGCAAAGCTGATGACAAGCAGCCGTTTTCGGCGCTGGCATTCAAGATCATGGCCGATCCGTTTGTCGGCCAGTTGACGTTTATTCGGGTTTATTCCGGGCAGCTTAAGACCGGAGATTCCGTCTTGAATACCGGTCGCCGCCGGAGTGAGCGCATTGGGCGGCTGCTTAAGATGCACGCCAACAAGCGCGAAGAAATCAGCGAAATTCTCGCTGGCGATATTTGTGCCGCGGTTGGACTTAAGGGTGTCAGCACGGGCGATACGATTTGCAGCGAAGATCATCCCATTGCTCTCGAAAATATTACGTTTGCGGTTCCCGTGATTTCGGTCGCGGTTGAACCCAAGACGAAAGCCGATCAGGAAAAGATGGGGATGGCGCTGGGCCGCCTGGCCCAGGAAGATCCTACCTTTAAGGTTCACACCGATCCCGACAGCGGACAGACCATCATCAGTGGCATGGGCGAGTTGCATTTGGAAATTATTGTCGACCGCATGATGCGCGAGTACAAAGTCGAGGCCAACGTCGGCAAGCCGCAGGTGGCTTATCGGGAGACCATTCGCAAGCACTCCGAGGCGGAAGGCAAGTACATTCGTCAGACTGGCGGGCGCGGCCAGTATGGGCACGCGAAGATCCGGCTCGACCCGCAACCCGCGGGGACGGGCTACGAGTTTGTTAACGATATCGTTGGTGGTTCGGTGCCGAAGGAATTTATCAAGCCGATCGATCAGGGAATTCAGGAAGCGCTTGAAGGCGGAATTCTCGCTGGGTATCCGATGGTCGATGTGAAGGCTACGCTTTACGACGGCAGCTATCACGACGTCGATTCGAACGAAATGGCATTCAAGATTGCCGGATCGATGGCGTTCAAGGAAGCTGCGCGCAAGGCTTCGCCGGTGCTGCTGGAGCCGGTGATGGCGGTTGAAGTGGTTACGCCGGAAGATTACGCGGGCGTGATTATGGGCGACCTAAGTTCGCGACGCGGACGCATTGAAGGCATGGAGCATCGCGCCGGATCGCAGGTGATCAAGGCGATCGTACCTTTGGCTGAGATGTTTGGGTACGCGACGCACATGCGTTCGTCGACGCAGGGTCGGGCTGAGTACTCGATGCATTTCGCGCGCTATGAGGAGGCTCCGCGATCTGTGGCGGAGGAAATCATCGCCAAGGTGCAGGGGACTACGAAGTGACTGCCAGCGCCGCGGTTCGTTGTCGACCGCAGGTTCTGGGTTCGAGAAAGTAAGCAGGTTGAGTTTGGAGTAGTTTTTGGGCCGGATGGAATCTGGTCCAGGTTCTTGCGGCAAGGTGAGGGTTACATCGCTACTGAAGTGAAGTGTGAGTCGGTGAGCGATGGACGGTACCGGGTGCGGGACTTCTGGAACGGACATCGCGGATTTGAAATCTTCCGCGAACAGTTCGCAGAGTTTTCCGGAAGACTCGACCGGATGATTGCTGAGGAACTGGTGGAGAAGCAGGAATTTGTTGGCGCGTATTATGAGGCCGACGGCGATGATTTGGTTCCGGCGTAACTGGAAGCCGAGGAGAAAGAGAAATGGCGAAAGAAAAATTTGATCGCAATAAGCCGCACTGCAATGTAGGAACGATTGGTCACATTGACCATGGCAAGACCACGTTGACGGCGGCCATCACCAAGGTTTTGTCGAAGCATAATCCGAAGAACATGTTTCGGTCGTTCGATTCGATCGATAACGCTCCGGAAGAGAAGGCGCGCGGCATCACCATCGCGACGGCGCACGTCGAGTATGAGACGGCGAACCGGCACTACGCGCACGTGGACTGCCCCGGCCACGCCGACTACATCAAGAACATGATTACGGGCGCGGCGCAGATGGATGGCGGCATTCTGGTGGTGGCCGCAACTGACGGGCCGATGCCGCAAACCCGCGAGCATGTGCTGCTGGCCCGCCAAGTGGGCGTGCCGTATCTGGTGGTGGCGCTGAATAAGGTTGACGCAGTCGACGATCCGGAGTTGCTGGAGTTGGTGGAACTGGAAGTGCGCGAGTTGCTGAAGAGCTACAAGTTCCCCGGCGACGATGTGCCGGTGGTTCGGGTGTCGGCGCTGAATGCACTGAACGGGGACCCCAAGGCGGAGGCGCAGATCGACGAGTTGATGGCGGCGGTGGACAAGAGTGTGCCGCAGCCGGCGCGTGAGTTGGACAAGCCGTTCCTGATGCCGATTGAAGATATTTTTTCGATTCAGGGACGCGGGACGGTGGTCACGGGGCGTATCGAACGCGGCAAGGTGAAGGTTGGCGAGGAAGTGGAAATCGTTGGCTTCCGCGAGACGCGCAAGACGGTTGTGACCGGCGTGGAAATGTTCAAGAAGCAGCTGGACGAAGGACTGGCGGGCGACAACGCTGGGCTGTTGCTGCGCGGCATTGCGAAAGAAGATGTGGAGCGCGGCATGGTGCTGGCCAAGGGTGGATCGATCACGCCGCATACCAAGTTCAAGGCCGAGGTTTACATCCTGACGAAGGAAGAGGGTGGAAGGCATACACCGTTCTTCAAGGGATACCGTCCGCAGTTTTATTTGCGGACCACCGATGTGACCGGAGTTGCTGAGCTTCCCGCGGGCACCGAGATGGTGATGCCGGGGGACAACGTCTCGCTGGTGATCGAGTTGATCACGCCGGTGGCGATGGAGAAGGGCTTGCGCTTCGCCATTCGCGAAGGCGGACACACGGTAGGCGCGGGAACGATTGCGGAGATTGTGCAGTAGTAAATGACGCGGCTTGCATCTTGCCGCTGGTTCTTTCCTTCCGGAGACGCCGGGAGGGGTTAGAGAGAGTGAAACGTGATTGGAAAAGAAAGAATTCGAATCCGGTTGAAGGCTTACGACTACCGCATCCTGGACCAGTCGACGGGCGAGATTGTGGAAACCGCGCGCCGCACCGGGGCACAGATTGCGGGGCCGATTCCACTGCCCACGATGAAGAACAAGTACTGCGTGCTGCGGTCGCCGCACGTGGATAAGAAGTCGCGGGAGCAGTTTGAGATCCGCACGCACAAGCGTTTGCTCGATATTCTGGAGCCGACGCAGCAGACGGTGGACGCGCTGATGAAGCTTGATCTGCCGGCTGGTGTGGATGTGGAGATCAAGGCGTTCGGCAAGGAACATAAATAGCTTCTAGCTCCTAGCTTCTAGCTAGGTCTGAGCTCCCAGCCAATAGCCGGCGCGGCAAAGCGGCGAGCCAAGCTGGGTGGAGACGAAGATGGCAACGAGAGTTACAGGGATTCTGGGCAAGAAGGTCGGCATGACGCAACTGTTTGACTCGAAGGGCGACGTGCGCCCGGTCACGGTGCTGCAGGCTGGCCCTTGCGTGATTACGCAGCACAAGTCGGCGACGCGGGACGGTTACGAGGCGGCCCAGATTGGCCTGGTTGAGTTTGTGAAGGAATCGCGGCTGACCAAACCGGCGCGCGGGCATCTGGCGAAGAACAATCTTCCTCCGGTTAAGTTCATGCGCGAGGTGCCGCTTGAAACCGACGGCGCGGCTGACAGCGACGTGACGGTGAAGATTGGCGACCGAGTGCTGGTCGAGATTTTTGAAGGCGAAAAATTTGTCGACATCGTGGGCGTGAGCAAGGGAAAAGGCTTCCAGGGTGTGGTGAAGCGGCATCATTTTGGCGGCGGTCCGAAGTCGCACGGGTCGATGTTTCAGATTACGGGTTCGATTGGATCATCCGCGTTTCCTTCGCGTGTGTTCAAGGGAATGCGCATGTCGGGACACATGGGCCATGCTCGGGTGACGCAGCGCAACCTGCGCGTGTTGGGCGTTGATAAAGATGAAAATCTGCTGGTGGTCGAAGGCAGTGTGCCGGGGCCGCAGGGCGGATATCTGGTAATCATGAAGGCGAAGAAGCCGCCCAGAGAGCGGCGCGGATTTGCGGGTTCGGCTACGGTTGATCCGTTGAAGGCGGCTAAGAGGGCGGCGAAGAAGGCGTAACACCAGTGGTCAGTGGTCAGTGGCCAGTGGTCAGAATGCAAAAACAATGGCAACGATTGACATACACGATTTGAGCGGGAAGAAGGTCGGGAGCTTCGACCTCGCGGATGAAATTTTCGGCGCGGTGAATGAGGATCTGATCTGGGAGGCGGTGAAGCATTACCGCGCCGGACAGCACCGCGGCACGCATGCGACCAAGGCCCGCTGGCAGGTTTCCGGTTCGGGCAAGAAACTCTGGAAGCAGAAGGGCACGGGGCGGGCGCGCATTGGCTCGATCCGCTCGCCACTGTGGCGTCACGGCGCGACGGTGCATGGCCCGGTTCCACGCTCTTACGACTACGCATTCCCGCGCAAAAAGCTGCTGGGCGCGCTGCGCTCGGCGCTGGCGGCGAAGTTTGCCGACGGCAAGCTGATGATCGTCAATACGTTCGAACTGAAAGACGCGAAGACGAAAGCGTTCCGGGCGGCGCTGGATGCGTTGAAAGTCGAGAAGACGGTCTTGATCGTCGACGTTCCGAATTCCGGCAACAACAACCTGGCGTTAAGCTCGCGAAATATCAAGGGCCTCGAACTGGTCCCGGGTAATGAGGTTCATCCTTATCACTTGCTGAAATATGATCGCGTGATTTTTTCGCATCCCGCGATCGAGAAGTTGCAGCTTACGTTGAAGGATACTTTGCCCAAGCGGCAGCGCAAGGCAGCGAAAGAGGAAGAGGGTGCGAAGAAGGCTTCGGCGGCCCCGCGCAAGCGTACGCGGCATGAAAAAGCGGCGGAGGTGGCCTAGGGCCTAATCATTATGAAATCCGCATATCAGATTATTCGGCGTCCGGTGATCACCGAAAAAGGTTTGGCGATCAAGGAAAACCAGAACACGCTGGTTTTTCAGGTGGCTCCCGGGGCAACGAAGACGGAAGTTAAGCAGGCGGTGCAGACCATTTTCAAGGTGAAGGTTCTTTCTGTGCGGACGGCGATGTATCCCGGGAAAGAGCGGCGGCGGGGGAAGTTTGCCGGCTACCGTCCGGACTGGAAGAAAGCGTATGTGCGGCTGCGGGCCGGGGAGAAGATGCCGGAGTACGCGCAGAATTTGTAGCGGCAAGAAGCAGATTCCTCACCGGCAAAGAGCGTCGGTTCGGAATGACAAGTTTGAGTTGAGCTAGCGGCTAAGAGCTAAAGGCTGATTTTTATGGCGATCAAAACATACAGACCTACGACGCAGACGTTGCGCTATCGGACGACGATCGTCAACGACGACATTACGACGAGGCATCCGCACAAGCCGTTGATCGAGAAGAAGCAGCGCACCGGCGGACGGCGCAACTCGGGCGACATTACGAGCTGGCACCGTGGCGGCGGGCACAAGCAGAAGCTGCGCATCATTGACTTCAAGCGCGACAAGTCTGGCATTCCGGCGACCGTGACTACGATCGAGTACGATCCCAACCGCTCGGCGCGCATTGCGCTGCTGGCGTATGCCGATGGCGAGAAGCGCTACATTCTGGTGCCCGAAGGAATGAAGGTGGGGCAGAAGGTTGTGAGCGGGCCGGAGGCCGACATTCTGGTAGGGAATGCGTTGCCGCTGCGCAATATTCCACCCGGCACTTCGATTCACAACGTGGAACTGAAGCCGGGCAAGGGCGCGCAGATGGTGCGCTCGGCGGGCGGTGCGGCGCAGTTGATTGCGAAGGAATCCGATTACGCGCTGGTGAAACTGCCATCGGGCGAGACGCGGAAGATTTCGCAGGATTGCATGGCAACGATCGGGCAGGTGGGCAACCTGGACCACGAAAACATCACCATCGGCAAGGCGGGACGCACGCGCTGGCTGGGCTGGAAGCCGGTGAACCGCGGCGTATCGATGAATCCGGTGGACCATCCGCATGGTGGTGGTGAAGGCAAGACTTCCGGTGGAAGGCATCCGGTGACGCCGTGGGGGCAGCCGACTCGCGGGTATAAGACGCGGAATAACAAGCGTACGGATAAGTTTATTGTGAACCGGCGGACGAAGTAGTCGTTAGGTGTAGGCAAGAGCAGGTTCCTCACCCGCGCTTTGCGCGTGTTCGGAATGACAAAGTTTAGTTGAGGTCGAGACATTTATGGCACGTTCAACCAAGAAGGGCGCGTTCGTGGATGGGTTCCTGATGTCGCGGGTCGAGGGCATGAATTCGCGCAACGAAAAGAAAGTTTTGCGCACCTGGTCGCGACGGTCCACGGTGGTTCCGGAGATGGTGGGTCACACCATTGCGGTGCACAACGGCAAGAAGTTTATTCCGGTGTATGTGACCGAGAACATGGTGGGTCACAAGCTGGGCGAGTTCAGCTTTACGCGCAACTTCAAGGGCCACTCCATGCGGGCGGCTACGGAAGTGGCGGCGAAGCCGGCGGGCATTCCGGGCGGTCCGGGAGCAATTACACCGTCGGCACCGGCAGCAGCGCCTGCGCCGAAGGCATAAGGGGAGACGGGGATGGAATTTCGAGCGGAAATGCGTTACCTGCGAGTCTCGCCGCAGAAGGCGCGCCTGGTGCTGGAGTTGATCAAAGGGCGCAAAGTGGAAGAGGCGCGCAACACGCTGCTGTACACCAAGAAGCGGGTGGCGGCGCACGTGGGCAAGCTGTTGCAGTCGGCGCTTGATAACGCCAATTTTCTGAGCGCCGAGAAGAATTTGGATGTCGATCTGGACAACCTGTACGTGAAGAACGCGATTGCCAACGAAGGACCGCGCATGAAGCGGATTCGTCCGGCGCCGCAGGGGCGGGCTTACCGCTACCAGCGTCGCATTGCGCACATTATTCTGGTGCTGGCGGAGCGCGGGAACGGTTCGGGTCGGGTTTCTGGTGAAGGGCGGACGGCTGCTGCGGCTCCGGCTAAGCGGCGGGCACCGGCGGCGAAGAAAGCAGCGGGCGCTGGTAAGAAGAAGGCGGCTGCGAAGTAATGCAAGAGCAGATTCCACACCCGCGCTTTGCGCGGGTTCGGAATGACAAAGTTTTGTTTAGGATTGATTTAGGAGAAGCAATGGGACAAAAAGTCCATCCTTATGGTTTTCGGCTCGGCTATACCAAGCCGTGGAAGTCGCGCTGGTTTGTGGAGCGCGATTACGACAAGCTGCTGCTTGAAGACATCAAGCTGAAGAATGAGTTGAAGGACAAGCTGAAGTCGGCGGGCGTGAGCGCGATTGAGATTGAGCGTCCGGGCAACAAGCTACGCATCATCATCAAGACGGCGCGTCCGGGAATTATTATCGGGCGCAAGGGCGCGGAGATCGACAAGCTGAAGGGCGATTTGCAGAAGCGCACGTCGCGCGAAGTGTTTGTGGATATCCAGGAAGTACACAAGCCTGAGCTCGACGCGCAACTTGTATCGGAGGCGATCGCGCTGCAACTTGAGAAGCGCGTGGGGTTCCGCCGGGCGATGCGAAAGGCGGTAGATTCGGCGCTGCGCTTCGGTTGCAAGGGCATCAAGGTTCGGGTGAGCGGACGGTTGAATGGAAACGAAATCGCGCGCTCGGAGTGGTATTTGCAAGGGCGTCTGCCGCTGCATACGCTGCGGGCCGACATCGAATACGGATTTTCGGAAGCCAGGACTACCTACGGCGTGATTGGCGTGAAGTGCTGGGTGTACAAAGGCGAAATTCTTCCGGCCAAGAAGCGGGAGCAGACGACGGGTGTGGGAGCGTTTTAGAGCAGTGGCCAGTGAGCAGTGGCCAGTGGTCAGTAAGATCGAAAGCGGAGCAAGCGGTTTCCGCCGTGAGAAACAGGAGATTCGGGCAAGAGCTAGAGGCTAGAAGCTAAGAGCTGACTTATGTTGATGCCAAAAAAAGTTAAGTACCGCAAGCAGCAGCGCGGACGCATGACGGGCAAGGCCTGGCGTGGCAGCACGCTGGCGTTTGGGGATTTCGGGCTGAAGGTGCTGGAGCCCGGGTGGATCACTGACCGCCAGATTGAAGCGAGCCGCGTGGCCATGACACGTTTTGTGAAGCGCGGCGGCAAGATCTGGATCCGGGTGTTTCCCGACAAGCCGGTCACGAAGAAACCGGCCGAAACCCGTATGGGAAAAGGCAAGGGCGCGCCCGATCATTGGGTTGCAGTCGTGAAACCGGGCAAGATTTTATTTGAAATGGAAGGGGTCGCGCTGGCGGATGCCGCCGAAGCTATGCGCCTGGCCTCGCACAAGCTGTCGCTGCGTACGACACTGATCAAGCGCGAGACGGCGCACTGAGGAATTTTATGAAGGCAGACAAAGTCAGAAACTTAACCGACGCCGAGCTTCAGCATCAGGGGCAGGACCTCGCGGACCAGCTGTTCAAGCTGAAGTTTCAGCTGAACATGGGCCAGACCGAGAGCCTGAAGAAGATTCGCGGGTTGCGCAAGGACATTGCGCGGGTCAAGACAATTTTGGGCGAGCGTTCGCGCTTGGCCGCAACGGAGAAACCATAATGGCGGAAACCGCAGCCGGAAAGTCCGCAACCCCGAAGGTGGAGCAGGTGCAGGGGCGGCGCAAGGAAGTGGTGGGAGAAGTGGTCGCCAACCGCATGCAGAAGACGATTGTGGTGAAGGTGACGCGCAAGAAAGCGCATCCGTTCTACGGCCGGGTGGTGGCGCGCAACAAGAAGTTTTACGCGCACGATGAAAAGAATGAGGCGCACGTGGGCGATGTGGTGCGGATCGAAGAGACTCGCCCCATGTCTAAGCTGAAGCGCTGGAAGCTGAAGGACATTGTGCGCAAGACGGCGCTGGTGCCGGAAATCGCGCTGGAGCAGGACATTAAGTAGCCGCATCGGGGAAAGACCGAGGGAGATTGAGCCATGGCTGTGATGATGAGAAGCATGCTGGAGGTCGCCGACAACTCCGGCGCCCGCAAGCTGCAGATGATTCTGCCGCTCGGGGGTTCGACCGGACTGAATGCGGGCCTGGGCGACATAATCACCGCCGCCGTGAAGGAGTCGTCTCCGGATGGGCAGGTGCAGAAGGGCAAAGTGGTGAAGGCGGTGATTGTGCGTACGCGCAAGGAGCATCGGCGGCGCGACGGCACCTACATCCGCTTCGATCAGAATGCCGCGGTGCTGATCAACGACGCGGGCGAGCCTGTGGGGACGCGCGTTTTCGGTCCCGTGGCCCGCGAGCTGCGCGAGAAGAAGTTTTTGAAGATTGTTTCGCTGGCGCCCGAGGTCATTTAAGAGCAGGTTTCAAGGTTTCAGATTCAAGGTTTCAAGGTGCCTTGAATCGTTAGAAATCTTGAGTCGGACATGGAAACTTTGAAACGTTGAGAACCTTGAAACTTCGACTTTATGAGAACTGTCAGCACAGAGCACAAGCGAGTGGATATCCGCCGCAACGATAACGTGAAGGTCATCACGGGGCGGGACAAGGGCAAGGAAGGGCGCGTGTTGCGCGTGTTTCCGAACGATGCCAAGCTGCTGGTGGAGCACGTGATGATGGTGAAGAAGCACGTGCGTCCGAATCCGCAGCGCAACATCAAGGGCGGCATTGCCGAGCAGGAAAGCCGGATTGCTATTTCCAACGTGCAGCTGGTTTGTCCGACCTGCGGCCCGGTGCGCATTGGACACGAAGAGCGCGGCGACCGCAAGGTGCGGGTGTGCAAGAAGTGCGGAACGACGCTGGATAAATGAAATTTGGTAATTGGGTAATTTAGCAATTTTGTAATTTGAAAACCAATCTCACGAACCGGTAGTCACTCCGAAACCGTGGGAGGAAGTTGAAAGAGATCATGGCAAAAGATAAAGAGAAGAAGGGCTCGAAAGATTCGGGGCAGGAGCAGAAGGCTCCGGCACAAGCGCACCACAGCGCCAAGGAGCGACCACGGCTGCGGGTGCGGTTCGACAAGGAAGTGGCGCCGGTGCTGTTGAAGGAACTGGAGCTGACAAACGCGATGGCGGTGCCGCGGCTGAACAAGATCGTGGTCAACATGGGCATGGGCGAAGCCACGCAGAATTCGAAAGTGATGGATCCGGCGGTGAACGAACTGGGGCAGATCACCGGGCAGAAGCCGATTGTGACCAAGGCCAAGAAGTCGATTGCGGCCTTCAAGGTGCGCGAAGGGCAGGCCATTGGCGCCATGGTGACACTGCGAGGCGACCGCATGTATGAGTTTTTCGACCGGCTGGTGAGCATCGTTCTGCCGCGGGTGCGCGACTTCAAGGGAGTTTCGACCAAGTCGTTCGACGGGCGCGGCAACTACACCATCGGGCTGCACGACCAGTTGATCTTCCCGGAGATCTCTTACGAGAAGGTCGACAAGCAGAAGGGAATGAACGTCACGATCGTGACTACGGCGGCGAACGATAATCAGGCGCGGCTGCTGTTGAAGCATTTGGGCATGCCGTTCCGGACGCAGTAATTCAAGGTTTCAGAGTTTCAAGGTTTTCAAAGTTTCAAGGTTCGACAAGGAAGAATCTTTAAGGAATACATGACTACAGCGAAACGAGTGAAGGACGCGAAGATCGAAAAGAAGTTTGAGGTGGCACGCGACAAAAAAGAGAAGCGACCCAAGTTCTCGACGCGCAGGCACAATCGTTGCAAGCGCTGCGGGCGGCCGCGGGCTTATCTGCGGAAGTTCGGGCTGTGCCGCTTGTGTTTCCGGGAACTGGCGCTGCGCGGGGAGATTCCGGGAGTCGCGAAGTCTTCGTGGTAGTGAAACGCGCCAAACGCGCGAGTCAGCATTCTCGTAAAGAACGCGAGAATGATCGCGGGGCGCGCACAGGTCCTTCGCGAGACAAAAATCGTCTCGTTCAGGATGACAGAGGGTAAGAGGTAAACGAAGCCGCTGCAGGTTCTCCGCAGGACGCGGAGCGAACGGGTGGCGAGAGGAGAAGCAAACGATGAGGTTGACCGATCCGGTGGCAGATATGCTGACGAGGGTGCGCAACGCGCTGCAGGCGCGGCACCAGAAGGTGGACGTTCCGGCTTCCCGGCTGAAGGTGGAGATTGCCCGCATCCTGAAGGAAGAGGGCTACATTTCGAATTTCAAGGCCACGGAAGAGGAAGGTCACAAGGTCATCCGGATTTATTTGAAATACGGTGCGCACAACGAGGCGGCGATTTCGAATGTGTCGCGCGTATCGAGTCCCGGCTGCCGCGTCTACGTGCGGCGCAGCGAGATTCCACGGGTGCTGGGCGGCATGGGGATCAATATCCTGACGACGCCGCGCGGGGTGATGACCGGACGCCAGGCGCGCAAGGAAGGCGTGGGCGGCGAGTTGTTGTGCGAGATTTGGTAAGGACGCAGGCAAGACGTAGCAAGCTACGTCTCTACGAATAATAAAGAGACCTTTATGTCACGAATTGGACGAAAACCGATCCCGATCCCCAAAGGGGTGACGGTCAAAATCGAAGGCAACACGGTATTGGTGCAGGGGCCGAAGGGCAAGCTGGACACGGCCCTTCCCGCGGGCATCAAAGTGGAGCAGAAGGATGGGAACATTGTTGCCATCCGCGAGAACGATTCGCAGGCGGCTCTGCACGGACTGGCGCGGGCGCTAGTGAACAACGCCGTCGAGGGCGTGACCAAGGGCTGGACACGCGACCTCGAGATTGTCGGCATTGGTTATCGCGCTGAGATGAAGGGCAAAGGGACAGTGGTGTTCAGCCTGGGGTATTCGCATCCCATTGAGTATCCGCTGCCTACCGGCGTCGAGGCGAGCGTCGATCCCAAGCAGACAAAGATCGCGCTGACGGGGATCGACCGCCAACAAGTGGGACAGGTGGCGGCGGAAATGCGCTCGCTGCGTCCGCCGGATCCGTACAAAAACAAAGGTGTGCGGTATGCGGGCGAGCGGTTGAAGAAGAAAGTGGGCAAGACCGGAGCGAAGTAGGGTAAGGACAGACTTTATGTTTACTAAGAAATCGAAGAACCAGAAGCGCGGACACATTCACGACCGCATCCGCAAGAAGATGCAGGGGACGGCGGAACGTCCGCGGCTGAATGTTTACCGTTCGCTGAATCACATTTATGCGCAGGTGATCGACGACCTGCACGGGCAGACGCTGGTTTCGGCGAGTTCTGCCGAGGGCAAGAAGGAAGACCGGCGTACGGGCGGGAACGTGGCGGCGGCGAAAGCTCTGGGCAAAGTTATCGCCGAGCGGGCCAAGGCCAAGGGCGTTAGCAAAGTGGTGTTTGACCGTGGCGGCTACATTTATCACGGGCGGGTAAAGGCGCTGGCCGATGCGGCGCGCGAAGCAGGGCTTCAGTTCTAAACGAAATTACGAAATAGGAAATCAGGTTTACCGAATGCCAACTGTTATCAAGAAGCTTGATCCAAATTCGTTTCAGTTGAAAGACCAGGTTGTGGCCATTAACCGCGTCACCAAAGTGGTGAAGGGCGGCAAAAACCTTTCATTTGCCGCGCTGGTGGTGGTGGGCGATCCGTCGGCGGCGGTGGTGGGGCATGGCGCGGGCAAGGCCAAGGAAGTTCCGCAGGCGATTCGCAAGGCGATTGAGGCGGCGAAGAAGAATCTGATCAAAGTCAATCTGACGCAAACTTCTATTCCGCATCTGATCCTGGGGCGGTATGGTTCCGGCAAGGTGTTGCTGAAGCCGGCTCCGGAAGGCACGGGAGTGATTGCGGGGGGCGCGGTGCGCGCAGTGATGACATCGGTGGGAATCCAGAACGTGCTGACCAAGTCGATCGGCACCACCAACCCGCACAACGTGATCAAAGCGACGTTTGACGCGCTGCGGCATTTGAAGAGCCGGGAGAGTGTCGCGGCTATGCGTGGCAAGACGGTGCAGGAGTTGTAGTCCTGAGTCCCGAGTCCCGAGTACCTAGTACCTAGTACCTAGTACCTAGAAACTGTGGTTGATGTGAGATTGAGGAATTATCGATGACGACGAAAAAACCGAAAGCGGTTAGCGGGAAGATTCACCTGAAGTGGGTGGTTTCGGCCATTTGTGCTCCGGTGAAACAGAAGCTGGTGGTCAAGGGGTTGGGATTCACGCGGTTGAATCAGGTGATCGAGCGTCCGGACAATGCGGCGATTCGCGGCATGGTGGCGAAGGTGCCGCATCTGGTTGAGATCTTGAAGTAGGCGCTGACAGCTGAAAGCTGAGAGCTCATTTATGAACTTATCCAACATTCGAGCACCGAAGAAGGCGTCGGAAAAGCGCAAGCGCGTGGGGCGCGGCATGGGCTCCGGCATGGGCAAGACGTCCACCCGCGGACACAAGGGGCAGCGTTCGCGCACCGGTATGCGGCTGATCCGCGGGTTTGAAGGCGGGCAGATGCCGTTGCACCGGCGCATGCCGAAGCGCGGTTTCACGAATATTTTCCGGAAGGAATTCAACATTGTCAGCCTGGAGCGGCTGGTGGCGCTGGGTGCGGAGCTCCTCGCTTCGCCAATCACGCCCGAAGTGCTGCGCAAGGCGGGAGTGATCAAGGCCAAGCATCCCATAAAGATTCTTGGGGACGGCGAGTTGACGATTGCGATCACGGTGCATGCACACAAATTCTCCAAGTCGGCGACGGAAAAAATCACCAAGGCAGGCGGCAAGGTTGAGGTCTTGCAGTAATGGCTGAACAAGGAGTGATGCCAATCTGGGGGAAGATGGCGAACATCTTCCGCATCCCTGATCTGCGAAAGCGGGTCCTGTTCACGTTGGCTATGCTCGCGGTGTACCGGCTGGGCGGGCACTTGCCCACGCCGGGCGTGAACTTTCTCAAGCTCGAGGATGCCTTTAATCGAAACGGGGGATCGCTGCTCGGTTTCGTGGACCTGTTTTCCGGCGGCAGCCTGCGCCGTATGACCATTTTCGCTTTGGGCATCATGCCGTACATCACGGCATCGATCATCTTGCAACTTTTGACTGTGGTGTACGAGCCGCTCGCCAAGCTGCAAAAAGAAGGTGAGATGGGCCGCAAGAAAATCACGATGTGGACGCGCTACATCACTGTGATTCTCAGCGCGGTCCAGTCTTTTGGCATTGCTATTGGCTTGGAGAAGGCGGGAGACTTCGTCCTGCACCCGGGCTGGGGATTCCGCCTGATGACCATGCTGACCCTGACCACGGGCAGCGCATTCATCATGTGGCTGGGCGAACAGATTACCGACCGCGGAATTGGCAATGGCATGTCGCTGCTGATTTTTGCCGGCATCGTGGTGGGCCTGCCGCACGGCGTGTCGGAGCTTCTGGATAAGGCCAAGAGCGGAGCATGGGGAGCCATCACGCCTGTGCTGATGGTATTTCTTCTCATATTCATGGTTGCCGTGGTGGCGTTTATTGTGTACGTCGAACGCAGCGAGCGGCGCATCCCCGTGCAGTATGCCAAGCGCGTGGTGGGGCGCAAAGTGATGGGTGGCCAGTCCACGCATCTTCCCTTGCGAGTGAACGCGGGCGGCGTTATGCCAGTTATTTTTGCGTCGTCGATTCTCGGGTTGCCGCAGATGCTCGGCTATGGCTTGAAAAACAGCCGCTACTTCGGTGACTTGATACGCGTGATGGGCTTTGGCGAGCCGCTGTATAACCTGTTGTACGCTGTGGGAATCATTTTTTTTGCGTACTTCTACGTGTCGATCGTGTTCAATCCCAGTGAAGTCGCGGACAATATGCGGAAGTATGGCGGCTTCATTCCGGGGATACGTCCGGGCAAACGCACGGCGGATTACATCAACGAAGTTTTGACGCGCATCACGCTGGTGGGCGCGTTCTACCTGATCATTGTTTCCTTCATTCCTGAATGGTTGATGACCGGCATCCACTTAAACCACTTGCCGTTCTGGCTGGGAGGGACGTTGTTTGAGAAGCTTCCAGTGTGGATGACGAACGGCATGGGGGTGACGTTCTATTTTGGTGGAACCTCACTGCTGATTGTGGTGGGCGTGGCTATGGATACGGTGACGCAGATCGAGGCGCAGTTGATCATGCGCCATTACGATGGGTTCACGCCGCGCAGCGGGCGGATTCGCGGGCGCAGGAACTGGTCGTAGAAGAATTTAGTAATTGAGTAATTTGGTAATTTAGTAATTTGAAAATCGGCGAGGGTTGTTAAATTACGAAATTGCCCGATTACCAAATTACAAATTAGTGTGGGGTTGTGCGGAACTCTGTTCGGGAGGCTTTGGCCAACTCGATGGCGCAGGAAACCTCACGCGACGTAGGTCCGGTGGTATTGCTTGGCCCGCCGGGCGCAGGTAAGGGCACTCAGGCCAAGCGCATCATGGAGAAGTATTTGGTCCCGCAGGTTTCCACGGGAGATCTTTTGCGGTACAACGTGGCCCAGGGAACGGAACTCGGCGTGGCCGCCAAGGCGGTCATGGCGCGAGGCGAATTGGTTTCCGACGACCTGGTTTGCGAGATGGTCCGGCAGAGATTGAGCCAGCCGGACTGCAAGCGCGGCTATGTTCTGGATGGGTTTCCGCGAACCGCGGCGCAGGCTGGATGGCTGGACGCGCTGCTCGATGACAAGCTCTTTGACAACTCGCGCCCGACTCGAGCGTGGCCAATTGTGATCCGACTGGACGTGGACTATAATCAACTCTTGCTCCGGATTACTGGACGCCGTTCTTGTCCCACCTGTGGGCGGATCTACAACGTCCACTTCCAGCCGCCCCGCTTCGATGAAGTTTGCGATGAGGACGGGACGAAGCTGGTGACCCGCAATGACGATCGGTTGGAAGTGATTCAGCCCCGTTTGACGGCCTACCAGGAGCAGACTGCACCCGTTGCGGACTATTACCTGCGAACGGGAAGGTTGATCTCGGTGAACGGTGACCGGCCGATGGACGAAGTCACGGAACAGATTTTCAGGATTATCGAGGACCATAACGCTTAGCGTTTTCATGATAGAGCATGGCGATTGTATGCAAATCGGCGGCGGAAATTGAGCGGATGCGGCAAAGCGGGCGCATCGTTCGGCAGGTTCTCGATCATGTGCGCTCGATGGTAGCGCCCGGCGTTACCACCATGGAACTGGAGCGCGCCGCCGAGAAGAAGATTGCCGAGCTCGGGGCCAAGCCAGCGTTCAAGGGATATTACGATTATCCCTGCGTGTTGTGCACTTCAGTGAATGAAGAGATTGTGCACGGCATCCCGTCGGAAAAGCGGGCGCTGAAAGATGGAGATATTGTTTCGATCGATTGCGGCGTGGTGCTGGATGGTTACTACGGCGATGCGGCGATTACGGTTCCGGTGAGCGAAGCGGTGAAGCCGGAGTTGCGAAAGCTGTTGACCGTCACCGAGGAGTCGCTGTACCGGGGCATCGACCAGGCGCTGATCGGCAACTCAGTGGGCGATGTGGGAGCGGCGGTGCAGGAGCATGTGGAAGCGAACGGCTTTAGCGTGGTCCGCGAGTTCGTGGGACATGGGATTGGGACGCGGCTGCACGAGGAGCCGCAAGTGCCGAACTTCGGAGCACGCGGGCATGGAGCGAAGTTGCGCGAAGGCATGGTGCTGGCAATCGAGCCCATGGTGAATTACGGCAAGCCGGAAACGAAAGTGCTTGGCGATAAGTGGACGGCGGTGACAGTGGACGGCAGTTTCAGCGCGCACTTCGAGCATTGCGTGGCCGTGACGAAAAACGGGCCGGTGATTTTGACGAGATAGTGGCCAGTGGTCAGTGATCAGTGGCCAGTTACGGAAGAAGGTTGAAGCAGGGTTGCTGGCCACTAGCCACTGGCCACTGTTTCTAAGGAATCGATGAGCAAAGAAGACGCGATTGAAGTGATGGCAGTGGTTCTGGAACCGCTGCCCAATGCCATGTTCAAGGTGGAACTGGAGAACAAGCACCAGGTGCTGGCGCATGTTTCCGGCAAGATGCGTAAGAACTTTATCCGCATACTGCCGGGGGACAAGGTAGCGGTGGAACTTTCGCCCTACGACTTGAATCGCGGAAGAATTGTTTATCGGTATAAGTAGAGGAAATAGGTTCGGGAATCGAGATTATGAAAGTACGAGCATCAGTAAAGAAAATCTGTGACAAGTGCAAGGTCATCCACCGCAAGGGAGTGGTGCGGGTGATCTGCGTCAACACGAAACACAAACAGCGGCAGGGATAATTCCTGCCGCCAGAGTTTAAGGGAGTCTAAGGACAAGCTATGGCACGTATCGCAGGCGTCGATTTACCGCGCCAGAAGCACATCAACATCGCGCTGACGTACATTTACGGGATCGGGCATCCGCGCGCCGGCAGCATTCTTGATGAGGCCAAGGTTGACCCGATGAAGAAGGTCCAGGACCTCAGCGAAGAGGAAGTCAACCGCATCCGCACCGTGATTGAGTCACAGGGCATGGTGGAAGGCGATCTGCGCAAGGAAGTTTCGATGAACATCAAGCGGCTCATCGAAATCGGCTCCTATCGCGGGTTCCGCCACCGCCGCAACCTGCCGGTTCGGGGACAGCGAACGCATACTAACGCGCGCACCCGCAAGGGCCCGCGTAAGGGTACGGTATCGACCAAGAAGAAGGCTACGTCGAAGACATAAAAGCAGTGATCAGTGATCAGTGGTCAGTGGTCAGCAAAAACCACCGATCCACTGACCACTGGCCACTGACCACTGGACACTAATTATGGCAAAACCAGTAGCAGCGGGCGGCACTGCCGCACCGGAGAAAAAAGGCAAGAAGAAGACGTTCAAGAAGAAGGAGCGCAAGCACGTTCCGCATGGACTGTGCTATGTGCAGGCGTCTTTCAACAACACGATCGTGACCATCACCGACATGAACGGCAACGTTTTGTCGTGGAAGAGTTCGGGATCGCTGGGCTTCCGCGGATCGCGCAAAGGCACGCCGTTCGCGGCGCAGCAGGCGGCATCGAATGCGGCGAACCTGGCGCGCGATCACGGTGTGCGCAGCGTGGACGTACGCGTGAGCGGCCCCGGTTCCGGCCGCGAGTCGGCGGTGCGCGCCCTGGCGTCGTCTGGTATTGAGGTTCGCTCGATTCGCGACGTGACGCCGATTCCGCATAATGGGTGCAGGCCGCCGAAACGGCGCAGAGTCTAGAAATAAGTGGTCAGTGGCCAGTGGTCAGTGACCAGTAAAATCAAGATCAAAGCGGTTTCCTGGCCACTGAACACCGGCCACTGACCACTGTTCCGGGACGAAGGGTGAAGCCAAACCTGTAAACCGGTCATCTAAAAGGAGAAGAATTTGGCACGTTATACCGATCCAGTTTGCCGTCTATGCCGCCGCGAGGGCATGAAGCTTTTCCTCAAAGGCGCAAAGTGTTTCAGCGATAAGTGTCCCATCGAGAAGCGCAACTTCGCTCCCGGACAACACGGGAAAGACCGCAAGGCCAAGATTGTTGGCTACGGCCTGCAGTTGCGCGAGAAGCAGAAAGCCAAGCGCATCTACTTCACGCTGGAAGGCCAGTTCCGTAACTACTTCGAGAAGGCCGCGCGGTCGCAAGGCGTCACCGGCGAGTTGCTATTGCAGCAACTCGAGAGGCGCCTCGACAACGTGGTGTTTCGCCTGGGCTTTGCGCAATCGCGGCGGCAGGCGCGGCAGTTGGTGCGCCATGGGCACGTCGCGGTGAACAATCGCAAAGTCAACATTCCTTCCTACGAAGTGAGTGCGGGCGAGGAAATTGCGATCCGAGAGAACAGCAAGAAGCTGGTCATCCTTGAAATGGCCAAGGAGTTCGCCAGTCACGGCACGCTGCCCAACTGGCTGGAAGTGAATCGCGACGCGTACACGGCGCGCGTGCTTTCGCTGCCTAAGCGCGAAGATATTCAGTTGCCTGTGAATGAGCAGCTGATTGTTGAGTTGTATAGCAAATAAGGTTTCAAGGTTTCACAGGTTTCAAGGTTTCAAAGATATTGACGTTTGTATTTTGAAACTTTGCAACTTTGAAACTTGGTCCACAACATTTCGAGCCAGATCAGCCTGTCCTGGCGCTTGACCTGAATCCAGCAGTACGCAACATGGACCGATTCAGGGAGCCGGGACTGAGCCAAACGGCCGAAGGAGAAACAAATGCTTTGGAGAGGTTTTCAGAAACCGAAACGTCTTGCAGTTGACACTTCCACCCTCACCGACAAGTACGGAATTTTCTGGGCGCAACCGTTTGAGCGCGGCTTCGGCACCACCGTGGGCAACGCTCTGCGGCGCGTGTTGCTGAGTTCGATCGAAGGCGCGGCCGTCACCGCGGTGAAGATGGAAGGCGTGCTCCACGAATTTCAGTCGATTCCGGGAGTGGTGGAAGATGCGACTGACATCATCCTCAACCTGAAACAGATTCCGTTCAAGCTGGCGGGCGATGCACCGAAGGCGATTTATCTGCGCGCCGACCAGCCCGGCGTTGTGACCAGCGGCATGATTGAAGCTGACGGCGACGTAGAAGTGCTCGACAAGGATGTCTACATCGCCACGGTCAGCGAAGGCGGCAAGCTTGACATGGAAATGCGACTGAAGAAAGGCCGCGGCTATACTTCCGCCGACAAGAATTTCGACGAGGACCTCGGCATCGGGTTCATTCCCATCGATTCCGTGCACTCGCCGGTGCGCAAGTGCAACTACACCGTTGAGGCCGCGCGTCTTGGCCAGATTACCGACTACGACAAGCTCACTCTCGAAGTGTGGACCAACGGTTCGATTACTCCGGCCGATGCCATCGGCCTGTCGGCGAAGCTGATGAAGGACCACATGAACATCTTCATCAACTTCGAGGAAGAAATCGAAACCGGCACGTCCTCGTCGGACGATCGCAAGCCTGAGATCCACAACGAGAACCTGAACCGTTCCGTCGAAGAGCTTGAGCTTTCTGTGCGCAGCTATAACTGCTTGAAGAATGCGAATATCCAGACCATCGGCGAGCTGGTGCAGAAGACGGAATCGGAAATGCTCAAGACCAAGAACTTCGGCCGCAAGTCGCTGAACGAGATCAAGGAAATACTATCCTCGATGGGTCTGAGCCTGGGCATGAAGATCGACGAGCACGGCAACGCCGTGCCCGGACCGACTTCGAATCTGGTGCTGCCGGCTTCGGCTTACGGTCCGGACGATCAGCTCTAAGAACAGTGGTCAGTGTCTAGTGGTCAGTGGTCAGAAAGACAAAACACTAGCTACTGACTTTCTCCATGACAATTTGAATACTGGCCACTGACCACTGGCCACTGAGGTCCACCATGCGTCACAAAGTTGCAGGATTTAAACTCGGACGGAACACCGCGCACCGGCGCTCGCTGCTGCGGAACCTGGTCACGTCGGTGATCGTGGAAGAACGGGTCGAGACGACCGTTCCCAAGGCCAAGGCTGCGAAGCCGATCGTCGAGAAGATGATCACGCTCGGCAAGCGCGGCGACCTCGCGGCGCGGCGATTGGCCGGCGCTTACCTAATGACCGACGAGGCTCTGGTGAAACTGTTCGACACCGTCGGGCCGCGCTTCGGCGATCGCAACGGCGGATACACGCGCATCATCCGCACGGGATGGAATAAGGGTGACGGTGCCGATAAGGCTTTCCTCGAGCTGCTGGGCAGCGAGAAGGTGCTGGACGAAAAGCGCGAGAAGCGCGCCGAAGCCCGCGCCAAGAAAGTTGCAGAGGCCAAGAAGGCCATGGAGGACGCCGAAGCTCAGGCTCAGCACGATGGCGGCATCGAGCCAGTTAAGGAAGAAGCGGAAGACAAGAAAGAGTAGTGGGAGCGGTTTCGCTTTACGGGCGCGGTCTATTGACCGCGCCTTTGTTTTGTTCGTGGCCCACGCTTTGACGCGGCAGTACATGTACCCCCGCGGCCCCCGGCGGTAATCTTGCCGTAAGTTGCCATCCAGATAAACTTTCTCTCAGGATGGGGTTCACTCGCATACAGATCGGCATTGCTGTCGGCATCGCCGCGCTGCTGGTGTTTGGATTTCTTGGCTATATCTGGTGGCTGAGCAATCAGGGACCGGTGCTGGCCCGGTCCGAAGACCGAGACCCACTCAGCGGGCTGCCTGTCAGCATTCGGATGAATCCGTTGCGCGACCGCACCATTGAGCACAGTGCCAACCTGTTTCTTCGCCAGCTACGCGACGGGCATTGCGACGAACTGCTTTCCGGTTGGGAGCACGACTACCGCAAGAAGTACGCCCACTTCATCTGCAACTCGGAAGTGCAGCATCCGCTGCTTTCCTGGGAGTTGGCGGAGTGGGAGAGCGCACCGCCCCTGACCATCCTTCACTATCGCGGCAAGCGCCTCACTACCGCAGGCCAGGCCGGCACTTACAAGGAACTCTTCACCGTCACCACCGAGAACAAGGATGGGCAGTGGGTGGTTACCAAGTACGACGCCATGTACTGAGCTCTGCAGCCGGAGCGATGGAGCCGAACACATGGGGACGATCAGTGACTGGGGCCAAATCGTTGCGATTGCAGCATTCGCGGGCTTATACGCGTGGGCCCGCGACATTGGCCGCAAACCCTACCCCAAGCTGGGCAGATCGTTGGCAGGCTTATTTCTGGGGGCTACTGCGTTCGGCATCTGGGAGAGTTTCCGTTCGCGGGCTTTTAGAGTTCCGCTTGTATTCATCACCGTTCCCGCCGCCGTTGGCGGCGTGATCCTACAGTATCTTGCCAGGCCCAGAGGCGGCCAACAGGCCGGAGCAGAACCATCAGCGGACAACCACAAGTAAGAGTGCTTGGCTCCGTGGTAAAACCTATTCATGTCCGACCAGTCCGCCGAGCGTGAGCCTTCCGCTGCGCGCAATATCTACGCCTTCGGCATCACTTCGTTTCTGAACGACACTGCTTCCGAGATGGCGTACTGGGTGTTGCCGGCGTTTCTGGCATCGCTGGGGGCGGGGCCGGCGCAGTTGGGATTGATCGAGGGCGTGGCCGAGAGCGTGGCCTCGTTTGCCAAACTTTTCTCCGGATATCTTGCCGACCACATCGAGCGCCGCAAGCCAGTCGTAGTCGCAGGATACTTTGTCGCGAATGCCGTGAAGCCACTGCTGGCGGTCGTCACCGCCTGGCCGCAGATTCTGCTGATCCGTTTTACTGACCGTCTTGCCAAAGGTGTGCGGGGAGCTCCTCGCGACGTGATGGTCGCGGAATCTGTTCCCAAGAATCGGCTGGGCTCGGCTTATGGGTTGATTCAATCGATGGACTCTGCCGGGGCCATTGCCGGGCCGCTGGCCGCGCTGGTCCTACTGGCGCGGTTTGGAATCCGCAGCGTGTTCTGGGCGGCTGCGGTTCCGGGGGCGCTGTGCGTGCTGGTGGCGCTGCTGGGGATCCGCGAGACGCGCCGGGCTGCGCCCGGCGGGCACCCCCTTCGACCTCGCTCAGGGCAGCCGCGGGCGGCTGTCCCCACACCTGAAGAGCTGAGGAGTGCGGCGTTGTCGTCCGGAGAGCGGGTCACTTTCCCGGCATCTTTCTACTTCGTTCTGGTCGCGGTGACGCTTTTTTCTCTGGGAAATTCGAGTGACATGTTTCTGGTTCTGCGGGCGCAGAATGTTGGGATTCCGGTGGCCTTGGCGCCGCTGCTCGGGTTGGTCTTCAACATCACTTACACGCTGGCATCGTGGCCCGCCGGATGGTTCAGCGACCGCGTTTCGCGGAGACTTGTCGGTTCCGTGGGCTATGTGATTTTTGCAGGAGTCTATTTTGTTTTTGGACGCGCGTCTTCGACGCTGGCCATTTGGATCGCGATGGCAATCTACGGTTTCTATAACGCCCTTACGCAGCCTGTGCTGAAGGCTCTGGTGGTCGAGACTGTCGGCGAGAACGTGCGTGGCCGCGCTTTGGGAATTTATTTCTTTGTGACCAGCGTGGCCACGCTGGCAGCCAGCTTAGTCACCGGAGAATTGTGGAAGCATTACGGCGCCGCGATTCCGTTTTACTTTTCGGCCGCATTGGCGCTGCTCGCGGCTGGACTGTTGCAGGGGGCCAGGCGCGGAAGCGAACGTGCCTCAGAGGCTAAAGCCTGATTCAAGCGCCAGCTTTAAGCGCAAGCCCGGAAGGCCTGCTCCACCCACTAAGAACCGGAAGCCGCATCCTTACCCAAAGCTCTTCCACCAAAAGAATACAAGCACTTGAGCTGCTACACCCGCGCAGGTGTCGAGAACAACATCGCGTACGGTGCCGGTGCGTGAGGGGATAAAGCTCTGGTGCCATTCGTCGAGGCTGGCTACGAGAGCGGTGCCGAGGATGGCGATATTCGCCCAGCGAAAGGTCCAGTTCACGTTGTCCAATGCGGGCAGGGTGGCGCGCCACGCGCGGAAAAGCAGGATGCTCAGAGTGCCGTAGCCGATGACGTGACCTGACTTGCGAATGTAGAAGTGCCAAACCTCGAACCCGTCCCAGTCGAGGCCGAACAAGTAGTGCAGCACAGGGTAGAGAATCCGGCCGGTGTTGCGGGCCGAGAGCAGAGCGCTGGATTCAATGGCGATGAGAATGAGCCAAAGGATCGCGGCGATCCAGGCCTTGAGAACGTCGTGGCGGCCGGAGTTCAAGCGCACGCGTTACTCGACACCATAGTTGGGAGCCTCGCGAGTGATCATGACGTCGTGGACGTGGCTCTCGCGGAGTCCAGCGCCGCTGATGCGGACGAAGCGCGTTTTCTGAAGGAGTTCGGCGATCGTGGCGCAGCCGCAGTAGCCCATGCCGGACCTCAATCCGCCAACCATCTGGTGGACGATCATGGCGACTGAACCACGATAGGGGACGCGTCCTTCGATGCCTTCGGGAACAAGTTTGCCGAGGCGGTTGGATTCGCCGTCGTTGGCCGACACTGCGGCGGAGGAATCGCCTTCGGTGTTCTGGAAATAGCGTTCGCTGGAACCCTGCGCCATGGCGCCGATCGAGCCCATGCCGCGATAGGACTTGAATGAACGGCCTTGATAGAGGATCAACTCGCCGGGACTTTCGTCGGTTCCGGCGAAGAGCGAGCCGATCATCACCGCGCTTGCGCCCGCAGCCAGGGCTTTGGTGATGTCGCCGGAATATTTAATGCCGCCGTCGGCGATGATGGGAATGCCGGCGTCCTTGGTGGCGCGGTGCGCCTCGGCGATGGCGGTGATCTGTGGCACGCCTGCGCCAGTAACCACGCGTGTGGTGCAGATGGAACCGGGGCCGATGCCGACCTTGATGCCGTCGGCTCCGGCGCGAGCCAGTTCACAGGCACCGTCGAAGGTGGCGACGTTGCCGGCGAGCAGTTGCATCTCGGGGAGCTTTGATTTCACCAGCTTCACTGCATCCAAAACCTTGGTGGAGTGGCCGTGGGCGCTGTCTATGGCTAGGACGTCGACTTTGGCGGCAGCTAATTCCTGGGCACGCTCGAGAAAATCTCCGGTAGCTCCGATGGCCGCGCCTACGCGCAGGCGTCCGTGAGAATCTTTGGCGGCATTAGGATATTTCAGTTTCTTCTGGATGTCTTTTACGGTGATGAGTCCCTTGAGGTTGTATTTGTCGTCGACGACTAACAGTTTTTCGACGCGGTGCTCGTGGAGAATCTCTTCGGCATCTTCGAGCGTGGTGCCGACGGGGACGGTGATGAGATTTTTCTTGGTCATCACGCGATCGATGGGGATGTCGAAGCGGGTCTCGAAGCGCAGGTCGCGGTTGGTGAGAATGCCGACGAGCTTGCCATGCTGGGTGATGGGCACGCCGGAAATCTTGTACTTGCGCATGACTTCGAGCGCGTCGCTGACTTTGTCGGTGGGCGACATGGTGACCGGGTCGACGATCATGCCGCTTTCCGAGCGCTTCACCTTGTCGACTTCGTTGGCCTGCTGCTCGATGCTCAGGTTGCGATGGATGATTCCGATGCCGCCCTGCTGGCCGAGCGCAATTGCCATGTGCGATTCGGTGACGGTGTCCATGGCAGCGCTGACGATGGGGATATTCAGGCTGATATCGCGGGTCAGCTGAGTCTGGGTGGATGCGGTCGCGGGAATTACGTCAGAGCGCGCGGGTAGGAGGAGGACGTCGTCGAAGGTGAGAGCTTCGGGTACTGGAAAATGAATCATAGATTTCTCGGAAATTCTCCCAGCCTGTGGATGAATCTTCAATTCTAGAGAGAACGGGGGGGTTGAGGCAAATGGGTGACAGTAGCGCCGGGATGGCGGCGCTACAATCAAGTATGCGCAGACTGACTCTCTTCTTCTGGCTTTTGGTGTTCGCAACCACGATCGCTGTGGGGCAGCAGTACGAACTTGTGATCGAGGGCGGGCGGGTTATCGATCCCGAGACTGGGCTGGATGCGGTGCGGAACGTCGGGATTCGAGGCGGGAAAATTGTCCGTGTCACGACGGAGGCGTTGAGCGGGCGGCGGGTGGTTCATGCTGGAGGGCTGGTGGTGGCTCCCGGGTTTATTGATTTGCACCAGCATGGTCAGGACGTGGCCAGCCAGCGCGTTAAGGCGCTTGACGGCGTGACGACCGCGCTCGAACTGGAAATCGGCGCGCCCGACGTCGCGCAGTTTTTGAAATCTAAAGAGGGGCATTCGCTGATTCACTACGGTACCTCGGCCAGCCATGTGGCGGCGCGAGCTGCGGTGTTCGGGGCGCCTCTGCCGGCCGGGACCATTTTGCCCAAGAGCGGGCCGGCGACCGATCTGCCTGCCACGCCGGAACAGATCGAGGCCATGCGGCAGCGGCTGCACGCAGAGCTTGAGGCCGGTGGCTTGGCCGTGGGGATGGGCATTCAGTACACGCCCGGAGCGACGCGACTGGAGGTCATTGACATGTTCCGTGTGGCTGCGGAGCGCGGGCTGCCGGTCTACACCCACGTGCGCAGCGCGGGACGGGTTGAGCCCGGTTCTTCTATTGAAGCGGTCAGCGAAGTGATTGGAGCCGCCGCGATCACGGGCGCGGCGCTCCATATCGTACATATCAACAGCACCTGTTTGCGCGATTCGCTGGAGTGTCTTGCGATGATTGAGGGAGCGCGTGCTCGCGGGCTGGATGTGACCACCGAGGCGTATCCCTATATTGCGGGCATGACTGCGGTGAACTCGGCTTTGTTTAATCCGGGCTGGCGGGAGAAGCTTGGAATCGATTATGGCGACCTCGTGCTGCCGGATACAGGAGAACATCTCACCAAAGCGCGTTTCGACGAACTGCACAATTCCAGCAAGACGCAGTGGGTGCTGGTTTTCGCCAACACGCAGGAAATCGTCGACAAAGTGATTCCCCATCCGCTGGTCATGATTGCGAGCGACGGCGCGGAAGGGCATCCGCGCAATGCCGGGACTTACTCACGGGTGCTGGCGCAGTATGTGCGCGAGAAGGGAACCGTGACGCTGATGGATGCGATCCGCAAGATGACGCTGATGCCGGCGCAGATGCTGGAGCGGTCGACGCCTGCGGCGCGGCAAAAAGGACGGTTGCAGGAGGGTGCTGACGCGGACATTGTGGTGTTCGATGCGGCGACGATCAGCGACCGGGCGACTTTTGAGAAGCCGATGGAGCCGAGTGTGGGCGTGCGGTATTTGGTGGTCGCAGGAACTGTAGTGGTGGATGACGGTAAGATTGTGCCCGATGTGTTTCCGGGGCGAGCGATTTTGGGGCCGGGAAGAGTGAGTTCTGGCGAGGGACGGAAGTGACGGTCTGAGGGTCGCTGGTCTTGCCGTTGGCGAGCGAGGAAGCCGGCGATGGATAGTCCGCCTATAGCGAAAGGCGATCAGGCCAACAACCCGGAGGTTGAAAGCAATTGACTAGTTTAAGGGTCGACCCCAGCCGGAACTTACTTGCCCGATACGGTGTTGTCGGAACTTTGTGCGTGCTCCGGTGTTTCGTCCAAGTTGTAGTGTGTTGAGTGGAGGTCGCGGATGGCTGGGCCTTGGGTTGCGATGCTAGCGATCGTGTCGAATTTGTTGATCAGTGTTGCACAAGGAAAACAGGAGGGGCAGGCAGTGCCGCCCCCGGCCGCTAACAGCGCAGAGAGCGAGATATCGATGACGGGCACGGATACTGCCATCAAAGTGCAGGTAAATCTGGTGCTGGTGCGGGTAGTTGTAAAAGATGCTGGTGGGAAGGCTGTTCCGGGTCTGAAGAAGGAAGATTTTCAACTTTGGGATAACGGGAAGCAACAAAGGATCTCCGCGTTCAACACAGAAATGGCAGAAGCGGCGGTAATCGAGGCCGCCAAGGCAGAACGAAAAGCTGCAGGAACAGAAGCTGTGAAAGACTCGGAAGACACGCCGGGGCCGGGCGTCGTACAACCGTTAGAGATGCCACGCAGGTTTTTGGCGCTCGTGTTTGATGATTCGCATATGAGGGTTGCCGAGGCGATGGCTGTGCATGCGGCCACGGAAAGGCTGTTCGCAAGCCTGACTTCGACAGATCGTGTTGCGATTTACTCGACTCAGGGCAATGTTCAGCAGGATTACACGGGGGATGCAGCAACAATCCGGAAGACGCTGGCGGCAATCGTTCCCCAACCTGCGAAGGGCGAGGGTGGTTATGAATGCCCGAATGTCACCTACTACCAGGCCGACCTGATCCAGAATAAACACGATGAGGATGCGATGCTAGTCGCGGTAGCCGATGCGACGGCGAACAACTGCCGTCTTAACCTGCGAGCCACTGTGGACCGGATCTTGCAGGCGGGGGACTCGCAGACGCGCGAGACCTACCAATATTTGGACGATATCGTGCGGAAGCTAGCCAGTATGCCCGGGCAGCGGGTGTTGGTGTACGTTTCGCCGGGATTTATTCTAGGAGATGCGCTGTTGTCCAACAGTTCGGACCTGATCGAGCGAGCGGTACGGGCGGGGGTAGTGGTAAACACGATTGACGCGCGGGGTCTGTACACGGCGGACCAAATGCCGGACATCACCGCACCTCCGCAAGCTGGGCCGTGGAAACACTTGGAAGCCGGGCAATTGGTACCTGACCCAACCATGGACTACCAGGGACCCGAAGGGACCTACCGAATGCAGGCGCAGTTCGAGTCGGGGCAGGTGCTGGCGGGAATGGCTGCGAGCACGGGCGGAACTTATTTTCATAACCGGAACGATTTGGATGCGGCTATGAGCCAGGCGCTGGCGCTGCCAGCCGTGAGTTATGTATTGGGATTTGCACCGCAAGTTCCGATGGGCGATGGAAAGTTTCACAAGCTGAAAGTGGAGGTGGCGAACGGGAAGAAATACCAGATTCAGGCAAGGAACGGATATTACGCGCCGAAAAAGTCGGTCGATCCAGAAGAGGCGGCAAAGGAAGAAGTGAGGGAAGCGTTGTTTTCGCGGGACGAGATGGTAAGTGTTCCGGTGCAGTTGAAGGCAGCGTTTTATAAGTTGGATGACATGTCGGCTCAATTGACGGTGCTTACGCACCTCGATATCAGCCGGATTCGACTTCGGAAAGCGGACGGACGAAGTTGCAACGATGTCGTGTTGGCGACCGGAGTGTTCGACACAAACGGACAGTTAGTCGACGGCGAGATGAAAGAAATCACGCTCAAGTTAAAGGACTCCACAATGGAGAAAATGAGCCAAACCGGACTAACGATCAAAACTACGTTCACGGTGAAGCCAGGGACTTATGTGGTCCGCAGCGTGGTGCGGGGGTCGGAGGGGGGCCAGTTGACGGCGAGGAATTTGACGACAGTAATTCCGTGATAAGGGACCAAATGAGAGACACTGGTAGTGGGAGGGGCTGTGGCGGTCGATGAAGGCAGGATTGTGCCGGATGTGTTTCCGGGGCGGGCGCTGGTGGGGCCAAAGGCCGCGTTTGTCTTTTATCCCCCTCCCGGCGTATATTAGAGAACTGAGAACTGTTGTGTAATACCGGCATTTGGCGAAGCACACCAGTGGGCGCAAGCCCACTTTTTCGTTGCGGGGGAATCTGCCGGGCGGGCTGGCTGCAAGTTATTGGATGCATGGCACTTGAGCTTGATCGGGTACGCGAGATTGCGGAGCGGGTAGCGGCCTCCAGCGGGCTGGAAGTGGTCGAAGTCGAGTTTCGCGGGAGTGGCAAAGCCCGCATGCTGCGCGTGTTTTTGGACAAGCCCGGGGCGGCGAGTGGCGATCCGCTGGCAGGGGTGACGCACGGAGACTGCGCCAACTTCAGCCGCGAGTTTGGAACGATCCTTGATGTTGAGGATGCGATTGCGACCAGCTATACGCTGGAAGTTTCGTCGCCGGGGTTGGACCGGAAGCTGACCAAGGCTCGGGATTTTGAGCGCTTTGTGGGCAGCCGGGTGAAGCTGACGACGAGGAATCCGGTGAACAACAACCGGTACTTCGAAGGCCGGCTGGAGAGTTTTCGAGACGGACTGCTGATGTTGGACTTGAGTGTGTCGAGCCATAAGTCGCGCCGCAAGATGGGCGCGGCGGGCGTTGAGCCAGGGCAGAAGATCGGGATTGAATTCGCCAACGTGGAGAAGGCGAATCTGGTTCCAGAGATCTAAGTTTCAAGGTTTCAAGGTTTCAAAGTTAAAGATCATCGGCGAGACGTTTTTGAAACCTTGAAACTTTGAAACCTGAGTGCGCGGCAAGCTTCATGACGGAATTATTCATATGGCTAGTGAGCTTTACAACACGATCGACGCGTTGAGCCGCGAAAAAGGGATTGATCCGCAGATTGTGGTTAGCGCGGTGGAAGACGCCATTGTTATGGCGACGCGCAAATACTACAAGACGCAGGAAAACCTGCGTGCCGAACTGGATAAAGAGACCGGCAAGATCAATGCCTTTGCGGTGAAGACGGTCGTGGAGACTCCGGAGCAGGTGGAGGATCCGCTGTTGCAGATCGCGCTGGAAGATGCGCGCAAGGTTGATCCGAATTTGGAAGTGGGCGGAGAGTTACGCACGCCGAAAGTTACAGAAGGGATCCTCGGCCGCATTGCGGCGCAGTTGGCGAAGCAGGTGATCTTCCAGAAGGTGCGCGAGGCCGAGCGCGACACGGTCTACAACGAGTACATCGGGCGTGTCGGCGAAGTGGTGAACGCTACGGTGAAGCGGGTGGAAGGGCCCGATGTGATTTTCGACATCGGCAAGGCGGAAGCGCGCATGCCGCGCAAAGAGCAGTCGAGGCTGGAGTCGTTTGCCATCGGCGAGCGGGTGCGGGTGGTGATTGCGCGGGTGGAAAAAGCCTCGAAGGGGCCGGGTGTGGTGGTGTCTCGCGCCGTGCCCGACCTGGTGCAGCATTTGTTCCAGACGGAAGTTCCGGAGATTTACGACGGAACCGTGGTGATCCGCGCCATCGCGCGCGAAGCCGGGGAGCGCACGAAGATTGCGGTCTTGTCCAAGGACAAGGACGTGGACGCCGTGGGCGCGTGCGTGGGCATGAAGGGGATGCGGGTGCAGTCGATCATCCGCGAACTGCACGGCGAGAAGATTGACATCATCGAATATCATGAAGACGCAGTGACCTTTGCCGAGAAGGCGCTACAGCCGGCGAAAGTCAGCAAGGTTACGGTGGTTGATTCCGGAGGCAAGCATCTCGAAGTTGTGGTCGACGACAGCCAGCTTTCGCTTGCCATTGGCAAGAAGGGGCAGAACGTGCGGCTGGCGGCGAAGCTGCTGGGCTGGAAGATCGACATCAAGAGTGAGGAAGAGAAGCGGCAGGAAGTGGAACAGCAGATGGCGGACATGGTTCCGCAGACGGTTACGCCGCTGGAGAAAGTACCCGGGCTGGGCGATGGACTGGTGGAGAAGCTGGGTGCTGCCGGCGTGACCACGGTGGAAGCCCTAGCCGACATGACTCCGGAACAGCTTGAGGCGATCGAGGGCATTGGGCCGAAGACGGTGGAAAAAATCAGTCTTGCGGTGAATAATTATTTTGCCAGCCTGGAGCCGGGTGCGGCGATTGAAGGCGCGGCGGAAGGCGAAGTCGCGGCTGAAGGCGAGGCCGTGGTGGTGGAGTCTTCCGAGGCAGGCGCCGACGACATTACCGCCGAGATCGCAGCCGTGGCGGAGGAGCCGGCATCAGGTGAGGAAGTTGCAGCGACTGATGAAGGCACTGCCGAAGCCGACATACTTGCCGCGCCTGAGAGTGAGAAGCAGCCGGAGGATTCCGGAGAGCCGTCTGACTCGGAAGCGCAGTCTACTTCCGAAACCAAAGAATAATCATGGCACGCTGGCATATGTTCGATGGCGTGGAACCGAAGAAGTTGACTCCGTGAGGTCAATGATGACCTAACTACAGCACGGAGAAATGAAAGGCCGGATGAGTAAGGTTCGAATCAACGATCTAGCCCGAGAGCTGGAAGTCAAGAGCAAAGCCATTCTGGATACGCTTGCGCTGGTGGGAGTGACGGAGAAGAAGACGCACTCCAGTTCTCTGGAAGAGCACGAAGCGGAGAAAGTACGGCAGTATCTCCGCTCCTCGGCGGAAGGTTCGTCCCCGGCCGGCAAGTCGAGTTCGCGCGCGATTCGCGGCGAAGAAGAAATCAAGACCAAAATTGATCTGTCGAACATCTCCCGTCCCGGGGATGTGCTGCGAGCGATTACGCAGAAGAAGGAAGCTGCGGCGCCGGCTGCGACGCGTTCTGTGACGGCCCCACATGCTCCGGCAGCAGCGCCTCCGAGTGGTGCAAGGCCTGTGGTTGCGCCTCCGTCGGTGAAGCCGGTAGCGGCGCCTCCGGCAGCTTCGGCGCCTCCTGCGATCCCCGTTAGTCCGGTTCGTCAAGTTGTGACGCCTCCGGCAGCGTCATCCGCGGCTCCAGCGACACCAGTGAGTGCGCCTCCTGCTCGACTGGTGACGCCGCCACCTGCTCAGGCTTCAGCCGCAGCGCCTCCGGTAGTTTCGGCGAGTGCGCAGCCGGCGGCACCGGTGCGCCCCGTAGCTGCGCCGCCTCCGCCGCCACGCATGATCGTTCCGCAGACTGGGCCGCGGCCAGTGTATAAAGCTCCGCTGCGTCCGGCTCCACCAGCTGTGCAGCCCGGGGTTCCAATTGGCGGCACGTCACGTCCCGTACCCGGACGCCCCGTGCCCGGGCAGCCTATCTTTCAGCGCCGTCCTCCAGTTGCGGGCGGAGCGCCAGGTGCGGCGCGTCCGCCGCTTCGTCCGGGCGAGCGCCGGCCAATGCATCCCACTCGGTCTGCGCCCGCGGGCGCGCGCCCACTCGGCGTAGGACCTGCTCTTCCGCCTCCTGGAACAACGCGGCCTGGTGCTCGTCCCGGCGGGCCTGCGCGACGGCCGGGTCAGCGCTATGTTCCGCGTGGCGTGAAGGAAGGCCCGATGAAGGGCTATACGCCGCCACCGCGCATGGTGGTGTCGAATGAGCCGCTGCCGATCACGCGCAGCATCACCATCACGGAAGGCATCAGCGTGAAGGACCTGGCGGAGAAGCTGGAGATTCGCGCCAAGGACCTGATTTCGCGTTTGCTGTCGAAGGGCGTGTTCGCCACGATTAATCAGACGCTGGATGCGGAACTTGCGAGCGAGATGGCGCGCTTTTTCGGTGCCGATACGAACGTGATCACATTCGAAGAGCAGACAGCAAAAGAGATTGATGCGGCTGCTGCCAGTGAAGAGTTGGTTCCGGAAACCGGGATCCGTCCGCCGGTGGTTACGATCATGGGGCATGTGGATCACGGCAAGACCACGCTGCTCGATTCCATTCGAATCTCGAATGTTGCGGGGGGTGAGGCGGGAGGCATCACGCAACACATCGGCGCGTACAAAGTGCGGATCACGGACAAGGAATCGCCGGCGTTTGGGCGCGAGATTGTGTTTCTCGACACGCCGGGTCACGAGGCGTTTACGCGCATGCGGTCGCGCGGCGCGAAGGCAACCGACATTGTCGTTCTGGTGGTGGCGGCCGACGATGGCGTTATGCCACAGACTCTCGAGGCGATCGACCACGCGCACGCCGCCGAGGTTCCCATCATTGTAGCGGTGAACAAGATCGATAAGCCGGATGCTTTACCCGACCGCGTGAAGAAGCAGCTTGCCGACCGGGGCTTGATGCCGGAAGAGTGGGGCGGCAAGACCGTGTTCGTGGATGTTTCGGCCAAGAAGAAAACGAATCTGAATCTGCTGATGGAAATGATTTGCCTGGTGGCCGACCTGGGTGAGCTGAAGGCTACGCCGGAGCGCGCAGCGACTGGCGTTGTGCTGGAAGCGAAGCTGGACCGCGGACGCGGTCCTGTGGCTACGGTGCTGGTGCAGAACGGGACCTTGAACGCTGGCGACAACTTTGTTGTCGGCAATGTGTACGGGAAAGTGCGTGCCATGTTTGATGACCGGGGCGCGCAGTTGCAGACGGCTACTCCCTCCACTCCGGTTGAAATCATTGGCATCGAAGCGCTGCCGCAGGCTGGAGATCAGTTTGTGGTGGTGGCTGACCGCGACAAGGCGCGCGGCATTTCGGAATACCGCGAACAGAAAGCTCGCGAGGCGGCGCTGGCCAAGAGTTCCCGCGTATCCCTCGAAGGTCTGGCAGAACAGATCAAGACGGCAGGCACCAAGGAACTGAATGTGATCCTCAAGGGTGACGTACAGGGCTCGGTGGAAGTGATCACCGATTTGCTGACCAAGCTCTCGAACGAGAAAGTACGGCTGAAACTGCTGCGGTCGGGCGTGGGTGCGATTACAGAGACGGACGTACTGCTGGCCTCGGCGTCGAACGCGATCATCATTGGCTTCAACGTGCGGCCGGAACGCAAGGCGCAGGAAATCGCCGAGCAGGAGAAAGTTGACATCCGCCTGCACTCGATTATTTACGAACTGCAGGATGAGATCAAGCGCGCCATGAGCGGCTTACTCGAACCTACTTTCAAAGAACACTATCAAGGCCGCGCCGAAGTGCTCAACGTTTTCCGCATCCCGAAGGTTGGAACTGTCGCCGGCTGCCGCGTGAGCGATGGCCTGATCAAGCGCGATTCCGAAGTCCGCCTGCTGCGCGACAACGTGCAGGTATTTAAGGGCAAAGTGGGGTCGCTGCGGCGCTTCAAGGACGATGCCAAAGAAGTGACGAACGGGATGGAGTGCGGCATCTCGATCTCCAACTATGGAGACATCAAGGTCGGCGACGTGATCGAAGCGTTCGTGACTGAGAGAATTGCCGCGGAAGTAATTGCTTAAGAACAGTGGCCAGTGGTCAGTGACCAGTGGCCAGTTAAACCCGACGCCGGGTTTGGTTTTACTGGCCACTGACCACTAGCCACTGACCAATGCATGATCGCCTTCCTCAGCCTCGAACTTCACATCGAAGCGGCGCAATCGCTCAAGGACAAGCGGCAGGTTTTGCGCAGCTTGAAAGACCGTCTGCGCGGGAGCTTCAATGTCTCGGTGGCAGAACTTGACCCCAGCAGCCTGTGGAATCGCGCCACCATTGGCGTGGTTAGCATCTCCGATTCGCGCGACTATCTCGATGGATTGATGAAGAACGTGGAACGGCAGGCCACGCGCATCGCCAACAACCACGGGGCTGAGGTTGCCGATTCGTTTGTGGAGTATCTGTAACGTGCAAAGTGGTCAGTGGCCAGTGGTCAGTGACCAGTAAATCCAAGTATCGCGTGGGGCATCAACTGGCCACTAGCCACTGGTCACTGACCACTGCTTCTATCCCATTGTTACCTGCGTACTTACCCGCATCACTCCTTTGTGCGCGAAAATAGCACTTGAGGGCCAACACCTGCGGACGTTTTTCTGATATTCTCATGCGTTTTACTTCGAGGTGAAGGGTGGAGAAGCGCGCAGTAAAGTACCATCGCGGACGGTTGGGCGAGGCCTTGCGCGAGGAGATCGAAACGCTGGTGGAAGGCGAACTGGCGGACCCGCGCATCGGACTAGTGAGGGTGACGGCCGTCCACATCGCCGATGATGGCCGTTCGGCGCAGGTTTTGGTGGACGTGGATGGCGACGACCAGGAAGCGGATCGAAGTCTCGAGGGTCTGCTCGCTGCCAAAGAATATATACGGCACGAACTGGTGGAGCGTCTGCGTCGGCGACGCGCGCCAGAATTGCACTTCCGTCTTGACCGTTCGGATCGGGAGAAGGCGCGAGTGGAGGAACTGCTGGCGCGATCGAAAAAAAGAATGAAGTCTCGCGCGAAAACAGGTGAGGAGAAGGCATAGCGATGTTGCAGGATGTTCTCCAGCAAATTGAACGGCGCGACCGGTTTGTGCTTACGTCGCACGCGCGGCCCGATGGCGATGCCATTGGATCGGCGCTGGCCTGCTGCCAGGTTTTGCGCGCCATGGGCAAGCAGGCCGACGTGGTGTTGCACGATGGCGTGCCGCGGATCTACCGCGCCCTGCCGTTCGCCGATCAGGTGCTGCAAGCCAATTGCGTGGGCGGAGATTACGAAGCAGCGATCATCCTGGAGTGTGACAGCATTCACCGCACGCGGTTGGAGGGGCTGGAAGATCGGTTCCTGATTAACATCGATCATCATGTCAGCGGGCGTCCGTTCGCCAACGTGAACTGGATCGATCCTCATGCGGTGGCGACGGCAGAGATGGTGTTCCGGTTGGCGCGCGAAGCGGGAGCGCATTTTTCTCCCGAGATTGCGACCTGCCTTTACACTGCGTTGATGACCGATACCGGGTCGTTCATGTTCCAGGGGACGAACCAGCATACGTTTGCGTTGGCGCGCGAGCTGGTGCTGGCGGGAGCAGACCCTTCGCATTGCGCGCGCAATATTTATTTTGCCCACTCGGTGGCCAAGATGCGGCTGCTGGGTGAGGCTTTGCGCAACCTCAACACCGAAGGCCACGTCGGCTGGACATGGGTGACGCAGGATCAAATGGAACGCTGCGAAGCGAAAGAAGAAGACTGCGAAGGCCTGGTGAACTACGTGCTCTCGATCGGCGAAGTTGAGGTGGCAGCATTTTTCCGCGAGCTTGCCGGCGGGCGCGTTCGGGTGAGCCTGCGCAGCAAGGGCAAACTCGATGTGGCGCGAGTGGCTGAGCGCTTTGGCGGAGGCGGCCACGAGTGCGCCAGCGGCTGCTCTCTGGATGGGCCGCTCTCCCGGGCGGTGCGCCAGGTCCTCGATATGCTGCACCGGGGTCCTTCGGTACAGTAACCCTGCGTGTAATAGCTGCGTGCGATCGAGCCTGCGTACAATTCATTTCATGGACATTGACCTGGCAAGACAGCTGGCGTCGTTTGTGGGCGCGTTGCTGATTCTGGTGGCCTATGGCGGACACCAGATGGGCTGGATGAATCCCCGGTCGGTTGCGTACAACGTTTTGAATGCAGTCGGTTCGGGCATTCTCGGCTACATCGCGCTGCATCCGTTTCAAATTGGCTTCGTAGTATTGGAGAGTGTGTGGACGCTGATCAGTGTGTATGCGCTGCTGCGACCGAAGAATCAACAAATTCACTCATGATGCTCGCCGCTCCCGGAACCTTGATCTCATGACGAATCGCGCCCGCACCGACTCGCTGTTGCTGGCGGGCTTCTGTGCCTTTCTGTTCTTTTATGGATTGAATCAGGTTGGGCTGATCGGAGCCGATGAACCGCGCTACGCGCAGGTGGCGCGGGAAATGCTGGAACGTCACGATTGGATCACGCCGGTGCTGGGCGGCCAGCCCTGGCTGGAGAAGCCTCCACTTTATTACTGGCAAGCGATGGTGGCGTATGCCGTCTTCGGCGTGAGCGATTGGGCGGCGCGGCTGCCTTCAGCACTCGATGCGACTTTGCTCGTACTCGCGGTTTATTTCTTTCTGCGCCGCTTCCGGACTGGATTCGAGCTGGATGGCGCGCTGATCACCGCTTCGTCTGCCGGGATCATCGGATATGCGCGTGCCGCTTCTATGGACATGGCGCTGGCTGCGGCTTTCACGGTTGGAATGCTGGGCTGGTGGGCCTGGCGGGAGAGTGGAAAAAAACTTTATCTTCTGATCTTTTATGGCTTCATGGCGTTGGGGATGCTGGCGAAAGGGCCAGTGGCGCCGTTTCTTGCCGCCGTGGTGATCGTCCTCTACGCGGCTGCGGTTCGTGAGTTGCGCGTGGCCCTGAAGACGCTGTGGCTGCCGGGGATTTTGTTGTTCTGTGCGATTGCTCTGCCGTGGTATGTCGCCGTGCAGATACGCAATCCGGTATTCTTCCGCGAATTTATTCTTGAGCACAATCTGGCACGGTTCTCAAAGAATCTTTATCACCACACCGAGCCATTCTGGTATTACCTGCCGGTAACGGCGCTGGCGCTGGCTCCGTGGACGGTGTTTGTGATTGCGGCTTTGATTGAACCGGTTCGCTTGTGGTGGGCCAAGCGGGCGCCCGTGAGCGGACGCGACGATCCTGAAAATCAATTCGGTGTTCTTGCTTCCTGCTGGCTTATTGTGCCTGTGGTATTTTTCTCGCTCTCGCAATCGAAACTGCCCGGCTACATTCTTCCTGCGCTTCCGGCGGGGGGGCTGCTGTTGGTGGATTATCTGGGGCGACACTTGGAGCAAGGTGAGCCTAAGCCGGCCGCGCGAGTGCTGGCGGTGCTGCACGCACTGCTATCAGCCTCTCCGATTGTCCCAGCCTTACTGATTGCCTACTTGATCACACAGCATCGCCTTCCCGGCGGGCGCCCGATGTTGGTGGCGCTCACGATTGCATTCATATTGTGCGCCGGAATCGTGCTCACGCTAGTGCGCAGGACGGGCCTGCGTATGTTGCGGTTCGTCACATTGATTCCAGTCGTGCTTACCTTGGGGGCTGTGCTGAAACTGGGCTCAGTCGCGCTGGACCAGACGCTCTCGGCGCGTCCCCTGGCTTTAGAAATTGCCGCGATGGAGGCGCATCGCCTGCCGCTGGCCGTCTATCATGTTCGACGCGAGCTGGAATACGGACTGACTTTCTATCGCAACCATCTGACTTTCAACTACGACTGGGGCAGCGTTCCACAGCAGGAGCATTTGCTGGTAGCACCGGAGAATTCGCAAGCGGAGATTGCGGAGCTGGTGGCGGGCCGCCGCGTGTCTTACCTCGGGCATTATGCGGCGCAGCATGTGGACTATTATTGGGTTGCGGCGGCGGGCAGGGTTTCCACGCACTAAGATTCGATGTTGATGCCCTGTGTTCCACTGGTTTGCCTCCACCTGCTGCAACGCACTAAACTCGGAGTTCTGCCGCCGCAATTGAAGCTGCGACTTCTGCGGCTGACTTTGCAGGAGCCTCGTGGAGATTCTCGACCTCAGACATTTTTCTTCGGTTGACCTGCGTCCCCTGCTCGACGATGAGGCGCGGGTCTGGGCAACTCTGCTTTCCTGGGATTACAACGGGTCGGCGGAGATGATCCTGCGTTACGTCGACGCGAAAATTCTTCCCGGATATGCCGCCATCGAACGCGGCCGCATCTTCGGCTACAGCTTTTTCGTGTATGAAGGCAGCAAGGGTGTGGTAGGCGATCTTTTCGTGGCGAACGGCGGACGTCTTTCCAACCCGCGCGAAGTAGAAATTAAGCTGCTGACGCATGTGATCGAAACGCTGCAGCAGTCACCTGGAATTCACCGGGTCGAAGCCCAGTTGCTGGCGCATGAAACCGGGAGCGTTGCCCGGCCATTTCTCGATCAAGGGTTCCAGCGTCATCCGCGGCTGTTTATGGTTCTCGATCTGAGCAACGCTGTGCCTCAGGCGCCGGTGACGCATCCGGACGTCGAAATCCGGCACTGGACTGAAGCCGACTACCAGCCGGCCGCGGCTGTGATCACCGCGGCTTATCGCGGCCACGTCGACGCCCAGATCAATGACCAATATCACACGCTGGCAGGGTCGCTGCGCTTTCTAAACAACATTGTGCGCTTTCCGGGTTGCGGTCTGTTCGACGCGGAATCGTCGTACGCCGCGGTGGATCGCAAGGCGAAGAATCTGATCGGACTGATCCTGTGCTCACGTGTGCGTAATGATGTAGGACACGTAACGCAAGTGTGTGTGCTGCCGGAGTACCGCTCGCGCGGGATCGGCGAATCCTTGCTGGCGGCAACGTCTTCGAATATCCGAAAGCGCGGCTTTTCCGTGCTGTCGCTGACCGTGACTGAGGCTAACGCCGGAGCCGTGGCACTCTACCGACGCCTAAACTTCGAGACCAAGAGAGTGTTTGATGCGTTCGTGTGGGAGGGGTAAAAAAACTGTCAGCCTATCTCCGCACCAGCCACATTGCCCAGCCCGCCAATAAAGCCCCGCACAGGAACATGGCAAAGCATTTCAGGCCGTAAAGGAGCATGTCGCGTGTGGTTTCGCGGTGGGTGATGCCGAATACGACGGAAGCGAATAGCGCGAACACAAAAGCCGCGCTGAAGTGAGTGAGATGGATGGTCATTCTTTATTGTTTTTTCCCGATGGCGATGTGGTAAGCGTCGGCCACCGCAATGAAGTTCAGCAGGCCAGCAACAATCATGAACTTGGTTCCGTAGTCAGCGGTGGCGAAAGCGATCGCGCCCTGACCACCGTTCACGGCCAGCGTCACAATATACATGCCGCCCGCGCCCAGGTCCCCGATGAATCCCAGAATGTCGAGGATGTCGCCGCCATTGGCTTTATAGATGTGGCCCTGCATCATCAAGCCAAGTATGAACAGGCTTGCGATGGAGGCGAGCAGCAGTGCGCCGCGAATCCAGCGTTTTTGAATCATGTGGCCGGCGCCGGGAATGAGCCAACCCACGGCGGGCGCGATAACAGGCATCATGCTCGCGGGCTGCGCCGGTTCGGCCGCCCTGGTTTTCGTTGTAGCTGGAGAGGAATTGGCCATCAGATAATTACGATCTCACGTTGAATGTTGCCGGTGACTTCCGCCGACTTGGGACGGACCAGCATGTTGACCTCACTGCGCACACCGAACTCTGGCAGATAAATGCCAGGCTCGATGGAGAAGCAGGAATTGGGAAGAATCTGGCGCTCGTCGTGAATTTCCAGATCGTCCATGTTCGCCCCATTGGAATGGACGTCGGTGCCGATGGAATGTCCGGTGCGGTGGATGAAATAATCGCCAAAGCCCTTCTGCTTGATGTGGCCGCGGGTGGCGCGGTCTACTTCCCATCCGGCAATGCGGCGTCCTGCGTTGACTGCGTCGATTACGGTCATCACGCCGGCGTCGCGCGCGTCGCGCACAATCTCGAACACCTGGCACATGCGTCCGGACGGGGACTTGCCGACAAACGCCATCCAGGTGATGTCGTAGTAGACCGCTCCGGGAGTGTCTTTCTTGCCCCACACATCCAGCAGTACCAGATCACCCTCGCGAATGGAAACGGGATGATCGGCACGCGGCTCGTAGTGTGGGTTGCCAGCGTTGGCGTTTACAGCGACGATGGGCGGATCGTCGGTCAGTAGGTTCTCGCGGCGAAAGGCTTCCATAAACCACTGCTGGATTTCGTGTTCCGTGGTTCCGCTGTTGCGCGTTCGCTGGCCGATTTCCTTGAACGATGCCGCCACGATTGCATCCACGCTGTCGCGGGCGGCAAAGTGCGTCTTGATCTGTTCTTCGGTCCACGTAGCTTCGAACTGCGCAACCAGATCCGCAGAGCTGACGATGTTCTTCCCCAGGCCGCGCAGCAACTCGATGGTTCCGCCGTCCACCAGCGAAATGGTAAAGACGATGTTGTTGGGCGAATACTGCATGGCGACGTCGCGGTAGGGAGCGAGCGTCGACTTCAAAGTGTCGAACAGTTCCTGCCAGCCGGAATACTGGCGCTTGCTGCCGGGTAGGGAATCAAGGTGCCCGGCCTCGATTTTGTGGACCAGTTTCACCGGTTCGCCCTGCGCCGGGATCAGATAAAACCAGCGCCGCGTCACCATCAGACCCGCGGGCAAGCCAAGCACTCGGTAGGCAATTGGGTCGCGATGATGGTGGTCGTAAAACAGCCACGCGTCGATGTTGCGTTCGCGCAGCGCAGATTGGATGGCAGCCAGATCCATGGGCAAACGTCTATTGTAAACAATGCGGGGGATTTGGGCGAATCGTGGTGAAGAAGCTAGGCTTCCAGAATTTTTTTTCGGATGCCTGCGGACAGCGTCTCGCAAGCTGTCCGCAAGACGAAACGTGGAGCGCGCCCACGAATCTTCATCAGATAGGGAATGGTTCGCCGGGCGTCATACTTGGCGGTTTCACGCAGCAGCCAGCCTAGCCCCTTCTGAACCATGTCATCTTCGTCGGTGAGAAGCGAGTGCGAAAGCTTCTGGGTCTCGGGAAAGAACATCTTGGCACGCGCGCCGCGAATCAGGGCCACGCAGGCTGCCCTCCGGTGCCAGCGGTTCGGCGACCTGGCCCATCGGAAAACTGCTTTTGCCCGTGCAGGCTTGGCTGCAACCATGGGAGCGATCAGATAATGCACTAGCCCATCGTGGTCCGCCCAACTGCTGATCCGGTCGAGCCACGATTCGAACAACTTGAAGTCGCGGTCGCCAAAATCGGCGTCGAGTTTCTCCAGCAAGAACACGGCAGCAATCTTTTCTTCGAGCACTGGGCCAGAGAATAGATGATCTGCAACCTCGATCAGGAAATCGAGACCGCGTTTCTTCCTCACTTCGCGCCGAAAACGAACGGCGGCGCGCCGCAAGTCTGCCGTATACCATCCGTGCGATTTGATTTCTTCTCTGAAGAACCACTGCACACCAGCGGTGAATTCGGAGGAACCGCCGTCTTTCAGCGCGCGGCGAATCTGGGCGGCAATTTCGGCCGGTGTGCTCAGAACCTTAGGCGGAGGCGCATGCTTGTCGTCGCCTCGCGTTCGCGTCCTCATGATTTGTCCACTGTCTCCGCGCGGACGACTTTATCGTAAATCCAGAGCAGCAAGGTCGTTGCCAATCCCACTCCGGTTACCCACCACCAGACCATCTTTGGCTGGTGCAGTTCCTCCCCGTAATGTTGCATAAGCCAGCCGCTGAACTTGCCCGCGATAAACGAGCCGATGCCCAACGGTAGAAACGCAAACCCCATGTACGTTCCTTGCTGGTCGGGAGGCGCGAGCCGCGAAATGTAGTCGTAGTATCGCGGCTGCTGCGTGATTTCTCCGATCGCAACCACCACCAGGGTTGCCACCGCCATCCACACCGACGGGTGAATGATCAGCAGAACCCAGGCCACACTCGAAATCAAGGTCCCCAGTACGATGGCGTGAAATGCGTGCATACGCTTGGTCACAAAGCCGATAGCCATGGTGAACAAGATGACCACGATGGGATCAGTAGCCAGAATCCGCGCTGTGTTGGCCTTCGGATCGATGTAGGCAGAAATGTAAAGCGGCAGCGCGATGAATTCCTGCCAGAAGACGACCCAGTATCCTGTGAAGATCAATAGGAAGAGCATGAAGCGCGGGTTGGAAAGCACGGTAAGAAAATTTCTTCCAACCTGGCCGAGGCTGGCCGCTTCCCCTCCTTCAGCCGCTCGGGGCTCCTTGAAAAACAGGAGCACGATAAAGAACATGAGAAAGACGCTCAACGCTGCTATACGAAATAGTCCGGCAGCACTGCCGTGGTCCTGTTCCCAACCCGCCAGCAGCGGCCCTAACGTGCTTCCCACGTTGACCAGCGTGTAGTAAATCGAATATCCCACCGACCGAACATTTTTATTCGATGCTCGCGCCGTCGTCCCGACTACACTCGGTTTCACGAGCGCTACGCCGAGGGCAGGCAAAATCAGCACGAACGCGACCAGCGAGGTCAGTGGGACGGCATTGCGCACCGGCGCGAACCACGACGCGCCGAGCGATCCCAGCAGGAAATACGAGAAACTCAGAATCAGATACGCCAGCGAAAGCGCGCGCCGGAAGCCGAGCCGGTCGGCAACGGCTCCGCCGATCACCGCAAGAAACCAGACCCACCCGCCAAACATCCCGGTCAGGCTGCTGGCTTGCTCGACGCCGAAATGCAGACCCTCGTGCAGGTAACGTGCCAGCACGGCAAACACGGCGTAGTAGGAAAGCCGCTCGAAAAGCTCGCTGATGTTGGCGACCCAGAAGGGACGTTCGAAGCCGGTGCGAATTTCCTGCAAGCGTTCGGAAAAGCTCAAGAGTGGCTCCCTGATTACGGCGCTATGTTCCCATCCGTCCGCGTACTTCCTCGACCGAAATGCCGGCCACACGAATCACTTTTGCGCGGCTGGTCTGGCCGGAAGCAATGGTAACGGAAGATCGCGGCACCTTCAAAAGTTTTGCGAAGAATTCGATGCAGGCCTCATTGGCGCGGCCTTCCACGGGAGGCGAGGTCAGGGAAAGCTTGAGTGCGTCGCCAAGTTCGCCGGTGATGGCATTTTTCTTCGCGCGGGGATGCACTTTGACCGCGAATGTCACTCCACCGCCTGACTCTTGAATGGGAATCACGTGTTCGTTCGTTCCCCGAAGATCGCCGTGCCTACGCGCACGCAAGTCGAGCCTTCTTCAATCGCGACTTCGAAATCGTGCGACATGCCCATGGAAAGCTGGTCCATAGCGATGCCAGGCAGTTTGCGGGCGGCAATCGCATCGCGCAAATTGCGCAGCCTGCGAAAATAAGGGAGCGCGCCTTGCGGATCGTCAGTGAATGGAGGCACGGTCATCAGTCCGCGGAAGGCCAGAGTTTCCAACCGGGGCGCACCCAGCAGCAACAGTTCGAGCTCCCGCGAGTCAGGTGCAACACCACTCTTCGCCGTTTCACCACCCACGTTGATTTCGATGAGCACATCCAGCTTTCTGCCGAGCGTGCGGGCCGCTGCGTCGAGTTTCTCCGCCAACTTCAGCGAATCGACGGAATCCACGGCGCGAAACAATTCTGCTGTCTTTGCCGCTTTATTGGTTTGCAAGTGCCCGATCATGTGCCACTCGGCTGTGCGCAAATCGCGGAGCGCATCCGCTTTGGCAGCGAACTCCTGGACGCGGTTCTCGCCGAACAGACGCTGCCCCGCATCAAAGGCTTCGCGGATGCGCTCTGGCGGTTGTGTCTTGCTGACGGCCATCAGCACAATGTTGGACGGATTGCGTCCGGCGCGATGCGCCGCAGCGGCGATGCGCGCGCGAACCGCCACAATATTTTCGGAGATCGACATAGCAACGGTCGAAGAGGAATGCAGAAGTCAGAAGGCAGATTGAAGAAGTAACTCCATATCCAACTTCTGCGCTCCGACTTCTTACTTGTGCATTTTGATTCCTGCCTTTACATCATCGCAGTCGGTGGCGCTGGTTCGTTCGGATCCCCGGCAGCGGAAACCGGGACGAAGATCATCAGAGCCGCCAGGCCTGCAAGCACGATCATTCCTCCCACCAGGTACGACGGATCGCTGAAGATTTGTGGTGGATGGTTCGGCGCGCCCCACGACGGGACGAACTGCAATCCCGCCCAAACCAGGCCCAGCAAGGCTTCTCCGGCGATTAGTCCGGAAGCGACCAGCACTCCGGCATTTTCCACGCGAGCCTTCTGAGCGCTATTGAATCCGCGGCGGTTGGCGACCCAGTCTCCCAGTGAACGAATCACTCCTCCTACAAAGATTGCGAAAGTAGTTCCGAATGGCAAGTACATGCCGACTGCCACCAACATCGGGCTTTTTACTTGCATCATGACCAGCGCGATGCCGAAAAAGATTCCCACCACCACCAGCGGCCAGGGCATATCATGGCCGACGATTCCCAAGGCCAATGTCGCCATAAGACCCGCCTGCGGCGCGGGAAGCTCGGCACCGCCGAAACCTACGCCGCCAGCTTTGATGCTGCCCTCGTGCAGCAACATCAGTGGAAAATACATCACCAGGCTTGCTACCACGACCGCGATCAGTTCAGCCGCCTGAATCTTTTGCGGTGTGCCGCCCAGAATGTAGCCAACCTTGAAGTCCTGCAAAAGCTCGCCTGCCACCGCCGATGAAACGCAAACCACCGCCGCCACTCCGAGAACCGCGGCCACTCCCGAGGGGCCGGTGACTCCCAGCGCCACCATAAGCAGCGCCGCGATCAGCAGTGTGGACAGCGTCAAGCCGGAAATCGGATTATTCGACGAGCCAATGAAGCCGACGAGATTGCCCGAGACGGTTGCGAAGAAAAATCCGACCAGAATCATCACCACCGCGGCCAAAATCGCCGGCCAGAACAGGCCCGAGATTTTGATATACAGCGCACACATCAGGACGAACATCACGGCGATCAAACCGAAGACTGTCCTCGAACTCATGTACCGTTCCGTCCGGGATAGCTTGGCCTGTTCGGCGGACGTCTGGCGCAGGTCCGCGAAGGCCTTGCCGATTCCAGCGGTCAGGCTGGCCCGCATTTTGAATAAAGTGTAGGCAGCGCCGACCAGCATGCCGCCGACAGCAATTGGACGCACGATGTATCTCCACACCGCATCGGCCATGTTTGCCCAATTATCGGGAGTGTCCGCGGGAATATATGCCTTGAGTTGCGGCCCAAGAAAAAAGATCATCAAGGGCACCATCAGTCCCCAGGCCAGCACGCTGCCGGCAAACTGGATCGACGCCAGCCTGACGCCGATGATGTAACCCACGCCGAGATAAGCCGGACTCACGCTAGGAGCCGCGAACACGGTGGTGCCGCCGGTGGGTATAACGTGCGTGCTTCCCGTCGAGCCGAGACGAACCTGGCTGTGCCCGAGACTGCCGACGCCCACATGAAGGTCAGTGTCGGCGGCATACAATCCGAATTTCCCGAGGATGTAAACGACGCCGCCAATGCCGATATTCCAGAAAAGATATTTCGCGGCTTGCGCGCCCCGTTGTCCAGCTTTGTGAATCTCCGACGCCGCCAGCGATTCTGGAAAAGGCAACTCCGGGTCTTCCACCATGCCGCGCCGTACCAGAGAAATAAACAGAACTCCGAGAATGCTGCCAACCATAATCAGGGCAGTAGATTTCCAGTACGCATCCGCAGGACGGAACGAGGGCCACGCTTTGGCCAGCAGGAATGCAGGCAGCGTAAAGATCGCTCCGGCCGCGACGGACTCCCCAATAGAACCTGCAGTCCGGGCAATGTTCTCTTCGAGCAGCGATCCTTTCCACGCCCGCATGGCCGCCATTGCAATCACCGCGGCCGGATAGGTAGCAGCGATCGTGATCCCGGCACGGAGCCCCAGATACGCATTGGCCGCGCCCAGGACAATCGTCATAAGAAGCCCCAGGAGCACGGCGCGCAGGGTGAATTCTTTCATCTCCATGTGCTCGGGTACAAAGGGGACGTGTTTCTTGACACCAGTTCCTGGACCGGGGACTGGACTGCTCATAGGTGGAATCCTCGTAAGACGTGAGATGAAAGCAATTTCGTACCGTAACTTATTCAAAACACTAAACGGCGGCACGTTAGCATGCGGGTGGGGTGGAATACAAGTGCGGCGCGTGCTCCCGGCCGAGGCCGCTTGAGTTGGACGTTGCGATTGGCTTACAGCCCGGTTAGGGTTAGAATAGTTGCAATCGGTCTGTCGCCCTTCAAGATTTCGTCATTCCGAGGTGTAGTGTGGCAAAGAAATCCCCCGAACAAACTTGGTTCGAGCAACTCCTGGTATTTCACTGTGAAGATTGCGGCAGCGACTCGGGCTTCAGCTCGCGCCGCCGGACGTTATCCGAACGCTACCTTCTGCCCATTTTCCTGCTAAAGCCGGTGCGCTGCGCGGAATGCTTTCGGCGGGACTATCGATTACTGTTCGTGCCAGTGCAAGCGCGGCTGCCGGAGGCGATCAAGAAGACGTCGCCCCCGGTGCAGCGACCCGATCGTAACGTTGCCTAGGCGACCTGGCCGCCGTTATACTCTATTTCAGCAGGCAATCGCAGAGTCGCCCGCGCCAGTAAGTTTCCTGCGGGCCACACGGAGGCCGTCTTCAGCAGTAGCGAGGACAGAATTCGGGCTAGCCAGGCCAAGACCGCAGTTGCGAGCCCTTCTATTGCTTCCAGAGCGCGCCAGATTGCCGAGAGTCTCTCCGCCGTTTTGTTCCCCTCCGATTGCCGAGTTTGCGGCACGCCTCTGATCAGGCTCTCTCGTCTCCCGGTGTGCCAGGAATGCCTCGATGCCATGCGCCCCATCACAGGCGGAGTCTGCAATGTTTGCGGCGAGCGCTTGTTTTCGTCGTATGCGTTTTCCGGCGCTCCCGGCGAGTCCCAATGCGGGCTGTGCCGGCGCGTCGAACCGCCCTTCGCGCGTGCGGCAGCGTATGGCAGCTACGAAAGTGGACTGCGGGAACTGATTCATCTGCTGAAGTATGGCGGAGTGCGCCCAGCCGCGAACGTTCTTGGACGCATGCTGGCGGAGGCGATCGCGACGCTCGAGCCTGAGTTCCCGGCAGATTCCATCACCGTGGTTCCCGTGCCGCTGCACCGCACCAAGCTTCGCCAGCGCGGATTCAACCAGGCGGATTTGATTGCGCGGGCTGCAGTGAAGATGTATCGGCCAGGGGATCGCCTGCGTTTGTGCGCCGGAGTCCTTGAGCGAAAGCGCGAGACCGCATCGCAGATCGGCCTCACCAGTCACCAGCGCCGCGAGAACCTACGGGGTGCGTTCGGAGTGGCGCAGCCCGAAGCTGTGAAGGGTCGCGAAGTGCTCGTTGTGGACGACGTTTACACCACCGGTGCGACGGTTTCGGAGTGTGGGCGGGTCTTACGCCGGGCTGGCGCAACCAAGGTTTGGGTCGCGACCGTGGCACGCACGTTGAAGATTTCGGCGCAGCACGTGGAGATTGGACCGCACGCCGTCGACAGTCGGATGGATGAAGGAATCGGAGCGGACGCGGTTCCAATGGCCAAAGCCGTAGGAATTTAGATTATGTCACCCAGGATCGAACACGACGCGGGACCACCGGGACACCTCGCCGCCGGGCTTTTCGCCGCGGCGGCGATGCATCGCGACAGCAACGGCAACGCGCTGCACGCGCCCGTGCTTGTTCTGAATGCGTCCTACGAACCCATCAATGTTTGCGCTGCGCGGCGAGCCCTGGTGTTGGTGCTCAAGGGCGTGGCCATGACGGAAGAAGAGAATGGACACTTCCTGCATGCGGCGCGCATCGCCATGCGCGTGCCCTCAGTGATTCGTCTGCTGGAGTACCGCCGCATCCCGCACCAGAGCCGCGCACTGTCACGGAAGAACATTCTGCTGCGCGACCGCAACACCTGCCAGTATTGCGCCACCGTGCTGCCCTCTGGCGAGTTGACGCTGGACCACGTGATTCCCCGCTCCCGCGGAGGGTCATCTACTTGGGAAAATCTTGTAGCCTGCTGCCATCCCTGCAACCGCCGCAAGGGCAACCAGTTCCCCCTCGAAGTCGGCATGAAGCTGATGCGCGAGCCCCGCGCCTTCAACCTCCACACCAGCCGGCACATCATGCGATTGATGGGGAGGTCAGACGATAAGTGGAGAAAATATCTGTTCTATTAGTCTTGCCGAACAGATGCGTTGTCATCCCTCGCGAAGCGAGGGATCTTGGCGTTGACCGAAAGCTGACAGCTGAGAGCTACTTCTGCGGCGGATTCGGTGTCGCATCTGGCTTCTTCTGGTCCGGCACCGGCTTCTGGTCCTTCGGCTCGGCCTTCTGAATCTCCTGGCCCTCAAACAAAATCTTCACGCTCGATCCGAAGCGCTTGTAGTCCTCATACTTCACGATCTCGCGGATGTGAATGTCACTCAGGTTGAAGTGCAGAGTGTCATCGGCGCGCGTGTATGTGGGGAACCAATACTGGTTGTCAATCTGTTCGCGCCAGGTGGTGAACTTCGGGTAAAGGTGTTCTTCTTTGCCTTTTTTCTTGGTGTCGCGAGTCTCCGGGACGGCCTGGCCGTAGGTTTTCACGATCTGGAAATCACGGTCGTCCACCCAAATGCGTCCCTGGAAATAACGCTTCTTGCCTACAATCTGTTTCGGAGCAATATCGAAGGCGTAGCAGTGCAACGTGTCTTCCTGCTGCTGGCCTACATAGAGGATGTTGTATTCCGGAACTTCCTCCGTGGTCAGAACGAAGGGCAGGCGGTTGCGGAAGTCCTGAATGTCGCCCTCGTCCAACGAAAGCCCGCCATTTTCCAAACTTGACTGCGGAGCGAATACCACGTTTTCGATTCGGTGGCCCTTATCGTCAAACAGCACATCGAACGTCTCCTGGAATACGCCGGTAACCGTATTTCCGTCCAGAGTCTTTACTGTGATCTCCTGCCGGTAGGTGTAATGGTCGCGCGCTTCCTTGAAGAGTTTTTCCTTGGCGGCGAAGCGGGTGATAATTTCCTCAGGCGTGATGCCGGTGGGTGGCGTGTTCTCAAGCGGACCTTCCTGGCCGAACACGGGTAACGCGACGACCGCGCCCGCAAGGAGGGTGAGGAAGAGTAGACCGTTGCGGCAAGCCAGCTTCATATCTGTCTTTAGTTTACCGGAATTTCTCTGTGGACACGTTGCTTGCAACGGCTTTCCCCATACGGCGGCATGGACGCAAGAGCCTACCGCGGCGGCCCTCCCCCGACCCCTCTCCGCTCAGTGAGGCCAGGGTAAGGGCGCTGCAGTTCTGCCATTCAGTTGGATGCCGTGGCTATAGAGAGGTTGCCGCACTAAACCTGCTACACTTTTCCGTTTGCTGGAGGTTTTCATGCGCCGAGTCTTCCTTGCGTCTCTCGCCCTTATCGCTTTCACATTCCCCTCCGTCGCCCAGGCCAAGCATCCCTTCACCTTCGAAGACATGATGAAGCTCAAGCGCGTGGGCGAGCCTGAGGTTTCGCCCGACGGCAAGTGGGTGATCTTCAGCGTGGTTGATGTGAATCTCGAAGCCAACACGAAGACGCCGCACATCTGGATCGTACCCACGGCCGGAGGTCAGGAGCGCGAGATCATCGCCGATCAGGATGCCGACCGTCCGCGCTGGTCGCCGGATGGGAAGCGGTTTGCATTTCTCTCGACGAAGGAAGGCGGATCGCAGGTTTGGATCGCTGATTTCGATGGCACGGCGGGGAGTGTCACAGGCGTACACAAACTGACTTCAATTGCGACCGAGGCCGGCGGTGAACTTTGGTCCCCCGACGGCAAGAGAATTCTTTTCACCTCCGATGTTTATCCCGAATGCGACGGTCAACTCGACGAACCTGCGTGCAACGCGAAGAAGCTTGACGAGGTCAACAAGTCGAAAGTGAAGGCGCTAGTTTTCGACCGACTCCTTTATCGCCACTGGAATGCCTACAAAGAAGGCAAGCGCAGCCACATCTTCGTGATTTCGCTCCCCACTCGCATTGAGCTTCCACCTGCAGGGGGAAGTATTGGCGACGCCCCACCCCGCGACCTCACTCCCGGCGACTACGATGCGCCCGTGTTCTCGCTCGGCGGGCAGGACGACTATGCCTTCTCGCCCGACGGGCAGGAGATTTGCTACACCTCGAATCACGACAAGAACGAAGCAGCTTCCACCAACAACGATCTCTGGATCGTTCCGGTTATCGGAGGTCCTGCCAAGAACATCACCGCCGACAATCCCGCCAGCGACTCGACGCCGCTCTATTCCCCCGATGGCCGCTACATCGCCTATCGCGCCCAGCAGCGTCCGGGATACGAGAGCGACCAATTTCAATTGATGGTTTACGAGAGGAGCACCGGAAAGAAGAAGGTTCTGCCCAGTGCCAAGCAGGATTGGGTTGGTACGTTCATCTGGGCACCCGATTCGTCGAACATCTTTTTCGTGTCAAACCACCAGGAAGGAGCCGACGAAGGGCAGATGAATGTCGTGTGGTCGACCACGGTCGAGCCCAGCCGCGGGCCGCTGTCTGAGAATCTCCAAAAGAAGGGGCTTCGCCCCATCGCCGTGATGATGGTTCAAGCTTGGGCTCGAGGCTACGCGGATGACCTGGCATTTTCGCCCGACGGCAAGACGCTGTACTTCACTCGAATGTCGATCCAAAGGCCAAACGAGATCTGGAAGCTGATCCTTCCCGCGCAAACGCACTGGGACGACCTTCCGAGGGGTGAGGCCCTCACGCACTTCAATGATTCCATTCTCTCCCGTCTCGAAATGTCTCCGCTCCAAACGTTTTGGTTCACAGGAGCGCAGGGCGACAAAGTGGAGGGCTTCCTGGTTAAGCCCCCAAACTTCGACCCCAGCAAGAAGTATCCCGTGAAGTTCCTCATCCACGGCGGGCCGCAGGGCGCCTGGGGAGACGATTGGAGCTACCGCTGGAATCCCGAACTCTTCGCGGCGCCAACTGCTTCGACGAGCAGCGGGTACGTCGTCATCATGATCAACTTCCACGGGTCGACTGGCTACGGACAGAAGTTCATCGACGCCATCAACGGCGACTGGGGCGGCGCTCCGTTTGAAGACTTGATGAAGGGCCTCGACTACGCCGAGAAGACTTACCCGTTCATCGATAAAGACCGCGAGTGCGCGCTGGGTGCCAGCTACGGCGGATACATGGCCAACTGGATCCTCGGCCACACCGACCGCTTCAAGTGCATCGTTTCGCACGACGGCATGTTCAACGCCGAATCCGCCTGGGGCACCACCGAAGAACTCTGGTTCAACGACTGGGAGTTCAAAGGCACTCCCTACGACAACCGCGCGATGTACCAGAAGTGGTCGCCGCACATGTATGCCAAGAACTTCAAGACGCCGACGCTGGTCATCCACGGACAGCGCGACTACCGCCTCGACGTAAGCGAAGGCTTGCAGCTCTTCACCGCGCTCCAGATGGAAGGCGTGCCGTCAAAGATGCTGTTTTTCCCCGACGAAGGCCACTGGGTGCTGAAGCCGCAGAATTCACAGCTCTGGTATAAAACTGTGAACGATTGGGTCGATCAATGGACGAGGAAGTGAGTAGGGCTGTCGGGTTTCGGCTGTCGGGCTTCGGAAAAACAAGGCTCTAGTTCAGGTCGAGCCTCTGGATATTTGTTTCCCCCGCCCTCTTGATCCCCAGCGCGATCGGTCTGGGTGGGCCTTTGCGCGGGATGGTTGCCAGCACCCACAACTCGTCTCCGCGTGGGAGTCCGGTCGGATCCTTGGCTGTGTCGGAAATGAAAAATAGAACTGGCTCCATCACGCGTAAGACAGTTTGCCCGTTGCCGTTCCAGCGCTGAAAACTGAGGTTGTCGCAGCCATACGATAGGCTGTCGTCGAATTCGGCAACCGGCGAGCCATCGCGCAACACGATGGAGCCGCACTCCTGGCCGAAGCCGTAAAAAGTGGCGTAACGCTGATTCTTGTAGATCTGAATCTCGGTCGCGAATTTTTGCTGAACTTCTTCGGCAGATCGCGGATCTTTCACTTCAACTTGCAGGCTGAGATAGCGCCCGCGGATGGGAAGGTTTGGATCATAGCGCTGCGTCAGGAACCAGGCCTGCGGGCGCGTGCGTCGGTCATAGAGCAGCTTGGCGCCAAGCGAGCAGACGATCAGAACCTGAATCAGCGCGACGACGACTCCTTTTGTGAATGGCATCATCGTGGGCCTCCCGTGGTACGCGCCACCAGCTTGCGGCGCAACTGCTCGAGCTGCCACCCGCCCAGCAGGAACAAGAGTCCGAATCCGACCAGCGATGCCGAGCGGCCCAGTTTGTCCATCACACTCGAGAAATAGAAGACGAGGATGGTGATGGCAAAGCCCGCCACACCCAGGTTGATACGCTCACGACGCTGCTCCTGCAATCCCCAGACCACCAGCGCAATCGCGGCCAGCGTGCACAGTGCGTAAATGGCCAGATTCTGGGATTTGCTGTGGCCGTCGAGCAGTCCGACAATATAGACCCAGAGCGCGAATCCCAGGTTCCACACCGCCGCTTTACCCCGCAGAAACCATGCAGCCAGCAAAGGGAGTACGAACGCAACCAGCAAGCCAATGACGCGCAATGAAAAAAAGATCGGGGGAGGGTGCGGCCCGAAATATCTCCATTCCCCGGAGGCCAGCAATGCACTTAGAGGAAGAAAAGCCAGTCCGCCTGCCCAGACCAAAGCCTGACGGAAGTGGGAATCATCCTTGGCGCGGCGGGCGCTCAAATAGGTGATCGCCAGCAAGGTCAGGAACTGAATCAGGATTTTTTCCATGCCGTCGAAATGTTCAGCGCGCACGCTCCATTCCGAGGCGATCCAGGCGGGGACGAGCAGCGCCGCGAGCGTGGCCTGGAGCCAATCCCGCAGTACCAGCCAGGAGAGCACCGCGCCAATCGCCCACAGCAGAATGCCTCCCGGCCAATGTTCCTGCAGGTTGAAGATCTGTCCGGCCAGAAAGATGCCGCCACCCAGAGCGACCGTGCCCACTGCGTGCAGCGCCAGCCCGAGAGCCCGCATCCGCGTCATGAGCGCTCCGGCGGCCAGGTGAAAGCCCGAGGTCATGGCGATCACCAGCAGTAAACGCTCGGTGGGCGAGAGTTCTTCCCAGTGGGCCGCGACGAACAGCAACACACCAGCCGCAACCATAATGGAGCCGAACGCGATTGCGAATATTACCGGCCAACGCATGCCGGGAGACTCGCGGGCGGCCTCAAATTCCCGAATGCGTCCGGCGGATTGCGAATCAAGAATTCCGGCTTCCACCCAGCGCTGAAGTTGCTGTTCGAGTTGATCGGGAGCGGCCACGAATTTCCGGAGGGATCAACTTAGCGCAAAGGCGAGATGATGGCAAGAAAGAACGCGAAAGCGCTATGCCGCGTGCATCCTCAGCGGTTGTCAGCAGGTACGTACGGCCTCGGTCCCCTCGGAGCGGGAACACTTCCCGGCCACCGGCCTGTAGTGGGGAAAGTGTTCCCGCCGCACGCCGCCGGAACGCTTTCCAGTTCGTCCTGCAGTGCGGCTGTGGTTCCGGCCGAAACCTGAATCTGAATCTCCAGAGTGCCGTTAAACGATCCCACAGAAGGGGCGATGCTCGCGAGGCCGTTGACATCGCTCTGCACGGTGATCTGACTTGCACTGAGGATGACGGGCATCCCCGTCTGCATGCCGCCAGGATCGCCCGCCGGCAGCGGCATCCCATTCCCCACAGGACGCATCACGGTGGATTGAAACACTACGCTCGCCCCGAGGATAGGATTCGGCGGAGTGGAAGAATCCGTCACCCGAACCGTCAGTGGCTGAAAGACCGTGCCCGCGACCACTTGGCCAGCGCCTGCCACGGCCTGCAGGTTCAGCCGCGCGAGCGCTACTGCGTTCCCGGAGATAGTTTGGCAAGGATTGTTCCCGGGCGCGACGCAAGCGGTAAGCTGCAGGTTGGCGGTAAAGTTTGTCTCCGTGAGCGTCACCGACGCGTAGCCTTGGCTGTTAGTCACCGCGCTCGGGGAACTCAGCGATCCTGACCCCTGCGCAATCCCAAAGTTCACCGTGACGCCACTCTGCGGTGCCCCCAGGCTCACCACGCGCGCGGTAAGCGGCACACTGACCGATGCTCCCTGAGAGATCCAGAGAAGGGGCGTGCTGACTCCAATGTCCAAAGAGGAAGATGTAGCCGCTATCGTGGTGCTGACTGACTGGGCCGGACTGTAGACGCCGGGAGCAAGCATTGCCGTGATCACCGCATTTCCCGTGGCCGCGGGGGTAACCCAGGTGGACGCGATTCCGCTTTCATCGCTGATCGCTGAGCAAGCCGAGGCGCTACCGCAGGCTGAGAGTGCAGCGCCGTTCGTGGTGGACCATCCCACAGTCGCGCCGTCGACCGGAGTGATGCCATCAGCCGTGAGCACCCGTACGATCACGGGATTGGTGGCCTGGGTTCCCACTGGTGTGAGCGGATTCATGCCCTGCAACAAGACGATCTGGTCGGTGGCAGCGGCTCCGAATGTGAGCACATCGGTCATGATCGAAAATGCGCCGCTCAGCGGATCGGTGATGGTGATGGTTAGCAGTCCATCAGTTTGTGCGGGGGCACTCGTCAGCATCTGGCTGGCGTTGATTGCCAGCAGCGGAGCGCTCGCCGTCCCCACGGTGATCGTGAGTCCGGGCGCAAAGCCGGTGCCCTGCAACGTGATGGCGCCACCGTTCACCGAAACCCGCGCCGGCCTGGCCGAATCTCCGTAGAGCACATGGGCGTGGTAGTGGTAGTCCGGGCGGCCGTCGCCTCGCAGGTCGGCGATGCCGATAAGAAAGCTGTTCGACCCCAAGACCTGCGCATCAAGACGGCTCATGCCGAAGCTCGTCGCGTTGAATGGCACCGGGGTAAGGCTCGGCGGAGCCGTGCCTTGGGGATCTCCGAGCGTCCACATGCCCATTACAGGTGCGGCTTTCGACTCGCTGGGCGCGCTGGTTTCATCGAGAGCCGTGACGGCCACCGACAGAGTGCGGTTAGCCTGGGCAGTGATCAAGAAGTAGCCAACGTTGCCATACCCGCTCAGCGACCCGACCCAATCGCCCGGGGAAGGAACCGGCGCGGGCGCGCTCCATGTTTCGGTCGCAGCCCACGGCGGAACGGGCTGGCCGCTGCCGGACATGAGAACGTCCTGCGCAAGGTCGCCGCCCGCGCTAACGGTTACCACGACGGGCTGGAAAGATCCCGAAGGAACGACCTGCGACGAGTCGTAGGGAAACACGCCCGCCGACCACAGCGGATCAAGAGCTTCGACTGAAAGTTGATATTGCGCGCTGCTTGCGCCATTTAGGGGCGGCAGTCCTCCAAGATCGAAGAATCCTTCGAGCGTTGGATCGGACGATCCGAACTCGCTGTAGAGATTTCCCAGCGCATCGCTCAAGCCGGTGATGGGATTGCCAGCATTGCCAGTAAAGAGGACGCCGGAAACCGCGGAAGCGCCATACCGATGCGAAGGCATGTTGGTGGAAGGATCAATCCACCGCGCGACCACGTTCACGCCCTGCATGGGCTGCGCGATGTTGCCCAGGCGGTCCACGAAGTAAACCGAACCGCGAATGCGGGCGGTGGTCGCCGCCGGGGCGCCGGGATAGAGCCGCGACAGCGCAGCCACGTCATCGGGAGCGAGTTGGTAAGGATTGGCGTAGCAAGCCGTGATGGGCACGCAATTAGGCGGATCGAGGTAGTGCATGACCGGGAAGCCGGCGTAGTCATCGGACGTGGGCGGCGGATTGCGCGTGATCACATTCAGATTCATCTGCGACCAACCCAGGCCAAGCACGTTGCCGAGCACCCGCACCAGCCGGTATTCCACATCGGCAAGTTGCGACGATTGAAGCGCGCACTGGCCGTTGATGACCACCAGCGCGTGCGTGAAATTCGCGCCGGTGCTGTAGTTGTCCGTTCCTCCGTAGACTGCGTTCCAGAAACATTGCGAGGGATCGCCCGCGCCCGCTCCGAGCAACGCGTCGGTGACCGTCCCGTCGTAGTCGTAGACGATCCCGACCGGCGTTTGCGTGGCAGAGGAAGTGATATCGGCGGGGGCGGTAATCGTTCCGTAGGAGTCGGCGACGATATTGCTTCCGTTAACATCTTCGGCCAATTGGCCGGCGTTGGTGGCGGTGAGGGCCGCGGTGGAAACGGACGTCCATTGGGCAAAGGCGCTGGCCACAAAAGCGTTCGCGGCGGCGTTGGGCAAGATCGGGCTGAGATCGCCTTGGTCGGTGTAGTAGTTCACCTGGCCCAGAGACCAGGTAAGAGGCTGGCCCATGGTCGAGGAGTTGAAATAACTGGAGCCCGCCACATACTTGGGACCGCCGCCGCGGGCGAGGACAGCGAAAAAAAGAACGATAGCAAGGGCTGTGGCCAGACGGAAGAAGAATGAGCGCGCGGCAATATTCGTCAATAGGGTCAAGTAAGCACTCATTCCTCACGGCTGAAGTGCCGCACGGCCAACGCGAAGTCTGTGTAAGGGACAACAGTGTTTCTGCCCAGGATCGGATCCGACGCCAGGATTCCGACTTGTTGCGGGTCCATCACGTTCTGGCCTTGAGAATCCAATCCGAATCTGCCCAGAGCCCCAGCCACCGGACTGGTAAGGCCCAACTTGCTCGGCGTATATAGAAAGAGGAGCAGCCGCTCTCCGACGTGGTAACGCTCGCCTCGGTTCCACAGGCCAGCCCACTCATGGATAGTCAGAGTCTGATTCGGAGATGTGCCGCGCATAGCGTGCTCGACGAGGAAGGTGATGGCAGTCGAGGCGTGATCTGGCCCCAAGGATGTGGTGGCACGCCCGACCGAAGTAACGCGGCCGGAGAAAATGATCCCAGCAGTGCGAACCAGGTGCTGGAAGACTCTGGGACCGGGACCCGGGGTAGGGGGCGGAATCCAGACGGGCGTGATCGGCGAAGGGTAGCGCAGCGGCGGCACGTTCGGGGCGAGGACCGAGGCAACGGCACGCGCTCCAGCAAGACCGTCCGCGGACGAACGATCCGCAGCACGATCCGCAGAATCATACTGCCCGCGCAACAGCGAGGGCGCAACGAAGATCAGCGAGCAAACGGCGAGCAGACGCCAGCAACTCCCGGCCATGCCATCACCTGAAAAACGAATGTCTGCTCGAAGGAATCTGGGAAACCGAGATTATCGTAGCTATCGGCAGAACCGATTGCTGTGATGGATGTCACAAAGAGCCTGTGGATTAAAAGGTCATTCCCATTTTGAACGCCATCGCCGCCGAGGTTACAACTCCTGCCGCAAGTGCTCCTCGGCGCTAAGGTTCGCCCCGGCCAGCAACAGCAGCCCGGTAAGAAACGCCCAGAACATCAAGCTCACCGACAGCGCGAATGGCCCATAAACTTCGGCAAAATTCAGCCGCGGCAGGGCCATGATGTAGCCATACTTCAGCGCCTCCGACAGCAATCCCATGATGATTGCGGTCGGCAGCACCGCGCGCGCCGGAACTTTGCCGTTCGGCAGTAGCCAGTAAATAAGGAAGAAGATGGCAATGCTGGCGGCGATGGCGAAGCCTTTCATCACAAAAAATCCCACCAGCCGAATAAATCCGGAGCCGTGGCCACGCAGCAGGAACTGCATCAGCGATACATTGCCCGCAGTCGCAGCAATGGAAAGCAGCGCCAGCACGCCGCAGCCGAACGCCAGCCCGAGCGAGATCAACTGGTTGCCAATGTAGCTGCGGTTGTTGGGGAAGCGCCAGATGCGGTTGAGCGCGACCTCCAGCGGCACAAACACTCCAGTCGAAGTCACCAGCAGGATGATCAGCGAGACCACCTGCACGCGCTGCCGCGAATCGACCATGGCGTTCAGGTTGCGGATGACGAACTCCCGGCCCGCCGGCAGATAGTCCCGCAGTAACTCGACCACCACGTCGTACATCACCTTCGAGTGAAAGACGCGTCGGATCAGCGTCATCAGCAAAACAACGAACGGGAAGAAGGACAGGATCGAGTTGGCCGCCACCGAGAAGGCAAACGTATGCACGTCAGTCCGCAGCAGGTATTTCGCGGTGGACAATGCCAGGCCGGAGAAGCGGCCGCGCGGCACCGGCGGCGCAGTGGACGAAGCTTTCTCGAGGCGAGAAACGGTGGTTGTAGTTTGGTCGGGCACAGGCCTTCTCTAATCCTATCAAAGGGTTGCAGTCGGTTTCGCGTCGCGCGGAGAACCAAAGACCAGTCCCTGGGAGCGCCGTTTCTTATACCTTGTTAAAGCTTAAAATGTGACCTGCGGTTATTATTGCGCCCCCGTTACTAATTTTCCTTGCGAAACGATTTAATACTCCTTATTATCGGTGGCTCATGAACCGATGAACGTCGGGTCATGAGTCCGTAAGGCAGGTTGATGTCTTGAGCAGGGCGGTAGAAATCAGCGCCGATGGTCCAGGGCTCCAGAAGTTCGCGCCGCATTTTCTCTACGCGTCGTCGAACCAAGGAGTCTTTTGCTTTGGGGCAAATTTCTTCGGCACAGTAAGGTCACAAGACGCAACCGAGTTTCACCGCATTTCCTGAGGGGGCGCTTCGTCCGCTGCTTCGTTCGGGGCACATTCGGGAGGTCCGGGAAACTAATTCTTGATGATCAGGGGAAAGGAGTTTTTCTGTGAGAGAGAAGGGAACAGTAAAGTGGTTCAACGGGGCGAAGGGATATGGTTTCATCCAGCGCTCCACGGGAGAGGACGTTTTCGTACACTTCTCCGCGATCCAGGAGAACGGCTACCGCTCGCTCAACGAGGGTGAGACCGTGGAGTTCGATCTGCTCAAAGGCCCCAAAGGCTTCCAGGCCGGCAACGTCGTCCGCGCCTAGCCTGCTGGTCACATGATTTGCCAACCCTCCCGCGCCAGCGGGAGGGTTTCTTCGTTTTGGCTGAATGTTCCGACTGGAACATATGTGAGATGTGTTCCAACTGGAACACTTGTGCATGCATTGATGTGCGTATCCAGGGGTATGTACAAACTGCCTTAAGTTACATCGATTGTTGTGGTTAGGAGGGGCGGAGAGCGGGTAGCCCGAATTGCGAGAGCGGTTGGCACTCGACGGTGGCGGGTGCTAATTACATAGACTTAAAGGATGGGAACGTCCCGTCTGTCCGCGGTTTATAAGGAACCTAGCGTCACCAAACGTAAGAATCGCTTCCTGGCAGATCGGGGTCGCTCCAAAAATAGCTGCGATCTTCCATGTTTTCAGCGTTATAATCGCGGTCTTCCCCTATCCCAGTTCGTAGTCGGGTTCCTGTCGTCGGTAAGCAGTTCAAGCTTGCAGTGGTTTTAAGGAGGTTTAATGGCCTACACGGCGGAAATCAGCCGCAACAATCCCTCGTGCTTCTTATTCTTGATAGACCAATCCGGTTCGATGGGTGACAACTTCCCTGGTGAAGTGGCCAAGAAAAAGGCCGACGGTGTGGCCGATGCTATCAACAAGCTCCTTCAAAACCTAGTGATTCGGTGCGCAAAGGAAGAGGGCGTCAGGGATTATTTCCACGTTGGTGTCATTGGGTACGGCGTGAATGTCGGTCCCGGCTTCGGAGGCTCCCTCGCCGGTAAGGAATTGGCTCCGATTAGCGAAATTGCAAATTCGCCAGCAAGAATTGAGGAGAGAACGAAGAAGGTTGATGACGGCGCTGGTGGCTTGGTCGACCAAAAAGTGAAATTTCCAATCTGGTTCGAGCCTACATTCAGTGGTGGTACTCCAATGTGTCAGGCTTTGAACAACGCTAAGGGAGTTCTTCAAAGATGGCTCGGTCAACATCCGAGTAGTTTTCCTCCGGCGGTGATACACATCACAGATGGGGAATCGACAGACGGCGACCCTAGTCAGGCAATGAGCGACTTGAAGGCTCTCTCCTCGAATGACGGTAGTGTCCTTTTGTTCAATTTGCACATCTCCAGCAATCCAAATGCGCAGTCCACAGCATTTCCGGATTCGTCTGCGAACTTGCCGGATCAATACTCCAAACTGCTTTTTGAGGGTGCGAGTGTGTTGACCCCATTCATGCGAAGTGTCGCCGCCGAGCATAACTTCAGCTTGGCAGATGGAGCAAGGTGCTTCGTTTTGAATGCTGACCTGGTTCTAGTGATTCAGGCTCTCGATATCGGCACTCGGCCAAGCAACTTGCGATGACCCATGCGCTTCTTTTCCGATGTCCTATGGGTTCAAAAGGCTGGCAATCCGCAAGAGGAATACGAGGATGCCTTTTGGCCAAGGAGGGTTGTTTTAGGTGAACGCCACGCTGAGCTATCAGTCGCGGTGGCAGATGGAGCTACAGAGTCATCTTTTTCAGGAGTCTGGGCCAGGCAGTTGGTGCACGCGTACTGTCGCGGGATATTGAATTCAGACAATGTTAGAGATTCATTGCTGAAGAAACAGCAGGCCTGGGCACGCTTTGCCAAACGGAAACCGTTGCCATGGTATGCAGAAGAGAAGGTCCGGGAAGGAGCATTCTCCACAATCCTTGGATTCTCCATGAGGGACGGTGTCGGAACGAGGGCGGCGGGCCTATGGGAGGCATTTGCGGTGGGAGACAGCTGTCTGGTTCAGATTAGGGATGAGATGTTGCTCACTCGCTTCCCCCTCTCGACCTCAGCTGATTTTACCAACAATCCTTTTTTGCTCGGAAGCAATCCCGAGGCAAACGTGGGCATCGACTCTCAGACAAGAATCGAGGGCGGAAACTGGCAATCGGGAGACAACTTCTATTTAATGACCGATGCGCTGGCTGCTTGGTTCTTTAGAGCAGCAGAGAATGACCAAACACCTTGGCGCGTTTTTCGAGACCTCAATACGGACGAGCTACCTTTTCGGCCGTGGGTTGACCAGTTGCGTAAGAAGAATGAGATGCGGAACGACGATGTCACGCTCTATCGAATCGAAATCGACTAACTAGCCATTCTCACAATGCCGTGGCCCCTCCCAGACGAATATGTCCAAGCCATTCAAAACCCTCAGCTCTGCTTCGAGGACGCTGAACTTCGAACTGGTACGGCCGAAGTGGATAGAATAGGCCTGCCCCGCCCCTGGAGCGGAACCTTTGCATCCGTTTACAAGTTGGACTGTGGCGCAAGGAAGTGGGCGGTAAAGTGCTTCAATCGTCAGACGCAGGACCAGGAAGAACGCTACACCGCTATAAACGCCTACCTCAATCAAGTTTCTCTTCCGTACACTGTGGGATTTTTCTACCTGTTAAGAGGAATTCGCGTAGGTGGCCGGTGGTATCCGGTCCTCAAAATGGAGTGGGCCGAAGGGGTTCCACTCAACAAATGGATTGAAGGGAACCTGCACAACCCGCAAGTCATCATTGACTTCCTGAGATCTTTTACTCAAATGCTGGCTGCACTGCAGCGAGCCTCAATCGCCCACGGGGACCTGCAACATGGAAATATCCTTGTCGTCCAGTCATCCCCGAAACTGGTCGATTACGACGGAATGTACGTGCCGGCCCTAAGCGGCAAAGCAAGCGCAGAAATCGGCCAACCGAATTATCAGAATCCCAGGCGCGGTGCCCGAGACTTTGGCCCGTACCTCGATAACTTCGCTGGATGGGTTATCGCGGTGTCGCTGCTCGCACTAAGCGTTGACCCGACCCTCTGGCGCACTTTCAAAGGCGGCGATGATTGTTTGCTCTTCCGCAAATCCGATTTTGAGCAGCCCCAACGATCAGCTCTACTTAAGGCGCTTGACTCCGAGCAAAACCAAGAACTTCGACAGCGGGTGGCATTATTCAAAACGATGTTGGCATGTTCTCCTCAAAGTGTTCCGGCACTCGATGGCACCTTCTCGATAGGTTCAATTCCTTCGGAACTCAAGCCGCAGATTCCGGACTGGGTTCATTCACACCTCCCAGCACCAAAACAGGCCGCAATACCGCAACCTGGAAACATCGATTGGGTTCTAGAAGCAACAAATCCTGTCGGACCGCCGGTTTCTTTTCTCAACGAAGTAGGGACGGTGCGTTTACTGGCATATCTTTCTCTGAGTGTCATTATTCTTGTCTTTGTCCTGTGTTTTCGAGCCTTGATACCAATTTGGTCGATTGCGGTGGCTCCAGCCGTGCTCGGAATGGATTTGTTGCTCTTCCGGAAGGAGTACAACGGAGATTCATCTGTCCAACAGTTGCGTTCTGTGCGTCGGCAGCGGAGTGAACTGAAAGAACGCATTCAGGTGATGGAGGACAGACTCAAGGAGGCTGACCATCAAAAGGAACGAATCAATCGCCAGCTGGAAGATTCTAAGGCTGTTCTCGCCAAAGAAGACCGCGAATTGCAAAGAGCAGAGCAATCTCTGGTTACTGCGAATGATTCGAAATTACAATCGGCAACTGCGGCGTCTTTGAAAGAAAGGCAAAAAGTGGACTCCCAAGAGAACGGGGAGCTGAGCGCACTCCAAAAGGGGCTTGGCAGAACAGTCTCAGGTTTAAGTCAATCACTAGCTTCACTCGCTCAAGCAGAGCAAAACGAATTGGCGAACGCTTTGAGAGCTGTACAGGCTTTGTCTGTACAAATTGCTCTGAAGACGGCCTCGATCCGAGCCGCATCGATTCCTGGGATTGGTGCTGGATACAAGGCTCGCTTGCTGGCAGCCGGAATCCTCACCGCCGCCGAAGTCGACTATCGTATACATCAAGTCAAGGGCGTCGGCTCACAACGGGCACAGGCATTAGAGGGCTGGAGGCGTGGCATCGAGGCCGCCGCCCGAATGCAAATGCCGCGGACTCTATCGTGGCACGACCAGAACAACATTCAGGCAAAGTATGCATCCCAGAAATCGACACTAGAAATACAGCTGAATCAACAGCAAGAAAACTTGAGGCTCCAAGAGGTTGCTATTAAGACAAAGTATGCCGGATTGAGAATACCCCTGGATGCGGTGCTGGCATCCGAGCGACAGAGACAGCAAATCGAACTGGCCCGAATAAATGGGGAGTTCAAACAAAAGAGAGACACTCTAGCTGTTAAGGCGAGGGAATTAGAGCAAAGCGCAGTTCGGGAGATTGTTAAGGTCGATGAGCAGCAGAATACGGTTCGCAAAGATATGTTTGCTCTCCAGTGGAGGATTGGAAAAGTGGAGAGAGAGCTGGGACGATTTTCCCGCGTCTCATTTGGCTCTTACTTAAGGCGCGTCATGTTTTTCGCTTAAGGAGTTTCGAATATGGGATGGCGGTTCAAAAAGCCAATAAACTTTGGGGGATTTCGTTTGAACCTTTCGAAGAAAGGGCTGGGTCTCAGTTGGGGATTCCCCATGTTCCGCACGGGGATTTCAGCCGACGGCAGGCGGTACATTTGGATAACGATACCTCGCACTGGTCTATCGTGGGTCAAGTACTTCGGGAAGCCCTCGGTTTCAGCCCAGCAAACAATTCCACCACCATCGCCGACAAATCCGTATCCTCCGTCCGTACCGATTAACACTCCACAGTCATCTTCTCCGGGTTCAGCGCCATCGTCTAGCTCGACTCCTTGGTGGAAGCAGAAAAATATTCCCTGAGAAACGTCGAAGAACTCGGGGACGAAGAACTCGGGGAAAACCTGGGGACAGACGGGACGTTTTCCATTAATTTCCATTCCTGATCCCTCACCGCACTTCCACTGACACCAGATCGCCGTCGGAGAGCCCGCCAGGCTTATAGTTCACCGAGACCGAGCGGTTACTCCAGTCGCAGGAGAACGTGTCGGCTCCGATGAGCAGCAGCGATTTGTAATCGGCAGTGCGCAGCTTCAGAACTGCTGCGCCGGAACTTACAGTGAGAACCGCGGCCGGGGATTGAGAGCAATCCACGCTGACCAATCGGCCTTGCAAAAACTTCGCGGGACGCGTATCGGCGGTGCCCGCGGATTGTGCTTTTTGCGCGGCGGCGCGCTTGGCGGCGTCCTGCTCGAGCACGTCAAAGGGCGAACGCTGCGGAGCGAGTTTCTGGGCAGAAGCCGACGCAGCGGCGGATTCACCGTATTTTTTCTCGTTGGGAATCAGCTCCAGCCGCTCTCGGGCTGCAGCGGCGACCAGCGGATTGCTATTGGCCTTCAACCGCTGCAGCAACACGGCCGCCGCGTCCCACTTCTTGTCGGAAATATAAATTTCGGCCAGATGCAAGACGTACTGCTGGTTGCGTGGACTGAGTTGTATGGCAGCGCGTTCGGCCTTCATCGCGGCAGTTGAGCCGCCACCTTGCCGCTGCGCAATGGCGATCAGGTCATAGGCGTCGGCGAATTCTGGATACCATTCCAGCACGCCGCGCAGATCCTGAATCATATTCGGCAGGCCCAGCACGTCCGTGTGCTTCGACTGGGCGATACGGTACTTCAGCACGGCAAGGTAGTAGCGGATCCACATGTCGTGCGGGTTGAGTGCAGCGGCGTTGCTCAATTCCTCGGCAGCGGCAGTAAACTCGCCGCGCTGCAAGTGGTCCCAGGCAAGGGCGCGGTGGGCGATCTCGTTGCCTGCGACCAGGGAAGCGATTTTCCTATCGTCCTCATCCTGATCTTTGTCCTTGACTCTATCTTTATCTTTATCTTTGTCTTTATCTCTGCCCTGGTCATTTTTCTTCTTGTCGTCGGCTTCCTTGGTGGCGGTAGCGCTCGGAGCGCCGGCTAGCGCCAGCAATTCCTGGAGACCGGCTTCGCGGCGGTCGGGAATTCGGAGCTTTGCTGCAGCTACTAAGGCACGGGCATCTGTCTCAGACATAACCTTCGCCGTCATCACGCTGTCGCTCGGGCCCACTATCTCAGGGAATTGGTAGAGCTGCGGCGCAGTGGCTTGAGGACCTGGTTGCCTGGAGGCGTCGACCGCCACAAACAGCGGCGTGAGCGAGTGGAAGTAAACCTTCACCGCGTCGTCGAACTGGGCAGGGGTCACGCCGTAGGCCTTCTGGATGGCTTCTTCGACGGGCACGTGCTGGTTCTCTACCAGATCAAAATACGTCCCCGTCTCCGGCAGCTTTTTTTCGTGGAGCAAGTAGTGCACGGTCATCCACGACTGGGCGTAGAACAGCGTGTGGTGCGTGCCTTCGACGTAAGTTGAAGTGTCATGCTTCATGGTGAGCAGGTCGGGCAGCGCGAGCCAGACCTGGCCGCCGAGCAGCTCGGTGAGAGATTTCGGAGGATTGCGGACTTCGTGTTGGTTCTCCAGCAGGTCTTCGGTGAAGCGGGAATGCAGTTCGGGATCGCCACCGATTTCGTACTTCCGGTCGTCGAGGCGAATCGAGCCGAAGTATTCCGCGAGGCCTTCGTCGAACCATCCTGCAACCGGAGGATAGTTGTAGTTGAGCAGCAGGTGGGCGAAGTCGTGGGCGACGGCGCGCCAGGATTCTTCTTCAAACAAATTAAGGACGATGAAATTCTGGTCTTCGCCGGGGACGAAAAAACCGGGGACGCCGATGGGCTGGCCCTGGCGCAGCGGCGCGCTCTGGTAGTAAGTCTTGTCGTTCTTGAAGGCGAGTATGGTCAACGGTACAGAGTCGTTGAGATGGGCTTTCATCAGCAGGTCTTTGAAGACAGCCCGCATCTGCTCGAAGCGCAAAGCGACTGCCTTGCCTTTTTTCTCGCCGGCGTCGGTGATGACGGTGAAGTGCGTGGAGTGGATCTCAAGCCAGGGAGACTGCTCGGCCGCAGGGGACGAGAGACTTAAACAGAGAACCGCACAGCCTGCCAGGAAAACGCGAAGGGAAATGCGTTGAGAGCGGGCCATGAGCATGCCTGCAGAGCGCGGAGAGGAGAGTGCCACGACACTCAAATGCTAACACGCTTACGGCCAGACTCTGATAGACAGTGGTCGGTGGTCAGTGGTCAGTGATCAATGGTCAGTGGTCAGTAGGACCATCGAGATCAGAGGGTTCGGGCACGGCTTTCGGCTGAGATGAATCGCTCGAGCGCGCGCCGGCCGCGTTCCCGATCGCCTGTGACCAGATAGACCAGCATTGCGCCCTGGAACAGTTGGAGGAGAGTTTCGACGGCCGCTGCATCGGGAAGGAATTCTCGCAGCATTTCCGCCCAGAGGCGCTGCTGCTCCTCGAAGAATCTCCGGGCGCGTTTCGAGCCGCTCCAGCTCCGCCGCGTCAGATCCATCGCCAGCAGAAGGACGCCTCGGGACTCGGGGATAGTCGTCTGCTCCCACAAAGCGGCAACTACAGTCTGAAGCGACGCGCCCGCAGGGAAGGCGCTGGCGCGGAATCTTGCCCGCAGGCGGTCTTCCAGCAGCGACATGGCCGCCTCCTCGAGGGCGTCGCGGCCGCCGAAGTAGTGGATCAACATGCGCTTGCTGCTTCCGACCGCATCTGCCAGGTTATCCAGACTCAGTTCCAGCGTTCCGGCGCGGATGAAAGCGGCCAGACAGCTTTCCAGCAGTTGTTCCCGGTTGCGGCGCTGTTTCTTGCGGGGCATCTTGCTTTGTAATGTACCATATGGTACAAGAATAGATGTACCACATGGTACATCTATCTTCAGGTCTTGGGAGCTGCCATGAAAATGTCCGACAACCTGCTCTTCGCTGGGTTCGGCGCCGCTTTCTGGGTGGTGGGAACGATCTGGTATGAGTGGCGCGGCCCGCAGGTCTTTGAAAGCGGCAGTCAGCGCTACTGGATCAACTTCGTGCTCACGCCCGTCGTGAGCGCGGCCATCTGCATGATCATACTTCGCTGGCGGCATGTTCCGGCCGCGGAGTGGGCGTCGGCGGCACTGCTAATTGCGCTTCCCGGCATGTTCGGAGAAGCGGTGCTGCTCTCCTGCTTCGTCACTCTCATGCCCCGGATGCATCTCGAGACGGCGGGGAAATATGGAGCATTTCTATTTGCCACCTACGCGTTGTTCCTCACGATTGCGGAGGTCGTCACGATACGAGCGTCGGGGGGATCAATGACACATTAACGCCCGCAATTCAGAGAAGCGGCTTCAGTTCCGATTCAATGACGTCAGTATATTCAAACCCGATGACCTTCTGTCGGAGGATGCCTTGGCGGTCGTAGAGCATCGTGGTCGGTATACCTTCAATGCCGCCGAACCTCTGCTTCAGGTCATCGGTTGCGACCGCCAGCGGATAGCGAACCCCGATCCTTCTCGCAAACAGGACTGGGTCTTCCATATCCCTCATGATGTCGAGTTTGAATCCGATGACCGCGAATCCGCGAGGACCGTAGCCATCCAGGAGTTTCTGATAGCCGGGCATCTCTTTCTTGCACGGTTGGCACCATGTGGCCCAAAAATCTATGAGCACCACCTTGCCGCGAAGATCGGCTGAGGAAACCGGGCGTCCTTGCAGGTCCTTCGCAGAAAAGTTGGGCAGGCGCGAACCTATCTCGCCCGCCGCGACGACATTTTCTTTTGGCAAAGCGGGACTCGCCGGGTGTTGATTACATCCGGCGAGTCCAACCACAGCAAGGGTCAGAAGTGACAAACGTTTTCTCACCATCTATTCCTTCTTCTCCACTTCCAGAATCAACAGTGTCAGGCGAGTCGAAAGGTCTGCCTTCTTTTTTCCTGCTGGTTTCTTGTACAACTGACCACGAACTGTGACCATGGTTTGAGTACCAGTAAGTGATTCCAGTCCTTTTGACAATTCATTCGGCGTGAACGCAAATGACCGATTCGGTTCAACCTGCAAAGCGAGGCTGCCCGAAGAGTCCTTCACGATTTTTCCGCGCGCGGTCATGTCCATCTCCGCAGCGGTCACACCACTGTCGTAAGTCGCCTTCAGAAGCTGGGCGGGGTCAATCTGCCCATCTGCTTTGGGGGTGACATCGACTTTTCCATCCAGCAAGCTAACTTCTACTGTTTGAACGCCAGACTGGCGTCCCAGGTGTTGTTTCACACCATAGGCTCAAAAATTTCAGGTCATGCCTTCGACGCGCATTTCAATATGCTTGATCTGCGCTTGAGCCACTGGCACAACAACCATCGAACCGAGCAACACAAGTAGCGCGAGTCTGCTTTTCATTAAGTTCATCTTATTCATCGTTTCCTCCTTTCTTAAAGATGCAACCGGAACTGCTGCGTGATTCCGAAACTGATGTGACGACGTACCGGCATGAACGATGCGCCGGCGGAATGCGCGGCGTCCCAATCCATCCCCAACCAAACGTGAACCCCGGGACGCACGCCCACATAGGTTGTGATTCCGGCCAGCAACACGTCGCCACCACTCCCTCTTTGGGTGGCTTGTGCAACGCGGTCATCTTGAGAATGCAGCCAAGTGAACACTGGCCCAATGAACCACTCGCGGTTTCCGTTCTTCGATTCATAGGGGCGGTACGAGAGCCAGAAACGCGATTCGAGATCACTGCCGAGCCGTGTTGCCTGCGTTCCCTGAGAGCGGATGAGGGAATGGAAATCCTCGTCCGCCACAAGACGCCTAACGTTGAAAAGGCCGGTGTAAGTCCAGTTCGCTTCCAAAAACAAGTCGGTAGAACCCGAGCCGGGCTGCAGGCTGGCAGGGAGCAAGTTTGCATTGCCATCTGTCAGGTTTGTCCGGCCTGTCGGAATCTTGGGACCGAGCGTGACGGAAGCTTGCGTGGTTCCTCGCGGTGAATCTCGCCGGAAGAAACGGTACTTTACCAACACCATGGCGTCGCCCAGGCCGGTTCCTCCATCGACCGGGGTCCCCGGCACATCAAAGTGATTCGTGACAATGGGAACCAGCACGGTCAAATCAAAATCGCGGTAGAAGCCCCACGTAAAGTTGAGATCAGCTTCGTGCGCGAAGGTAGGACGGGCGGTCACCGGAATGCCGCCCGACATTCCGTGGGATAGACCGCGTGTGGTGAAGGTGGAGTTGTAGGAGATCAACCCGCCGCCCGGAAATAACGGCGGGGCCGTTTCCGGGGCTGGGCCCTGCCCTCTGGCTCTTGAAGCGCAAAACAACACGGCGAGTGCCAGCCATAGGCCGCGTCTGCGCCGAACAGCGTTCCGAGATTTCACGAATTTTCCCTCCAGGAAAGACAATGATTCCAAGCACACGAACACGTAAGCCGGGAAACGACTGGAGGTCAGGCTAGATGCGGAGAGGGCGGGAAGCCGGAGGGGAGAAGATCGGCGGGGCGTGGCATGGCGCTGCGAAGGTCTGAGCAGAGAAATCTAAGCCAAGGCATTCGTCAGACGGTGGCGCAACAGCGAACACAACGGGGGAAACGGACAAGCCATGCTGAGACGAGAGCTGCACAAAAGGACCGTGGATCGTTGGCATGTCCTTGCAGCAATCCTGACCATGGTGGCCGTGCGACGAGCAATGCATTGACTTGCAGCACTGCATCGCCTGCTCCGGCGTGGTCGCGGCGCTGCAGTCGAATGCGTACGCTGCGAGGGCGATCGCGAGCACGGACCGAAAGATTTGCTCAGCCAAGCGCATTATTGCCAGCATAGATGCCCGCAGCATCCCGGTCAAGCGCCGTCGATTCCCGTAGAAAGAATTAGGCGATTGCTCGTGTTAAACGCGCAAGATCATTACTTCTGTTGCTTTTATGAGGGCAGCGGCAGTCTGCCCTGGCTTCAGTTGCATTTCCCGCGCCGAGCGGGCAGTGATGATCGATGTGATCTGCTGGCCGCCAATCGAAATCTGTATTTCTGCCATAAGGCCGCTAATCCGCACCGCATCGATTCGTCCCACTAGTTGATTCCGGCCGCTGACGCGGCGAATCACCAGCTTGCGCTCCTTCTCCGTTCTACCGCGAGTTCGGAACAGCAGGCGGTCCAGTTCGCTCTGCGGAATACGGTGATGTCCACCGGCGGTCTGAATGCTGCGAATTTTCTTCTTGTAAATCCATTGCTTGATGGTGGGGAAGCTGATTCCCAGTTGCAGAGCCGCGTCGCGCAGCTTGAGCAACTCCTCCCTCTTCCCTATGGATTTGCCTGTGCTCCGCATCGGGGGAATCCTACCGTCAACCAAAGGCAAGGTCAATATTCGGGTTCCGCGCGCCTATTCTCCTCAAATCTATGCTGCGAATGCCTACATCTGTGTAGTTATTGAAATAATAAACGTATTTGATATACACTTCGCAATTCTTAACTTCAATTGCTCAAGGGAGGCTCGCTTGCGTACGACTGCTTTGTTTTTCGCCGCACTTATCCTCTGTCTTTCCACAACCCTTTTCTCGGCGCAGGATGGGAAGGCCCCCGACCCCTGCACGAGCGGCCACGAATTCGCCACCACCGATTGCGCGCTGACCTGGCACGGCATCACAGTGTACGGTGCGTATGACGTCGGCGTCGGCTGGATCAGCCACGGCTTGCCGGAAAACGCCTATAACTATGAAGGCGCATCTCTGGTAAACCGGAACGGCTTTCAACATCGATTCCTCGTCGCACCGAACAACCTGTCGCAGACGGGTCTGGGCATCAGGGGCAAGGAAGAGTTTCTGCCGGGCTGGTCGGTGGTGTTCAACGCTTCCACTGGCATCAATCCGCAGTCCGGCCTGCTAGCCAACGCTTCAAAGACCGACATCATCAACAACGGCCTTCCCAGGAGCAGCTATTCCTACGCCATCGACGGCGCGCGCGCAGGCCAACCCTTCAATGACGAATTCTATGCCGGCATATCGTCCACAAATTTCGGCACGCTGACCTTCGGTCGTCAGCGCGCTCTCGGCACCGATGCGATGCTGCTTTACGATCCGGCGGGCGGCGCCTATGCCTTTTCCTACATCGGGTATAACGGCACGATGGCCGGTGGCGGCGACACCGAGGACAGCCGTTGGGACTACGCCGTGAAGTATCGCCTGACCTACGGCCCGGTCCACTTCGGTGCCATGTATAAATTCGCGGATGGCTCTGGCGGCTGCTACTCGGCCTCCGCAGGCTGGACTGACACCACCTGTACGCCGGAATCGGCGCATAACAACGCCTATGGATTCGATCTCGGTGGGAAAGCTGGCAAGTTCTCTGCCGACGCCGTCTTCCAGCATTACAACCAGGCGATCAGCGT